>Ga0209676_1000100_pt1 | contig 229621 bp, 208 predicted proteins | sample AraplaCvi_mLB_r2_FD_184282 | JGI IMG/M metagenome (GOLD analysis project Ga0209676, IMG submission 184282) | Arabidopsis root microbial communities from North Carolina, USA - plate scrape MF_Cvi_mLB_r2 (SPAdes) (version 2) | ecosystem: Host-associated > Plants > Roots > Endosphere | place... | reverse complement strand
CACCGGCACGCGATATCCCGCCGCCTCTTTCATAGGCTATAGCCGCTAGCGACGCCGAAGAGGCTCAAGAGGAAGCTTGAGGCGGTAAAGGCGATGGAGAGGCCCAGGACGACCTGCAGCAGGCGCCTGACGCCGGCCCCGCCTTCGCCAAACGCAATCGCAAGACCCGCGCCGACAATCGCCAGCACACCAATGCCGCGTGCGACCGGCCCGGTCAGGCTGGCGATCACCCGGTTGAGCGGTCCTTCCCACGGCATGCCCGTATCAGAGGCAAAGGCCGTACCGGGTGCCAAAATTGTCACCGCCAGCAGGAGGATAGAGGCGATAGCAACCAGGGAGAGAAGCGGTTTCGGCGAGGGGGAGGAGGATGGTGCAAAAATAAGCATTTTCAGGGGTCTCGATGATCACAAACTGTGCTGAACGCGGCGCTGCGGAAGTCTTTGATCTGCATGCCACATGGGTCACACGAAGGCAACTCCAGATGTGGAAAATACTCGGTTGTTCAATCGGTTCTGCGCACGGATTTTTTCGTTAAAAATTCACGTTCCGATTGAGAATCTTGCTGGACTTCCATGCCCCATTTTTGTCACAGTTCGCGCTTCCCGGGTATCCCGGCCTTAAAACCAACGCATAGGTTATCATGCTGCTTGCTGGTGTTTTGTCTTCGACACGTCCCTCCGCTTCCCCAGTTCAGGCAGCTAGAAACTTCAGACAAGGATTGTTGTTCGGTCTCGCGGCGACCGTCCTGGCGTCGGGTGTTGCCGAAGCGCAGATGGTGATGCCGGGCAAATTGGATGTCGGGCAAAGCGGTAGCGCTAGCTATTCGATCCCCATCACGGTTGTCCCTGGCACCTCCGGCATGGAGCCAAAGCTCGCCTTGGCCTACGACAGCCAGACGGGTAACGGTTTGGCGGGGATGGGGTGGAACCTCAGCGGTCTTTCAACGATCGGTCGGTGCGCCCGCACGAAGGTGCAAGATGGTATCCCGGGCGGGATAACTTACAACGATAAGGACCGCTTCTGCCTGGATGGTCAGCGGCTCAATCTGTTGAGTGGCGCGGCCTATGGGGCGGTGGGCGCCACTTACCGCACCGAGCTCGAAGAATTCTCCGAGATCACCTCTTACGCCGGTGCGGCGGGTGATCCCGACTGGTTCCGTGTTCGAACCAAGGCCGGCGTCACCATGGAGTTTGGTCATTCCGCCGACAGCCGGATTGAAACCGCAGGCGCGGCACCGCTGTTCGCGCGTGTCTGGGCTCTGACCAAGATCATCGATGCCAAGGGCAACTTCCTGACGGTCCAATATACCGAAGATCAGGCCAACGGCGAATATCGCCCGCTGCGGGTTGATTATACGGGGAATACGGCGGCGGGGTTGGCGCCATCGGCCTCCGTCCGTTTCACCTATGAGGCCCGGACCGATTATGCGCCGATCTTCCAGGGCGGCCGGCAGATCCGGAACAGCCAAAGGCTGAAGACGGTAGGCGTCTATGACGCTGAAAATGTCGTGCGTCACTACCGCCTGACCCATGATTATGGCTCCTTCACCGGCCGCTCACGGGTAACGGCGGTAACCCAATGCGATTCCGCTGAGGCCAATGCCAATTGCCTGCCGGCAACGACCTTTGCCTGGTCCAATCGTTCGCAGACATTCCCGGCCCCGACCGAATGGGTGACGAACTTTGGCGGTTCCGGGGATACCGGTTGGCCGAGCCCAGCGGTCAACACCCTATATTTCATCGACCGGAACGGGGACGGGAAGGCCGACTTCTTTGGCTTTAAAGCCGATGGTGTTTATTCCGGCACCTCGACCGGCACAGGCATCTCCGCCGTCACGAGATTGCTCACTGAATATGGATCGAGCGCTTGGAGCGAGTCCGGTTCCCATGTGTTTCGGACCTTGGCTGACGTAAATGGGGACGGCAAACCCGACATTGTTGGCTTCGGGGAAAAACCTGACGGCGTTCTGGTGTCGCTCGCCAATGCGGCTGGGACCGGATATGCGGCGGCGGCTGCCTGGAATCAGACGTTCGCGCGCCAAAACGGCACGACGAATAGCTGGGACGATGCAGCGAAAACGGATCTGACCACGACGACGCAGGTGTGGGAGGGCGATGGGGGTGAAAACGGCAACGGTTGTAGTTGCTATAAAACGGTTACCTCTTATCGCAACGACACCGATCGGGTGACGCCGCGTATGATGGCGGACGTCAACGGTGATGGGCGCGCTGATATCGTTGGTTTTGGCGCGAACGACACCTGGGTCAGCCTCTCGACCGGAACGACGTTCGGCACCAAGACCAAATGGTCGTCTTCCTTCGGGTATCGCGACTACAGCACGGGCGCTAATACGAGCGAAATCCCTAAGCGTTTCCTGACCGATATGAACGGCGACGGCATGGCCGATGTCGTCGAGTTCGGGGACGATGGTGTCTTTGTAGCGCTCTCGACAGGGACGGCTTTTGCGGCGCGGACGCAATGGAGCCAGTCGACCAATTTCGCCGGTTATTGGAACGATACAACGCGGTTGTTCACAATTGCCGATGTGAACGGCGACGGTCTTCCTGACGTGCTCTGCAATACGGCCACGCGCACTTCGGTCGCCCTCAACACCGGGAGTTCTTTGCTGGCGGCGGTTAAGTGGAGCGATGAGTTCGCGATCGAAGGCGCTTCTGCGGCTAATCCTTCCACCTACAAGCTCAACTGGAACGATCTCAATAAATACCCGATCCAGGTCGTCGATGTGAACGCGGACGGCATGGCCGATATGGTTGGCTTTGGCTCGAACGGTGTTGTCGTCGCTCTGTCGACGGGGCGTTCTTTCGTCTTGCAACCGGCTGGCCCGCGGTGGACCTCGTACTTTGGGAATAACGAGGCAAATGGCAGCTGGGGCGGCGAGGCGACGGAGCCGCGCTTCTTGGCCGATCTGAACGGCGACGGCATCACGGATATTGCTGGCCGAAATGACGATGGTGCCACCACTGCCGATGCCGTCCTGGTTTCGATCTCGACCGGTATGCCGGCGGATTATCTGCTGTCGATTACGACGGGGTCGGGCCATGTGACGCAGATTACCTACAAACCGCTGTCGGGTGTCGGTGCGCCCTATACGAAGGACACGGCAACGCTTGAAGGGGCGACCAACATCCAGCCGTCAATGTATGTGGTGACCGAAGTGAAGGTTCCCAATGGCCTGGGTGGGACCGCGCGCTCGACCTATGCCTATGTCGGTGCGAAGGCAAGTTCGGAGGGGCGTGGTCTGCTCGGGTTCCGTCAGATCTATTCGATGGACGAACAGTCCCGGATGGAGCAGGTGACGGACTTCCTGCAGAGCTACCCCTTCACCGGCATGACGGCCACCGTTCGTAAACGGTACTATCCGGTTGGCGGTTCTCCGATCGTGCTTGGCCAGACGACTAATTACTTCGAGTCAGTCTCGCTCAATGACGGTAAGAACACATATGTTCGTCTCAAACAAACCATTGAACAAGCTTGGGATTTGGCCGGGGATACGGCTGCGACGGCAGTCCAGGGCGTGCAGTTGCCGACGGTCACGACGAATTATGCCTATGACGATTGGGGGAACACCACGCAGGTGACTGTCTCGACCGGCGATGGCTATTCGAAGAAGACGGTCAACGAGTATGTCAACGACAGCGCGAACTGGCGGCTGGGTCGCCTGATGCGCGCCACTGTCACCAACACAACGCCGTAAGGGAGCCGGGTCATGCAGTCAGTCCGGTCTCTCAGTGTGTCCGCCGTCTCCCTTATCGGTCGAGTAACCCTCATGAATAGTCTCTTTCCTCGCGTAGACCGTGTGCGGGCAGCGCTCCTGGGCGGTGTGCTTCTCTCGAGCTTCGCCCTGCCCTTGGCAGCCCAAGCGGGGAGCGTGACCCGCACCTCGAGTTGGACCTATACGGCAGAAGGCTTGATCGAGAGCGAGACGATCGAGCCCGATATGCCCGAGTTCTCGGTCACCACGACCTATAGCTATGATGCCTATGGCAATAAGGTCGGATCGGTAACGAGCGGGTCTGCCGCAGCGCCCACCACGGCCCAATTCCCGCCGCGCTCGTCGAGCGTGACGATGGATGCCAAAGGGCGGTTTGCCACAAAGGCGACGGCGGGTCTCGACGGCGCTTATGCCCCGACGAGCCTCACGACCTCCGAAGACCGGACGTTTTTGAGCGGCACCGGCGCGCCGGCAACCCAGACCGGTCCGAATGGCCTGACCAGCAGCTGGGGCTATGACAGCTTCGGCCGCAAGATCCTTGAGAAAACACCGCTGACGATCGATAGCAGCGGGACGGTGATTGGTTTTGCCAAGGGCAAGACCGAATATCTCTGGTGCAGTGGCGTCAATGGCGGCACGGCCGTCTGCCCGGCCGATGCCAAGTATCTGGTTCGCAGCAAGGCGATGGCGGATAATGAGGTGGATTACCTCGGTCCGGTCTCGACGATCTTCTTCGATATCCTTGATCGTGAAATCCGCCGCACCACCGAAGAGATGAGCAAGGTCAGCGGCAGCTGGGTGGTGACCCGCATCCTGGGCGTCGATAGTGCCTATGATGCGCAAGGACGTCCGTCGAAGAAGAGCGAGCCCTTCGATTTGACCAGCATTGCGGCGGCGGCCGCTACCTCGGGCGCCAATGCCCCGGTGTGGGATCATTATCAGTATGACCTGCTGGGCAGGGTTGTGCGGGAATATCAGGATGTGGTCGGCACGGCCGATCCGGCGACGACCGGCAAGCAGCGTGTAGTTTATAAATACGAGGGTCTCAGCACCAAGTCGCTGATCACGCGTGATTTGCAGCCGGATCCGGCGGCGATGCGCATGGCGTTTGTGGCGCCGGGTCCGCTGACGGACAAGTCGGTGCAGATCCGCACCACCACCAAGAACAGCCAGGGCCAGGTCATCTCGGTGACCGAAGGGTCGGGGACGCTGGAGACCAACGGGTCGGTGACCGAAAACGGCACCCATACCGCCGTGCTCTATACCTATGACGGGTTCAGCAACCTCACGACCACAGTCGTTCAAGGGCACGATGCGGCCGACATCACCACGACGGTTGCCTATGACCAGCGAGGCCGTAAGACCTCGATGAGTGACCCGGACAAGGGCACCTGGACCTACGAATATAACGCTATCGGCGAATTGTTCCGTCAGACCGACGCCAAGCAGCAGGTTGTGACGACGGAGTATGACCTCCTCAGCCGCACTACCCGCAAGATCTCCAAACTGGCCGACGGTTCGATCGAGAAGACTGATACCTGGACCTTCGGTATCGCGGCGGCGGAGACCGCCAAGGGCGAGATCGGCAAGCTCAAGACCGCGACCTCTTATGCTGGCATCGAAGATCCGGCCAACGAAGTCTCATTCAAGAGCATCAATTATGATGCCTTGGGCCGCTCAGTTGGCACTGTCCAGCGAATTGCTGGGGTCATGAGCGGCCAGACGGCCACCTATGAAGAGGCGACCGGCCGCCTAAAGAAGGTGATCCTGCCGTCGGGCCAGGTGCTGGGTTATGCCTATGATGATACCGGGACGCTGAAGAAACTGACCCAGGGCGAGGGTGGTTCTTACGCCTATTGGACGGCAGGCCAGCGCAATGCGCGCGGCCAGATGCTGGACTTCAAGCTTGGCAATGACGTAGTGACGCAGCGCACCTACAGCCGGGCGCGCGGCTTCCTGCTGGCGATCAAATCCGGCCGACTGACTGCGAACGACGTCCAGGATCTCTCCTATGAATGGGACAATCTGGGCATCCTGACCAAGCGGACGATGGATGGCGGCGCTGCTGCCGGTGGGTACGACGAGGTCTTCGAGTATGATGAGCTGCGCCGCCTGATCGGCAGTACGGTGTCGAACGCTAATCCGCTCGGCACGCCGACCGCGACCTTAAGCTATGACGGTCACGGCAATATCCTGTCGAAGTCGGGTGTCGGCAATTATACCTACGGCGGGAATGGCGCGGGGCCCCATGCGGTGACGTCGCTCGATACCGGCGAGAGCTTCAATTACGATCCTAACGGCAATCTGACGCTGTCCGCTGGTGGAACGGGGCCGAGCCGCTCCGTCACCTGGACCGGCTTCAATATGCCCGCGCAGATCAGCGGCACGCGGGCGACCCTCGATTTCATCTATGATGATGCGGGCAACCGTATCCGTCAGGTGAACCGGGCCAAGGACGCTGAGCAGCAGCTCAGCCTCAAGACGACGAAATACTATTTCGGTGATGCCTTCGGCGGGAACCGGTCCGAGCGCACGGTGACCCATACCGCGGGCGACGTGGTGACCTGGACGGATCAACTGGTGATCGGTGGCGAGATGGTTGCGACCATCGAAACGCCGGATGCCAATCCGAATAATCGCACCGTCAAATATATGCATTCGGATCATCTGGGCTCGGTACAGACCGTGACGAGCGGCACCGCTGTGATCAGCAACGGTGTGACGATCCCGGCGGGGACGGTGCTGGAGAAGCTGGATTACGATCCCTGGGGCCAGCGCCGCTTCGGCGGTACGGTCGGCGGCTCCTATGCCGGCGATATCGATACGCTGGGCAGCCTGTTCGGCATCCAGACCGATCGTGGTTTTACGGGCCATGAGATGCTGGATGACGTCGGCCTCATCCATATGAACGGCCGCATCTATGATGCGCGCTTGGCGCGGTTCCTCTCGGCCGATCCCTTCATCCAGGACAACGCCAATAGCCAGGCCTATAACCGCTATAGCTACGTCAGCAACAACCCGTTGGCCGCCACGGATCCGAGTGGTTACTTCCTCTCGAAGCTCTTCAAATCGATCGGGAAGTTCTTCAAGAAGTTCGGCAAGCAGATCCTGAGCTTCGTGATCACGGTGATCGGCTATGTGCTGGCCCCGTATACCGGGGGCATGTCGATCTATCTTGCTGGCATGGTGAATGGCTTCATCAGTGGTGGCTGGAAAGGAGCGATGTTCGCGGCCTTAAGTGCCGGGGCAGGGGGCGGAGGTATCTTTGGCGTGGTTGCCCAAGCTGCGATCGGCTGCGCCAGCGCGGCGGCGGGCGGTGGTAGCTGTCAGGCGGGTGCTCTGTCTGCTGGCTTCTCGGCTGCGGCTGGTTCGTTCGTGAATGTGGGCAATGACTTCTTTGCAGGTATGGCCAAGAACGCTGTGATCGGCGGCACGGCATCTGTGATTGGTGGTGGCAAGTTCGCCAATGGTGCGATGTCTAGTGCATTCGGCTATGCTAGCTCGGGTGCTGCGCAGGTGGTGGCCAGCGCGCTGAGTTCCGCAGGCCAAGCGGCAAATGACAACAGCGCCGCAGCAAGCAAGAACCGTGAGCCTGATGGCGTCAGTGATTATGTACGGGCTGATCGAGAGTTAGGAATCATGACTGTCGGCGGTGACACATTGGCGGGCCAAATCGTGTTTAATTGCCGAGCCGAAGCGTCATATTGCTCGGATGCGATCTCTCGGATGAATGGAATAAACGGAGAATATGGAAAATATAAAATTAATATATTATTTAGAGAGGCTCGCGAAGACGAGGTCGGTCAGGTTGATTTGACGACTAATCCGGAAAAGGGTGATGCTGCTGGGTCGTATAATTGGCCCACATTTAAGATTGGCTTCAATGGCCCGGGTAGTTATGAAAGAGTAAATGGTGTTCTTAATATTGACTTGAACTCTATCGGGATGAGGGGGTTGACGTTTCATGAGGCAGGCCACATGTTGGGTCTGCAGCACTCCTGGAATTCTACTGGGAATTTAATGAGCTATGCAGAGGAAGTTGACAGATTTAAAGAAGTTGAAGTTGAAAGGCTAATAAAAGCATATGGTCGCTATCACAGACTTTAGGGTTGTATTGAGTGCGGGGATTTGGATCTTATTGATGATCCAAGCCCCTGCTTCAGCTCCGGTAGCCGTGGCTTGCCAGAGTTTTCGGTCTGATGAAAAAAATTTGCCTCTTAATGTTGAGGAGATTTTTAAGTCTGGCGTTAGCGGATTATTGACCGTGTGTGGTGAGGACTTGGATATTGTTACAATTTCATCGGTGCCAGTAGAGACCGATTTAGTATGCTTTTACGATATTAGAAGAATATTTAAAAATAGAGATGCTTGGAACTATATTCCGCCTAAGGAAAAACCTTATCTTGCGGCTGTAAATAAATATTATTCAGAAAGAAATGGTGTTTGCGAGGATTGGGATAGTAATTCTTATGTATTTGTGTCTAATTTATCCGAGAGAGATTTTTTGAAAATTCGTAAATTTTGGACGAATTTTGAGATCAATCCTGAAAAATATTACCGTGGCTTGATGGATGACAATATCAGTGATTTCTTTTTTCGTGTAAAATCCTCTAAGATTGAAAATTATTTTTTGAAATTTACAAGATATTCTCAAGAATTATACGATGTAACTGTGAGCGGTGAAAGAGCTGGATGGAATGTGCGATTGAGAATGGTCGGAGAAAATTTGCATATTGATTCAATTTCACAAATTGCATATTGACGATTGGGGGCACAAGAGCCTGCGTCCGCGCCCGTATCTGTTCAGCTAGCGGGTTTTTCCTCAAAAACGGATCATATCCAACCGTGGCTCTGTCCTTATAATGAAATCAGGTTGTGGTTCTGGTCTCTTGCACTGCATATTTTATTGGCTTTCAGGGCGGGCGGCGGCTGCATGGCCTTCTTTTAGTAAGTCAGTACGGTAATTTTTATGGTCAATCTTTCCATTCTTCAGCGTGCGACGAAAGCCGATGTCAAGTCGGAGCCGTTCCCGCATCTGATCCTGTCGAATGCCCTGCCGGACGATCTTTACGCGGAACTGGCGAACAGATTTCCCTCGCCGGAAGTGCTGGGAATAGAGAAGGCTGAAAATAACTCGCATTGGAATTACAACGGGCGCAAGATTCGCAAGAATAAGGCGCTGTCAAAAATTTGGCGCGATTTCATTATTTATCATTCGTCGCAGGCATTCTTTTAACGAGATCGCGGATCTGTTTTTCGACGATATTTACCGGCTCTATCCGGAGCGATACCCGACGCGCCAGAGCCTGACGTCGATGCGCGCGGGCCTGCGCAAGTTTGACGGTTTCTGGAATAAGGACATCCTGACCGACGCGCTGATTAGCTGGAATACGCCTGTCACCACGGCGAGCTCTGTGCGCACGACCCATATCGACAATGGTGACAAGCTCTATTCCGGCCTCTTCTATATGCGACCGGCGGATTACAACGCCATCGGTGACCTTACCATCAGCCGCTTCAAAGAGAGTTATAAGACGCCGGACGAGCGACACGCTCTATTTGACGGGCCCTATGTCGATGATAGCCACGTCGATCATCTCAAGACGGTGCATTACGACAAAAACTCAGCGGTACTCTTCATCAACAGCTTGGAATCGCTGCACGGCGTCACGGTTCGTCAACCGAGCGACCAGAGCCGCCTCTTCATGAATCTCGTCGGTGACATCGATCTGCCGCTCTATAAGGTTGAGGGCAACGGGACGCCTGCCGCCTATCTGAAAAACGGCGAACTCCGGCGCCCCAAGGCCAGTCTGAAGAAACGGCTGAGGAGCCTGCTGCACCTATAGCCGGGGCAGGGCAGGCCTTTCGGGCCGCGATCAAGCAACACTTCTAGCTGTCAAATCAGGCTGAAGGCCCCGAAAGCCGCCGCTGCCAGAATCCCTTTCCACACGACCGCCAGCACCACCCCCAGAACCACCGCGGCCCCATCCCGCGTCAGCCACGCCAAGGCCAACAAGGCAGCGGCAAAGCCGGGCAGGGTGTTGCCGAAGGGGATCGGCAGGGCGATCAGCAGGCCTTGGATCGCGATTAGGCCGGCAAGCAGCGGGCGGATGCCTGGATGGGTCAGAAACCCGAGGCGCGGGTGCGACCAACCTTCGATCTTGCGGGTGGCGGGCAGCATGCGGCGGATGAGCCCGCGCAAAGCGTCGCGCGAGACCGACATTTTCTCGAATCGTGCGGGCAGCTTGGGTGGGCGGATGCCGACCATCTCCTGCACCGCGAGGAACGCCAACACCGATCCGAAGAGGACGCCGACCGGCAGGCCCGGGGTCGGGATGGTCGAGACGAGGGCCGCGAGAAACATCAACAGCCCCGGCCCCTGGCCCGCCATCTGATCGAAGATCCCGCCGAGCGAGACGCGCTGCTCCCGCAAGCGGAGGGGAATGGCAACCAGACAGCGGGATAGGCTTAGGGCTCTCATGCCTTGAAGCCTGCCGTGTCTTTGCGACCGTATTATGAAAGCGCTACTCGGGCAGGGCATTGGCCTTGCGCAGCAGGGCGGTCAGCGCCAGCGGCAGCAGGGTCGTGATCAGAATGGCGATGAAGGCCATCGCCATGCCCAGCGGGACGGAGCCCTGTTCGAACTGCTTCCAGATGAAGATCGAGATGGTCTGCATCCCGACCGGCGCCACCAGGATCGAGGCGACCAGTTCGCGTGTCGCGACCGCGAAGACCAGCAGCATCGAGGTGATGAGGCTGGGGGCGATCAGCGGCAGCATGATCCGGCGGAAGGAGGTAAAGGCGCTGGCGCCGCAGACGCGGGCCGCCGCCTCCAGATTATCGCCGATCTGATGGAAGGCCGCTGTGGTGTAGCGCACCGGCTGGGGCAGCAGAATGCAGCAATAGGCCAGCAGCAGGATCAGCGGCGTGTTGTAGGGCGTCACCGGCAGGCCCGGCAGGTTCCAGGCCAGGATCAGCCCGACCGCGACGACGACGCCCGGCAGGGCATTCGGCAGCACTGTCATGGCATCCAGCAATCCGCGGCCCCGGAAGCGGGTCTTGACGGCGGTATAGGAGGCGATGGCGCCCAGCAGACCCGTCACCAGGGCGGCCGAAATCCCGAGCGCGAGGCTGTTGGTAAGCGCCCGGAAACCGCCGGCGCTATCATCCAAGATCGCCGCGAAATTCTTGAGGCCGAGGTTGGAGAAGACCAGCCCGCCGGAGATGGTCTTGGAAGCGGCAGTCGCGAGGATCGCCAGCAGCGGCAGGCCGGTCGCGACAAAGGCGACGAGCGCAAAGAGGCAGACGACCGGGATGGTCAGGCGGCCGAGAGGGCGCTTGTCTTTGGCCTGCGGCTTGCTGCCGGTCGTGACATAAGAGCGGCGGGTCAGGATCCAGCGCTGCAACAGGAAAGCGCCGAGCGACATGATCACCAGCAGCAGTGACAGCACGGCCGCGCCTGGCAGATCGATCGGCCAGTCCGAAACGCGCAGATCGATGCCGGTCACCAGCACCTGGAAGCCGGTGCGAGCGCCCAGTGCCGCCGGAGTGCCGTATTCCTCGATCGCGGCGGCGAAGACCAGCAGCATGCTGGCGGCGAGACCAGGGGTCGCGAGCGGCAAGGTGATGCGGAAGAAGGCGCGGGCCGGGCTGGCCCCAAACACACGGCCGACATCGGCATAACGGGCACCGACGGCCTCGACCGTACGGGAAACGGCGAAATAGACGATCGGAAAGGTATTGAGCGCCATTACGAAGATCATGCCGCCCAGCGAGAAGAGCCAGGGCGCGAGGTTGAAGCCGACCAGCTGCTGAAGGTACCCGCGCGGCTGCAAGGACATGATCCAGCCGAGCGTTGCGATATAGGGCGGGATCATGAAGGGGACGAGCAAAAGCACGTCGAACCCGAGCGCAAACGGCACCTTGAAGAGCGCGCGGAACACGCCGAGCGGGATGGCGATCACGGCCGACAGCAGCATGACCCCAACGCCGAGCAGCAATGTATTGCCGCCCATTTCCAGCAGCGCGCTATCGGCCAGCGTCGCGATCAACTGGCTGAACGGCGCTTCAAACGACCCGCGACCCAGCAGCGGAAAGATCGCCTGCAGCACGATGAAGACGAACGGCACGGCAACGACCAGGATCAGGCCTGCGGTGGCGAGCCACCCGATCGGGCTGACGCCCGCCGTACCGTTCGTTTTCAAAGGATCTACTCCGACTTATTTGGCAGCGAAGATGTCGCCGAAGGCCTTCAGAGTTTCCTGACGCTTGGCATAGACGGCATCGGCATTGATCTCGAGGATCTTCAGGTCGCTGATCAGCGGACGGTTCGCCGGGATGTCGGTGCGGGCCGGCATCAGATAGGCGGCGGCAACGGTCTTCTGGCCTTCATCGGACAGCATATAGTCGATGAACTGCTTGGCTTCGTCCTGCTTCTTCGACCAATTGAGGATCATGGCCGGACGCGGGGCGATAACGGTGCCCGATTTCGGGAAGATCACTTCGATGGTCTCGCCCTTGGCTTGCCCATCGAGCGAGATGTAGTCGACCGCGCCAAACACGGCGGCCTTGGCACCCTGCAGCACCGGGTTCAGCGCTTCGGCATTGGCACCGGCAACGGCAGCGCCATTGGCTTTGAGGTTCTTGAAGAGATCCCAACCGGCCTGTGCCTGCAAGGCGGCGACCAGCTCGAAGCTCGCGCCCGACTGGGCAGGATCCGGCAGGTTCACCAGGCCCTTGTATTCGGGCTTGGCGAGGTCAGCCCATTCGGCCGGCTTCGGGGTGCCGCTCTTGGGGTTCCAGGCAATCGCGAGGGCCGAGACGCCCTGGGCGACGGCGGTGTCGGTCTTCAGGAAGGCCGGAACCTTGGCCGCGTTCGGGCTGGTGTAGGAAACCAGCCAGCCGCGCTTGGCGAAATCGGTCGCCGTGTCCCAGGAGGCCGAGATCAGCACGTCGACGGCCGGGTTGGCGGCTTCGGCTTCGATACGGGCCATGATCTTGCCGGTGGTGGCCTGGAAGACCTGGGCCTTAATGCCGGTCTTCTTGTTGAAGTCGGCGGCCAGCTTGTCGATCAGGCTGCCGGGGCCGGCCGAATAGACGGTGATGTCGGCGCGGGCGGCATTGGTCATCATGAGGGTGGCGATGACGGCGAGGCCGGCACCCATAAGCGACTTGGTCATGGACGTTCCTTTCTGGGGGATCAGGAAATGGGGAACCAGCGCAGCTGCTGCGCGTCGATCTCAAGGCCGACTGTCTCGCCTGCTGTCAGGCGGCGGTCGCTCAGGACATGGATTTCATGGGGGGAACCGTCATCGCCGATCCGCACCTGGGTCAGATGGCCATCGCCACGGAACTGGGTGCGTACCACTGTGCCAGTCAGGGCCGTGCTGGCGGGATCGCTGAAACGGATATGGCGGGCGGGCAGCAGCACATGGCCGGCATCGCCCGTGGCAGGAGCCAGCTTCACGCCGGCATCCCGCAGCCAATAATGCCCGTCACGCAGATCGACCGGCGCGACGCAGCCTAGGCGCAGGAATTCCGCAACCGCCGGGCTGGCCGGGGTTTCCAGCAGATCTTCGGGCGAGGCCAACTGTTCGACCACGCCGGCGCGCATGACGACAACCTGATGGGCGAGCGAGAAGGCCTCGCTCTGATCATGGGTCACATAGATGGCGGTCAGGCCGAGGGTCGCGACCAGCTCGCCGATCTCGGCCACCATCGTCTCGCGCAACTCGCGGTCGAGGTTCGAGAGCGGTTCATCGAACAGTACCAGACCCGGTTCGGCGACGATGGCGCGGGCAATCGCCACACGCTGCTGCTGACCGCCTGACATGTCGCTGGTGCGGCGATCGGCATAGGCGCCAAGGCCGACACGGTCGAGGGCGGCGGCGACACGACTATCCCGCTCGGCCTTGGGGATATTGCGCATCTCCAGCGGGAAGGAGACGTTGCCGCGCACGCTCATATGCGGCCAGAGGGCGTAATCCTGGAATACCATCCCGAGGTTGCGGCGCTCGGGCGGGGCAAAGAGGCCGCTTGCCGCATCGGCAACGGTCTTGCCCTCAATCGTGATGCTGCCCCTGGTCGGGCTGAGGAGCCCGGCGACGAGGCGCAGCAAGGTGGTCTTGCCGCAGCCCGAGGGGCCGAGCAGTGCCAGGGTCTGGCCCTTGGGGAGGGAGAGGTCGATCCCCTTCAGGATCGCGGTCGCCCCATAGTGCAGCTCCAGTCCGGTCGTGCTGACGGCAGTAGCCTGCGAAGGGGCGGGGGCGTGCATGGCGATCCAAGCTATAAGGATTAACTTGGGCCTGACTTTTAAGGTGATTGCTTGACTGTCTGGTGACGATCCCGTGTCGGTTCTATGACGTTCGGCTTTACGGTTTCTCGATACCGCGCGGGGTGAAGCGCCAGATTTCCTCGATCTTCGCCTTGCCGCCGCATTCGCCGAGGTGCTGGACGATGGGGCCGAGCTGGATCTCCTGGCCGACACGGCCGAAGACCGGAATGCGATCGAGGCCGCAGGTCAGGAAGAGGCGCTGGCCGCCTTCCAGCACGGTGCCGTTGCTTAGGTCCACCCAACGCTCGCCGGCCGGCAGATAGACCTCGACCTCGCCGCCCGGCGCGATGATCGGGGCGACCAGCAGGGCAGGGCCGCACATGAATTGGGTCTCATAGGCATGGGCGTGGCGGTCGTTCGGGAAAGCATAGGCCATAGCACGCTGCACGGGGGCGCTGGCGGTGGCGGCTTCATCGAGGCAGCGGGCGAGATAGGGGATCAGGCGATAGCGCCACTCCAGCGTCTTGCGGACGATATTTAAGGCCTCGTCGCCAAAGCCCCAGGGCTCGCGCACCCCGATGCCGTGGAAGCGGAAATGGCTGATATGGATGCCGGCCTGCACCCAGCGGACGTAAAGCTCGGCATCCGGCTGGCTCGCGCCATAGAAGCCCCCGACGTCGGAGGCATGATAGGGCACGCCGCTCATGCCCCAACTGAGGCCGCCGCGGATCGAGGCCGCCATGGCTTCCCAATCGGACTGCGGATCGCCGCCCCATTGCACAGGATAACGTTGCGCGCCGATCCAGCTGGAGCGCGTCCAGACCACCGGTTCCGGACCTGGGCCGTACTCGGCGGTGGCCTCGAAGACGCAGCGGTTATAGAGCGCGGTATAGACCGAATGCAGGCGCTTGCCGCTATCGCCATTGAAGGCGACGACATCGTCGGGCACCTGTTCGCCGAAGTCGGGCTTGAAGACATCGACCCCGACGTCGAAGACCGGCTTATGGGCCTGCTTCCAGAAATCGTAAGCGGCGGGATTGGTGAAATCGATAATGCTGCTGGGCGGCAGCGGCGTCAGCACCGCGCCAAAGGGGCCAGGATCCCATTGATAGACGTAAGGGCCGCCGTTTTTGGCGTCTTTCAGAAAATAGCCCTTGGCAGCGAGGTCCGGGTAATCGGGATGGGCCGTCGAAACCAGCGGATATTGCCAATTGCAGATCTTGAAGCCGAGATCCTTCAGCTCCTGGCAGGTGGATGCGGGATCCTTGAAGCGGCTCTTGTCCCATTCAAAGAGGAAACGGGTGGGGGTGTCCTGCCAGGCGCGGCCGTCGAAGGTGATGACGTCGCAGGGGATGCGGTTCTCGCGTACCTGTTTGGCGACGGCCACACATTCCTCGGGCGTGCGGTAATAGGCGCGGCTTAGCCAGACACCCAGGCTCCAATCGGGCGGGCGGGACGGGCGCCCGGTCAGGGCGGTATAGCGGCGCACCAGATCGGCGGGCTCGGCCCCGGTGAACAGGAAGATATCGAAGGCCTGATCCTCAACCGCCATCGCGAGCGTGCGATGGGACCATTGGGCATGACCGATACCGGTGACGACGGTCGCGGGCGTATGGGCAAAGACCCCCCAGCCGCGTGGTGACCAGCCAAAGGGGGTGTTTTTGTAAGCCAGCTCGGTATTGACGCCGAGCGCATCTTCGATCCGGCTGGTGATCAATTGGCCACGCCGATTGAGCGATCCCCATTTCTCGCCAAAGCCATAGATCGCTTCGCCCGAGACGAGGGCCAGCGACAGCAGCCAATGATCCTCGCCCTTGCCGACGGCCGGCATGCGGCTCCAGCCTCGGAAATGCTGATCGGTGATGGAGGTGACAAGGGTGCGCCCGCCGAGCTTCAGTTCTAGGCGCAAGGGATTGGGCGTTAGCACGAGGTCGCTGTCGCCCTGACGGATCGTGATGCGTTCGGGTTCCACCGTAACATCGACCCGCAGGGTTGGGTCGGCGTCCTTCTTCACCAGCAGATCATAGTCCGGCAGGTCAGTGCGGCCAGCGCGTAAGCGGAAGGTCCCGGGGGCATGAGCTTCGACGGAGAGGGTGCCGAGGGAGGTTTCGAGCCGCACGCCGTTCTTGGTGGTCTCGACCGCGCCGAAGCCCTCGGCGGCTTTGAAAGTCGTGGGATTGAGCATGGGACTAACCCTTCATGCCGCCGGACGTTAGGCCCGAAACGACGCGTTCTTGGAAAATGACGATCAGCACCGCGATCGGCACGATGGCGACCATCAAGGCCGCCGAGATGATCGGCCAGGGAAAGGCGAATTCCCCCTGATAGAGCGTGATGCCGACCGGCAGGGTGCGCATGGACATTGAGGAATTCATGGAGAGCGCCAGCAGGAACTCGTCCCAGGCATTGACGAAGCTGATGATGCCGGCGGTGAAGACACCGGGGGCGGAGAGCGGCAGCACCACCTTGAACAGCGCCCCGATCCGCGTGCAGCCATCGATCATCGCGGCGTTTTCGAGGTCTTTCGGGATGCCCTGGAAGAAGCTGACCAGCATCAAGACGCAGACCGGCAGGTTCAAAACCGAATAGGGCAGGATCAGCGCGAGATAGCTGTTGAGCAGCCCTAGCGACCGCATGGTCTGATAAAGCGGGATCATGATCGAGATCAGCGGGAACATGCTGACCGCGACGATGGCCGAGAGGGTGAGGTTGCGATAGCGCATCTTGAGCCGTGCGATCGGATAGGCCGCCAGCGCCGCGACCAGCAGCGACAGCAGGGTCGCCCCGACGGCCACCACGACGCTATTGAAGACAAACGTCAGCAGCGGCTGTTCGGTGAAGGCCTGAAGATAATTCTTCATCGTGGCATCGAGGGGGAGATAGGTGATTGGCTTCACCTGCAGCTCGCTATCGGTCTTGAGCGAGGTCAGCAGGATCCAGATTGCCGGGAAGAAGCCGTTCACGCAGACGATGCCGCCGGCGACAAACAGCCAGAAACGCCGCTCCAGGGTCAGACGGTCAGCGTTCATCGGACCCTCCTGCCTTCACGAACTTGAGATAGAAGGTGGTGGCGATCATCGAGACGACGAACATCAGGACGGCCAGGGCCGAGCCATAGCCGAAATCGAGGAAGTCGATGGTGTTCTTGTGGATATACATCGCCAGCGTCTCGGTGGTGTTGCCAGGCCCGCCGGATGTCAGCGCAAAGGGAATATCGAAGGTCTGGATCGCGGTGATGGTACGGAAGATCATCGCCACCAGGATGGAGGGCACCAGCATCGGCAGGGTGATCTTCACGAACTGCTGGAAGCGGGTCGCACCATCGACCTCGGCCGCTTCATAGAGCGCACGGGGGATGGTCTGCAGGCCAGCCAGCAGGATCATCGCCATGAAGCTTGCCGATTTCCAGATGATGACGAGGCAGATACAGGCCATCGCGAGATTCGGGCGGGTCAGCCAGGAGGTGCCTTCGAGCCCCAGGCGGGTCAGGACGTCATTGACGATCCCGTAGTCGGTATTGAAGAACCAGCGGAAGATCAGGCCCGCAAAGACCAGCGGCAGCGCCCAGGGCAGCAGCAGGGCCAGACGGGTCGGCCAGCGGTAGCGGAAGGGCTGATTGGCCAGCAGGGCGAGGCCTAGCCCGACCAACAGGCTGCCGGGAACGGTGACAGCCACGATGATGATGGTGTTCCAGGTGGCGTGCCAGAACTGGGGATCTTCGGTGAGGGCAAAGATGTAATTCTCGAACCCAATGAAGATCGGTTCCGACGCTCCGGCCGATAGGCGCAGATCAAAGAGGCTCGTATAGATCAGCCTTCCCACGGGATAGACGACGATCAGCCCCAGCAGCAGCAACGCCGGCAGCAGCATTAGGAAGGCCAGCAGGCCTTCGGGCATATCGCGGGGGATTTTCTGTGGGCGAGGGGACATCACGAACCCTTGAGGGCGGCAGGGGGCCGGATGAACCCGGCCCCCTTTCCGATTACCGATAGATGCGGGCCAGACGGCTGTCGATTTCGGCCAAGGCTGCATCGGGCGACTTCACCCCGGCCAGCACGGCATTGACGTTCGACTGGATGGTTTCTGACACTTCGGTATAGCGGGCGCTGACCGGCCGGGCGCGGGCGGTCTGGACCACCGGCAGGGCCTGTTCGAACCAGGGGATCGACTGCAGCACTTCCGGGTCCTTATAGACATCCGGAATAGCGGGCAAGTTCGAGGCGCGCAGGGCCAGTTCCTTCATGACGCGCGGACCCGACAACCACATTACAAAGTTCGCGGCCTTTTCCTTGTTCTTGGAGAAGGAGGAGACCGCCCATTGCCAGCCGCCGACGCAGGTGACCGGCTTGCCACCGGCAAAGGACGGCAACGGCACGACACCGACCTTGCCCTTCACGGCGCTGTCGTCCGCCTGGAAGCGGTTCCAGCCATAGCCCCAGAGCTGGGCGAAGACGACATTACCGGCCTGGAAATCGAGGCGGGTGCCTTCGGTGGTGATTTCGGCGACTGTCGGCTTGGTGACCTTGCTCTTGTCTTTCAGATCCAGCAGGAACTGGAAGGCTTCCTTGCCGGCGGCGTTATTGACGCTGGGTTTGCCATTGACCAGCAGTTCGGCGCCCTTGCCCCAGAAGGGGATCATGAAGGTGCAGGTCGCGCCTTCGATCTTGGCGCCCTGATAGGAAAAGCCCTGGAGGTTCGGATTGCCTTCGGCGCCAGTGATCTTCTGAGCGGCGGCGACCAGCTCGTCCCAGGTCTTGGGCGGCTGCACGCCGTGCTTTTCCAGCAAATCCTTGCGGTAATAGAGGAACATGGCATCGGCAAAGGCCGGCATCGCGACCAGCTTGCCATTGACGTTATTCGCCTCGGCATAGGCCGGGAGGTAGCGCTTCAGCAGCTCGGCTTTGTTGGCGCCGACATAGGGATCGAGCGGTTCGGCCCAGCCGGCGGCGGCATATTGCGCCGGGCGCACGATGTCGATCAGGAAGATATCGAGCGAGCTGTCCTTGGAGGAGAGCACGGTCGTCAGATACTGCTGCTGGGCTTCGGACGTGGTGCCGCCGACTTCCAGATCGACCTTCTGGCCGGTTTCGCGCTCGTAGATATCGAAGAGCTGCTTCATAACGTCGGGGCGCTGCTGGCCGCCGACAAAGACCTTCAAAGCCTGGGCTGAGGCCGTGCCGCTGATCAGGGCGCAGGCGGCACCGGCGACAAGCAGCAGGCTGGTAAGCTTCTTCTTCATTCCCGTGTCTCCGGTTCTACTGGTGGGGTAGGGCTTCGCCGGTCTCGCCGTCGAAGAGATGCAGTTTGTCGGCATTGAAATGCACGGTGATCCGGTCTCCCGTGCGCGGCGCCTCGTCAGGCGTGAAGCGGGCGACGATCTCGCGGTTGCCGAGGGTCAGGAACGCCAGCGTGTCCGATCCCAGTGGCTCGACCAGCGAGACCGGCAGGGTCAGGCTCGGGCCGCTCCCCGACAGACTGAAGTGTTCGGGCCGGATGCCGAGCTTCAGGGCCTGGTCCTCCTTGAAGTCGCCCGCCAGAGGGATCTGAGATCCGTCGGCCAAGGTTAAGGCTTTTCCCGCGACCCGGCCGTCGAGGACATTCATCGGTGGCGAGCCGGTGAAGCTCGCGACAAACAGGTTGGCCGGACGGTTATAGATATCGTCGGGCGTGCCGATCTGCTGGATATAGCCACCCTTCAAGACCACGATCTTATCGGCCAAGGTCATGGCCTCGACTTGATCATGGGTCACATAGATGGTCGTGGTCTTGAGGTGCTGATGCAGCTTCTTGATCTCGACCCGCATTTCGGCGCGCAGCAAGGCATCGAGGTTTGAGAGCGGTTCGTCGAACAGAAACACCTGCGGATCGCGCACGATGGCCCGGCCCATGGCGACGCGCTGGCGCTGACCGCCCGACAGGGCTCGGGGCTTGCGCTCCAGCAGATGTTCGATGCGCAGGATTTTGGCGGCCTTATCGACCGCGGCATTGACCTCTTCCTTGGGCGCTTTGCGCAGGCGCAGCCCGAAGGCCATATTCTCGAAGACCGACAGATGCGGGTAGAGCGCATAATCCTGGAAGACCATGGCGATGTCGCGGCCACGCGGCGGCACGTCATTCATCACCCGGCCGCCGATCTCGATATCGCCGCCGCTGATGCTCTCCAGGCCCGCGATCATGCGCAGTAGTGTGGATTTGCCGCAGCCGGACGGGCCGACAAAGACGACGAATTCCCCGTCCTTGATCTCAAGGTCAATGCCATGCAGCACCTGAACAGTGCCATAGCGCTTGACGACATTTTTGATGTCAACGCCCGCCATTCCGCCCCCAGACTTCTCTTTTAGGCTCGGACTACAGCCGGCCTTATTGCTGCCGACGATACGAGTCGTTTGGGGTCAAAGCAATATAAAATATGTCTTATATAAGAGATGGGCGCCGGTGAATCTCTCGAATGGTCAGGGTCAAGCATAAACCAGCGGCCTAACCCGGCATCTAGACGTCGCGCCGACTACACGGGGTGGTGAAATAGGCCCAAAGTCCCCTCACGAACAGCCCGGCCCTTTATTGGGAAATCGGGCGCACTTCAGGAAGTCCTGAAGTATCACGGCCCAATTTTTCCGGAGGGGAACTTAAGATGATCAAGTTGATGGACAAGCGCCGTTACGATGACACTGTCGGCTTCCGGGCGGCTTTCGATGCCTCGATGCTGTTCATTGAATTCGCCGTGGATGGCACGATCACCAACGCCAACCCAGGTGTCTTGCAGGCGCTGGGTTATCGGCTCGACGAGATCATCGGCAAGAACCTCTCTTTGCTGCAGGGCGATGCGGATCAGACGTCTTTCTGGCAGCAGCTGAACAGGGGCGTCCGCCAAGCCGTACAGACGCGCCTTGTTGGCAAAGAGGGCCAGGAAGTCTGGTTGCAGGCCTCTTTCGCGCCGATCCTGGACAGCAACAGCACGATCACCAAGGTCTCGATGTTCGCAACCGACGTCACCGAGATGGTGCGCCGGGACCTCGATCTTGCCGGCCAAGTCGCCGCGATCAACCGCAGCCAGGCCGTCATCGAATTCAGCCCGGCCGGCATCATCCTCAGCGCCAACCCCAATTTCCTGAGCGCCGTCGGGTACGAACTGTCGGAAATCGTCGGCCAACATCATTCGATGTTCGTCGATCCCGCCGAACGTACCGCCCCGTCCTATGCGGAATTCTGGCGCCGTCTGGCTGCCGGTGAATTCCAGGCCGCCGAATACAAGCGGTTCGGCAAGGGCGGCCGCGAAATCTGGATCCAGGCGACCTATAACCCCGTTCTCGATCAGAGCGGCAAGGTCCTGAAGATCGTTAAATTCGCGACCGACATCACCACCAGCAAATCCCGGGCTCTCGATCAGGCCGGCCAGATCGCCGCGATCCGCAAGAGCCAGGCCGTCATCGAATTCGACATGAATGGCAATGTGCTGGACGCCAATGACAATTTCCTGGGCGCCATGGGCTATAGCCTGGAGGAAATCAAAGGCCAGCATCATCGGATGTTCGTGCCGGTCGGCGATCGCGACTCCCTCGATTACCAGGATTTCTGGGCCGCCCTGCGGGCCGGTGAATATCGCGCTGCCGAATATAGGCGCATCGGCAAGGGGGACCGCGAAATCTGGATCCAGGCCTCCTATAACCCGATCTTCGATGCCAACGGCCGCCCCTACAAGGTCGTCAAATTCGCCTCCGACGTGACCCAGCAGGTGATGGCTCGCCAGCGCAATGAACAGGTCTGCGGCCTCATTCAGAGCGTGGCTTCCGGCGCCCAGCAGATGAATGCCTCGGTGCAGGAAATCGCGGTCTGCATGCAGAAGTCCAAAGCAACGGCCGCCATGGCCTCCGAACGGGTGGTTTCTGCCGATCTGGCTGCCGAACGTTTCACCAGCGCCGCGACGGCGATGGGCGGGATCGTCAATCTGATCGCCGGCATCACCAGCCAGATCAACATGCTGGCGATGAATGCCACCATCGAATCGGCCCGTGCCGGTGAAGCCGGCCGTGGGTTCGCCGTGGTCGCCAACGAAGTGAAGCTGCTGGCAGCGCAAGCCAAGGCCGCGACCGCCAAGATCGGCGGCGAGATCGACGGGCTGCATGGTTCGCTGACCGATGTGGTCGACTCGCTCAAGGGGATCCGCGCTGCGATCCTCAACGTCGGGGAATATGTGGTCTCGACGGCGGTGTCGGTCGAACAGCAGAGCGCGGTGACGGCCGAGATGTCGTCGAGCATGGGCCGGGCGGTGGAAATGCTCTCGCTCAATGGCAGCCGGGCGGTTCATGCTCCCTCGATGATGTAAGCCGAGGAAGCCCAAACAAACAAAAACCCGCGCTGCAGAACAGCGCGGGTTTTTTGTATTCGACGATGGTCGGAGTGAGAGGATTCGAACCTCCGCTCTCTTGCTCCCGAAGCAAGCGCTTTACCAGGCTAAGCTACACTCCGTCGCCGTCGTGGGGCGCCTTGTAGGGCATTTCGGGCGGGGGTGGCAAGGGGTTTTTTAACAGATCTGACGCGGCAAGTTGTCGAATGCGCGCAACCTCTGCCGGTGCGATGCCAAGACCGGCAAGAAAGGCGGCATGCGCCTCGGGCGCACGGACCTCAAAATCATGGTGCCAGGCCCACATTTGCGCCTCGCTAAGGCCGATGCCGGCAAAGAGCGCGGCCCAATCCTGCCGGGTCAGACCGGCTTGAGGCAGGCCGCGACCCAGCAGCTGTTGCAGCACCGATTTCTGGCCCGCGAGGGTGGCAGTGGCGGCATCGATTTCGACCAGCTGCCGCTCCAGGATTTCTTTTGGCCCAGCGCCATCGAGCAATCGGGCGATCTCCTCGAGCGGCAGGCCCGCCTGCCGCAATTCCAGTAGGCGCGTGAGTCGCTGCTGGCTGGCCGCCCCATAGAGCCGATAGCCCGCAGCGCTGCGATCTTCGGGGCAAAGCAGGCCGATGCGGTCGTAATAGAGCAGGGTGGCGCGCGACAGGCCCGCCCGCCGTGCCATGGCCCCGATGTTTAGGGCTTTAGGAACCATGTATTCATCGCGTCCTGCCAGCGGATCATGCTTGCCTGCCATTGCGCCTCCGTCAGGGCTACCAGGGCGGCCTTGCCCCTCTCATTTAGGGCCGTATGGCGATAGAGGATATCAACGAAGCTTAAGTGATCGCCACCAGCTTGCAGGCGGATGTCGATCTCGACCAGCTGGCCGTCGGGCTGAACGCGGATGAAGCCGACATGAGTGGGCGGGAGATGGGTCGTGACGATCCAATAGCTTTCCGGCCCGGCCTCGTGCGGCGTTGCGAAGATAGCGCCGGGTTCGGCGAGGCCAGAGGCGGACTGGATCATGCGATAGCGCCAGCCCGGCAGCCAGTCGCATTCCCGTTCGGGACACAGGAGGGGGAAAACCTCGGCGGGCGTGGCCTTGATTGTCTGGCGATAGCAGCGTTCGATCCGCTGCGCCTGGATGGGGGACGGCATCTCTCATCTCCTTCTCAACATAAGAAGGAGGGCTTGTCCGCTATGAAGTCATAGTCAGGTCAAGGGGAGATCAGCCGTGCCCGCGCGCAAAAATCCGCTCGACCAGTTCTAGATCCTGGGGCTTATCGACATCGACCGCAGCGAGGCCGTCTTTCATCTCGACCGCGCCGACGGTGAGCGACGTCTTGCGGCCGATATGGCGCAGGGCGGCAGTTTTGGTCAGGGTCCCGGTGATGAAGCGCAGCAGCGCCCAGGTCCCGAAGGCACCGACCATCCGCACCGGTTGTTTGCGCAGGGCTTCGATCTTCTGCCACAGGGCAATCGCCCGGCGGGCTTCGGGCGTGCGCAGATAAAAAAGATTGCAGCCCGAAACGGCGCCGTCGGAAAACTTCAAATAGGTGCGGCGTGTATCGGGTAGGGCGGCGAGGATCACTTCCTTGCGGGCAACCCCGATAGAAACGTCGCAGCCCGCCGGCTGATCGTCGATGAACTGGTTGACCCAGTCGGGACGCAGCAGGGCGTGATCGGCGGTAGTGACCAGCAGGGGCGCCTTCAGTAGATCCAACGCCTCGCCGACGCTCTGGCTGGGCCCGGCGGCGGCTTTGAGGATCGTCACATCGCCCAGCTCGGTCGCGATGCCGGCCAAGGCCGTTTCGCTTTCGATGGAGATGGCGATCTTGCCGATACGGCCACTGGCACGCAGGGCTTCGACGACCCGCAGGATCATCGGGCGGCCTGCGACCGGCAGCAGCGCCTTATGACTGACGCCACCGGCAACCGCCATCGGATCGGCCGCCCCCTGGCGGGAGCCTGCCAAGATCAGAGCGGTGATACCACTCACGATGCCTTGCCCAGGGACTTCTGATAGACGCGATAGGTCTTGTAGGTCTTGGCGCCCAGGGTCTCGATGATTTTGCGCATCGGCTTGTTGTCTTCGAGGATCCAGGACAGCTCCATCTGGGTGAAGCCCTTTTCCAGCGACCCGCGACGGGCGGCATCGATCAAAAGGAAGGGGATGAGTCCGCCCATCAGGCTGGTAGCATAGCGGCGGCGCACACCCATCAGTGGCACGCGCGCGGTCTTGACGCCGGATACCTTGAGACGCCACAGCAGCTTCAGCCAGCCAAAGGGGAAGAGCTTGCCGCGCAGATCGCGGATTGCCTCATTCAGGTTTGGCAGCGCGACGATGAAGCCAGCGACCTCGCCCTCGATTTCGACGAACCAGACGAGTTTCTTGTCGAGCAGCGGCTTCAAGGCCTTGGCCATATGTTCGGTTTCGGCCTTGATCAGCGGCACGAACCCCCAATTGCCCGACCAGGCATCGTTGAAGATCTCGGTGACCGACTTGATCTCTTCCTCGTAGCGGTTCCAGTCCATCGGACGCAGCACCATGCTGGGGTGCAGGGCGCGCTTGATGAGGCGCTTAGCCGATTCCGGCAGTTCGCCGCGCGTATCATAGAGATAGGCGACGACGTCCTTCACCTTGGCAAAGCCTGACTGTTCCAGACGCGGGCCGACATAGGGTAAGTCGTGGCCCATCAGCAGCATCGGCGGGCTATCGAACCCATCGATCAGCAAGCCGGTTTCCTCGTTGGTTGAAAGGTTCAAGGGACCGCGGATGTCCGTCATGCCGCGCTCGATCAGCCAGGCTTCGGCGGCGTCGATCAGCGCCTGGAAAATCGCGGGATCATCTTCGGCTGCGAGCATGCCGAAATGACCGATACCAGGTTCCAGCTTCAGGGCTTCGTGATCGATCTGTGCCGTGATGCGGCCAACGTCCCGCCCGTCCCGAATGGCCAGGAAATAGACTGCCTCGGCATGGGTAAAGTAGGGGTTCTTTTCCGTCGATAGCGCGTCGTTCCGCTCCATATGCAGCGGCGCGATATAGGTCGGGTCATTGGCATGCAGCCGCTCGGGCAGGCGGATGAAACGCTGCAGCTCCGCCTTATCTGTGACGCGGCTGACGGTGATCGGAGACGAAGTCTGCATATTCATGGGCGACCTTACCGGGGCAGGGGCTTTAGCATAATCGTACGAACGGTATGCCATAGCAGTGTCAAACCTTGCCAGACTGTTACAGCAATCAGGCCTGCCGGTCCCTGGCCGATCAGGAGGGCGACCCCGAAGATCACGAGGTTGATGTTGCGCCGGGCGATGATGGCGCGCACGGCGCCATCGAGGGCTGTCATGGCATGCAGCCCACGCTTGAAACGGGCCTTAGCGATGCCGAGGATGATGCGGTCGGCGACATAGAAGCCGATCAGCCAAAGGGCGGCATCGAACATCGGATCGCCGAAACTGGCGCCGCCGAGGCCGAAGGCCCAGGCCCCGTACCAGAGCGGCGGATGGATGATATCCAGCCCATGGTCGAGGATATTGCCGATCGGCGAGTCGGTCAGGGTTACGCGGGCGACTTTGCCATCGACACTATCGAGGATGCACATCCCGAACGAGAGGATGAAGCCCAGCAGGAAATGTCCGTTCATGAACGCAGGCACGGCCGCGAAGGTGAAGACGATCGAGACGAGCGTGATCAGGTTCGGATGGATATGGAACTTGGTCGCAAGCCGGGTCAGCGGCCAGACGATCGGTGGGAAAACCCAGCGGGTCAGAAGATCGGTCGATCCCTTGTAGTTCGACCAGAACATCCAGCGTTCCAGCTTCCGGCGAGTCTCGTCGTCCGGCACGGTGAAGAGCCAATAATCGATCGAGCGGCGCAGATTGGCCATGAAGCCCGGCATGGCGTCATTCGCCAGCGTCGAAACCGCACCCGCCGCCGACAGGCCTTCGCAGACCGCCAGCAGGGTCGGTGCATCGACATCGATCTTGTCGGCCAGATCGGGGGTCAGAACGGCAATCGCAGCCTTTTCCTTGCCCTCGCCATGGAAGGCTAGGGTGGCGGCCGTCTGTTTGCCGAGGAACCCGATCAGGCGGCTATCGATAAGGGTCGATCCGTCGATGACCAGCAGCGGACCGTCGCTGGCGAGCAGAGCGGCGCGCAGGCGTTTGCCGGCAGGGCCGGACGTGCCATCCGACAAGAGGATGCTATGCTCGTTGGGCAGGGTCTTGGCCAGGCTGCGGCGCAGACGCGTCAGGGGCGGCAGGCCAAAGATGGCCGGAGCGTTTTCTGCGGGTGCCGTGTCGATCCAGACAGCCATTATTCCTCAAATCTCAGCAAGATGGTGCCTGCAATGCAGGCGAAGATGGCCAGGGCTGACCAGGCGGAGAAGGCAGCGGGCAGGGCGCCCGCCTCGCCAAAAGCGGTCATGATGCCATTGACCATGACATATCCGAGGCCGAGGCCCAGGGCACTCAAAGCCTGCCTTTCGCCCCCGCTGCTGCGCCGGTTGCCATAGGCGCAGGAGAGCCCCAGCATCAGCATCACGGCAGATGCAAGGGGACCGGCATAGGCGGCGTTGAGGCGGGTGACATAATAGGCTTCGGAGCGATTGACGGCGCCCTCGCCATTCAGGATATCGCGGATGGTGCCGCTGGCCAGCGCCGCCAAGGGGTTGGCAATATCGACCACCTCGGACGGTTTTAGTGTCGTCTGCCAGGCAAGATCTTCGGGCCCGTCGCGCACCACGCGGGGGCCGTCGATCCGCAAGGTTTCCGCACCTTGTAAGGTCCAGGTACCCTTGTCATAGACCGCGCGCTTGGCCGAAATCCGATTGATGAGCGATCCATCCGCCGTGCGGCGATAGAGGCGGACATTCTCCAAAGTCGCCCCGGCATTCTCGACACTTTCGACCGCGACCACATCGGTTGCAGCGCGTAGCCAGATGGTGCGGGTATCGTTCTTTTCGTCCGCCGGTGTCGTGTCCTGCCACCAAAGGGCAAATTCGCGCTGCACCCGGGGGGTGACGCGGTCGGAAATCAGGAAATGCGCCCCGGCATAAACCACCAATAGCGGCAGCAGCATCAGGCCGACCTGATAGACGGTGATGCCGGCCGCGCGGATGATGATCATCTCGCTGCGTTTGGCGAGCTGCATGAAGGTCGTGACGCTGCCGATCAGCATGCTAAGGGTCATCGATTGCTCGATCGCGGTGGGCAGGCGCAGCCACAGGAAATAGCCAAAGCCCCTGATCCCGAGGCCACGGTCGATGATGTCATTGGCGCTATCGAGAACGGCGAGCAGCAACAAGAGGGCCACCAAGCCCCCAAGACTAGCCAAAATTCGCATCAGCAAAAGCGTGGAGAGGTAACGCGACAGCCGGCCAAGAATCATGAGCGGGGCTTCCGCTTGGGAAGAAGGCGGGCGAGATAGGCGATGCCGATATCGATCACGCCGGTCACCCGCGTCAAAGGATTATCGCCTGGCCGCTTGAGACTGGAGAGGAAGAGCCAGAGGCAAAGGCCGGCGAACACCACAAAGGGCGTCCAGACTGCCGGCAGCGCGGCTGCCTTGCGGGTGCTTGCCAGACTGGCGCCGAACTGCAGGGCATGCTGATAGGCAAAGAGGATGAGGCCAGCGAGCACGAGGCCCGATCCCCGGCGCCCACGTTTGGCAACCAGCGCCAGCGGCATGGCAAGCAGCGGCAGCAGTGGCAACGAGAGGGCACGCGCCAACCGGCCATAGAGCTCGCCCGCGCGCTTGCCGTGGGTTGGATCGTCCGAGGGGATGGTTATCAGCGACTGCCCCAGCTCGAACAGCGTCATTTCACGGGCATCCTCCCCGCGTTCGCGGAACGGCGGCCGTTCGTCGGCATAAGGGACCGAAGCCATAAGGGTGTCGAACTGGATGATCTGCGGCTGGGCGCCGGGCTTTTCGGTGATGGTCTGGCCGCGCCCGAGCTCCAGGATCATTTCGCCTGGATGATCGCCCATCAGCAATTGGCCCGTTATTGCGGTGGTGATCCGCTCCCCTCCTTCTGGCAGGCGCTGGCGCAGGAAAACGCCAGTCAGACCGGTACCGTAGCGATCGACGCCGTCGGCGCTGAGAACCACGCCCTTGGGGGTGTCGACAAAGGTTGCGGCCTGGGTGCGGCCATCCCAGATGGCGTTGGAAGCGGCATCGAATAGCGCGCGGTAGGCATAGCGGCTATAGGGCTGAAGAAAGCCGAACAGCAGGATGCTGAAGACCGAGGCGAGGCAGGCGATCTGTAAGAAGGGGCGGGTGATGCGGCTGATCGACAGGCCGCTCGCCATCAAGGCGTCCATCTCGTTGTTGTCGTCGAGCTTGCCAACCACGCTGAAGACGGCGACGAAGAAGGCGGCCGGCATGGCAAGGCCGAGGTAATGGGGCACCAGATTGGCCGCCAGCTCGACGATGATCGGGACCGAAACACCAGTTTGCGCAAGAAGATCGAAGAGGCGCAGCACCCGTTCCAGCAGTAGAGCGAGCAGGACGACGCCCAGGGTGACGGCAAAGGGCCGGGCGGTCGCGCCGAAGATATAGCGATCGACGCGCAGAATGCTCCAGCCGTCGGCCGGGCGCCGCAAAGGCAAGGACTCGAGGCTCATCCGGCGATCGTCCAATGGTGCTTCAGATGATGGGTGAGCGCGTGCAGCTGATCGGCGCTGGGCGTGACGGCCTTGGCAAGATCCGGCGCTCCAGGCCAACTCTGGTCGGCGATGGTGAGGGTGCCAAACGTCTTTTCGCCTTCATAGCGGGGCAGGATGTGAAAATGCACATCGGGATCGACCATCATCAGCATCAGATAATTGATGCGTTGATAGCCGACAGCCGCTTGCAGAACTTTTTCCAACCGGGCGACGGCCTGCTGGAGATCGGCGAAGGCTTCGGGGCTGACGGCACCGAACGCCGTGACCGGTTCCTTGCAGACAAGGACCAGCGCGCCGAGGGTCGGTTGGGCGGGTCGGGTCTGAATGGACCAATGGCTGGTTTCGGCGATCAATGTTTGCGGATAGCCGAACTTGGTCTGTGTTGCGTTAGCCATTCTGCAGGGTCAGCTTTCAAAACTCCGCCGGCGCGGGAAGCAATCTCGACTGTGACGTATCATATGAGGGGGGAGAGGGTTAGGCTAATGACGAGATATGTTCGAAAAAGGATAGCCATGCGGATCTGGACAGCGACAGTGCTTTTGGCAAGTGCAGCAGGCTTCGCGGCATCGCCCGCCCTTGCGGACTGCAAGCCGACCAGCGAAGGCGGCGCCATGCTGGAAATGAAGATCGAGGGGCTACATTCCTCCAAGGGGCAGGTGACGATCACCATCTATCCCAACGATCCCGACAAGTTCTTGGCCTCGGGCGCCAAAGAGGCGCGGATCCGGGTGCCGGCGGTCGCGCCCTCGACGACGGCCTGCCTGGAGCTCGACAAGCCCGGGACCTATGCGGTCGCGGTCTATCACGACGAAAATATGGATAAAAAATTCAATCGCACCATGGTCGGGCTGCCGGCCGAAGGGTATGGCTTCTCGCGCAATCCGACCGGTCTTCTCGGCGTTCCGGCCTTTAATGATGTGAAGTTTGCCGCCGTCGCTGGGGTGAACCATCTCAGCATAACGCTCGCCTATTAGGGGGCGCTGGCCGGCACCTGAATGCTGTAAGTGGCGATCTCATGGAACTGGTGATCGCCGGCAAGCCTGCGCGCCGAGACCCGCACCTGCCAGTTCGTGCCGTCTGGGATGATGTCATAGAGGTGCCAGCGCGCGGCATGATCCTCGTGCCGCGCGGTGCCGGAGGCTGAGGGCACGCCGACGACCGCGATCGGTCCCTTGGGGCCGGCGACTGAGGTCAGGCTGGCGCGGTGGGTATGGCCGTGCAGGATCAGCTCGGCGCCTGTGCGTTTCAGCATCGCTTGCATATCGGCGCGATCGGTTAGGGCCTTGCGGCCGGGCTGCAACCCGTCGGTCACCGGATGATGCATCAGGATGACCCGGAAAAGATCCTGGCCAGCGAGCGCCTTCAAAGTCCGTTCGAGCCGATCCATCTGTTCGGCGCCGATGGTGCCGGTGGCGCGGAAGATCGGCGTCGCGACGGCAGTATTGACGCCGATCAGGGCGATCCGGCCGCGCTGTCGCATATAGGGAAAAGCATCGGTGCCGACCTCATCTCCTTGCATCCAGCCTTCCCAATGGGCGTGGCTCTTGTCGTGGGCGACCTTGACCAGCGCATCGTGATTACCGGGTACCAGGCTGACGTCCCGTGCAGTGCCTAGCTGGTTCAGCCACGGCAGGGAACGTTCGAACTCTTCGGGGCGCGCTGTATTGGTGACGTCGCCGGTGACGGCGATATGTTCGGGCGATGCGGCGGCGATATCGGCGAACATCAATTTCAGAACGTCGCCCAGGTGCCTTTTCCGGCGCTTCATCTGCCAAGAGAGCTGGCTTAAGCCCCGCTTCGACAGCCAGCCGCGCGGGCCAAGGCGCAACCCATCCATGGGGAGATGCAGATCGGAAAGATGGGCAAGACGAAAGCTGGGCAAAGGACCGGATTTCCTGGAAAAAACAAGGCTAAGCGCGAGGTACTAGCGTGACACAACGTCTGCCACTAGTGTAGCCCCCTCAAAAAAGGCGGTATTCAGGATGGCATTGTGAGCGTCGAGGATCGGCAAGGTATGCGCGTTGGCTATGTAAACGGAACCTCGTCCTTGCGCCTCTGGGGCCTCTCGCCCCAGGAACGGTTACGGCGCAGCCTCTCGCGTGTCGGCGCGGATCGGGTCGAGACCTCGGTCGAGAAGGCACCTGTTGCTGGCGAATCTGCCGTGATCTTCCGGGGCGATTGGGTGTTCGACGAGGCGTTGGTGCGCAAGATGGTCGATCGCCCCGGCGTCGCCCTGATTGGCGAAGACGGCACCCTGGTTGCCGTCCATGGCACCGCCGAAGACTGGCCCGTGCTGCTGGCGGTGATGCAGGCCGGGCGTCACGACGGGCTGCCGCAGAGCATCGAGCGTCTGGATGCCGCTGGCCTGGGTGGCAATTACAATAATGCCCTGCGCAAACGCGAAGTCCCGCTGCTGGCCAAGGTCGATGAGAACTCGGTCAAGGCGTTGGAAGCGCGCCTTTTCGCCGGGTCCTATAAGGGCGTGACGGATCTGGTGACGAAATACGTCTGGCCGGGTCCGGCAAGCCGCGTCACCAAATTCTGCAGCCTTGTCGGCATCACGCCGAATCAGGTGACCCTGACCAGTCTCGTGTTTGTGCTGGGCGCCTTCTGGGCCTTCTGGACCGGGCATTTCGCCATCGGTCTCGTCATGGCCTGGATCATGACCTTCCTCGATACGGTCGACGGCAAGCTGGCACGGGTCACCTTGACCTCGACCAAATTCGGCAATGTCTTCGATCATGGTATCGACCTGATCCATCCGCCTTTCTGGTGGTGGGCCTGGATCGTCGGGCTGGGCGCAGCCTATGACCCGCAGAACATTGCGCTGATCGTCATCGTCGCCGGCTATATCTTACAACGGGTCGAAGAGGGCATCTTCCTGCGCTTCTTCGGGATCGAGATGCACATCTGGCGGCGCTTCGACAGCCGCTTCCGCCTGATCACCGCCCGGCGCAATCCGAACCTGCTGATCCTGACGGTGTCGATTCTCTGTGGCGAACCGGCGCTGGGCATGACAGGTGTGGCGATCTGGACCGCTGTCAGCCTCGCGGTCCATAGCCTACAGATCCTGCAAGCGGCCGCCGCTTCGCGCCGCGGCAAGCTCAGCTCTTGGCTGGCGCGATGAAGAAGGCGGCGCTGATCCGCAATCCGCGCTCGACCCGCAATCGCCGCAAGGCGCAGGGCATCCGTGGGTTTGCAACGGATTGGCTGGGTACGCGCTTCATCGAACCGGGTGGCGTCGCCGATCTTCCCGGCATTCTGAGGGATCTCGCGGCTCAGGAAGTGGACTGGATCATCGTCGATGGTGGCGATGGTACGGTGCGTGACGTGATGACGCCGCTGCCTGAAGCCTTTGCGGCGGGCCTGCCGAAACTCTCGATCATCCCGTCCGGCAATACCAATGTGATCGCGGCCGACGTCAGCCGTGCCGCCCACGGTCTCGACGCCCTGGCGGCCCTGAAAGCGGCGGCCGAGGCGGGCAAGGGTGAAATCAACAGCCGCCCGTGCTTGGAGGTCCATCGCGAGGCCGGCGACCCAGTACTGCGCGGCATGTTCTTCGGGGTCGGCATGTTCCGTCTGGCGGCAGAACTCGCCCATAAGTCCGACTATCACGACCGCATCGGCCATGGCCCGGCGGTGGCCATCGCCATTGCCCGCGCCGCCTATGAAGTGCTGATGGGCGGACCGACCTCGCTCTGGCGCGGGGGCGAGGAAATGGTGGTGACGGCCGGCGAAGATGCGCCGCGTTCCGGCCGCCATCTCTTGGTGCTGGTCACCACTTTGCAAAAGCTGGTGCTGGGCGCCTGGCCGTTCTGGAACGAACATCAGGGGCCGATCCAATTCCTGGATGCCGATGCGCCACCTGAGCGCATGGTGCAGGCACTCTATAGTCTGGTACGCGGCAAGGCGCCCGATTGGATGCGCCAGGGCGATGCCTATCGCAGCCATGGGGTGCATGAGCTACAGATAGAGCTCAAGAACGGCTTTGTGCTGGATGGCGAAAGCTATGCCACCGGCCCCTCGGGCCTGCGGATCGCGACCGGCCCCACATATCAGTATTTCCGGCCATGAGCGGGGCGCTTCAGGCGGTTGTCGCCGCTGAACTCGCAGCGCCAGTGCCCGAGGCGATCCGGGAAGCGGCTGCCCAACTCGCAGCGCGCGGCGGGGCGGGGGTCGAGGGTGTCCTCTTCTATGGCTCCTCCTTGCGCACCGGTGATCTTGAGGGCGTGCTGGATTTTTACGTCATCGTCGATCAGCTCAAAGATTGGGCCATCGGCCCGGTGCTTGGCTTCTCCTGCCTCTTGCTGCCACCGTTTGTCGAATATGCCGAGATCCCGGTCGAAGGCCGCCTGCTGCGGGCCAAGGTCGCAGTACTGACCGGCGCGCAGTTTGCCGATCTTGTCCGGCCGCAATCGATCAATACGACCGTCTGGGCGCGATTTTCGCAGCCGGCCGGGCTGTTGTGGATGCGGGATGAAACGGCCCGCCAGCGCCTCTCGGGCATCATTGCCGATGCGGTCGCCAGTGCCGCCGGCTGGGCCTATGCCCTGGGACCGGTCGAGGGAACGGCGGAAGATTATTGGCGCGCGCTTTTCAGCCATACCTACCGCGCCGAATTGCGGGTGGAGCGCCATGATGGCCGCTCGGCCGATATCGTCGCCCATGGCGGCGCGCGTTATACTGCGCTGCTGCCGCTCGCCTGGCAGAGACTGGATCTCTCCTATGAGGCGGGCGAGGCCGGGCTGCTGAAAAAGACCGGTACGCCACCCGTTCAGTTCCAGGGCTGGGGCACGCGGGCCTTCTGGGGCAAGCCGCTCAATCTCGCACGTTTGGTGAAAGCCGCCTTCACCTTCCGCAATGGCGCCGCCTATCTCGCCTGGAAGATCGAACGGCACAGCGGCGTGGCGCTGAATCTCACCCCCTGGCAGTTGCGGCATCCGATCCTGATGGCGCCGGCCTTGCTGTGGCGTCTCTGGCGGCGCGGCGTGGTGCGCTGAGGTGATTTGGGTCCTGCTCGGCCGGCGCGCTGGCGACAATAAACAGATGCTGGCCTTGGCTCGCGCCACTGGCCTGCCGTTCACCGCGATCCAGTTGGAATTTAACGCGGCGAGCGCCCTGCCCAATATCCTGCTGAGATCCTCCCGGATCAGCCTTGCCTCCAAGGACAAGCTCGCCGGCCCCTGGCCCAAGGCGGTCATTTCGGCCGGGCGGCGGGCGGTGCCGACGGCGCGCTGGATCAAGGCGATGTCAGGCGGGACCACGCGCCTCATCCATATCGGCCGTCCCTGGGGCCCGCTCGCCTGGTTCGATCTGATCGTGACGACGCCGCAATATGGCTTGCCGGATCTACCGCACATCCAAAGCAACCTAATGCCGCTGACCGAAGGCACGGCCGAGACGCTGGAGCCGGCCGATTGGATCAAGGCACTGCCGCGCCCGCTGCTGGGCGTAATCGTCGGGGGCAACAGCCGGCCTTTGGTGCTGGATGTCGCAGCGGCCGGGCGCCTTCTGGATCTGGCTTTTGCCTCGGCCCAAGGCGGTAGCATCGCTCTTGCGACCAGTCCGCGCACCCCGCCGGCCGTCGTGGCGTTTGTACAAGAAAAGCTCGCGACCTCCCCGGTGCCGACCCATCTGACCGTCTGGAAAAAGGGGGCGTCGGATGGCTATCCCCAGATCCTGCAACAGGCCGACCGGCTGATCGTTACCGGCGATAGCGCGGCGATGGTGGCCGATGCCGCCCTGTCTGGGCATCCGACCGAGGTGTTCTCGCTCGAAGAAAAGCCCGACTTGAGGTGGCGGGGCGCCCGGCTGCTTGTCAAACTGCTGGGCGGTTCCGATATCGGCAACCGGATCCTGCGGCGCTTGACGGGCTGGGGGCTGCTGTCGTCGGTGCGGGATATTGAGCTATATCAGCGCCAGATGGTGCAGGCCGGTCTATTGAACGGTGGCGCCAGCGCTGCCGAACGGGGACGGGTGGAGCTGGCGATGAGCGCGGATAGAGTGCGGCAATTGCTCCTCTAGGCCTCGCTTGTAGGACCTTTGTACGGGTGCTACCACCAAGGCACCGGACTTAAGCGGGAGTGAACATCATGAAGAATACGGTCTTCATCCATACCAACGCCAAGCAGATCATGGGCGCGCAGGTCGCCGCCCACGCGCTGAAGCGCAACTCCCGCAATCCCGATGCGTTCGACGTCCGGATCATCAAGGCCGAGGATTTCCCATTCATCGCGGCCTATGACGGCAAGACCTACCTGCGCGAAGGCAAGGATCAGGTCTGGAAGAAGGATGATCTTCAGTCCTTCACGCCGCTGCGGTTCGCTGTGCCGGGCCTGATGAACTACGAAGGCCGCGCCATCGTGACCGACCCCGATGTCTTTGCGATCGGTGACGTCAACGAGCTCTTCGAAACCGATATGAAGGGCGCCGGCGTGCTCGCCCGTCAGATGGACGGTAATCATCGCCGCCCGAGCCATTTTGCCTCCAGCGTCATGTTGATGGATTGCGCGAAACTGACCCATTGGAAGATTGAGGAGGATTTCGCGATCCTGTTCGAGAAGAAGCGCGATTATCGCGACTGGATGTGGCTGCTGACCCAGCCGGCCGGCACCGTCGGCGTGCTCGATCCCCATTGGAACGATTTCGACGAACTGACGCCGGCAACGCGGATGCTGCACAACACGCATCGCCGGACCCAGCCCTGGAAGACCGGCCTTGCCGCCGATTTCACCGCGCGTGGCACCACCTTCTCCTCGCGTCTGGGTGTCGTTTTGCGCGGCCTTAAAGGCAAGCTTCTGGGCAAGGGCGCTGCACCCAACGGCCATTATGTCGCTCATCCGGACAAGGCGCAGGAAAAGCTGTTCTTCGATCTTTTGCAGGAATGCATCGATCTCGGCTCCGTCACCCGCCAGGATGTGGAGCGCGAAATCGAGCGCAAGCATGTTCGGGCCGATGCGCTGAACCTGGTGCGCGTCTAATCCTTCTTCTGCCAGTACTCCTCGCCGCGATCGACGACCAGATCGGCGGCGCTGGAACTGCCGGTCTCCTTGCGGCCGCCCTTCATGTGATCCATGAAGCGGCCCAAGGGTGAATTGACCAACACATGCTTGGCCTTGGCGCCGGCCCCTTCGGCGATGTCGTGTGAACGGTGACCGTCACGCTCCAGGCGCTGGCGCAGGACGTCGAACAGATAGGCGTCGTGATACTCATATTCCTGGAACAGCAGATCCTGGGTATAGAGACGATCGAGCCCTTCCATATAAGCCTTGGTCGCCGGATGGCGCAGGTTGAAGGCCAGGAAACCCGTTTCGGTATGGATAGAAATGCGGCGCAGGCAGCCGACAAAACAATCCTCCGGCACGTAGCCTTCCAACATTTCAGGGGTGACGGGCGCAAAGAATCGGGTGTCGGCATCGACCCAGATCAGGACATCGGCGTCGATATGGCGGGCGGCATGGAGGATCGCGTAGCTCTTATGGGCAAAGCGCACCGCGTCCCAGCGATAGCCGAGACCCCAACGTAGCCCTTTAATGGCTGGGCGGCGCAGATAATGGTTGAAGCGCAGGCGCGGCCGGATGCGCCAGCTTTTCCCGTGCGCCAGCTTATTCTCGGCATGGCGGGCCTTGAACGCGATCAGATCGGGACAAGATTGCAGCAGATCGCGGGACAGGATGCGGGGGCTCGCGACATCGACCTCGAAACCTTCGGCATAGAACAGTAAGGAAACGTCGTCCGGCCAATATTGCGCAAAGGTTTCGGCCATCTGCCGCCCGTAGGTCTCATAGCCCTTGGCGTGGGATGTGGTAACAACCGCAAAGCGCCGCGCAGCGGGGGCGCCTGCCGTGTCCTTCTCCTTGCTGCGCCTATCCGTTGTCGTTAGTAATGGCTTCCCATTATTCATCTTGAACGCCTTGATTGCCTTTAGAGCGAGAAACGCCCCCTAGGGGCGGCCTTATGCTGGATCGAATGTCACGCAAACAGAAATCTGACAAGCCCAAGCGGTCGCGTCCCCCCGCATTGATCCGGCTTAGCTCTGTCGTCTCGCCGGCTCGCTGGCTGTTGACGCTCTTTTGCCTGACCTTTGCCGGCCTCTCCGAAGCCTTAGGTATCGCCAGTCTTTTGCCGCTATTTGCCATGCTGGGCGAGGATGGCAGTGACGCCAAGGGGCTGGGCGGCGAAATCGTGCGCTGGTCGCACGGCATGGGGATCACGCCGGACGTTAATTTCTTTCTGGGCATCCTGATCGTCGGCATGCTGCTGAAGGCGGGCCTGCTGATGCTGGCCTTGCGCCAGGTGGGCCGGGCAGCGGCCGATGTTGCGACCGGCATGCGTCTGGAATTGATCGATGCCCTGCTGGCGGCGCGCTGGGCCTATTATGCCGGGCAGCCGGTTGGCCGGCTCTCGAATGCCTTCGGGACCGAGGCCAATCAAGCGGGCGAAGCCTATAATGCGGCAGCCCAGCTTTTCAGCAATGTGATCCTGGTCATCGGGTATCTGGCGGTCGCGGCCCTGATGTCCTGGAAACTGGCGGCGCTTTCCTGCGCTGTCGGGATTCTGATGATCCTGACGCTCAACCGCTTCATCGTGATCACCAAGCGCAGCGCCAAGCTACAGACCAGGGTCCTGCGCCGGATGATCGGCGAGATGACCGATGTTCTGGGCGGCATCAAGCCGATCAAAGCGATGGGCCGTCAGGCCGGCTTTGCGACGCTGTTCAGGCGTGACGTGATGGCGATCAATGGCGCGATGCGCGATCAGGTCTTCGCCAAGAATGCCAATAAGGCGTTGCAGGAACCGATTCTCGCTATTTGTCTTGCCGTCGGAATTTATGCGGCGATGACCCTTTTGCAGATGCCGGCCGGCGAAGTTCTGGTGATGGCGGTTCTTTTGGTCAAAACCGTCTTGACCATTGGCCGTGCCCAGCAAGAACTACAGAATGTCCGCATCAACGAAAGCGGCTATATCGCCATCGCCGATGCTATCGATGCGGCGCGGTCGCAGGTCGAAAGTTCTGTCGGTAAGCAGCTGCCGGTTTTCGAGCAGGGGATCGAGTTCCGCGACGTCTCCTTCTCCTATGGGCAAACCCCGATCATCAGCGAGGCGAATTTCCGCATCGAAACCGGCGTCGTCACGGCTTTGACCGGCCCGTCGGGTTCGGGGAAGACGACGACGGTCGACATCCTTCTGGGGTTGCATAGCGCGACCGCGGGCGAGGTTTTCATCGACGGGAAGCCCTTGTCGCAGACCGATATTGTCGCCTGGCGTCAGATGATCGGCTATGTGCCGCAGGAATTGACCCTGTTCCATGAATCGATCCTGGCGAACGTCACTCTGGGGCAGCCGAATTTCACACCGGCGGATGTCGAGCGCGCTTTGACCCAGGCAGGCGCCATCGATTTCGTAACGGCCCTGCCCGAGGGGCTCGACACGCTGGTGGGCGAGCGCGGGGCCCGGCTTTCTGGGGGGCAGCGTCAGCGCATCGCCATCGCGCGCGCGCTGCTGCATCAGCCGCGCCTGCTGATTTTGGACGAAGCGACAACGGCGCTTGATCCGGAAACAGAAGCGAACATTGTGCGCAATCTCTGCGCGCTTTCCAAAGAAACCGGGATTTCCATTCTGGCAATCTCGCATCAGCCGGCCTGGACCCGCGCAGCGGAACATACCGTGCGGCTGGAAGGCGGCCATATTCTGTCTCAGGCGCCGGCGGAACCGCTGGCCAGCCGATCCTAACCTTGTTGCAGAAGCACCTTATGACCAACCCGACACCGACCGAGAATGCCGACCTGCCGCTCCGGCTGGCGGATTTCAGCAGCCTTGCGGAAGCACTGGATTATGCCGCCCAGGGTGTGACGGGGTTCAATTTCTATTCGGGTAAGGGCGAGCTGGTCGAAGCGCTGCCCTATAGCCTGCTGCGGGCCCAGGCCATTGCCCTGGCGAAAAAGCTCCTGTCGAGCGGGCTGAAGTCCGGTGACCGGGTGGCGCAGCTGGCCGAGAGCGCCGGCGATTTCGCCCGCATCTTCTTTGCCTGCCAATATGCCGGGCTGGTGCCGGTGCCGATGCCCTTGCCGGCCGCTTTTGGTGGGCGCGAGGCCTATGTCGCCCATATCCGACGCATGATCGAAAGCTGCGGCGCGCGCGCGGCCTTTGGACCGGAGACGCTGGCTGCCTGGCTGGGGGATGCGGCGGTGGGATTGGATCTGACCTTCGTCGGCACCTTGGCGGCTTTCGATACGCAGGTGCCCGCAGTGGATGTCATGCTGCCGGCGCCGGATGCCGAGAGCCTCAGCTATATTCAGTTCTCCTCGGGCTCGACGCGTTTCCCGCTGGGCGCAGCGGTGACGCAGAAGTCCTTCATGGCCAATGCACTGGCGATCGGCCGCTATGGATTGCAACTGCGTCCCGGCGATCGCGGGGTGTCCTGGCTGCCGCTCTATCACGATATGGGGCTGGTCGGTTTCTTCCTGGCGCCGCTCACCGGGCAGGTCAGCATCGATTTCCTGCCGACCCATGAGTTCGCGCGCCGCCCACTGGTTTGGCTCGACCTCATCGGGCGCAATAAGGCGACGCTTTCCTACAGCCCATCCTTTGGCTATGAGCTTTGCGCTCGCCGGGCGGAGACCCTCAATACCGATCACCTATCGCTAGGGAGCTGGCGTGGCGCCGGTATCGGCGGTGATATGATCCGCCCCGAAGTGCTGGATCGCTTTGCCAAGCGGTTTGCGGCGCAAGGGTTCGATGCGGGTGCCTTCACGCCCAGCTACGGCATGGCCGAAGTGACCTTGGCGCTCAGCTTCTCGCCGTTGGGGCAGGGGTGCCGGCGCGATACAGTGGATCTGTACGAGCTCGAAACTAACAAGATCGCTGTCGCGCCCAAAACAGCCGATGCCGCCCGCCGCGACTTTGTCCTCAATGGTCCGATCCTGCCTGATCATAAGATTGAGGTTCGGGGCGAGGATGGCGCTCTGCTGCCTGAACGCCATGTCGGGCGCATTTTCGTCAGCGGCCCCAGCATGATGCGCGATTATTTTGGCGCGCCCGAAGAAACCGCGGCTGTCTTGTCGCCCGACGGATGGCTCGATACCGGTGATATCGGTTATCTGCTGAAGGGCGAGATCGTCATCACTGGCCGCGCCAAGGATCTGATCATCATCAACGGCCGCAATATCTGGCCGCAGGATCTGGAATGGAGCGTCGAGACGGTGATCGATGGTCTGCGCAGCGGAGATGTCGCGGTGTTTTCCGTCGATCATGCGGCCGGCGAGGTCGCTTGCGCGCTGGTGCAATGCCGTCTGCCAGGCGCCGAGGATCGGGCACGTTTCAGCGCTGAGATCGCCGCGCTGCTGCGCAGCCGCCATGGCGTCGAGGCCGATATAATCCTAGTGCCGCCCCACAGCCTGCCCAAGACTTCGTCGGGCAAATTGAGCCGGGCTAAGGCTAAGGCGCTATTCCTCAGCGGTACTTTCGGGGATGCAGGACGCTATGCCCCCGGCGTCTGAGGTCGACAAGCCGATCGTTGCTCTGACGGGGGCCAGCGGCTTCCTTGGCCGCTATTTGGTGGCGGCCCTGCATCAGGCAGGCTATCGCGTCCGCATTCTCACCCGGCGCGACCCGCATCATACCCTCTGGGCCGGCATCGATCTCGAAGTGGTGCCGGGCACGCTCGAAGACCAGCAAGCGCTCGATCGTCTGTGCTTGGGTGTCCAGGCGGTGGTGCATGGGGCGGGCCTCATCAAGGCGCGCAGCCGCGACGATTTTCTGGCGGTCAATCGCGATGGGGCCGGGCGTCTGGCGCGGGCCGTGTCGCGCTTGTCGCCCAATGCCTATTTCCTGCTGATCTCCTCTCTGGCGGCGCGCCACCCGGAACTCTCCTATTATTCGGAAAGCAAGCTGGCCGGCGAAGAGATCGTCAGCGCCATCCTGCCCCATGATAGGCTCGGCATTCTGCGCCCGCCGGCCATCTATGGACCGGGCGATCAGGAAACCCTGGTGCTGTTTAAATTGGCAAAAGGTCCCCTGGCGCTGCTGGGGCAACCCCGGGGCAGCCGCCTTGCGATCATCCATGCCGAGGATGCGGCGCGTGCTGTCGCAGCTTTGACACAGGCCCGTTTGTCGGGTCGTTGGTCGCTCGCCGATCAGCGGCCGACGGGGTATGACTTCGGGGAACTCCTGAAGGTCGCGGCTGACACCTTGGGGGCTCGTCCGACCTATATTCAGATCCCGCCGGCGCTGATCCATGTGGCCGGGGCTGCAAGCGAATACTGGGGCCGCATCACAGGCCGAGTGGTCATGTTGACCCGCGGCAAGGCACGGGAAATCACCCACAAGGATTGGGGGGTCGATCCCCAGGATTTACCGCCGGCGGACGTGTGGATTCCACAGATCACGATGCCGGCCGGAATTGCAGCGACTGCCCGTTGGTATCGTAGCCAGAATCTGGTCTGACGCCTCAGTCAGGATTCTGTAATGATTTGTAATGATTTGTTGAGCGCAGTTTTTTTCCTTTGTGTGTTAAAAAAATTGACACAATTGCGCCGTCTTTCCGGACGGCAGGTAACCTAGGGCTCTTGCGGTGCGCCGTTCTGATCCCTAAATGCGAGCGATGGACCAGTCAGCATGATCGACCCAACGGAAATCTTCCGCGATATCGTCGAGATGATTCAAGCAACGGTGCGCCAGCCAGTGGCTGTGACAGCGGAGACTCGGATTGCGAGCGATCTTGGTCTCGATTCCGTCGCCGTCATGGATTTCGTCATGGAACTCGAAGACCGATTCGATGTCTCGATCTCACTGGATCGTATTGCCGAGATCGAAGCGGTCGGCGATCTCGTGCGGACCATCAGTGAGCTTAAGGAACACGCATTCGCATGAGCATCCTCGATAAGTTCGCGCCCCTGCAGGCGGCCTATTCGTCGCTCAAAGATCAGGGGTACGATCCGTTCGGCATCTCTTTCGATGCGATTACGTCTCCGACCGAAGGTGAGTTTCAGGGCCGCTCCATCCTGCTGATGGGCACCAACAACTACCTTGGCTTGACGTTCGATGCTGCCTGTATCAATCGTGCCATCGACGCTTTGACCCAGTTCGGGACCGGCACCACCGGGTCGCGTATCGCCAATGGTACCTATGTACAGCATTCCGCGCTCGAAAGTGCCCTGGCAGATTTCTACGGTCGCGATCATGCGATGGTCTTTTCGACCGGCTATCAGGCGAACCTCGGTATCCTGTCGACCCTGGTCGGCAAGGAAGATCATCTGGTGATCGATGCCGACAGCCATGCCAGCATCTATGACGGCGTGCGTTTGGGGAATGCGCAGGTTTTGCGCTTCCGCCACAACGACCCGAACGATCTCTACAAGCGTCTGAAGCGCATGGAAGGCGTGCCGGGCGAACGTCTGATCGTCGTCGAAGGCATCTATTCGATGCTGGGCGACAAGGCACCGCTGGCCGAAATCGCCGCCGTGAAGCGCGAGATGGGCGCCTATCTGCTGGTCGATGAAGCCCATTCGCTGGGCGTGCTGGGAGCAACTGGACGAGGCCTTGCCGAAGAAGTCGGGGCCGAAGCGGATGTCGATTTTATCGTCGGCACCTTCTCCAAGAGCCTTGGCACCGTCGGCGGCTTCTGCGTGTCCAGCATTCCGGACTTCAACGTCCTTCGCGTCGCCTGCCGGCCTTATATGTTCACCGCGTCCCTGCCGCCGTCGGCTATTGCGGGCGCGCTGGAAGCGCTCAATCAACTGCGTCAGCGCCCGGAACTGCGCGAGCGCTTGCGCACCAATTCTGAACATCTGCACAGCGGTCTATCGGCCCTGGGCTTCCAGGTTGGCCCGACCGTCAGCCCGGTCGTCTCGATCGCGCTACCGGATCAGGCGACGGCGATTGCCTTCTGGAACAAGCTTCTGGCCGCCGGTGTCTATCTCAATCTCAGCCTGCCGCCGGCAACGCCGAACAATCTCTGCCTGCTGCGCTCCAGCATCAGCGCCGCCCATACCCCGGCGCAGATCGATCGGGCGATCGACATCATCGCAACCATCGGCCTGGAACTCGGCGTGATTTCCGCGACCGACAGCCCGGCCCTGATGCGGACGGCAATCTGATCCTGCCCCGGCCTTCAAGGCCGGGGGCATGACCAACTTAGGTTTAAGTGGAATTTCCGATGAAGGTTATCATTCTGAGCGCAGGGCAGGGGAAGCGTTTGCTGCCCCATACGGCCGACCGTCCCAAGTGCCTGATGCCTTTGGCAGGTGGTTCCGTCCTGGAATGGCAATTGGAAGGGCTTGCGAGCGCGGGCGTCACCGAAGTGGTGGTCGTGACGGGTTTTGGCGCTGCCAAGGTCGATAAGATGCTGGCCGAGCGTAAGTTCCCGGGCCTCACCGTCCGCACGCTCTATAACCCCTTCTATCAGGTTGCCGACAACCTCGGCAGCTGCTGGGTCGCCCGGCACGAGATGGTCGGCGCCTTCGCGATCCTGAACGGCGATACCCTGTTTGACGGTGACGTTGCGCAGCGCGTGTTGCAGCATCCGACGACCTCTCCGATCACGGTCACCATTAACCGCAAGCCGGCTTACGATTCCGACGACATGAAGGTCTCGACCGATGGTGACAAGCTGACGGCGATCGGCAAGACCCTGAGCGCGGAAGAAACCGACGGCGAATCGATCGGGTTCCTTCGCTTTTCCGAGGAAGGTGCGAAGATCTTCGTCGCCGAGGTCGAAAAATCCATGTCGGTGCCGGAAGGTCTGCGCCGCTGGTATCTGTCGGCCATCGACCATATCGCTAAGACGCAAGGCTGCGTTGGCGTGCGCTCGATCCAGGGCCTCGATTGGTGCGAGCTTGATTTCCCGGCCGATTATGAAGCCATGCAGGCCATGGTGCAGGGCTGGGTCGATCGCGCCAAGGTGACCTCGACCACCAATTAGTCTGCTGTTTAGGCCATGAAAAAAGCCCCGCCAGTGATGGCGGGGCTTTTCGGTTAAGGGCTCAGCCGTTGCGCTTCTGCAAGGCTGCGGTCGATAGGCACAGGATCTCGAACAGCATCTGGGCACCCACCTGCGCGGTGTTGGTCGTGCCATCATATTGCGGGGCGACTTCCACCACATCGCCGCCGATGACATCGATCCCGATCAGGCCGCGCAGCATGTCGAGCGCCTCACGGGTGGTCATGCCGCCGATTTCCGGCGTGCCGGTGCCCGGGGCGAAAGCGGGGTCGAGCCCATCGACATCGAAGGACACATAGACCGGACCGTCGCCGACGACCTGGCGTGCCTTCTCGATGATCGCGTCGGTGCCCATCTTCGGGATCTCTTCGGCATGGATCACGGTCATGCCGCTCTTGTAGGAAAATTCCCAGAGGTATTCCGCGCCACCCCGGATGCCGATCTGGATGGTACGGGTCGGGTCGAGTACGCCGTCCAGCACTGCCTGACGGAAGGGGCCGCCGTGGTGGAATTTCGATCCTTCGTACATGCCGCCGGTATCGCAATGAGCATCGAAATGCACCATGCCGACCGGCCGGTCGGCACCGAGCGCCTTTAGGATCGAATAGGTGATGGAATGATCCCCGCCGACCGACAGCGGGATGATGTTGGCGGCCTTGAGCTTGCTATAGAAGCTGAAGATATCCTCGTGGCAATCCTCGAGGCTGTAGCGCGAGCGGAAGGGTACATCGCCGATATCGGCCAGGCGGCAGTCCGATGCGGGCGACATCTTCAAGGCATGCTCGTACGGCCCGATCCGCTCGATCGCCCGCACGGCGCGCGGCCCCAGGCGGGCGCCGGCACGGTTGGTGACGCCCAGATCCATCGGCACGCCGACCAGCGCGATATCGAGATCGGCAAAACCTGTGTCCGCCGCATCGGGCTTATAGGGCGCATCGAGGAAGGTCGAGACGCCGGCAAACGGCCAGAGGCGGCGATCCCCCCTGAACTGCTTTTCCGCGACCTTCTTGAAGGCCGGATCATGGAAGGCGATCACGGCATCGTTCGAGTAGAGCGAGCGCAGTTCGGACAGCTTATCGGGATCGATCATAGGAACCTCTGACTATTCGGATTTGGACCAGGCGCCCAGCAGGCGGGGCAGATCGCCGAAGCGGGCGATCAGTCCGAAGACCAGGCCGGTGACGGCGACAAACAGCACCGTGACCGCAGCCATGGTGGGGGTGTAGCCGTAGCGGAGCGCGTTGAAGATCTTGATAGGCAGGGTTTCCATCGTGAACCCGACCACCATGTAGGCGACGATATATTCGTTGAGCGACAGCACGAATGCGAAGGCATAGCCCGAGACGATGTAGGGCAGCAGCAGGGGCAAGATCACGGTTTTGACGACCTGCTTATCACTCGCCCCCATGGTCATGGCGGCTTCGACATAGGCGCGATCGATGGCGCCGAACCCCATGGTGAGGGTGACGAGCGGCAGGGTGACAAAGAAGATCGCGTGGCTGATCACCGCCGACCAAGCCTCGCCAAAAAAGCCGAGCGTGGTCCAGAAGCCGAGGAACCCCAGCGCGGTGATGACCGGCGGCAGGATGAAGGGCGCAAGGCCCATGATCTCGAACGCCTTGGCCCAGGGCGCGCGCCAGCGCCACAGGAACCAGGCGAGCGGCAAAGCGATCAGCACGGCCAGAGCGGCCGCGAGGGCTGCGAGCGTCAGGCTGTTGATCATGGCGCCGCGCCAGCCGGCATCCAGGAACGTCTCGCCATACCAGGCCATGGAGAAACCTTGGGGCGGGAAGTTCAGTGACTTCTTGGCATTGACCGAGACGCCAGCGACCACCACCAGGGGCGCGGCCAGAAAGATCGCCATCAGGGTCGCGAGCAAGGTTCCGAGCGGCTTACGCATCGGCTGCCTCCTTGGTCCGCCCGACATAGAGCGAGAGGCCGACGAGCCCGAGGCTGACCAGCACCAGGAAGACGGCCATGGCGGCGGCAAACGGCATGTTGGACTGATAGATCGCCTGATCGGTGATAAGCACCGACAGAGTCCAATGCTGCGGCCGGCCCAGCAACTGGGGCAGCAGATAGGAGCCGAGCGCAAAGACGAAAACCATGATGGAGGTTGCGACCAGCACATTGCGATGGGCCGGCACCAGCACGGTCCAGAAGGAGCGGGCAGGAGAGGCGCCAAGCGTGCGGGCCGCTTCCATGAAGTGCGGGTCGAACCGGGCGAGCGCCGGATAGAGCAGCAGCACCGTATAGGGGAAGGCCTGATAGGTGAGGCCGGCCAGGAGGCCGCCGAAACTGGGGCTCCAGGATTGCGGCTCGCTCATGATCCCGATCGCGACCAGCAGATTGGTGATGCCGGCGGTGCGCGACAGCAGGGTCGACCAGGCAAAGCCGATGATGACTTCGGACAGCGACAGGATCGACAGCAGGAAGACCAGCCACACCACCTGGCGCTTGCGCGGCAAGCTGACGAGGCGATGGGTGAAAGGGAAGGCGATGGCAATCGACAGCACCGACACCACGATGGCGAGCAGCAGCGAGAAGCCCAGCACCCCGCCGAAAAACGGCGTCAGGAAGCGCAGATAGTTCGCCAGCACGAAGTCCGGCTCATAAAAGCCGCCCTGGATGCGCCGGAAGAAACTGACCGCCACCATCAGGCCGAAGGGCACGACAAAGAACAGCAGCAGCATGCCCGCCGGAAACAGGATCTGTGCGTATTCGCTGACGGCTTTGGGCGGGCGGCGGATCATGGCGTCTCCGGCGGCAGCACGACGCAGGCCTCGGCCGGCAGTTCGACCCAGACGGGGGCGCCATTGGCGAAGCTGGCATTATCCTTGGGCTGGCAGACAGCGATCAGTTCTTTGCCACCGACATCGATGCGCATTTCGACCGTCGCGCCGAGATCACGCAGGAAGGTGAGGGTGCCGGGCAGGCGATTGTCACCGGTGGCGGCATGGACCCGCACATCCTCGGGCCGGATCGAGAGATCGACTGCGCCATTGGGAAGGTCGGGCAGGACCAGCGCGCCGCCGGGGATCTCCAGGCGCCCACCATTGGCCGTGCCGCTAACGAGATTGGTCATGCCGATGAAGTCGGCGACGAAGGCATTGGCGGGTTTGCGATAGACCTCGACCGGCGGCGCGACCTGCTGAATGCGGCCTTTGTTCATCACGACCACCAGATCGGCCATGGTCATGGCTTCGCGCTGATCGTGGGTGACGACGATGGTGGTGATGCCCAGGCGCTGCTGCAGCTGCTTCAATTCGATCTGCATCGCCTCGCGCAGCTTGGCATCCAGGGCCGAGAGCGGTTCGTCGAGCAGGAAAAGGCGTGGGGAGACGGCGAGCGCGCGGGCAATGGCAATGCGCTGCTTCTGGCCACCCGAGAGGCTGCTGACGGGGCGGCCGGCCGTCCCAGGCAGGCGCACCAGCTCTAGCAGCTGCTCAACCCTTTGCTGGCGCTCAGTCGCCGGTGTGCCGCGCACCTTCAGGGGATAGGCGATATTCTCGCCGACCGACAGATGCGGGAAGAGGGCGAGGGACTGAAACACCATGCCGAAGTCGCGCTTATGCACGGCGTCGCCGGTGATATCGCGCTCGTCCAGCACCAGTCGTCCGGCTGTTGGCGATTCAAGTCCCGCGATCAGGCGCAGCAGGGTGGTCTTGCCACAGCCCGACGGGCCCAGCAGGCAGACGAACTGGCCGTGGGGAATACGAAGATGGGTCGGCTGGACGGCGGTGAAGGCCCCGTAGGTCCGGGTCAGCCCGTCAAGAACCAATGCGCTCATGAAAGATCCGTTTGCCGTAAGGAGGGGCGTCCCGCCGGTGCGGGCGGGACGCAATCGGCTTCCTAGCTGACGATCATTTCCGTCCACTTCTGGTTCAACCAGTCGGACTTGGTCTGATAGAGGTCGTAGCGCGGCACGATCGGCGCGATATCCGAGGACACGCTCGCAAATTCCGCATCGGTCAGATCGGTTGCGGCGCGCGGAATGGTCGGCGCGGTGCCGACTTTACGCGACAGCAGCGCCTGGATCTTGGGCTGGCACATATAGTCGATGAAGACATGAGCGGTATCGAGGGCGGTCGAGGCCTTGGAAACGGCCCAGCTGCCGCTGTCGTTGATGCCGCCTTCCTTGGGGAAGGTGGAGCGCACCGGCTGGCCGTCGGCAACCGCGAGGCCGGTCACGTCGTGATAATACTGGCCCATCGGGATTTCGCCCGACTTCAGGGCTGCTTCGAACTGGGCTTCGTCGCGATACCACAGTTTGGTGTTCGGCTTCACTTCGGCCAGCTTCTTGAAGACATCCATCAGGCCGGCTTCGGTGTCGAGGTGCTTGGTGCCGCCGAAAAAGGTGGTTGCGGTCACTTCCAGCAGGAAGGAATTCGAGACCAGCGCCATCAGGCCCAGCTTGTCCTTGTTCGCCGGGTCCCACAGGGCGGCCCAACTGGTCGGGGCGCTCGGGAAGCTCTTGGTGTTGCTGACCAGCGTGATGTACCAGGAAACAGCCCCGATACCGGCAAGCCGGCCATCAGCGTACTTGTTCTGCAGGTGCGGCAGCACCTTTTCGGCGTTCGGCATCTTCTTGATATCGAGCGGCGCCCACAGCTCGGTCGTCAGACCCTTCAGGACCGCGACCTGCGACATCATCGACACGTCGGCGGGGGCCTGCTTGGCACGCGCGGCCTGTTCCAGCTGGATCAGCCAGGCTTCGCCGGTCGGCTCGGCGATGCTCTCAACTGCGATGCCGGTCGCCTTGGTGAATTCCGGGAAGATGTTCTTGTCGAAGGATTCCTTGAAGTAGCCGCCATAGACGCCGACCTTCAGCGACTTGCCCTGCGCCCGCACGATGCTCGGCATGCTCAGCACAGCGCTGGAAGCCGCCGCACCGATCAGCAGCTCGCGCCGGCCGATCGTAATACCGTCCTTCTTGTGTCCCATGATGTCCCTCTTCAAAGCGTGAAGGTGATGCGGGTGCTTGTGCGCCCGTCGTTGCATGTGTCCCTGCGCTAAAAACCCTACGGCCAGTGCTACTTTGAAAACACAGCGAACGACGCAGCTTTACTTTTGGATTTATCAAAGTAATCTTGAGGCATGTCCCGTCTCGATAACGTCGATCTACGCCTGCTGCGGATCTTCCTGGCCGTGGTGGAGGCGCGTGGCTTCAGCGCAGCCCAGACCCAGCTGAATGTCAGTGCCTCGACCGTCAGCAATCATATCACGGCGCTCGAAACCCGCCTCGGCATGCGGCTGTGTCAGCGCGGGCGCGCCGGCTTTCGCCTGACCCCGGATGGCGAGGCCGTTTATGGCGAAACCCAGAAGCTGTTCGCGGCGATGGAGGAGTTCGACCTCAAGATCGGCGGGCTCAACAATCGGGCGCGCACCAGCCTCGTGATCGGCACTGCCGATTGCACGGCGACCGACCCCAGCTCGCGCCTGCATGTTGCGATCAGCCGTCTCGTCGGCCAGTTCAAGGATATCCAGATCACCCTGGAAACCAGGCCGCCGAACGAGTTGCTACGCGAAATGATCGAAGGCAGGATCGACGTCACGGTGGGGAGTTTTCCAAAGCTGCTGCTGGGCCTCACCTACCTGAAACTCTATGAAGAACGGCAGCTGTTCTATTGCGGGCGCAGCCATCCGCTGTTCCATGCTCCGGCCGAGGCGATCACGCTGGAAACCCTGGCGCGCCACCGGGCGGTATCCCGCATCTATTGGGCACGGCGTGACATCCGCCATCTCCAATCCGAACATCCACCGGCGATCGTGAATTCGATGGAGGCCGCCGCGCAGCTGGTGCGCTCGGGCTGTTTCCTTGGCTATCTGCCCGAACATTATGCCAGCCAATGGGTTGCGAGCGGGGACATGCGGGTGCTGCTGCCCGACGAGCTGACCTATAATGTCCCCTTCGAAGTCGCCTTCACCGAGACGGCGCGTCAGCGCAAGGCCGTGCGGATCTTTGTCGATACCATGCTGGCGACGATGGAGACCGAGGCAAACCCATGAAACTCGCGCTCTGGCAGACGGCAAGCCAACCCGGTAATCCGGCGGGCAATATCGCGGCTTTGGCGGTGCGGGCGGCCTCGGCTGCCGCAGCAGGTGCAGAAGTGCTGGTCTGCCCGGAACTCTGGCTCAGCGGCTATAACCAGCCCGATCTGATCCCTGGTGTTGCCGAACCGCAAGATGGGGCATCTTTCCAGGCGATAAGCCGGTTGGCGGCCGCTCATCATATCGCGATCGCCTATGGTTATCCGGAAGCTGAGGGCGGCCGGCTTTATAATTCGGTGCAGCTCATCGATGCCGCCGGGCTGCCGCTCGGCCATTACCGCAAGACGCACCTGTTTGGCGGGATGGAACGGGACCTCTTCACGCCGGGCGATTGTCTGGAGCCACCGGTGCGGCTCGGCGATTGGTCGGTCGGGCTGCTGATTTGCTATGACGTCGAATTCCCCGAAGCCGTGCGCCATCGCGCCCTCGCCGGGGCCGATCTGCTGCTGGTGCCGACCGCCCTTGGTGTCGAAGGGATTGCGACGGCGACCACCCTGGTGCCGGCGCGGGCGCTCGAAAACCATCTGCACATCGCCTACGCCAATCATTGTGGCGTGGAGGCGGGCCTTACCTATGCGGGATCAAGCTGCATCAGCGGCCCGGAAGGTATGCTGATCGCGGCGGGGTCAAACGAAACCCTGCTGATGGCGGATCTGGAAAAGGATGCCCAGTCACGGGCGAGGGCGGCTGCCCCTTACCTGGCTGACCGGCGCCCGGATCTCTATCGGATCTAGTAGCCGCGCTCGATTGCGAAATCGACGGCTTCGCACAGCGCCCGGCGCAGGGGGCTGTCCGGGAATCGGTCGAGGGCGCTCTTGGCGATCTCGCCGCGCTTACGGGCGCTTTCGACCGTGCGGGCGATGGTGTTATGGGCGTCGAGCAGCTTCTGGGCCTTGGCAAGATCGCCGTCTTCCTGCTCCAGATCTTCCATGGTCCGGCGCCAGAAGATGCGTTCTTCCTCAGAACCTTCGGCATAGGCGATGATGATCGGCAGGGTGATCTTGCCTTCGCGGAAATCATCGCCGACGGTTTTGCCCAGGGTCACCTGGCTCGCGGCATAATCCAGCGCATCATCGATCAGCTGGAAGGCGATGCCGAGTTCCTGGCCGAACCGCGCCAACGCCTTGCAATCCTCGGCCGGGCGGCCGGCGATCACGCCGCCGACTTCGGCAGCCGCGGCAAAGAGGGCGGCGGTCTTGGAGCCGATGACTTCGAGGTATTTATCTTCGGTGGTCGACAGATCGTTGCTGGTGACGAGTTGCAGCACTTCGCCTTCGGCAATCACGGCCGAAGCGCCCGACAGGATCGCCAGCACTTCGAGCGAGCCGGGCTCGACCATCAGTTCGAACGCACGCGAGAACAGGAAATCGCCGACCAGCACGCTCGGCTTATTGCCGAAGACCGCATTGGCGGAGGCGAGGCCGCGCCGTAGATTCGATTCATCGACGACATCGTCGTGCAGCAGGGTCGCGGTATGGATGAATTCGACGCAGGCCGCCAGTTTGGCGTGATCGGTGCCGCGATAGCCCGATAGCTGGGCCGCCGCGATGGTGATCATCGGGCGCAAACGCTTGCCGCCGGCCGCGATCAGATGGCTCGCCAGCTGCGGGATCAGCGCCACCGGACTCTGCATCTTCTCCAGAATCAGGGCGTTCACCACCAGCATATCGGCAGCAACCAAGTCACCCAGCGCATCGATGGAGGCGGGTTGGCGGCTATCGCGAATCGGTTGGCTCATCCTTGGGACCTTTTAGGCGAAACTGCGCGCGAGCATAGGGAGGATGTGGGCCGGGTCAAGAAAATGCTTGTCGCGGACCTCTTGCGCAGGCATCGCTCTAAGCATCATGCGCACGATTTTGACCACCAACGATCCGGTTCTCCTGTCCTTTGCCCAGGCGTTGCTGGCCGATTCCGGGATCGACTGTGTGGTCGCGGATAGTTTCACCAGCATCGTCGAAGGCAGCCTCGGCGTGCTGCCGCGCCGCCTGATGGTGCTGGAAGAAGATGGTGACGCCGCGCAGGCCCTGCTGGTGGAGGCCGATCTGGCCGGGCGATGAGTGACATCACCGAAGATACGCTGCTGGGAGGGCGGGTGCGGCTGCGTCAGCCGGCCAAGGGTTATCGGGCGGCGATTGATCCCGTGTTGCTGGCTTCGGCCGTACGGGCACCAGAGGGGGCGCATCTGGTCGAGATGGGGCTTGGGGTGGGGGCGGCGGCCTTGTGCCTGTTGTCGCGCCGGCCGGATGTTCATATCACGGGCTATGAGATCGATCCCACTCTGGCGGCATTGGCGCGGGAGAATGTTGCCCTTAATGGCTGCGCCGATCGGTTGACGATTATTGAGGGCGATGTGCTGGCAGCCGAGGGGCGGTTTGCTGGCGGCTATGCCAATCCGCCGTATCATGGCAGTACCGAAACGGATGCCTCGCCGATCGATTGGAAAGCCAAGGCGACAGTGGCCGATCCCGAACCTTGGCTCAAGGCCGCTGCCCGGCTGCTGGCCCATCGCGCACCGCTGACACTGATCTATAGGAGTGATCGATTACCCGATCTCCTGAGCGCTGCAACAGGCCGGTTCGGCGGGCTCGAAGTGGCGCCGATCTGGCCGCGTTTGGGGCAGGCGGCCAAGCGCCTCCTCCTCTGGGGTGCCAAGGATAGCCGGGCACCTTTCATACTTTCCCCCGGTCTGGTCTTGCATAGTGAGGGCGGAGCCTATACGCCGGAGGCCGAGGCCCTTTTAAAAGAGGCCGCAGCCTTTCCCGGGGAGGAAGCCTAAGTGACCGCCACCGTCCAACGGCCATCGCTTTTGAGCGAGGCCGGCGAGACTTTCCGCCTAGCCGTGCCGATCATCATCGCGCAATTCGCCCTCGTGATGATGAATGTCGTCGCGACCGTGCTGGCCGGGCATATCGGATCGGCCGCTCTGGCCGCCGCAGGTCTTGGCAATTCGCTGTTCTTCTCCCTGACCGTGATCGCCAACGGCCTTGTCTCCTCCGTTGGGGTCAAGGTCGCCCAGGCCGAGGGGCGGGGGGATGTGGCGGCGGCCGGTGCCTTTGCCCATCAGGGGCTGCGCCTGGGGTTCCTGATCGGGGTGCCGGGCATGGCGATCCTGTTCCTGCTGCCCCATCTGCTGCGGGCCCTTGGCTATAACCCGGATCTTGCCGGCGAAGTCGGCGGGTATCTCGCCTTTGCGGCGCTGGGGCTGGTGCCCTTCACCTGGGTGACGGTGATGCGCTTTACGACCGCCGCCATCGGGCGCCCCCGGGTCGGGACGCTGATCGCCGTCATCGGTGTCGGGGTCGAATATGCCGTCGGCACCTGGATGCTCGATCACGGCTATGGGCTGCGCGGCGTCGGCCTCAGCATCACGATCGGCATCTGGACGATGCTGATCTGTTTTGCCCTCTATGTCCGATTCGAGAAACATTGCCGCCGCTATGCCATCCTCTGGCGGCCGGGCGCCGATATGGCTGGCCTTAAGGAGCTCTGGGCGATCGGCTGGCCGATTGGGGTCGCCTTTGCGGCCGAGACGCTGTTGTTTTCCACCAGTTCGACCATGGCGGGTTTCTTCACCCCGACCGAGCTTGCCGCCCATACCATCGCCATGCAGTCGATCGTTTCGACCTTTATGGTCGCCGTCGGCCTTAGCCATGCGACCATGGTGCGCGTCGCCCATGCCTCGGGGCAGGGGCGGGTGGAGCGGGTGCGGCGCATCGGCATGACCGGCATTGGCCTAGGGCTGATCGGCATGGGCTGTTCGGCGACGCTCTTCTTCACTGCCGGCACCTGGGTCGTCGGACGCTTCATCGATCTCGATGTGCCGGTCAATCTGACGACGCTGGAATTCGCCCTGCCGCTGCTGATTATCGCCGGTATCTTCCAACTGGTCGATGGCACGCAATCGATCGCCGCCGCCGCCTTGCGCGGGATTCAGGACGTGCGCTCGACCATGGTGATCGGCCTCATCTCCTATTGGCCGATCGGGTTGTTCACCGGTTGGCTATTGGCGTTTCCAGGCGGCATGCGCACCCAGGGGCTCTGGCTTGGCCTGGCTCTGGGTCTTGCGTGCGCGGCTGTCGGCCTTACTCTTCGGTTCCTTTATCTGACCCGGGATTTGACCAAGCCCGCGTCTGCCCGGTAAAAAGCATCATGCTCGGATTTTCACTCGCCAAACTGCTGTTTTTCGCCCTCATCATCGGGGGCATCTGGTTTGTCTTCTTCCGGCCGAAAAAGGCCGTGGACAGCAAGCCGAAATCGGGTGGCCGCTTCCGCGCCTCCAGCCCTTCGGACGCCAAAAGCGACGAGGGGATCGAGGATCTCAAGAAGTGTCCAGCCTGTGGAACCTATGTAGTGTTGCGTAGCGGCACTACATGTGGCCGGCCCGCTTGCCCCGGTAGCTAAGACCCTTGTAATATCGCTACGAATTTGCGGCATTACGCGATGCTGCATTGCCAAAACTTCACCTGTTGGCGGCTTGATTTAGACGCATTGTCCGGCTAAAGCTGCCGCCGACCTTCCCGACCCGACGTCAAGAAAGGTTCTTTCGACATGGTCCGAGGCGGCGCAAAAGCCCCCAGTTTCCAGTCGCTCATCCTAACGCTCCAGTCTTTCTGGGCCGAACAGGGATGCGTTATTCTACAGCCACATGACGTCGAAGTCGGGGCGGGTACTTTCCATCCCGCCACTACATTGCGCACGCTCGGTCCGGGTGTCTGGAACACGGCCTATGTGCAGCCGTCGCGCCGCCCGACCGATGGTCGCTATGGCGAGAACCCGAACCGGTTGCAGCATTACTACCAGTTCCAGGTGATCATGAAGCCGTCACCGGCGGATCCGCAGGCGCTGTATCTGGAAAGCCTGAAGCGCATCGGCATCGATCCTTCCGTGCACGACATCCGCTTTGTCGAGGACGATTGGGAAAGCCCGACGCTCGGCGCCTGGGGTCTGGGCTGGGAAGTCTGGTGCGACGGCATGGAAGTGACGCAATTCACCTACTTCCAGCAGGTCGGCGGTCTCGACGTGAACCCGGTCTGCGCCGAGCTGACCTATGGTCTCGAACGTCTCGCCATGTATATCCAGGGCGTCGACAACGTCTATGACCTGGATTGGAACGGAGCCGAAGGCGCCGCCCGCAAGACCTACGGCGACATCTTCCTCGAAAACGAGAAGCAATTCTCGGCCTATAACTTCGAATATGCCGATACCGGCATTCTCTTGCAGCACTTCAAGGATGCCGAGGCCGAATGCGCCAAGCTCCTCGACGTCGGCCTTCCGCTGCCCGCCTATGATCAAGCGATCAAGGCGAGCCATTGCTTCAATCTGCTGGATGCACGCGGGGTGATTTCGGTCACTGAGCGTGCCGCCTACATCGGCCGCGTGCGCGCCCTTTCCAAGGGCTGCTGCGAGGGTTGGATGGCGAAGATTTCAGCCTAAGTGATTGAAGGAATAAATTAAAATGGCCGATTTGCTGCTTGAACTCTTCTGCGAGGAAATCCCCGCCCGCATGCAGGTGCGGGGCGCTCAGGAACTCAAAGACCGTCTCGTCACCCTTCTGACCGACCAAGGCCTCGCGCCCGCTTCGGCCGAAGCCGAAGTGACCCCCCGTCGCTTGGCTTTCCATCTGACCGGCCTTGCCACTAAGGCGCCGGATCGTTCGGAAGAAAAGCGCGGCCCCCGCACCGATGCGCCACAGCCGGCGATTGATGGTTTCCTGCGCTCCACCGGTCTTACTGTCGATCAGCTCGAACGCCGCCAGACCGACAAGGGCGAGATGTTCTTCGCCGTCAGCCAGATCGCCGGGCGCGCCGCGACCGACATTCTGCCCGGCCTGATCGCCGATCTGATCCTTGGCTATACTTGGCCGAAGTCGATGAATTGGCGCGATACCGCCATGAAGTGGGTGCGCCCGCTGCGCTCCATCCTCGCGCTGTTCGACGGCAAGATCCTGCCGGGCGGCCTGCACTTAGGCGTTCGCACCGACGGCGGCCGTCAGCCGGGCTATGAAGCGAACGGCGCTGCCGACGACCTGAATTACCTGCCCTATGGCAACATCACGCGCGGTCACCGTTTTCTTGCGCCCGATGCTTTCGCTGTGACCGACTGGGCCGATTATAAGGCCAAGCTGAAGGCCGCGAAGGTCGTGCTCTCGACCGATGAGCGAAAGGCTCAGATTCTTGATGGCGCCAAGGCGCTGTCGACCGAGGTTGGCGGCTCTCTGCTAGACGATCCGGGGCTTTTGGACGAAGTCGCAGGCCTCGTCGAATGGCCGGTTCCGCTGCGCGGCCGCATCGATGATGCTTTCATGGATGTGCCGGCCGAAGTGCTGACCACCTCCATGCGCTCGCACCAGAAGTATTTTGCAGTGCGAAAGAGCGACGGCAACCTTAGCCCCCATTTCGTCGTTGTAGCGAACATGATCGCAAGCGACGGCGGAACCATAATCATCGGCGGCAATGAGCGCGTGCTTCGCGCGCGGCTCTCCGATGCCAAGTTCTTCTGGGACCAGGACCGCAAGAAGCGCCTCGAAGACTGGTCGGCCGGGCTCACTTCGCGCATCTTCCACGCCAAGCTTGGGACGGTTGCCGAGCGTGTCGAGCGCATCGCTGCTCTGGCCGCGCATCTGGCCCCGCTGGTTGGTGCCGATGCCAAGGCCGCCGATCGCGCCGCCCGCCTCGCCAAGGCCGATCTGTCGACCGGCATGGTCGGCGAGTTCCCGGAACTCCAGGGCGTGATGGGCCAATATTATGCCCGCCACCAGGGTGAGGCCCCGGAAGTCGCCAAGGCGATTGCCGAGCATTATTCGCCACTAGGTCCGTCCGATAGCTGCCCGACCGCGCCGGTGTCGGTGGCGGTCGCCCTGGCCGACAAGCTCGACCTGCTGGCCGGCTTCTTTGCCATCGACGAAAAGCCGACTGGTTCGAAGGATCCGTTTGCCCTGCGCCGTGCGGCTCTGGGCGTCATTCGCCTGATCACCGAAAACGGCCTGCGCCTGCCGCTGACCCCGCTCTTCACCAATGCCGTCGGCCGCTATGGCAAGCCGGACCCGAAGACGGTCGAAGCCTTGATCGCCTTTTTTGCTGATCGCCTGAAAGTGGCGATGCGCGAGAAGGGCGTGCGCCATGACCTGATCCAGGCGGTCTTCGCGCTGGGCGGTGAAGACGACATTGTCCGCCTGTTGAAGCGCGTCGATGCGCTTTCGGCGTTCCTGGCGAGCAAAAATGGCGCCGATCTGCTGGCGGGTAACCGTCGTGCCGTGAATATTCTCAAGATCGAAGAGAAGAAGGACGGCAAATCCTACGGCGGTGCCATCGATGCGGCCCTGCTGTCGGAAGCCCCGGAACAGGCGCTGGCGAAGGCGCTGAGCGCGGCAGAAGCCGCCGTTGCCCCGCTGGTGAAGACCGAGGATTACGCGGCCGCCATGGCAAAGCTGGGTGAATTGCGTGACCCGGTCGATGCCTTTTTCACCGACGTTACCGTCAATGCCGACGATCAGAAGGTTCGCGCGAACCGTCTGGCGCTGCTGGGCAACATCCGATCCGTCTTCGGCCTTATTGCTGACTTCACGGTGATCGAAGGATAGGGGCGGGCGCTATCAAGCTCCCGCTCCTGAGGCCGCGCGCGTCTTTGGGCGGCTCAAGGATAGCCCCGGCGTCAAGCCGGGGTGACGAACAATGAGAGGCCAAGTGGCTTCGTTGGAGGGAGTTAAAGATGGCGCAGTGGGTCTATAGCTTTGGTGAGGGTAAGGCAGAGGGCAGCGCGGATATGCGCAACCTTCTGGGCGGCAAGGGCGCGAACCTTGCCGAAATGAGCAATCTCGGCCTGCCGGTGCCGCCGGGATTCACCATCACGACCGAGCTTTGCACCTACTATTATGCCAACGACCGGAAGTATCCGGACGAGCTGAAGACCCAGGTCGAAAAGGCCCTGGCCGAGGTCGAGCGGATCGTCGGCTTCAAGTTCGGCGACACTGCCAACCCGCTGCTGGTCTCGGTGCGCTCGGGCGCCCGCGCCTCCATGCCGGGCATGATGGATACGGTCTTGAACCTCGGCCTCAATGACGTGACGGTCGAAGGGCTCGCCAAGCGTTCGGGCGATGCACGCTTCGCTTATGACAGCTATCGCCGCTTCATCCAGATGTATTCCAACGTCGTCCTCGATGTGGATCACCATCATTTCGAGGAGATCCTGGACCGTCATAAGGACGAGAAGGGCCATAGCCTCGACACCGACCTGACGTCCGATGATTGGAAAGAGGTCGTCGCGGATTATAAGGCCGAAGTGAAACACGCCATCGGCAAGGATTTCCCGCAGGATCCGACCGAACAGCTCTGGGGTGCCGTCGGCGCGGTCTTCGCAAGCTGGATGAACCAGCGCGCCATCGTCTATCGCCGCCTCAATGAGATCCCGGAAAGCTGGGGCACGGCGGTTAATGTCCAGGCCATGGTCTTTGGCAATATGGGCAATGACTGCGCGACCGGTGTCGCCTTCACCCGCGATCCCTCGACCGGCGCCAATGAGTTCTACGGCGAATATCTCATCAACGCGCAGGGCGAGGATGTGGTGGCGGGTATCCGCACGCCGCAGCAGATCACCATTGCCGGCAAGAAGGCCAACCATTCGACCCTGCCGTCGATGGAAGAATCCATGCCGCAGACCTTTGCGGAACTGTCCGCGATCCGCAATCAGCTGGAGCGCCATTACCGCGACGTGCAGGACATCGAGTTCACGGTGCAGAGCGGCAAGCTCTATATGCTGCAGACCCGCTCGGGTAAGCGCACCACCCAGGCAGCCTTGAAGATCGCCGTCGATATGGCACGTGAAGGCCTGATCACCGAAGCCGAGGCGATCCAGCGCATCGAGCCGAAGTCCCTCGATCAGATCCTGCATCCGACCCTCGACCCCAAGGCCCCGCGCACCCTGCTGTCGCGCGGCCTGCCGGCCTCGCCGGGTGCGGCGTCGGGCAAGATCGTCTTCTCCGCCGATAAGGCCGAGGATTTGGCGAACAAGGGCGAGGCGGTGATGCTGGTCCGCATCGAAACCAGCCCGGAAGACATCCACGGCATGCATGCCGCCAAGGGCATTCTGACCACGCGCGGCGGCATGACCAGCCACGCGGCGGTGGTGGCCCGTGGCATGGGCCGGCCGTGTGTCGCCGGTGCCGGCGAAATCCGCATCGATTATGCGGCGGGCACCCTGACCGTGGGCGGCAAGCAGCTGAAAGAAGGCGACACCCTGACCATCGATGGTGGCACGGGCGAGATCTTCCAGGGCTCGGTTCCGACCATCGAACCCGAACTCTCGGGCGATTTCGGCACCCTGATGGGTTGGGCCGACAAGATGCGCACCATGAAGGTCCGCACCAATGCCGAAACCCCGCTGGATGCCCGCACCGCGGTCACGTTTGGCGCCGAAGGCATCGGCCTCTGCCGCACCGAACATATGTTCTTCGACGCCGACCGCATCATCGCCGTGCGCGAAATGATCATGGCAGATGACGAGAAGGGCCGCCGCGCCGCGCTCGCCAAGATCCTGCCCATGCAGCGCAGCGATTTTGCCGAGCTTTTCAAGATCATGAAGGGCCTGCCGGTCACCATCCGTCTACTCGATCCGCCCTTGCATGAATTCCTGCCCCACACGGACGTGGAAATGCAGGAAGTCGCCAAGGCCTCGGGCAAGGATCTCGCCTTTGTGCGTGCCCGCGGCGCGGCGCTCCATGAAAGCAACCCGATGCTGGGTCATCGCGGCTGCCGCCTGGGCGTGACCTATCCTGAGATCTACGAGATGCAGGCGCGCGCGATCTTCGAAGCTGTGGCGGAAGTGAAGGCCGCGACCGGCGAGACGATCGAACCGGAAGTCATGATCCCGCTGGTTGCGACCCGCAAGGAACTCGACTTGCTGAAAGCCGTGATCGACCGGGTGGCCAAGGAAGTCGAAGAGGCCAAGGGGGTGAAATTCACCTACCTCGTCGGCACGATGATCGAACTGCCGCGTGCCGCGCTGCAGGCCGGCAAGATCGCCGAATCGGCCGAATTCTTCAGCTTCGGCACCAACGATCTGACCCAGACCACCTTTGGCCTGTCGCGCGACGATGCCGGGTCCTTCCTGCAGAGCTATATCAAGCAGGGCATCCTGGAAGAGGATCCCTTCGTGTCGCTCGATCAGGAAGGCGTGGGCGAGTTGGTGCAGATTGCCGCCGAACGCGGTCGCAAGACCCGCCCGGACATCAAGCTCGGCATCTGCGGCGAACATGGCGGCGATCCGTCCTCGATCGCCTTCTGCCAGTCGGTGGGTCTGACCTACGTCTCCTGCTCGCCCTATCGCGTGCCGATCGCCCGTCTGGCGGCAGCCCAGGCGGCCCTCAAGGTTTCCTATAACAAAGACAACCTCTAGGCCTTACCGCCGGAATAACGGCCGGTGTTTGGAAAAGGGAATGGTCGTAAGGCCATTCCCTTTTTCTTTTGGGGGCCGCCAAAGGTTGCTGCCTTGCCCGCGACAGGCTATGAGACGCACCACTGCCTGACGGCCATTGGTACCTGGAGCCCTTGATGCGAAATTGCGTGTTCTCTTGGATTGCGTCTGTCTATCCGACCCAATGGGTATCGAGGAACCGGGTCCTGCGGGCGCTCTGGCGCCTAATGTTTTTCACGATAAAGCCGGATAAGCCCTTCAAGATGCGGGCGCGCTACTATTCCTTGTACGCGCATCCCAAGAAGAAGGGCACCCTGACCTATAAGATTATTCGGGCGGGTGATTGGGAGCCCAAGCTGGGGGCCGCCTTCCGGCGCTATCTGACGCCGGGGGCCTTTATCCTCGACATCGGGGCGAACTTTGGTCATTACAGCCTGATTGCCTCGCCGGAGATTGGGCCGCAGGGCAAGATCATCGCCTTTGAACCGAACCCGGCCAGCCACGTGCTGCTACAGGAAAACCTGTCGCTGCTCGATCATCAGAATGTGCAGGCGGAAACGATCGGTCTTTCCGACCAGAACGCGACCATGCAGCTGGCGATCGATAGCGATAATCCGGGCGGCCATAGTTTTGCGTCGGTGAATGTGCGGGCGCTGGGCGGTGTGGTCGAAGTTCCGACCTATCAACTCGACCAATATATGCTCGATAAGCAAATCGACCGGAAAATCGATCTGATCAAGATCGATGTCCAGGGCTTCGAGATGCGGATCTTTGCCGGCGCGGCGAAGACCATCGACCGGGATAAGCCGATCGTCTTCTGCGAGGTGACGCCGACGCTCCTGGCGAACGTCGGGGACAGTTTCCGCGATATTCTGGGGTTCTTCCAGCAGCGCGGATACCGCCTGCAAACCCCGATCCTCACCGGGGCTGCGCTGGTCTCTTACGAGGATCTTGAAGCGCAATTGCTGGCGATCGGGTCCCGCTATATCGACGTCGTCTTTGTGCCGGCCGATGTGACGGCCCGGTAGCTGGTGTCGCTTGAATGAAAAAAGGGGAGCCGTCTGGCTCCCCTTTTTTGTTTGGCACTGAAGCCGGATTACTTGCCCAGGAACTGGACGACCCGGGCCGAGATGGCTTCGAGGCCACGGGCGGTCAGCTTCTGCCAATCGCTGTCCCCAATGCCGCCAAAGGAAATCGTGTCCTCTGCGGTGTTCATCAGGGTCGATTGGTGGATCGGCGTGCCGGGGGCCGCGATCTCGATCTTGGAGGTATGGCGCGCCGTGAAGTTGGAGATGAAATTCGTCTGGCTCCAGGACCAGAACTCCACGATCTTCACCGAAACGGGTAGAGCCTTTTCATAGCCGGCATCGCCAGCCTTCAGCACCCGGTAGCCGGCGCGCCGGAAGCCATTGGCGACCGCTTCATTAACCAGTTTAGCGACGGTCTGACCTTCGGGCAGCACGACATCCCCCTGGGCAAGGCCCTGGCCATTGCGCTTGCGGGCGATGGCGCGGGCGGTCAGCGCCTTATTGCCGATAGCGCCATCTTCGAGTGAGGGGATCGAGGGTTCGCGCGGCTTTGCCTCGAACAGGCGGGCATCGACGACGTCGGTGATCTTCACATCCTGCCCGGTTGCAGGATTGGTGGCAGCAGTCGGGGCGACGGCGACGGTGCTACGGCCGGACTCACAGGCGGCAAGGCCAAGGCTGAGGGCCGCGGCGAGGATGATGGCAGGAAAGCGCATAAGGAGCTCTTTTAGGTAGGGGTGATGTCGGGGTGGAAGCGACGGCGGGCCCCGATCCGGTTCGGTCGGCTTATTCCTAAGCTCCTGGTTGTGATAATCGAGTTAAGGTTGTGTCAGCAAGCTGTCAGCTGACGCCCATCAAAAGAAAACGGCCGCCGGAAGTTATCCGGCGGCCGTGTTGCTCATCCTTGGATGGACTATTCGTATTTGGCCGAGGTCGCACCGGTTGAGCGGTTGTAGATGATCGTGATCTTGCTGACGGTGCAGAGATCGAAGCCGCTCCATTCCGCGGTGCTGTCGTCGTCGGCATAGACGACTTTAAGATCCCACTTGCAGGTCTTGTCGGCGCGCTTGAACGAGATATCGACCGAATCGCCGTTGACCAGCGCATCCTTGCCCATGACGTCTTCTTCCCAGTCCGAGCTCTTGGACGGGGCCACATATACTTCCGAGATATCGTAACCGGTCTTATTGATCAGAGTGAAATCCTGCTTGCCCTGGGCGTGAGCCCCGAGCGAAAAGAATCCCAAAGCGATTGCGAGGCCGAGGAGATTTTTCATTTATATGACCCTTTTTTTGACAAAAAAATAAAGCGTAGAACATGACTTTCACTTTCATGCTGACCGGTAAATCTGGGAATTTCAGTATAAATCTTTTTAATCCGTGAAAATTTATTGGCTAATAATCTTTAATTTATTGCCATTGATCCAGATCAGCGAGTTTCCGTGCGCGGTGCTTAATTGTATGCCCTAGCATGGTTCCCTAGAGTGCCTACGCGTGTTGTTGAGAAATGCCGGAATATCGAGATGCAGAGCCTGCTTGCCGGATTGCGCCAGCGATTGACTGAAGTGCCGACGTTGGCGGGCCATTCTTATCGGGTTGCCCATATCTCGGAATTCATGGCCCGCCGGCTGGGCTGGCGGCCGAAAATGGCGAGCCACCTGCGCGAGGCGAGCGAGCTGCATGATATCGGCAAGATCAAAATTCCGCTGGCCGTGCTGATGAAGCCGACAGTGCTGACGCCGGAGGAGAGGGCGCTGGTGCTCAATCATTCGGTGATCGGGCGCGATCATCTGCTGGATCAGCGCGAAGCACCGATCTTCGAGCTGGCGGCCCAGGTGGCGGCCGAACATCACGAATATTACGACGGGTCGGGCTACCCCTTCCGCCTGCGCGGGAACGCGATTTCCGAAGCCGGACGGATCGCCGCCTGCGCCGATGTCTATGACGCTTTGCGCAGCCCGCGTGTCTATAAAATGGGCTTCAATCATGATGAGGCGCTGGAGATCATGCTGAAAGGCGATGGCCGCACTTGGCCCGACCAGTTCGATCCCCGCCTGATCGATATCCTGCGACGCGATGGCGACAGACTGGCCAAGCTTTATCGCAGTTTTCCATTTGTATGAGATTAGCAGCCGTCATCCTCGGCCTTGATCCGAGGATCCATCTTCCGTCGCGTGCTGGCATAGATCCTCGGGTCAAGCCCGAGGATGACGAGCAGGGGAGGCGGTTCGCCTCAAGTAGCCCGAAGGGCGATAGGCGACAAAAAAAGGCCGGTGTTTCCACCGGCCTTTTCCGCGAGCGTTGAGGCCCGAGCTTACTTCTTCGCCGATTGGGTATAGACGAAGTTTTCCAGGGTGTTTTCGGCGACGCGGAACCAGAGGTACTGCTCGTCGCGGAACTTCTTCCACTCGGTATAGATCTTGGCGAACTTCGGGTTTGCCTTGGAGATTTCCTCATAGAGCTCGTGGGTCGCCTTGTAGCAGGCTTCCAGAATGTCACGGCTATAGGGGCGCAGCTGCACGCCATTGGCGACGAGGCGGCGCAGAGCCAGCTGATTCTGCACGTCGTACTTCGCCATCATGACGTTGTTGGCTTCGGCGCAGGCGGCCTGCAGGGCAGCCTGATAGGACTTCGGCAGCTCGTTCAGCTTGGCGATATTGGAGAAGAAGGAGATGGCCGGGCCACCTTCCCACCAACCGGGATAGTAGTAGAACTTGGCGACCTTATAGAAGCCTAGCTTTTCATCGTCGTACGGGCCAACCCATTCGGCGCCGTCGATGGTGCCTTTTTCCAGCGCAGGATAGATGTCGCCGCCGGCGATCTGCTGCGGCACGCCGCCCAGCTTCGCCAGCACCTGACCGGCGATGCCGGCAATGCGCATCTTCAAGCCCTTGATGTCATTCAAGTTCTTGATTTCATTGCGGAACCAGCCGCCCATCTGGGTGCCGGTGTTGCCGCAGACGAAGGAGTGGACGTTGTAGTCCTTGTAAAACTCGTTCATCAGCTGCTCGCCGCCGCCTTCATACATCCAGGCCTGCTGCTGACGGCTGTTGAGGCCGAACGGCATCGCGGTATCGAAGGCGAAGGTCGGATCCTTGCCGACATAGTAGTAGGCGCAGGTGTGACCGGCTTCGACGGTACCCGCCTGCACGGCGTCCAGCACTTGCAGGCCCGGGACGATTTCGCCCGCGGCGAACACGCGGATCTGGAACTTGCCGTCGGTCAGATCCGACACGCGCTTGGCAACGGTTTCAGCACCGCCATAGATGGTGTCGAGCGACTTCGGGAAGCTCGAGGCCACGCGCCAGCGGATTTCCGGGGCGCTCTGGGCAATGGCCGGTGCGGCGATGGTCGAAGCGGCGGCAGCGCCGGCGCCGACAGTGGCGGTAGCAATAAAGTCGCGACGTTTGACAGTCATGGTCCCCCCTGGGATTTGAACGCAGCGCTTCGGGCGGTCCGGCGCTGTCTGGTTAGCAATGCGCAATACTTCTATCACGAAGGGCTGTTCGGCAATCGAAAAACACCGTTTAAGCGATGGATTCGACTAATTATATCACGGGCATGCCGGGTAAGACGTCATCAATGCTGACTTTTTATGCAGGCAGGTAGTTTCTATACGGCGCGCGCTGTAAATAACGTTTTACCTGCCAAGCAGTAAGTGGGCTTTGTTATCCAATTACACCGCTCGCCCGGAGCCGCTCGATTTCTTCAAGCGGTAGCTCCAGCACTTGGGATAGCACCTCCACGGTGTCTTCGCCGCAGGTCGGCGGCGCCTTGCGATAGCTGACCGGGGTTCGGCTGTATTTTTGCGGATTGCCGATCATCCGGACCGGCAGGCCGGTCAGCGGATGGGTCATTTCCACCACCATCTCGCGGGCCTGCACATGGGGGTCGGCGAAGACCTGATCGATGGTATTGATGGGGGAGCAGGGGACGCCCACCGCCTCCAGTCCCTCGATCCAATGCGCGGTCGTCTCGGCCGCGATATGACCCGCCAGCAGCGGCACCAGGATATCGCGGGCTGCAACCCGGTCGCGGTTGGTGGCAAAGCGCGGATCGGCCGCCAGATCGGCAAGACCTGCGAAGGCGCAGAACTTCTGGAACTGACTATCGTTACCGACCGCCAGGATGATATGGCCATCCAGCGTCGCAAAGACCTGATAAGGCACGATGTTCGGGTGCGCATTGCCCAACCGCCCGGGTGCCTTGCCGGAGACCAGATAATTCATCCCCTGATTGGCGAGCCAGGAGACGGTGCTATCGAGCAGCCCGAGGTCGACCTGCTGCCCTTCGCCCGTGGCATCGCGATGGCGGAGCGCCGCTAGGATCGCGACAGAGGCGTGCATGCCGGTCATGATATCGGCGATCGCGACACCCACTTTAAGCGGCTGACCGTCGGCCTCACCGGTGACGCTCATGATGCCGCCCATGCCCTGGACCAAATAGTCATAGCCGGCACGTGGGGCATAAGGCCCGGTCTGGCCAAAGCCGGTGATGGAGCAATAGACGAGGCGCGGGAAGGCCTCCTTCAGCTGCTCGTAGCTGAGCCCATATTTCTTGAGGCCGCCAACCTTGAAGTTTTCGACCAGCACATCGCAATCACCCAGCAGCCGTTTGACCAGCGCTTGGCCTTCGGGTTTCTCGATATCGATGGCGACCGAGGATTTGTTGCGATTGACCGCGAGATAATAGGCGCTCTCGCTGGTGTCCTTGCCCTCGGCATCCTGATGGTAGGGCGGGCCCCAGCCGCGGGTATCGTCGCCCGCACCCGGCCGTTCGATCTTGATGACGTCGGCGCCCAGATCCCCCAGCAATTGGGTGGCGGTCGGGCCGGCCAAAATACGGGTCAAATCCAGGATTCGCAGGCCTTTGAGCGGCCCGGTGTTCTTATCGGTCATCAAGTCCCCCCCAGCGTAAAGCCCCACTGCTGTAGCGCGAAAGCCGATGGCGAAAAACCCCAATTCGCGTGGGGTTGCCTTTATCTCCTACCCCCGTAGTAGGATATAAAGACCAACTTCGGAGGTAGGATAATGGCGTGGCATGGAGCGGGTTCGATCAATGACTTGGCGGCGGCGGGGGACAAAAGGATCATCCGGCTGTCTGATCGGCAGATCCTGTTGATCCAGCGCCACGGCACCCTCTATGCCCTCGACAATCGCTGCCCCCATGAAGGCTATCCCTTGTCCGAAGGGACCTTCTCCGACGATGGCTGCGTGCTGACCTGCCAATGGCACAATTGGAAATTTGATCTCGTCAGCGGCGAGACCCTGATCGGCGGTGATCGCCTCAACCGCTATCCAGTGCGTGTGACGGACGGGCAGATCGAAATTGAGCTGGTGGAAGCCCCGTTGGCCGAACGACGGGCTCAGCGGCTCTACACTATCGAACAGGCGCTCGAGGATAACGACTATGGCCGGCTGGCCCGCGAGGTTGCTCGGCTGGGCAGCTTGCCGGGTGACGTTGGCGCTGCGGTCGGTCGTGCTGTCCGCTGGGGCGCGGAGTTCCAGGAAGACGGCATGGGGCATGCCTTTGGTGGCGCGCCCGACTGGCTGGAACTCGCCGACCGCAGTGAGGATCCGGCCGAGAAGGTTGCGGCTTTGGCTGAGGCCCTGGGCCATATCGCCGACGAGGTGCGGGCCGGCAAACGCTATCCCTATGCCCCTGGCCAGTGCGCCTGGGATGCCGATGACTTCCTCGCCGCTATCGAGGCGCAGCAGGAGGAAGCAGCCCTGCCGTCGTTGCGCGGCGCCCTCAAGGAAGGGGTGCCAATGCTGGACCTCCGGCGGATCTTCGCCCGGGCGGCGCTGGCGCATTATCAGGACTTCGGCCATTCCGTCATCTATACCGTCGCGGCCTTCCGCCTGATCGAACGGTTAGGCCCGACAATCGCCGAGCCTGTACTCTTAAGCCTGACGCGCAGTCTGGTGCGGGCGACCCGCGAGGATCTGATCCCGGAATTCAAAGCCTATGCCCCGGCGCTGTCCGCCTGGGGAGCCAAGGCGGAGGCGCCACGCCTCTCCGGCGCCGGGCTGCATCGCCTGGGCCTCAAGGCGCAGCTCAATTGTGTGCTCGGCTGGTCCGCCCAGAATCGCCCGCAGGAAATCCTGGCGGTGATGGTCGAGGGCGCCGCGCGCTCCCTGCTGGCCTTCGATCCGGCCTGGGATGCCCGGGTCGATGTGAAGCCGGGCGACAATGTCACCTGGCTCGATTTCACCCATATGCTGACCTTCGCCGATGCCGCCCGGCGCCTCGCCGACAGCGATCCGACCCTTTGGCCGGCGGTGCTTCTGCAGATGGGATGTTTCCTGGGGCGGAATGCAAAATATCTGCTGGCCGAGGATCTTGAACCGGTGGCGCCGACCGATCCATGGGCAGCGATCATCGACCATGGTCACGGCCGCTTCATCCATTCGGTCCATCGCCTGAAAACCCTTGCCGCCGCCGAACGGCTGATCGCGCGCTATCCGGCGAGTGCAAGCCTGATCCAGGCGGCTGTCGGGCGTTACCTGGCAGCGCCGATCAAGCAGCGCCATCCCTTGCGCGTAGCTACTCAAGCGCTCGCGATGGTCTGAGGTGCTCGGCCGGAGGAGCCATCTGCGTCGTTGCCGGAAATGCTCGGATCCTCACGTACAGGAAGTACGCTCCGGTCCTCCGCTTCCCGTCGCCTAGCATCTGACCCCTCCGGCCGTCGCTTCTAAAGCTACTCTCAGTCGTCATCCCCCGACTTGATCGGGGGATCTTCTCCGGGAGCCTATCCCATCAAAACTCAGGCCCATTTAGGGGATTACAGCAACAGCCCCAGCATCAGCGGAATAGTGAGGGCGGCGGCTAGCGTCTGAAACGTGGTGATCGCCGCCATGGCTTTGACGTCGCCGCCCATCTGGCGGGCGAGCACCACGGCGGCGGTGGCGGTCGGCATGGTGCCGAAGAGGGTGACGATGCCGAGCGTCAGCGCGTCGGCCCCGGCGGCATGGGCGATCCCATAGGCGACGGCAGGCACGAGCAATAATTTCAGGGCGCTGGCGATCAGCACTGGCCGCCCCGCACGCCGCGCCGATTCCCAATCGAGGCTCGCCCCGACCGACAGCAGCCCCAGCGGCAGAGAAGCCGAGGCGAGGATATCGAAGAACGGCTTGATCAGGGTCGGGAAGCCACCGGCGACATTGACGACCATGCCCAAGACGCAGCCGACGATCAGCGGGTTTTTCACCAGCTGCAGCACGAACTGCTTAGCGCCGAAGCTTCCGCCCTGGCGGCCCCATTTCAGCAAGCAGGCGATGCAGATGATATTGACAGTCGGGATGGTGAAGGCGATGCCGAGCGCGATGGTGGCGGTGCCGGGCGGGCCATAGAGACCGGCGGCACCCGCCAGCGTCACATAAGTGTTGAAGCGGATGGCGCCCTGCATGGCAGAGGTGAAGGTCGGGCCATCGCTGGAAATCGCCCGCCGCAGGGAGAGCGTCACCAGCGCCGTCACCAGGACGCCGCCGATCATTCCGGCCAGCAGCGGCAGCAGTTCAACCTTGCCGATTTCCGCCTTGCCGACGCTGGTCAGCAGCAGCACGGGGAACAGCACGAAATAATTGAGCTTATCGAGCGGCTGCCACTGGGCGTCTTCCAGGAAGCGCAGACGCCGCAGCCCATAGCCCGCGACGATCAGGCCGAAAATCGGGACCAGGGCCGCAAGGATGGCACTCATGTATGGCGCAGCCGATCGAGCACGCCCTGCAGGATATAGGCGGCAGCGCGGGCATCGACGACCTCGGCCCGTTTGGCGCGGCTCATGTCTTCTTCCAGCAAGGTGCGGGTGACGGCGACGGTCGAGAGCCGCTCGTCCCAGAAGACGTAGGGCATGCCCAGGCGGATATCGATCTCGGCCGCCAGATCCTTGATGCGCTGGACGCTGCCGCCGTCCGAGCCGTCCATATTCTTGGGCAGCCCATAGACGAAACCGCCGACGAGGCGATCCTTCACCAGCTTGCCCAAGATCTCGCAATCCTTGCCGAGCTTGGTGCGCTTCAGGGTCTCGATCGGGCTCGCCCCCATGCCAAGCCCGTCGGACACCGCAAGGCCGATGGTCTTGGTGCCGAGATCCAGCCCCATGAGGCGCTGGCGGTTGGCGATGATGGCTTTAAGGTCGGGCAAGGTCACAAGCGGCATACCCCTGTGGTAGCATCCGGCGCGGGTGAGGAAAAGCAGGGGATGTGCATGAGAGCCGGTATTCGAGGCGGGGGCGTCAGGAAGTAAGTGACCTTTACGTCCCTTTTGCTGGCTGTGGGCATTTTCGGGCTGGTCCAGCTCGTCGATCCCCCTAAACCGCCGCCGCCCGCGCCGCCGGAGCGGCTCTATTACGGCCGCCAGGGGCTCTATGAGCTGTTGGATGTTCTGCTGGTTTCAAAGGATTTTCAGACCAAGCGGGAAACCGCCCTGCTGGTCTGGCAGATCGGGGATTTGCGGACCTGGCGCGACGATGACGGCCTCTTGATCGATAAGGTCGAGGCCCTGATGCTCGATGAGAATGCGTGGGTCCGCAATGCCATGGCGCATATCGTCCTCGCTATCGGGGATCCCGCACGCCATACGCTGCCGACCTTGATCAAATCCTTGGCGATGCAAGAGGGCGGTCGTGCTCCCCCGAACGCGGGACCCTATCCGACGTCTGGCCCACCCCTTCACGCAACGATCCTGCAGGCCATCCTTCATCTCGCGAATGTCGAGAGCTGGAGTGACGCGGACTATGCACGCCGATGTGGGAGCCTGCGCCACGAGTCGGGGGATATCTGCAAACGGGATCGTCGTCCGATAGGTATGCCAAACGGCATTCCGGCAGATCGGGCCGGGATGAACCTTCTGATCGATCAGATCATGTTGTCGACGGACAATGGCTTCAGGGCCTCGACGGCCAACTCTCTTCCGTGGGCCGCCCAGCAGATCGAGTGGAGCGAGGATGATCGGCCGCTGATCGACAAGCTCGAAGGGTTAATGCTCCACGAGGTGGCCGATGTCAGAGCCGGCAGCATTTTGGCGGCCAAGGTCATCGGTTTACCGGCCCGCCATACCGCCACAACGATGCGGCGCGCCGTGGCGCTTGGCTCGAGCGGCAAGATTATGGGCAACCGGGGCTGGCGCCTGCCCGGCGCGACCACGGCCAGCACCATCGTCTCCGCCATCTGGTCGCTGGAGGACGGAGACGCGTTGTCTGGCGAGGAAAGGGCAACCCGCTGCGCCGAGTTCTCCGCCGATATTCAGCCGCTCGCCTGCTTTGCCGCTCTGGAAGGGGTTTTGCCGTGAAGGAACTCATCGCGCGTGTCGAAGGCTCGGCCTTTGATCTCGGGCCCGTGCGGGCGCGGCCGATGTTTGGCGGCTATGGCGTCTATATCGGCGATCTGATGGTGGCGCTGATCGCGGGTGGACAGCTTTATTTGAAAAGCGGCGAGGGAAACCGTGCTGATTTCGAGGCGCTGGGCCTGCCGCTCTTCACCTATCGGCGCGAAGGAAAGACGGTTGCACTGGGCTATTCCCTCGCCCCCGATGGCGTGGAGCTCTATCCTTGGCTGGAAGGGGCGCTGGCCGAGGCGCGAGCCAGAAAGCGCAAACAGATCGCGAAGAAACAGTCGAAGCCGAAACGGCCGAACGACAATCCGTTTCTCTAGACGAAACGGCGGAAGTGGCGCGGCCTACTTCAATCGTGAGAGTTTCACATGCCCGACCAGCGCCCGGAGTTTCGGGGCGAGATTTCGCCTATTCGGAAAATAGAGGAAGAAGCCGGCGAACGGCGGGGAAAACTCCTCTAGAAGCGGCATCAGCTGGCCGGACGATATATAGGGGCGGAAGGTATCTTCCATGCCGAAGGTGATCCCGCCGCCGGCGCAGGCCGTGCGGATCATCAGCAACATGTCATTGGTCGTGATCTGAGGGTTGACCGCTACGTCGAACTCATGGCCCTGCTCGCCGAATTCCCATCGATAAGGGGCGGCAAAGGGCGAGGGGCGCCAACCGATACAGCGATGCCGGACTAGGTCCGAAGGATGCAACGGTTTGCCGAAGCGCTCGATATAGGCGGGGGAGGCCACTGCGAGCTGACGCTGCTCGCCAGAGACCTGGATCGCGATCATATCCTGATCGATCACCTCGCCCAGCCGCACCCCCGCATCATAGCCCTCCGCCACGATGTCGAATTCCTCGTCCGTGACGGTCACATCGATCTGCACGGCCGGATAGCTCTCGGCATAACTCGCCAGCAGAGGTCCTGAGATGAAATTTTCCGCGATCGAGGAGACTGCCAAACGCAGCAGGCCGCTCGGCGCAACATCGCGATCGGCCGTTGCATCCAGGGCCAACCCGACTTCGGTGATTGCGGGCGAGAGCCGCTGATAGAGCTGCGCACCGGCCTCTGTCAGGCTGACGCTCCGGGTTGTCCGCTGCACAAGCGCAACCCCGAGCCGATCTTCCAGCCGGCGGATCATCTGGCTGACCGCCGGACGGGTGACGCCCAAATGCTCGGCCGCCACGCGGAAGCTGCGTGCCTCCGCGACTGCCAGGAAAACAGAGATGCCGGTCAAATCTACAGCCATTGGTTAGTTATACTAACCACATTGGTCATAATTGGGCAAATTGTCCGCTCCAGTCCCGATGTCCATCTTTCAATCAGTGAGGCGGCCGGTGCCGTTTTCACCGCTCTCAGCCCCAAGAAAGGATCGATATCATGACCTCTTCTCTCGTGACTGACCGCTTTATGGGTTATGGCCGCAAGCTGCTGGTCGCTTCGGCCCTTCTGGCCGTGATCGGACCGGTGCATGCCAAGACCAATTCACCGGAAATTCAGGCCGAGATGCAGCAGGCCGCCGTCGAGTCGCAGAACAAGGCCATTGTTCGCCAAGCCTTCGAGAAATGGCGCGCCGGCGGCAATGTTTTTACCGAACTGCTGGCCCCGGACATGGTCTGGACCATCCATGGTTCCGGCCCCGTGGCGGGCACCTACCGCGGCCTCCAGGACTTCACTGAAAAAGCCTCGGCCCCGCTCGTTACCCGCCTTGCCACCCCGATCACGCCTGACGTGCAGAGCATCCTGGCTGATGGCGATCTGGTCAGTGTCCGCTTCAATGGTTCGGCGACCACGACATCGGGCGTCCCCTATCGCAATCAGTTCGTCTGGCTCTTCCGGATGAAGGACGGCTTGGTCGTGGAGGCCGAGGCGTTCCTGGATCTCGCCGCTTACCAACAGGTGGTCGAGAATAACGAGCCGCGTGCCCGCTAATCCCATTCAACCGCGAGGAAACGATCATGCGGCAAGCAGTTGCAGTCGCGTTAGCGGCGACACTCTTCAGTCCAACCTTAGAGGCCGATGAACCAAAGATGCAGACTGATCCTATCTATGCGGGCATGTGGGTCACAGATGATGGCCATGTCCGCCACGAACTTCTGCCCAACGGTCGCTATGTCGAGGCACGCGGCAGTCGCGAACGTGCTTATCTCGGGCGGTATGAGGTGACCGGAAACCATATCGACTATTGGGATGACACGGGCTTCACCGCCGATGGCGATTTCGTCGATGCCAATACCTTGCACCATGGCGGCATGATCCTGCGCCGTCGCATCGATCCGCGCTAGCTGCGTCGGCAGAAACGGCAATGGCCTCGAGAAAACGGGGCCATTGCCGTTTCTGGAAAAATTCTTTACAAATTACACTTAACAAACATAATTACTGTCATGGACGAGATTGACAGGAAAATTATCGACATCCTGCAAAAGGATGGTCGAATGGCGCAGGCGGCGATTGCGGAAGCGGTCGGGCTTTCCGTGTCGGCGGTGAATGAGCGTGTGCGGCGTCTGACCGAGGCCGGCACCTTCGCGATCAAGGCAGTGCCGAACCCAGAGGCCGTGGGCTTTGGCGTCACGGCCTTCCTGCTGGTGCTGCTGGGCAAGCCATCGGACGACGCGCCCTTCTGCGCGGCGATGGCCGAGGTGCCGGAGGTGCAGGAGGTGCATCATGTCACCGGCGAATGGTCGTACCTGCTGAAAGTCCGCGCGCGCTCGGTCGGGGATCTCGAAAGCCTGATGCAGCAGCGCATCAAGACCGCACCCGGCATCACCCGCAGCTTCACCATGATCGCACTTTCCTCGCCTAAGGAGACATCGGCGTTGCCGATGCTGCTGCCATGAGCCTTTGGTCTGCTTATCTCGATGGTCTGGCGATGGGCGTGCTGCTGGCGATCCAGGTCGGGCCGATCAGCCTTTTGTGCATGCGCCAGGCGATGAGCAGCGGCTTTGGGGCCGGCGCGGCGGTCGGGCTGGGGGCTGCCAGTGCCGATGTCGTCTATGCCGTGGCTGCCGCCTTGGGGCTCGGCGCGCTCGGGCATCTGTTGGGCGAGGTCGCGGGGCCGATGCGCATCATCGGCGGCGGCATGCTGATCTGGTTCGGCCTCAAGGGCTGGGCCAAGCGCCGCAGTCCACCGGCCCCGGCGCAGCTCGGCGCGGGCGCGCAGATCTATCTCTCGACCTTCCTTTTGACGCTGACCAACCCGCTGACCATCCTGTTTTTTGCCGGGGTCTTTGCCTCAATGGGCATGGCTCAGGGCAAGATCGCACCGGGCCTGATGGTCGCGGCCGGGATCGGCACCATGACCATTATCTGGAAGTTCGCGATCGCGGCGGCAGCGTCCAAGCTCGCCGGTTGGCTGACGCCCGTGCGTCTCATGTGGGTCAATGGGATCGCTAGCCTGGGGCTGGCCGTCTTCGGCATCGTGATGATCGGCAAGAGCCTGCTTTAAAGGCTGCGGCTGGCGATGGTGGCCTGCGCGATTTCGCGTTCGATGGCGATCGGGAAGCCATGCAGGCCGGGCGCGAAATTCTTGGCGCCGCCGCCGGCCAGCCAATCAACCCCGCGCAGGATGATGGCGGCGAAGGGATCGAAGAGATCAGCGCCGAAATGCGCGGTGCCGGGCGCGAGGTTCAAAAGGCTGCCGCGATTGAGCAGATAGATTGTCCGGCCGCCGCTCAAGGCATGGGCATCGACCCAGGGGCGGGCAGGGCTGCGGCTATGGGTGTCGAGGGCATCGACATCGATCTCGCGGCTGCCATGGCCGACGTTGAAGAGGATGGTGCCATCACGCAGCCAACCGAAATGGCTCTCGTTGATGGCGCCCGTACGGCCGGTGGCGGTGACGACGATGCGAGTGGCCGCGAGGCCGTCTTCCAGACTGACCGGCTGGCAGCCGAAATGCTGGGCCTCCAGCATCCGCACCGGATCGCGTTCGGCGACCAGCACGCTGGCGCCGAGGGCAATCGCGCGCTGGGCCATGCCGCGCCCGACCGGACCGAAGCCGACGACCAGCACTTTGCGGCCGAAGAGATTGATGCCGGTGATCTGTTCGAAGGTCGGCCAGGCGGTGGCGGCGACATGCCAGCGGTTGTGCAGGGCGTCTTTCAGCGGAATGGAATTCCAGTCGAAGACCGGGAAGGGCACCATTTTATGTTCGGTAAGGTGATGCAGGCCGGTGGTGGTGGCCTCCAGCGCACCCATCGGCTTGTGTCCGCGCGCCGCCATCGCGACCGTCACTTCGGCGCCCATGTCGGAAACGACATCGGCATCGACGCTGGCGGCCAGCTGGACCAGTTCCTGGCGCTCGGCCGGCGTCATGCCCGACCAGCCCAACACATGGGCGCCTTTGGCGGCCATATAGGCGGTGGCGCGATCATCCGCGCTGTCTTCGTTGCAGGTGATCGCCAGAACCTGGGCGCCGGCTTCCAGCATCGGCAGCACGACACAGATATTATCGAGCAGCAGATGGCCGCTGATGATGATCAGCTTGCCGCGATAGTCGCGCGTCGCGATATCTCTGCCAGCCGCATGGGTCACGGGATAGAGCGTGCGCATCCAGGCCAGCTCGCCTTCCGGGATCGCGCTGGCAAGGGCGGGGTCTTTGATGCGGGAGGGCGGCAGATCTCTCATGATCATCCTTGATGAAGCGCGGGCACAAAATCCTAGCGGCTTTTCGCGCAAAACGCAGAGGTTCGTTGCGAGGGATGCGCCGCAGATGCTAACCATCACGACTTCGGTCGATCGTCGTTTTTGATGCAAGAGAAAGAGATCAGGGCATGTCCATCGATAAGGACACAGTGAAGCGGGTGGCAAAGCTTGCCCGCATCGGGGTGAAGGATGAGGAACTCGGCGCATTGGCGACCGAGATGTCCGGCATTCTGGGCTGGATCGAGCAATTGAGCGAAGTGAATACCGAAGGCGTGCAACCGATGGCGCGCGTGGTGGCAATGAAGCTGCCGATGCGCGACGACGTCGTCACCGAACAGGAGCAGAGCGAAAAGGTTCTCGCCAATGCTCCCGACGGGGTGGGCCGCTTCTTTACCGTGCCGAAGGTGGTTGAATAATGACCGGGCTTCTCGACAAGACCATCGCCAGTGCTCTCGACGGCCTGGCGAAAAAGGAATTCACGGCCGTCGAACTGACGGACGCCTATATCGCGCAGGCTGAAAAGACCCGCGCGCTCAATGCCTTCATCACCGAAACCTTCGAGCTGGCCCGCGAGGGCGCCAAGGCGTCCGACGCGCGCCGTGCTGCCGGCAAGGCCGGGGCGCTCGATGGCATTCCCATCGGTATCAAGGATCTCTTCTGCACCGAAGGCACCCTGACGACCGCCGCGAGCCATATCCTCGACGGGTTCGTGCCGCAGTATGAATCGACCATCTCGGGCAAGCTCAAGGCCGCCGGCACTATCTCGCTCGGCAAGCTGAACCTTGACGAATTCGCCATGGGCGGCGCGAACCTCAACAGCTATTACGGCCCGGCCCGCAACCCCTGGGATCCGACCCTGGTTCCCGGCGGTTCGTCCGGTGGTTCGGCGGCGGCGGTTTCAGCCCGCGCCGTGCTGGCCGCGACCGGCACCGATACCGGCGGTTCGATCCGTCAGCCCGGCGCCTATTGCGGCATCGTCGGCCTGAAGCCGACCTATGGTCGCTGCTCGCGCTGGGGCATCGTCGCGTTTGCCTCCTCGCTCGATCAGGCCGGCCCGATGGCTCGCACGGTTGAAGATGCCGCGATCATGCTGGGCACCATGGCCGGGTTCGATCCCAAGGATTCGACGAGCGCCAATGTCGCCGTGCCGGATTTCCGCAAGGCACTGACCGGCGATATCCGCGGCCTCAAAGTCGGCGTGCCGAAGGAATATCGCGTCGACGGCATGAATCCGGAAATCGTCGCGCTCTGGGACCAGGGCGTTGCCTGGCTGAAGGCTGCTGGGGCCGAGATCGTCGAGATTTCGTTGCCCCACACCAAACATGCGCTGGCGACCTATTACGTGTTGGCACCGGCCGAGGCTTCCTCGAACCTCGCCCGTTATGACGGCGTGCGTTATGGCCTGCGCGTCCCGGGCGAGAGCCTGGATGACATGTACGAGCAGACCCGCGCTGCCGGTTTTGGGGCTGAGGTCCGGCGCCGTATCCTGATCGGTACCTATGTGCTGTCGGCCGGCTATTATGACGCCTACTACCTGAAGGCCCAGAAGGTCCGTGCGCTCGTCGCCCGTGACTTTGCCCAAGCTTTCGAAAAAGTCGACGTCCTGCTGACCCCGACCGCGCCGACCGCTGCTTTCGCGATCGAAGGCGCGCCGGAAGACCCGGTTGCCATGTATCTCAACGACGTCTTCACGGTTCCCGCCAGCCTGGCCGGCATTCCGGGCATCAACGTCCCGGCCGGCCTGTCGCAGGGCGGTCTGCCGCTGGGTCTGCAGATCCTGGGCAAGGCGTTTGACGAAGAAACCGTGATCCGGGCCGCCGGTGTGCTGGAGGCTTCTGCCGCCTTCACCGCCAAGCCCAGCATTGTTGCGTGACGGGAGACGCTCGCGCCATGACCTATACGATTAAAGGCAAGACCGGCGATTGGGAGCTGGTGATCGGCCTCGAAGTCCACGCCCAGGTGACCTCCAAGGCGAAGCTCTTCTCGGGTTCCGCTACCGAATATGGCGCGGAAGCCAACGGCCAGGTGTCGATGGTGGATGCCGCCATGCCCGGCATGCTGCCGGTCATCAACAAATGGTGCGTCGAGCAGGCGATCAAGACTGGCCTCGGCATCAATGCGACCGTGAACACCTACTCGGTGTTCGACCGGAAGAACTATTTCTACGCCGATCTGCCGCAGGGCTATCAGATCTCGCAGTTCACCCAGCCGATCGTGTCGGACGGTCATCTGATGATCGAAGTTGGCGGCGAGACCAAGCGCATCGGCATCACCCGCCTGCATATGGAGCAGGATGCCGGCAAGTCGATGCACGACCAGGACCCGCGCCGCTCCTTCATCGATCTCAACCGTTCGGGCATCTGCCTGATGGAAATCGTGTCGGAGCCGGATATCCGCTCGCCGGACGAAGCGATGGCGTACCTGAAGAAGCTGCGTACCATCCTGCGCTATCTCGACACCTGCGATGGCAACATGGAAGAAGGCTCCATGCGCTGCGACGCGAACGTGTCGGTGCGTAAGGCCGGCGAGCCGTTCGGCACGCGCTGCGAAATCAAGAACGTCAACTCGATCCGCTTCGTCGGGCAGGCCATTGAATATGAGGCCCGCCGTCAGGTCGAAGTGATCGAAGAGGGCGGGGTGATCAAGCAGGAAACCCGTCTTTACGACAGCAATAAGGGCATCACCCGCTCGATGCGGTCCAAGGAAGATGCGCACGATTATCGCTACTTCCCTGATCCCGATCTGCTGCCGCTGGAAATCGAGCCCGCGCAGATCGACAGGATCCGCGCGGCGATGCCGGAACTGCCCGATGCCCGCAAGGATCGTTACGTGTCGCTGGGCCTCTCGCCCTATGACGCCGGCGTGCTGGTGGCGGAAAAGGAAACCGCTGCCTATTTCGAAAGCCTCGCCAAGGGCCGGGACGCCAAGCTAGCGGCCAATTGGGTGACCTCCGAACTGTTCGGCGCGCTGAACAAGTCCGGCAAGACCATCGAGGAAGCCCCTGTCTCGGCCGATAAGCTCGGGGGCTTGATCGACCTGATCTCCGACGACACAATCTCCAACAAGATCGCGAAAGACGTCTTCCAGATCATGCTGGAAACCGGTGAAGACGCGGGTGCGATCGTCGAGAAGCAGGGTCTGCGTCAGGTGACCGACACAGGTGCCATCGAAAAGGCGATCGACGACATCCTGGCGGCTAATGCCGACAAGGTTGCCGAATATCGCGGCGGCAAGGACAAGCTGTTTGGGTTCTTCGTCGGTCAGACGATGAAGGCCACGGGCGGCAAGGCCAACCCCGGCATGCTGAACGATCTCTTGAAGAAGAAGCTGGCGGGCTAATTTCCCGCCCGTTCAAATACAGAAAAAGATCGGTTCGCGCCTATCACGAACCGATCTTTTTTGTTTTTAAGACTCGCCCTGCTGCGAATTGCGGCTGCTTTTAAGCCCGCCCTTGCGGCCGGCTTCAGCGGCGAGTTTATGATTTTGTGAGAAGCTGCGCTTCTCGTCCGGGACATTCTGTCCCCCCTTGCGGCCTGCCGCCGCCGCCAGTTTCGGGTCTCGGGAAAAGCTGCGCTTTTCATCCGGAACGCTCTGACCGCCCTTGCTGGCGATAGCGCGCTGTTTGCTTTCGTCCATCGATGCGAAGCCTCGATTGGATTGGGCCATGACAGTTCTCCTTAGATCGGATGATGTCCCGAAGCCGCTAGTGGCTCCGATACCTCAACACCTAAGGTAGGCTTAAGTTCGATGCTTTTAACGCATGGCGGTCGAATGTCCCGCCGTTGTCACCCTGTATCTACACGAACGAAAATCAGCGCCAGCCGCTGAGTTCCCGGTCGATCACGCTTGCAAGCGCTTCGATACCGGCCGGGGAGTCATTGAGGCAGGGCACAGTGGTGAAATGCGTGCCGCCAGCCTCCAGGAACGCCTCGCGATCCCCGATGTCGATTTCTTCCAGTGTCTCGATACAATCGGCAACAAACCCCGGTGTGATCACAGCAACTTTCTTGGTGCCGGCCTTGGCCATCTCGATCAGCGTCATGTCGGTATAGGGCTGGGTCCAGGCCTTAGGCCCGAAGCGCGACTGGAAGGTCAGCTTCAATTTGGTCTCGTCCATGCCGAGGCGCTGACGCAGCAGGGCCGCTGTCTCGTGGCAGAACTTGGGGTAGGGGTCGCCCTTGTCGGCATATTCCTGCGGGATACCATGGAAGGACGCCAGAATGACGTCGGGCTGCCAATCAAGGCCCGCGAGATGGCTTTCGACCGACTGGGCCAGCGCGTCGATATAGGCGGGGTCGGTGTGCCAGCCGTGGGCGATGCGAATCGTCGGCTGCCAGCGCATCTTCATCAGCACGCGGAAAGCCTGATCGGCGACGCTGGCATTGGTCGAAGCGGAATATTGCGGGTAGAGCGGCACAACCAAGATGCGGTCGCAGCCGGCATCCTGCAGCCCCTGGATTCGCTTCTGCATCGAGGGATTGCCATAGCGCATGGCCCAATCCACGACCAGTTCGATCTCGTCGCCATAGCGGGCGGCAATCGCATCGGCCTGCAGCTTGGTATAAAGGCGCAGCGGCGAATCCTCGCGCCAGACCTTGGCGTAATTCTTGGCTGTCTTGCCGGGGCGGAAGGTCAGGATGATGAGGTTCAGCACCAACTGCCACAGCACCGGATTGGCTTCCACCACCCGGCGGTCCGACAGAAACTCGCGCAGGTATCTCCGTACCGGCCAAAAGGTCGGGGCATCGGGCGTGCCGAGGTTGACGAGCAAGACGCCGATCTTCGCGGAGGGCATAGGCTAGTTCCTGACGTGAAAAGCTTTACAAGCGATATCAACGAGATAGGTCTGGCGCAAGCTTTACCAACCCTGGTGCGACATTCTTTGCGCCCGCTATATGCGCGTGGAAACGAAAGGATACAAAAAACTTCGCCTGATCGGGTTGCCTCCAGGCCCTTTGGGCCGTTACTCCTATCGGCCCGATAGAAGGAAGCATCATGACCGCCCAGAATATTGCCGCCGCCGACCCCAAGGGCGCCCGTCGGGCGGTCCGTCTATTCTTTCTGGTCTGCGGGATCGGCAATGCCGCTTGGGCACCGATGGTGCCGTTCTTGAAACTGCGCCTGGGCCTCGATGACGCAATGCTCGGCCTGGTCATGCTGGCGCTCGGCACCGGCGGCACCATCGCGATGCCGCTGGCGGGCGTGCTGATCCATCATATCGGCACGCGCCTCACCATGACGGCGGGGGGCACGATTTTCGCGCTCTCCCTGCCGCTCCTGGCCCTGGCGCCCTCTGCCTGGATCCTCGCTGGTGCCCTCGCTCTCTTCGGCTTTGGGCTCGGCATGCTCGATGTGTCGATGAATTCCCATGCGGTGGTGGTGGAGAGCCGGTCGGGCCGGCCGCTGATGTCGGGCTTCCATGGGCTGTTCAGTGTCGGCGGCCTCGTCGGGGCGGCCGGGCTCAGCGGCCTGCTGGCGATCGGTTTGCCTTTGCTGACGGCCTCGATCTTGATTGCGGCCCTGCTGGTCCTGATCGTCGTCACCCAGTTCCGTGATCTGCTGCCCATGGCCGACGAGCCCCGGGCGGAAAAGGGCGAGGGGTTACGCTGGCCCGGCTGGAGCGTCATTGCCATCGGTTTCCTCTGCTTCATCTGTTTCGAGGCCGAAGGCGCGGTGCTGGATTGGAGCGCGGTCTTCCTGCGCTTCTCGCGCGGGATGGAAGAGGCGAGCGCCGGTTACGGCTATGCCGCCTTCTCGATCGCCATGGCCTCAATGCGCCTGGCCGGTGACCGCATCACCACTCGCCTGGGCCCGGTCAATATCCTGCGCTATGGCGGGTTGATGGCGGCCATCGGTTTCTTGACCGTCGTGCTGGTGCCGTCGAGCTGGGGTGGCCTCTTGGGTTTCTTCCTGGTCGGTATCGGCTGCGCCAATGTGGTGCCGGTTTTGTTCAGCGCCGCTGGCCGGCTGCCGGGCGTTGCTCCGGGGGTGGCGATACCGATTGTCGCATCCCTCGGTTATGCCGGCATTTTGCTGGGGCCGCCCCTGATTGGCTTCGTCTCCGACGTTACCAGCTTACCGTTCGCGCTTGGGTGCGTTGCAGCAGCATTAATCATTGTTGCGCTTAGTGCACGGATTGCACACCAATAACGGGTATTCCGCGCTGCACATCATTTAGGCAACCTAAAGACGTGGCCGGCCGAAATCCGCCAGAAACAATTTCGTGAGAAGACCAAAAAAGGGTCTTTTTGCTGTAACAGAAATTAACCATGATCAAGTCGACTACTTATGCTTGAGCATGAACTTAATGGTTGTTTTTTACGCAATCGATTGCATCAAATACGACTCATTGCAGGCTGTCATAGCTCTGGGAGCTGTGATATTTAATTGAGCAGGCGCACGGGTTGTGTGCGGCGTCATCCTTTCATTGCTTGAGGGGGCTAAAAACCATGAAGCGCGCGATTGCACTGGCAGGCGGTGGTCCGGCCGTGGGTTTGAGCCTTGGTGCCTTGAAGCGTCTCATCGATGAAGAGAAGATGCACTTTGACGTGTGGAGCACGGCCTGCATCGGGGCCTGGGTCGCCGTCCTTTACAACCAAGCACCTGCGGGAAAAGAGTACGAAGACACCCTCGGATTCTTCCGTCAGGTCTTCCGTCCCGACGCCGAATACGATCGCTTCCCGATGGCGACGATCTTCGCGCCCGATCCCCAGGCGACGACCAAGGCGATGCTGGAGTTTGTCCTCTCGCCCAAGAGCTATCAGAACCTCGTCGTGCCGGACATGATGATCCGCGCCTCGAACCAGCTGTGGGAAATCGCGCGCAATCCCAGCTCCTGGAACCCGGCGACGCTCAACCCCGCGATCTTTAACGACATTCTGGCGGCTAATCCGTTTACCAGATTCATGACCAGCATGATCTGGAAGAGCCCGATGACCGGCCTCTCGCGGGTCTATTATCCGGAAAGCCCGCTTTTGGGGCAGATCGATTTCAAGGCGCTCTATCAGCCCGGCAAGCCGGTCATCTATCACAATGCCTATAATCTCTCCGACCATTGCCTTGAGGAATTTTCCAACAAGGAAGCCGACGGTAAGAGCGCGATTTCGGCCGGTAGCCTCTGCGCCTGTTCCGCGCTGCCCTATATCCTCTCGCCGGTCGAGCTCAATGGTAAGGAATACGTCGAGGGTGCCACCGTCGATACGGTGAATTTCAAGGGCATGCTCGACGATCATCCGGACCTTGATGAGGTCTGGGTGTCGCGCCTGTTGGTGCATCAGCAGGTCCGCAAGCCGACCAGCCTGGTCGATGCCTTGAACAATCTCGTCATGATGTTCGCGGCCACCACCACCGAAGACGATGTGAAGCTCTTTAAGTTTCACCTCAAGGAAAGCGGCCGGCCGATCAAAGTGATCGAGTTGGAAGTCGGCTATGACGTCGATTTCGATTGGACTTATTCGAACCTCGACCGTGGCATCGCCGACGGCTGGCGGGCGGCCGATGCCGCGCTGCAGTCCTATAAGGCAGGGGAAAATGCCCTCGATGCCATTCGTCTGAAACCCAAAACCGCACGGCGCCCCGCTGTCGTTGCGACTTCATAAGGATCCCCGGGCCATGTCGCTCAATGATTTGCGAATTCGAAGCCGGATCCTGCTGCTCCCGCTTTTCCCGCTGCTGTCCATTCTGGGCGTGATGTTCGTGGCCTATATGGGCCTGGAAAGCCAGGGGCGCGAGCTGAAGGCTATTGCCTCGACGTCCTTCCGCCATTCGCAGGAAACCACCCGTCTCGCCGGTCTCGCCTCCCAGCTGCATGCCGAGCTTTATCGCTCCATCACCTGGTATTCGGTCGAAGTTCCCAAGGAGGCGATGGCCAAGGCGCTGGCGGCGAACGAGAAGGCGCAGTCGAACCTCGGCGGTCATCTCGACAGCATGATCGCGGATAGCACCTGGGATGCCGAGGATCGGGGCACGCTCGATGCGATCAAGAAGGCGATCGAGGATTATAAGTCCTATATCGGCTCGATCATGCGCATGGCCGAGGATGACGTGAATGGCGCGACCTCCTTCATGTGGTCGGCCCAGGATGCATTTGAAAAACTGCAGACCCAGCTGGAAGCCCAGGTCGAACGTCAGCGCAACCTCGTCACCGCGCGGGAGCGGACGGCAGAGGCTGCGGCGATGGAGAACGAGCGGCTGATGGCCGGCATCGGTGTTGCCGCCCTGATTCTGACCGTGCTGATTTCTTTCCTCGTCGGCCGCACCATCTCGCGTCCTGTCGCCGGCATGACCCGGGCGATGCGCAAGCTTGCCGAAGGCCAGCTGGATGTGCAGCTGCCGCCGGTCGGCCGTGGCAATGAATTTGCCGAAATGGGCGCCGCGGTCGAAGTCTTCCGTGAAAACGCGATCGAGGTTGAAGCCAACCGTCAGCGCGAGGCCGAACGCCAGCGCGAGGCCGAACGTCACAAGCGCGAGACAATGATGGCGATTGCCGTCGATATCGAACAGAGCGTGCGCGGCGCGGTCGATTCCGCCGGCAGCGCGGTGCGTGGCATCCAGGTGGTGGCCGAGGATCTGCGCGACAGTGCCCAGCGCACCAATAAGCAGTCCTTCCAAGTGGCGGTCGCCTCAGAACAGACCAGCTCCAGCGTCAATTCGGTGGCGCAGGCCTCGGCGCGCCTCGTCTCGGCGATCGAAACCATCACCGGTAAGGTCACGACCTCGGCCGATATCGCCCGCCGCGCGGTGGACCAGGCGACGGCGACTGACGGCACCGTGCAGAACCTGCTGGCAGCAAGCAACCGCATCAGCGACGTCATTCAGTTGGTCGGCGATATCGCCAGCCAGACAAATCTGCTGGCCCTGAATGCCACCATCGAAGCGGCCCGTGCCGGCGATGTCGGCCGGGGCTTTGCGGTGGTCGCGACTGAAGTGAAGAAGCTGGCGTCCGAAACCGCGACCGCGACCGATGAAATCACCAGCCAGGTGAATTCGATCCGCGCGGAAACCGAGCGCACGGTGGCGGCGATTGCCGGCATCCGCACCGCTATTTCCGAAGTCAGTGGCGTACTCGATGAAATCCGCCATGCCGTCGCCGATCAGGGCAGCGCGACCGGCGAAATCAGCGCGAATATCAGCGAAGTCGCTGGCGCCGCCCAGAAGGTGTCCTCGGACATTCAGGAAGTGCAGGCCATTGCCGAACGTACCGGCGAGTCGGCCCTCAACATGAGCGGCACCGCCCAACAGCTCAATAGTGAATTCGACAGCCTGCTTTCGGTTGTCGACAGCCTCGTCAGCCGCCTGAAGGCGGCGTAGTTCAGGGAGAACCTAAAAAATGATCCGTCGTATTCTTCTCGCCCTCACGCTCATCCTGGGCGGCATGGCCCCGGCGCTCGCCGATGACGCTGCCGACGCCACCAAGGCCCAGGCCCTGGTCGAAAAGGCCATCGCTTATTACAAGCAGGTTGGCCGCGAGAAGGCGATTGCCGACTTCTCGGACAAGACCAACAAGGATTGGGTCGATGGCGAATGGTATGTGATCGTCGCCGATGCCGACACCGGCATCTTCCGCGCCCATCTGACCAAGGCCCTGACCAACGACCCGAAGATCTGGGATCTGAAGGACGTCAACAACCGCTACATCATCCGCGACATGGTGGAAGCCGGTAAGACCAACCCAAATGGCGGCTGGACCGAATATGTCTGGACCAACCCCGCCACCAAGAAGGCGCAGCCGAAGAAGACCTTCGTGCGCAAGGTCGACGATTCGCTCTTCATGGTCGGCTACTACGTCAACTAGGTCGGTCCGACCGACAGCGCAGAAAGGCGGCCTCGATAGGCCGCCTTTTTTGTTGCTCGAGGCAACCCACACCAATCGTCACCCCGGGACTTGATCCCGGGGTCTCCTCCGGAGACATTTCCACGCTGGCTCAGCAGGATTGGACAATCTCCCGGAGGGGATCCCGGTGTCGAGCGCCGGGATGACGACCCCCTATGAAGCCCGCCCCTCCGCTAACTCCCGCAAGATCCCCCCCGTCCGAGCATCGGCGGGGAAGAAGGCCTCGATGCATAGCTCCGACAGGGTGATATCGACCGGTGTACCGAAGATTGTCGTGGTGGAGAACATGGCGAGGTCGCCCATCGGGCTGGCGAGGCGGATCGGCACAAAAACCCCGCTATGCTCATCCTCCTGCACCACCTGGGATGTCCGGCTTTTGGGTGCGGGATAGGCGGCCAATTCCTCCATCAGGTCGATCAGCACCCTGTCGGCTGAAAGATCGATCTGCCGGCGCAAGCGGGCCAGAATATGGCCGCGCCATTCGGGCAGATTGAGGATGCGGGGCGCAAGGCCGCCGGGATGCAGGCTGAGGCGAAGCACATTGACCGCGCCTTCGAGCAAACTGGTCTCCTCAACCCCGCTGAGGAGCGGCGGCAGGGCGTCATTGGCGGCGATCAGGGTCCAATGTCGATCGACAGCGAGCGCCGGGAAAGGATCATGGCCCGCCAGCACGATATCGATTGCCTTGCGGGCTGCTGCCAGTGCCGGACTATCGAGCCCCCGTTCGGCAAAGACCGGCGCGAAACCGGCGGCGACCAGCAGGCTGTTCTGATCGCGCAGCGGCACCTCCAGCCGCTCGGCCAGATGCAGCAGCATGTCGCGCGAGGGCAGAGAGCGTCCGGTTTCGAGGAAACTTAAATGGCGGGTTGAGATGTCCGCCTCGAGGGCGAGATCCATCTGGCTGAAGCGACGACGCTGGCGCCAATCGCGCAGCATCTCGCCGACGGGTCGGGTGCTTGTCATGGGTTAAGTCTAAGCGCCGCCGCCGTGCGGCTCAATTACCTGCGGGGTAATCGACGGCATGACCGGATCTGGGCAGGGATGAAGGGGCGGCCAGATCGGTCGCTGACCCAAACCTGGAGATCTGCCATGACCCGTTTCAAAGCCTCTCTCTTCCTGCGCCGTGTGTTGCTGCTCGATGCCATCGCCAGCGGCGCGACCGGATTGCTGTTACTGCTGGGCGCCGGTTTGCTGACCCCGTGGCTGGGGCTCGATGTCAGCTTGATGCAGGTGGCGGGCGCGATCCTGCTGCCCTACGCCGTTGGCGTCGCGTATCTCGCAACCCGTCCGGAGATTGCCCGTAAGGCGGTTTGGGTGGTGGTGGCGATCAACGCCCTCTGGGTTGTCGATAGTGTGGTCTTGCTGATCGGCGGCTGGGCCGAGCCGACCCTGCTGGGCATCCTGTTCGTCGCACTGCAGGCCGGGGTGGTCGGCCTCTTTGCCGAACTGCAGATCATCGCCCTGAAGCGCGCAGGCCGCGCCGTTGCCTAACGATAAAAAAAGGGCGGCCCAGCGGACCGCCCTTTTCCTTTAGGCGATGAGCGCCAGAGCGTCGGTCGCGGCGATGACCTTGACGCAAGCTTGGGCCGCCTCTTGCCCCTTCTTCACGAAATGCTCGCGGAAGAAGTCGGTATGCACCGCATGTTCGTGGAAATGATGCGGTGTGAGCACGGCCGATAGCACCGGCACTTCGGTTGCCAGCTGCACCTGCATCAGGGCCGAAACGACGGTATTGGCAACAAAGTCATGGCGATAGATGCCGCCATCCACCACGAAGGCCGAAGCGACAATCGCCTTATAGCGGCCGGTCTTGGCCAGCAGTTGGGCATGCAACGGCAGTTCGAACGCGCCGGGCAGTTCGATCACATCGATAAGATCGGGCGAGAGGCCGAGGCGGGCGCTTTCGGCGATAAAGGCATCGCGGCACTGGCCGACGATATCGAGGTGCCAGGCGCCATGGATGAAGGCGACGCGGCGGGTATCTGCAGTGGGAGAGGTCGGGGAATACTGATTCATGGCCATCCTTTCGTATCGGACCAGAATCAGGGCATACGGGGATGAGGTCTCGCGACCGTCCTCGGCCTCAAGTAGCGCAACGCGCGATAGGCCGACGACGGATACAAGATCCCAACCCGTTCTCTTTCATCCGGACTATGACCGTCGGCCCTGGAGTTACACCAGATCTGCTGACCCCTTCGGTAAACCGAAGGGCGCTCGCGGGCTTAGGCTTGCGCCCTTACCGCCGGTGGGGACTTTCACCCCGCCCTGAGAACGTTATGCCGCACGGGACATCCGACGGCAGCGCGACCCTAGCAGGGGGATTTTGCCGCTGGCAAGACACGCTATTGCAGGGGAGACCCGAGGTTCGGGATGACCGCGACGGCCGCATGGGTGATGTCGCGGCCGTTCTTGCTGAGCGGCATGATCAGGCGCCCGACCGTGATGAAGGGCTTGGTCGCGATGAAATGGGTCGCGTGATAGATGGGCCGATTTTCCGCAATCATGACGGTCAGGCAGTCGATCAGGTCGATCTTGAAATGGCGGTCGGCTTCGGATACGAGGCGCCCGGTCCATTCCTCGCCGGTCATGCGGACGATCTCGCTGCCATCCAGGCGGATGATGAAATCACTGCCCGTGCGTTCGAAGATGCTGATATAGCCAAGCCAGGGCTGCAGGTCGAACGGATTAAACGCCTTCTTAGCCACCAGCTGGTCGGGACTAAGGTGCGAGCGCCAAAAATCCAGCAGGGCGGAGAGCCGCGGATTGATCGCAGGCGTAAGGCTATCCAAGGGCTGACCGGCAGGCATGAACAGCCTATGCCATTCTTCGCCTCACGCGTCCATAGGCTCGCATACTCCAATGTTTGCGAGCCTATAAAAGCGCTTTCAGCCTTCGGAGGTTTTTTCTTCCGGGGTAACGGAACGTGCCTCTTCGGCCTTGAAGAAATATTGGCTGGAAACCAGCCATCCTTTGAGCGGGCGCAGAGTCGGCACGCAGGTCAGCAAGAGGGCGGGCAGGGTTGTGACAAGATGCACCCAGATCGGCGGCTCGTAACTGATCTCGATCCAGAGCGCCAGCAGGACGGACGGCACGCAGGCGAACATCATCACGAAGAAGGCCGGGCCGTCGGCTGGATCGGCAAAGGAATAATCGAGGCCGCAGACCTTGCACTTCGGGGCGAGCTTCAGGAAGCCGTCGAAAATCGTGCCTTCGCCGCAGCGCGGGCAGCGGCCATGTAGGCCGGTCTTGTGCGGGGGGATCGGCGGCCATTCGGTTTGGGTGGTCATCGGAAGAATCCTTTCTACACGACCGTCCGGGATAGCGGGGGCTGCGCCAACAGATCGGCCAGAAGTGTCAGAGCGTCTTGTAGATGCGTGCGCCCGCTGGCGACACCGAGCGAGATGCGCACGGCCTGGGTCGGGGCGATACCGGCGGCAAAGGCACCGCCAGGCACGATGGCAAGACCGAGGCGGCGGGCGTGATCGGCGAAATCGCCGGCGCGACGGCCATCGGATAGCGGCAGCCACAGGTGCGGAGCGACGGGATCGGCAAAGAAGGGCCAGGGCGCCAGCACCTCGGCCGCCAAGGCGTGACGTGCCTGGTTTTCGGCGCGAATGGCAGTTGTGATCTCGCCGAGGGCGCCATTGAGGCTCCAGCGCGAGGCAAGGGCTGCGAACAGCGGTGGCGCCATCAGGTTGGTCGCGCGCAGGACGGCTGCAATCCGTTGGGCATCCATCGGTGTCGGGCAGACGCAATAAGCGATCCGCAGGGATGGGGTCGCGCATTTCGACAGGGTGGCGAGATGCCAGGTCAGTTCGGGCGCCAGGCTCAGAAACGCCGGCGGCGGAGCTACGGCCAACGGCGAATAGGGATCGTCTTCGATGATCGCGACACCATGGCGGCGGGCGAGCGCGACAATCGCGACCCGGCGCGCTTCAGGCAGGGTGGCCGTCGTCGGGTTATCGATGGTCGGCACCAGATAGAGCGCCTTGGGGCGACGGTTTTTGCAGGCCGCTTCGAAGCTGTCGGGCAGGATCCCCACCTCATCCATCGCCAGGGGCAGCAGATAGACGCCCAACCGGTCGGCAACGGATTTGACGCCGGGATAAGTGAAGCCAGGGATCGCCAGACAATCGCCGGGCTGCAGCAGATGAGCGCAGACGGCATAAAGGGCTGCTTGCGCGCCGCTGGTGACGGTGATCCGGTAGGGGGCGAGGGCGCCCATGCGCGGGGCAAGCCATCCGGCAGCGGCGGTTCGATCGCCCTCGCTGCCCCCGGCATCTTGATAATGCAAAAGGCTCATTCCGCCGCGCCGACGCAAAAGATCGGCGATGCCGTTGGTGATCCGCTGTTCCAGATTGGCGGCGGCCGGATGGGGCGGGCTGTTCATCGAAAGATCAAGCGCGACGGCCGGGACAGTTTCCGGGATTGCTTCGCCCCGGATGAAGCTGCCGCGTCCGACATGGGCATCGATCAGACCGAGGCGCCGAGCCTCGTTGAAGGCGCGGGTGACGGTGGTGAGATCGACACCCAGCAGGTCGGCCAGAGCACGCTGCGGCGGTAGCCGGTCCCCGACCCGCACGGCACCGGATTGGATGTCAGCCTTCAAGGCCTCGATGATGGCGAGGTACTTGGGTTTGATCGCCGGGTTCAGCTGTGGGGCCCAGGACATTGCGATGCCATTGTCTGCTAAATTAACCAGACAATTTCATATCACTCGCTCAAATGTATGGATATGCGTATTTCGGCAGATCAGCCATGAGTCTTGCGATTCCGGGCATAAATTTATATGTCCTACATTAAGAGCCGTGGGTGAACTGGAGATTGTATGGTCGATATCCATACAATAAGGGCGTGGAACATATGAAAACGATAGTCTTCGATCTGGACGGGACCCTGGTAGACGCCCTGCCGGATTTCACCGATGCGATGAACCGTCTGATGGCGGTGCTGGATCTGCCGTCGGTCTCGCCGCTGGAGATCGCGGGCTATCTGGGCGATGGCCCGCGCACGCTGGTCGAACGGGTGCTGGCGACCCGCAACCGTCCGATGGACGAGGATGCGGCAGTGCGGTTTCTGGCGGATTACACCCGTCATGCCGCCGAAGGCTCACGCCTCTTCCCCGGCGTCACTCAGACCTTGACCCTGCTGGCGCAGCGCGGCTGGCGCCTCGCCGTCTGTACCAACAAGCCTGCGGCAGCGACCGATATCCTGTTAAAGGCCTTAGGGATCCACGGGTTTTTCGCGGCAATCTCTGCCGGCGACAGCTACCCCTTCAAGAAGCCAGATCCGCGCCATCTGCTCGCGACCATCGAGGATGCCGGCGCCAAACCCGCCGATGCCATCATGGTCGGCGATCATCGCAATGATGTCGAGGCAGCGGCCGGCGCCGGGGTGCCCAGCATCTTTGCCGGCTGGGGGTATGGCTTGCCCGCGATGGGGGCGAGTGCGACGGCGGTTGCGGCGCGCTTCCCGGACATCGTAGAACTTGCGGATAGTCTCAGGCCCTAAACGAAGGACGATCGGTGGCGAAGGCATCCAAGGCGGACGAAGCGGCGATCAAAAACCGTCGCAAGCAGAGCAACGATCTGATCGCGGCCCATGATGCCGCGGGCCTGCGGGTGTTTTTCGAGGATGACGCCAAGGTGATCGCGGGCGACGGATCGCTGATCACCGGCGCCGATGCCATCATCGCGGCCTTCGAAACCCAGTTCCGCGATCCTGATTTCGGCAAATACGTCCGCACCCTCGCGACACTGGTGGTCGATCAGGACGGCTTGCGCGCGGCCGAAAGCGGACGCTGGGCCGGGTTCTGGAAGGGCGCCGAGGGTGAACGCACCATGTCCGGGCAATATCTCTCCGTCTGGTCCTTTGGCGCGGACGAAATCTGGCGGATAGAATCCGAACTGTTCGTCACGCTGCTGAACCGGCAGAAGGCCTAAATATCGATAACCGATTGGCTGTCGGTGCCGATCGGCAGTGACAGGCGCCAGTGATCCAGCAGCAGCTTGTTGGTGGATGGGGGCTTGTGCTTTGCCTGCCAGTCGGCGGGGTCGATGAAATATTGCTGGCGGAACGGCAGGGCGGAGCCGACGCCGATGATCCGCCAGCCGATCTCCTCGAAAAACGCGACCTTGCCGCGGATGGCTTCCTGGCCGATATCGTCGTCGGGATCATCCTGCATGCGCACGGATAGGCTGACCGGCTGCACTGATCCAAAAAAGAAGCCGGGGATTTTTTCCGCATCGACGGCCGAGCCGATGGAATGGCCTTCGCTGACCTGCAGGGCCAGCAGCATCAGGCGCTGCTTTTTGCCATCGACCGCGTTGAAGCGCAGCATGACGCCATGTTCCTTCAGGAACACGAGGTGCCCGGGCGCAAACTGGGCAGCGGGACGCAAGGTCAGCGCATCGGCTGGCAAAGGGTGCGTCAAATCCTGAATCATCGATGTTTCCATCAGCTTTCTTGTTGTTCTGCCTAAATAAATAGAGTGAGTGTGCGCCATCATCCAGGATCATCGCGCCCGTCCGGTGTTCAAAATAAGGAAAAACGTCACTTTCCCTGCTAAAGAGGGGGCATGCGACAGCTGCTGATCATCGGCATCGGGGCCGGCAATCCCGATCATATGACCGTCCAGGCCATCAAAGCCCTGAACCGCGTCGATGTTTTCCTGATCCCGGATAAGGGCGATGAAAAGCAGGCTCTGAAGCATCTGCGCCGCGAGATCTGCGACCGTTTCATCGAAGGCCGAGCTTACGATTGGCAGGAGTTTTTAGTCCCTAAGCGCGCTGCCGAGGGCGATTACAAAACCAATGTCGCCGCCTGGCATGCGGAGATAGCGCAGGCTTATGAGCGCCTGTTGCTGGAGGTGCCGGAAGATGGCGTCGCCGGCCTGCTGGTCTGGGGCGATCCGTCGCTCTATGACAGCACGCTGCGGATCGTCGACAGCCTGATTGCGCGCGGCAAGGTCGCTTTCACGCACGAGGTGATCCCCGGCATCACCAGCATTCAGGCGCTGGCCGCCCAGCATAAGGTCCCTCTGAACCGCATCGGCGAACCGTTCCTAGTCACGACCGGCCGCAAGCTCGGGCAAGGCTGGCCCGAAGGCGTCGACAGCGTGGTCGTGATGCTGGATGGCGAACTAGCCTTTCAGAAGATCGATCCGACGGGGTGCGAGATCTTCTGGGGCGCCCACCTCGGCACACCGGCCGAAGTGCTGGTAGCGGGCGATCTGGCGGCTGTTGCCGATGAGATTGCCGAAAGGCGTGCCAAAAGCCGGGCCGAAAACGGCTGGGTGATGGATACCTATCTGATCCGGCGGAAGTAGCCAGTTAAAGTAAATGGCGTAATTGAGCAGACGTGTATCGGAGTTGTTCGGAATTAACCGTCCGGCGTTAATTGTTGTATCAAGCTATATTTTCTGAAATTTCCATGTTTCTATATTGAAAAGGCGCTCCTATGACCCGATTTGTGAAATATGGTCCTCTATGGAGATGCGTATGATCAAAGAATTGAAGGTTGGTGATTTAATTTGGGTCGGCAGTCAGGGGCAGGATCCTGTGCCGTTTTTTGCTGTGGCTCTAGGTAAGACCATGGCGACTATCGAGCACAAAAATCCTCTCCGAGAAGCGAGGTTGCCTGTCTCCAAAAGCGAAATTCGCTTTCATCTGACGGATGAGTCCGGGCGAGATATGTGGAAACTCGACAAAAACCACACCTTTTCAATGGTTTAGATCCTCCATAGAGGCCTGCTGCTCCTGGCCTACTCCCACTCTTCCATCGCAGTCGTCAGTTTGCGGGTGACGAGGTCGATGAAGGCTTCGGCGGCGACCGAGAGGGGGGCGTCGGGCGGGGTGACGAAGCCGTAGGAATAGCTGCGGTCGGGGCGCACCGGGCGCATTTCAAGCGCGAGGTGCGACATGGAAGCGGCGAAGACCTTGGGGATGATCGCAACGCCAAGGCCGGCGGCGGCGCAGGCACAAGCGGTCTGGACCGAATGCACTTCGAGGCGACAGCGATAGCCGGCGCCGGCGCGGCGCAACTCGAACTCCAGCTCGGTCCGGTTGCTGCGCTGGCGGCCCAGCAGGATCAGGTCGGTATGGGCGAGGTCGCGCAGTTCCACGACCTCTTTTTCCGTCAGCGGATGGCCCTTGGGCATGACGCAGAGGGTGCCGCTTAAGGCGACGGGGCGGAATTCGAGGCTGCGATCCTCGGTCGGCATGCGCACAAACCCGAAATCGGCCACGCGCGAGCGCACCATACGCTCGATGGCGTCATAAGGACCGGACAAGATCTCTAGCGTCACGTTCGGGCGGTCGGCGATGAATTCCGCGACCATCAGCGGCAGGGTGGTATTGGCCATCGTATGGGGAAAGGCCATGCGGACCAGGATTTCGCCGGTCGCGCCGTGCTTCAAACTCTCGGCGGCCAGCCGCACCTGGGTCATGCTTGCCATCAGCGTGTCGACTTCGCGGAAGAAGAGCTGGGCTTCCGGGCGGGGCAGCAGTCGGCCTTTGTCGCGGATGAACAGCTCGAACCCGATATCTTCTTCCAGCGCGGTGAGCTGGCGGCTGATCGCCGACTGCGACAGGCCAAGGGATCCGGCGGCGGCGATGGTGGATCCGGCCTCCATCACGGCCTTGAAGACTTGCAGGTGCTTGAGGTTCATCGGACCGAAACTGACATAGATGCGCCAAGCTTTGCCAGGACCGAAAATGGCATAGGCCAATGCGGGATCGTCATAATATTGCGGCCCTCCCCCAGACGTGCGTTCTTTTCCTTAACACAGGAGTAGATCGGAAAAAGCGGGCTCTGACAACGAAGCTCCATTCCGCTCTGTGAGGTTGGTCAAGGGGAAGGGCAGGCCGGATGACGGTCTTTATCATAAGACGTTTGGCGCAGAGCCTGATTGTTCTGCTGCTGACAGCCGTGATTGTTTTCTTGGGCGTTTTCGCCATTGGCGATCCGGCTGAAATCCTGATCGCGGCCGATGCCACACCGGCCGAGCGCGCGCAGGTCGAAGCCTCGCTGGGGCTGGATAAGCCGATGCACGAACAGTTCCTGACCTTCCTCGGCAATGCCGTGCAGGGCGATCTTGGAACCTCCTTCGTCTTCAATCAGCCGTCGATCTCGCTGATCCTCAATCGTTTGCCGGCGACGCTGGAACTCGCGATCGTTGCGGTCCTGATGGCGCTGGTCGTGGGGATCCCGCTGGGCATGATGGCAGGGCTAAAACCCGGATCGCTGCTGGATGAAAGCGTGATGACGGGATCGATCCTCGGCTTCTCGCTACCCAATTTCTGGCAGGGGATCATGCTGATCATGATCTTCTCGGTTTGGCTGGGCTGGTTGCCCTCGACCGGACGCGGCGAAATGGGCGAGATCTTTGGGATCCGCACGAGCTTTGCCACCTGGGACGGCATCAAACATCTGCTGCTGCCGGCGCTCAATCTCTCGCTCTTCAAACTGGCCCTCGTCATCCGCCTGACGCGGACCGGCGTGCGTGAAACCATGCCGCTCGATTTCGTGAAGTTCGCCCGTGCCAAGGGCATTTCCGAACGCCGGATCGTGATGGTGCATGTCTTCAAGAACATCCTGATCCCGCTCGTCACCGTCGTGGGTCTCGAGATCGGCAGCCTCATCGCCTTCGGCGTGGTGACGGAATCGATCTTCGCCTGGCCCGGCATCGGTAAGCTGCTGATCGATTCGATCATGCGCCTCGACCGTCCGGTGGTGGTGGCCTACCTGTTGGTAATCGTCACCTTGTTCATCCTGATCAATCTGACCGTCGATATCCTCTATTCGATCCTCGATCCGCGCATTCGCCTCGGCGGGGGTGCCCGATGAGCGAGTCGGTTTTTGCAAAGGCTGTCGGCGGCATTCTGCGCAGCCCCAAGGCCACTATCGGCGCCATCGTCTGCCTGTTTCTACTGGCGGCGGCCCTGGTCGGCCCGTGGCTGGTGCCGCAGGATCCCTATGATCTGACCGCGCTTGATATTTTCGATGCCAAGCTGAAACCGGGTGAGGAAAGCCAGACGGGCTTCACCTTCTGGCTCGGCTCCGACATTCAGGGCCGCGATATGCTGTCGGCGATGGTCTATGGGCTGCGTACCAGCCTTGGCGTCGGCGTCATGGCCGGGCTTGCCGCCCTGCTGGTCGGCACGACCCTGGGGCTGGCAGCCGCCTATTTTGGCGGGCGGACCGATGCGCTGATCATGCGCGCGGTCGATCTGATGCTGGGCTTCCCGACCATCCTGGTTGCCCTGATGCTGTTGGCCATGCTGGGGCAGGGAGTCTGGAAGGTCATTCTGGCGCTGATCCTGGTGCAATGGGCGATGTTCGCCCGCGCCGTACGCTCGGCAGCGCTGGTCGAAAAGGGTAAGGATTATATCGAGGCCGCCGGCATGCTCGGCCTCTCCAAACCCCGCATTCTCTTCGGCCATCTGCTCCCGAATTGCCTCTCGCCGCTGATCGTCATCGGCACGTTGCAGGTAGCGAATGCGATCTCGGCCGAAGCGACCCTCTCGTTCCTCGGCATCGGTCTGCCGATCACCCAGCCCTCGCTGGGGCTGCTGATCGCCAACGGCTATCAGGTCGTGATGTCGGGTCAGTATTGGATGAGCGTCTATCCCGGCCTGCTGCTGCTGGCGCTGGTCTTCTCCATCAATATCGTCGGCGATCGCCTGCGGGAGGTGTTCAACCCCCGCCTGGGCGAGCGGTAGGAAGCGGACCATGGCAAACCCCACGCTCGTCGTTGAAGACCTGCAGACCCATTTCTTTACAAAAAACGGCACCGTCAAATCGGTCGATGGCGTCAGCTTCACCGTCGATAAGGGCGAGATCCTGGGCCTTGTGGGCGAAAGCGGCTCGGGCAAATCGATCACCGGTTTCTCGATCCTCGGCTTGCTCGATCATCCCGGCCGCGTCGTCGGCGGCAAGATCCTGTTCCAGGGCCAAGACCTCGCGAAACTCTCCGAAAAGGAGATGCGGACTTATCGTGGCAAGCGCATCGCGATGATCTTCCAAGATCCGATGATGACGCTCAACCCGGTGCTTTCCATCGAAACCCAGATGGTCGAGACGCTGCAGGCCCATGAAAGCATCAGCCATAAGGATGCACGGGCGCGGGCCCGCGACACGCTCGGCATGGTCGGCATCCCGTCGCCGGATGAGCGTCTGGCGTCCTATCCGCATCAGTTTTCCGGCGGTATGCGTCAGCGTGTGGCGATCGCCATTTCGCTGCTGCATCGCCCGGAACTGATCATCGCCGACGAACCGACAACAGCCTTGGACGTCACCATTCAGTCGCAGATCCTCTATGAGATGCAGCGCCTGACCAAGGAATTCGGCATGGCGCTCATCTGGATCAGCCATGATCTGGGTGTCGTGGCCGGCCTCGCCGACAAGGTCGCGGTGATGTATGCGGGCTCGATCGTCGAAAGCGGCACGGTCGATGAAGTGCTGGACCGGCCGGTCCATCCCTATACCATCGGCCTGATGGGGGCGATCCCGGCCAATCTGCCACGTGGATCGCTGCTGCGTCCCATTCCCGGCATGGCGCCGCCGCCTTTGAAACGCCCGTCCGGCTGTTCCTTCCGCGAACGCTGCCCGGCGGCAACCGAGATCTGCGCCACCCCCGTCGGCACCGATACCGCTGGCAGCCACACCTGGCGCTGTTTCCATCCGCAAGACGGGAGAGCCGCATGAGCGCCCCGCTGATCGCGGCCAAGGGCCTGTCCCGCCGCTTCACCCGCCATCTCGATTATGCCGAAAAGCTGGCAAACCTTGTCGGCGCGAAGATCCAGGAAGAGACGGTGCATGCCGTCACCGACGTGGATATCGAGGTCAATCAGGGCGAGGTCGTCGGCCTTGTCGGCGAATCAGGCTGCGGCAAATCCACCCTCGGCCGCCTGTTGACCGGTATCCTGTCGCCCAGCGATGGCGAGATCTTCTGGAAGGGCCGCTCGGTCCATAGCCTCTCCAAGGCCGAAAAGGTCGATATGCGCCTCGCGGTGCAGATGATCTTCCAGGATCCGATGTCGTCGCTTAATCCGCGCAAGAAGGTTCTGGATCTGATCGGCGAAGCGCCGCTGGTCCATGGGCTCACCAAGCGCGGCGAGCTCGAGGATTATGTCGTGGAGATCATGGAGAAGGTCGGCCTCGACCCCTCCTATCGTGATCGCTATCCCCATCAGTTCTCGGGCGGGCAGCGTCAGCGTATCGGCATCGCCCGGGCGCTGGCCGTGAAGCCGGAGCTGATCGTCTGCGACGAGTCCGTCGCGGCGCTCGATGTTTCGATCCAGGCACAGATCCTGAATTTGTTCATGGAGCTGAAGCAGGATTTTGGCCTCACGTACCTCTTCGTCAGCCATGACCTCGGCGTCGTGCAGCATATCTCCGACCGGGTGGTGATCATGTACCTCGGCCGTGTGATGGAAAGCGCGCCGGCCGGCGAATTCATGGAACAGCCCAACCACCCCTATACCCAGGCGCTCTTGCGCGAACTGCCCAGCGTCACCCAGCGCCGCCGTATTTTCACGCCGATCAAGGGCGAGATCCCGTCGCCGCTACATCCGCCTTCGGGCTGTCTTTTCCACCCGCGCTGCCCATCGGCCTTTGACCGTTGCCCGGTCGACATCCCGCAGCTGCGCGCCGTCCGCAACGGGCACCTCAGTGCCTGCCATCTCAACGATATTCCGGCAAAAGCCGCCGTCTAGACAGGGGAAGTCACGATGACATCGATGAAATACGCGCTCGCTCTTTCGGTCAGCCTTCTGGCGCTTAACGCGCATGCTGCCGACCTCGTGATCGGTTCCTCGACCGAACCGGCGTCGATCGATCCGCAATTCTCGCGCACCGGCAACAACCAGAATATCGCGATGCAGATCTTCGACCGTCTGGTGCAGCCGGACGCCAAGCTCGGCATCCATCCGAGCCTGGCCGAAAGCTGGAAGAACACCGATCCGACCACCTGGGTCGTGAAGCTGCGGGGCGATGCCAAGTTCCATGACGGCAAGCCGGTGACCGCCGACGACGTCATCTTCTCGATGACCCGTGCCAAGGACGTGCCGAACAGCCCGGCGCCCTTCTCCGGCAATGTGTCGGCCATCGCCTCGATGAAGGCGATCGATCCGCTGACCGTCGAATTCAAGACCAAATCCCCGGCCCCGGATTTCATGGATCAGGTCGGTTTCGTCTATATCCTCGAAAAGGCCGTTGCCGAGGGTAAGTCGATCAACGATTTCAACTCCGGTGCCGCTGCCATCGGGTCCGGCCCCTATAAGTTCAAGGAATGGACCCCGGGTGGTCAGCTGGTTCTGGAAAAGAACGCCGCCTATTGGGGCAAGAAGCCGGAATTCGACAAGGTCACCATCAAGTTCATCTCGAACACCGCTGCCCGTGTCGCGGCCCTGCGCTCGGGTTCGGTCGATCTCATCGACTCGGTGACCCCGGAAGATGCGGCGACGCTTTCGACCGCCGGCCTGAAGCTGCATTCGATCCCGTCCGCGCGCCTCATCTATCTCGCCCTCGACATGGTGCGGGATGAAACCCCGTTCGTCACCGATGCCGAAGGCAAGCCGCTGACCCCGAACCCGCTGAAAAAGCTGGAAGTTCGTCAGGCCTTGGCGAAGATGGTCAATGCGCAGCTGATCGTCGACCGTATTATCGGCGGCGCAGGCCAGGTCGCCGGCCAGTTGGCCCCGGCCGGTGTCGCCGGTGCCGATCCGGCCTTGAAGCCGACCGCCTATAACCTCAATGAAGCCAAGAAGCTTCTGGCCGATGCCGGTTATCCCAACGGCTTCGGTATTACCATTCACTCGTCGAACGACCGTTTCCAGGGCGATGCCGATGTCGCCCAGGCGCTAGGCCAGATGTTTGCGCGCGGCGGCCTCAAGGTGAATGGCGTCGTGACCCAGCCCTATAACGTCTATGCCGGCAATGCCTCGAAGCAGGCGTTCAGCGCCTTTGTCTTCTCGATCGGCACCACCACGCCGACCACCGGCAACAATCTGCGTAACGTCTTCATGACGGCCGACAAGGACGCCGGTACAGGCTCCTTCAACCGCATCAAGTATTCGAACGCTGCCTATGACGCGAAGGTGAAGGAAGCCCTGTCGGAATTCGACACCACGAAACGCGATGCGCTGCTGCGCGAAGCTACCAAGATGGTCTTCTCCGACCTGCCGGTGATCCCGCTCTTTTGGCCGACCGCCGTCTGGGCCTCCAAGGCGAACATCGATTATGAAGCGAACATGTCGGAAGACACGTCCGCTGCCTTGGCCAGCCTCAAGAAGTAAATCGAGACCCCGGGAGCCCTCTGCCCCTCATACGGAGGGCTCCAATTCGGCAGGGCGGGCCGCTCCCTCGGCCCGCCCGCAACCAAAGGCTACCGATGATGAGCGAAACCTCTCTGCTGCCGGCAGGGGAGTTGATTTCTCCTGACGTTTTTCTCTATCGCGACGTGATGGTGGAGATGCGCGATGGCGTTCGCCTCGCGACCGATCTCTATTTCCCCGCCAAGGATGGCAAGCCGATCGCAGGCCCGCTGCCGGTGGTGATGGAACGCACCCCCTACGGCAAGCAGGAACGCTCGCGCTCCGAGATCGATGCCGGCATGAGCGAGCCGCGCAACCGCAGCGATCTCGGGACCTATTTCGCCCGCGCCGGCTATATCGCGATCTATCAGGATTGCCGCGGCCGCTATCGCTCGGAAGGGGAGTTCGTCAAATATCTCTCCGACGGATACGACGGGTTCGATACCTGCAGCTGGATCGTTGCCCAGCCCTGGTGCAACGGCAAGATCGGCACCATGGGCCTGTCCTATGCCGCCCACACGCAAGCCGCGCTTGCGACGCTCAATGCGCCGGGCCTCACCTGCATGGTGCTCGATAGCGGCGGCTTCTCCAGCGCCTTCACCTGCGGCATTCGTCAGGGCGGGGCGTTCGAGCTGAAACAGGCGACCTGGGCCTATAATCAATCGAAAGACAGCCCGGTTGTCGAAGCCGATCCGCTGATCGCGGCGGCGCTGGATGCCGAGGATATCAAGGCCTGGTTCCAGGTCATGCCCTGGTCCGAAGGCCGCTCGCCGGTGCGCTGGGTCCCGGAATATGAGGCCTACCTGCTGGAACAATGGCGGGCCGGCACGTTCGATGACAGCTGGAAGCGCCCGGGCATCTATCTCGCCGGCGCCTACGACAGCCTGCCCGACCATCTGGCCGTCACCGTCATGTCGTCCTGGTACGATGTCTATGTGCCGACGACGATGGAGAATTTCGCCGGCATCGGCCAGAACGGCCGCCGCCCGGTGAAGATGATCATGGGTGCGGCACTGCATGGTAACCGCAACCACACCTATGCCGGTGACGTGTCGTTCGGCGAAGACTCCACCCTCGACGGTCATATCGCCCAGAACTGGCTCGATTATCGCCGGCGCTGGTTCGACCATTGGCTGAAGGGCATCGACAATGGCGTGCCGGAAGAACCGACCGCGCGTCTGTTCCTGATGGGCGGCGGCAGCGGCACCAAGAATGCAGACGGTCGCCTCGATCACGGTGGCCGCTGGATCAAGGCCGACCATTGGCCGGTTCCGGAAGCGGATGAACTGGTGCTTCACCTCCATGCCGACGGGCAGCTCTCCTCGGCAACGCCCGACTCCGATGTCGCGCCCTTCGTCTATGACTTCGATCCGGCCAATCCGGTGCCGACCATCGGTGGCTCGCTGACCTCTGGCCAGCCGGTCTTCGAAGGCGGCGGGTATGATCAGCGCGAGGGGCCGCAGTTCTATGGCTCCAAGAACCCCGGCCTGCCGCTGACGGCACGTGCCGATGTTCTGTCCTTCGAAAGCGATCCGCTGGATGAGGAGATGGTGGTTGTCGGGCCGGTGGAGGCCGATCTTTGGGTGTCGTCCCATGCGCTCGATACCGACTTCACGGTCAAGCTGGTTGATGTCTATCCGCCCAGCAAAGACTATCCGACCGGCTACGCCCTCAATATCAGCGACGGCATCTTCCGTTGCCGCTATCGGCATTCCTTCGAGAAGCCCGAACTGCTGACCCCCGGCGAGATCTTCAAGGTGACGGTGCAGCTGTTCGCGACCGCCAACCTCTTTGCCAAGGGACATCGCATCCGGGTCGATGTCTCGTCGAGCAACTTCCCGAAGTTCGATGTGAACCCCAATACCGGCGCCCCCGAAGGCACCGGCCGCACCAAACAGGTCGCGCGCAACTCGGTCTATTGTTCGGCCGAGCGACCCTCGCACATCCGCCTCGCGGTGGTACCGAACAGCAAGGTTCGTAGCCTCTGATCAGGAAAAGCCCGGGAGAGATCCCGGGCTTTTTTCTATCTCGGCAGGGCGCTGGCCTCGTACTGCGCCGCGAATTCGGCACTGGGCGGGATCGGGGTGATGACATCGATCAGGGTGCCGCTCGGATCGCGGGTGATGAAATGGCGCTGGCCAAAATCCTCATCCCGCAAGGGCAACAGGATCGGTAGATTGGCGGCCGTCAGCCGCTCGTAAAAGGCATCGACATCTTCGACTTCGAAGTTCAGCAGTAACCCTGCGACCTGGCCGCGCGCCTGCGCCGGGATCGTGCCGTGGGACCCGTCCAAGACGGCCAGATTGATCGCCGCATCTTCGGTGGATTGCAGATGCACGTACCAGTCGCTGGTGAAGAGCGGTTGGAACCCGAAGTACGTCTGATAGAAGGCGGCTGTCGCCGCGACATCCTGGGTCATCAGGACCGGATAGAAGCTGCTGATCTTCATGGTTTGCATCCTCTGTGTATTTCGACATACAGTCTGCATGTTTGTAAATCAAATAACATGCAGGCTGTATGTATGCAACCTCCCCGCCGGACCAACCGCGACCGGACCGCGACCACCCGGGCTGCCCTGATGCAGGCCGCGCGCAGACTTTTTATCGATAAGGGTTATGGCGAGACCTCGACGCCGGAGATTGTGACGGCCGCCGGTATCACGCGCGGCGCGCTCTATCATCATTTCGAGGATAAGAAGGCCCTGTTTCGCGCCGTGGTGACGGAAGAAGCCGAAGCGGTGGCGGACGAGATCGAACGTTCGGCCGCGCCCACGACTACTGCTCTCGACGCCCTGATCGCCGGCAGCGACGCCTATCTGGCGGCGATGCGTGTGCCGGGCCGCACGCGGCTCTTGCTGCTCGAAGGCCCGTCGGTGCTGGGGCTGGTCGAAATCAAAGAGCTCGACGAGGAAACCTCGGCTCGCACGCTTAAGGACGGGCTGCAAGCGGCGATCCGCGGGCACAAGTTTGCCCTGCCGCTGGCGGCGCTCGCCGATCTGCTCTCCGCCGCCTTCGACCGCGCGGCTCTCGCCATCGACAGCGGCGAGGATCCGGCCGCTTATCGTGCCGCCATTACCACCCTGATCCGCCGCTTGGTAGAGGTCGAGGTCTAAGCCGCTGCCCGGTGACAGGCGACGGTGCTGCCGGCGACTTGACGGGGCAAGGGCGTCTCGTTCTTGCAGCCGTCGTTGGCGAGAGGACAGCGCGGATGGAAGGTGCAGCCGGAGGGCGGATTGATCGGGTTCGGCACTTCGCCCGACATCGGCTGGCGGTCGCGGTTGGGGTTCTCCAGATCCGGGATCGTTTCTAGCAGCAGCTTGGTATAGGGGTGCTGCGGGTTGCTATAGAGCTGATCGGCCGGTGCCATCTCGACAATCCGGCCGAGATACATGACCGCGACCGTGTCGGACATGTGACGGACGACCGAGAGATTGTGGCTGATGAAGACGTAGGTCAGGCCAAGCTCGCGCTGCAGATCCCGCATGAGATTCAGGATCTGCGCCTGGACTGACACGTCGAGGGCGCTGGTTGGCTCGTCACAGACCAGGAATTCGGCTTCGGTCGCGAGCGCGCGGGCGATCGAGATGCGCTGGCGCTGGCCGCCGGAAAATTCATGCGGGTATTTCTCGCCATCGGCGGGCGCGAGGCCGACGAGGGTCAGGAGTTCGCCGACACGATCCAGGGTTGGCTTGCCCTTTTCGCGCAGCTTCAGGGTGCGGATCGGTTCGGCGACAATGTCCCTCACCCGCCAGCGTGGGTTGAGGCTGGAATAGGGATCTTGGAAGATCATCTGGACTCGCACCTTGGGATCCAGCGTCACGGTACCGCCAGAGGGCGGCATCAGCCCGACCAGCAGACGCGCGACGGTCGATTTACCGCAGCCGCTTTCCCCGACCAGCGAGACGGTCTTGCCCTTCGGTACCTGGAAACTGACGCCATCGACGGCCTTCACCACCTTGCGGTCGCCGCCATCGAGCAGCCGCGTGAGGAGCGGCGGGGTCAGATCGAACCAGCGGGTGAGGTTACTGACCTCCAGCATAAGTTCTTCGCTCATGTGCCGGTCCCTCCTTGATGCAGCCAGCAGGCGGCGAGGCCTTGGGTATTGACGACCGGGGCCGGGTTCGGGCGATCGGTGAGGCAGCGCGGCCCGGCCGAGGGGCAACGCGGATGATAAGCGCAGCCGTTCGGCATCGATGCCAGGCGCGGCATGGCGCCATCGATCTGATTGAGGCGGTCGACCCGGTGTTTCAGCGCGGGGATCGAAGCCATCAGGCCGGCCGTATAGGGATGGCTCGGCCGGCGGATGATATCCAGCACCGGCCCGATCTCCACCACCCGGCCGGCATACATGACGGCGACTCGGTCGGCGGTTTCGGCGATGACGCCCATGTCGTGTGTCACCAGCATGACGGCGGTGCCCTTTTCGCGGCAGAGGCGCTTCAGCAGGGCGGTAATCTGGGCCTGGATCGAGACATCGAGGGCGGTGGTCGGCTCGTCCGCGATGATCAGGGTCGGATTGGCGGCGAGCGAGAGGGCGATCACCACGCGCTGGCGCATGCCACCGGAAAATTCATGGGGAAACTGATCGACGCGCAGCTCGGGTGCGGGGATGCCGACCTGGGTCAGAAGATCGATGGCGCGCAATCGGGCCGCCTGGGCCGAGACGCCGTCGTGATAGCGGATGGTTTCGATCAGCTGCTGGCCGACGGTGAAGAGCGGATGCAGGCTGGTCAGAGGATCCTGAAAGATCGCGCCGATCTTGCGGCCCCGCAATTTGCCCCGCTCGCGTGCCGGCAGAGTGTCAATACGGCGGCCTTCCAGATGGATCTCGCCGCCCGCAACCCGGCCCGGTGGTTCCAACAGACCGATGACGGCCATGCCGGTCAGGCTCTTGCCAGCGCCGCTTTCACCGACGACGCCCAGGATCTCGCCCGGTTGAATGTCGAAACTGACGCCGTCGATGGCCTTCAGCACCTTGTCGCGGGTCGGAAATTCGATCTTGAGATCGCGTACCGACAGTACGGGTGGGGTGGTATCAAGCTTCAGGGCGACGCTCATGCGGGCCTCCGTTCGACCGGATAGGCGGAAGAAAAAATCTCGGACACGGGTGGATGGCCGAGGGTGCGTTCGGGGTATTTCGCGATCAGCCGGTCGAATTGCGCTTGGGCGCGGGCTTGCATGGCAAGGTGATCGACACCCGGCAGCACGCCGTCCCACATCACCAGGCGCCCGTTGATGATTACATGACGGGCATCACGCCCGCTGGCGGACAGCATCAGGGTCTGAATCGGGTCGATGACCTGGCCGATGCGGTCATGGGCAAGATCCCAGACCACGATATCGGCCTTGGCACCGGGGGCGAGGCGCCCTAGGTCGGGGCGGCGCAAAGCCTGGGCCCCGCCAATCGTTGCGGCATCGAAATAATCTTCGGACCGCACGGCACCGGTATCGCGCTCCACCACCCGGTTGAGCATCATGCCGATTTGGCAGTTCAGCAGCATGTCGGACGGCCACGTATCGGTGCCGAGGCCGATCTTGAGGCCTATGGATTTATAGCGCGAGAAGCTCTCGATCGTGCTGCCATGGCGGGCGGAAACCAGCGGGCAATGGACGATGCTGGCACCATTGTCGCGCATGATTTCGAGATCGCGGCCCGGCCGGTCGATGCGGCTCGATCCCGAGACATAGGTCGCATGGGGCAGCAGGGCGCGGTCGGAGAGGAAGCCGAGGCTTTCCAACCATTCGGCCGGGCTTTTGCCGTGCAGCGCCAGCACGGTGTCATATTCGATCTTCGACTGGTGGCAATGCAGCCGCACCGGGATATCGAGATCCTTCGACGCCGCTGCGGTTCGCTTCAGCAGTTCGGGCGTGCAGGTTTCGACCCGATCCGGCGCCAGCATCGACCGGACGAGGCCGCCGGCACGGCCTTCCTGCGCCTTGGCGAAGGTAATGGCGGCATCCAGCTCGGCGAGGCCCCGAGCCTCATCGAATATCGTGCCGATGGTGCCGTCGTCTTCCACCAGGAAATTGCCGGTGCGATAGGCAGGGCCGAGATAGACGCGCAGCCCTAAATCGATAGCGGCATCGGCCGCTGCTTCGAACTCACCAACCGTTTCCCCCCAAGCCCGATAGAACAGCGAGGCGATGGGCAGGGCGGTGGTAATGCCGTTGCGGATCAGCTGGGTGAAGGCATAGCGCTTCTGGAACGCCAGTTCCTCGGGGCTATACATCTCGTAAGGCCCGCGCTCGATATAGGAGCGCGGCCAGATGCGACCCTTCTTGGCCGACGGCTGATTGTCATAGCCGAGGATGGTGGTATCGAGGTCGGAAAGCGCATCGAGATCGATGAAGCCTGGGGCGATCAGGCTGGTGCCGCAATCGATGCGCCGCGCGACCTCGCCCGGATAGCCGTGGCCGACAAAGAGGATGCTGTCGCCGTCAAAGACGACCTCACCCTCCTCATAGAGGCGATGTTTGCCATCGACATGCCCAAGGACCCAGCGGGCGGTGAGGAGCGTTGCCGCCATCAGGGTGCGGCTTTCAGGCAGGCACCATCACGGGCAACCACTTTGCCATGCTTGAACACCAAGGCGCGGGGCGCCCGGTTCACGATGGCTTCGGCAATCGTCTCGCCGGCGACCACGACCAGATCGGCCTTGTCGCCGACCTTCAAGCCATAACCTTCCAGCATCATCAGTTTGGCACCGCCGTAGGTCACGACTTCCATGGCGATCTCGAGTTCGTCATCGCGGCGGAAGTTGTTGCGCAGGCCCACCAGCATAGCGCGTTCCAGCATGTCGCCATTGCCATAGGGTCCCCAGGTGTCGCGCATACCGTCGGTCCCGGCGGCGACGGTGACGCCGGCATCGCGCAAGCGCTTGACCGGCGGGGCGGGGCGGGCGGCGGGGCCGGTGGTGACGATGGCGATATCATTCTCGGCCAACCCTTCGATCAGGCGGCCGACATAGGCGTCATCCTGCAAGCCAAGGCAGAAGGCATGGCTGACCGTGACCTTGCTCTTCATGCCCAGGGCGGCCGTGCGCTCGATGATCAGTTCCATCGAGAAAGCGCCGAGCTCGGCCGGTTCATGCAGATGAATATCGACCATCTTGCCGTGTTTGTCGGCCAGGTCGAACACGGTGTCGATATGCAGGCGCGGGTCGCGTTCGATGCTGGAGGGATCGATCCCGCCCACGCATTCGACGCCCATCTTGAGAGCTTCTGCCATCAGCTCGACCGTGCCGGGACGTCCCAGCATCCCGGACTGCGGGAAGGCGACAAAATCCATGGTGACGATGTCGGCATAGGCCTCGCGGCTGGCCAGCACACCCTCGACGCCTTTCAGCCCGTGGACCGTATCGACATCGACATGGCTGCGGATATGGGTCGAGCCCTTGGAAACCGACTGCACGATCTGGCGGGCAGACTGGCGGCGGCTGTCGATGCCCAGCACGCTCTTCATCTCGCGCTCATTTTCGATCTTGTCGATCAGGCGCGGGCCGACCTCGTTCACATACCAGGGCATGCCCAGCAGGGTCTTGTCGAGGTGGGTATGAGCTTCGACCAGGCCGGGCAGCAGGATCGCGCCCTTGCCGTCTTCGATGCTGTCACCGCTGAGGTTCCGGCCGAAAGCGGCGATCTTGCCGTCTTCGATCTTAACGTCCGTCGCGGCGCCTGCCATGGGGCGCACATTCTTCAGGATCAGGGAAGCCATGGGAAAAACCTCTAACGCAGCTTGGGATTAAGGGCGTCGCGCAGCCAGTCGCCGACCAGATTGACGGCCAGGACCAGCAGGCACAGATAGGCGGCGGGGAAGACCACCACCCACCATTGGCCGGAGAAGAGATATTGATTGCCGATGCGGATCAGGGTGCCGAGCGAAGGTTCGGTCGGCGGCATGCCGATGCCAAGGAAACTCAAAGTGGCTTCGACCAGGATGGCGAGGCCGATATTGAGCGTCGCGGTCACCAGCACCGGGGTCATGGTATTGGGCAAGATATGGCCCAGCATGATGCGCCAGGGTTTGACGCCGATCAGCTTGGCGGCCTGGACATATTCCTTGCGGCGTTCCACCAGCGTCTGGGCGCGCACCGTGCGGGCATATTGCACCCAATTGGTGAGCGAGATGGCCAGCACCACGATGCCTGAAGTCGCAGCCTCGCGGATGCCGGGCGGCAGGACTTGGCGGAAGACGGCGGTGACCAGGATCGCGACCAGGATGGTCGGGATCGAGAGCAGCGTGTCGCCAGCCCGCATCAGAACGCCGTCGATCCAACCGCCGAGATAGCCAGCGGCAAGGCCGAAACTCACCCCCACGACCAGCGAGACGACGACGGTCGCAAGGCCGATCATTAGGGAAATCCGGCTGCCATAGAGAATGGCCGACAGGATATCGCGGCCCTGGTTGTCGGTGCCCAGCAGATGGCCTGCTTCGCCTTCACCGGTCCAGATCGGGGGCAGCTCGGCATTCAAGAGGTCGAGCTGAGCCAGATCGAAGGGGTTCTGCGGGCTGAGGATCGGGGCCAGCAAAGCTGCCGCGAAGATGATCAGCAGGATGATGGCGGAGACGAGGGCCTGCGGGTGGCGCTTGAGGCTCCACCAGAGATCGCCGCCGAAAAATGCGCGGATCGCCTCAGCCATGACCGCCTCCTGCTGCGCCGCGCAGCCTGGGATCGACGACGCCATAGAGCAGATCGACGATGGTATTGAGCGAGACGAAGATGAAGGCGACCAGCACCAGATAGGCCGCCATCACCGGGATATCGACGAAGGTCACCGCCTGGATGAACAGCAGCCCCATGCCCGGCCACTGAAAGACGGTTTCGGTGATGAGGGCGAAGGCGATGAGATTGCCGATCTGCATGCCCGTCACCGTCACGACCGGCATCAGACAGTTCCGCAAGGCATGGCGGAAATGGACGATGCGGTTAGGCAGGCCGCGGGCCCTTGCGAATTTGATGAAATCGGTGCGCAGGGTTTCCAGCATCTCGGCCCGCACCAACCGCATGACCAGCGTGATCTGGAACATCGCGAGCGTGAAGGCCGGTAGGATCAGCGCGCGCTGGCCCGATGTGGTGAGGAAACCTGTCGACCAGAAGCCGAGATCGACCACCTGGCCGCGCCCGAAGGAGGGCAGCCACTTGAGGCCGACGGAGAAGATCAAAATGAGGAAGATGCCGACCGCGAAGCTGGGCAGGGAGACCCCGACGATCGAGAGGAACTGCAGCGACTGGGCATAGAATTTCTCGCGGTGGATCGCGGTCAAAACCCCGAGTGGCAGTCCGATGATCAGCGACAGGAAGGTCGCGACCAGCACCAGTTCCAGGGTCGCCGGAAAACGCTCCATGATCAGCGGAAAGACATCCTGCTGATTGCGATAAGAGATGCCGAAATCCCCGGTCGCGGCGTTGGTGACGAACTTGGCGAACTGCACTCCGACCGAGGCATTGAGGCCAAGGCGTTCGCGCAAGGCATCACGCTGGGCCTGGGTCGCCTGCTCGTTCAGCATCATATCGACCGGATCGCCGACAAAACGGAAGATCAGGAAGGCAAGGCCCGCGACCGCCAGCATGACGAAGAGGGCATTGCCGAGGCGCCGGATCAGGAAGGACAGCATCGGTAAAACTCCATCAGCAAAGGATGGGGACGACGGATGTCGCCCCCATCATCCGCGATTACTTCATCCGGGTCAGCCAGAGACGCGGCTTGTTATCGGACAGCTGCACGATATCGGTCACATCCTTGGATGCCGCCCAGGCCATCGGCTGCTGATGCAGCGGCAGGAACATGATCTCGTCCTTGGCGATCTTCAGGGCCTTCTGCATCATCGGGATGCGCTTGGTCGGGTCGAGTTCCTGGGCCGAGTCATCGGTCAGCTTGTCGATCTCGGCATTGCCCCAGCCGCCCCAGTTGAAGACGCCGCCGGCGCCCGACTTGGTATGCACGACCTGGATCAGGATCGAATAGGCATCGATCATCGGCTCGTTGGCCCAGCCGAGCGTGGTGATGTCGAATTCACCTTTGACGCGCTTGGGGTTCATCAGGCTGCGCGGGCCCGAGGTGATCTGCGGCTTCAGGCCCACACGCGTCCACATGGCGGCGGCGGCCTGGCACAGCTCTTCCTCGTTCACATAACTATCGGTCGAACAGAGGAAGGAGAAGCTGAAACCATTGGGATAGCCCGCTTCGGCCAGCAGCTTCTTGGCGGCATCGGGATCATAGGGCAGGCGCGGTTCCTGCTCCGGCGCATAGCCGGGGATCGCGGCGGCAACCAGGGCACCGGTATTGCGCGACAGGCCGCGCATCGCCCGCTTCTGCATCGCGTTCATGTCGAGCGCCTGATAGAGCGCCTGACGAACCTTGATGTCTTTCAGCGGGTTCTTGTCCTTGACGTCGCTATCGACCAGCTTGTCGCCGAAGTTCATCGCGAAGAAGACGGTGCGCAGTTCGTTCGCCAGCAGAACCTTGAGGTTCTCGGCGCTCTCGAGGCGGCCGATATCTTGCAGCGGGGCCTGATTGGTGAAGTTGATCTCGCCCGACAGCAGGGCCGCGACACGGGTCGGGGCCGAGGTGATGGGGATGAATTCGATGCGGTCGATATTATGCTTGGGCTTATCCCACCAGGCCGTATTGGCGACCATCACCGTCTGGGCATCCGGGCGGCGGCTTTCGACCTTGAAGGGTCCGGTGCCATTGGCGTTATGGGTGGCATAGCCTTCGACGCCCTTGCCGGCATCGGTCGGCAGCTCGCTGTTGTTGGCTTTGAGCCATTCGGCATCGAAGATATAGATGTTGGTGAGGTCGTTCAGCAGCAGCGGATAGGCGCCATTGACCTCGATCTCCACCGTATAATCATCGACCTTCTTGACGTCCTTATAGGCCGGCAGATTGCCCTTGAGCGGCGAAGTGTCGTGGGTCGCACGCTTCACCGACGCTACGACGTCATCCGCCGTGAAGGGATTGCCGTTATGGAATTTTACGCCCTGACGCAGGGTGAAGCGCCAGATATTGCCCTTCACTTCCCAGGCAGTGGCGAGCGCCGGTTCCAGCTTGAAGTTGGCGTCATAGCGCACCAGCCCTTCATAGACATGGTTGAGGAAGGCCAGGGTCGTGGTTTCGCCAAAGGAATAGGGATCGAGCGAAGCGATATCGCGATGCCCGCCCCATTTGATCGTCTTGGCATCGGCGGGAGCGGCGGCGGCAATGCCGAAGGCGGCAACGCCTGCCAGAAGGAACGCTGTCACTCTGTTCATCGAACCGGACTCCTCATAACGGGTAAGGTGGAAAGAAGATTGGCCAGGGCCGGGGTGAGGCCGTGGCCGGACATCGCGGGCGCGGCGGCATAGCTGCCCCGGCGCGCTTTGGTGGGGGCGAGGAGGGCGAGGGCGAGGCCTTGGGCGAGGGCCGCCTCCAGGCTATCGACCAGCGGCACATCGACCGTGTCTTGTACTTGCTTGGCAATGCCGGTGAGGGCGGCTCCGCCGATGATCACAACCTCCGCGCCATGGCGGTCGATCGCGGTGTCGATGGCCGAGCGCACGGCGGCGCGGGCCTCGTCGGGGCGGGCGGCGAGATCCAGGGCACGGCCGGGAACCTTCACGATACCGGCGAGGCGCTGATCAAGGCCGATGCCGCGTAAATAGTCTTCCAGCATCGCGGGCCAGCGCTCGCCGGCCGTGACGATGGCATAACGGCTGCCGAGTTGCAGGGCTGTCAGGACCGAGGCTTCAGCCATCCCGACGACGGGGCAGGGCAGGATCTCGCGCGCTGCCGCAATGCCGGGTTCGCCGAAGCAGGCGATGATCGCGGCATCCGGCATCAATCCTTCGGCCAGGGCGCTGGCAATGGCATCCAGCACGGCATAACCGGCGACGGCACTCGCGCTGCGGCTGGCGATATACTCCTGACCGATCGCGGCAGACACGCCCTGCACCTGGCTGCCGGACGGCAGGTATGCCGTCGCAAGCGCCGTTAGACGCTCGGTCAGGGCGGCAGTGGTATTGCCATTGATCAGCAGAAAACTCGCGTTCATCGCTCGGTTCCGGTTAAAATCGTATACGATAAAAGCATACAAAAATCCCTTCAGCAAGGGCTGTGCCAATCGTATTGACGGCCATGTTGACGCTTAATTTCGCTGTAGATAGGGATTTTGAATAGAAATTGTCTAAAGAGTCGGGATTTCACATGAAAGGTATGATTAATCGATGGGCACTGTATGCCTAATGCGCTGCCATATTGTATACGATCAATGAATGTGCTTGCATGAGAAAGCGGTGGACGTGCCCGCGTGTTTGGATACAACGATGGATACCCATTGGCATGACGGCGACCGGCGGTAGAACACAGCATGAGCGAAGATCGGAACGGCACAGGATCGCGCGGCGATCGGGTCTATCGTGCTCTGCGGCAGGCGATCATCGAGCAGGCCCTGCTGCCCGGCGACAAGCTGCCCGAGGATGTGATCGGCGAGCGTTTCGGCGTCAGCCGTACGATCGTACGCAGTGCCTTTGCGCGCCTATCGGGCGAGGGGCTGATCGATCTGGTGCCCAATCGCGGCGCTGCCGTCTCGCGTCCCAGCCTGGACGAAGCCCACGATATCTTCTCTGTCCGTCGCGCCCTGGAGCGGGAAGTCGCCCAGCGGCTGGCCGAGCGGATTTCGCCCGAGGATCTCGCCCTGTTGCAAGCCCATGTGAAGCGCGAGCAGGCGGCCGAAGCGGCGCCGGAAGCCATTCGTCTGGCCGGCGAGTTCCACACGCTGCTGGCCGATATCTCGGGCAGCGTCGTGCTGGCGCGCTATGTGAACGAGCTGGTCTCGCGCTGCTCGTTGATCCTGGCGCTTTATGGCCGGCCGCATTCCAGCGACTGCGCGGTGAACGAGCATCTGGAAATCTGCGCGGCGCTCGCCAATCACGATGCGCCGACCGCGATCCGCCTGATGGACGAACATCTCCATGCCGTGACCGACCGTGCGCTGCTGCCCGATGCCAAGGGTCGCCAGCGCGACCTGCGCGCCATTCTGGATCGTTATACCGCCTGACCCCGGCCGATGCCCGGCGCGGAGGCTTCCCCTTGTCGCCGGTGCATCATGCCTGACCGTACTTTCTTCGATTTCGAGGCCCTTAGCGGGCGTGAACGCTACAAGCTGCTGATAGGCACCGTGGTGCCACGGCCGATCGCCTGGATCACCACCCGCAGTCCGGAGGGCAAGGTGAATGCCGCGCCCTACAGCTTCTTCGGGGTGCTGTCGGCCGATCCCGCCATCGTCGCGGTCGGGATCGAGAATCGCGCCGATATGTCCTTCAAGGACACCGCCCTCAATATCCGCCTGACTGAGGAATTCACGGTCAATATCGCTTCAAGCGATCTGGTCGATGCGATGAATGTCACGGCAGTGGCTTTCCCGCCGGGTACGGACGAACTGAAGAAGGCAGGCCTCACCGCCATGCCCGGCCGGAAAGTCGGCTGCCCCTATATTGCCGAGGCTCCCGCCGCCCTCGAATGTCGTCGCTTCATGACGATCGCGGTCAGCAAATCGCGCGAGATCGTACTGGGGACGGTAGTCGCCGCCCATTACAAACCGCATCTGGTCGAGGCCGAAAAACTCTATATCGACCAGCTGGGCATCGATGCCCTGGGCCGTATGGGCGGCCATGGCTATTCCAAGACGCAAGACCAGTTCGACCTGCCAACGCCCAGCCTCGCCGACTGGATGGCCCAGGCGGGGGAGTAGGGAGCCCACTAATAGTGTGTCGTCATCCCGGGGCTTGACCCCGGGATCTCCTCCGGGGGCGCTTCCAACTAGATGAGTTGGCTGTAGAGATCGTCCCAGTCGGGATTGGTCTTCTCGATCAGTTCGACCTTCCAAGCACGGGGCCATTCCTTCAGAGCCTTTTCGCGCCGAATGGCTTCAGTAATCTCGTCATGGCTCTCGAACCAGACGAGATGTTTCAGTCGGTATTGCTTGCTGAACCCCTCGGCAACCCCTTCGCGATGCTGCCATATCCGTTGCGGCAGATCGCTCGTCACGCCGATGTAAAGAGTGCCGTCGCGCTTATTGGTGATGATATAGACCCAAGCCGCCATGACGGTTGTCTACACGGTCTGCGTGTATCCGGATAGGCTCCCGGAGGGGATCCCGGGGTCAAGCCCCGGGATGACGAGATTTTCTTTGTCTACCCAATCGTCATCAGGCTGGCGTTGCCACCCGCAGCGGCCGTATTGACGCTGGTCGAGCGTTCTTCGATCAGCCAGTCGAGGCAATAATCTGCCGCGCCGCCGATCAGCCTTTCGGTCGAGGTGCCTTGGGTCAGGACCAGTGGGCCGTCGAGGCGGGCGATCTTCTGGTTGATGGCGGTGAGGCGCGTGGCATCCCCTTCCACCAGGGCGGCGGCGATCACGCCGGCCTTGGCCCAATCGCTGACAGGCGTGACGGCGCGGCGGATGTCGGCGGGGAGTTCGCGCAGGATCTCGTCGGCCCCTGTTTCGGTATCGACCAGCCCTTCATTCCCAGTCGCGAGCGCGGCACCGATCTGGAGCAGCAGGCCATCTTGGGTCGCGGGCACCAGCAGCACCCGGCCGCGCGGATGAAGGGCGTAGACGTTCCGCTCGCCCACCGGGCCAGGCAACTCGATCTCGGTGCCGAGCGGCGAGAGATCGATATAGGACTGCACGCGGGCAGCCAGCGATGCTTCGCCCCGGCTGACCAGCCAATCGCGATAGGCCTGGGCCAGGACCGCGCGGATCGGCGGGCGGGCGGTGTTCAAGGCCTGGGCCGGGCGGGCGCTAAGCAGACGGCGCAGATAGAGCGGGCCGCCGGCCTTGGGACCGGTACCCGACAGGCCGCGCCCGCCAAAGGGCTGCACGCCCACGATCGCGCCGATGACATTGCGGTTGATATAGACATTGCCGACCTGGATGCGGCTCGTCACATGATCGATGGTCTCATCGAGGCGCGTATGCAGCCCGAAGGTCAGCCCATAGCCGGTGGCATTGATCGCATCGATCAGGCTGTCGAGATCGTCACGCTGATAGCGGATCACATGCAGGACCGGGCCGAAGACTTCGCGCGTTAGATCGCTGATCGAGGATATCTCAATGATCGTCGGCGGCACGAAGGTCCCGCGCCGGGCTTCCATGGGCAGATCGCTCTGCTCGACCTTATTGCCCTTGGCCTTCATTTCGGTCAGATGCCGCTCGATATTCTCCTTGGCCTCGGCCGTGATAACCGGGCCGATATCGATGGCGAGGCGATCCGGGTTGCCGACGGCGAGTTCCTTCAGGGCGCCTTTCAGCATGGTCAGCGTGCGATCGGCGACGTCTTCTTGCAGGCAGAGCAGACGCAGGGCCGAACAGCGCTGACCCGCGCTATCGAAGGCCGAAGCGATGACGTCACCCACCACCTGTTCGGCCAAGGCCGAGCTGTCGACGATCATCGCGTTCTGGCCACCGGTTTCGGCGATCAGCGGGATCAATTGACCATCGGGCAGCAGACGGCCGGCGAGTTGCTTCTGAATGAGGCGCGCCACCTCGGTCGATCCGGTGAACATCACGCCGGCAACGGCGGGATTGCCGACCAAGGCGGCGCCAACATCCCCCGCGCCGGGGATGAGTTGCAAGACGGCGGCGGGGATGCCGGCCTCATGCAGGATGCGCACGCCTTCGGCCGCGATCAGCGGGGTTTCTTCGGCGGGTTTTGCCAGCACGACATTGCCGGCGGCCAGCGCTGCTGCGATCTGGCCGGCGAAGATCGCCAGCGGGAAGTTCCAGGGGCTGATGCAGACGATGGGTCCCAGCGGCTTATGGGTGTCGGTCTTGAAGCTGTCGCGTACCTGCGCTGCGTAATAGCGCAGGAAATCGATCGCTTCGCGCACCTCGGCAATGGCATTGGGCAGCGACTTGCCGGCTTCACGGACGATCAGGCCCAGCAGGATCGGCATGCGCGCCTGCATCAGGTCGGCGGCCTTGAGCAGCCAGGCAGCGCGGTCGGCTGGGGTGGTTTCGGCCCAGCCGGGGGCGGCGGCCAGCGCACGGGCGAAGGCGGCTTCGACGGTGGCGGCATCGGCATCGACGACGGTGCCGACCTTGTCGCCGTGATCGGCCGGGTTCAGCACCTCGCGGGTGGTGCCGGTGCCATTCGCCGGGGCCGCAGCCCAGGCAGTTGCGGCGCTGGTCAGCAGATCCTGGGTCAGGCTGGCGAGTTGGGCTTCGTTGGCCAGATCCAGGCCGGCCGAATTGGCGCGTTCGGTGAAGGGGCCGAGCGGCGCGGTGATCTTGGCATGCTGGGCACCGACCGGGATGACCTTCTGGGCCAGTGCCACCGGATCGGCGATCAGTTCCTCGATTGGGACGTTCTGGTCGGCAATGCGATTGACGAAGGAGCTGTTGGCGCCATTTTCCAGCAGGCGGCGGACGAGATAGGCCAGCAGCGTCTCGTGGGTGCCGACCGGGGCATAGATGCGGCAGGGGCGGTTCAGTTTGTCGAGGCCCACCACCTCTTCATAGAGCGGCTCGCCCATGCCATGCAGGCACTGGAACTCGTACTGCCCGCGATGATAGGAGCCGGGCGCCATTTCGAGGATGGTCGCCAGCGTCTGGGCATTATGGGTCGCGAACTGCGGGAAGACCGCATCGGGCGCGGCCAGCAGCTTCTTGGCGCAGGCGATATAGGCGACGTCGGTATAGATCTTCCGTGTATAGACCGGGAAGCTTTCGAGCCCCTCCACTTGGGCGCGTTTGATCTCGGCATCCCAATAAGCGCCCTTCACCAGGCGCACCATGATGCGGCGCTGGCTGCGGCGGGCGAGATCGACGATGAAATCGATCGCGGCCGGGCAGCGCTTGCCATAGCCCTGGATCACAAAGCCGATGCCGCTCCAGCCCTGGAGATCGGGATCGAAGCAAAGGGCTTCCAAGAGATCGAGGGAGATTTCCAGGCGGTCGGATTCCTCGGCATCGATATTGAGGCCGATGTCGTAGCTCTTCGCCAGCGCCACCAGCGATTTGACGCGCGGCAGCAGTTCGCTCATCACGCGGGCAATCTGGGCGCGGGAATAGCGCGGATGCAGGGCCGACAGCTTGATCGAAATGCCGGGGCCTTCATAGACGCCGCGCCCAGCCGAGGCCTTGCCGATGGCATGGATCGCCTGCTCGTAATCCTTGAAATAGCGCTCGGCATCATGGGCGGTGGTCGCGGCCTCGCCCAGCATGTCGTAGGAATAGCGGAAGCCCTTGGCCTCCATCTTCTTGGAGTTCGACAGCGCCTCCTCGATGGTCTGGCCGGTCACGAACTGCTCGCCCATCATGCGCATCGCGACATCGACGCCCTTGCGGATCACCGGTTCGCCGGCGCGCGCCACCAGGCGCGTGAGGGCCGAGGCGAGGCTATTCTCATTGACCGTGCCGGTCAGCTTGCCGGTGACGACCAGGCCCCAGGTGGCGGCATTCACGAACATCGAGGGGCTATGGCCGACATGGGCGCGCCAGTCGCCGGTCGAAATCTTGTCGCGGATTAGGGCGTCGCGGGTGGCGCGGTCGGGAATGCGCAAGAGCGCTTCGGCCAGGCACATCAGCGCGATGCCTTCTTGGCTCGAGAGCGAATATTCGTGGATCAGCCCTTCGACACCGGCGCCGGTGCTTTTGGCGCGCAGGGCCTCGACCAGTTTGCGGGCGGTTTTGGCGGCCTTTTCCCGGATCGGGGCGGGCAGGGTCGCCGCCTCGATCAGGCCGGGCAGCAGCTCGGTTTCAGGGGTTCGATAGGCGGCGGTGATGCGCTTGCGAAGCTCGGTCGGCGGGGCAACCGGCGGGGCGAAATTGGCAAACGGGGCAACGCTCATGCTGGAACCATCCTGAGGGCAAGAATTTTCCTGAAGGCTATGCGAGGCTCTGGCGGATATCGACGGTTGATTTTGGGAATTCACCGGATAAAACTCGGCAAAAATCAGTAGGACTAGAGAATCATGAGCGAACTCGACAAGATCGACCGGCGGATCCTGAATATTCTCCAGACCGAAGGGCGGATTGCCAATATCGAATTGGCCGACCGCATCGGTTTATCGCCGACGGCCGCCGGGGAGCGCCTGAAACGCCTGCTGAAAGACGGCTATATCGAAGGGTTCGGCGCGCGATTGGTTCCCGAGAAACTGGGATACGGATTGTTGGTCTTCGTCGAGGTGCTGCTCGATAAAACCACCCCCGACGTCTTCGACAAATTCGCAACCGCCGTGCGACGGGCGCCCGAGGTTTTGGAGTGCCACATGGTGGCCGGCGGCTTCGATTATCTTATCAAGACGCGGTTGCCGGACATGACCACCTATCGTCGGTTCCTGGGCTCGATCCTGCTGTCGCTCCCCGGCGTCAAGGAAACCCGGACCTATGCCGTGATGGAAGAGGTCAAGAACAACGGGCCGTTGGCGCTCTAAGGGCTTTTTCAGCCTGTCCCGTCAAAAGCCCCGTCATCCTCGGACTTGATCCGAGGATCTGTGGTCGCTCTCCGATCATCACTTAAAGATCCTCGGGTCAAGCCCTAGGATGACGACAGGGGACAGCAGCTGACTCTTAATCAGCGGGTCCACAGTTCGAGTCTGTGTGTGCCCACCAATCGGCCGGTAGGCGTAAATCCCTGGAAACACAGCGTTTCCAGGGATTTTTCGTTGTCGAGAACTTGCGGAACGCTAAGAGAACGAGTTGGAATTCCAACTGGCAAAAGTTGGAATTCCAACTTTCTGTTCACGCAGAGTTCTTAGCTGACAACCTGCGCTTGAATGCCTGCTTTACCATGGCCTTCGTGCGCACGGAATAGCGCGACAGGATCTGTTCGACCGACGCCAGAGCATGGCCGGTGATCGTGGAGATTTCATGGGTGGTGCAGCCGGCTTCCGCAAGGCGGCAGACAGCCGTATGGCGTAGCAGCATGAACACCTTGCCCTCAAGTCCGGGGCGCTCCTTTACAGCCTCCGCGCGGATCCGCATGGCAAGTGAGGAGGCGTAGCGATGGTGCGGCTATGCCCCTCGTTGGCAGCCTTCTGGAACGGCTCTTTCCCGATCCGGCCGATGCCGGCCAGGTCGAGGTCAATAAGGTGGAAGCCGCCGGTTCGTCACTCTTCGTAGCGGGCTGGCGGCCGGCCGTGGGTTGGGTCTGTGTCGCGGCTTTCGGCTATCACTATGTCGTGATGCCTGCTGCAACATGGACCGTCGCCGCGATCGGTCACCAGATACCGGCACTGACCGTTCTCGATGGCAATCTGTTTGAGCTGATGCTCGGTATGCTGGGGATCGGAGGGCTCAGGACGTGGGAGAAGATGAAGGGGGGGGCGCGGTAGCTATGCGCTTGTCCCCAGCTCTACTCCGTTCGTAAATGTGATTACAGATTCGTTAATTTGCTGAGGCGGGGGCGTCAAGAGGAGGTCGAACTGATCTGCTGCGGTTATTATGAGTCGGCGAAATTGGCCCCAAATTAATAGCCGTGCGACCCTGTGGACGAACGCCAATCTTTCTTCCGCCGACATCCTGTTCACCACGTCTACGGAAGTATAGAACCCATAATGCGCGGATATCTTTAATACGTAATTTTCAGTATTTCGGACATCGTTCTCTGCGGCGCTTGCAAGTACGAACGTACAGTCGAAGGTCGTTATGATGGAATCATCAACAACATCGGCATCCGAAGGATCCGCCTCAATGTTGAGGAAAAAATGTCGCTCTTTCGGATGGGTGTGATCTGCTCTGCTGAAGGCAGCACCAAGTAGCTCTGTGCTATAATTTTCGAGAAACTCAAGCATCCGTTTTCATGCCGCCTCTTTTGCGCGCGACTTGCGCCAGACGCACTTTCCCAACATCCATTGCCGCTGGATCACTTAAATTCATTAAACCTCCTTTGCGATGCGCAAAGGTAAGTATGTGGTGTTGGCCCATTGCTAAAGGTTCCCGAATAAGGCGGTCCCAGAGGCTGAATCCATCATCTGACGTGGTGCTACCGGTGGTGCCGAATACCTGTGGCTCGAGCACTGGGGCCTTACGGCGCTGGTAGTCTAGATGGATGGCGTAGGGATCGGCACGAACCTTATCGCGTATCGCAGCCTCGACCCATTGATTGAGCGATATTTCCTCAGCGGATGCCGCTTTGGCCGCGCGTTCATGTAGCCCGCAATCGATACGGACGTTGAAAGAACCGCTGAACGGCTTATTCGGCGATTTGCCCACGGCCTCGCAGGTCTCAATGTAGTCATCCACGAGATCTCGAAATGTGCTTTCAACGAGCTTCGAGTCCGTCACATCATCAATCACGAGGTCATCGATGTGGAGAACGCGCAGACGAAATACTCCGTCCTCGTATTTTGCGGAACCTTGAAAGCCCCTATGTCGAAGAAGGGTCATCTCTGTAGCCCCAATTGCTCTTGCATCGCTTTTACCGTACCGGGTCCCATCTCATCGTCATGCGGTTCATGAAACAAGATGATCCTATCTCCAGGTCCTACATAACGCCGACGAGAGCCGCCGGTTCTGCCGGTTTTGACTTCAGTGAAGTGCAAAGCCGCCAGAACCTTTAGGAAACTACGAAAAGAATACGGCCCTCGGCAGGCCGCAAACTCTTCAATCAGCTTTTCCTGCTGGCCCATCTATCCATCGCGCGAGAGGACCTGCAACTAGAATCTAGTTGCAAGGTCGATTGTTTCCAGAGTGTGCATAGCAGATAATCACCACAACCTCACACTGTCCAGCCATAGCAACGCCTCCCGTAGTGTGTATGTACATATGGCCCACCAGCTTTAGTGAGCCCCGCAACTAACTGAGCGGTGCGATTTGATTTATGACTTTCAGGCGATCCGAGTGGAGCGGACGTTGTAATTCCAGCGCCTCTTCCACCGACCCAGTTAGCCATTGGTCCCAGTCATCGCGCTGTAGCATCACCGGCATAGCCTTCGGATGGATCGGGCGCACGACGTCGTTGGCAAATGGGTCGATGAGATATCGACCCCGATCACGCGTAAGGATAAAATCATTCTGCCCGTCCTTATCTTGCGGGATCGCCGCGCCTACGGCCTCCCTTGCAACCGTTCGGGTGATTGACGACGGGCGCGGGCCTTAGCTCGGACACGGTCTGAGATATACCTCGGATGACGCAAGGTTCGGCGCCCGTCTCAAGTCTGTTCTCTAAAAAACAGACCACAACAGATAAGGATGACGGGACTTTTGACTGGATAGGCTAAGGGGCGACGCGGTTTGCCTACACGAGATTCCGCATCAAGTGCGGGATGACGAGTTCTTAGGGGTGTCGCACAGCTTATCCAGATGCATCCGGATGTGCGCCGCTTCGGCAGGCGTATTCGCCAGCGATATCGCGCGGTCAAAGGCTTCTTTGGCGTCGCAGGGGCGGCCGAGTTGCTGGAGGAGGGCGCCGCGCAGGCCGTGGAAGTAGAAATAGCCGGTCAGCGCCTCGGCCAGGGGTTCGATGAGGGCGAGGGCGGCGTCGGGGCCCTTGGCTTTGGAGGTCGCGACGGCGCGGTTGAGGGTGACGATGGGTGAGGGCTCCAGCCGTTCCAAGACGCCATAAAGCAGGTCGATCTCCGCCCAATCGGTCTCGGCGGCCGTCAGCGCGCGGGCATGGAGGGCAGCGATGCAGGCCTGGATCAGATAGGACCCGCGCCGGCGGTGGCGGATTGCCTTGTCGATCAGGGCGAGGCCTTCGGTGATCAGCACCCGGTTCCAGCGCGCCCGATCCTGATCTTCAAGCAGGATGATCTCGCCGGCGGCATCGAAACGGGCGTCGGTGCGGGAATGTTGCAGCAGCATCAGGGCCAGCAGTCCCATCATCTCCGGTTCGGCCGGGAAGAGGCGCAGCAGCAGGCGGGCGAGGCGAATGGCTTCATCACACAAGGGTGCGCGGCGGCCCGTCTCCTTGGCGGCGGCCGAATAGCCTTCGTTGAAGACCAGATAGATCATGGCGGCGACGGCGCCGAGGCGTTCGGCCCGTTCCACTGGACCCGGCGCCTCGAACGGCACGGTGTTGGCGGCGACCTTGGCTTTGGCTCTTGTGATGCGCTGTTCCATCGCGCTTTCGCTGACCAGGAAGGCGCGGGCGATCTGCTTGACGCTGAGGCCGGAGACGATGCGCAGCGCGAGCGCGATCTGCTGGGTCGCCGGCAGGTCCGGGTGGCAGCAGATGAACAGCAGGCGCAAGATATCGTCGCGATAATGCCCGCCATCCAGACGCTCGGCGATATCGGCCTCGGCATCCGAGAGATCCGACAGCAGCTCTTCGGGTGGCAGTTCGGTAATCTTGGCCTGGCGCCGGACGGCATCGATCGCGGCATTGCGGCCGACAAAGATCAGCCACGCAGCGGGATCGCGCGGCGGGCCGTTCTGCGGCCAGGTCTTGAGGGCCTTGAGGCTGGCTTCCTGAAAGGCTTCCTCGGCGATATCGAGGTCCCGGAAATACCGCAGCAGCGCGCCCAGCACCTGGGGCCGGGCGCCGATCAGAGCGGCATCGATCCAGCAGAGGTCGGGAGTCACTTCGTTTGCCTATCGCGCTTTGCGCTACTTGAGGCCGTGTGTGTTGGCCTATCGCCCTTCGGGCTGCTTGAGGCGGGGGTCATCGCGTGACTTCACCCGGCCGGAAGACCATCAGGGGTCGCAGCTCGAACGCGCCGGCAGAGCCGCTGGCGGCGGCCAGCTCCTTGGCGATGCGGGTGGCATCCTCGAGATCGTCGCAATCGACGATATAGAACCCCAGCAGCTGTTCTTTGGTTTCGGCAAACGGCCCGTCGAGGATCAGGGGCTCTTTGCCCTTGCGGATCGTGGTTGCCGCGGTGGTGGGCAGCAGGCGGGCGACCGGGCCTAGGCGACCTTCGGCGCGCAGCTTGTCCTGCACGGCGCCCAGGCGCTCCATCACGGCCGCATCCTCTTCCTTGGACCAGCCATGGACGATTTCTTCATTGTCGTAACACAGGATGGCATAAAGCATCGGACGTTCCCCCTTTAAGACCCATAGGACGAACGACTATGCCCACGACCGACAGGGCGCCTGAACTAATTTTCTAGGGAGTTCCAGATGATCATCGACCGGCTCGACCATCTCGTCCTGACCGTGGCCAGTATCGATGCGAGTGTCGCCTTTTATACCCAGCGCCTCGGCATGGGCGTTGTGACGTTCGGGCAAGGGCGCAAGGCGCTGAGCTTCGGGCGGCAGAAGATCAATCTGCATGAGGTGGGGAAGGAATTCGAGCCGAAGGCGCGGGTGGCGACGGCCGGGTCGGGCGATCTCTGTTTTATCATCGAGGGGCGGCTCGACGACATCATCCCGGGGCTGGCGGATCTGATCATCGAAGGGCCGGTCATGAGAACCGGCGCGATCGGGGCGATCCGTTCGATCTATCTGCGTGATCCGGACGGCAATCTGATCGAGCTGTCGGAATATCTGCCGGCCTAGGCTCCCTTTCTAGGAGCTAGAAGCCGAAGCAGGGGCGCTGAGGGGTTTCGATGCAATCGGTGTCGATCGTCATCGCGCTGAGCGGATCGGGAGTTTTGGTTTCGAAGATCTGTTCGAACAGGGCAAATCCCTCATTCGGCAGCAGGTCGATCTGTTCGATATGGGGCGAGAATTCGGACATGGCCGGGTCCCCCTTATTTTAGAGTGCGCAGGTGGTCTAGGCGCCCATCGGGGCGGGCCAGGCGACTTCGAATTCGTCGGGGCTGACGGCGCGCAGCACGGCGGCATCGGCACCCATGTTGCGCACGGTCAGCGCGTCATTGAGGGCCGCGCTATAGGCCAGCTCATAAGAGGCGAACAATTGCTCGGCCTTATTGACGATGACCTTCCACTGCTTTTCGGCGGGGGCAACGAAGAAGAGATAACCGGACATTGAGGAAGCCTTTCGTTGAGGGGCGTTTTCTTGGGCCCCCTCAAGCTGCCTTTTTATGTGCGGCGCGAAAATTCGGCCTGTTGGCTAAGCCTCAGGACTAAACCCTTGGCCTAACCCAGCACCCCGCGCAGGACGTCGAGGATAAGGCCGCTACCGGCCTCGATCAGCAGGACATCCCGGCCGACAACGACTCTGAGATAGCGGTCGTCCAACCGGGGCAGGCGGGTCGTTAGGTCGCCGGGCAGATACTTCTTGGCGATGCCCGGGGGCAGCGGCTTGCCGCGGGCGAGATTCTTGGCAATCCCGGGCGGCAGGGAGCCTTGCGCCGGCCTGGCGCGATAATAATCGGTGATCGTCTGGGCCTCGTCGGCCCCGAAGCGGATGCTGACGGAGAGGTTCAGGCTGTCGCTGGCCGTTCGGCCGTCTTGGCCTCCCTGCTTCGTGTGGCCCTTACCTTTGCCGGGGTCGGCCGAAGCGGTACCGGCAAAGGCAATCAGCAGGCTTAGGGTGATGGCGGTCAGGCGCATGATGGATCTCCTTGAGCTTCAGCATGCCGCCTGGAACTGGGCAATATTGTGAAGCTGGAGATGAGGGCTCAGTCCCAGGTAGGCGCTAGGCCCGGCGGGCTGACGATACGGCCTTTGGATGTGGCAAGCGCTTGAATTGCCTGCATGTCCTCGGGGCTGAGCGCGAAATCGAAGATCGCGAGGTTTTCGGCGGCGCGGGCCTCGCTGACGGTCTTGGACAGCGCGATGATGCCGTCCTGCTGCACCAGCCACCGCAGCACCACCTGGGCGATGCTTTTGCCGTGCCGGGCGGCGATCTCCTGCAAGGCCGGATCTTTGAAAACCTTGCCGTCGGCCATGGCGTAATAGCCGGTGACGGAAAGGCCGAGCTGCTGGGCGGCGGCAATCACGGCGGATTGGTCGAGATAGGGGTGATATTCCACCTGATTGGTGACCAGGGGGGCATCGCTCAAGGCGGCGGCTTCCTTCATCATCGCGATATTGAAGTTGCTGACGCCGATATGGCGGGTCTTGCCGGCTTTGCGCGCCGCGTTAAGGGCGCCGATCTGCTCGGCCAGTGGCACCGCCTCGTTTGGCCAATGCAGGAGCAGCAGATCGACATGGTCGGTTTGCAGCTTTTGGAGGCTTTCCTCGATCGAGCGAGCGAAGTTTTCGGCGCGGTAGTTTTCGACCCAGACCTTGGTGGTCAGGAAGATCTCGTCGCGCTTCACGCCGGAGGATTTGATGCCGGCGCCGACCTCGGCTTCATTGCCATAGATCTGCGCGGTATCGATGTGGCGGAAACCGAGGTTCAGAACATGCGGCACCATGCGCAACACATCGGGGCCGGGGACGCGGAAGGTGCCGAAACCCAAGGCGGGAACCGCGGCGCCGTTCGAATTAACCGTAAACATATGATCTATCCTATGGATCAGTGCGAGAGAACCGGGGCGGCGTCGGTATCGGCGCTGGCGGGGGATTTGCGGTCGAGCAAACTGCTCCAGATCGTGAGACCCAGGGCACCGGCGACCATGATCCCGCCGACCCAAGGAGTGGCACCCAGGCCAAGGGAGGAGGCGACCACTAGCCCGCCGATCCAGGCGCCGGCGGCAATGCCGAGATTGAAGGCGGCGATATTGAGGGCCGAGGCGACATCGACCGCGCCGGGGCGGAACTTCTTGGCAAGTTGCACGACATAGAGCTGCAGGCCGGGCACATTGGCGAACGACAGGAAGCCGAGAGCGGCAAGCGTTACTAAGGCGAAGATCGGCGAGGGGGCGGTGAAGGTGAAGAGCACCAGCACCAGGGCCTGGACCGCGAAGAGGCCGATCAGTGCCTTCACCGGATTGCGGTCAGCGATCTTACCGCCGGCGATGTTACCGGCAGCAATCGCCAGACCATAGAGGCCGAGCACGAGGCTGACGGTCGAGGCCTGGAAACCGGTCACCTGTTCCAGCATGGAGGCCAGGAAGGTGAAGGTGACAAAGGTGCCGCCATAACCCAGCGCCGTCATCGCGAAGACCAACAGCAGGCGGCCGCTGCCCAGCACACGAACCTGATCGATCATGCGGGCCGGCGGGGCCTTGGCGATGGTCGAGGGCAGCAGGGCGGCGATGCCGACAAAGGCGATCACACCCAGGCCGGCAACGGCCCAGAAGGTCGCCCTCCAGCCCATGGCCTGCCCAATGAAGGTGCCGAGCGGCACGCCGGTGACGATGGCGACGGTAAGGCCCATGAACATCATGGCGATGGCGGACGCCCGGCGGTCTTCGGCAACCAGGCCGGCGGCGATGGTGGCGCCGACCGAGAAGAAGACGCCATGGGCAAAGGCGGACACTACCCGGGCGACCAGCAGGGTTTCGTAGGTCGGGCTCAGGGCTGCGGCACTATTGCCGATGATGAAGAGCGCCATCAGCCCCAGCAGCAGAGGCTTACGCTCGATCCGGCCGGTCAGCGCGGTCAGGATCGGGGCGCCGAAGGTGACACCGAGGGCATAGACGCTGACGATGAGGCCGGCGAGGGGGAGAGAAATGGCAAGATCACTCGCCACCATCGGCAGCAGGCCGACGATGACAAATTCGGTGGTTCCGATCGCATAGGCCGCAATCGTCAAGGCGAACAGCGCGAGTGGCATGATGGATCCTTGGGGCCGCGCATAGCGGCGGTGGCAGTTGATGTTGTCTGGGAATATCGGGTATCGGCACTTGCGCGATAATCCATGCTATTGGATTATCAGTTTTGAATTTAGTTCACAGGTGAGCGATGAATAACCGCGCGGGCGAGATGGAGGTCTTTGTCCTGGCTGCCGAAACCGGCAGTTTCTCGGCGGCTGGCCGGCGCTTGAACCTCTCGCCCTCAGCGGTCAGCAAGCTCGTCAGCCGGATCGAGGATCGCCTGGGGACCCGCCTGCTGGTGCGCTCCACCCGCGCTTTGCGCCTGACGCCGGAGGGCGAGGTCTATTTGCAGCGCGCGCAAGTGATCCTGGCCGAGATCGAGGAAGCCGAGCGGCTGGTGGCCAATGGCGCCGAAGCGGTGCCGCGCGGGCGCCTGCGGGTCAATGCCGGGGTGGGCATCGGCGTGCGGCTGATCGTGCCGCTGGTGCCAGCCTTTCTGGAGCTTTATCCGCAAGTCGAACTGGATCTGTCGCTCACCGACAGCGTGGTCGATATCATTGAAGAACGCGCCGATATCGCGATCCGTACCGGGCATCTGCGGGACAGTACGCTGAAAGCCCGCAAGATCTTCGAAAGCCGCCGGGTGATCGTCGCCTCGCCGGCCTATCTCGCCCGCCACGGCATGCCGCAGGTGCCGGCCGATATCGAGCGGCACAATTGCCTACGCTTCAATTTCCGCCGCGCCCAGGACGACTGGCCGTTCCGCGATCCCAAAACGGGAGCGACGGACATGCGGCCGGTCTTCGGGAATTTTCAGGGCAATAATGGCTCGACGGTGCGGCAGGTGTGCCTGGATGGGTTGGGCCTCGCGCGGGTCGGGCGCTTCCATGTCGAAAAGGATATCGCAGCCGGTACCCTGGTGCCGGTGCTGGAGGACTTTAACGGCGGCGATATCGAGGTCATCCATGCGGTTTACGTCGGTCATGACCATCTCGCGGCCCGCATCCGGGCCTTCATCGACTTTTTGGTGGAACGCGTCCGATAGGTTGAATCATCTGATATTGTTACAATTTTTTGTCTGACATCGTGGGGACCTGACAGGTTTTTTCCAGAGCTGAGCAAGATTAGGGTGGCCGGATCGAAGCGTTTGATCGCTAGGCCGCGAGTCAGTCTTGGCGTGGGGCCAAAGAAACCAAAGGGATGTCGCCGATGTTTCGCTCCTCCATTTCGGCCCTGCTTGTCAGTGTCATGTCCATCATTCTGGCAGGTCTCGTCATTGCGGTCGGTATCCTGACCGTGCAGTCCTGGAATGATTATTGGACCGCTGAAGCGATCGAGAATGGAGCAACGGCGAACCGTACCCTCTTCGTCGGGACGTTCACCACCCGCGGGCAAATTTCCGAAGGTCAGACGGCGCTGGCGGCCGAAGCCTCACCCCAGGCGCGCCTCGATAAGATCCGTGCCCCCGCGCTGGAAGCCTTCAATGCCGCCACGGCAGCGCTAGCCAAAAGCAAGGTGCCGGGCAGCGCCGCCTTGCTGACCAAGCTGCAGGACAGCCTTGCCGAACAGAACCGCGCCTGGGCCATCGTGATGGATCAGGCCAGCAAGCCGATTGCAAGCCGCGCGCTTCCGGCCGCTGATCCGTTCTGGAATGCCGTGCGGGCGACGGTGGCCCTGCTGGATAATGGCGGCAGCCTGGTTGGCAATAGCGTGCGGATGAAAGATCCGGCGGTGGCCGATATGCTGCGCATCCGCGAGGCTGCCTGGCAGACGCGCGATAATTTCGGCAGCCAATGCTCGCTGCTGCGCCCGACGGTGTTGCAGAACAAGACGCCGACGGCCGAGGTGATCGGTAAATGGAACCAGATCAAGGGCCTCTATATGGGCGGCCAGCAGATCATGGCCGACTATGCCCTGCGCCCCGACGCGCCACCGGCGCTGGCAGCTCAGATCAAGACGGCGATGGCCGATATCGCCGGCTCGCAGCAGAAGGTCGATGCTTATGTCGCCGCAATCGATGGCAGCGGCCAGGGCAAGGTGGATGCCGAAACCTATCGCATCGCCTGCAACGGCCCGTTCGAGAACATTCTGAAGGTCGCTCTGATGGCGCTCGACCAATCGGTCGATTACGCGGAGCAGCGGCAGAATGCAGCGCTCTGGAGCCTGATCCCGTCGAGCATCGGTCTGCTTGCCGCTCTTGCAATATCCGTCTTTGGCCTGATCTCGATCCGCCGCCGCCTGAGCCAGCCGCTGGCCGCCCTGATGCAGTCGATCAAGCTGCTGTCGGCTCGTGACTTCGGGACGCCGGTGCCCGCCCTGGCTAATCCCGACGAACTCGGCAGCATGGCGAGTGCACTGGAAAGCCTGCGTCAGAGCGCGCTCGAAGCCGAACGGTTAGAACTCGAAAGCGCTAGCCGCCGGGAATCGGAAATGGCACGCGCCCGGCATATTCAGACGGTGAGCGAATCCTTCCAGGCCAATGTCGCCCAGGCGCTCGATACCATCGGGCAGGCCTCGGCGACCCTTGAAGCCACCTCCAGCACCATGAAAATGGTGGCGGACGATACCAGCTCGCAGGCCTCTGCCGTCTCCAGTGCGGCCGAAGAAACCTCGCATTCCGTGCAGACGGTGGCGGCGGCAACCGAAGAACTCTCGACCTCGATCGCCGAAATCTCGCAGCAGGTCAGCAAAAGCGCCGATATGGCCCATAGCGCCGCTTCGCAGGCGACGGTCACCAACAAGACGGTCGAGGAACTGGCGATCGCGGCCAAGAAGATCGGCGACGTCATCGGCCTGATCTCCGACATTGCCTCGCAGACCAACCTGCTGGCCTTGAATGCCACCATCGAAGCGGCGCGCGCCGGCGATGCGGGCAAGGGCTTTGCGGTGGTGGCCGCCGAAGTGAAGAACCTCGCGAGCCAAACCTCGCAGGCGACCGAGGAAATCTCGGCCCAAGTCAACCAAATCCAATCGACCACGGCCGAGGCGGTGACCGCGATCGTCGGCATCACCGATATGATCCGCAGCATCAGCGAAGGCTCCTCGGCCATCGCCGCCGCCGTGGAACAGCAGGGCGCCGCGACCCGCGAGATCAGCAATAACGTCCAGCGGGTGGCCCAGGGCACGGCCGAAGTGACCAGCACCATCACCTCGCTCGCGCAATCCAGCCAGCAGACCGGCGAAGCCTCGCAAGCCGTGACCAAGGCCGTCGGCCAGGTGGCCGTCGAACAGGCCCGCCTGCGCGGATCGGTCGAGGAATTCCTGACCCAGGTGAAGGCCGGCTAAGCCTTCAGGCAGCAGAGCAGGGGGAAGTCGCCGATAAACCCGGCGATTTCCTTTTGTATTTGGATCTCGCGACCATCCAGGCAGTTTCGCAAGGTCACATTCTGGATGTCTTCAGGCAGGGCGATGTTCGTATCGCCCCAGGCTTGTGGCCGGATGGTCGGCTTGTCGCTATCGACCAAGGGCGCGGAGAGGCGCGGGACGATCACCAATAGAGTCTGATCCTGCCAGCGCCGCACAAAACCAATCAGCCGTTCGGCATGGCCGTCGGTAAAGGCAAGCGGCTCGTAACTGCCTTTGGCGAAGAGCTCGGGGTGGGCTTTGCGAGCTCGCAGGATCTGTCGGATCAGCGCCTGTTTAATGGCGCCGGATCGCCAATCCGTCAGGTCGAGATCGTCCTCCAGCGTCGCGGCACGCCGTGCAAAATCCACCGGCCGGCGATTGTCGGGATCGACTAGGCTGAAATCCCAGAACTCGCAGCCCTGATAAAGATCGGGCACGCCGGGGACGGTACAGCGCAGGATGGTCTGAGCAAGGCCGTTGAGGGCGGCGGCGGGGGCGAGGCGCTGGACGAATTTATCCAGGCTGCAGGCTTCGGCGTGAAGGAATTCCGCCAGCAGATCGTGGCAGGCGGTTTCATAGGCTGCGTTCGGCACCGCCCAATCGGATCGCTGTTTGGCTTCGCGCAGAGCCTTGCGTTGCCATTCCTTCAGGCGGTCTTCGAAGGCAGGGTCGGTTCCTGAAAGGGGCCAGGCGCCGAGGATGGTTTGATAGAGGAAATAGGCATCGACCGGATGCACGCCGTGGACTGATGCCAGATCCATCCAGGGTTCGACAACCGCCGCCCATTCGCGTGGAATTTCGGACAGGACGGCCAGGCGAGCCCGGCTGTCTTCCCCGCGTTTGTGATCATGGGTGGCGGTGGTCAGCATGGCTTGCGCTGGCCGGCGGGATGCTGCGGCGTGGAAGCCTGCCACATCCAAGCTGAAATGCCCCGGGGTGCTGCCGACATCATTGCGGGAAAGCTGCGGGGCCAGGCGATAGAAGAGCGTGTCCTCGACCGATTTGGCGGCAGTTGGGGCGGAGAGTTGCTGAAAGCGCCGGATCGCCTCTAGCCTTGCTGTGCGCAGGGGGCCGCGCGGGGTTAGGCGCGGCGCTTCCCCACCGAGCCAGCGATCGAGGTTTGCAAGCATCACTTGCTCGGCGGGGGAGGCGCCCTCGAGCGCCAGGGCTAGGACCTTCTGCATCAGCTTGCTGTCCTGCGCGCTGCGCCCGGTTGGCCCGGCATAGGTGCGATAGACCGGGAAATGCGCGATCAGGCGGCGTAGCGCTCGGCGGATGAGGGCGATGTCCGCCTCTTCATCCTCGGCCTGGGCGAGCTTCAGCAGGGCGAGGCAGGCGGCCTCGAATTCCGCAAAGAGGCGGAAGGCCAGGATCTCGTGACGGGCAGCCTGTTCTGCTGCCTCGACATCGAACCCACCGGCATCCAACCGCCCCCAGAGATCGACCATCGGCTGATCGCCGGCGGGGTCGTGCTGGAGGGCGGAGACCTGGGCCATGAAATCATAGCCGGTGGTGCCGTCGGTCTGCCAATCGACGGGCAGCTCTTCATCCCGGGCCAGGATCTTTTCGACCAGGATATAGGGCGGATGGTCCGAGCGCAGGCTGGCCAAGCGGCGGCGCAGCTTGCGGCAATAGCCGCGGGGATCGCGCAAGCCATCGATATGATCAAGCCGCAAGCCATCGATCAGCCCTTCGGCATAAAGCTGGAATATCTTGCCATGCACTGCTTCGAAAACGGCGGGGCGTTCGATGGCTAGGCCGGCCAACTCGTTGATGTCGAAGAAGCGCCGCCAATTCAGGCGATCAACGCCGGTGCGCCAATAGGCGAGATGGTAGTGCTGCTTGTCGAACAGGCGTTGCAGGCGAACCCAAGTGAGCGGGCCGTCTTCCAGGCTGCCGGGGGCAAGCGGCAGAAGATTGCCTGCATAATCGAGGGCGCCGTCTTTGATTGTTATTTCACCGGCGTCAAACAACTGCCGCAGGGGTTTGCCCAGGATCGGCAGGCAGACTTTTCCGCCGCCTGCGTCCCAGCCGATATCGAAGAAATCGGCATAGGGGCTGTCCTGGCCATGGGCCAAGACATCACGCCACCAGGGATTGCCGAGGTCGGCCGCCAGATGGTTCGGGACAAAATCGACGATCAGTCCCAAGCCGCGGGCATGCAGCGCTTCGACCAACTGCCGCAGACCGGCTTCGCCGCCGAGTTCCGGGTTCACCTGGGTCGGGTCGGTGCCGTCATAGCCATGGGTCGATCCCGGCCGGGCGGTAAGGATCGGCGAGGCATAGAGATGGCTGATCCCGAGATCCGCGAGATAGGGCACACGCGCGGTAGCATCGGCGAAGGTGAAGCCTTTGTGCAGCTGGAGTCGATAGCTCGCCCGCACCGTCACGCTTTTGGCCTCAAGCGCGAGAGATCGCGCATGCGGGCGCCAGCTGCCGTTGCGTGCAGGCCTTCGCTATCGGGGGCGAGGCGTTGGCGCCAATTGGGATATTCGGTGACGGTGCCGGGTAGGTTCGGCTGTTCGGTCAGACCCAGCAGATCTTCGAGCGGTACCAGGGCGAGCGGGGAGGCAGTGCTCGCGATATGGCGGATGGCGCCGTCGAGGACATCCTGGGTGCTGGTGGGGGGCGTCGGCAGGCTGCCGCTGGCTTCCAGCGCATCGATCAGGCCATCGCGATCACTCGTGCGTTCGTTGAACTCCATCAGTTTCTGCGGCCCTTCTTGCGGATAGCGCACGGTAATATCGCGGCGCTCCCACCAGCCGGCGGTGGTCGGCAGATCATGGGTAGTGGTGACGGCGACGCTATTGGTCGACCATTCCTCGGGCGGAATGAAGCCCTGCTCGTTGCGCTCGAACCACAGAACGCCGATGCCCATGACGCCGGCCTTGGCCATTTCCGCACGAAACCCCGGTGGGACGGTGCCCAAATCCTCGCCGATCACCACGGTCTTCTGGCGGTGGGATTCCAGCGCCAGGATGCGCAGCATGTCGGCCATCGGATAGGTCAGATACGCGCCTTCGGTGGCGCTAGCCCCTTCGGGCACCAACCAATGGCGGTTGAAGCCGAGGATATGGTCGATCCGCAATCCGCCGGCACTGCGCATGGCGGCCCGCAGCATCGCGATGAAGGGGGCAAAGCCGGTGCGTTTCAGGGCACGCGGAGAAAAGCCGGTGAGGCCCCAGTTCTGCCCGCTGCGATTAAGAAGATCGGGCGGCGCGCCGATGGAGGGGCCGACCAGCACCTCGCCCTGATGGCTCCAGGCGTGGCTACCGCCCGGATCGGTGCCGATGGCGAGATCGAGGATCAGGCCGATGGCCATGCCGGCCGCCGTCGCGCGGTTTTGGGCGGCGGCAAGATTGCTGCTGGTCAGCCATTGCAGGAACAGGTGGAAATCCACCTCGTCCCGGTGCGCCCGCACGAAGGTGGCGACTTCTGGGTTCTGGGGTTGGCGATAGGCTTCAGGCCAATGGCGCCAGTCGGTGCAGTTGGGGTCGGTGCGCAGGAAATGCGCGTGCAGCGCTTCATAGATCGCATGGGCCTTGATGCCGGCGCCGGCTTTGTCTGAAAAGGCGGCGAAGGCGGCACCGGGCGCGGTTGTCTTATCACGCAGCGCCGGCAGCACCAGGCCATAGAGGACCCGCAGAGTCATATATTTCGCCTGTCCCGCGCGTTCCGGGTCGATCAGCGGCAATGCTTCTAGGGCGGCACGTTCCGCCTCGAGGCCTGCAGCCTGAATGGCATGGCGCAGGGTCGCGCCATCGAACAAGACACCGGGATCGGCATAGAGCGGATTGAGGGCCAGGCGGCTCGAGGGCGAATAGGGGCTGCAGCGGCCGGGAATGGCGGAAAACAGTGCATGCAAGGGGCTGGTCGCTAGGGCATCCGCCCCGGCTTCGGCCAGGATCTCGGCGCATTCGGCAAGGGCGGTCAGATCGCCGATGCCGCCATCGCCCCGCCGGCCAAGGCCATAGATCTGGGCAACCGACCCCCAGGCCTTGCGATCGCCAATGACATCTTTCAGGGAAAAACACCGGTCGGGGGTTAGGGCGAGGATCGTCTCGCGCCCCATCATTTGCAGGCGATGATAACCGGGCCGCGCCAGCACGGGTTCGATATAGAAGCCGCGATTATCCTGCAGGGTCTTGCCGGAAAAGAAGGTGCCATCCTCCAGCGTCATTTGATAATCGCCGCCGAGCGCCACGCGGATGGGGCTGCCGAGGGTGGCGGTGATCATGCCATCGCCGCTCGTCTGGCGTTCCTGATAGAGCCGCTCCTCGCTCTCACCAATTGCCCGCTGACTGTCACACGGCAGGCCAAGGGCGTTGAGCAGGCTGCGAATCGTGTCGGGGGAGACGGTTTGCGGGACGCCGAAGGCATCGCTCCAACTGGTTTGCAGCCCAACCTGGGCAGCCAGGCGGCGCAGCGGCGTATCGCTCATCAAGCGGGCTCCAGCAAGGCGATCAGGCTGCGGGCGGTCAGCGCGCCGCTGGCGGCATCGGCCGGGGTTTGTAGGGAGGTTGCAAACAGGAAGCTGCCTTCCGGCAGATCCCAGGCAACCGGGGTATCGGCAAAATTCACCGCTAACGTCAGAACCTCGCCAGAGCCCAGTTTCCAGCGTGCAACCGCGCCTTTGTCGCCGAGCGGCGTTGCGCCCAGCGACTTGGTGCCACGCAGGGCGGGGATGATGTGCTGATGGCGCAGCTTCAGCAGATCGGCGTAATAGGTCCGCCAGATCGGATCCTTTTCTTCAGCCACCGTGTCGGGCTTCGAGCGCTCGAAGGTCGCGAGTGCATTCGGATCCGGGATCGTCTCGCGGGCCGAGGGATTGCTGAAGCCAGGGAAGCTTTTGAATTCCCGCCGCCGGCCTTCGCGCACGGCTTCGGCCAGATCGCCGCCATGATCGGTAAAATAGAGGAAGGGCGTCTGGCTGCCCCATTCCTCGCCCATGAAAAGCATTGGGATCTGCGGGCTGAGCAGAATCAGGGCGGTGGCTGCTTTGAGCTTTTCCGGATCGGTCAGGGTGATCAGGCGATCGCCCATCGGGCGGTTGCCGATCTGGTCATGGTTCTGGATGCAGGTGACAAAGGCGGTTGGAGGCAGATCGCCACTGGGGGTGCCACGCGGCCCACCCTTATGACCCGAATGATCGCCCTGATAGATGAAGCCGCTTTCGAGGAACCGAGCGAGGCGCTGGGCCGGCTCGTTGGCATAATCGATATAATAGCCGTCGGCCTCGCCGGTCAGCAGATGATGCAGGATATGGTGGCCATCGTCGTTCCACTGGCCGTCATAAGGGCCGGTCAGCAGCGAGGCGGTGTTATTCTCGTTCTCCAGCACCAGATGGATATGGCGGTCGGCGGCAAATTCGCCTCGGATGGCGCGGGACATTTCCTTCAGGAAACCATCGTCGCCGATCGCCTGCACGGCATCGAACCGCAGGCCGTCGAAACGGAAGTCTTTGAGCCAATAAAGCGCGTTCTCGATGAAATAGCGCCGTACCTCTGGCCGCTCGAAATCGATGCCGTCGCCCCAGGGTGTATGACGATCCTTGCGGTAAAAGGACGGGGCATAACGTCCGATGTAATTACCGTCGGGGCCGAAGTGATTATAGACGACATCCAGGAAGACCATCAGACCCAGGCTATGGGCCTTATCGATCAGTCTTTTGAGCTCGTCCGGCGTGCCATAGGCACGGCTCGGGGAATAGGGCAGCACACCGTCATAGCCCCAGCCGCGGTCGCCTGGAAACTCCGAGACCGGCATCAGTTCGATCGCGGTGATGCCGAGATCGGCGAGCGATTGCAGCTTTTCCTCAACCCCGCGATAACCGCCCAGCGCCCCGACATGCAGCTCATAGAGCACCGTTTCGGTCCAGGGGCGGCCCTTCCAGCCCTCGGTCTGCCAGACGTAGGACTTGGGATCGGTGACGAGGCTTGGCCCATGCACGCCCTCGGGCTGAAAGCGTGAAGCGGGGTCGGGCACTAACAAGCCATCGCTGAGCTCGAAACGATAGCGCGCCCCGACCGAACAGGGCGCCAGCAGCTCGAACCAGCCGTGGGTCCCAGGACGCATAGGGATCGCCGGCTCATCATCGATGACGAGGCCGACTGACTTTTCGCCCGGGGCCCAGAAGCGGAAGCGGGTGCCGTCCTTCTCAATGTGCGGACCGAACAGCAGCGCCGTGGAGGGCAATGTCATCATCCTTCAGCCTCCAGACGAGCAGACACCAGGACTGCGGCGGGGGCTTCGACCAGGATGCTGGTGCCCATCTCGCTGTCATTGGCTTCGGGGCGGGCGCTATCGATCAGAACCCGCCAGGGGTAATGTGGGAAAGGCAGGGTGAAATCGGCATCCTCGCCTGAGCCATTGATCAGCAGGGCCAGCACCTCAACGGTATCCCCCATCGATTTGGCGGCGCGCACCATGATCAGGCGGCGGCCTTCGGTGTCGCCCCAGGCCTCCTGGCTCAAAGGCTGGCCGCTTTCATCATACCAGGAGATATCGGGCAGATCGGGTGCGGGGTTGGTCTGGCCATGGAGAAATTCGGGCCAGCGCAACACCGGGAAAGCCCGGCGGATCTTGGCGAGCTGCGAGACATAATCAGTCAGTGCCCGGCCTTCGGTCGTATTGGCCAGGGTCCAATCGGTCCAGGAAATCTCGTTATCCTGGCAATAGGCGTTGTTGTTGCCCTGTTGGGTGCGGCCGAATTCGTCGCCCGCCAGCAGCATCGGGGTGCCGTGGGAGAAGAAGAGCGTGGCGAGCATCGCGCGCTTCACCTTGGCGCGCTTCTCCAGGATCTCTGGATCATCGGTCGGGCCTTCGGCGCCCCAATTGGCGGTGTAGTTTTCGCCGTGCCCGTCGCGGCCATCCTCGCCATTGGCTTCGTTATGTTTGCCCTCGTAACTGACGGCATCTTGCAGGGTGAAGCCGTCATGAGCGGTCAGGAAATTGATCGAGGCCCAGGGGCGGCGCGTGCGGCGGTCGAAGATATCGCTGGAGCCGGCAAGACGGGCGGCGAGATCGCCACGCTGCTCGCTGTCGCCACGCCAGAAACGTCGCACGCCATCGCGATAGCGGTCGTTCCATTCGGCAAAGCCGGGCGGATGATTGCCGAGTTGATAGCCACCGGGGCCGATATCCCAGGGTTCGGAAATCAGCTTCACCTGGGCCAGTACCGGGTCCTGGCGTAGCACGTCGAAGAAGCCGGCGCCTGGGTCGAACCCGTGGGGCTCGCGGCCAAGGGTGCTGCCGAGATCGAAGCGGAAACCGTCGATGCCAAAGGAGGTCGTCCAATAGCGCAAGCTGTCGGCGACCATCTGCAACACACGAGGGTGCGAGGTATTCAGCGTATTGCCGGTACCGGTGTCATTGATGCAATGGCGCTCCTCGCCCGGCACCAGACGGTAATAGCTGGCATTATCGAGACCACGGAACGACAGGGTCGGGCCGAGCTCCGATCCTTCGGCGGTATGGTTATAGACGACGTCGAGGAAGACCTCGATCCCGGCGGCATGCAGGCGGCGCACGGTGGCGCGGAACTCGTTCCGTCCGCCTTCGGAGAGATAGCGCGGCTCGGGCGCGAAGAAGGCCAGGCTGTTGTAACCCCAGTAATTATTGAGCTTCTTCTGCACCAGATGCCGGTCCTGCACATAGGCATGGACGGGCAAGAGCTCGATCGCGGTGATGCCGAGGCGGACGAGATAATCGATCACATGAGGATCGCCCAAGGCGGCAAAGGTGCCGCGTTCGGGTGCGCGGATATCGTCGCGCAACATGGTCAGGCCCCGGACATGGGCCTCATAGATGATGGTTTCCGACCAGGAGCGGTTGGGGCGGCGATCGCCGGACCAATCGAAATTCTCCTGAGTCACCACGGCCTTCACCATCGCGGCCGCACTGTCGCGGGTGTCGAACGACAGGTCGGTGCGCGATGAATTCACGCGATAGCCAAACAGCGCATCCGACCAGCGGATCTGGCCCGACAGCTCGCGGGCATAAGGATCCAGCAGTAGCTTGTGGTGATTGAAACGGTGGCCGGCCTTGGGGTCATAAGGCCCATAGGCGCGATAGCCGTAGGTCAGGCCCGGTTTGGCAAACGGCAGATAACCGTGCCAGACCTCGTCGGTGCATTCCGGCAAGGTCAGTCGCGCCACCTCGCGCTTGCCCGACGGATCGAAGAGGCACAGGTCGATGCGTTCGGCATGGGCCGAAAAGACCGCGAAATTGACGCCCAGCCCATCGCTGGTCGCCCCCAGGGGATAAGGCGAACCCGGGAAAAGCTGATTGGGAAAAGACGGCATCCGGGTCAAACCTCGATCTGCATCAGGAGAACGGCGAGCGGCGGGAGGGTCAAAGCCAGCGACTGTGGATAGCCGTGGCTCTCGATTTCCTCGGTCATAACGCTGCCCTGGTTGCCGAGGTTGCTTCCGCCATAACGTTCTGCGTCGCTATTGAGTTTTTCTTGCCACCGTCCGGGCAGCGGGACCCCGATGCGATAGTTGGTGCGCGGCACCGGCGTCATATTGGCAATGGCGAGAATCGGCTGGCCGCTGCTGCCCTTGCGCAGGAAGGCGAAGATGCTGTTGGCGCGATCGTCGCCGATGATCCAGGCAAAGCCGTCCGGGCTGCCGTCGAGCGTATTCAGGGCCGGCGCGTCGCGATAAAGCCGGTTGAGATCGCCGATCAGATGCTGGATGCCGCGGTGGGAGGGGTCGCTTAAATGATCCCAATCGAGGGCGCGGTCATGGTTCCATTCGCGCTCCTGGGCAAACTCCCCGCCCATGAAGAGAAGCTTCTTGCCAGGATGGGCCCACATCAGCGCAAAGGCGGCGCGCAGATTGGCGAACCGCTGCCAGCGATCGCCCGGCATCTTTGTGATCAGCGAGCCTTTGCCGTGCACCACTTCGTCATGAGAGAGCGGCAGCACGAACTGTTCGGAAAACGCATAGACGAGGCCGAAGGTCACATCGTCGTGGTGGTAGGCACGATAGAGCGTGTCGCGCTCGAAATATTGCAGGCTGTCGTGCATCCAGCCCATGTTCCATTTGTAGGAAAAGCCAAGGCCACCCTCGGAGACGGGCTTGGTGACGCCGGGCCAGGCGGTCGATTCCTCGGCGATCACCAGGGCGCCGGGGCAGCGGTCATGGACGGTCGAACAAAGGTCGCGCAGGAAGGCGACGGCTTCGAGGTTCTCGCGCCCGCCATGGACATTCGGAACCCATTCGCCATAGTTACGGCTATAGTCGCGATAGAGCATCGAGGCGACGGCATCGACCCGCAGCCCATCGATATGGAAATGCTCGATCCAATAAAGCGCGCTGGTCAGAAGGAAATTCGCAACCTCCCGCCGGCCGAAATTATAAATCAGCGTGCCCCAATCCTTATGCTGCCCCTCGCGCGGGTCGGCATGTTCATAGAGCGCGGTGCCGTCGAACTGCGCGAGCCCGTGGGCGTCGTTGGGGAAATGGGCGGGGACCCAATCGAGAATCACGCCGACCTCGGCCCTATGGCAGGCATCGACGAAGGCGGCAAAGCCTTCAGGCGTGCCATAGCGGGCGGTGGGCGCGAACATGCCGAGCGGCTGGTAACCCCAGGAGCCGGTGAAGGGATGTTCGCTGATCGGCAGCAGTTCGATATGGGTGAATCCAAGCTTTTTGACGTAAGGGATCAGCTTGTCGGCCAGCCCATGCCAATCGAGCGGCGCGCCATCGGGCCCATGCAGCCAGGAGCCGGCATGGACCTCATAGATCGACAGCGGCGCGTCGGTTGCCTCAAGTGCCGGGCGCTTTTCCATCCAGCGGTTATCCGTCCAGACGAAGTCCGCTTCCTCGGCAATAACCGACGCGGTTGCGGGTGGCTTTTCGGTCCGCCGGGCATAGGGGTCGGCCTTATGGGGCAGCACATGGCCGCCGGCACCGACGATCTCATATTTATAGCGCTCACCGGGTTTCAGGCGCGGAAGGAACAATTCCCACACGCCGGCCGGATGGCGCAGGCGCATGGGGTGACGGCGGCCGTCCCAGGAATTGAAGTCGCCGACCACCGAGGCCCGCTGAGCATTGGGTGCCCAGACCGCAAACCGAACGCCGGCGACGCCATCGATGGTGACCACGTGCGAGCCGAGGGCGCGCCAGAGATCAAGATGCCGGCCTTCGCCGATCAGATGCAGATCGAGATCGCCGAGGATCGGTCCGAAGGAATAGGGATCTTCGGTTTCCGTCACGGCGCCCGGCCAGGTGATGCGCAGTAGATAGGGCACATCCTCGCGCAGCCAACCGCCGAAAAGCCCATGGTCGCCCTCCGGGATCAGATCGCCCAGAGGACGGCCATCGCGCGAGATCACCTCGACCGAAACTGCGCCGGGCTGAAGAGTGCGCACAAAGGCCTGGCCCTCATACCGATGCGGTCCCAGCACCCGGAAGGGATCGTTGAGGCGGGCCGATACGATGGCCTCGGCAAGTGCACTATCCAGCAACGGCGGCATCTTCATCCTTAAGCTTCCTGCAACGCGGGCGTCATGAGGGCGAGAATCCCGCGCAAGGGAATGCCGAGCCACGCGGGCCGGTTGGCGGCCTCGTAGCAGACCTCATAGGCGGCTTTTTCCAACTCGAAGAGGGCGAGCAAAGCTTCCTCGCTGCGGGCATTCTTCCATTCATGGGGGATGTCGGCGGCGCCTTCGCGATAGCCTTTCAGGAAGGCCGTGACCGCGTGTTTGCGGAAGGTTTCGATCAGCGCCAGGCGCTTCTCGTTGCCTTGCGGGCTGTCGTGGCCGACCTCGGTCTTCATGGCGGCGCAGGCGGCATAATCGAAGGAGCGCAGCATGCCGGCGACGTCACGATAGGGGCTTTGTTTGGCGCGGCGTTCTTCGAGCGGGCGGCTTGGTTCGCCTTCAAAGTCGATGATGAAAACATCGCCCTGCGAGACCAGCATCTGGCCCAGGTGGAAATCGCCATGGGTGCGGGTCAGCATCGAGCCGGCGGCATCCTTGGCGTAACGTGCAACGAGGCCCTTCAGGGCGGCACGGCCCTTCAGGATCTCGGCCGCACGGGCCTGATCCTCTTCAGAGGCCCATTCGGTTTGGCGATCGAGTATATCGAGGGCGGCATCGACCTGCGTGCCGATCCCGGCGATCCAGCCATCGACGTCCTTGTGGTCAGAGAGGCGCGGCGCAAAGGCCTCGTCCTCGGTCGGCTGCGCCAGCAGGGCATGCATCTGGCCAAGCCGCAGGCCGGCCATCTGGGCCAAGGCCTCATAGGACTTCAAGGCATCGTCGCAGGCGGCCTGATCGCCGGTGCCGACCGACAGGTCGGAGGCGGTGCGGCGCAGATAATCCAGCGTCCAGTTCCAGCCATCGCCTTGATTGCGTAGGAAGCTTTGCAGCAGGCCGTAGGTCGTGATCTTGCCGTCGGTATCGACACGTTTGATCTCGCCATAGAGTTTGGCGGTATTGGCAAAGCCGTGGGTGGTGAGATAGCGGCTCATCTCGGCTTCGGGATGGATGCCGTCATTCAGACGCCGGAACAGCTTCAGGATCGCGGCATCACCAATCAGGACCGAGGAATTGGACTGATCGGTCGGCAGCCAGGTGAAGGTTTCTTCGGGAGCTAGTTTCAGGGTCGGATGGGCGTCGGTGGCATCGAAGAGAACTTCGCCGTTGCCCGAGGGCAGGCGCACGTTGCCTTCAAAGGCCGCCAGCAGGGTGCGCACGAAGCCTTCCAGCGCCAGCCCGTCGGTCAGGCGACCAACCTTGTTGCGGCGGCGGACTTGCGCGATGGCCAACTGATGGGGCAGGGCGCCGGTGGTGGTTTCTTCCCACACGATGCCGAGCGGCAGAAGATAACGGTCATTTCCGCTGGTCGTGACCTCGCTCAAGACCATGTCGTCATTGCCCTGAAGCGGGGTCATCTGTTCGATGCTGATACTGCTGATCTTCTTGTGCTTAGAGGCAAACCAGCGGCGGCGGGCGAGATATTCCGGCAGGGCTTCAGTCTCGATCGCGGTTTTGGCCTGGGCTTCCAGGGACTTGGCGAGGGTGCCACGCAAGACCAGGGTCGAGAATTCCGGCAGCACATCGGGCGCCGGGGTGTGCCAGGCCGGCACGCGGGCATCGACTGCCAGCTTGAACCAATAGAAGCCATAGGGCGGCAGGGTCAGCAGATAGGGCAGCTGGCCGATGGGCGGGAAGGAGGAGCCGGCATTCATTTCGACCGGCACCCGGCCATTGAAGACCGAGAGATCCAGTTCGACGGCCTCTGCCGAGCGCGAGAGGTTGGCGACACACATGATGGTCTCGCCATCGAATTCGCGGAGGTACGCCAGAACCTTGCGGTTACCGGGATAGAGGAAGCGCAGGGACCCGCGGCCAAAGGCCTTGTGCTCGCGCCGGACCGCCAGCATGCGGCGGGTCCAATTCAGTAGGGAATGGGGATCGCGGGACTGGGCTTCGACATTGATCGCCTCGAACCCATACAGCGGATCCATGATCGGCGGCAGGACGAGCTGGGCCGGGTTGGCGCGCGAGAAGCCGCCGTTGCGGTCGGGCGACCATTGCATCGGGGTGCGCACGCCGTCGCGGTCGCCCAGATGGATATTGTCGCCCATGCCGATCTCGTCGCCGTAATAGATGATCGGCGTGCCGGGCATGGAGAGGAGCAGGCTGTTCATCAGCTCGATCCGGCGGCGATCGCGCTCCATCAAGGGCGCAAGGCGGCGGCGGATGCCGAGATTGATGCGCGCGCGCTTTTCCGAGGCATAGACTTCCCAGAGGTAATCGCGCTCGCTATCGGTGACCATTTCCAGGGTCAGCTCGTCATGGTTGCGCAGGAAGATCGCCCATTGGCAATTTTCCGGTATTTCCGGGGTCTGGCGCATGATGTCGCTGATCGGGAAGCGGTCTTCGCGGGCGATCGCCATATACATGCGGGGCATCAGCGGGAAGTGGAATGCCATATGGCATTCATCGCCGGCGCCGAAATAGAGCTGGGTGTCTTCGGGCCACTGATTGGCCTCGGCCAGCAGCATGCGACCAGGATAATCGCGGTCCATCTCGGCCCGGATGATCTTCAGGATCTCGTGGGTTTCGGGCAGATTCTCGTTGTTCGTGCCTTCGCGCTCCACCAGGTAGGGCACGGCATCGAGGCGCAGCCCGTCGATCCCCATATCCAGCCAGAAGCGCATGACCGACAGCACGGCCTTCACCACCTGGGGATTGTCGAAATTCAGATCCGGCTGATGGCTATAGAAGCGATGCCAGTAATAGGCCTTAGCCACATCATCCCAGGCCCAGTTCGAGGTTTCGGTATCGCAGAAGATGATGCGGGTTTCGCTGTAGCCCTTGTCGTCATCGGCCCAGACATAGAAGTTGCGGGCGTTCGAGCCTTTGGGCGAGCGCCGGGCCTTCTGGAACCAGGGATGCTGGTCGGAGGTATGATTGATCACCAGTTCGGTGATGACGCGCAGCCCCTTATCGTGGGCGGCGGCGATGAAGCGCCGCACATCTTTGAGCTTGCCGTATTCAGGGTGCACGTCGCGGTAATCGGCAATGTCATAGCCGTCGTCGCGTCGGGGAGAAGGGTAGAAGGGCAGCAGCCAGACGGTATTGACGCCCAGCTCGACGAGGTAATCGAGCTTGGCGATCAGGCCCGCGAAATCGCCGACCCCATCATTGGTGCTGTCGAAGAACGACTTCACATGCAGCTGATAGATGACGGCGTCTTTATACCAAAGGGGATCGGTGGTGTTTTCGATCATGATGGCTGCTGCTCGGTCACGGGGTGAATACGCCAGATGGCATAGGGCTGGGAGTGCGGATCCAGGCGTACGCGCTGGGTCTTGCCCTGCCAGATGAAGCTGTTGCCGCCGATAAGATCCTGGACGGCCATGGCGGCATGGTCGGGCAGCTTCCATTCCCACAGCGGCACCTCGATCTCGGCCTCCTGCACGGCGTGCGGATCGAGATTGACCGCGACCAGGATGACGTTGTCGCGGTTCGGGGTGGCTTTGGCGAAATAGAGGATCTGGTCGTTGAAGGCGTTGTAGAACTTCACGCCCAGATGGGTCTGTAACGCCGGATTGGCCTTGCGGATCCGGTTGAGCGCGGTGATTTCCGTGATGATGTTGCCAGGTGCCTGCCAGTCACGCGGCTTGATCTCGTATTTCTCAGAATCGAGATATTCTTCCTTGCCCTTCAGCGAGGCTGATTCGCAGAGCTCGAACCCGTTATAGACGCCCCAGAGGCCCGAAAGCGTGGCCGCCAGTGCAGCCCGCACCAGGAAGCCCGGCCGGCCGGAGGTGTGCAGGTAGGTCGGGTTGATGTCGGGTGTATTCACGAAGCAGTGCGGGCGGAAATAATCCGCGACCGGCGTCTGGTTCAGCTCGGTGAAATAATCGGTCAGCTCGCGCTTGGTATTGCGCCAGGTAAAGTAGGTGTAGGACTGCGAGAAGCCGAGCTTCGCCAGATGCTCCATGATGCGCGGGCGGGTGAAGGCCTCGGCCAGGAAGAGCACGTCGGGGTGCCGGCCCCGCACGTCGGCGATCAGCCATTCCCAGAAGGGAAAGGGCTTGGTGTGGGGATTGTCGACCCGGAAAAGTCGCACGCCCTGCTTGACCCAGAATAGCACGACGTCGCGCAAGGCCAGCCACAGGGCGGGCTTGGCGCCCTTGGCATAGAAGTCGACATTGACGATATCTTCGTACCGCTTGGGCGGGTTCTCGGCATATTTCATCGACCCGTCGGGCCGCCAGGCGAACCAATCGGGATGATCTTTCAGCCAAGGATGGTCGGGCGAGCACTGGATCGCGAAATCGAGTGCGATCTCAAGGCCTTGCCGATTGGCGGCCTTCACCAGATCCTGGAAATCGGCAAGCGTGCCAAGCTCGGGATGGACGGCATCATGACCGCCTTCCTTGGCGCCAATGGCATAGGGGCTGCCGGGATCGCTTTCACTGGGGGTGAGGGAGTTGTTGCGGCCCTTGCGGTTGGTCTTGCCGATGGGATGGATCGGCGGGAAATAGAGCACGTCAAACCCCATCTGCCGCACAGCAGGTAGACGACCGATCACATCCCGGAAGGTGCCGTGGCGGCGAGCATCGTCGGTGATCGAGCGCGGGAAAAGCTCGTACCAGCTTGAGAACCGCGCATCGGCCGGTTCGGCGTCGATGGTCTGGTCCCAGTCGAGACGCACTGCAAAGGCCCGTGGATCGACAAGCGGCGCGATCTCCGCCACTTCGTCCGAGATCAAAAACTCCAGCCGATCCTCTTCGGACAGTTTATTGATCCGCGCCAGGAGGGCCTTCAGAGGCTTTGCCCGCTCGTCACTGGCACCCTCTGCCCAGCGTGTGAAGAGCAGGCGGCCTTCTTCGATCTCAAGCGTCAGGTTGCGGCCGGCCGCACGCTTCTTCTGCACCTCATCGCGCCAGGAGCCATAGGCATCAAACCAGGCTTCAATGGTGAAGATATGCCGGCCGAGGCGGTAGAGCGGCAGGGGGGCATGCCAACGGTCATTACCCCGCGGTTGCATAGGAACCGCATGCCATTCCTGCTTGTCGGCCGGTCGCCAGAGTAGGCGGGCCGCCAGCTTGTCGTGGCCATCACAGATGATATCCGCTTCGACCATCACAAGATCGCCGATGCAGCGCTTCACTGCAAACCGCCCCTGTTCGAGCGCGGGGGTGACATTGGCGAAGATCAGCCGGTCGGCATCCACGGCAGGCAGGGTCTTGGGCTTGGCGGGTTTCTTGTCGGCTACGATCGGCAGGGTTCTGATCCCGCCCATCAGGCGGACCTCGCCAGGGGAGAGAGAGCGTCCAGGCATGCCCGGCGATAGAGTTTCAAGCGAATCGCCACGTTCTTGAAAATGGGCGATGCCATCCACCACGCCGCTCAGGAAAGAGGTGTCGATCTTCACTGGCCGCGTCAGATCCGGGTTCACGAGCGCCAGCATGAAGCGGCCACCAACCCAGCGATTAATCACCGTTACCTTGGCATCCGGCCCCGATAACGCGCGTAAACCCTCGGCGATGCCAAGCTGGCCGCAAAGTTCGGTTGCGGCCTTGATATCGGGGAAAAGCTCTTCGCCTGCTGGTCCTGATGTCGGTGCGGAAAGCGCATCCAAACGCTGGGGCGCGGCATGTTCGAACCCCATGGGGATCATCAGGCCCGAGCCGGTGGCAACGGCACGGCTCAAGGCATGCCGGTACGTCGCCAGCAACAGCGACCGGTCCGAGACATCGGCGGCCAATCGGCGCCCGAAGGGTTCTTCGGGGAAGGCGATCAGCGGGAAGATCGGGCGGCGGGCATCATGTTCCTCGACCAGCCAGCTGGCTTTGCCGTCCCACCAGCGCACGGAGGAAAAGCCGAAATCGAAGCCGCAGCCTGCAAGGCCCAAAACGTCGGCCTCTGACAGGCCCGGTGTCCAGGCGAGGAACAGGCTATCGGGATCTGCGGCACGCAAGCTGCGCCAGAGAGCGGGGGGAATTTTGTGCGGTGCAAGGCAGCGATAGCCGCCGAACCCGGCGCGTTTCCAACTGGCAAGGCGCTGACGGACCCAGTCGCTGATCGGGTCCGTCGCATCAGCGGCATAAAGCCCCTCGGCCACGCCATGGCTGTCGAGGGACGCGCGCGGATCGAGGCCCAGGTTGCTATCGGGATGCCGGAAAAATTCAGGATACTGCCGGGTCAGCGGGTTTGAGGCGGCTACCCGATCCAGCACCAGATCGATCAGCAAGGTCAGGCCGCGTGCACGGCAGTCTTTGGCAAGAGCGCTGAGCGCCTCTTCGGCAGGGCGCCCGTCATAAAATCGGTCATGGTCGGCTGTGACGAAGAGGCTCCCTTGTGCCTCGATCGCAAAAGGCGGGGCGATCAGCAGATGGTCGAAGCCGAGAGCCTGAATATGGTCGAGAGAGGAAGACCAATCCTTGTGCGGGCTACCAGCCCAGGGATGAAGATAATAGATCCTAGGCGGGAAGGCAGTCGGCATGGCGCGGCGATTCTCCGATCGGGTGTCGCCGCCTTAACGACCGATCTGCCGCAGAAGTTCCTGTAATAAATTGCTTATTTCGCAGCTGCGAAAATATACGTCAGCAAACGGAACCTTGTTGTCCCAGCTTCGTTGTATGCAGTGACAACAAGGAGGCGACATCATGGCTGACGGCGATTTTGGGCTCGTAGAACGGTCTCTGGATCTAACCCCGGTCAATCCGGGTTGCTCGCCCTTCACCAGTCGTCGCCCCGAGGCACGGCAGTCGCTTGAAAAACATATTCGCTTTCAGGAAATCGCCGTTGGCATGTTGAAGCTGCGCTCGGCGATGGCGAGCATGCGCCCCCGGCAATAAGGCCCGACCGGACACTGGATAGAAAACGCCCCCGTCCAAGACGGGGGCGTTTTGTTATGCCTGTTTCCGGGGACGTTTTTCTGCTTCGGCCGAGGTGGGCGGTTCGGGCTGTTCCGTCAGTTCGGGAAAGTTACCCTGATTCTCGATCGAGACCATGGGTTCGAAGGTGATGCCCGCGGGGTTGAGGATCGGCACCTGCGTGGTGCCGGATTTATCTTCCTGGTCGATCAGGTCGCGGGCCATTTCCCAATGGCGCTCTTCCTTGCCGTCGGGTTTGCCTTCCTGCACCCAGATGCTATAGGCGGTTTCGGCAATCCGCTGTGCCAGCGTCGGTTTTTCGTCGGACATGATCGGGTACCTCCCTAGAAGTAACCCGCCGACCGTCGATCCGTTCCTTAAGCGATGTGCCAGCCGCCATCGACATAAAGGCTGGCGCCGTTGATGTAGCTGCCGGCATCCGAGCAGAGCAGCAGGCAGGCGCCGACGCAATCTTCCGGCGTGCCAACTCGGCCGGCCGGGATCTGCGCTGCGACACGGGCGGCATAATCGGCATCGGCCAGTACTTCGGCATTGCGGTCGGTCGCGATTGCGCCGGGGGCGAGGTTGTTGACGGTCACGCCCTGGCGGCCGACCTCTTTCGCGAGCGTGCGGACGAGGCTGGTCTGTGCGACTTTGCTGGCGGCATAAACGGCAAGGCGCGGATTGGGCTTGGCTTCCTGGATCGATCCGATGGCGATGACCCGGCCCCAGCCACGGTCCGCCATGCCGGGTACCAGTTCCTGCATCAGAATCATGGAAGAGCGGACATTGACCGCCCATTGCCGGTCCATCTCCTCGATCGGCAGGTCGCGCCAATCGAAGCGTTTTTCATAGGATGCATTGAGGATCAGGATATCGATCGGCCCGGCAGCTTTGGCGATATCGAGGCAAGCATTGGCATCGGCGAGGTTGCCCGCGATGAAGCGGGCGTTTTCGCCGATCTCTGCCAATGTCTCCTCGGCCGCCTGGGAGGCGGCGACGCCATGGACAATAACTCCCGCCCCGGCGCGGGCCAGGGCGACCGCGATCGCCCGGCCTATCCCGCGCGAGGATCCGGTGACGAGGGCGCGTTTGCCTTTAAGGTCGACTACCAATGCCACAGCGTGCCATCCTCCAGACGGTTCACGGGCAGATAGGCGGGCTTGTATTCGTATTTCGCGGCTAGTGTCTCGTCGATATCGACGCCATGGCCGGGCGTATCGCCGGGGATAAGATACCCGTTTTCGAAGCGATAGTCGTGCGGGAAGACGGCGTCGGTCTCGTCGGTGTGGCGCATATATTCCTGGATGCCGAAGTTCGGGACCCAGATATCGAAATGCAGCGCCGCGCCCATGCAGACGGGCGAAAGGTCGGTCGCGCCATGGCTGCCGGTGCGCACATGATGCAGGGCCGCGAAATCGGCGATCCGGCGCAGATGGGTGATGCCGCCGGCATGCACCACGGTGGTGCGGATATAATCGATCAGATGTTCCTGGATCAGGGTCTTGGCGTCCCAGATCGTATTGAACACTTCACCGATCGCAATCGGGGTCACGGTGTGCTGCCGCACGATGCGGAAGGCTTCTTGGTTTTCACCCGGCACCGCGTCTTCCATCCAGAAGAGGCGATAGGGTTCGAGCGACTTGCCCAGGCGCGCGGCCTCGATCGGGGTCAGGCGGTGGTGCACATCGTGCAGCAACTCATGCCCATCGCCATAGGTGTCACGCAGCTTTTCGAACAGCTTCGGCGTATGGGTCAGATATTTGGGGGTGGACCAGACATTTTCGGTCGGCAGCGCGGCATCGGCGGGCTCGTAGAACATCTTGTCGCCGGCAACGCCGTAGGTCGAGGCGAGGCCCGGCACGCCGCTTTGCGCGCGGATCGCCTTGTAGCCCATGTCGATATATTTGCCGACCTGATCGACAGTCTCTTCGATGTCCTTGCCGTTGGCATGGCCATAGACCAGCACGCCTTCACGCGAACGGCCGCCCAGGAGCTGATAGAGGGGCATATTCGCGGCCTTGGCCTTGATGTCCCAGAGGGCGGTATCGACGGCGGCAATGGCCGACATCGTCACCGGACCCCGGCGCCAATAGGCCCCGCGATAGAGATACTGCCAGATATCCTCGATCTGATGGGCGTCGCGCCCGATCAGGCAGGGGATGACGTGATCCTGCAGGTAGGAGACGACCGAGAGCTCGCGCCCGTTCAAGGTGGCGTCGCCGATGCCGTAGATCCCTTGATCCGTCTGGATCTTGAGGGTCACGAAATTGCGGCCGGGGCAGGTGACGATGACTTTGGCGCTGACGATCTTCACGGGGCGTAATCTCTCTTATCGGGGTAAAAGGGACTTCGACGGGGCACCGCCGAAGTCCCGAGGGGCTCAGCGAGCAGCAACCAACGGTTTCACGCGTTCGATGGTGCTGTCCACGGCCTCTTTGGCACTCTTGCGGCCCAGAACGGCGGCTTGAGTTTCTTCAACGAAAATGGCTTCTGCACGGCTGGCTTCGGCAAAAGCCGGGTAGGTGGCGCGGGCATTGGAGAGGGCACGCGACTCGGTTTCGGTCGTCGGGACAGCCGAGGTGAGGGCTGCGTCCTTATAGGTCGAAACCCGCACCGGGCCGTTGCCATTGCGGGCGGCGCCGAGCGTATTGGCCTTGGTCGACATCGCCTGAATGAAGTTCCAGGCGAGGTCCTTGTTCTTTGAGTTCTTCAGGACCGCCATCGACCAGAATTCGACCGCTGCCGCCATCGGGACATTGCCGATGGTGTCCGACACCGGCAGTTCCATTGCCTGGATCTTGCCGGGGAAGCGCGATTGTTCGGCGTTGTTGAGCTGCGCCCAGCGCGAGAAGGGCAACATGGTGAAGGCGGCGCGGCCCTGCTGGATCCAGGTCACCTGATCGTCGTTGGAGGTGGCGGCAAAATTGCGCGGCAAGGCGCCGGCTTCCATCAGATCGCGCAGGGTGGTCAGCGCCTTAATCACGGCTTCCTTGTTCGGGATGACTTGATAATCCTCGGTGATGAAATCGCCGCCATAGGCACGGGCGAACATGACGGGGATATAGGCGAGCGTACCGGAGAGCACCAAGCCGACGACCGGGGCGCCGTCCGAGCGCTTGAAGGTCAGGCTTTTCGCAGCTTCGACCAGTTCCTCGAGCGATTTCGGCACCGAAATGCCGCGGGTGGTGAGATAATCTTCGTTATAGAACAGACCGTTGGTGGCATGGCGGAAGGGCACGGCAAAGAGGTTGCCCTTCATGGTCATGGCCTTGACGAGGCCGGGGGCGAAATCGCCGAAATCCTCGACCGGGGCCTTGGCCTGATAGGGGGTGAGCGGTTCGAAGAGATCCGCGACGCTCGGCACCGCGCGACCATTCAAAAGGAAGCCGATATCGAAGTCCGACGTGCCAAGGCTGGCTTCGCGGAAGAGGCGATCCTGCAACGGGCCGATGTCGAAGGTCGACCAATTGACCGATGCGCCATTGGCGGTGCGCCAGGCTTCGGTCAGATCGCCCGCCTTGCCGGTGGTCAGCGAATTCTGATGCACCTTGTGCGACAGGATATTGAGGGTCTTGGCGCCCTGCGCAAAGGCGCTGCCGCCAAAACCCATCGCCAGGGCGCCGCCGCCCAGGGTTGCCAGCGCGGAGCGCCGATTCATCATAAAGCCCATGGTTTCCTCCTAAGATCGACGGTCGTTGCCGCCTGTTTGGTTTGATTAATCTTCACGCTGGCGGAAGAGCGAACGCAGTACGCTCCAACCGGCATCGAAGTGGGTTTCCATCGCTTGCACGGAGGCTGCCTCGTCGCCCGCCGCCACGGCCTTGTAGAGGTCTTCGTGGCGCTGCCAGGTGGCAGAGCGATCGAGCGCCGGCCCATGGGTCCGGGCGTTGAAGACGGTCACGATCTCTTCCAGGATCGGGCGCAGCGCCAGCATCTGATAGACCAGCATCGAATTATGGGTGGCGCGGGCCAGCGCGACATGGAAGTCGAGGTCGGCTTGCACCCAGGCCGGCTGATCGTCGAAGGCCGCTTTCATGCGCTGGAGCGCATTATTGATGGCGTCGAGATCATCCGGTTTGCGGCGCTGTGCGGCGAGGCGCGCGCATTGGATTTCCAGGGCATAGCGCAGCTCGACGGCGTCACTCATCCCATAATCGGTCGAGCGCACGGCAAAGCGGTGGAACCGTTCCAGCGGTTCGGGCGTCAGGCGTTGCACGGTCGTCGCGCGGCCTTGGGCCGAATGCAGCACGCCCATGGCGCCGAGTTGTCGCAGCGCCTCGCGCACCACGGGTTTGGAGACATCGAAAGCCGCCGCGAGATCGCTTTCCGAGGCCAGCGCATCGCCGGGCTGGAGATCGCCGGACAGGATCGCCTGTGAGAGCCGGTCGAGCACCCGATCGACCAGGCGGCCGCGTTCGACCTTCTCGGGCAGAAATTCCGGCCGACGCTCGGTTTCGCCGGGCTTTTTTGCTGCAAAAGACATCGGTCTCTCCCTTAGGCCGCGCGGACGGCGTCGCCGGATTGGTTGAAGAGGTGGCAGCGGTCGGCATGCGCCGTGAAATTCAGGGTTTCGCCAACCCGCACCGAATTTTCGGCATCGATCTCGACCGTGGTCAGGCCCGCGCTATCGGTCTTGAGATGCAGGAGGGAGCGGGCGCCGAGTTGTTCGACCACCATCACTTCACCGTTGAGGATCGTGCTGGCCTGATCATCGGTCGGGACCAGATGTTCGGGCCGCACGCCCAGATGGATCGGCTCACCGGCCAGTAAGTGCGCGGCCTGGGGCAGGGCGAGGCTATGGCCGTTATCGAGGGCGATCCGGCCCGCATCCGACCGCCCGGCGAGGATATTCATCGTCGGGCTACCCATAAATTGCGCGACAAACAGGTTCTTCGGCCGGGCATAGAGTTCCATCGGGCTGCCGACCTGTTCGATCCGGCCGGCGTTCAGCACCACGATCTTATCGGCCAGCGTCATGGCTTCGACCTGATCATGGGTGACATAGATGGTGGTGGCGCCCAGTTCCTTATGCAGCCGGGCGATCTCCACCCGCATCTGGAGGCGCAGGGCGGCATCGAGGTTCGAGAGCGGTTCGTCGAAGAGGAAAGCCTTGGGATCGCGCACGATGGCCCGGCCAATGGCGACGCGCTGACGTTGGCCGCCCGATAGCTGCTTGGGCTTGCGGTCCAGCAACTGGTCGAGCTGGATGGTCGCCGCGACGCTACGCACCTTGGCGTCGATCTCGGCCTTGGGCATCTTCGCCATCTCGAGGCCAAAGGCGATGTTCTGATAGACGCTCATATGCGGGTAGAGCGCGTAGGATTGGAACACCATGGCGAGGCCGCGTTCGGCCGGGCCAAGTTCATTCACCCGTTCGCCATCAATGCGCAGCTCGCCGTCGCTGGCCTCTTCCAGGCCAGCGACGAGGCGCAGCAGGGTCGATTTCCCGCACCCCGACGGCCCGACAAAGACGACAAATTCCTTGTCTTCGATCGTGAGGTCGATGCCCGGAATGGTGACGACATTGCCGAAGCGTTTGACGATCTTTTCAAGTTCAATCCGAGCCATCGTCGTTAGCCCTTCACATGCCAAGTGCAGATGAGCGTGATCGCCCGGTCGGCCGGCACATCGGCCGCGATGCGCAGCCAATTGCCGAAGTGCGAAACGCGGGCGAAGGTGACCGCGCCGTCGGCGGCGGGTAGGGCGAAGCGGGTGCCCTCATCGACCCAATTGAAGCCATCGGCGGAAATCTGCACGCGCGCTTCACAGGACAGCGGGCCTTCGACGCCAAGGGCGCGGACAAAGACCACGGCCTCGCGCGCCCAACCGGCTTCATAGGGTTCGGAGGCGCTGGGGCCGCTCCAGCGTTCATTGCGGGCGACGACGGCGGTCGCGCTCTGGGTCAGCATCTTACAGCGCTCCCGACAGGCAGACGGAATCGAGATAGAGGAAGGCGCGCTTGTCGGTATCCGTCTCGACGAAGGCCGCGAAATTCAGCATGCACCAGAGGTTCCGCATGGCTTTCATGCGGATCGGGGCAAAGCCGCTCATATCGAAATGGCGGTCGTTGCACTGGAAGGAGAGGGCCTTCATTTCCGCCAGATCGAAGTCGAAGCGGAAATAATGCCAATTCACCTTGGTCGGGATCTCGTTGTAGCAGAGCTTCTGCGCCCCGCCGTTGAGGTCGATCCAATCCTCGTTCATCAGATGATCGTGGCTGACGGTCTTATTCTCCGTCCCCAGCGGCACGACGTGGGTCGTGCGGTCCTTGTATTGCCACTTCTGGACATGGCTGCCGTCCTCGGCATTCAGGAACCGCAGATGGGGCATCACCCGCTCGCCCCCGGCCGTCTGATCGCCCGATTGCAGATCGAAGAGGAAGCCGACCGAACGGACGTCGGTTTCAGAAAGCCGCATCTCCGTCGCTTCGGGCTTGAAGGTCGCATAGAACTCCACCCGGATCGGCCCGGCATGGCGGAAGGTCAGGCGCTTCAGGCTGGCGGTACGGGCGCCCTTGACGGGGCGGGTCGCGAGCTTCAGGGCATAGGTGCCGTCCATCGAGCCATGGCTGCCGGCATCCCAATGCGAGAGGCTGGAGAGCATCGGTGAGGTATGCTGGGCATAGCCCGGCAGCATGCTGTCGAGGCTATCCTCGTAATTGCCGACCAGCTGGGTCCAACCGCAGATGCCGCGGTCGAAATCATCGAAGGCAAGGATGCGCGGCAGGGGATCGAAGCGCGAGAGCAGGGGATCGGGGCTGGTCATTTTACGGCACCGGCAGTGAGGCCTGCGACCAGATGCTTCTGGGCGAGGACGACAAACAAAAGGATGGGCAGAAGCTGGACGGTGGAGGCGGCGAATAGCACGCCCCATTCGACGCCATCGAGGGACCCCATCATCTCAGAGAGGACCAGCGGCGCGGTCTTGGCCTTGGTGGAGGTGAAGACGAAGGCGAAGAGGAACTCGTTCCAGGCATAGACGATGATGAAGACTGCGACCGCCAGCATGCCCTGGCCCGAGAGCGGCACGATGATGCGGCGCAGGATGGTGGTGCGGCTGGCGCCATCGACCAGGGCGGCCTCGTCCAGTTCCTTGGGGATCTGGTCGATGAAGGTCCGCATGATGAAGGTGCCGAGCGACACGAAGAAGGTGGCATAGAGCGCGATCAACATGCCGTGGGTGTCGTTCCAGCCCAGCCAATTGATGACCGGGAACAGCGGCAGGGTGATCACGATCGGCGGGATCAGGCGGATGAAGATCAGGAAAAATGCACTGCCCGCCAGCACCTTGCCCTGGAAGCGCGAATAGGCGTAACCGGCGAGGGTCGATACCGCGACGCCTAGCAAGGTGGCGCCGATGGTGACGATCAGGCTGTTGCCGAGGCCTTTAAAGAAGGCGCTCCAGCGCGTGAACAGCGCGATGTAGTGATCGAAGGTCGGCGTGAAGGCCCAGACCTGCGGCACGGCGAAGATGTCGATGTTCGGCTTGAAGGAGGCCATCGACATCATCGCGATGGGGAACAGCGACCAGACGATCAGGACCAGCACGCCCAGCGTCTTGCCGGTATTGACCAGCAGTTTGCGGCGGGCACGCTTTTTGAGGGCTGCGGTATTAACGGGCATGGCTGGCCTTCATGTCTTTATGCAGGCGCCAGAGGTAGAAGGAAGCCAGCAACAGCGAGGCGAGCACCATCAGCCAGCCGGTGGCGGCCGCGGTGCCGAAGGCGTTGTAGCGGAAGGCTTCGAGATAGAGGTACAGCGCCACCACTTCGGTCGAGCGCGCCGGCCCGCCTTGGGTCATCAGCCAGACTTCGGAGAAGAGCCGGAAGGCGAAGATGTAGCGGAACAGCATGGCGATCAGCATCGCCGGCGCCAGCAGCGGCAGGGTGATGCGGCGGAACTGCGCCCAGGGTGTCGCGCGGTCCATGCGAGCAGCCTCATAGAGATCGCCGGGGATCGCGAGGCGCGCTGCATACAGGATGATGAAGGTGAAGGGCAGGTGCAGCCAGATCGAGAGCATGGCGACGATCAGCAGCCCATGCAGCGGCTCGACGGCCCATTCCAGCGGCGGCAGCCCGACCCAGGTAAGAAGCTGGGTGACGCTGCCGATATCGGGATCGAAGAGATAGCGCCACATGACGACGGCGGAAACTTCACTGACCGCATAGGGCGCCAGCACGACCGCCAGCAGGAAGCGCTTGCCCGGCAGGCCGCTGGCAAAGAGCTGCGCGAGGCCCAGACCCAGCAGCAATTCCAGATGCACGACGATCAGCACCACGATCATGGTGTTGAGCAGCGCACGCCAGAAATAGCCGTCCGACAGGACCTTGGCGTAATTGGCAAAGCCGACAAAGCTGGTCGCCGACCCATAGGTCGAGGCCTGGAAGCTGAGCCACAACACATAAAGGCCGGGTAGCACGATCAGGCTGAGAATCAGCACATGAACCGGCGCAATAAAGCTGAAGGCCGCCAAGCTGCGCGGCATACGGAACGCCATCGACCCGTTTCCTCCACGGTCGCCCAGTGAACCCGAGCGCTTATCATTTATCTACCTAGCAACTTATCTGATAAGTTGGCGGAGTCAAGAGCCGGATCGACGGCATGTCACAGCCATCTGACTCGGCTAGCTCAAGCTGCTCGCGTTAAGGTTCGGTTCGCCCACGGGTCATTAGCCGGGGAGCAACCGATGACCACAAAAACCTATTTTGTCGTTCAAGCGTTGAACGAATGGCGCCTTGTCACCGACAAGGCAACCCTGCTGTTTCCCGTCGAGGATCAGGCCCTGTCGACCGCGATTAAGGCGGCCTCCATCGCGGCCGAGGATGGGGATAATTCCCGTGTCGTCCGGGTCGATGACGACGATCACAATCTGCGCGTCGTCTGGAGCTCGAAGCTGCCCGATCCGGCGGGCGCGGAACATCGCAAGCGGGCTTAATCGGTCAGGCCGCGCCTCGCGCCCGTTCGACCTCTACCGTGACGTGCGAGAGCTCGTGGATATGGGCGAGTTTTGCCTTGTAGACTGACGGCTCCTGCGGCTCGGCTGAAGCCAGGGAGACGATGGCGGCATGATGGCCCGGGCCGACTTGCCAGATGTGCAGATCGGTGATGGTTTCCCCGGCCAGCGCTTGCGTGATCTCACCTTTCAGATCATCGCCCCCGGGCACCGAATCGAGCAGCACGCCACCCGCATCGCGGATCAGGCCCCAGGACCAACGCGCGATGACGAGCGCGCCAATCACGCCCATCACCGGATCTGCCCAGAGCCAGCCGTTCCAGCGGCCGAGCAGCAGCGCGACAATCGCCAGGACCGAGGTCAAAGCATCGGCGATGACATGCATATAGGCGGCGCGCAGATTATTGTCGCGGGCCTTGGTCGGGGCTTCGCGCGACCCGTGATGGTGATGCGCTTGGTCATGATCGTGGTGATGCCCGTGCCCATGATGGTGATGGGCATGGTCGGCTTTCAGCAGGAAGGCGCAGACCAGATTGACCACCAGCCCGATGACGGCGACGGCGATGGCCTGTTCGAAGTCGATGGCGACGGGATTGGCAAGGCGGATAAAGCTTTCCCAGCCGATCAGTAGGGCAACGAGGGCCAGCACGATGGCGCTGGCGAAGCCGGCGAGATCGCCAAGCTTGCCGGTGCCAAAACTATAACGCGGGTCGCTGGCATGGCGGCGGGCATAGCCATAGGCGAGGGCGGCGATCAGCATGGCGCCGGCATGGGTCGACATGTGCCAGCCGTCGGCGACCAGCGCCATCGAGCCATAGAGCGTCCCGGCCCCGATCTCGATGCCCATCATGCTGGCGGTCAGCGCAATCACCAGCCAGACGCGGCGTTCGTTCCGCTTGTGATCGTCGCCCAGATAGATGTGGTCGTGACGCAGGTCGTCGGAGTGCTGGCTCATGATCGAAGCCTCCTTTTCCGCTGCTGCGGCTATTTCATATAGGTGCGGATGACCTCGGCGAGATCTTCGACCCCCTGGCGGCGTTCCTCTTCAGTCTTGGCGGCCAGGACATGCTCTTGTAGGTGATCTTCCATCACCTCGGCCGTTAGCCCGTTCATCGCGCCGCGCACGGAGGCGAGCTGGCGCAGAACCTCGGCACAGGAGCTTTCGGCCTCCAGGGCCCGCTCGATCCCTTCGAGCTGGCCTTTGAGGCGGCGGACACGGGCAATCAGTCGGTCTTTTTGACGAATTGTATGGCCCATGGGCTCCACCGGTGCGGGATCAATATAATATAGGGGGGTATATTATTTGCTCGATGAGCATGAAGGCAAGCCTGGCAGGCAGGGCAACCGCAAGCTCAAGCGCAGATGGCTGCATCCTTAAAGGGATGTCATGACGGGTAATTCACTTCAAAAGCTCCCACGCCTGCGCCTCAGATCATGAGGCAAACGAAGGGTATGCGAGGGGCGACGGAACATTGAGTCCGACACGCCGTTGCTTCTTCGGTCGCTTACGGCCTGGATCGGTAAAGGAGAGAGAATGATGCGTCGTCGGGACCTGCTGCTCGGAGGTGTCGCGCTAGCGGGATTGGTGCCTTTGTCTCGATTTGCCCTGGCGGCCGCGCCGACCGCGGCGCCGGCAAAACCGCCTGCTGCGACGGCCTTCGAGGCCTCGGCCGTGCGCCGAACCGCGCAGTCGCTGGCGGCCGCGCCCTTTGCTAGCCGGGATTCGAAGCTGCCCGATGAACTCGCCAAGCTGACCTATGATGATTACCGCAAGATCCGGTTCGAGCCGGCACGCTCGCTTTGGCGCGGCACTAATCGGCCGTTCGAAGCGCAATTTTTCCATCGCGGGTTCCTTTATAAGGACCGGGTGCAAATTTTCGAGGTGGCTGACGGCAAGGCAACGGAAATCGCCTATGCGCCCGACCTCTTCCAATCCGACGGCATTCCGCTGCCCCAGCAGGCCGATTTGGGTTTTGCCGGTTTCCGCCTGCATGCGCCGATCAATAAGCCGGATTATTTCGACGAGATCTGCGCCTTTCTAGGGGCGAGCTATTTTCGGGGCATCGCCAAGGGGCAGGTCTATGGCCTTTCCGCACGCGGGCTTTCCATCAAGACGGCTTCCCCCGACGGCGAGGAGTTCCCGTCCTTCAAGACCTTCTGGATCGAGCGGCCGAACCCGGGCGCGCGCTCCATCGTCGTGCATGCGCTGCTCGATAGCCCCAGTGCAGCAGCCGCCTATCGCTTCACCATCACCCCGCAGGACACCACCAACCTCTTCGATGTCGAGATGGTGCTCTATCCCCGCGCGGATATTGCCGAAGCCGGCATCGCGCCGCTGACCAGCATGTTCTTCTTCGCCGGCAACGACCGGGTAGGGGTCGATGACTTCCGCCCGGCCGTCCATGACAGCGATGGGCTCGCTATGTGGACTGGTAAAGGCGAGCAGCTCTGGCGGCCGCTCGCCAATCCACAGGATCTGCAGGTCAGCAGCTTTGTCGATGAAGGCATCCGCGGCTTTGGCCTGATGCAACGCCGCCGGGGGTTCGAGGATTTCAAGGATATCGAAGCGCGCTACGATCAGCGTCCGAGCCTCTGGGTCGAACCCTTGGGCAATTGGGGCAAGGGCGCGGTGCATCTGGTCGAAATCCCGACCAAGAGCGAGATCCACGACAATATCGTCGCCTCCTGGCGGCCAGAGGCGCCGCTGAAAGCCAAGTCAGAATATATCTTCAATTACCGCCTGCATTGGTGTTCGACCAACCCTGGCACGACGCCGCTGGCGACCGTTGCCGAAACCCTGATCGGGGTCGGCAGCCGCGAGGGCGCACGGGTGGTGGTGATCGAGCTGACGGGCGACGCCGTGAAAAATGTGCCCGAAGACCGCAAATTCCAGGTCGAGGTCTCGGCTGACAAGGGCAAGACCCTCAACGCCATCGCCCATGCCAATCCGGTCACCGGCGGCTGGCGCATGAGCTTCGAGTTCATGCCCGAAGAAAATAAGATCGTCGAACTGCGGGCGGTCCTGAAGTCCGAGGATAAGCCGGTGTCGGAAACCTGGATCTATCGGTGGTCGGCATGATGACCCATCTGCGCGATCTGCCGGCCCTGGTACCGCCACTGCCGCCCGAATCCCCGGTTGAGATGCCGGTCCAATCGCTGAAAGAGAAGGCGAGTGGCCGAAAAGAACAGGTTATGCCGGGATCAGGCTGGCGGCGGTTCATCGTCATCGGCGGCGCAACCGCCATGTCGCTCTTTGCGATCTATCAGATGTATATGGTCGTGCAGCTGGGCGGCGTGACGGTCACAGAAAGTGTCATCCTCGCGCTCTTCGCCGCGCTCTTTGCCTGGATCGCGTTGTCCTTCACCAGCGGTATCGCCGGCTTCTTTTCGATGCTAGCGGGCGGGGGCCTGGGCCTCGGGATCGAAAAAACCGGCAAGCTGCCCAAACTCTATGCCCGCACGGCGCTGCTAATGCCGACTTATAATGAGGATCCGGCCCGGGTGATGGCGGGTTTGCAGGCGATCTATGAGTCGCTGGAAGCGACCGGCGAGATCGACAAGTTCGATGTTTTTATCCTCAGCGATACCACCAATCCAGATCTCTTCGGGGTAGAAGAAGCGGCGTTCTTAACGCTGCGCGATCGCACCGGCGGGGTCGATCGGATCTTCTATCGCCGGCGCGAAAAGAATATCGAGCGCAAGGCCGGCAATATCGCTGATTGGGTGCGGCGCTGGGGCGGGAAATACCCGCAGATGCTGATCCTCGATGCCGACAGCCTGATGAGCGGCGACAGCATTGTGCGCATGGCCGCCGCCATGGAAGCCAATCCCGGCGTCGGCCTAATCCAGACTCTGCCGATGGTGGTGAATGGCACCAGCCTTTTTGCCCGCTTGCAGCAGTTCGCCGGCAAGACCTATGGCCCGCTGATCGCCCATGGCATCGCCTGGTGGCATGGAGCGGAGGGCAATTACTGGGGCCATAACGCGATCATCCGGACGCAAGCTTTTGCCGAGCAATGCGGCCTGCCGGAACTCAAGGGCCGCAAGCCGTTCGGCGGCCACATTATGAGCCATGATTTTGTCGAGGCGGCCCTGCTGCGCCGGGGCGGCTGGCGCGTCCATATGGTGCCGGCACTGGATGGCTCTTACGAGGAAAGCCCGCCGTCGCTGTGGGATCTCGCAATCCGTGATCGCCGCTGGTGTCAGGGCAATCTGCAACATGCCAATTTGCTGACGGCGCGAGGGCTGCATTGGGTCAGCCGCCTGCATTTCTTGAATGGCATCGGCTCCTATATCGCAGCACCCCTGTGGCTCGCCTTCCTGCTTGTCGGTGTGGTCGCGGCTTTTCAGGCGGGCTTTGTGCGCCCGGACTATTTCCCCAAGGGCTTTGCGCTCTTCCCGACCTGGCCGCAGCAGGATCCGATCCGCGCGCTCTGGCTGTTCCTCGGCACCCTGTCGATCCTGCTAGCGCCGAAGATGCTGTCCTTCCTGGTGCTACTGGTTCAGGGCGAGCGGCGGCGCGGGGCAGGGGGCGCGATCCGGGCTTTCTTCAGCCTCATCCTCGAAACGATCCTGTCCGCCCTGCTGGCACCGGTGACGATGATCAATCAGACGGGTGATGTGATCTCGATCCTGCTAGGCCAGGATTCCGGCTGGAAGCCGCAAACCCGCGATGGTGGCGGTGTAGCTTTTGGCTGGATCGTCCGGCGCTATGCCTTACATACGTTGCTAGGGGCGGGGCTGGCGTTTGCGTCCTATAGTGTTTCGACGCCCTTTGCGCTCTGGATGGCGCCAGTCACCGTTGGTCTGATGCTAGCCATTCCGCTAGCCTGGTTCACCGCCTCTTCAGCGGTGGGGGTTACCTTGCAGCGCTGGGGCATTCTCGCGATCCCCGAAGAGCGGACCCCGGTGGATATCCTGGTGCGGGCGGCCGCCTTGCGGGCGAGGCCTCCGGCCTTGGTGCCTGGCCAAACGGCCGGGAATTAATGTCTAAGCGGGTTTTTTCTGCGGCAGTGGCGCGGGTTTGGTTTCAGCCCGCGCCGGCTGTTTGACGGGGGCTTGCCCGCCACCGGCCGCGATCAGGGCGGCAACGATGATCGGGCCTTTGATGATATAATGATTCATTTTCCCCTCCTTACAAGGTGGACGTCTTCTTAAAAACTCGTCCAGCCAGGGCAGGTTCAATAATAGGGCGGGGTGGCGGTGTATATTTTGCTTTAACTGCAAAAATATTACTCGGCGCGCGGATCTAAAAATAAATCGGACGGCCTGTCACAGGAATACGACTCCGAGTTTGGAACTTTTCCAGTCTACACTCCGGTGACATTGGACCCAGCTTTCCGCTGAGCCCCGCTCAGCTGGAGATCACCTCATGACCCCCAAAACCTATTTCATTAAGCCAGCCAAGGATGCCTGGAGTCTGGCCTATGATACGGTGGAGTTTTTCTTCCCAGTGCGGGGGGAAGCACTGACAACGGCCATCAAGGCTGCCCGGATTGCCGCAAAAGAAGGCAGCCCTACCTGCGTCGTGCTGGAAAGCCATGATCGCAGCCGGATCGAGGTCTGGCGGTCGTAATTTTACCCTTTGAAGTCGCGAAACAAAAACCGCGGCATTTCTGGCGATAAAGTTTTTATAGCGCTTTGAGAGTATTTGAGCGGCCAAGCTTCAGCTTGTTGTCGCTCTTCTGCTTGGCATCCGAATTGCTTTGAGCTGTCATGAATTTGTCTCAGGCCAATCCGGCTCTGTCGGTCCAAGGGAGAGAACGACCTTAATGGACAGCCTCTTAGAGGATGCAGCTGCGCACGCGTCGAGTCCGGATCTGGAAACGCAATATAAGAGCATCTTTGATAATGCTATCGAAGGCATCTATCAGACCTCGGTTTCCGGCAGTTATCTGAGGGTCAATCCCGCGCTGGCCGCGATGTACGGCTATGCCTCACCCGAAGATCTGATTGAAAATCTCACGAATATCTCCGGGCAACTCTATGTCGACCCTCGGCGGCGCGATGATTTTAAAGCCCTGATGTTGGAAGCGTCGGTGGTGCGGAATTTCGAGGCGCAAATCTACCGCCGCGACGGATCGGTGCTGTGGATATCAGAAAACGCCCGCTGCGTGCGTGATGGCGCCGGTGCCATTCTCTATTACGAGGGGATGGTCGAGGATATCACTCCGCGCAAACAGGCCGAGGAGAATATGCGGCTGTTGGCGACGGTGTTCGACAGTGTCGCCGACGGCATTCTGATCGTCGATGCCGATTTCCGCGTACAGGCCGTAAACCCTGCGTATCTGGCCATCAGCGGCTATGGCAAGGAGGATCTGGTCGGCCGGACCCTCGATATCCTGGAAGCCGGCTTCCACGAACATGACTTCTTGCAAAAGTCGTGGGACGCGATGAACCAGCTGGGTCATTGGTCCGGCGAGGCAACCTGCCGGCGCAACAACGGCAAGCCCTTTGTCGCGCATCTCTCCTTCTCCGCCGTACGCGACGAAAGCCGGCGCCTTAGTCACGGCATCATGACCTGCGCGGATATCAGCACCCGCAAGGAGCAGGAACATAAGATCTGGCATAACGCCAATTATGACCTGCTGACGGGCCTGCCCAATCGGTGGCTCGCGACCGAACACCTCAATCAAGCGTTGCTGCGGGCGCGGCGATCGAACAGCCACCTCGCGGTGTTTTTCCTCGATCTCAACGGTTTCAAGCAGATCAACGACGTGATGGGGCATCACGCGGGCGACGAGCTGCTACGCAAGGTCGCCAAACGTCTGCAATCCTGCACGCGGCTGTCCGATATCGTCGGGCGGCTGGGCGGGGACGAATTCCTGATCGCGGCCCTCGATGTGGCCGATCAAGCCTCGGCCGCTTTGATGGTCGACAAGGTACTTTATTCCTTCAGCGAACCCTTCACGGTGGCGGGGGAGGAGATTTTCTGCCGACCTTCCATTGGGGTGGCGGTCTTCCCGCAGGATGGGGACACGACCGAGGCGCTGATCCAGCATGCCGATCTGGCGATGTATGAGGCCAAACGCAACAAGGCTGCCGATTTCATCGCCTATGAAACCCGCATGCAGCGCCACGACAAGCGCCTGCTGGGCCTCGAGAGCGATCTCTATCGCGCGTTGGAGCGCCAGGAATTCCAGCTGCATTTCCAGCCCAAGATCGACAGCAAGTCCGGACGGGCCATCGGCGCAGAGGCGCTGATCCGCTGGCATCATCCCGAACGGGGCATGGTGCCGCCCTCGGACTTCATTCCGCTGGCCGAAGAAACCGGCCTCATTCTGCCGATCGGCGATTGGGTGATGTATGAGGCCTGCTCGCAGTTGAAAGAATGGCAGGATGCCGGGCTTTCCATTGGCACGGTGGCGGTCAATCTCTCGCCCCGTCAGGTCGGCAACAAACGGCTGACGAAACGCCTGCGTCAGGCCCTGGATGATACCGGCGTCGATCCGAGGTCGATCGAGCTGGAGCTGACGGAAAGCGCGATGTCCAACGACATCCAGGATACAATCGCGACCCTGCGCAGCCTAAAAGACATCGGCGTCACGCTAGCGATCGACGATTTCGGCACCGGCTATTCATCGCTGACCTATTTGAAGAAACTGCCGGTCGATATCGTGAAGATCGACCAGTCCTTTGTGCGGGAGATTACGACCAATGCCTCGGACCGCAAGATCGTCGAGGTGATCGTCCGGCTTGCCCGCATCCTGCACTTGCGGGTGGTGGCCGAAGGGGTCGAGACGGCAGAGCAGGCGGCCCTCTTACGCAAGATGAAGTGCCACGAGCTACAAGGGTATCATTTCAGCCGCCCGCTGCTGCCGGCCGCCTTCTTCAATTATATGCGCCCGCTGCCTCAATAAGGGCCTTTCGCCCGAATATTGGGCGTTAGAGCGTCAGGAACAGCGCGATGGTGGCGAGCGTCATGACGATGACGGTGGCCCAGCCGAGCCAGAAGGTCGGCCCGCGTGCGACCCAATCCCCCATAACCGACCGGCGCCCGGCCAGCAGCATCAGCAGCAATAAGACCGGGGCAGCGACGATGCCATTCACGATTGCGCTTAAGTAAAGCGCGGTGATGGGATTGATGCCGAGAATATTGAGGCAGGCACCGATCCCGACAGAGAGTGCGATGACGGCATAGAAATGTTTGGCCTTGCGCCAATTGCGGTTAAGACCCGTGCGCCAGCCAAACATTTCGCCCATCGCATAGGCGGCAGATCCCGCCAGGACCGGCACGGACAGCAGACCCGTGCCGATGATGCCGACGGCGAAGATCACCTGCGCCAGGGCGCCGGCCGCCGGCTTCAAAGCCTCTGCCGCCTGGGCGGAGCTATTGATATCGAAGATGCCGTTGCGATGCAGGGTGGCGGCGGCAGTCGTGATGATCGCAAAGGCGATCAAATTGGAAGCCCCCATGCCGACCAGCGTATCAAGGCGGATGCGCTTGAAGGCCGCTTCGGCCTGTTCAGGTGCCTTTTGGATCGGCTGGCGGTGGTCGATATCCTGGATCTCTTCGACCTCCTGCGAGCTTTGCCAGAACAGCAGATAGGGGCTGATGGTGGTCCCAAGGATCGCGATGATGGCCGACCAATAATCCGCGTGGGTCGACAATTGTGGGCGGATCGTACCGTCGAGCAGACTGCCCCAATCGATCTCCACCATGAAAAAGGTGGCGAGATAGAACAGCAGGCTGAGCGTCAACCACTTCAGGATCCGGGCATAGCCAGCATAATTGAAGAAGATCTGCGCCAGGGTGCTGCCGATCGCAAAAGCAAAAACAAAGACCCAAGGCGGCGCCGGGATGAACAGCACGATGCATTCGGCCATCGCCGACAAATTAGCGCCGATATTGATCGCGTTGGCGGCCAGCACTAGGAAGACGATCGGCTTGCCGATCCAGAGGGGGAAGTGCCGGCGCAGGTTATACGCAATGCCGTGTCCGGTAATGCGCCCGACCTGCGCCGCGATGAGCTGCACAGCCGCCATCAAGGGATAGCTGAACAGCAACGTCCAGCCGAGCGCATAGCCGAATTTCGCCCCGACCTGGGAGTAGGTTGCGATCCCGCTGGGGTCGTCGTCGGCCGCGCCGGTGATCAGCCCCGGTCCCAGTTTGGCAAAGAAGCCTTTGCGCTCGGGTTTAGGCGGTGTGTTGGTCGCATCGTCAGAGGCGGACATGAACGGGAAGACTCCTGGCGCAAAGGGGCATCACCTCAACGCCGCGCCAGCCGCCGGGTTCAATCCGGCTTTCCAGCGATGGGAACCGGTCTCCTTACCGGTGGTTCCTTCTGAGCAGCAAGGCTCTGGAAAGGCGCATCCCGATGGCACGATCAACCACCACGACGGTCATCTACGCGGCATTGTTCGGCAATCTCGCGATTGCCATCACCAAGTTCGGAGCCGCGTTCTTTACCGGTAGTTCGGCGATGATCAGCGAAGGCGTGCATTCTCTAGTCGATACCTTCAACGAGATCCTGCTGCTCTATGGGTTGCGCCGGGCCGGCCTGCCGCGCGATCGCCATCGGCCGTTTGGCTATGGGCGCGAGCTTTATTTCTGGAGCTTCGTCGTCGCCCTGCTGATCTTTTCGCTGGGCGCCGGCGTCTCGATCTACGAAGGGATCGTGCATCTACAGGCGCAGGAACCGATGAGCTCGCCGGTTATCAATTATGCCGTGCTGTCCCTGTCCATTGTCTTTGAGGGCATATCCTGGTGGATCGCCTTGAAGGCCTTTCGCGCCACCAAGGGCGATCTTGGGTACTTCGCGGCTTTCCGCGCCAGCAAGGATCCGGCGACCTTCACCGTGCTGCTGGAGGATACGGCCGCGCTGCTGGGTCTGATGATTGCCTTGGCCGGCGTGGCCCTGGCTCATGGGCTTGGCGATCCGCGCTTTGATGGGGCGGCGTCAATCTGCATCGGTCTGCTGCTGGCCGCGACGGCGGTGTTTTTGGCACGCGAATGCAAGGGGCTGTTGATGGGCGAGGCGGCCTCGCCGGTCCTGCATGCGGCGCTGTTGGAATTGGCGGCCAGTGACCCGGCGATCCGGACGGCCCATGGCGTCGTCACGGTCCATTTGGGGCCGACGCAGATCTTCGCTGCCTTGAGTGCGGAGTTCGATGAAGAATTGCGCGCTCCAGAGATCGAGGATTGTGTCGACCGGCTGGAGGCCAAGATCAAAGCCGCGCATCCCGAGGTGACGACGCTGCTTTTTCGCCCGCAGAGCAAAAGATCCTGGCGTCAGTCTCTCATTGAACTGAAAGCCGGTGATGGAATCTGACCCCTCAGCGGGACCGAGGTGCTGAATGCTGATGGGGATTTTCTTTAATCAATCTCAAGAATAACTGCGATCAGTGACAGGTTACGCTTAAGTGCACCTGCGCTTACTCTGCTACCTAAGTTGAATGTCGCAGGTTTTGCGAGTGATTATCATATTTGAGTATTTTGGCGCGCAAGCATCGGTTCGTGATGACTGCGCGATCGATGGCTCTTGCCTTCAATCCTCAAAGTGAAATCGGCAAAAACTGAAGATGTTGCCGGCTGGCTTTTGGAGGAAGACATGAAGAATCTATCGATCCGGATCAAGCTTATCGTGGCGGTTGCGGCCTTGACCGCCTGTGTGTTGGTTATTGCAGGCGTCGGCCTTTATCAGTTGATCGGCCTAAGGGATTCGATGCGAGATATCGCGCTCTCCCGCATGCCGCGCGCGATCCTGATCCAACAGATCAATACCGTCACCTCGGATTACCGGGTCGCCGAAAGCCTGCATATCCTAGCCGATACGCCGGCTGAATTGGTCATTGCGGACCAGCGTCTTGCGACCATCGAAAAGCAGCTCGGTGATCTGGCTGCCAAATACAAGATCTTGGCCGATACCGAGCAGGCCAAGAAGTCTTTCGCGGATATCGTGGATCGCTGGTCCAAATATCTCGTAAGCCACAAGACACTGATCGAGCTTTCGGCCGCTCAGAAGAATGAGGAGGCGACGGCCCTGTTCGTCGGTGCCCATGGAGCAGCCTTCGAAGACGTGTCCGGGGCGATGGATGCGCTGGCTGACCGTCTTGGTAAGGCCGCCGAAACTGCGGCTCTACAGGCCGATGACGAAGTTTCTGATGCGGTTATCATTGCCCTGTCGCTTGCCGGCTTTGCCGGGATTGTCGCCCTCTTCGTGATCCTCTTTGCATTGCGCGGTGTCAGTCGGCCCCTGACGTCGATGGCGGGCGCCATGCAGTCGCTGGCCCAGCATGATTATACCGTCACCATTCCCGGTGTCGGCCGCGGCGATGAAATCGGTCGGATGGCCGGCGCGCTCGACATTTTCCGCACCGGCCTGCTGGATGCCGATCGTCTGGCCGCCGAACAGAAGCAGGAGCAGGAACTCAAGGCCCTGCGTCAGCAGAAGATCGAAGGCTTTATCGCGCGCTTCGACCAGACTACCAGCCAGGCGCTGGGGACCATGTCGGGCGCCGCGACCGAGTTGCAGGCGACCGCCCAGCTGATGAGCGACACGGCCGCTTCGACCAACCAGCAGTCGGCGACGGTAGCGGCTGCCAGCGAAGAAGCGACGGTGAATGTGCAGACGGTGGCTTCGGCATCCGAAGAACTGACGGCCTCGATCACCGAGATCAGCCGCCAGGTGCAGGAATCGGCCCAGATTGCCGCCCGGGCGACCGGCGATGCGGAACGTACGGTCGGTCAGGTGCGTCAGCTGAATAACGCCGCTCAGCGGATCGGGGATGTAATCAAGTTGATCAGCGATGTCGCCTCCCAGACCAATCTGCTGGCCTTGAATGCGACGATCGAAGCGGCGCGGGCGGGTGAAGCCGGCAAAGGCTTTGCGGTCGTCGCATCGGAGGTGAAGAACCTTGCGAGCCAGACGGCGAAGGCGACTGAGGAAATCGCCGCTCAGGTGGCGTCGGTCCAGAATGAGACCGGCACCGTCGTCGAGGCGATCGAGGATATCGGCCGCACCATCCAGCGGATGAATGAGATTGCCTCGGGCGTGGCGGCGGCTGTTGAGGAGCAGGGCGCGGCGACCCATGAAATCGCCCGCAATGTTCAGCAGGCGGCCATCGGGACCCAGCAAGTCTCCTCCAGCATCCTAGATGTGACCCAGGGCGCCAATCAAACCGGCGCTGCGGCAACTCAGGTTCTAAGCGCGGCCAACGAGCTGGCCCAGCAGGGCGAACAGATGAAGCGGGAAGTGGAGACCTTCCTGCACAACATCCAGACAGCCTAAGAGGCGCCTTTCTCGCCGTACTTCATGCCTTCCAGCTTCAACCCATCCGGGTCGAGGAAAAAGACGGCATAATAATCTTCGTAATATTCGGCGGCCGGATCGACGATGGTGACTTTGAGCTTTGTCAAAAAAGCTTCCAGCGCATCAACGTCCTTCCGGCTTTCGAGTTCGAAGGCATAGTGGTGAAAGCCGACCTCGCCAATCCGATGGCGATGTTTGCGCCCGGCTTCATCGGCTTGGCCGATCCAATAGCGCGTTTTTCCATTAGTCCAGCCGATCTGATTGCCATAATCGCCAAGCAGATCGAACTCTAAAAACTCGAAGAGCTGACTATAAAAAGCCTTCGATGCCGCAAGATCGCTGACGCGGATGGAAATATGATCAATGCCGACGACCCTGACCATGGCTCACCCCCTGACGTAAATGCCTGAAGAGGCAACGGCCGGAGCGGCGGGGCAGTTCCTACCAGATCGAATAGAGCATCAGGAAACCGACCAGCACCATCACGGTGAGGCCGCCGAGGAACAACGCGTCGGCAATCGCGGTGAGGCGGCTGACCAACAGGGGCTTGGTGGATCGCAAGGCCCAGAAGATGGTATAGGAGCTTAGGAGAAACGCGAGCGCACAGAGCGCCAGCAGATCATCGGCCAGCGTGCCGGCCCCTCTGGTATCGGACAGGGTGCGAAACAGGGTGACACCGGTGATGGAAAGACCGGCGAGCGTGCCGGAGAGGGAGAGGAGGCTAATCAGCTCTTCCCGTGCCCATTTATCCTGCCTGCGTTCCACGCTGTCGGGACGATCGCTCATGACGCCAGCTTAGCGCTGGTTGAGGCCCGTCACCAGACGTTTGAAATCGGCAGGGGACCAAGGCTTGGCCATGAAGAGGGTGCCGTCGCGTGGGTCCTGTTCGGCAAAGCGGGTATGGCCCGACGACATGATCACCTTGAGCCTCGGGTAGGTCTGGGCGACCTTGCGGGCCAGGGTTTCCCCATCGATCTTTCCGGGCATGCGGATGTCGGTATAGACGACTTCGATCGCCTGGTGATTTTCGTGAATAAAATCGATGGCATCATCCGCCGTGGTGAAGCCGCGAATGTCGTAATCCAGATCTTCCAGAACCGAAGTCGCTAGTTCACGAATGATAAATTCATCATCGATCACTACAGCCAAAGGTTTCTGTTCGGTTTGATTACGGTGTGCCATGATAGAATAACTACAGTATGACGCGGAAGTTCCACATCAAGCCCCTGTCGTCACTGCAAAGCTGTCAGGCGTTTCAGGGGAAGGCTCAAATGAGCCGTCAGGCCTTCCGGGCGCCAATCGCGCTCTAAGCTACCGCCGAGCCTGCCCGTGGCGGTGCCATCAGTCATGATGGTGCCGAAGCCTTTACGGTCGGGCTTTCCGGCCAATCGGGGGCCACCCAGCTCGCGCCAAGTCAAATGCAGCATTTCCTCGACGATCTGCCAAGAGACGGCCACCGTACCCTCGGCCGTGGTGAAAGCCCCATATTTCATGGCGTTGGTCGCGAGTTCCTGCAGCAACAGCGCCATGTCTGTCACGGCATGGGGCCCGATGGCGAAGGCCGGCCCCTCGATACCTACCCGATCGTCACTATCGACATAGGGCTCCAGGATTTTTTCCACGACAGACGTAAAATCCGCCTCGCGCCCCCAAAGCCCGCTGCTCGATTTAACCGGCAGCAGCAGTTCATGGGCTTTTGCCAAGGCCGAGAGCCGTTGGACCAATCGGTCGCGCAGGTCGGCGGCCGAGGTTGCCGATTGATCGCACAGCGAAATCAGGCCAGTCGTCAGCGAGAAGAGGTTCTTCACCCGATGGGACATTTCATGCAGCAACATGTCCTTCTTCTGCTGGTTCTGCCTTTGGAAGGTGATGTCTCGGGCGATCTTGGAGGCGCCGATGGTTTTGCCGCTGGCATCCTTGATCGGCGAGATGGTGAGGGAAATATCGACCATTCTGCCATCTTTGTGCAGGCGCGCGGTTTCGAAATGGGGGATGCGCTCGCTGTTGGCGATCCGCGCCAGGATGGCGCGTTCTTCGGCTTTGCGGTCTTCGGGAACAAGGCGGTCGATCGGCTGGCCGACCATTTCGGCCGCTGAATAGCCAAAAACCTCCTCGGCCGCAGGGTTCCACGACAGGACGATTCCATCCAGGGTCTTGCTCACGATGGCGTCAGTCGACGAAGAAACGATCGCCGCCAGATGGTCCGCCAGCCATATTCTATTCTGCATTCGGTCCCCCCAGTCTGTCGTGATCGGCAGGTTTCGGGGCACGCAACTTTAGCGCGTGCAGTTCGTATTTCAGGATATTATTTTGGGTGTGCGGGAATAATCGCAATAGGCAAAGCTTACGCCCGGAGGTTTCGTCCGAGGGATCTCACAGTTCTGTCTTAGCTGCGCGGCAAAAGAAAGCGGCGGAAGACCTGCTTCCGCCGCTCCAGTCTATAAGCTTCGTGTGAAGGATTATCGGCCGTTTTTCTGGCGCCAGGCGGCAAAATCAGTCTTCGATTGCTCCTCGGTCGGCGGATAAAGCCCGAGGATCGAGCGGCCTTTCAAGACCTCCTCGGTGACAAAATCCTCGAATGCCGTCATCTCGGTGGCTTCATCGGCGATTTCATCGGCGATATGGGCCGGAATGATCACGACGCCTTCACCATCTCCCACCACGATATCGCCCGGGAAGACCGCGACATCGCCGCAGCCGATGGGGACATTGATGTCAAGGGCCTGATGCAGCGTCAGGTTGGTCGGGGCCGAGGGGCGCTGATGATAGGCGGGGATTGCGAGCTGGGCGATTTCGGGCGAATCGCGAAAGCCGCCGTCGGTCACGACGCCGGCCACGCCACGCACCATCAGGCGGCTGACCAGGATCGAACCGGCAGACGCTGCGCGGGCATCCTTGCGGCTGTCGATCACCATGATCGCGCCCAGCGGGCAGTCTTCGACGGCCTTGCGCTGCGGATGGGCGCGGTTCTGGAAGACGGTGATCGGGTTTAAATCTTCACGCGCCGGAATATAGCGCAAAGTGAAGGCTTCACCCACCATGACCGTGCCCTTCTGGGAGAGCGGATGGACATCCTGCATGAATTGATTGCGCAGGCCCCGTTTAAAGAGGGCGGTGCAGAGGGTGGCGGTGCTGACTTTTTTCAGCTTGTCGCGGGTGGCGGCGCTCAGGGTCATTCTATGCTCCAGAAGGTCAGAAAATATCGGGTTCGCCGACAGGCGCGCCGAAGGTGGTTTGCAGAAAATCAAAGTCGCAGCCCTGGTCGGCCTGGCCGATATGGCGGTTGAACATCCAGCCATAGCCACGCTCGAAGCGGGGCGGGGGCGGCGTCCAGCCGGCGCGGCGGCGGATCAGTTCGGCCTCGGGGACATCGAGGTTGATGGTGCGGGCCTCGACATCGATCGAGATGATGTCGCCGGTCTGCACCAGGGCCAACATGCCGCCGATATAGGCTTCGGGGGCGACATGCAGGATGCAGGCGCCATAGGAGGTACCGGACATGCGGGCGTCGGAAATGCGGACCATGTCGCGCACGCCTTGCTTCACCAGTTTCTTCGGGATTGGCAGCATACCCCATTCCGGCATGCCGGGCCCACCCTGCGGCCCCGCATTGCGCAGCACCAGTACATGGTCGGGCGTGACATCGAGGGTTTCGTCATCGACCGCCTTTTTCATCGACGGGTAATCGTCGAACACTAGGGCCGGGCCGGAATGTTTGCGCAGGTGCGGGGCACAGGCGCTCGGCTTGATGACGCAGCCGTCGGGGGCGAGGTTACCTTTGAGGACCGCGAGGGCGCCCGAGGCATAGACGGGATTATCCATCGGCCGGATCACGTCTTCATCATAGATCTCGGCGCCCGCGATATTCTCGCCCAGCGTCTTGCCGGTGACGGTCAGGGCGTCGAGGTGCAGATGGTCTTTCAGGCGCGACATCAGGCCCGGCAGACCGCCGGCATAGAAGAAATCCTCCATCAGGTATTTTTCACCCGACGGGCGGACATTGCCGAGCACCGGGATGTGGCTCGCCGCTTCGAAATCATCGAGGGTGACGTCGCAGCCGGCGCGCCGTCCCTGCGCGATCACATGGATGATGGCATTGGTCGAACAGCCCATGGCCATGGCGACGGCGATGGCATTCTCGAAAGCCTTCATGGTCTGGATCTTGTTGGGCGTCAGATCTTCCCAGATCATCTCGACGATCCGGTGTCCCGAGGCCGAACTCATGCGGATGTGATTGGCGTCGGGCGCAGGGATCGAAGAAGCACCTGGCAGGGTCATGCCGAGGGCTTCAGCAATCGCCGTCATGGTGCTGGCGGTGCCCATGGTCATGCAGGTGCCTTCGGAGCGGGCGATACCGGCTTCGATATTTGTCCAATCCTGATCCGAGATATTGCCGGCCCGCCGCTCGTCCCAGAACTTCCAGGCATCCGAGCCCGAGCCTAAGATCTTGCCCTTCCAATTGCCGCGCAGCATCGGCCCGGCGGGAACATAGATGCACGGCAGCCCGGCCGATGTGGCGCCCATCAGCAGGGCCGGGGTGGTCTTGTCGCAGCCGCCCATCAGCACCGCGCCGTCGATCGGGTGGCAGCGCAGCAGTTCTTCGACATCCATCGCCAGCATGTTGCGATAAAGCATGGTGGTCGGCTTCACATATTGCTCGGCCAAGGACAGCGCCGGCAGTTCGATCGGCAGGCCGCCCGCTTGCAGGACGCCGCGCTTTACGTCTTCGACACGATTCTTGAAATGGGCGTGGCAGGGGTTGATGTCCGACCAGGTATTGATGATCGCGACCACTGGTCGGTCTTTCCAGTCGGCGGTGCCATAGCCCATCTGCATGAAGCGCGAGCGATGGCCGAAACCGCGCAGATCGTCGGGGGCGAACCAGCGGGCGCTGCGCAGTTCGGATGGGGTTTTACGGGGAGATGCCATGATGCTTAGCCTTGCATGCCCCAGCGACGGATGGTCCGGCGTTCCAGGGTGCGGAAGATGAGGTTTTCGACCACGAGGCCGATGATGATGACGGTCAGAAGGCCGGCGAAGACTGCCGGGATGTCGAGGATGTTGCGGTTTTCGAAGATGAACCAGCCGAGCCCGCCCTTGCCGGACGAGACGCCGAAGACCAGTTCGGCGGCGATCAGGGTACGCCAGGCAAAAGCCCAACCGATCTTGAGGCCGGTCAGGATCGAGGGGAAAGCAGCCGGGATCAGGATCCGGAACACGTACGGCAGGCCGGTCAGCCCATAGTTTCGCCCGACCATCCGCAAGGTCTGCGAGACGCTGAGGAACCCCGCGTGGGTATTGAGGGCGACGGCCCACAGCACTGAATGGATCAGCACAAAGATCAGGCTGGTCGCGCCAAGGCCGAACCAGATCAAGGCGAGCGGAAGCAGCGCAATCGCGGGCAGCGGATTGAACATCGCCGTCATGGTTTCAAGGAAATCAGTGCCGATCTGGGTATTGATCGCCAGCACGGTGAGGGTCCCGGCCAGCAGAATGCCGATCACATAGCCCGAGACCAGGATCTTGATCGAGGTCCAGACCCGCGAGGGCAGAATGCCGCTCTGCACACTGTCGATGAAGGCGGCAACCGTGTCCGAGAAGGTCGGGAAGGTCAGGGGATTATCGAGAACCCTTGCATAGACTTCCCACAGGATACCGAGAAAGATGATCAGCACCGTCTTGCGCACGGCGGCGCTGGTCCAGATCAATTCGATGGTGCTGAGCTTGCGTTCGATGACCTCGACGCCGCCCGCGCCGGGCACCGCGTCGGCGCGCAACTCGATCTTGGCTTCGCTCATTCTCGATGTCCTTCTTCCTGGAACAGAAGATCGTGGATCTGTTTTTCCAGCCGGGCGGCGGCCTCCGGATTGCGGGCGGAGAGGTCGACATCCGTCACCTCGGCCTTGACGCGGCCGGGATGCGGGGAGAGCAGCAGGATGCGGTTGCCGATGCGGATGGCTTCGGCAATGGAGTGGGTAACGAACAGCACCGTGAAGCGGGTATCTTCCCAAAGCTGCAGCAACTCGTCCTGCATGCGCCGGCGGGTAAGGGCATCAAGGGCGGCGAAAGGCTCGTCCATCAGTAGGATGTCGGGTTCCATCGCCATGCCGCGCGCAATCGCCACGCGCTGCTTCATGCCGCCCGACAGGGTGTGGGGATAGTTATTCTCAAAGCCCGTGAGGCGCACCTTGTCGATATAGTCGCGGGCGCGCTCTTCGGCTTCCTTGCGGCTCATCTTGCGGGCGGTCTGCAGAGGGAACATCACGTTCTCCAGCACCGTGCGCCAGGGCAGCAGCTGATCGAATTCTTGGAAGACCATCATGCGGTCGGCGCCGGGTTTCTTAACGACGCGATCCTTGATGCGGATCTCGCCGGCATCGGGCTTCAGGTATCCGCCGACGGCTTTGAGCAAGGTGGACTTGCCGCAGCCAGATGGGCCCAGCAGGACAAAACGGTCGGATTGATTGACCGAAAAGCTGACGCCTTCGGTGGCGGTGATCAGGCTGGTGGTGGTCTTGTAACGCAGGGTGACTGCCTGCACGTCCAGAAGGGCCGTCATGCTGAATCCCTATCTTCGATATCCTAAAAGAACCCCCGCCCGGCGGGCCGGGCGGGGAGCGGGACATCAGCTGCCCTTGAGCGTGCCCGACTGCGGCAGGAAATAATCCGTCCAGGCCGTGGGTTTGCTCTTCAGGACGCCGGCCTTCTGCATGTGGGTCGCGAACTTCATCGTGCCCGCCGGATTGACCTGATAGGCCATCATGCCGGGCTGTTTCAGGATATCGACCAGCTCTTCGGCCGGGGTCTTGTCGCCGGTCACTTCGCGATAAGCGTCAATGGCGGCGGCGGGATTGGCGAGCGTATATTCGACCGCATCCTTGGAGGCATCGATGACCGCCTGGATCAGCTTGGGGTTGGCTTCGGCGAATTTGGTGGTGGTGAAGAGGGTGGATTGCGAGAGCGGACCGCCGATGATGTCTTCGGATTTCAGCACCACATGGGCGCCCGGCACCGTCTTCATTTCCTTATAATCGAACGGCGGGGCGGCGAAATGATTCGCGACCTCGTGGCTGGAATTGGCGAGGGCTGCGGCGGCATCGGGGTGGCCGAGCTGCACGGTATTGCCGTCGAGCTTGGCCCATTGATCTTCGCCCCAGGTTTGGGCGGCGGCCATTTGCAATAGGATCGCCTGGGTCGACACTTTGATTGTCGGCACGGCGATCTTGTCGGTCGGGCCGAAGTCCTTGATGGTTTTGATCTTGGGGTCGCGGCTGATCAGGGTCACCGGCTGGGCCGAATTGGTGATGATGCCCTTAACCCCGCCCTTGGTGCGGTCCCACAGCAGCAACATATTGCCGACGCCGCTATTCACGACATCGACATTGCCCGACAGCAGGGCGTCGGTCGCGGCGCCACCGCCGGTGAAGACGACCCAATTTACTTTCAGATCGGTGATGCCCTGAACGGCGGCGTGTTTTTCCAGCAGCTTCTGCTTTTCCATCACGGCGGCCGGCAGATAGAGGATGCCGGGCTGACGGGTAATCGATAGTTCGGCGGCCGAAGCATTGAAGGCGGCCGTCAGCGCTAAGGCGCCAATACCTAGGTTTACCAATGTCTTGAGCATGATTTTCCCCCCTTAAAGGACCGTCATGAGCGGATTTTGGTGCGCCGGGTTAGTCCCGGTCGCCTTCGTCTTGTGAGGATTTTTATCCTCTTGCAGTGGCTAAAGCACTAATGCATTAGTGCTTTAGCTTCAAGAATTTTGTCGGACTGGTTAGGGTGCCGCTCCGCTGTAGGTATTGACGAGCATGACGATGTCCGAGACCGCCCAGATGATCCGCCTGGATCGCGCCCGCCAAGCCGCACCGCAGGTTTTTGAGAGCCTGCGCCAGCAGATCATCTCGCTTGCCCTGTTGCCGGGGGCTGTCCTGTCGCGCACCAGTCTGATGGAACAATATGGCCTCTCGCAGACGCCAATCCGCGATGCGCTGCTAAAGCTAGCTGAAGAGAAGCTGGTCGATATCTTCCCCCAGCATGCGACGGTAGTCAGCCCGATCGATCTGCGGCTTGCTAACCAAGCGCATTTCTTCCGCCGCTCGATCGAACTGGAAGTCGCGCGGACGCTCGCCCTACAGGACGACAAGCGCTTCCTTGCTAAGATCCGGGGGATCTTTGCCGAACAGCAGGCGACGCTGGAGGGGCATGATCTGGTTGGGTTTGCCGAGGCCGATCAGGCTTTCCACCGGCAGCTGTGCGAGGCGGCGGCGGTGCCCGATCTCTGGGACCTGGTGCGCAGCCGCAGTGGCCATATCGACCGGCTACGCCAGCTGCATTTGCCGGTGCCGGGCAAGGCGGAAGCGATACTGCGGGATCACGCCCGCATCATCGATGCCATTGCGGCAGGCGACCCCGAAGGCGCGCAGCAGGCCGTGCGCACCCATCTGTCGGGCACCTTGATGCAGGTCGACGATATCAAGCAGCGCTACCCGGATTACATCCGGGAATAGCGCTAGTTGCCCAGCGCTAACTTGATCGTGCGGTCAAGCTCTGCCTTGCGGCGCTCAAGTTCCTTGATCCGGGCTTCCTTGGCGGCGATTTCGGCGCTGGCGGCGTTATTGCCGCGATCCTGCTGAACCTGCAGATCGAGCTTGGCAAGATCGCGGTTGAGCGAATCCGATTCGGCCTTCAGCTTGCTGAACTGCTGCTCCGACACCTTCTTCTGGGCGCGGGCAGCCGCGAGGTCGGCATTGGTCTTTTTCAGCTCGTCCTGGGCGGCGGCGATGCGCTTTTCGTTGCGCTCGACATCGCGATCCATCGACAGGCGCTGATCTTCGAGGTTCTGATTGGTGGCCAGGGCGGCATTATATTGGTTCTGGGCCTGGGCCACCCGCTGCTGCGCGCCGCCGGACATCAGATCGGCCTTCTGGTCGAGATAGGTGCTGCAGGCGCCGGTCCCCAGAGCAAGGGCGACAACGAGAGCGGAGCGATACTTAGCCAACACGGGTGACCTCCAGGGCGGAATTGAGACTGGAGACATTGGCCTCCAGTTCCTGAACTTCTTTCTCCATTGTGGCAATCTGTGCGTCCATCTCGGCCGTATTGCCGCCTTGCGCCTTCATGCGGTTGGAGGCTTCCTTGTAGCTATTGCGCTTATCGACACTGGTTTGCAGGGTCTTTTGCAGCAACGCCTGATTTTCGACGATCGTGCTGCGCTCGGCATTGGCCTGCGCAACGGTCAGCCGCTTGGCGGCAACGTCATTCTTGATGCTCTCAAGGCGGCTTTTGCTGTCGGCGAGAACCTGTTCCGAACTGGCGACCAGGCGCTTCAGACGATCGGTGTCCTTCTTCGCATCCTCGGTCATCGAATTCAGCATGCGCACCTTGTTGTTGGCGCTTTCCTGGGCCTTGGCGGTCATATAGCCGTCAACACCGCCCAGGACGCCGCCTGCGGCTGCCCCGACGGCAGCGCCGGTCGCCATGGCCTGACCCCGGTTCTTGCCGCCCGATGCGGCGCCGACCAGCACGCCCAGCAACGCCCCGACGACAACGCCGGTCACCACGCCGCCGGCGACGGTTTCATTGAAGGTGTCGGCTTCGGCGCGCAGCTGCTGTTCGGCCGGCGTCAGAGCACGGGAGGACTCGCTGGTCGTCTGGCAGGCACTGAGAGCGAGGGCCGCAACCAGCAGGCTTGCGGTGGTGCGGCTGCGAAATGCCTTGAGCGCCATGGGGCCGTCCTTATCGTATAGGTTCAGTCTGGTGATACTACCACCGGTTCAAGCAGAGCAAACTTAGCGTTTCGTCATTATAAAGCAATTTAGGCGACATCTTGCTCAGTTGATTTCCGAGAGGATCTTGCTGCGATCCAGCGTCTGGCCGGACCGCAGGCGCTCCACATGTTTGACGAAGGTATCGATGCGGCTGGAAAGGCCGGCGATTTTCTTGGTCTCGAGGTCTCGCTTCAAGACTTCAGCCTGGCCGGTTACGACGGAGGGCGGATAATCCGAGGCCATCGCCAGCGCGACGTCGAGGTAATAATTGAGGTTATCGTCGAAGGCGGCCTGCGCTTTTGTCAGCCCGTCTTCACGCTCTTTGCGCTCGGGCGCCCCGGCGGCGGTGATCTTCAGGATATCCTGGCGCACCTTCAAGAGCCGCTGATCCGCGACCAGCTTGTCCGCCACGTAGGCCCCGACGCGCAGGGCATTGACGGCGGCGCGGTCGCGCTGCTCGTTACGGGTCTGGATCGAGGTCTTGATGACGGTCGACAACGCCGCGATGCGTTGCCGCAGGGCGGGATCATCGACCGATTGCGCCAGCGCTTCGGCCTCTTTGACCGGATCATCTTGCGGGGCAACGCCGCCGCTGGTCGGCAGGGCCGCCCATTCGGTGCGGATGGCAGAGAGGCGCTGCGGGCTCGGTAGGCTAGGGGCTACCAAAGCCAGACGGAAGCCGGTCGTGGCGGAGCGACGCTCGCCCTTCTTGTCGATCGGGGCGAATTCCTGGCGGGCCGAGCTACGGATATCCTTCAGGGGGGTGCGATAATCCCCGCCCTTGACGATCTGCCCGCCGGCCTGACCATGCAGGCGCGAGAGCTTGTTGAGGCGGAAGGGGTCGAGCACAAATTCCCCGACATTGCCCAGCATATCGTGCAGCCCCAGCGGATTAGGCTTCAGCAAGCCGACGGCGTTCAGCTCGTTATTGGCCGAATCGGTGCCCTGATACCAGACGTAGCGGGCTGGCGCCTCCGTCATCGGGAAGGTCGCTTCGATGAACACGGAATCGGGCACGGCAGCACCGCCACGAGCGGCATATTCCCATTCGGCTTCGGTCGGCAGACGCAGGAAAGCCGGCGCGCCATCCTCGCTTGGCAGATCCTTGGTCGCATTGGCGACGGCCCAGGCGGAATATTTGGCGGCAAACCCGACGGCCTCGGCCCAGGTGACATTGATCGCCGGCATCCGACCATCGTCGGTGGCGGGCTTGCAAGGCGTGTCGAAGGCGGCGAGCTGGGCCTGGGTCACCTCGTATTTCCCGAGGTAATAGGCCTGGGTGCCCTTCTTTTTGGCATCGGTAAAGCCGCCGCCGACATAATCGGCGCGACTGTTTTCGGCATAGCCGACGGCATCATCACTCTGGCCCAACTGCACCCGGCGGTCGCCCAGCAGCCCGTCGGCTGGTAGCTCGATGCGGCGGAAACTCATGGCGCCGCCGCAGGGCATGGGCAGCACCAGATCGCCGGTGGCCTTCTGCGGGTTATAGAGACGCTCGGCCCAAGGCGCATCGGCAGCCGTCGCCAGGGACGGCCAGAGCAATAGGGCGCCGAGCAGCAGTTTCTTAGACATCGCGAACCTCTTGCGCTGGGTCGATGCGGGTCGCCCGCCATCCGGTAGCGAGCCCGGCCGGCAGGGCGACAATCAGGGTGGCAGCCATGATCCCGGCAATTTCCCCCAGGCTCAAGCGGCAGGCACTTTCCCCGGCGCCGAGGCTGCCGGCGAAGAAGCGGTTGATGGTGGTGGCCGTGCCCAAAAACAGCAGGCTCGCCAGCACGCCGCCGATCAGGCAGACCGCCAGCACCTGACCGACGGGCAGGGCGGCCAGCCAGCCCGGGCCATAGCCGATCAGCTTCAGGATCGCGAGATCTCGGCGTTTCTTCTGCAGGGCGGCCAATTGCCCGGCCAGCAGCGACACGGCGATGCCGAGAGCAGCGGCGGCCACGATGATGGCGAGGACGGCGCGCAGATTAGCATCAAGCTGCAGCGTGCTCGCGATCTCGCTCTCCCGGGTCGAGGGCTGAACCCCGTCGGCGCGCAGAGCTTCGGCGAGGGGCGCCACATCGCGGATCGAACGGGCATAAAGCCGGAAGAGCGGGAAGCTCTTGGTCTCCGGCGCTACGTCGGTGCCGATGTCGCCCAAGGCAGGCACGCGATAGCCGTCCCGGAAGCTCTGGATATCCAGCAGTAGGAGCAGGGTAACATAGGCGCCGGTTCCAGCCGCCTTCTCGATCGGCAGGATCGCGGCGACTGTCACCTTGAGACTGGTGGGTTCGATTCGACCGCTCCGGGTACGCTCGATGGCAAGCGTCAGGGGATCACCGGCTTTGACGGCAAGCCGACGGGCGGTTTCGGCCGTTAGGGCGATCTTATCGGGGCCAGTGACCACTTCCCCGCCGCCGAGCGGATCGCCGGGCGCGGTCGGGTTCAAGGAGACCCGCAAGATATCGCCACCAGCGGTTACCAGATCGACTTGCCCTGCGATGGCGCGGGTATTGGGCAGCACGAAGGCGACATCGGGCCGGGCGCGCCATTGGTCGAACCAGGCCTGGTCGAAGCGGGCATTGCCCGTCACCTCGGGCAGGATCAGGCGCATGGCGGGATCGCTATCCATCCGCTCGATCAGGGTGCCGATCACGCCGGCGCGCAAGCCCAGCAGCACCATGAGCGGCACCAGCACGGCGGCAACGGCCAGCGCCTGGCAGAGCACGGCTATCCGGTCGTGCCGGATATCGGCGAGGATCAGGCGCAGCAGATGAGCGAGGCGGCTCATGATATCTCCGCCGTGATGCTGGTGCGGCCGGGGCTGGTCTGGCAACGGATAAGACTTAGGCCGGTTCGTTCCGCGAGATCGGCGTCATGGGTGACGATCAGCAGGCTGGCACCCCGCTCGCGCGTCAGTTCCACCAGCAACCCCATCACCTCGGCCCCGCGGGCGGGATCCAGCGCGGCGGTCGGCTCGTCCGCCAGCACCAAGGCCGGTTCATGGACGAGTGCTCTGCCGATGGCGGCGCGTTGCCGCTCGCCGATCGAGAGCGACGCCGGATAGCGATCCAGCAGCGGGGCGATGCCCAGCCGCTCGGCAATCCGGGCCTCATCGCCCGGGCCAGCCATGCCCAAGAGGCGGCGCGACAGGCGGATGTTTTCGCGCACCGACAGGGCCGGCAGCAGACCGCCTGTTTGCAGGACATAGCCGATGGCTTTGGCGCGCCAGGCGGTCAAGGCACCGACATCGTCCTCCTGCCAAAGGACGGCTAGATCCTGACCAACAACGGCAAGGCGGTCAGCCCGGTCGGGGCGCAGAGTGGCGGCGATCAGATCGAGCGCGGTGCTCTTGCCGCAGCCGGACGGGCCGACCAGGGCGGCCAGGGTGCCGGTCGGTAGGCTCAGGCGTTCCAGGGCGACGGTCAGGCCGCCCCGGGTCTTTTCGACGCCGGACGCTTGGATGATCACGGCAGGCTGTCGATAGGAACCGGATAGACGGCATCGCCGGCCCCGGCGCCATCGGCCAGTTTCACCCAGCGATCGACATCATCGTGATAACGCTGATAGAGCGCGACCTTGGATTTGATATCGTCGATGACCGCCTGCTGCTCGCCGACACCCATGCGGCTCCAGCTGTCTTCATCCAGCGACATCAGCTTGCTTTGATAGGGCAGGCCGTCGAGATATTCGCCCATCAACCCGGCTTGTTCGAGGTTCTTGACCTGGCCCTGGCCGATCTTGCCCGGATCGCGGCCCATGGCGGCGGCGGCACTGCGCAGCTGATTGAAAAAATCACCTGGTTGCAGTTGGGCCTTTTCGCCAGCTTCGACCACACGGCGCAAGGTGGTCTGGAGGTCCGACAGCTGGTTCTTGGTCAGCAGCACCCGGACATTGAAGGCAGCGACATCAGGTTTGGCGAAATCGCGATCCGATGCCCAGGCTTCGAACATCGACGGCGCAGCGGTGCCCTCGACCTTGCCGAGATAGGCGAGGCGCATGGCAAGACCGACGGCCTCGGTCGTCTGGGCCAGTTTGGGGTCGGCCGGCTTGGCATCGGGCTTAGCGGCCGGATCGGCGGCCTTGCGGACCTGATCGACCAGCAGATCGGCCAATTGCTTGACCTGTGCCTTGAACACCGCGGGATCGCCGGCTGGCACCGGGAAATAGAGGGAGCCCGCACCGGGATAGGCCGAAAGACGCTCATATTGCGCCTTGGCGGCAGCGTGGTCGCCTTTGCCTTCGGCCGTCAGCTGATGCAGCACATAGATCGCGGTGCCATTCTCCTGCGCCATCTGCCGGACCTGATCGGTCGAGAGCTTGGTGGTGGAGAGTGGCGAGTTGCCTTCGCGTGAGCTGGCGTCGGTGATCATGACGATGAATTTGCCGCCAAACCCGTCCCAGTCGATGCCGCGCAAGGCATGTTCCAACCCGGCATAGCCATCTTCGGCAAAGGCGCGGGTGGAGATCGTCGAGGCCTTGACCCCCTCGGCCGCCTTCATGAAGGCATCGCGGGTTGCGGCCTGATTGGGGTCGGCAAAGGTCTTGGCGAGATATTCGATGCCTTTGACTTCGCTCGGATCGTCGCGATAGGCGACCATGCCGAAGCGGACCTTGTCATTGAGCTTGGCGGCTTCGATCCGCTCGAACACCTCGGCGACAGCCTGGCGGGTGCTATCGATATAGGGTTGCATCGATGACGAGCTATCGACAACAAACACCACGCCGGAGCGGAAGTCCTTCAAGGCTGCGCTGGGATTGACCCGCTGGGCCTGGACCGGCTTGTCGTCCTTGGTGACCGAGGCGACACGCACGGTGCGCACCCGGAAGCCCGACGGCAGGACGGCGGATTTCGCCTCCAGGATCGGGAGCAGATAGAATTGCTTTTGCAGATCGACGGTATTTTCCGGCTCGATCGAGACGACAGGACTGTCGGCCGGTAGCTTGTTATCGGCGATGGCCTTGCGCTGCGGGGCGGCGATATCGGCGGGTTTTTCTGCCGTGAGGGTCGCCATCAACCCGTCGCGGTTCTTGTAGAACAGCACCCGGTCGCGTCCGGCCGGATTGGCGAACCCCATCACCAACGTATGCTGCCAGGGGATGGTGTCGGCTTCGGTCACGAAGCCCTGTACCTTGCCGTCCGAAGCAGCGCCAACCTCGACCAGCCCATCCTTGCGGCCATAAACGAACAGCACGCTCATCGGGGCGAGCGGCTTGCCATTGGCAGCACCGGGCTTGTCGATCAGCTTGGCGCCGGGGCGCGTCAGGATCTTCTGATAGAGGGTTGTCTTGCCTTCGATCAGCAGAGGCGTGCGGGCCTGTGCCATCGCCTGCGGGGCGGCGAGCGTCAGTGCCAATGCCAGGGAAGTTGCCAGTCGCATCATTGTCCTAAAGCCTCCTTGGCTTTGGCATGCCCTTGATCTGCGGCTTTTTTGAGCCAAGCAACGGCTTGTTCCGGCCCGTCCTGCGCTTCGGTCTTGCCGCTCTTCAGCACCATGCCGAGGCGATATTGCGCTTCGGCATCGCCGGCATCGGCCGCGCGCTTATACCAATCGACTGCCTGATCGGCATTGGGAGCCGGCAGGGGGCTGGTTTCCTTGCTCCAAGTCGCGGGATCATAAAGCCCGCCGACAGCGATGGCGGCCTGCTTGTCGCCCTTCTCGGCCGCGGCCCGGAACAGCAGGAAGGCGCCATCGAGATCTTTGGCGGCCAGATGCGCTTCGGCCAGCTCGCGGGCAGCCTGGGGTTCGGGATTGGCGGCTAAAGCGGAACGGGCGGCAGCCAGGGTGCGGTCTGGGGTTGCTGCCGGCGGCGGTGTCGCGGGGGCTTCGGCAGTCTGGGGCGCGCTGTCGCGTCCGAGGAACCACCAGGCGGCGCCTCCTCCGAGAGCCAGAACCAGGACGGCCAGACCGGCGATCAGCGGCAGGGCAGAACGCTTGGGTGGCGGTTCACTGACCGCATCCGGACGTTCGCCGGCGGTGAGCGGTTCGACCGGTACTTCGATCGGCGGCGGCTCGACGGCGACCGGTTCGGGGGGCGGTGGTGGCGGCGCTGCGGCGACCGGCTTCCAGCCCTTGGGCGGGTTGCTCGGCAGGCGCATCGCGATGCCAATCACCGGCGCATTGACCCGTCCGCCCTCTGCATCACGCAGCGAGACGAGATAGGGCCGGTTCGGCGTCAGATGGAAGGTCGTGAAGGCATCAAGCGACAGGATCAGCGTATCGCCGTTCTTTTCTGCGGCGAGCGGCGGTTGCCAGAATTCGGCCGCCCCCCAAGGATGCTCGCTGTCGCGCGGATCGAGATGCTGCTGACCGCCACCCGGCAAGGGTTGGCCGATGCAGAATTCGACGCTATCGGCATTCAGCGGCACGCCCGGGCAATGAAGCGCGGCGGCACCCGGCGGCATATCCTGCGATTGAACAAGGCGCAGCATGATCAAGACCCTTTAGGCGGCAGCACGTGCCAGAAGCGGAGAAAGAACATCCAGAATGCGCCCCAAACGGGCGTTCTGCACATCGTCGATTTCGCGCCCTCCGCTGAAGCTGACATTATCGAGGGCGAGGCTATGCAGCGCGGTCGCCCAATCGATGAAATAATCCGCTTCCAGGCGCAGGCGGTGGTCACTGAGATCGGGCAGGCCCGTAAAACTGGGCGGCGGCGAGAAGATCGCGATGTCGGACTTCGGGCGCTTTGGGCGTTCGTTGGCGGGCAGGGCGGTAAACCCGAGATCGCCGATGAAATTATTGATCACGCCACTGGCAAGGCTGGCCGCACGATCCGCGACATCGTCCCAGCGGACATTGGCGGCCTGGATCTGACGGCGGACGGCATCGGCGATCTCTACCCCCAGCTTCAGCCGGTTGGCACCGACGATCAGCTCGCTTGCGAGGTCTTCGATCAGACGGCCCTGAACCCCGAAGCTGGCGGCCGATTGCGGCAGACGACGCAGCTTGTCGGCCCAGAGGTTCATCAGATCTTGAGCGAAATTCGCTGACCGGTCTTGTAAGACGGGCGCGGCCTTGGGCTTGTCGCCGGCCACCGGAGCCGGTGCCTTGTCGCTCCAGGGATCGTCCGCCCAGGGATCATCGGCGACGGCGGCCTTTTCCTCGATGGGTGCGACATGATCCGGCTTCAGGGCGGCGACGGTCAGGAAACATTCGCGGATCTCGCGGTCTTCCAGCGACATGGCCGCCAAAAGGCGCAAGAACGGGCGATATTGCTGAGGTTCGGACGCCTTATAGAGGTCGCGGCGCAGCAGCTGGATCGCCTTGTCCTTCTCCTGCCGGCCGGCATCATCGTCGGCATGATAGAAGCGGCGGAACTGGCTGTGCAGCGTGCGGGCCTGCTCGCCCAGACGTTCACCGATCTGACGGGCCTTCAGGCGATCGTCGATGGTAGCGGTCAGGCGTTCGACCAGATAGGAGATGCCGCCGTCGTTGGGCGACAGGGCCGCATCCCAAACAGCCTCGCGGTTAGCAAAATGTTTGGCGGTGATTTCGGATGACAGGAAGGCATCGCGATATTCGGCGATCAGGGGTGCCTTGGCGGGCGCGATGCCGCCTTCCACCAGATGGTCGCTGCCGTCGGGCAAGCGGCGCACCTCGGCATATTCCATCAAATGTTCCTGCTTCATGCCGGGATTGCGCAGGAAGAGGGTATTGGCGAAGGGCTTGCCGTCCCAATCGCCCGGCCAGCCGTCGCGGCCGTAAAGTTCCAGGAACGAAGCATAAAGCCGGCGGTCCCATTTGCCCTTGCGGGTTTCGGCTGTCTCGCCGCCCTTTTCGATGAACTCCAGATCGAACTTGGTCAGCACCAGGAACAGCGCGTTACGCACGCTGGCGCGTTCAGCCGGGGTGTCGCCATGGGTGAGGCCGATCCAGCCGCGCACCATCGCCGCCAGATCCTTCACTTCGGCCGGATTGTTGGGCATGCAGAGCAGCATGGCCGTCAATTCGCGCTCTTCGGTAAAGCGCTGGAAGAGATAGGCGATCTTGCCGCGCAGCAAGAGGCCGCGGACCTGTTCGATCTGTTCGGCGGGTTCCGAGGCGATCTCGATCATTTTTTCGCGCGAGCGGGCGCCAGGGAAATCCAGTAGATCGGTTTGCGCCAGGAACGGCCAGGGCGTTTCCGTCATGACGATCTTGAGTTCGGCCACCAGGGAGGCCAGCAGGGCGCGCGGCAGCTGGGTCACGGCGCCGGCCCCACCGGCATTCAGCGGCTGCACGGCAATGGTATCGGCGGTATCTTCGGGCGTGCGCAGGCGCTTCAAGGTGAAGACATCAATGATGCTGGTATCGCGCGGCACCAGCGCATTGATGGCGGCGCGGGCTTCGGGCGCATGACCTAGCACTTCGAGCCCCTGGGCCAGATGCAGGAAGAGCGAGGTTAGTTCCGGGATGGCGCCCCAGAGTGGGGCATAGAGCCGGGCACGGCCCTGCAAGGACAAACGGCCGCCGAGGCGGATGACGGCTTCCCAATAACCGGTTTGGCGCAGGGTTTCGATGCGGGCCGAGAAATAGCGCTCGAAATATTCACCCAGATCGAACAGCACGATTTCATCAAGGTGCGCGGCGATCTGGGTGGCCGAGGCCTCGCCATCGGCTGCGGCGATGACGGCGCGCAAGGCGGCCTCGTTCGGGGCGGCGATCTTGAGGTTATTGGCGTCGAAATCCGAGAAGTAGGAATTGGCCAGGATCTTGACCAGATCGGTCTCGGACAGCAGGCGCAGTTCGACCGGGAAGGCAGGATCAACCGCCGCGCTGCGGGTGGTCGTGAAGCGTGTGACGAGGCCGGTCGATTCGCGATCGCCCGGCGGATTGATGTCGCGCAGGAAATCCTTCGGCGTGCCGGCAAAATCACAGGTCAACGTGCCGCCGGGTCGGCGCGCGAGGGTGGAGACCAGATAGGATTTGCCGGCCTGGCTCGGCCCGAAGACGCCGACACAGGTGCGGCGGCCGGCAGCGCCGGTGAGGCGACGGGCGAGGTTTTCGGCCCGCCGGGTGGTGGTGACCAAGGCATGGGCCTCGTTTGCCACGCTGGGCGCGGTCGAGGCGACATCGCCGATCCAGGCCCGCGCCTCGCTGGAAGAACGGCCGAGGGTATTGGCGGCGGATAGCAAGTTTTCTGCGCTCATGATCCGTTTCCGCTCACTGATCCAGAAGGATGCCGGTGTCGAGCCAATAGCCCAACTGATTGTCGATGGTCTGAAGGCGCAGACGCAGCTGGTCGGCCGGCACGGTTCGCCCTTCGCGATCCTCGATCTTCTGGATCGCGAATTTGTCGATCACCCGGCGCTTCTTGTCGCCGGCATTGACGCGGCGCAGGCGAACCGTCAGCGGCGTGCGCTGTTGGATGGCGCTGATCGGCGCATCCTCGGCATAGGCAAGGCTATAGAGCCGTGTCGCCGGCCACCAATCGGCCGCCATCTGCCGAAAGCCGAGCGGCATCGGTCCGCGGAATTCGACCCCCGTCTCCGGCAAAGTCCAATCGGGATCTTCGAGCTGCATGTCGGAGAAGAATTCGTCATCCTTCAGCAGACGGCTATTCCGGTCGAGCTTGCCGAAATAACGCGCGGTCGAGGCCGGGCGCAGCAGATCGGCGCGGAAGTTGAAGTTCGGCAGCTGACCTTCTGACAGCAGGCAGACCATGGCGCCGACGGCAGCCGTGGTCTTGGGGTCGGCAATCGTCGCGCGGGCATCGCGGAAGGGATACCAGCCGCCGACGCGGAAGCGGTGCAGCGGCACGATGCGGCTGGGCGGCAGGCAACCGGATTCGCGCAGTAGATTAGCGATCGCCGGCAGCCGCGAGGGGCGGCCGGACAGCAGCAGCACATCGCAGCGGAAGCGCCAGACCATCTCGCCCAGCGCTTGCATCATCTCCAGGAAGACCGAGCGCAAGGTGCGGTCGATCTCGGCCACATCAACCGGGATTTCCAGCTCCAGCAGATTGAACGTCGGATCGCCGGCCTTGCGGATTTCGGCATTCACGTAATCGATCAGCATCACCGGCAGGCCGTCGCCATCGGCAAAGAAGGTCGAGAATAGCCGACGTTCGATGGCGGGCGGTGCCTGTGGATCCTGCGCTTCATAGGCCGAGAGCAGGGCAATGGCGATGGGAGTTGCGATCTGGGTCGCGAACTGCTGACGGCGCAGCTGTTCGATCACCTTCATGTCGCCCCGGTCGCCGCCAAACAGCTGCGAGAGGATGGTTTCCGCCCGGTCGGGTCCGAGCGGGCCGTCCGCGAGTTTTTTGCGCAAGGGCACCAGCACATGCTCGCGCACCACCTGATGCACGGCATCGTCGCCGGCCAGATTGAAGCCTTCGCGGAATTCCTGGGTGGGGGAGACCGTGACATTGGCGCCGCGCCCATCGACATCCAGGCGGCTGATCACAAGGTCGGTGGTGCCGCCGCCGATATCGAGGGTCGCGACCCGCAAGGCATCCTTCATCCCCGGATCGGTGCGATTGACCGGGTGGCGCACGCTGTCGAAGAAGGCGCGGGCGTCGCCTGAGAAATTAAGGGCGATCTGAGTATAGAAATAGATCGCCTGGGTGGCGCTGGCCTCATCCCATTGCAGACGCACTTCCGGCCCGGCGGCGGGCTGATCTGGGCTGCGGCGCACGTCGGCGGCATAATGCACGACGGGGCGGCCGTCTTCACTGGGCGCGAGGGTCGCAAGGCCCAGGGCCATATAGGCCAGCTCGCAAGCGGCTTCGGCCTGTTCGGTCAGAATCTGGCGTTCGGCCAGCGGCATGGCCGTCGGCATGGTCATGATCAGGCGGCGCAGGCGGCGCGGCAGGCGCTCGTTGGCGGCGCGACGCACACGATGGGCCGCCGAATTCATCATGCACAGCGCCTGCAGGATGATTTCCGCCAAGGTGAAGGACATGAGGTTACGGCGGGCATAAAGCGCACGGATCGAGGGGAAGCTGTTCTCGATCGGCAGGCCAGGGCCGGTCTCGACCCGATGCAGCGCCTCGCCCAGATCATTCACCAGGGTGGTGAAGGCGACGCCGGTTGCAATGTCCGACTGCTCACCGGTTATGAAGGGGCTATTGAAGCGCCAGCTGTCGCGCCGCGCATCATCGTCCCAGAGATAACGCTTGGGGCTGGAAAGGCCGGAGGCGCCTTCGCTGCCCCGGCGCATCCCGGCAAGACGGGTGGCTTCGGGGCCGACGCGCACGATGCTGGGCCAGGAAAAACGGTCGGCGAGGCCTGAGCGCAGCGAGAGGTGATCCCGCCCGAAGCTCGCCCGGCTGAATTCGATCCGGCTCGCAAACGGGTCGCTATAGACGTTGTAGGGGCGGGTCAGGTCGCGCAGCTTCAGCTTCACCGCATTGGTAATATCGGCGCCCATTTCGCTGGGGTCGGCTTCGATCAGCAGGCCGCAGGTGCGCGAATTGCCAAGGTCCAGCACCAGATCGACATCGATTGGCGTGGCATGGCCTTCGGTCGAACGATCGACGATCACGATGGCGGGCAGCACGCCCGAGGAATGCAGCCAATCGAGATAGGCGCGATAGGCGGCCAGATGCAGCATCGGCTTGCCTTCCTCGATCATCCAGCTCTGCACCTGCTCGACCGTGGGCGGCGGGACCGGGCGGCCCTTGGCGGCGGCGCGCTCGCGCTTTTCCAGCAGGTCCTTGCCGGCTTCGATGCACCAATCGCGCACCCATTCTTCCTGCAAGTACCAGTCGATCGGATCGCGATGCGAGGGCAGGGCAAAGGGCCGGCCGTTCTTGGCATCGCTGGAGCAGGGGGCGACATAGGCCTCCTCCTCGATAAACGGCACAAGGCGGGTGTCGAGGCTGACGACGATGCGGTGGGTGTGGCCATCGGCATCGGGTTCGGGCAGGCGATGCAGGAAGACACGCGCCCAATTGGTCGGCCCCCGGAAGAAGCCGCCCGACAGATCCCGGCGGAAGAGCGGCAGCGGCATCCACTGCTCACCGAACAGCGCTTCGATGTCCTTAAGGTCGATCTCGCAGGTGATGCGTCCGGTACCGTTCGCCTCGCCGCCAACCTCGCGCTGGATCATCTGCGGCAGATCCTTGCCGGTCAGCGGCCAGGTCTTTTCGGCATAGAATCCCCAGCGCTCCGGCATCGGCCGGTTCTTGTCGACCGTGATGCCGAAATCCAGGAACTGCAGGCCGCTTTCCGGAATGATCGGCACACTGTCGTGAAACTGGCTGAGTTCAGCGAGAGGCATGGTTCACCAACAGGTTGTTCGAGATCGCAAGGGAAGACAGGTCTGCATAGCCGATTGCTTTGCCGACAAACAAGACCCCGTGACACGTCAAGGCGCTGGATCCTTTGGCTTTTCAAGGCCGACACGATAGCGGCTGCCATCGGGATTGACGCCGTAACAGGTTGTAACGCCGCTCGCCGTCCGGTCGCATTGGGTCTGCGAGCGGTCATAGGTGCGCCCATCTGGGCAGACGAGATTGCCTTCTTCTTCCAGCACCAACTGACCGTTCTTGAAGGTGCCTCGGGCCGGGGCCTTGCATTCGGTGCCATCGGCCCGGCGCACCACCGTTTCACCCGAGCCATTCTGGCCGAAGCGGTAGTATTGCGTCAGTGCCTCGCCGGTGTTGTTGTCGATCAGCCCGCGCCGCGACCGCCATAGGCCATCCAGAAACGTCACGTCCCCCTTCTGCGCCGCATCGGGCGGGATCTGCATTGCGTCACCCGGGGGAGCATCGGGCCGGGGTGGTGGCGGCACCGTCGGTGGCGTGGCCGGCGGAGGCACGGGGGGCTTGTCAGTTACGGGCGGCGGCGCGTTCGGTGTTGCCGGGGGCGTTCCTGCCGGCGGCGGTGTGATCGAACCACGATCGGTGCCAGGGCCGCCCGGGGTCGGGATGCCGATGCTGTCAGTACCAGGAACCACCGGGACCCCGGGCTTTTCTTCGAGTGGATTCTCAGGCTCTGTCACCGGGGGGACGGTCGGTACGGTGAGTTTGGGGTCGGTGCAGCCATGGCCCAGAAACAGCCAAGCGAGCAGCAATGCCAGAAGCAGCAGAAGCGGCAGCATCCAGAGCAAATGCTTCCACCAAGGTGTGGAGACGACGACAGGAGCAACGGCCGCCGGCGCTATCGTTGCAGCGGCAGGCGGCGGGGGCGGTAAATGGACGACTGATGAGGCTTGAACACCGTGGAAGCCCCAGAAGCTCAAAACCGGGGTTTCGCCGACCAGATGGACATGATCGATGGTGGGAATGCTCAACGCATTATCCAGCAGCGCCGCAAAGCTGAGGGCGCTGGCATCCTTGCTGGTCGCGCGGATTTCGGCGGCATAGCTTTTGATATCGGCATGCATTGCTTCGAGCGCCAGTGCCGTGCGGGTCTGCTCCTCGGGCGTCAGTTGGTGCCAGCTGCGGGCATCGCCCGGGATTTCGGCGACCCAGCGGATCGTCTCGTCCCTTGCATCCTGGTCCGGCCGGGAAAAGCTGTCGGCGTAACCGGGACCAAAACGCTGGGTTAGGGCTGCCTTCAGCTGGATATGCGATTCGAAGACCGGCTGGCCATGGACGCCAATCGGTTGATACCGGCGGGTGGGTTCTGTTGCAAGGACGGTCCCGAGCCTCATGGCTTGCAGTTCCGCACGTCGGGTTGCTTGGTCGCCTGCTGCAGTTTGCGGGCGAAATCGGCCGGCGAGCTCGGCTTCAGGACCTGGCCGCCTGTCGATTGCGCGACGCACTGGATGACAGCCCGCCCTTTGGCATCGCCCGAGATATCGATCACATTGATGACCGCATTGGGCTTGCTGCTTTTGAGGGCCTTGGCCGCCGCGCAGGGATCGCCGCCGCAGCTTTCCTCGCCATCCGAAACGACGACGATGATCGATTCCACGTCGCCCGAGACGATATTGCCAGCGCGTTCGATCGACCGGGCGAGCGGCGTGCCGCCCCAAGGTTGGAGTTTGTTGACCTCGCCAATTAGTTGGCCGCGCTCGCTGTCCGAATAGAATTTGTCGCGGCGCACGTTATCGCAGCCCCGGAAATCGACGAGGCCGACATCGATGCCGGGCGGCAAACCGCCGATCATGTTGGAGATGGAGCGGCGCGCCTGATCGATGCGGGAAGAACCGCCCGCGAAATTCTCGTTCATGCTGCCGGACCCGTCGACGATCATCACCACTTCCGGCTCGTCGCCCGGCCCATAGGTCGGCTTGCAGCTCTGCTGCTGGGGCGGCGGGGCTTCTGCCCGGGGCGGCGCCGGAGTTGGAGTTGGCGCTGGGACGGGCGTCGGTGTGGGCTTGGGGGCAGGGGCCGGCGTGGATTTGGGCGGCGTGACCTCCGGCTTGGGTTCAGGCGGTTTTACGACCGGGGGCTTTTCCGGCAGATTTTCGGCCTTTTGGGGGGGAGTCGGATCGTCCGGAACACATTGATTGAGAAAGGTCTTTTTCTCGCCTGCAAGACGCGCCTGTTCGTCTTGCAAAGCCTTCAGGCGGGCTTGCAGCTCGTCCGTCGGATCGGCCGGGGCGGCGGGCGGATTGGGATCCGGCACATCGACGACCAGCGGCATCTGCGGTTCGCAAGCTTTGAGCAGCAGCAAGAGCAACAGAAGCAGCAACAAGAAGGGCAGCAGCCAGAACAGCCAGCCCCAGAAGCCTCGCCGGGCCGGGGCAGGCGCGGCAGCAAGCGACGCTGCGACGGCGGGCTGGGGCGCGGGCGGAACGGGCGGCAGCGCGACGGTCGGTGCGGCAACCACCCCTTCGGATTCATGCCCCCACATGGTGAGGACCGGCTGGTCGCCGACCTGAAAGAGCGTATCGGCGCCCGGCGTGGTGAGGGCCAGCGAGAGCATGCGGCCGACCAGCTCGCCGGTGCCGCCGCTTTGGATCAGCGTCTGGCTCAGGCCCGTAATATCGGCTTTCAGGCGGTCGGCGTCCTGCCGCAGGGCGGCCTGCGCTTCCGGGGATAAGTTGGTGACCGGAGTGATCGTGCCATCAGCCGCGCTATACCAATCGATCCGCTGGCCCTTGGGGTCAATGCGGGGCAGGGCGAGCAGGGCCGCATGGCGCGGCGAGAGGCGGCTGGCGAGGATGGCCGTCAACTGCCGATAGGAGTCGACAACCGCCTGCCCATGTACCCCCAACTGCCGATTGCCAACGGTCGGATTTGTCGTAATCAGCCGGTCGGCCATAGGTCTTGACGCCTCTTGATTGGCAATGTTTCGTTGCCGAGTGTAGGGTTTGCGTCGCACGCCCGCAAGGCGGGTGGAAACTTCTTTCGGAGACAAAATGCCAGGAAAAGCGGCATGAGCGAGGCAGCGACTCAAAACCAGGCAGCCGACCGCCGCTTTTTAGGGGCGGTGCCGGGGCGTTGGCTGTGGTTGGCTCTTACGGTGCTCCTGTTCGCGCTTCTGATCGCTCTCGCGGTTTGGTTCTGGTGGTTCCGCAAGCCGCTCACCATCGAGCGGATTATTCCGGCGCAGCAGGCCGAGCTGGCGCCCGATGTGAAGGCGCGGGCCGGGGCGCTGGAAAAGCAGATCGCCGAGATCGAGAAGGCGATTGCCGAGGCAAAAGCGGACAATCAGACCCAGCTGTGCCCGCCCGGGCAGAAGCTAAAGCAAGGCGCCAACGCACTGCCGGCAGCCCCCTTGGCGCCGATTTCCGCCGACCCGGTCAAACATCTCTCGATCTCCGAGCTTAGCGATAAGCTCGAAGGGGCGACGGTCCTGGTGCTGGCCGAAAACAGCGTGGCGACCGGCTTCTTCATCGCGCCCGATTTGCTGGTAACGAACCGCCATGCAGTTGAAAGCTCGAAAAACGGTAAGGTCTTTATCGCCAGCCGCAGCCTGGGCCGGGTGCGCCCGGGCGAGGTGGTTCGCACTTCGGCCGCTGGTAATGTCGGGGCCGCCGATTTTGCCCTAGTCCGCATGACCGATGGCAGCGCGCCGGCCGTGCTGTCCTTGAGTGGGCAGAACGGCAAGCTCACGTCGGTGGTGGCGGCCGGTTATCCGGGCCTGACCTTGCAGAATGATACCGGCTTTCGCCGGCTGATCGCGGGCGATGCTCAGGCGTCACCCGACCTCAATCTGACGCAAGGCGTGGTGCAGTCGCTACAGACTTCGCCGCAAGGCGTGCCGGTCATCGTGCATACGGCGTCTATCCTGCAGGGAAATTCTGGCGGGCCGCTGGTAGATACCTGCGGACGGGTGCTAGGCATCAATACCTTTATCACTGTCGATGCCGGTCAATCGGGCCGGGTGTCCTATGCCCAGACGGCGTCTGCGATCAGCGATTTCTTGGCACAGAGCGGTGGTCGCCTGCCGCTCGATAATCGGGTTTGCCCGGCGAGCTAGAGGTCGAATGCTTCTTTCAAATTGCTGCCCTTCTTGGGCCTAAGGTCGAGGTCGGCCTCTATATGGTCGATGTGATGAAGCATCAGGGCGCTGGCGGTTGCCACGTCCTTTTTCTCCAGCGCGTCGAGGATGCGGTGATGTTCGTTATGGCCGCAGCTCGATATCGCCGATTGGCCATAAAGCGCAATCACTAGAGAGGAGCGGGCGACCAGCTCGTCCATGAAGCGCTCCAAGATCGCATTGCCGGTCATGCCGGCGAGCGTCAGGTGAAAATCGCCCGAGGCCTTGATCTCGGCCCGCCGGGCGGTCTGGCCGCGCTCGCTCATCAGACGGCCTTCTTCTTCCAGGAGCTGGCGCAGCTTGGTCAGTTGCGGGCGGCGGATCTTCTTGGCGGCTTCGATCAGCATGCCGGGTTCGAACAGCCGGCGGGCGGCGAAGATCTGACGAGCTTCCTCTGGCGTTGGGCAGGCGACAAAGGCGCCGCGGTTCTTCTCGACCTTGACCAACCCTTCATAGGCTAGCGCCTGCAGGGCCGCGCGCACCAATGTGCGGCTGACGCCGAAGAGACTGCCGACATCACTTTCCGACAGTTTGGTGCCGGGCGCGAGGCGCCGCTCGACGATGGCCTCGCGGATCGCATCGCGAATATATTGGCTGCTGGTGTCGGCGGCGTCATCGTTAGACGCCAGATGCAAGGCTTGGGTCATGAGGCCTACCAGTCTATCGGGCTTCAGGTCAGAAGTAATGCCATTTTTGACGACCAATTTCGCTCAGATCGTATACGATTTTTGGTCAAATTGATGACATAAGCCCATTAATTATGCAGTCAAAAATGAGGCATCCAAAAATTTATGCGGCAGCGCAATATCGATAAATTCAAGTAATTATAAGATGTTGATCGTCGCCATTGTGCTTGGCACGCGCCTTGCTCTTTCGCTGTCAAAGCGGAAGGGAGCGTCATGTCCAAGGCTGCCTCGATCGACATCGCATCGGTTACCAAGAGTTACGGCACTGCCACGGCCGTCCATGCCATCAGCCTGAAAATCCCGGCGGGCAGCTATTGCTGTTTCCTGGGCCCCTCGGGCTGCGGCAAGACCTCGACCCTGCGGATGATCGCGGGGCATGAGAGTGTCACGTCGGGCGACATCATGCTGGGCAATACCATCGTGACGGACTTCGCGCCGGCCAAACGCGGCACGGCGATGATGTTCCAGTCCTATGCGCTCTTCCCGCATCTCGACCTGATCGACAATGTCGCCTTCAGTCTGAAGATGAAGGGCGTCGAGAAAACCCTCCGCCGGGCCAAAGCCCTGGAAATGCTGACGTTGATGCAGATGGAGGCCTATGCCGCCCGCCGCCCAGCGCAATTGTCGGGTGGGCAGCAGCAGCGCGTGGCGCTGGCGCGCGCCCTCATCACCGATCCTGAAGCTCTATTGCTCGATGAGCCGCTGTCGGCACTCGACCCCTTCCTCAAGATCCGCATGCGGGCCGAATTGAAACGCCTGCAAAAGACCCTCGGCATCACCTTCGTCCATGTGACGCATAGCCAGGAAGAGGCGATGGCCCTGGCCGATCTGATCGTGATCATGAACGAAGGCCGCATCGAACAGGCAGCCAGCCCGCGCGAGGTGTTCGAACGCCCAGCGACCGCGTTTGTCGCGCGCTTCATGGGCGACCATAACGTGCTGTCCAGCCGGGTCGCGGCCAGCAGCAGCGGCCTCGTGATCCTGGAAACCGGCGACGGCCAGAAATTCACGGTCATGGGCGAGGCCGCGGTCGGCGCGCCCGTCGATATTGGCATCCGGACTGACCGGGTGCGGCTGGAAGCGGGGGCGGACAAGACCCTCGGCTTCAATGGCGTCGTCACCAACGTCGAATATCGCGGCTCCAGCGTGAAAATCACGGTGCTGGGCGCGGGCAGCGACGATTTCACGGTGATCATCTCCGACGCTGATTATTTCGAGAAACCGGTCGCTGTCGGCGATGCGGTGCCTCTGTCTTGGGCCCCGAAGGACGCGATCCTTCTGGGCTCGGTTGCTGCGTAAACCACGTCTTTCTTAAAATAAGGGGAGCTTCCAATGACCAAGCAGAAGACCGGCATCACCCGTCGCGCCATGCTGAAGGGGGGCGCTGCCACCCTGGGCGTCGCCGCCGGTTCGGGCGCCATTACCGGCTTTCCGACCATCTGGGCCCAAACCCCGATCGTGCTGCGCCAGTTCGGCACGGGCGTTTCGAACATCAATGCGATCGCCGAGAAATGTAAGGCCGACCTGGGCATCACGCTCGAGATGACGGCGACCGATTCTGACGCCGCCGCCCAGCGCGCCGTGACCCAGCCGGATAGCTATGATATCGCCGATATCGAGTATTGGATTGCGAAGAAGGTCTTCCCGTCGGGCGTGATGCAGCCGATGGAAGTCAGCAAGATCAAATACTTCGACAAGATCGTGCCGCTCTTCATCAACGGCAAGCTAAAGCCCGACAGCGTGATCGCACAAGGCACCGCGCCCCATACCGTCGGCTTTGTGTCGGGCAAGGGCGCCAAGACCTTTGCCAAGGAACAGACCGACTGGATGACCCTTATCCCGACGATCTATAACGCCGACACCCTGGGCATCCGTCCGGATCTGGTGGGCCGCGAGATCTCGAGCTGGGCCGACATCATGGACCCGGCCTTCAAGGGCAAGACCTCGATCCTTAACATCCCCTCCATCGGCATCATGGATGCGGCGATGATCTGCGAGGCGATGGGCGTCGTGAAATATGCCGACAAGGGCAATATGACCAAGGCCGAGATCGATACCACCATCGATTTCCTGATCAAGGCCAAGAAGGGCGGCCAGTTCCGCGCCTTCTGGAAGTCGTTCGACGAGAGCGTCAATCTGATGGCCTCGGGCGAAGTCGTCATCCAGTCGATGTGGTCGCCGGCCGTTGCCGCCGTGCGCTCCAAGGGCATCGCCTGCAAGTATCAGCCGTTGAAGGAAGGCTATCGCGCCTGGGGCGGCGGTCTCGGCCTGGCCGCCCATCTCTCGGGCGCCAAGCTCGGCGCGGCCTATGAGTATATCAACTGGTACCTCTCGGGCTGGGTCGGCGCCTACCTCAACCGTCAGGGCTATTATTCTGCCGCCATGGATACCGCCAAGCAGTACATGAGCGAAGACGAATGGGGCTATTGGGTCGAAGGCAAGGCTGCCAAGGGCGATATCAAGTCGCCTGAAGGTCAGATCATGGAAAAGGCCGGCGCGGTGCGTGATGGCGGGTCCTTTGCCGATCGTATGGGCAAGGTCGCCTGCTGGAATTCGGTGATGGACGAGGATCGCTACATGGTCCGTCGCTGGAACGAATTCATCGCTGCGTAACATTCCTCGGACGGTCGCCCCGGCGGCCGTCCGTTCCTCCCCCGGAGGCTTTCATGACCCTGGTCGAAACCTTGAAGAACCGCGACTGGCGCCTGCCCAAGGGGCTGATCGCCTGGTTGCAGGCGAGCCCGCTGACGCTGATCCTCGGCTTCTTCTTCCTGGCGCCGATCCTGGTGATCGGGGTGGTGAGCTTCTGGGACTATGATTTCTCGGGGCTTTATCCCGATTTCATCCTGCTGAATTACGAGGAGAGCTTAGGCTCCTGGGTCACCTGGAAGACCTATCTCAATACCTTGAAATTCACCGCCATCGTCTGGCTGTTGACCCTCGGCATCGGCTTCTGGGTCGCCTATTTCCTGGCCTTCCATATCCGCACCACGACGATGCAGATGGTGCTGTTCCTGGTCTGCACCGTGCCGTTCCTGACCTCCAACATCATCCGGATGATCTCCTGGATCCCGGTGCTGGGGCGCAACGGTCTGGTGAACTCCACCTTGATCGAGATGGGGATCATCCCCAAGCCGATCGAATGGCTGCTTTATTCCGATTTCGCGGTCGTGCTGGCCATGGTGCATCTCTATACGCTGTTCATGGTGACGCCGATCTTCAACACCCTGACCCGCATCGATAAATCGCTGATCGAAGCAGCGCGCGATGCCGGCGCCAGCGGGTTCCAGATCCTCACCAACGTCATCCTGCCGCTGGCAAAGCCAGGTATGGCGATTGGCTCCATCTTCGTCGTCACCCTGGTGATGGCCGATTTTTCGACCGTCCAGGTGATGTCGGGCGGGCAGAGCGCGTCGGTCGCCCTGATGATGAAGAACCAGATGTCGCTGCTGCAATATCCGGCCGCCGCCGCCAATGCCGTTGTACTGCTGATCCTGGTGCTGCTGATGGTCGCGGGCATCCTGCGCATCGTCGATATCCGCAAGGAGCTTTAGGCCATGAACCGGGAAAAGCGCAGCTTCGGCTTCTTCATCCTCGCCGGTTTCTTCTGCCTCTTTGTGCTGTTCCTGTACGGGCCGCTGTCGGCGGTGCTGATCCTCTCGTTCCAAGGGCCGAACGGCGGACTGACCTTCCCGCTCAACGGCACGTCACTGCATTGGTTCTTCAATCTGTTCGAACGCCAGGCGGTGGGCGATTTCGGGGCTTCCTTCCGGCGCTCCTTCACGCTTGGGCTGATGGTGATGGTGACGACGGTGTTGGTGTCGCTGCTGGCGGGCCTAGCCTTCCGCCATCGCTTCCGGGGATCGACGGCGCTGTTCTATGGCGCGGTCGCGAGCCTGGTGGTGCCCTCGATCATCATCAGCCTTGGCATCGGGGTGTTGTTCCAGCAATTGGGTTTGAAACCCGCTTGGTATAGCTCGGGCTTCGGGGCGCATCTCACCTGGACGCTGCCGTTCGGCGTCCTGATCATGTTCGCGGTCTTCAACCGTTTCTCGCCGGCTTATGAGGAAGCGGCACGCGATCTCGGCGCCTCTTCCTGGCAGACCTTTGCCCATGTGGTGCTGCCGATGATCACCCCGTCGCTGATCGGCGTCGGGCTCTTCGGCTTCACGCTCTCTTATGACGAGTTCGCCCGCACCCTTATGACCTCGGGCTCCTATAACACCCTGCCGCTCGAGATCTATGGCATGACGACCAATGTGACGACGCCGGTGCTTTATGCGCTGGGCACCGTCACCACCGCCTTCTCCTTCACGATCATCCTGCTGGCCCTGGGTATCATCCTGATGCTGCGTCGGCGGCAGGCAAAGGCTGTCTGATCTGATGCGTATCCTGATCGTCAATCCCAATACCACAGCCTCCATGACCCGCAAGGCGGCGCTGGCTGCCCAGGCGGTCGCGGCACCGGGAACCGAGATTGTAGCGGCAACTTCCGCCATGGGACCTGCCTCGATCGAGGGCTATTACGATGGCGCGCTGGCGGTGCCGGGGCTGCTCGCGGAACTCAAAGCCGGCGAGGCGGCGGGGGGCCAGGCGGCGGTCATTGCCTGTTTTGACGATACCGGCCTTGATGCCGCCCGCGCGATGGCGAATATCCCGGTGCTGGGCCTCTGCGAATCCGCCCTGATGACCGCCAGCTTCATTGCCCAGCGCTTCACGGTGGTGACGACCCAGGAACGCTCCCGCCTACTGATCGAAAACCTTGCCCGTCATTACGGCATGGGCGGCCGGGCCAAGGTGCGGGCCAGCGACATCGCCGTGCTCGACCTCGAAGACGCCGCCTCCGACGCCCAAGGCAAGCTGCGAGCGCAGATCGAACGGGCGTTAGAGGAAGACGGCGCCGAGGCCATCGTGCTGGGCTGTGCCGGCATGGCCGATCTTGCCCATGAGCTTCAGGCCTTCTATGGCGTCCCGGTCATCGACGGCGTTTCGGCGGCGGTGAAACAGGCCGAAGCCCTAGTTGCCCAGGGGCTTAGCACCTCCAAGCGGGGTTCGTATGCTCCGCCGCTGCCCAAAGCCTATAGCGGCGCCATGGCCGGGTTCGCGCCAGCCTATTGATGCCTGATCGTCACAAATGAAATGCCCGGCGGCCGGCTAACGCGCGGTCCTCAACCCTCATACCTTCGGAAGTACCGGCTGTTGAGCCGTGAACCCAAGGAGGAAATGGGAATGGACTATCGTCGTTTGGGCGCGTCGGGCCTGAAGGTGCCGGCTTTGAGTTTCGGGGCCGGGACCTTTGGCGGGCAGGGGCCGCTCTTCAGCGCTTGGGGCAATAGCGAAGGGGACGAGGCGCGCCGGCTCGTCGATATCTGTCTCGAGGCCGGGGTCAATCTCTTCGATACCGCCGATGTTTATTCCAATGGCGCGTCGGAAACGATCCTGGGCGGCGCGATCAAGGGGCGGCGTCAGGAGGTGCTGATCTCCACCAAGACCGGCCTGCCAATGGGCGATGGCCCGAATGATGCCGGGACCTCGCGCCTGCGCCTGATCAAGGCCGTCGAAGATGCACTGGGCCGCCTCGGCACCGATTACATCGATCTCTTGCAGCTCCATGCCTTCGATGCCGGCACGCCGGTCGACGAGGTGCTGGCAGCCCTGGATGATCTTGTGCGTAGTGGCAAGGTGCGGTATGTCGGGGCTTCCAATTTCTCCGGCTGGCAGATGATGAAGTCGCTGGCTCATGCCGATGCTGCGGGTCGGCCGCGTTACGTCGCCCATCAGGTCTATTATTCGCTGGTCGGGCGCGACTATGAATGGGAACTGATGCCGCTTGGTGCCGATCAGGGCGTCGGGGCGCTGGTCTGGAGCCCGCTCGGCTGGGGCCGCCTCACCGGCAAGATCCGGCGCGGTGTGCCGATCCCCGATCAAAGCCGCCTGCATGAGACCGCCGACTTTGGCCCGCCGGTCGAAGAGGAACGGCTCTACCGGGTCGTCGATGCCCTGTTGGAAGTGGCGGAGGACACGGGTAAGAGCGTGCCGCAGATCGCCCTTAATTGGCTGCTGCAACGCCCGACTGTCTCATCGGTCATCATCGGCGCCCGCAACGAGGAACAGCTCCGTCAGAACCTCGGCGCCGTTGGCTGGAGCCTGACGGCAGAGCAGCAGGCGAAGCTGGATGCAGCGAGTGCCGTGACGCCTGCTTATCCGCATTTCCCCTATTATCGCCAGGAAGGCTTCGCGAGGGTGAATCCTCCGCTCGTTTAGCGATACCCGCCGGCCTGGAGTTCGAACAGGTCGGCATAGCGGGCACCCTGGCGCAGCAATTCGTCATGGGTGCCCATTTCCAAGATCTGCCCATGTTCCAGCACCACGATCCGGTCGGCCATGCGGACGGTCGAGAATCGATGGGAGATCAGCACGACCATGCGACCCTGGCTGAGTTCCTTGAAGCGCTGAAACACCTCATGTTCGGCGCGGGCATCCAGGGCCGCTGACGGCTCGTCCAGCACCAGCACCTGGGCATCGCGCATATAGGCCCGCGCGATCGCGATGCGCTGCCATTCCCCGCCTGACAGATCGAGCCCATCGGAGAAACGCTTGCCGACCGGCTGGTCATAACCGCGCGGCAGGCGGGTGATGATATCGGAAGCAAGGCTGCGTTCGGCGGCTTTGGTGATGAGGTCCAACCGGTCGCGGTCGGCGATCCGCCCCATGGCGATATTGTCGCGCGCGCTGACGTCGTAGCGCACGAAGTCCTGGAAGATGACGCCGATATGCTGCTGCAGTTCGACCGGGTCATAGCGGCGCAGATCGATACCATCGAGCAGGATATGGCCTTCGTCCGGGTCATAGAGGCGGCAGAGCAGTTTGACGATGGTGCTTTTGCCGGCACCATTTTCGCCGACCAGCGCAATCACTTCGCCGGCCCCAATCTCGAGATCGAGGTTTCGGATTACCCAATCGCCGGTGCCGGGGTAACGAAAACCGACCTTCTGGAACGAAAAGCCCTGTTTCACCGGATCGGGCATCGGGACCGCATCGGCCGGGCGCACTATGTCTGGATGGATATTGAAGAAGGAATAAAGATCGTCGAGGTAAAGCGCCTGGGCCGCGAGTTCCGACAGGCTGAGTAGCAGGGTTTCGAGCAGGGTGCGCAGCCGCAGCAGTGCGCCGCCCAGGAACGTTAGATCGCCAAGGCTGAAAGTCCCCTGCACCGTGTGCCAGACCACCAGCAGATAGGCGGCGTAATAGGAGCAGGTGGCGATCGTCGCAAACAGCCCACCCCAGAGGGTGCGGCGCAAGGCAATGTCCCGGCTGGCGCGGTATAGCCCGGCGGCCAGCTCGCTGAAACGCCCGATGAAATGGCCGGCGAGCCCATAGAGCTTCACTTCCTTGGCCGTTTCGACCGAGGCGCCGAGGTAACGCAGATAATCGAGCGTCCGGCGTTCGGGCGTCTTGCGGAAGTTCAGGCGATAGGCGAGGGCATTGAAGCGCGCCTCACTGATGAAGCCGGGGATGAGGGCGACGCCGACCAGCAGCACCAGCCACGGCGTATAGACGGCAAGTCCAACGGCAAAAGAGGCGATGGTGATAAGGCTCTGGCCGAAGCCAAGGACGAGGCCCAGCAGATTGCCACGACCGCTGGCCTGACGGCGCGCACGGTCCAGGCGGTCCTGCTGCTCGCTGCTTTCGAAATGCGCGAGATCCAGGGTGCCGGCATGGTCCATCAGCCGCACGCTCATGGCGTTCACATAGCGCTCGGTCAGTAGTACATCAATCATGCTGGTGACGCGGCCGATGAGGTCGGCGGCCAGCGCCAGCGCGAACTCGGTCGCAACCAGCATCAGCAGCGGATGCGCGCTGTCGGAGGCGAGCCACCCCAGTAGATCGCCCGACGGCGCGCCCTGCTGCATCAGCGGCAGGATGGTGTCGATGATGCGCTTGCCGACATAGAGCATGGCGGCCGGGATCAGCGCCCGGATCAGGCGCAGAAGAACGCTACTGCCAGTCAGGAAGGGGCTGGTTTGCCAGATCTCTACCAGGTAGCGCGGCAGATGCCGCATGGAGGCGAAGCGGATCTGCCCAGGTTCGATGGTCGCCGTGATACTTCCCCTACCTCAAAACACCCTATCTGCTATCCATAGCACGGCTTATCGCCGGATGCAGGCGGCGGCATGTTCCGGGAACAGGGTGCGCAGGGGCGGGCGGGCGGCCTCGCACGGGTCGATCCGTTCCGGGCAGCGCGGGGCAAAGGGGCAGCCGGGCGGCATATTGGCCGGGCTCGGCAGATCACCGGTCAGGATGATCTTCTTGCGCTGGCGCTGGGCCTTCGGGTCGGGCAGCGGAATCGCGGACAGCAGCGCTTCGGTATAGGGATGCGTCGGTTGATCGAAGATTGCCTCGGTTTCCCCGACCTCGGCGATGCTGCCGAGATACATGACCGCCACCCGGTCGGCGAGATGCCGCACGACCGACAGATCATGGGAGATGAAGAGATAGGCAAGGCCGAAGTCCTGCTGGATATCCATCATCAGATTGAGGATCTGCGAGCGCACGGAGACATCAAGGGCCGAGACCGGCTCGTCGCAGATCAGCAGTTTGGGGCGCCGCACCAGAGCGCGCGCGATGACGATGCGCTGGCGCTGCCCGCCGGAAAATTCGGCCGGGTAGCGGTCATATTGGCTGGTCCGCAGGCCGACCCGCTCCATCACTTCCAGCACCTGGCGCTTACGCTCGGCCGACGGCACGCCGGCAATCGCCAGCGGTTCGCCGATGGCATCGCCCACGGTCATCTTCGGGTTGAGGGCCGAGGCCGGGTCCTGGAAAATGACCTGCAGCTCGCCCGAGAGATGTTTGCGGTCGGCGGCAGCGAGGGCGGAAATCTCGCGGCCTTCATAGAGGATGCTGCCCGAGGTGACGGGGCTGAGGCCCAAGATGGCATTGCCGGTGGTGGATTTGCCGCAGCCGCTTTCCCCGACCAGCGCCAGGGTTTCGCCGGCCTGGATATCGAAGGATACGCCATCGACGGCCTTCACCAGACCCGCGACCTTGCCAAACAACCCGCCCCGGATCGGGAAATGGACTTTGAGGTCCCGGACGGAGAGAAGAGGCGCACTCATACCAAAGCCTCCACCTTGTCCTGATGCCAGCAGGCGGCGGCATGAGCCCCACCGGTCAGCGGTGGCAACGCGTCGCACTGGTCATCGGCGATCGGGCAGCGGGTCTTGAAGCGGCAGCCCTGCGGCCAGTCGCGGCTGTCGGGGATGGTACCCTTGATCGATCGCAGGCGAGTCTTGCGGTCGCCTTCCAGGCGCGGAATGGTCGCCAGCAGCAGCTTGGTATAGGGGTGTTTGGGCGCTTCGAAGAGATCATCGACCGCGCCGGTTTCGACGATACGGCCGGCATACATGACGCAGACCCGGTCGGCGATATCGGCAACCACGCCCATGTCATGGGTGATGAAGATGATGGCGCTGCCGACCTCGGCCCGCAGGCGGCGCATCAGATCCAGGATCTGGGCCTGCACGGTCACATCGAGCGCGGTGGTCGGCTCGTCCGCGATCAGCACATCGGGCCGACAGATGAGGGCCGAGGCGATGACGATGCGCTGGCACATGCCGCCCGATAGCTCGAAGGGATATTGTTTGGCGCGGCGCGCGGGATCGGGGATGCCGACCTGGGTCAGCATCTCGATAGCGGCGGCATAGGCAGTCTTGGCGTCCATCCCGCGATGGATGCGCAGGCTTTCGGCCACCTGCTGGCCGACCGGCATCAGCGGATTGAGCGAGGCGACGGGCTCTTGAAAGATCATCGAGATCTTGTTGCCGCGCCGCTGCTGCATCTCGACTTCGCTTAAAGCCGCAAGGTCGGTTGATCCTAGGCGGATTTCGCCCCCGGCGATGCGGGCGGCGCTGGGCAGCAGGCGGGTGGAGGCAAAGGCGGTCAGGCTCTTGCCGCAGCCGCTTTCGCCGACGATGGCCAGGATCTCGCCCGGCTGCACGGAAAGATCCAGACGGTCGACAATAGGAATGCCGCCGATCTCGACCGTCAGTGCTTTAAGGGCGAGTGCTGCCTCAGCCATCGCTGCTCACCGCTGCCGCCCAGGGGTTGGTCGGATGGGCCATGCCGCTGGCGGCGGTGACGGCCGAGGGCACGGCGAAATTTACCGGATAGAGCGTATCGTCGATCAGCTCGACCGCAAATTCGGACGCGACCTTGGAGGCGACGTCGCTGGCCGCCGCGCGGTTGATGCGGATGACGGGTGTTGAGGCATCGATGCGCGGGGTATGGAAGGCCTGTTCGAGGCTGAGGCCATAATGCAGATGGTATGTCAGCAATTGGGCGATGGCCGGGAAGATCTGGCGGCCACCGGCAGCGCCGATGGCAAGGCTCGGGGTGCCGTCTGCCTCCTGCACTATGACCGGGCACATATTGGCGAGCGGCTTCACTCGGCCCTTGATGCTGTTGGGCTGGCCGGGGCGCGGATCGAACCACATCATGCCGTTATTCATCAGGATCCCGGCTTCCGGCAGCACGACCTTCGATCCGAAGCGTGACAGTAGCGTATTGGTCAGCGACACCATGCGGCCGGCAGAATCCACCACGCTGATATGGCTGGTGCAGCCGGGGTCGGTGGTGCCGGCATGGCCTACCTTGGTCAGGCGATATTCATAGGCGCCGCGAATGCCTTGCGCGAACTTCAGCGCCATGGCCCCCGAATGCGGATCGGCCGGCAGATCGCCCAGACGCGCGAGGCAATCGAGCAGGGCAGGGCCGCCGGAGAGGCCCGGCATCACCTGGATGCGCTTGCCAGCAAAGCTGCCTTCGAGCGGCTTGCACCAGACAGGCTTGTAGGCTGCGAGATCGTCGAGGCTGATGGTCGAACCGCCGGCCTGGAGATCACCGACCAGGGTGCGGGCGACCGCGCCCTCATAGAAATCGCGTGCGCCGGATTCGGCTAGACGGCGCAGCAGGGCAGCCTTCTTGGGCATCGGGCGGAAGATCGAATTGCCCTTTTCGGCGGTGCGGGGTGCGCGGCCATCTTCCAGGAAAATTGCGGAAGAAGCGGGATACCGCGCGAGGCCAGCGCCATCTATGGCGATGGAGAGCGAGGCGTACCAATCAACCTCCAGCCCGCGTTCGGCAAACGCGATGGCGGGGGCCAGGGCTTCGGCCCAACTGATAGAGCCATGGCGCGCCAAAGCTTCGGCAAAACCGGCGATGGCGCCGGGGATGCAGATGGAGGAATAGCCGATGAGGTTCTTATCCTCGACGACCGAAGGCCAATCGAACCAATCACCATCCTTGCCGGGCGCGGGCGGATAATCCTTCTGGGCGACGCCGGCGGGCGACATCACATTGAAGTCGAGGGCATCGACTGTGCCGCTGGCGGGATCGGCATGCAGCAGGAAACCGCCACCACCGATACCGGATAGCCAGGGTTCGACCACCGACAGCACCAGCGCGGTGACGATAGCCGCATCCATCGATGTGCCACCCTTGGCCAGCACAGCGGCACCAGCGGCGGCGGCCTCGCGATGCTGGGCGACGACTATACCGCCGTTGCTGCGGACTTCATGTTTCTGGATCTGCCAGCTTTGCATCGGCGGGCCTTACTTCAAAAAGCGGCGGGGGCCGACCGGCTGCGGCAGATCGCTCGCAACGGCAAAGCCTTCCCGGTTGGGGGAGTTTTCGTGATGGGCGGCAATCGCGCCCACAGTCGTGACCCAGACCTTGGGCTCCGACTGCACGGCGGCCAGCAGCCGCTCCAGCATCGCGATTTTGGAGGCGCGGCCGGAAATCCAGTCATGGATGGTCAGCATGAACAGCCCGCCATAGCGATGCACCAGCTGCCATTCATCGATCCAGCCTTCCAGCACCGGGCCGGGGGCTGAGGGCGCCCATTTATCCGCGCCGCCACCCTGGAATTTGAAATAGATCGCGTCGTCGGTGATCCATTGCACCGGCACCTCGGTCACCCCGTCGATGGTATAGGGGTGATCGAAGCCCATGAGGGAACTGTCATAGAGGCCGCGCGCCTTGAGGGTCGCTAGCATCGCCGGGGTCATTTCCCAGGCGGGCGAGCGGAAGCCGGCAGGCGTGATCCCGGCCTGGGCCTTGAAGAGCGCGAGGCTGGCATCCAAGGCCGCCTCGAATTCCTCCTGGCTCGATTCCGATACCAGTTCATGGAAATAGCCATGCAAGCCGATCTCATGCCCGCCATCGACCAGGGCAGGCAGGATCTCGGGATGCATTTCGGCAACCCCGGCCGGCACGAAGAAGCTCGCCTTGACCTCGAACCGGTTCAGCAGGTCGAGGATCCGCCACAGGCCGGTACGTGGGCCGAAGCGGCGCAGTTCCAGCGTGCCGAGGCGCTGGGTCCCGCTGTCACGCTGGGACCAGAGCATCGGCATTTCGGCATCGACATCGATCGAGAAGCAGAAGGCGCTCTCGATCCCCGCCGGCCATTGGTACTGGGGCCAGGGCGATTTGACCGTCATAGCGCGTGCTTCTTGGCCTGATAGACGGCGGTCGAGCCGATGGAATTGCCGCCATCGACCGTCATGGTCGCACCCGTCACATAGGAGCCGGCCTTGGACGACAGATAGAGCACCGCACTCACCGCATCCTCGGGCGAAGAGGGGCGGCCGAGCGGGATATTGGCGATGGTATTGGCGATATGTTCGTCGGTCAGATCGCTGACCTCGCTGCCGGCCGCAAAGCCCGGTTCGACCGCATTGGCACGGATGCCATATTCGGCCAATTCGATCGCGAGGCCTTTGGTCAGGCGGTCCAGCGCGGTCTTGGAGACGCAATAGGGCACGACCGAGCGGCGCATCTTGCGCGAGGCGCCGGACGAGATATTGACGATGTGGCCCTGAACCTTATTCGCGATCATCAGCAGCGCCATTTCGCGCGACAGCAGGTAGGGCGCGCGCAGATTGATGTCCATCATCTGATCCCATTCCTTGGCCCCGATATCGAGGAGGAAGCCGCTCGGGTAGATCCCGGCGTTATTGACGAGGATATCGGGGGCGCCCCAGCCGGCCTTCACGGCCGCGCCCAGGGCTTCGATGGATTTGGCATCGGTCAGATCGGCGGCCAGGGCGAAGCTGCCCTCGGCGGCATTGAGCTCGGCCAATTGCTTGTCGAGCTTGGCCTGATTGACGTCGGTCAGGCAGAGGGTGGCGCCGACTTTTTGAAAGCCTTCGGCCAGCCAGCGTCCGATGACGCCACCCGCCCCGGTGATGACCACTTTCTTGCCGACGAATTCAGATCCGAAGTCCATGAGGCACCTTTGTCCTAGCGAGATTTAGGGTCGAGCCACGCCTTCAAGCGGTCGCCGGTCAGATTGACGGCCAGGACCAGCAGGAACAGGCAGAAGCCGGGGAAACAGGCGATCCACCAGGCGGTGGCGACGTAATTGCGGCCGGTGGAGAGCATCGCCCCCCAACTGGCGGTTGGCGGCTGTACGCCCAGGCCCAGGAACGACAGTCCGGCCTCGAACAGCACCATCAGGCCGAATTCCAGGGTCGCGACCACGATGATCGGGCCGATGATGTTGGGCAGCAGATGTTTCAGCATAACCCGGCCCGAACTTGCGCCCATGAAGCGGGCAAGCCGGACATAGGGCATATTCATGAGGCCGAGGGTCTGGCCATAGGCGACACGGGCGTAGCGCGGCCAGCGGGTCAGCGCCAGCACCAGCACGACATTGATCATGCCCGTTCCCAGCACCGCGACGGTAATGATCGCAAGCAGGATCGCCGGCACCGAGAGGAAAATATCCACGAGCCGCATGATCAGTGTTTCGACCCAGCTTCGGCGATAGGCGGCATAAAGCCCAAGGAAGGTGCCGAGCACGCCGGAGAGGATCGTCGAGGCAAAGGCGACCGCCAGGGACACCCGCGCACCATAGATGATGCGCGAGAAGAGATCGCGGCCGAGCTCGTCACTGCCCAGCAGATAGAAGACGTTGCGGGCGGTGGTGCCCGGCACTTTGAGGCGGCCCAGTAGGTTCTGGGTATCGGGGCTATAGGGCGCGAGCAGCGGCGCGAAGATCGCGATCAGGACGAAGAACAGGATGATGCCGACCCAGGGGGCAAACGGTAGGAAGGTGCGGATCTTGCTCATTTCCCAGCCTCCAACCGGATACGGGGATCGACGACGCTATAAAGGATGTCGGCGATGAGCGAGAGCAGGATGGTGACGAAGGCCCCCAGCAGCACGACGCCCTGCACCACCATGAAGTCGCGGGCGGTGATCGCTTGGATGGTCAAAAGCCCGAGACCCGGCCAGGCGAAAACGGTTTCGACGATGACGGCACCGGCCAGCAGGTTCGACAGTTCCATTGCCGTCACCGTGATGACGGGAATGGCGGCGTTGCGCAGCAGGTGGCGGCGGACCAGCCAGGGCATACTTGCCCCGCGCGAGCGGGCGCTGCGGACATAATCCTTCGACATCTCGTCCAGCACGGCAGTGCGGGTGACTCGGGCGAAGGTTGCCATGCTGAGGAGGCCCAGGGTGATCGACGGCAGGATCAGGCTGATCAGCCCATCGGACCCCGACGGCGGGACCCAGCCGAGCCAGACGCCAAATCCCAGGATCAGCAGAATGCCGCTCCAGAAGGTCGGCATGCTCTGGGCCGTTAGCACGGCGGTCATCATCAGCTTGGCGTCGGCCTTGCCCTGGCGCAGCGCCAGACCGATGCCGATCGGAATGCCGATGCCGCAGGCGACGACAAGGGCGCCGAACGACAGCAGCAGGGTATAGGGCAGGCGCGAGCCGATGATCTCGGTCACTGGCAAATTCTGGATCACCGACCGCCCGAGATCGAAACGGGTGATGTCGGCCAGAAAGGCGAGATACTGAACGATGAGCGGCCGATCGAACCCCAGGGCCACACGGAGGTTTTGCGCATCCTCCGCGGTGGCGCCTTCGGGCAACAGCAGGATGGTCGGATCGCCGGTGAGACGCTGAATGAAGAAAATCAGCGTCGTCACCCCGAAGATCGCGACCAGCGACTGTGCCGTCCTTTTGAGGAGATAGCCGCCCATCGTGAGGGCCTTAGTCCTTCCAGGACATACGGTTGACGAACAGGCTCTCGTTCGGCGTCGGGGTCCAGTTCAAGGACTTGTTGGCGCCATAGAGGATCGCCGACTGATACAGCGGCACCAGCGGAACCTCGGTCGAGATGAAGTCATGCACCTGCTGGTAGGCGGCCAGACGCTTGGCGGTATCCAGCGTGTTGCGGCCTTCGTTCAGGATGCCGTCGATCTTGGGATTGCGTACAGCCGACCAGGAAGAGGAGCTGTCGAGCAGCGGCTGCAGAACGCCGTCGGCATCCTGGCAAGCGCAGGACCAGCGGCCGAAGGAGAGCAGCGGCACGGCGGCAGGTTCAGACTGCACACGCTTAAGGTAGGTTGCCATATCGGTCAGCTCGATCTCGACCTTGAAGCCGACGTCGCGCAACTGCTGCTGGATCGCCTGCACGATGCGCTGGTCGAAGGCGGGCGAGGTAGCGAGATTGACCGGCACCTTGGCGGCATCGCCGGCTTCGGCGATCAGCTTCTTGGCGAGAGCGGGGTCATAGGCCGGGCCTTTGACGCTGTCGATCCAGCCGAAATGGGCCGGGGTCAGCATCTGGGCGACGGGCTTATCAAAACCGCCGAGCAACCCTTCAGTCAGGCCTTCCTTGTCGATGGCATGGGCAGCGGCGAGGCGCAGCTTCACATTATCGAAGGGCGCGCGCTGCGGGTTGAGCTTCAGATAGGCGACACGTTCGGTCAGAACCGACAGCGACTTGGCCTTGGCCGAGGTCTTCAGCTGGGCAGCGAGGTCGGGATCTAGACCGACCGCCAGATCGGCGGTGCCGGCCTGGAGATCGGCGACGCGGGTGGCGGCATCCGGCACGGCCTTGAAGGTGGCCTTCGGGAAGACGCCCTTGTCCCCCCAATAAGTCTCGTTGCGCAGCAAGGTTACCGCGACGCCGCGCTGCCAGCTATCGAACTTATAAGGGCCGCTGCCGACCGGCTTCAGGTTGAACTGTTCCTTGCCGACGGCCTCGACGACCTTCTTGGGCACGATGGACAGCTTCACGAGCTGCGCCAGCAGGACCGGATAGGGGCCGTCGGTCGTCAGTTTCACCGTATTGGGGCCGGTGACTTCGGCCTTGATGATCTTGTTGAACTGGCCGAGCTGCGGGCTGCCGAAGGCTTTGTCGGTGATGCGTTGAACCGAGAAGGCAACGTCTTCGGGGGTCAGGGCGGAACCGTCATGGAAGGTGATGCCTTGGCGGATGGTGAATTCTACCTCGGTATCGCTGAGATACTTCCAGGCAGTCGCGACCTGCGGGGCGAGTTCACCCTTGTCGTCGCGTGTGATCAGATTGTCGAAGATATTACGGTAGACGTAATAGCTGTCCGGGTTCCACTGGACCTGGGGATCGAGCGAAGAAGGCTCGTTCACCAGATCGACCAGCAGATTGTCCTTACCGGCAAAGGCGGGGCCGCCGATAAAGGTTGCGGCCAGGAAGGCGGCCGTCAGGGCTAAACTACGCGGGTTTTTCATGACCTAGGCTCCGATTTCTGATGAGAGGCAGCCCGCGGGGACGTCCCTGCGGCGGTCACACGCTCACGACGCTTTGGCCGTGCGCGGGAATTAAGCTCGGCCGGAACGGCCATCAGGCAGTCGGCGCAAAAACGCTCGAATGCCGCGATCTCTTGCAGCAGCAGCGCTGTCGCGGCTGCGGTGTCTTCAATCTGAAGGGCGGTCAGCAGGGCTTGCCGGTCGGCGATCGGCTGCCGCGCCACCTGCGGGGCCAGCCGTTCCAGGAACAGGCGGATGCGGTCGCTTTCATCCTGCAGGCCCATGATCCAGGTCGCGGCATAGGGGCCGGTCAGGGACGTAAGCTGGGCGATGAAGCTGCGATCGGCCCGGCGCGCGGCCAGCAGGGAGGCGCTATCCCCGCGCCCTTGTAGGGAAGAGATTACCAACGCTGCGTCACTCAAAGCGGCAGGCGCCGGTTTCACATGGGCCATCGCGACATCAATCTGTCGGCGCGCGCGGACCAGATCGCCGATGCCGGCACCGGTGACGGGCTTGATCTGCCAGCCATGGCGGGGGCGGGCGGTCAGCAGCCCTTCGGCGGCGAGGAAAGCGGTTGCCTGCCGGACGGCGGCGCGGCCAAGGCCGAATTGCTGGGCGAGATCCGGTTCCGACACCGTGGCGCCGGGTGTCAATTCGCACGCGATGATGGCATCGCGCAGACGGGCCCTGGCAAAGGCCGCCAAACCGGCGGGTTTGGGCAGGGTGGGGGTCGAAAAGGAGCCGGACCTGTCGAGCATTAATGCGCCTGTGAGATGTTACAGAACGACTGTGATGTCATTACAGCATCATGAATTTTCGCTCGTGCCAACGCTAAAATTCCAGAGCGGCAACATTAATCGTCTTGATTTAACGTCCCGCTTCAGTGGTTTTGCCTTAATTTGCGGCAATTGATCTGGCGCAAGGCAGCGCGGTCCCGCTTGCGCTTTCATCAAGGGGCCTCTTCGGGGGTATTCCTTCCAAGCGATGAAAGCGCCGATATCATGGTTGAGACGTCGAAAGCGAAATTGATCCTGCCCTTCATGGGCACCTTCTACGACAAGCTCGCGCAGCCGCTGGCCTGGGTTGGGTTTCGGGTGCTGATCGGCCTGGCGCTAGCCTATGAGGGCTGGCCGAAGATCCAGGCGCCACTGGCCCAGGTGGCGTTTGTCGAAAACCTGCACTTCTATCCGGGCTGGTTCTGGTCGCCCCTGCTGGCGGGCATGCAGTTCTTTGGCGGGTTCGCGATTGCGCTGGGGCTGCTGACGCGCCCGATCGCGCTCGCCAATGCGGTGATGCTGGCGATCACTCTGTGGTTCCACTACGCCAATCCCTATGGTGATGCTTTCCTGACGCAAAACGGGATCGGGTTCCTGAAATCGTCCGGGGCAGAAGTCTTCACGCCGGCGGGTCTGCGGCGTCTGGCCGATGGCGGGCGCGCCTTCTTGGGTCAAGTGCAGGAAAAGGCCGAGATGCTATCGCTGATCTGGACGGGCGGGGCGGCGTTTATCGCGGCTTATGGCGGCGGGATCTGGTCTGTCGATCGCTGCTTCCTCAAACGCGAATTCTAAAATGAAAAAAGGCCCACCGAAGAGGGTGGGCCAGTTTTCACGGAGGAACGTTTTAGATCGCGGATCTTAGTAGGTGACGGTGACCGCGATCGTATCGACATAGGCGCCGACCGGGACCGTCTGGCCGGCCGTGATGCGGCCATAGACGGTGTGGTTGGTCAGCAGGCCGGAGGCGGTAGCGGCGATGGTGTCGGTACCGACCGCATTGCCCCAGTTGGTGGTGTGAGCGGCGTTGGAGTAGACGGCGTAGTTCAGCGTGTTGGCACCGAACGTCATCTTGCGGATCGTGGTGGTGGCACCGGTGCCGGCACCGGCCGAAAGACCGACGGCGTAGGGGGTGCCCGTGGTGCAGGTCACGGCGATAGTGGCGGTTGCATCGGTCGGGGTGGCCGAGGTCGGGTCGTAGATGCCGAAGGCCAGCGGGGTTGCGACAACGATGCAGGCCTGGGCGACTGCGGCGGTGACGAGGATCGTCGTGCCGGCGGTGGCTGCCTGGGCGCTGGTGGCCGGGATGAAAGCGGTCATGGCGGCGGCCGCAACGGCCAGGGAGATCGCATTCAGCTTCAGGGAATTCTTGGTCATTTTGTCCTCCGTCGTGTTCGGTTTGTTGTGTTGTTCGATGACCAGAATTTCACTGATTCGCTCGGTCCTCTCAATTCGGCGCGTTGTCTGCGCCATCGCGATGAGGCGCCCTATTCCTGGGGATGAGGGGCGGGTTAGGCCGCGGGTTTAGGCGCCGGTCTAAACCGCACGCTTGGCTGTATGGCCCCTAAATGAGAAGAGCCGCAGTTTCCTGCGGCTCTCGGGGATCTTAGCGTTTTTGGAAATCTTCGAATCGATGCAGGGCCTCATCGATCACCCCCTGCAATTCGGGGCGCGGTTTGGGCACCCAGGTCCATTTCTGGATACGCAGTTGGCCTGCCTGGCGATCCATCTTGAGGTCGATCGCCGCCACGATTTCATCGCCGACCAGCACCGGCAGGGCAAAATAGCCCAAAACCCGCTTATCAGCCGGGACATAGGCTTCGAAGAGATGCTGGTACTCAAAAAACAGCTGAAGGCGCTTGCGCTGAATAATCAACGGATCGAAGGGCGACAGGATATGCACCTGCCCGAATGCCGGTGTTTCTGCCTTCAGCAGTGCGGGATCGACCCAATGCTGGACCTTCGCTGCTTCTTCCAGATGAACCGGCACCAGCCGCTTGCGCCTGATGGCCGTCTCGATCAGCCCCTTGACCAGGGCTTTGGCGGGGGCGTTGCCGTAACATATCGAATCGAGGCTGACGATGCCTTGGCTGCGGAGGGCCCGGCTTAAGAGATAATCCGCGAATTGTTCGGGTGTTGCCGGCTTCGGGCGGCGCGGCCAGTCGAAATGGCGGTGGGCAAGCTCATAGGTCTTCAGCATGCCGGTGCGTTTGCTGATCGTCAGCTCGCCGGTATAAAAGCCGAGGCGCAGCAGGCGCTTGGAGGGTTTGCGACTGGCCCAGAGATGCTCCTTTTCCACCAGCACCTCATCCTCGATATCGCGGATGGAGAGGCCGCCGTCGGTGCGGATGCGTTTGATCAGCGCCTTATAGTCTTCTTCGCTGCCGCCGACGAATTCGGAATTCGGCCGGGCCTGATAGGCCGCCATTGCCGGCAAGAAGAAGCGATAGTCGCGGCTCGGCACATAAGAAAGCGCGTGGGTCCAATATTCGAAGACCGATTTTTCGATCGATTGGGCGTGATCCAGATCCGTCTTCTGATACTGGGGAATGCGGGTGAAGAGGATGTGGTGATGGCTGCGCTCGATCACATTGATGGTATCGATCTGCACATAACCCAGATGCTCGGCGGCCTGTCGGACGGCCTCGGGCCCCGCGCCAAACGGCTCGGCGGTATCGAGGCGCTGTGCTTGAAGCCAGATGGCGCGCGCCTTGGCGGCAGAGATCGGCAGGGAGGAAACGGTCATCGGGATACTTCCAACAGTCCAGGATCGAGCCTGCCCGATGCTTAGCATGAATTGGGATAAAAGGTGAACAATGCTTTTGGCGGACCGCTGTCGGGCAGCGCCAAGGGTGGCTGCTGGCGCGGCGATAGACGCCCAGAGGCGATGCAAAGGTGGGCGATAATCATCCGAAGCTCCGACCCAAGATTGCGGCAAATGGTCCAGGCCTCAATTGCGGTGGTGTGTATTACGGTATGTTTGTGAATACATTGGAATCGAGCGATCTGTGAGATCGATCATTTAGGGTTGCGTCGGCATCGTTTCTAATTTATCGATTTATGACACAATATTAACCATGTCAGGAGGTGCCCAATAGAGATGCGCTTCTATTGCATTGCGAGCTTCAGCGAAGCAGACGTCCTCCCCCTCCCGACAGTCTGTCGCTGCCCCTCAGCCTAACCCTCTACCCGCGAAACGCCGGTTGCCCCCGACCGGCGTTCGCTCCTCATTCTTGAGCCATGCCGATGAATGTCAGCGACATCCGAGTTTTGCCGCGTTTGGGTCTGCCGCTAACGGTGGCGGGTTTGGGCTGTTCGCCGATCGGTGGGCTCTATACCAGCGTGGCCCTGTCGGATGCCGCCGCTACGATCGAAGCGGCCTGGCGTCTAGGCATCCGCTTTTTCGATACGGCGCCTTATGAGGGCTTCACCCGGTCAGAGCGGCGCTTAGGCGCGGTTTTGAGCGAGCGGCGGCGGACCGACTTCGTGCTCTCGACCAAGGTCGGTCGCCTGATGATGCCCGATGAGACCGTCGGCATTTACGAAGAAGGTTGGGCCCAGCCGCTGCCGTTCCGGCCGACCTATGATTATACCTATTCCGGCGTCATGCGGTCCTTCGAACACAGCCAGCAGCGCCTGGGCATCACCCATCTCGATCTGCTGCTGGTCCATGATATCGGCCGCATCACCCACGGCGATCGCCATCCGCATTACTGGGGACAATTGACGCAGGGCGGCGGGTTTCGGGCCTTGGGTGAGCTGCGCACCGACGGGCGGATCAAGGGGTTCGGGATCAGCGCGGACGAGTTCGATATCGTCCATGACGTCATGCAGGAAGCGGCGATCGACTGCACGATGCTGGCGGGCTGCTATACCTTGCTCAATCAGCAGAGCGTCGCGGTTCTGGATGAATGCGAGCGGCATCAGAACCCGATCATCGTGTCCCGGCCGTTTCATTCGGGCATTCTGGGCCGCCATGGCCGGTTCGATACCGACCGTTCGTCGAGTGACGTTTTCAGTCAGATCCAGGCGCTGGCCAGCCTGTGCGCCGACTTCAATGTCCCCTTGCCAGCTGCTGCGCTGCAGTTCCCGCTAGCCCATGGGGCCGTGGTGTCCTGCCTGATGGAGGCGCGCTCGCCTGAAGAACTCCAGACCAATATCAATTGGTTCGAAATGCCGATCCCCGCCGATTTCTGGGCCAGCCTGGAGCGTCACGGGCTAATCGATCGCGGCGTGCCGTTGCCGGCGTTGGCTTAAGGGGAGAGTGGGGTGCGGTTTCTGGGGCGGTTCTTGTTGATCATGGTGATCTGCATCCTGTTGGCGATGGCTACCAACGGGCTGCCCGACTTCGGCGCCGGCTCAGCGACGGCCGAGGCCGACGGGGTCCGATAAGCCGCTGTTAGTGAAAGGCCGCCGGGGCGAGCTTCATGATGCTGGCCGTCATCATCTTGGCGAAGACATAGACGATCGCCATCATCGACATGCCAACCGAAACGCCGACGATCACCTGCAGCTTGCGCCGGGCATCGGCCAGAAGATCGGGCATCTGAACCGTAACGACGGCGAGGTTGGGTTTGGCCTGTTCGACCTTCTTGGCCCGAGCTGCCTGACGCCGATCATCGTCTTCATCGTCAAAGATCGAAAACCCGTTGATCGCTTCGCGCAGGCGGCCGCCTAAAGGCCGATCATCGGCGCTGTCTGGCGACGGGGCGTGAGAGTGCTCGCTGGGGCTCGTCGACGGGCGGGTGGGGCGGAATTGGTCGCTGCGGCGATACATGATTTTGGCTCCTGGCTAACCGCAGCTTAGAAGGGATATTCCTAAAAAGGAAATGTCCTCTTTTGAATAAAATGCATGAATATCAATAGTTTATAAATAGTTAAGACAAGATGGTTGCCAAATCGTTAAGGAATAGTCCCGGGCATGCCGGGACTATTCCTATTTCGCGGCAAGGCGATCGATCCCATCCCAGCCCATCGGCACGCCGCAGCGGGTATAGAGTGAAGCCTTGTCGCGATAATGCTGGGCCATCCGATCATCCGGCCAGAGTAGCAGGATTTCCGTCAGACCCTCGGTCGCGCCCTTGAAATCGCCGGCGAAATAAAGGTCGATGGCCGCCTGCCACAGACTGGCCTTGTGGCTCAAGGCGCGGTCCTCGGCATAGCCCATCAACTCATAAAGGCCGATGGCGTCGCTGATGCCGATGGGTTTTGCCTTGCCGACCAGCCGGGTCAGGAAGCGACTATCCAGGCGGCGGGCCAGCGGTTCGGTGATCAGGATCTCGGTGCCATAGTATTTATTGAGCCCTTCAACCCGGGAGGCGAGATTCACCGTACCGCCGATGGTGGTATATTGCAGACGGTCACCGCCGCCCAGGAACCCGACGACCGCTTCGCCTAAATGCAGGCCGAAACGCGTCTTGAAGGGGGCAAAACCCTGGGCGACGAATTCCTTGTTCAGCGCCTCGGCGGCGGCGCGGGCGGCCAGGACGGCATCGGCGGCCTTGTTGGGGTGATCTTCCTCGCGGTCGGGCGCGTTCCAGAAGGCCATCAGCGAATCGCCGATATATTTATCGACCGTGCCGTCGAAGCGATGGACCTCAAGGGCCAGGGTCGAGAGATAATCCGACATGCGGGCCATTAGCTCTTCTGGCGCGGTGCGTTCGCTGATGCTGGTGAAATCGGCGATATCGCTGAACATCACGGTAAGCTCGCGGCGATCCCCACCAATGGTCGGTTCGTGACCGCCGGCAACCAGATCGCGTACCAGTACCTTGGGGACGAAGCGGCCGAAGGTACTGATCCCGGACCGCATCGCCGTCATGGTGCGGGCGAGGTCGGAGATTTCGAAGATACGGGAATCGGGCAGCGTGCGCGCGCCATCCAGATCGAAAGCGGCGATCCTCTGAGCTTCCTCGTCCAAAAGGCGGATCGGGCGGGTGAAGGCACGGGCGAAAAAATAACTCAACGCCAGTCCGACGACCAGGATGCTACCGCCCCATTGGAAGAGGTCACGGTGCAGGCGGCGGGCTTCGGCAAAGAGCGAGTCGTGGGAGGCGACGACCGCCATCAGCCAGGGAAAACCGACATCCTCGCCCACCCGGTGGATGGCGACGCGATAGCCCTTCTCGTCCGCGCCCGGCACATCGAAGGAAATGCCGCGATCCGATCCCAGCGCCGCAATGGCGAGGCGATTGTCCTGCATCGCCTGTTGGGCAGCGGGCAGCAGACCGCTGTTGCCGGTATCGCCAGCGGCCAGCAGGGGCTCGCCGACCTTGTTGAAGACCACGACCTGCTCGTCCGGCCCGACGAGGGATTTCAGCCCCTCGATCAGTTGCACGACATAGGTGTCGGGTGACATGAGGGCCGGGCCGTCGGCGATGCGCAGCACTTCCGCCTCGCCGGGTAGGGCTTCGGTCTTGAGGCTTTTCAGAGCCGTTCCGGCCTCGTCGGCTGCCGCATTGATCTGATCGAGGGCGGCCCGGGAGACGATCTCAAAATTTCGGTCGGCGAGGCGATGCACGATGTCGGTGTCGCGGCGGTCGACCAGGAAGCCGATGAAGCCGATGCCACTGAGGATCGAGAGGCCGATGGCGGCGATGAAGGTCGGTTCGATCTTGAGCTTCATCTCAGGCCGCCTTGATATCATGCAGGAAAGTTTCGACTTCGCCGCGCAGAACCGCCGACTGATGGGTTAGCTGCTCCGCCGCTGAGAGAACTTGCGTGGCTGCCGCACCGGTTTCGGAGGCGGCTTCCGTGACGGTACCGATGGTGCGATAGACCTCGTCGGTGCCACTTGCCGCCTGATGGACATTGCGGGCGATTTCCTGGGTGGCGGCGCTCTGCTGGTCGACCGAGAAGGCGATGGCGGCGGCAATCTCGTCGATCCGGGCGATCGTGCCGGTGATCTCCCCGATGGCGGCGGCGGCCGTATTGGTGACCGATTGCATGCCGGCGATATGGCGGGCGATCTCTTCGGTCGCGCGGCCGGTTTGGCTGGCGAGGCTCTTCACTTCGGCTGCTACCACGGCAAAGCCCTTACCAGCTTCACCCGCCCGTGCCGCCTCGATGGTGGCATTGAGGGCCAAAAGGTTGGTCTGCGAGGCGATCGAATTGATCAGCTGGATGACCGATCCGATCTTATCGGCGGTTTCGACCAGACTTTGTACTGTGCCATTGGTAACGGTAGCCTGACCGGCGCCTTCACGGGCAATCCGGGCGGTTTCGGAGACTTGGCGGCTGATTTCGGCGATGGAACTCGACAGTTCCTCGGCCGCCGTCGCGACGGTCTGGACATTGGCCGAGGTCTGTTCTGAGGCAGCACTGACAGTTAGCGCCCGTGTATTGGTCTGATCGGCGGTCGCAGTAAGCTGCTGAGCGGTTGCCTGCATTTGAAGGCTAGAGGCCGAGACCGCACCCAGGAAATCGATGGCGCTGGCATCAAAACGGCTGGTCAGCTGATCGATCCGGCGGGCGCGATTTTCCTTGGCGATCCGGTCGGCTCGATCCAGGGCGGCCAGTCGGTCGGCCTCTATCGCGTTTTCTTTGAAGACCTGTACGGCCTTGGCCATTTCGCCGATCTCGTCGCCGCGCCCCGATCCTGGGATGGAGACATCGCGATTGCCATCGGCAAGGGCATGCATCGCCTCGGTCATACCGACCACGGGGCGGGAGATGCCGCGACCGATCAACCAGGCCAGTAGCACCGCCAGGATAACGGCCGAGGCCGAGGCGACAAGCCCCCACATCTGCATGCTCGCGCCATGGGCCGTGACCTGTGCCTGCAAATCGGCCAACGATTGGTCCGACAGGGTCTGCAGGCGTTCAAGCTTATCCCGTAAAGCAATGCCGAGCAGATCCATCCCTTGGGTGCGCTGTTGCCCGATGGCATCGACGACGCGCACCAGATGATCGAAGCGGCTGGAGAAGATCGGATAGTCGCGCAGGATATCCTGGAGTTTGCCATCGCCGGCGCTCTGCTTCAGGCTATCGAGATCGCGGCCGAGTTCAGCCAGAGTTTCGCGGGTGCCGGCGGCTTCTTCCGGGGCGGCCGATTTGGTGAAGCGCGTGATGCGCAGGCGTGCCAGCAACAGATCCTCCTGTGCCTGCCCGGCAAGGGCGGCGGACTTATAGTCGCCGGTGGCATAGGCAGCTTCGCCCAGGGCCGTCAGCTTACGGCGCAGATCAATCCCCAGGGCGTTCAGCTGATCTTCGACGAGGGCATCCCGTTCGGCCGTCAGGGCCGAAGCGCGCTCAAAACTCGTGATGTAAGCGCCGGTCTGCTGCTGGACATCGCGCAGCAAGGCGCCTGTCTCGCCCGTGGAAAAGCCGCCAGAGGCCTCTGCCATCAGGTCATTCAGCAGGCCCACGGCCTTGCGCTGGCGGGTGAGATCGTCGGTGCGGCCATTATCTAAGAAGCGGTTGGAAAGAAACCGCAGATCGGTCGAGTTGTTCTTGATCTCCGACGTCAGCAGGGTCTGGCTGGCGATGTGATTGCTGCTGGCCAGATCCTGCTGCAGGGAGCGGGATCCTGACATTAGGAAACTGCTGACGGCCACCAGGATGGCAGTGGAAAGACCGAAGCCGGCGAAGATCTTCTGACCGATCTTGAGCCGGTTCGGAAAAGCGATGGGAGAAGCCCGGTTCATACCGCGGTCGGTCATGGGATGGTCTCTCTCAAAAGGCCCGGTCGGGGCGCCGTGGGATGAGAGAGGTCGAAGGTGACCGCTCTCAAGTGGCGTCACCTTGACCGGTTGCCAATGAGGCCGGCGTCTCCTGAAAATGAAATGCGCTTCATAAAGTGTGGGAGAGATCTCGCGTTAGAGCTCCACCACGATCTTGCCGATCGCACTGCGGTCCTCAATCGCAGCATAAGCGTCTGCCACGGTATCAAGGGTGAAACGGCGCGGATCGAGACGCGGTACCAGATGACCGGCTTCAATCAGGTTTGTGGCTTCGCGCAGGATTTCGCCATGATGCTCCCGCCCTTCGCCACTTAAGAGGGGCAGCAGCGTAAAGACACCGGAATAGGTCGCTGCCTTGAAGGACAAGGGCGCCAGCGGATGGGTGCCCCAGCCAAGGCAGCTCACGACATGACCGAACCGCCGGAGGGCCTTGAAGGATGCATCCAGGACCGCTCCACCCGCGGTGTCATAGACGATATCGAAACCGGTCCCGCCTGTGTGGGCGCCGACATAGTCTTCGACGCTCGCCACACGGTAGTCGATTGGGGTTGCGCCCAGACGGGTCAAGAAGTCGGCTTTCTCGCCGCCATCGGTAGCATAAACCTCGGCACCCAGAGCCTTGGCGATTTGAACCGCAACATGACCTACACCGCCGGCTCCGCCTTGGATCAAGACTTTCTGGCCGGCCTGGACTTTGGCCCGGTCCACCAGCCCTTCCCAGGCGGTGATGAACACGAGGGGCAAGGCGGCGGCCTCGCGCATCGTGAGGTTCGCGGGCTTGGGCGCCAACAGGCGGGCATCGACGGCGGCGAATTCGGCCAGCGAGCCCTGATGGCCGCCCACGCCGCCGGTCATGCCGAAGACCTCATCCCCGTTTTTGAAACTGGTGACGTCAGGGCCAACCGCTTCGACGACACCGGCGAGATCGATGCCGAGGATGGCTGGCAGCGGGTGACGGGCATGATCGGCCTTGCCAGCCCGAATCTTGGTGTCGAGCGGATTGACGCCACTCGCCTTGATCCGCACCAGCACCTGCCCCGATGCAGGCACCGGGCGGGCCACATCGGCAAGACGGAACGGGGCATCGAAATGATCGAGAACGGCGGCTTTCATCGTGGTGGTCATCAGAGATCTCCTTGATCTGAGGTGCGATGGCCCTGATGTTCGGCTTCTTCACGATGTTTGGACATCCAAGATATTGCGCGAAGTCCATGCATTTTTGTATGAATGAGTAATGGAATGGAGCGACCTTAAAATCTTCCTGGCGATCGCCCGCGAAGGCACCCTAGGGGCGGCTGCGCGCAAGATCGGTCAAACCCAGCCGACTATGGGGCGGCGGCTACGGGCGCTGGAAGCTGCCGTCGGACAGACCTTGTTTCAGCGCACGGCCGATGGTTTCGTTTTGACCGACGAAGGGGCGTCGGTCTTTGCACATGCCGAGCGGATCGAGGAGGAAGCCCTGGCTTTCGAGCGGCAACTCGCGGGGCAGGCCGGGCAGCTGGAGGGGCTGCTCCGCATCTCTTCCTCCGACTGGTTCGGCCTCCATATGCTGGCCCCGATCTGTGCCGATTTCGGGCGCCGGCATCCTGGCGTCACGGTCGAGCTGCTGACCGATGCGCGGCTGTTCAGCCTTGCCCGGCGCGAGGCCGACATGGTGTTCCGCATCCGGCCGTTCGATGAGCCCGAGGTGATGCAGCGCAAGATCACCCAAATTCCTTATGCACTCTATAAGCCGGTCGGGAGGCCTGGTCCGGTGGGTGATGGGGCAGGTAGCCGACTGGTGACGATGGATACCGCCTTCGATGGCATGCCGGATGTTAGCTGGCTGAAACGCCTGCTGCCCGGTGCAGAGATCGCCTTCCGCAGCAATAACCGGGACGTCCAGGCTCGTATGTGTCGCGAAGGAGCGGGCCTAGCGGTTTTGCCCCGCCCGATCGGCGATGCGGTGGTGGGAATTGAAGCGATCGATCTGGGCGAAGCGCCGCCCGGGCGGGATGTCTGGGTTGGCTATCATCGCGACTTAAGGCGCTTGGCCCGCCTGCGAGCGTTATTGGATCTCGCCGTCGATCATTTTTCCACCAGCAGATAGCCAGCTCCGGGCACCGTATGGATCAGTGGGACTGGAAAGTCCTTGTCGATCTTCTGCCGCAGCCGATGGATATGCATGTCGACGATATTGCCGCGCGGATCGAAATCATAATCCCACGCGGCTTCGATCAGCATGCCGCGGGTCACGACCTGGCCAGGATGGCGCATCAGATGTTCAAGCAGGCGATATTCGCGCGGCTGGAGTGCGATGGTCGTGCCTGCGCGCCGCGCGATCCGACCTTCGGTATCGAGTTCGAGGTCGGCGACTTTCAAGATGGCGGCCCGTCGATGGCGGTCGGCTCGGCGTACCAGTGCCTCTAACCGGGCCAGCAGTTCAGCAAAAGCATAGGGTTTGACGAGATAGGCATCGCAACCGGCCTGGATGCCTTCGACCCGATCGGCGGTGGTGCCGGCACTGCTGATCATTAGCACCGGCACCCGCTCGTCGGTCTGGCGTAAGGTGCGCGTTAGGCTCAACCCGTCGAGGTCGGGCAAGCGTCGATCGATCACCAGCGCGTCATAGATCCCCTCTAGCGCCATCGCTAGCGCGGTTTCGCCATCTTCGACCCGATCGACGACATGGCCGCTTTCGGCCAGCCCCCGGACGAGGTAGCCGGCGGTCCGTTCGTCGGCATCGGCGATCAGAAGGCGCATAGAGGTGAGGGGCTTTCTAAAACATATTTCATCTGGGGGAGAACGGCAGATTGCCGCCCTTCTGGCAGTGTGGCTATAGATTTGAGAAGGTGGCTCCCAGCGCAAGCGTGGCGGTGCCGCCGGGATGGAGAAAAAATGGCCAGGGTTCTGATCGTCGAGGACGATCGCAAAACGGCAGATGAGATCATCACGGCGCTGAGCGACCATGGGCTCGATGTCGAATGGGCGGGCACCGGGCGTGACGGCTTGCTGAAGGCGACCATCGGTCCCTTTGATGCCATCGTGCTGGATCGCATGCTACCCGGCGACCTCGACGGGTTGGCGGTGCTCTCAACCTTGCGGACCGCCGGGATCGAAACGCCGGTCCTGATCTTATCCGCGCTTTCGGCCGTCAATGACCGTGTGCGTGGCTTGCGGGCAGGGGGGGATGATTACCTCACCAAGCCTTTCGAGTTTCTGGAGCTGACAGCGCGCCTCGATGTGCTGATGCGCCGGCGTACCGGCCCCCAGAAGGAAACCGAACTGAAGGTCGGCAATCTGGAGATGGATCTTCTGACGCGCGCCGTGCGGCGTGGCGGCCGTCCGCTCGATCTGCTGCCCCGCGAATACCAGCTGCTGGAATATCTGATGCGGCATGCGGGGCAAGTCGTCACTCGCACGATGATGTTCGAGGAAGTCTGGGACTATCGGTTCGACGAGCGGACCAATGTCATCGACGTCCATATCAACAAACTTCGCCGCAAGCTCGATCCGGAAGGAATGCCTGCCATGATTCACACCGTTCGCGGTTCAGGATACGTGCTCCGTGCGGCTGATTGATCTCCCCCGCACAACCAGCTTCCGCACGGCGCTTATGTTCCTGACGCTGTTCGGCGTGGCCTCGCTCGTCCTTTTCGGATTCCTTTATTGGCGCACTTCGACCTATCTGATGATGGAGGTGGATGCCGAACTGGCGGCCGAGGAACGGGCGCTGACCAATGCCTCGCCGGCCGAATTTCGCCTGCGCCTGGAAGGTCGCTCGGTACGCGATCCGCAAGGACGGCGCCCGTTCGGGGCTTTCACGCAAGATGGCCAGCCCATCGTTGGCAATCTGACCGCCCTGCCAGTCGCCAATCCGCCGCTCGATACGCCGTTCAGCTATCAGCGCCAGCGTGACGGCGCGGTGGTGAATTATCGCGCAAGGGCCCATCAGTTGGCGTCCGGCGATATCGTCATCGTCAGCCAGGATATTGCCGAGCAGGCCGAATTTCACGGCGTGCTGGTTGATGCCATGGTGTCAGGCGGGCTCGTGATCCTGGGCCTCGGGCTGGCCGGCGCGGTGTTGATGGGGTTGGCGTCGATGCGCCGGATCGATGGGCTTACCAAATCGATCGAGCGCATCGTTTCGGGCGGTCTGGTCGGCCGGCTGCCGCGTCGGGGATCGTCGGGCGACATCGATCGTCTGGTCCTGCTGGTCAATGGCATGCTGGATGAGATCGAGCGTCTGATGCATGAGGTGAAGGGGGTCTGCGACGGCATCGCTCATGATCTGCGCACGCCCTTGACCCGCCTGCTCGCCGGATTGGAGCGGGTGCGGCGGCGTGAGGCGTCGGCCGAGGAATATGCCGCTGCCATCGACGAAGCGACCGTCGAAGTGCGCGGGTTGCTGCAGACCTTCAGTGCTCTGCTGCGGATTTCCGAGATCGAGGATAGCGCGCGCCGGGCTGGGTTCGAGGAGGTCGATCTGGTGCGGATCGCTCAGGATGTGATCGAATTCTATGAACCCGCCGGCGAGGAAAAACGTGTCAGCCTAACTCTCGACCTTGGCGATCAGAGCGAATTGACCCTGCCCGGCGACCCCAATCTGCTGTTCGAAGCGGTCGGCAATCTTGTTGATAATGCGATCAAATTCACCCCCGAAGGCGGGGCCGTGACGGTCACGATGCAGGCCGATGGTATCAGCATCCGGGATACCGGTCCTGGCATCTCGCCCGAGGATCGCGAGGCGGTTCTACGCCGTTTCCACCGGGTCGAGCGCAGCCGTCATATCCCAGGCAACGGCCTGGGGCTAAGCCTAGTTGCTGCCATCGCGCATCTCCATGGCTTCGAGCTCGAAATCGAAGATGCCGGACCAGGGTGTTTGATGACGCTGCGGCTGCCTTAGGCTGCCACGGGGTGCAGTTTGCTTTTCATGAGTTTGGCGGCCTTGGTATAGCCGCCGCCGGCACCATCGATGAAATGCACATGGTGGCCTTCGGCAAAGGATTTGACGAGGCAGGTCATCACAGCCGAATCCGAGACATGCAGTCCAAAGCTGACGGTGCCCGTGGCCTCCAGCTCCAGCAGGTAGCTTTCGATCTGGGCCAGCGCAGCAGGCGTGCAATCGATCACCATCTGCAAGGCGCCATCGACCTTGCAGAAATCGGAATTGCGGGCGCTTTCCCGGATATAACGCGGGGCGTCGACGACACCGATCGCGATGCCCAGACGTACGGAAATCTGCGCTGCTAGGGCAACCAGCGTCACGCCCAGCCGAACCTTGAAGCGCGCGAGCGGAGTTTTGGCACCAGAAGCCGCGACCTCCATGTCCTGCGATTCGCGGCTCGGCAGCCATTTGCGCCGCAAAGTCGCTTCCAGCATTTCGGGGGATGCGGGCTGGGTGCCATCTCCGGCAATTTCGATCAGGCGGCGTAGGATCGGGCGATAATCGCCGTCCGACGTCGGCATGGCGGCGACCAGTGAGACCATGCAGCCGTTTTTCGAGGCGATCGGTTCCCATAGGCACGACAGGCCAGTGAGATCTGGGGTCGAGGTCGCTTCGGGCAATTGCACGAGATCGGCAGGGACACTCGCGTGACGGCCTTTCAGCACGAGATCGAGAAATCCGACACCGCCGCCGCGGAACATCGCAAAACTATTGCCGGGCGAAGCCTCGTAGCGCGCCACCATCACGTCATGGCCGTGGGTGCGTAGATCGCCGACCCGGATGGCGCCGACGCGCAAATTCAGGCCCGAATTGCTTTTAACGAAGGCCCGCACGCCGGACAGGGCGGCCAGCGCCTCATCGGCATATTCGGGTGGGATCAGAAGGGTCGCGCCATCCCCGCCGAAGAGATAAGGCACCTCCATGCCGGTGCAGATATTGCGGACCGCCGCGATGCAGGAGGCGGCGATCATATTGACCGATTTCTGCAATCCCCGCTCAATCGCCAGGGTCGACCCTTCGATATCGGTCAGCGCCAGATGCCAATCTGCGGGCACCTCCCGATAACGTGCCGGATCCAGCGCGTCATCCAGGTGATCGACAGGGGAGAGTTGGTCGTAAAAGGACATTCTTCACCGATGGGTTGGCGGGGACGGCAGCAGGATGCCGACTATACGGCCGGCTGACGGCCGTCGGATGCGTCTGCCCCAAATAGGAGGGAACAGATCGCTGCGTCTTGGGGTAGGATGCGGCGCAATCTCAACTGGATGGAAGGCAAATGATCATGGGCCGTCTCACAGCGAAAGATTTCCCCCAGGAGCTGCTCGAGCTCTACGACTATTACGCCCACGGAAAAATCACCAAGCGTCAGTTTCTGGACCGCGCCGCTAAATATGCCGTGGCCGGGATTACGGCGCCGGCGATCCTGGCTTCGATGAGCCCGGATTATGCCATGGCGCAGCAGATCCAGTTCACGGATCCCGATATCGTCGCCGATTATATCACTTATCCCTCGCCCCAGGGGCATGGCGGCGTGCGCGGCTATCTCGTCCGGCCCGCCAAGGTCAGTGGCAAGGTGCCGGCCGTGGTGGTGGTGCATGAGAATCGCGGCCTCAACCCCTATATCGAGGATGTCGCCCGCCGTCTGGCGAAGGCTGGTTTCGTCGCTCTGGCGCCCGATGGCCTCAGCTCCGTCGGCGGTTATCCCGGCAATGACGACAAGGGACGTGAGCTTCAGACCAAGGTCGATCCGACCAAGCTGATGAACGATTTCTTTGCCGCCATCGAATTTATGATGAAACATGAGCTTTCGACCGGGAAAGTCGGCATCACCGGTTTCTGCTATGGCGGCGGTGTCTCCAATGCTGCGGCCGTTGCCTATCCTGAACTCGCTGCGGCCGTGCCCTATTACGGCCGTCAGCCCAAAGCCGAGGATGTCGCACGCATCAAAGCTCCGCTGCTGATCCATTACGGCGAACTCGACAAGGGCATCAACGACGGTTGGCCGGCCTATGAAGCGGCCCTCAAGGCCGGCGGCAAGACCTATGAGGCCTATATTTATCCGGGCTGCAACCACGGCTTCCATAACGACTCGACCCCGCGCTACGACGAGGCGGCGGCCAAACTCTCGTGGGATCGCACGATCGCTTGGTTCAAGAAGTATCTGGCCTAATCCGATCGGGGAGGGCGGCGCATTATCCGCCGCCCTTTCTGTCCTCTGTTTTGGATTGATGGGGCGAAAACGGGAACAAAACATTGTCTGCCGCCGAACTTGCGGTTAAAAAACCAACCGTCCTGTTCGGAGTTTTTTCATGTCTTCCTCGTTCCTGCGTACGGCACTTGTGCTAGGGCTCTTGTCCGCCGTCGGTCCCTTCGCCATCGATATGTATCTGCCGGCCCTGCCGGATATCGGTCTTGGGCTGGGCGCCAGTGCCTCGGTCGTGCAGGGGACGATCACCAGCTATTTCCTCGCGTTTGGCCTCGCGCAGCTGGTCTATGGCCCCTGGGCCGATCAGGCCGGGCGTAAGCTGCCGATCTATGTCGGCCTCGTGATTTTCCTGATCGGGTCTGTGCTCTGCACGGTTGCGCCCTCGGCAAGCTTCTTGATCGCCGGGCGTTTTGTGCAAGGGCTGGGCGGGGCGGCCGTCATGGTGGTGCCGCGCGCGGTGATCCGCGATCTCCATACCGGCCATGAAGCGACCCGCCTGATGGCGGCGATCATGCTGGTGATCTCCATCTCGCCGTTCCTGGCGCCGCTCGCTGGCGCCGGTTTGCTGCAGATTTCGGGCTGGCGGGCGATCTTTGCCGTGTTGGCGGTGACCGCGCTGATCAGTCTTGTCATCACCAAGGGCCTGTTGCCGGAAACCCTACCGATCGCGGCACGTCAGCCGGTGTCACTCAGTGCGATGCGCCTTGGCATGGCGAAGCTACTCCGTCATCGCGGTTTTATGGCGCTGACCTTTCTGGGCGGATTTGGCATTGCCAGCTTCTTCGTCTTTATCGCACAAGCAAGCTTCGTCTATACCCAGAGCTTCGGCCTGACCCCGGTGCAATTTTCCCTGGCGTTTGCCCTCAATGCTGTCGGTTTCTTCGCCAGCTCGCAATTCGCCGCCAAGCTGGGCATGCGCTATGGCGCCATGGCCGTGATGGTGCGGGCCAGCACCGGGTTCGGGCTCTTCACCATCGCGATGTTCTTCGTTGGCTTCAGCGGCCATGCGACTTTGCCGATCACCATGGTCGGGCTGTTCTGCGGCAATGCCTGCCTGGGGCTCGTCATTCCGACCGCCATGGTGATGGCGCTGGAAGAACATGGCGAGATCGCCGGGCTTGCCTCCTCGCTTGGCGGGACATTGCAGATGTTGGCCGGCGGTCTAATGGTCGCGATCTCCGCGCCCTTCTTCGATGGCTCCGTCTTGCCGATGCTGGCGGCCATTGCCGTCTGCGGCACGATCACTTTGCTATTGGCGATGGTCGTTGCCCGTCATCCGGTGCCTTCGGCCAATCGGGCTTAACCGCCGGCACTCAAGAAGCGGGGCTTTTGCCCCGCTTTTTTGTCTCTAAACTGATCTTTTCTAAAATCTTGAAAAGTCAGTTCGATCTTATCATTCTGTTTTGAAATGTTGAGCGGAGGTAAACCTGTTTTCACCGGCAGCCACCCAGGCCGCCACCAAAACCAAAGCGAAACAGGAGACTTCAAATGGCCAAGATCACTGCAACCCCGACCCCCGGCTCCCAGCTGCTCAACGCCAAGGATCACACCCTGATCCTCATCGACTTCCAGTCGCAGATGTCGTTTGCCACCAAGTCGATCGATGCCACCAACCTGCGCAATAACGCAGCCCTCGTCTCCCAGGCTGCTGCCGGCTTCGGCGTCTCGACCATCCTCACCACGGTTGCCGAAAAAAGCTTCTCCGGCCCGATGTTCGAAGAAATCA
>Ga0209676_1000099_pt1 | contig 230048 bp, 225 predicted proteins | sample AraplaCvi_mLB_r2_FD_184282 | JGI IMG/M metagenome (GOLD analysis project Ga0209676, IMG submission 184282) | Arabidopsis root microbial communities from North Carolina, USA - plate scrape MF_Cvi_mLB_r2 (SPAdes) (version 2) | ecosystem: Host-associated > Plants > Roots > Endosphere | place... | reverse complement strand
GCTTCCGCGGCAACGAGCCGGTGCGCCGGGCGATCCACTCGGTGTTCCTGTACCACGCCATCAACGCCGGCATGGACATGGGCATCGTCAACGCCGGCGACCTGCCGGTCTATGACGACATCGACCCGGTGCTGCGCGAGGCCGTCGAGGACGTGATCCTCAACCGCCCGCAGCGCGATCCCAACCAGACCAACACCGAGCGCTTGGTCGAGATGGCCCCGCGCTACAAGGGCGAGAAGGGCCAGCAGCAGGTCGCCAACCTGGAATGGCGCAAGGGCACGGTCGGCGAGCGGCTGACCCACGCCCTGGTCCACGGCATCACCGAGTTTATCGAGGCCGACACCGAAGAGGCGCGCCTGGCGGCCGAGCGGCCGCTGCACGTGATCGAGGGGCCGCTGATGGACGGCATGAACGTCGTCGGCGACCTGTTCGGCGCCGGCAAGATGTTCCTGCCCCAGGTGGTCAAGTCGGCCCGGGTCATGAAGCAGGCCGTGGCCTGGTTGATGCCGTTCATGGAGGCCGAGAAGGAAGGCCAGGAACGCAAGGCCGCCGGCAAGGTGCTGATGGCCACCGTCAAGGGCGACGTCCACGACATCGGCAAGAACATCGTCGGCGTCGTCCTGCAGTGTAACAACTACGAGGTCGTCGACCTGGGCGTGATGGTCCCGGCCGACCGCATCCTCGAGGAAGCCAAGAAGCACAACGTCGATATGATCGGCCTGTCGGGCCTGATCACCCCGTCGCTGGACGAGATGGTGTTCGTGGCCGCCGAGATGGAGCGCCAGGGCTTCGACATTCCGCTGCTGATCGGCGGCGCCACGACCAGCCGCACCCACACCGCGGTCAAGATCGAGCCGGCCTATCGCCGGGGCCCGACCACCTACGTCGTCGACGCCAGCCGGGCGGTGGGCGTGGTCAGCGCGCTGCTGTCGCCGACCGAACGCGACAAGGTCGTGGCCGAGACCCGCGCCGAATACGTCAAGGTCCGCGAGCAGTACGCGCGCGGCCAGACGGTCAAGGCCCGCGCCAGCCTCGGCGAGGCCCGCCAGCGCGCCTTCGACATCGACTGGGGCGGCTATGTCCCGCCCAAGCCGGCCTTCATCGGTACGCGAACCTTCGAGCCGAGCCTGGCCGAGCTGGAGCCGTTCATCGACTGGTCGCCATTCTTCGCCAGCTGGGAGCTGGTCGGCCGCTATCCGCAGATCCTGGAGGACGACATCGTCGGCCAGGCCGCCACCGACCTCTATCGCGACGCCCGCGCCATGCTGGACAAGGTCATTGAGGAGAAGTGGTTCGGGGCCAAGGGCGTGATCGGCTTCTGGCCGGCCCACGCTCAGGGCGACGACATCGTGCTCTACACCGACGAGACCCGCACGGCGGAGTATTCGCGCTTCCACACCCTGCGCCAGCAGATGGATAAGGGTGAAGGCAAGACCAACGTCGCGCTCTCGGACTTTGTCGCGCCGATCGGCGAGGGCGCGGACTATGTCGGCGGCTTCGCCGTCACCGCGGGCCACGGCGAGGACGAGATCGTCGCCCGGTTCAAGGCGGCGGGCGACGACTATAGCGCCATCATGGCCTCGGCCCTGGCCGACCGCCTGGCCGAGGCCTTCGCCGAGTGGCTGCACCACAAGGCGCGCGTCGAGCTGTGGGGCTACGCCAAGGACGAGGACGCCGACGTCGAGCGCATGATCGCCGAGAAGTACGAGGGCATCCGCCCCGCGCCCGGCTATCCGGCCCAGCCCGACCACACCGAAAAGGGCACGCTTTTCAAGCTGTTGGATGCGGAAGCGGCCACCGGGCTGCAACTGACCGAGAGCTATGCCATGACTCCCGGCGCGGCCGTCTCGGGCCTCTATTTCAGCCACCCGCGCGCCCACTATTTCGGAGTCGGTAAGATCGACGCCGACCAGGTCGAGGACTATGCCCGTCGCAAGGGCTGGGACGTGGCCACGGCCGAGCGCTGGCTGTCGCCGATCCTCAACTACGACCCGGCGGCGCGGGCCCGTGACGCGGCGGCCTGACGGGTCGCTATCTGAGGTTGACCTAACGCGGAAATCCCACGAGGCTCGCCCCGTTCGCATGCCTTGCGGACGGGGTAGACTCGGGGAGCTTCATGGACGGCGCGACTTCGCCTGTAACGACGCCGACGGCCGGCGAGAGCCTGACCTTCGGCCAGACGATCGAGCCCAGGGCCTTCATCGGCCTCAGCCTGAAGAACGGCCTGCTCAACATCGTCACCCTGACCCTCTACCGCTTCTGGGGCAAGACCGAGGTGCGGCGGCGGGTATGGTCCAACATCACCCTGAACGGCGAACCCTTCGAATACACCGGCAAGGGGCGTGAGCTGTTCCTGGGCTTCCTGCTGGCGACGCTGCTGGTGGGCGTGCCCTACCTGGCCCTGATCCTGGCGATCCAGTTCGTCAGCGCCATGTTCACCCTGCTGCTGCTGCCGGTCTATGTGGCCATGGTCGTGCTGATCGGCATGGCGATCTTCATGACCTATCGCTACCAGGCCAGCCGCACGATCTGGCGCGGCGTGCGCTTCCACCTGAGCGGCAAGGCCAGCAGCTATGGCTGGTCCTATCTCGGCTACGCCTTCGTCAGCGGGATCACCTTGGGCTGGTACGCCCCGGTGATGACCATGAAGCTGGCCGAGCGGATCTGGGGCGAGATGAGCTATGGCGACCAGCGCTTCAGCTGGGCGCGGGCGCACAAGCACAACCTCTTTGGTCCCTATGCGGTCGCCTGGGTGATCGGGCTGGTCGGCTATATCGGACTGATCGCGACCATCATCCCGGCGGCGGTCGGCAGCGCGCGCACCGGGGCCGAGCCCAGCGTCCTGCTGTTCTTCCAGTTCTACGCCTACGGCCTGGTCTACGCCCTGATCGTGGTGCTGGCCTCGGCGGCCTATCACGCCGCCGTGCTGCGCGAGATCGCCGCCTCGATCCGGATAGCCGAGGCGCGCTTCGTTCTGGACGTGAAGGGCGGGGCGCTGCTGGGCCTGACCTTGGGCAACATCGCCATCATCGTGCTCAGCCTGGGCTTCCTGCAGCCGGTGGCCATGGCCCGGACGGTGAAGTTCCTGATCGCGCGCCTGTCGTCCGAGGGCGCCGTTGCGCTGGCCGAGGCCCGCCAGGCGCCGCGCGGGCCCAAGACCGGCGAAGGCCTGGCCGACGCCTTCGACGTCTCGCCATTCTGACGTCGCGGCCAGCGTGAACGGGCAGCTGTACGACGGCCGGGTCGCCCGGCCCTGGACGGTGGAGGTCACCGTGAGCGGCGGCCGCGTCGTCGCCCGCGCGATCGAGGATCCGGCGGTGGGGCTGGACTGGCCGCTGGACGCCGTGCGCGAGGCTTCGCGCCCGGACGGCCGCTACAGCCTCTCGTGCGGTGACGAGGACGCCCGGCTGGTCGTCGACGCCGAGGCCTGGCGGACGCTGGCCGGACGCTCGATCCAGGACATCGCGCGACGGGGACGAGGCCGCGAATGGCGGCTGGTGGGCGGGTTGGTCGCGGCCGGCGTCGCCGTGGCGGCCGTGGTGTTCGTCGGCGTTCCGCTGGCCGCGCGTCCCCTGGCGCTGCACACGCCGCCCGCGCTGGAGGCCCGGTTCGGGGCCAATATGGAAAAGCAGCTCAGCGTACCGTTCCGCGCCTGCAGGACCGACACCGAGTCGGCGACCCTGCTCAGCGATCTCGGCGCGCGTCTGGGGCGCGCGGCGAACGCGCCGTTCCCGATTAGGGTGCGCGCCGTGCGGGCGCCGTTCGTCAACGCCTTCGCCCTGCCGGGCGGGACGATCCTGGTGACCCAGCCGCTGATCGAGGAGGCGCGCGGCCCCGACGAACTGGCCGCCGTGCTGGCCCACGAGATTGCTCACGTCGAGCGCCGCCACGCCATGCAGGCCGCCTGGCGGGCCATGGGCGCGGGCCTGCTGCTGGACGCGGTGGTCGGCGGCGGCAGCGGGGCGGGGCAGCAGCTGATCGTCCTGGCCGGCGGCTTCGCCGACCATCGCTTCAGCCGCGCGCTTGAGGCCGAGGCGGACGATCGGGCGATCCAGATCCTGCGGACCGAGAATATCTCAACCCGCGGCATGGCCGATTTCTTCGGGCGGCTGGCCCATCGCGGCGACGATCCGCGCCTGCGCCGGGCGGCTGAGTGGTTCCAGACCCACCCCGACACCGCCGGCCGCGCCGACAAGGCCCGCCGGGCGATTGGTCCAGGTCAGCCGTCGCTGTCCGACCGGGACTGGGCGGTGCTGGACCGCGTGTGCCGGATCACGGACCCGCCGAAACCCAAATCGCGTAACAACGTGCGGTAAGGCGTACGAGATAAGGATTTCCGCAACCGTTCCCGTGAAGGATGGCCTTCTCAGGGGAACGGGATGGACCGCAGAAACATCGAGCTGAAGATCTTTGGCCTGATTGCCGGCATGGCGGCGGGCATGATCCTGCTCGCCGGTTTCGCGCTGACCGTCGCCACCCGCCACGCCGACGTCCGCGAACGTCAGTACGAGGAGACCCTGGTCGGCAACGGTCTGCGCCAGCGCGCCAAGGAGATCCAGACCGCGCTCAACCCGTACATCATCTGGGACGAGGCGGTCATCAAGCTGGACAACCAGTTTGATCCGGCCTGGGCCAGCCAGAACATCGGCGCTTCGGTCGGCGGCGCCCTGGGCAACCAGGCCGTGTTCGTGCTCGACGCGAACGACAAGCCGATCTACGGCCACGTGGCTGGCAAGGATGTCGCGCCATCGGCCTTCTCGGGCTACGGCGACCGCGCCGTTCGGCTGATCGAGCAGGTCCGCCAGATCGAGGCCGACCCCAAGAAGGTCGCCGAGCTGCGCGCCGTGCACCGCAGCCGCGTCACCCTGATCGGCGACGCCCCAACCTTGATCACCGTCTCGCTGATCCGCCCCGACCTGAAGGCCAGGCTGCGCGGCGCGCGGGCTCCGCTGCTGGTCACCGGCGTCCCGCTCGCGCAGAGCTTTGTGACGGCCTTCGCCGAGCGCTTCCTGCTGCACGACGCCCGCATCGACGTGGTCAAGGCGGCGCAGCTGACGACCGCCTCGGCCCAGCGGGTGATCGGCAAGACCGCCGACGGTCGCCGCATCGTCATGCGCTGGACCCCGCGCAAGCCGGGTGAGGAGCTGCTGAAGTCGGCGACGCCGCTGCTGGCCGCCGCCGTGGCCGCCGCGGCCCTCGGGTCCCTGCTGCTGTTCCGCGTCACCCGCCGCGCCGCCAAGAAGCTGCTGCTCAGCGAGGCCGAGGCTAAGCACCTGTCGTTGCACGATCCGCTGACGGGGCTGGCCAACCGCACCCTGTTCACGGACCGCCTGGTCCACGCTCACGCCACCCTGCGCCGCAAGCCCGGTTACCTGGGCGTGCTGTGTGTCGACCTCGATCGGTTCAAGGAGGTCAACGACAGCTATGGCCACGACGCCGGCGACCAGCTGATCCGAGAGGTCGCTCGTCGGCTGAAGACCATCTGCCGCGACACCGACACCATCTGCCGCCTGGGCGGCGACGAGTTCGCCATCATCCAGCCCGACACCACGCCCAATGGCGCGGCCGCCCTGGCCCAGCGCGTGGTCGAGGGACTGTCGGGCGAGGTCGACCTGACCATCGGCCGCGCCGAACTGTCTTGCTCCGTCGGGGTGGCGGTGGTGTCCGACGCCGAGCAGGGCCAGGCCGAGCTGCTGCGCCAGGCCGATGTCGCCCTGTACCGCGCCAAGGAGGCCGGCCGCGGCCGCTTCTGCTTCTTCGAGCCCGAAATGGACGCGGCTCTGCGTCTGCGGAAGGGGCTCGAGCGCGACCTGCGCAACGCCTTGGACAGCGACGCCCTGGCGGTGGCCTACCAGCCGCTGACGGATGCGAGGGGCGTGATAGTCGGGGTCGAGGCTCTGGCCCGCTGGACCCATCCTGAGCGGGGCGAGATCGCGCCGGCGATCTTCATCCCGCTGGCCGAGTCTTGCGGCCTGATCGGCCAGGTCGGCGCGGCCGTGTTCCGCCGCGCCTGCTACGACAGCCTGCGCTGGTCGGGGCTGGAGGTTTCGGTCAACGTCTCGGCCATCCAGCTGTCCAATCCCGGCTTCGTCGACGAGATGGTCGCAGTGCTGGCCGAGACCGGCGCCCGCGCCGACGTCTTCATGCTGGAGATCACCGAGACGGCCCTGCTGAAGGACAGCGACGGCGTCCACGAGGCCCTGCGCCGCCTCAAGCGCCTGGGCTTCCGCCTGGCCCTGGACGACTTCGGCACCGGCTACGCCAGCCTGGCCTATCTGCGCCGCCATCCGATCGACAAGCTGAAGATCGACCGCTCGTTCGTCGCCAGCCTGCCGGGCAATGGCGAGAGTATGGCTGTCGCTCGCGCCATCGTCAGCCTGGCCAAGTCGTTGAACCTGAAGACCACGGCCGAGGGCGTGGAGACGCAAGGTCAGCTGGACGCCCTGATCAAGCTGGGCGTCGTCGAATTCCAGGGCTTCCTGCTGGGGCGTCCGATGCCGGCCGACGCCATCGTCGGCGTCCGCGAGGCTGTGCGCTAGCTTTCACTAGCCAAACGCGGAGCCCCACCGCATCCTCCCGTCAAAGACATAACGGGAGGGGACGATGAAACGGTCAGGCGTCAGCCGTCGGGCTTTGGGCGCGCTCGCGCTGGGCGGGGCTCTGGGCGGAACCGCGATGGGGCTGGCAGGCTGCGACGGGCCGGGCGACACCGACCTGACGCCCAAGAGCCGCCAGTTTCCCAAGGACTTCGTCTGGGGCGTGGCCACGGCCGCCTTCCAGACAGAGGGCTCGCAGGGCGAGGACGGGCGAGGACCCAGCGTCTGGGACGTATTCGAGAAGGGGTCGGATCACATCAAGGACGGCTCGGACGCGACCGTGGCCACCGACAGCTATCGCCGCTTCCAGGACGATGTCGACCTGATCGCCGGGGCGGGGCTCTCGGCCTACCGCTTCTCGATCAGCTGGCCGCGGATCCTGCCGACAGGCGAGGGGGCGGTGAACGCGGCCGGGCTGGATCACTATTCGAGGCTGGTCGACGCCCTGCTGGCTAAGGGGATCACGCCGTACGCGACCCTGTTCCATTGGGACCTGCCGCAGGGCTTGCAGGACAAGGGCGGCTGGGCCGCGCGCGACACCGCCCAGCGCCTGGCCGACTACGCCCAGGCCGTGGTCGGGCGGCTTGGCGATCGCCTCAAGGACTACATCGTTCTGAACGAGGCGGCCGTGCACGCCGTCTTCGGCCACGTGCTGGGCGAGCAGGCGCCGGGGCTGAAGGACATCAACCTGCTGGGCAGGGTGGTCCATCACATGAACCTGGGCCAGGGCCTGGCCATGCAGGCGCTGCGGGCGGGGACCCGCGGGACCCAGGTCGGCACCACCATGGCCCTGCAGCCCTGCCGGCCGGCGGGCGGGCCGTGGGCGATCTGGAACCGCCTGGCCTCGGACGGCCTGGACGCCCTGTGGAACAGGGCCTGGCTGGATCCGCTGTTCAAGGGGACCTATCCCAAGGACATGGACGATCTGATGAAGGGCGTCGTCCTGGACGGGGATCTGAAGACCACACGCCAGCCGGTCGATTTCCTGGGGGTGAACTACTACGCGCCGGCCTATGTGCGGCTGGACCTCAATTCGCCCAGCAAGATCGCCCCGGCCAATCCGCCCAAGGGCGCGGAGCTGGACGCCTTCGGCCGCCACATCGATCCGTCGGGCCTGTTCGAGATCCTGGACCGCGTGCGCCGGGAGTACGGCGCGCCGAGGATGCTGGTCACCGAGAATGGCTGCTCGGATCCTTTCGGAACGGGGCCCGCGGTGCTGAACGACCAGTTCCGGATCGACTATCTGCGCCGCCATCTGCAAGCGGTCCTGGCCGCGCGCGAGGCGGGCTGCGACGTGCGCGGCTATTTCGAATGGACCCTGATCGACAACTTCGAATGGGACCTGGGCTATACGTCCAAGTTCGGCCTGGTGGCGATGGACCGCAACACCGGCGTGCGCACGCCCAAGGCGTCTTACGCGTGGTTCAAGGCGCTGGCCGGCAGCGGGGCGTTGCCGGCCAGCTAGTCCCTAGTCCTTCTTGCAGATCAGCACGTCGCGGCCGCCGCGCTTGGCGGGAACCAGGCTGCCGGCGCAGGGGATCGGGTTGACCGGATCGACGATGACCTCATTGCCGCCGATCGGGGGCAGCTTCTTGGCCGGAGCGGGCGCCGTTGGCTTCGACTCGGCCTTGGCGGCGGCGGGGGTCTTGGCCGGGGCGGCCTTGGGCTGCTCGACCGGTTCCGGCGCTGGCGGCGGCGGGGCGGACTCGGCGACCGGCTGAGGCGCGGGGGCTTCGGGCTGGGGCGTCGGGGCGGGCGGCGCCTGGGTCGTGGCCGAGGTGCTGTTGTAGTTCAGGGCCTTGCCCAGGATGCTGGATTTCATTTCCAGCGTCTTGGCGCGCTTCTCGCAGTCGCCGGGCGGGCTCCAGCTCATCCACATCTGGGCCAGGCGGGCCTTGTCGACCGAGTCGGCGCCCTGCCAGATGGCCGCGCCGCGCTTGACCTGCGCGCCGCCATATTCCGAAATCGGACGCGGGCTGGCCTTCTCGGCCGCCGTGATCGCCGAGGCGAAGGTCTTGAGGTCCTTTTGGGCCTGGGCGCGCAGCTCAGGATAGGTCTTCAGCGAGGCGGCGACGCCGTCCGGACCCGGGAACGCCTTCTCGATTCGCGTCACCTCGGGCATCACGCGATCATAGAGATTGGCGTAGCCGCCCAGAGCGCCGTAGCACCAGGCGACATAGCCGTACTCGTCGGTCGGCGGAGCGTTAGGGCCCTGGGCGGCGGCTTGTCCCCCCATTTGGCCGTCCTGAGCGAAGAGCGCGAGAGCGAGGAAGAGGGCGTTCGCCATGCGGGCGGAGGTCCTTTCAGAGAACTAAGGCAGTCTGCCTAGAGCATTTCGATCCGGATTGGGACCGTTGCGTGGCGGTTTCGACCAAGCGAAGCCGTGAAAACGGGCGAGCCGCCGAAAAGCTCCACCTTAAGGGCATGGTCTTTCGCCGCATTGCGGGAAAGTCATGTGAACGATCATTCTCAATGTGCTAGAAGCTCGGTGACGGGGTGATCCGCTTCGCTCCGTCGCGCGTATTTCTATCGTCCGTCGCTGGTTTCGAGGCGCTTCATGACCTTCTGGCGCAACATCGCGAGCATCGCCGCCCGCCGTCTGGATCTGGCCGACTGCACCGAGTGCCCGGCCGGCCTGCCCGGCGAGGATCCGGCCTTCTCGACCGCGGTGACCGCTCTGGGCGCCAAACTGGCCAAGGTCGACGGACGCGCCGACGGGCACGAGTTCGCCGCCTTCACCGAGGTGTTCCAGCCCGACCCGGCCTCGGAACCCAACATCCACCGCCTATATGACCTGGCCCGCCAGACCACCCATGGCTTCGAGAGCTACGCCAAGCGGTTGGCCAAGCGGTATTCCAGCTGTCCGCAACTGCTGGAGGACGTGGTCGACGGCCTGTTCCACATCGCCAAGGCCGACGGCGTCGTCAGCCAGGACGAGCTGGACTATCTGGAGCGGGTGTCGAACCTGTTCGGCATGTCGCCCCTGGCCTTCCGCCGCCTGCGCGCCACCCACCTGGGCGTTGGGGCCGACGATCCCTACGCCATCCTGGAAGTGCCGGCCGACGCCGACGACGCCACGGTGCGCAGCGCCTGGAAGTCGGCCCTGTCCAGCGCCCACCCCGACCGCGCCCGCGCCCGGGGGCTGCCGGCCGAGTTCATCGAGGTGGCCGAGGCCAAGGCCGCCGCGATCAACGCCGCCTTCTCGACCGTGATGCGCGAGCGGCGGGAACTGGGTCTGGCCGCGGCGGGTTGACGAGACAATCTGTCTCGGGGCGGCCATGCCCCTAAGGACCGGAAAAGGCTTTTCATCCGCGCCCGGCGGGTGTTCAGTCGGCATTCAGCGCTTGTGAACCATCTTCATTGACCATGAGCGTGAACGAAAGGACCCCGATGAGCACCGTCGCCGCTTCGCCCCTGCGGAACCTGGCCTGGATCGCCGGCGCCCTGGCGACCTCGGCCGCGGTGGTGGTCGGGGCGGTCCTGGCGGTGGTGTTCGCCGCTACGGTGGTAGTGGTCGGCTTCATCGGCAGCGCCCTGTTCGGCCTCGCCGCCTTCGCTTTCCGCGGTCGCAAGGCCGCTAAGGCTCCGGCCGACGACGGCCTGATCGAGGCCCGCAACGTCGGCGGCCACTCGTGGGTCGCCTACGGCTGGAACGAGCGGCCTTAGGGAGGGGCTTGCCCCGCGTCCCGACCTATCCCATCCTCCCATTCAAACAAACGTTGGGAGGCTAGCATGATTGGCGTCGTTGCGGTTCTGAAGGTCCAGCCGGAAAAGTCGGCGGACTTCGAGCAGGTTTTCCTGGACCTGCAGAACAAGGTGAAGGCCAACGAGCCGGGCTGCCTCGTCTACCAGCTGACCAAGTCCCGCACCGAAGAGGGCGTCTACAAGGTGTTGGAGCTTTACGCCTCGGCCGACGCCCTGAAAGCCCATGGTGGCTCGGACTATTTCAAGGCCGCCGGCGCGGCGATGGGGCCGTTCATGGCCGCCGCGCCCGTCATCGAGTATCTCGACGCGGTGGAGTAGGGCGATGGACCTCGCCTTCTCGCCCGAGGACCTGGCGTTCCAGCAGGAGGTCCGCGACTGGATCGCGGTCGCCTACGACGACGACCTGAAGCGGCAGTTTACCCAGTCCAAGAACGGCTATCTCGACAAGGCCGGCCAGGTGCGCTGGCAGAAGAAGCTGTTCGAGCGCGGCTGGGCTGCGCCGGACTGGCCGGTCGAGCTGGGCGGGGCGGGCTTCACCCCCTCGCAGCGCTACATCTTCAACATGGAGATGAGCCTGGCCGGCGTGCCGACCTCCTCGCCGATGGGGCTGAAGATGGTTGCGCCGGTGATCATGGCGTTCGGTTCGGACGAGCAGAAGGCCCAGCACCTGCCGCCGATCCTGCGATCGGACATCTGGTGGTGCCAGGGCTATTCCGAGCCGGGCTCGGGTTCGGACCTGGCCAGCCTGCAGATGAAGGCTGAGCGTGACGGCGACGACTACGTCCTGAACGGCTCGAAAATCTGGACGACCCACGCGCAATGGGCCGACTGGATGTTCTGCCTGGTCCGCACCTCCAGCGCCGGCAAGCCGCAGGAGGGCATCTCGTTCCTGCTGCTGCGGATGGACACGCCCGGCATCCAGATCAAGCCGCTGCCCACACTCGACGGCCCGCCCGACGGCGAGCAGGAGATCAACCAGGTCTTCTTCGACAATGTTCGCGTGCCGGTTTCCAACCGGATCGGCGAGGAGAACAAGGGCTGGACCTACGCCAAGTACCTGCTCGAGTTCGAGCGCGGCAACGCCTACGCGCCCGGGCTGATGAACATGCTGAAGAAGGTCAAGCGCATCGCGGCGCTGGAACGGGCCGACGACGGCGGGCGGTTGATCGACGACCGGGACTTCCGCGAGAAGATCGCCAATCTGGAGATCCAGGTCGCGGCCCTGAACGCCACCGAGCTGCGGATCTTCTCGTCGCGCACGGCGGGCAAGGCGATCGGCCCGGCCTCGTCGATGCTGAAATGCGTGGGCTCCGAGCACCAGCAGGCGATCACCGAGCTGACCCTAGAGGCGGTCGGGACCTATGCCGCGCCATTCGTCCAGGATCCCTGGAGCCAGAGCAACGAGGGCCGCGCCGGTCCGGACTATGCGGCCCCGGCGGCGCCGGCCTATTTCAACTATCGCAAGGCCTCGATCTACGCGGGCTCCAATGAGATTCAGCGCAACATAATGGCCAAGATGGTGCTGGGGCTGTAGCCGAACCGGTTCCAGTTTTTCTCTATGGCGCGCGATCCGAACAGATGTTTGGATCGCGCTCGATCTTTTCTTCCCACGGATTCCCTCATGTCGCTCGACGCCCTGTTCCAGCCCTTCGCGTTCAAGTCGCTGAAGCTGCCCAACCGGACGGTGATGGCGCCGATGACGCGGTCGTTCTCGCCGGGCGGCGTGGCCACCGACGACGTCGCCGCCTATTACCGCCGGCGGGCCGAAGGACAGGTGGGCCTGATCATCACCGAGGGCACGGGCGTGGCCCGTCCCGCCTCGCTGAACGACGCCAACGTGCCGCGTTTCCACGGCGACAAGGAACTGGCCGCGTGGAAGAAGGTGGTCGATGAGGTCCACGCCGCCGGCGGCCTGATCGCGCCGCAGCTGTGGCACGTGGGTTCGGCCAAGGGGCCGGCTCAGCTGGGTAAGGTTGACAGCCCCTCTGGCCTGTCGAAGGCCGGCGGCAATGTCTTCACCGAGCCGATGACCGACGCCGACGTCGCCGACACGATCGCCGCCTTCGCCACGGCCGCCGCCGACGCCAAGCGCCTGGGCTTCGACGCCATCGAGCTGCACGGAGCGCACGGCTATCTGATCGACCAGTTCTTCTGGAACGGCACCAATGTCCGTGACGACCTGTTCGGCGGCCCGACCATCGCCGAGCGCAGCAGGTTCGCCGCTGAGATTCTCAAGGCCGTTCGCGCCGCCGTCGGCCCGGACTATCCGGTGATCATCCGCCTGTCGCAGTGGAAGCAGCAGGACTACGCGGTCAAGAACGCCGAGACGCCGCAGTTACTGGAAGCCTGGCTGCAGCCGCTGGCCGACGCCGGGGCCGACATCTTCCACTGCAGCCAGCGCCGCTTCTGGGAGCCGGAGTTTGACGGGTCAGACCTGAACTTCGCCGGCTGGGCCAAGAAGCTGACCGGCGCTCCGACCATCACCGTCGGCTCGGTGGGTCTGTCGGGCGAGTTCATCGCCGCGTTCGGCGGCGAGGGCAGCCAGCCCGCCTCGATCGACGGCCTGCTGGAGCGCCTGGAACGCGGCGAGTTCGACCTGGTCGGTATCGGCCGCGCCTTGCTGCAGGATCCGGAGTGGGTCGTGAAGATCCGCGACGGGCGCAACGACGAGCTGAAGAACTTCGAGCGCGCGGCGCTGGGGGTGCTGTACTAGGACCCATCGGGGCCGCCTTGCGGCGGCCCCGGCTGTCTCTAAGCGATCGTCGTCACCAGACCGCCCTCGGCCTTCAGCGACGCGCCGTTGGTCGCCGCCGACAGGGGGCTGGCGACATAGGCGACCAGACTGGCGATCTCCTGCGGTTCGATCATCCGCTGCAGCAGCGACGCGCTGCGATGCTTCTCGAAGAACTCGGCCTCGTGCTCTGCGGGCGAGGCGTCGGGATGGGCCGAGACGCTCTTGAGGAAGTCGGCGATGGCCGCCGCCCGGGTCGGGCCGGGCAACACCGAATTGACGGTGACGCCGGTGCCCTTGGTCGCTTGGGCCATGCCGCGCGCGACCGCCAGCTGGGCGCTCTTGGTCATGCCGTAGTGGACCATCTCGCCAGGGGTCGCCAGGCCGGACTCGGACGAGATGAAGATCACCCGGCCCCAGTTGCGCTCCAGCATGCCCGGAAAGTAGCCGCGCGACAGGCGCACGCCGCTCATCACATTGACCTCGAACAGATGCAGCCAGTCCTCGTCAGGAATGTCGGCGAAGGCCTTCATCTCGTAGATGCCGAGATTGTTGACCAGGATGTCCACCGAGGGCACGGCCTTGAGGATCGCCGCGGCGCCCTCGGCCGTGCCGGCGTCGGCCAGCACGCCTTCGACCTTGGTCCCGCCGGCGGCGCGGATGTCGGCGAGGGCGGCGTCCAGCTTGTCCTGGGCCCGGCCGGTGACGAACACCTTGGCGCCTTCGACGGCCAGGGCGCGGGCGATCTCCAGGCCGATGCCGGCGGTCGAGCCGGTCACCAGCGCGGTCTTGTCGTTCAGTTTGAGGTCCATCGCTGGTCTCCGTTGCTTTGACGGAGCCACAGATGGGGCGCCCGCGCCGCCAGACTATGCCGTGGCCAGGACCAACTCTTGTGAATTCAGGTCACGATCCGTCAGGCGTTGAAATTCAGCTTCAGCCCCGGACGCGGCCACCGCGCCTTATAGAGCTTGCCGGTTCCGGAGGCGGTGATCCAGGCGTCGCGCATGTCGGCCCCGCCGAAGCAGATGTTGGTGACGATCACGTCCGGGAAGGCGAAGTGCTCGGTCGAGCCGTCCGGGTCGAAGGCGGTGATCCCGCCATTGATGATCGTCGCCACGCAGACCTTGCCGCCGGCCTCGACCGCGAGGCTGTCCAGCAACTGATAGCCTGGCAGGTTGCACACGACGTTGCCGGGCTGCAGGGGCAGGGGATCGGCCAGCACGCCCGGCTCGGCGACGTCGAACGACCACAGACGCCCCAGCATGGTGTCGGCCATGTAGACGGTCTTCTCGTCGGGCGAGAGGCCCACGCCGTTGGGTGAGACGAAGTGGTCGCGCCAGCGGGTGATCTTCGAGCCGTCGGGCAGGGCGTAGTACAGGGCGCCGTACTTCCTGCCGTCGGGGGTCGAGCAGCCGTGGTCGGTGAACCAAAAGCCGCCCTGCTTGTCGAAGACCAGATCGTTGGGGCCGACCAGCGTCTTGCCGTCGCATTCGGTGTAGAGGGTGGTGATCGCGCCGGTCGCGAGATCCACGCGCTGGATGGAGCCGCCCGTGTGCTCGGGCGGTGTCGGGCCGGGGATATTCAGGCCGTTGGCCTCGAAGAAATGGAAGCTGGCGCCGTTGTTGGTGACATAGATCGCGCCGTCCGGCCCGATCGCGGCGCCGTTGGGACCGCCTCCGGTGTTGGCCACCGTCGCCTTGCGGCCATCGGGCCAGACCCGCGTCAGGCGCTGGCCCTGGATCTCGGTGAGGATCACCGAACCGTCGGCCATGGCGATCGGGCCCTCGGGGAACTGCAGACCGTCAGTGACCAGCTGGATGTCCATCGCGCATCTCCCTTTGTCGCCTCTGAACGGGCGCTGGAGGCGACTATAAACGGCCGTTTGAACTCGGCTAGGGGGCGTTCGGGGAACCGTGTCGCGCGAGCAACAGCAACCGGTGCGCGTGCGAGAACGACGTTCGCGGGTCTTGTAGCGAGTCGTCGATCGTGGGATCAGCACGGCCTCATCCACGAGCTCCAGGGAGCCGATCCGCCGCATGACCATCGCCGCCGCCCAGACCAACGCACCGCCGAAGGCGGGTTGGCGCGCGCCGTCGATGCAGCGTTGCCGCCGATCCTTCTCCCGCCCCCTGCGCCTCTACCGCTAGCCGCGGCCGCTCTGGCCGCCGCCGGAGCTCTTCGATGACTGTCCAGTCTCTCGCGAGTTCGACCAGCGTCGCCTCGCCCCTGCTGCGCCTGATCGCGCCGCCCTATGCCGACGTGCTGGCCGCCCTGTGGCCCGCGCCGCACGCGCCGTTCGTGACCGCCCCGGCGGCGCGGCGGCACCTGATCTGTCTGATGCTGGCCGCCGAGCCATTAGGCGGCCCTCCCATTGACGTCACGCGCCTGATGGACCTGCCGCTGCGCAAGGCCATCTCGCTGGCTTTGGAGGACGCCGCGCCCGAAGGCCTGCGCCGCGCTCTCGAGCACCTGGGTGAGATCGCCTGGGCGCCCGAGGACTACCGCGCCCTGGTCCACATGCTGGCCGACTCCGCGCCGGCCAAAACCCTGCGCCACGCCCAGGCGATCACGCCGGACCTGGTCCGCGCGCTCTCGGCCCTGCCCAGGGACCTGCGCGAGGTCGGCGGCGTGGCCCTGCGCGTCACCCCCGCCCAGGCGGCCCTGCTGGCCGAGGCCCATGCGGTGCTGGCCAAGCGCCTGTCGCCCGACCTCCTGGCACAGCGAGTGTCGGCCTGGGGCCAGGTTCCGACCCCCAAGGCGCTGTTCAGCCTGGTGGCCGACGACTTTCGCCGCGAGCTGCCGCCGCCGCCCCATCCGGGCACGGAGCGGCTGAGGCCCCTGGAGACCGCCGCGGCCATTCGCGACGCGGCTCGTCGCTATCGCAACTGCCTGGCCAACTATGTCGATTACGCCGTCGACCGGCAGAGCGCGATCTACGAGTGGCTGCCCGCGCCGGGGGCGGTGGTCGAGCTGACCCCCGACACCTTCTTCGGCTGGCGTCTGGACCAGGCGCGGCTGGAGAACAACAAGTCAGTCGACGAGGCCACGCGAGAGGCCATTGTCGCCGAGCTGCGCGGCATGGGCGTGCATGTCGGCCGCAGCGCCTGGCAGATCCGCCGGGCCCTGGAGCGCGCGGCTTCGCCGAAGTTCGAGTTGGAAACCGTGGATGCGGCGATCGCCGACTACTTCACGGATGACTGAGGCCTTGCGCGCGCCACGATTTCGCGGTGAGCGTGGGGCGAAGTACGGACAGGGGATTCTTGTGATGCGCACATTTGTGATGGCGGTGACGGCCGCAGGGCTGATGCTGGCGGGCTGCGCGGCCATCCCCTCCATGCCGTGGTCCAAGTCGGCGGCCATGCCGACGCGGCCCAGCTGTCCGGCGATGACGACCGAGACCTGGCGCCCGGTGGTCGATGGCGCGATCCACAAGACCTTCGATCGCCAGCTCCAGAAGCGGTTCGGCGACACCGCGGTTCATACGCGGATCGCCTGGAACAAGGACGACAAGGGCAATACCGTGATCGCGGCCCAACGGATCGGCCCGGCCAGCTACGCCATGCCCGAGCCGGGCCAGGGCGGCGAGGTCGAGGTCGTGTTCCAGCCCTGCACCGGCAAGCTCCTCAAGACGCGCAAGACGGCCAATCTGGAGAAGACGCCCAAAGTGGCGTCGGATGAAGCCGCCCCGGCCCCTAAGGAGCGCCCGTCCCAGCGAAAGCGGGGGCTGAAGTGGCCTTGGAAATCGTGACCATACGGCGCTAACCCGCTCAGCGCCGTTCCAGCACCCTGACGACGAAGGCGTGGTCGTCGCCTTCGCCAGCGGGGTGGTCCTCGCGGCGGACCTCGGTCCAGGCGCGCTCGTCGAACTCGGGGAAGCGCACGTCGCCCTCGACCTCGGCGGCTACCTCGGTCAGGTACAGTCGCCGGGCCTTGGGCAAAGCCAGCTCGAACAGGGCCCGGCCGCCGATCACGCAGACCTCCTCGGCCCCGTCGTCGGACGCCTGCTCCTTGGCGATCTCGACCGCCTCCATCCAGGTTTCGCAGGCCACCGCGCCCTCGGGCTCGAAGCTCTGGTCGCGCGACAGCACGATGTTGGTGCGGCCGGGCAGGGGCTTGCGCGGCAGGCTGTCCCAGGTCTTGCGGCCCATGATGATCGGCTTGCCCAGGGTGTTGGCCTTGAACAGGGCCAGGTCCGACTTCAGCCGCCAGGGCAGGTCGCCGTCACGCCCGATGACGCCATTGGCGGCGCGCGCGACGACGAGGGCGAGGATGGGGGGCTTCACGATCAGACCGAGACCTCGGCCTTGATGTGCGGGTGGGCCTGGTAGCCTTCCAACGTGAAGTCCTCGTACTCGAACCCGAACAGGTCGCGCTTGTCGGCGATCCTCATGGTCGGGAAGGGATAGGGCTCGCGGGTCAGCTGCTCGCGGGCCTGGTCCAGGTGGTTCAGGTACAGGTGGGCGTCGCCGAAGGTGTGGACGAACTCGCCCGGCTCCAGGCCCACGACCTTGGCGACCATCAGGGTCAGGAGGGCGTAGCTGGCGATGTTGAACGGCACGCCCAGGAAGACGTCGGCGCTGCGCTGGTAGAGCTGGCAGCTGAGCTTCCCGTCCGCCACGAAGAACTGGAACAGGCAGTGGCAGGGCGGCAGGGCCATGTCGTCGACATCGGCCGGGTTCCAGGCCGTGACGATGTGGCGACGGCTGTTCGGATTGGTCTTCAGGTTCTCGAGGAGGTTGCTGATCTGGTCGATCACCCGGCCGTCGGGCGTGGCCCACGAGCGCCACTGCTTGCCGTAGACCGGGCCGAGGTCGCCGTTCTCGTCGGCCCACTCGTCCCAGATGCGCACGCCGTTGTCCTTGAGATAGGCGATGTTGGTGTCGCCCTTCAGGAACCACAGGAGCTCGATGATGATCGAGCGCAGGTGCAGCTTCTTGGTGGTCAGGACCGGGAAGCCCTTGGCCAGGTCGAAGCGGATCTGCCGGCCGAACACGCCCAGGGTGCCGGTGCCCGTGCGGTCGCCGCGCTGCACGCCGTTCTCGAGGATGTCGGCGAGCAGGGCCAGATACTGCCGTTCGGGGTGATCGGCGGCGGCTTTGGCGGGGGCGAGGACGGCGGTGGTCATGATGGCCCTAGAGTGCCGCCGAATCGAAACGCCCGCCAGTACGAGCCTGGCGGGCGTCCACAATCGACGGCCATTTCTCCCCGGTTTCCGGGGGCTTGGCCTTATTTCGACGGCGCCAGGCCGGTGTTGAGCACCCAGCCGACATTGTCGTTCTCGTCGGCCACTTCCCACCACAGCTCCTGCTGCTTGCCGGTCGGATAGACGATGGCGCCGGCGGGCAGGGTGCGGATCAGCTTGCCGCCGGCGACCGGCGTGGCGCGCATGGCGACCGGACGCTGGGCGGTGAAGGTCTTGGCCGGCGCGGCCGCGGCGGCCGGACCGGCTTCCGACAGCAGGCCCAGGTCGCCGATCATCTTCGAATAGGCGTTGATGAACGACAGGGTGACGATGCGGCCGATGTCGGTGTCTTCATAGCCGCCGCCGACCGCGCCGCCCCAGCCGATGCCGCCGCCGGCGCCCCAGCCGATGTCGTTCTTCACGGCGTAACCTTCGGCCACCGACATGGTCTCGGTCGTGCGCACGTTGGTCAAGGACAGCTGGGTGTTGGCCTCCAGCTTCTTGGTCTTGATGCCGCCGACCAGGCCGCCGACGCGACCGCCGATCAGGCCGCCGATGGCGCCGGCCACCGCGCCGCCGCCGACATTGCTGTTGCTGCCCGCGACCTCGGCGACGAGGACGTAGTCCGCCGCCTTGACCTGCCCCTGGCCGACGTTGGAGCCGCGCTGCAGGCCCAGGTTGCCGCCGATGTTGCGTTCCTTCTCGGCCGCGCTGAGGCCCGCGCCGCGATCAACCAGGTTGAAGCAGCCCGAGCGCTGGACGATGGCGCGCAGCACCTTCTGCGGCGAGGCCAGGTTGTACTGCGTCCAGCCGCTGGAATCGTCGCCGTCCACGATCGACAGGGTGCCCAGCTTGCGCGTGCAGCGCGGCACCTCGTTCGAGGCCTGGGTCTGCATCTGCTGGCCCTTGCTGGCCTTGGCCTGGGCGAACGTGACTTCCGGCGTCAGGACGATCAGCGCCAGACCAGCGGTCAGCACGCGGCGAAAGGCTGTCATTGTCGATGTTCCCCGAAATGCGCCGGAGGGCCGGCGAAGGTTCTGGTCGGGCGACGAGATCGCCCCTTAATTGAGCAAAATCGCCTAACCCGCGAAGCCGCCTTCGTCCAGAAATTCTTGTTCGGCGGCCGTGGTTTCGCGACCAAGGCCGCTGTTTCTGTGAGGAAAACGGCCGAAGCGGGCGATGATGTCCCGGTGGATTAGGGCGTATTTCATCGACTCCTCGTCGCCGGTGTCGGCCTGCAGGCTGGCGAACAGCTGGACGCTGAACTCCTGGTCGACCAGCGACTCCGAGTGCTCGAACGGCAGGTAGAAGAAGCGGCGCAGGTCCGGGGCGATAGCCGTGTCGGTATCGTGGCCGGCGGCGATGGCGGCGCGGGCGAACATCCGGGCCAGCGGATCGGTGGCGAAGGCGTGCGGCGTGTTGCGGTACATGTTGCGCGGAAACTGATCCAGCAGGATCATCAGGGCCAGCGAGCCCTCGGGCCTCTCGGCCCAGGCGTCATAGCGGCGCATCGAGGCGCGGTAGTGGGTCTGCTCGAACTTGAGGGCGATGGCGGCGTCGAAGGCGTGGTCCTTGGCGAACCACTTCTTCGGCCCGGCGCCGCGCCAGAAGGCGACGACGTCATTGTAGTGCGCGGTCATCGAAGGCCCTCGTGAAGTTCCGTTCAAACCCGGTTCATCCGGCGAGTCCGAGACTGCTATCAAGGGACAAGCCCGGGCCGCGCTTCAAGGCCCTTCGGAGCAAGAAATGAAACGTCTGATCACGACCGCCATGGTGCTCTCGCTGCTGGGCGGCGCGGCCGCCCAGGCCGGGGCCGCCGGCGCGGTGGTCGGCCAGCAGCAGGCGCAGCGCGAGCGCGGCGACGGTGGCCCCGGAGGCGACCGGGGCGGCGACCGCGGCGATCGCGGCGGCTGGCAAGGTGGCGGCGACCGTGGCGGCGGTTGGAACCGGGGCGGCGGCGAGCGTCCGCAGCCTCAGCCGCAAGCCCAGCCGCAGCAAGACAACAGCGGCGGCTGGAACCGTGGCGATCGCGGCGATCGCGGCGGCGGTCGACCTGACTGGAACCGGGGCGGCGACCGCCCGCAACAGCAGCCGCAGGCCCAACCCCAGCAGCCGGCGCCGCAGAACGGCGGCTCCAGCGGCTGGAACCGCAACGACAGCCGGTCAGGCGGCTGGAACCGAGACGACCACCGCGGGCCGCGCGGGAACGATAACCGGGGTCCCGATCGCGGCGGCTGGGATCGCAACGACCGGAACGACAATCGTCCCGGCGGCTGGGACCGGGGCGACAATCGCTGGGACCGCAACGACAATCGCGGCGGCTGGGATCGCGGCGACCGCCGTCCAGGCCAGGGCCAGTTCCGCGACCGCGATCGGGGCCGCCCGCACTATGACCGCTATACTTACCGCCCCAGCTTCCGCGCGCCGCAGCGCTACCGCGCCCCGGCCTACCGCTATCCGCGCGGCTGGTACGTGCAGCGCTGGTCGTTCGGCGACTATCTGCCGGGCGGCTGGTACGGCAGCTCGTACTATCTGAACGCCTGGCAGTACGGCCTGCCGCAGCCGCCGATCGGCTGCGAGTGGGTGCGGGTCGGCGACGACGCCATCCTGGTCGACATCTGGTCCGGCGAAGTCCTCAGCGTCTACTACGACCTCTTCTGGTAGGCCTCTCGGCGAGCCAGCGACGCGGGGCGGGGGAGCGATCCTCCGCCCCGTTTTCGCGTCCCGGCGCCGCCTGGGCATGGCGGTCCCCGTCGCGAGCGATTAAAACGTCGCCGCGAGGGCTTCGGCATTTCGGCGTTCTGTCGGCTTCACCTTGACGAAACGGCAAAAAAACGCTCAAACGCCCGGCCTTTGTCGCTCGGCCGTTGCGCTGGGCGACCTTGATTGACCAGTCCTGGAGAAAAAATATGCGCGTCTATTACGACCGCGACGCCGACATCGCTCGCATCTTGGACAAGAAGATCGCGATCGTAGGCTATGGCTCGCAAGGTCACGCTCACGCGCTCAACCTTCGTGACTCGGGCATCAAGAACGTGGCGGTGGCGCTGCGTCCCGGTTCGCCGTCGGCCAAGAAGGCCGAGGGCGAAGGCCTGAAGGTCCTGTCGGTCGCCGAAGCCGCCTCCTGGGCCGACCTGATCATGATCCTGGCTCCGGACGAGCACCAGGCCGCGATCTACAAGAACGACATCGCCCCCAACATCCGTGACGGCGCGGCCCTGCTGTTCGCCCACGGCCTGAACGTCCACTTCGGCCTCATCGAGCCGAAGGACACCATCGACGTCCTGATGGTCGCGCCGAAGGGTCCCGGCCATACGGTTCGCGGCGAGTACCAGAAGGGCGGCGGCGTGCCGTGCCTGATCGCCGTGCACCACAACGCCACCGGCAACGCCCTCGACCTCGGCCTGGCCTACGCCTCGGCCATCGGCGGCGGTCGCTCGGGCATCATCGAGACCAACTTCCGCGAAGAGTGCGAGACCGACCTGTTCGGCGAGCAGGCCGTCCTGTGCGGCGGCACCGTCGAGCTGGTCCGCGCCGGCTTCGAAACGCTGGTGGAAGCCGGCTACGCGCCCGAAATGGCCTATTTCGAGTGCCTGCACGAGCTGAAGCTGATCGTCGACCTCATGTACGAGGGCGGCATCGCCAACATGAACTACTCGATCTCGAACACCGCCGAGTACGGCGAGTACGTGACGGGTCCGCGCATCATCACGCCGGAAACCAAGGCCGAGATGAAGCGCGTGCTGGAAGACATCCAGTCTGGCAAGTTCGTCCGCGACTTCATGCTGGAAAACCAAGTCGGCCAGCCCTCGTTCAAGGCCACGCGCCGCCGCGCCAGCGAGCACCAGATCGAGGAAGTCGGCGGTCGCCTGCGCGACATGATGCCCTGGATCGCCAAGAACAAGCTGGTTGACCAGGCCAAGAACTAGCATTGTAATCGCTGGGAAACTAGGAAACTCAGGGAGTTAGAAGGTCTGCATGTCCCGCGTGACTGCTACACAGCGCACGTCGGAGAAAGAGATGCTGACCGGACTTAAGCAGCGGGGATCGCGGTGGTTTCTACGCCGTCGCGTCCCCGCTGAATTTGCCGAGGCATGGGGCAAGGCAGAGGTTACTCGCGCCCTCGGAACCTCGGACTACAAGGAAGCTCGCAAACTGCTTCCATTGGTCTGGGCCGCGCTCGACCAGGAGTTTGCTGAAAAGCAGCTCGCGATAGACCCGAACAAGGACCCGAAGCTCGATCCCCATCAAAAGGCTTTGGGTGTTGTCGCTGCGCTTCGCATCCAACGCGATAAGGCGGCGGCTGAGGGTAAGCTCCAAGAGTTCAATGAACATTGGCGCGACCAGCTGGCTACGCACCAGGGGTTCCTGAACGGTGACCTCGTGCCGCAATGGAGCCTCGCCGCCCACGAAGGTATTCGAAATGGAATACACGCGTTCCTGACGGGTGACGGCGCGCTAGCGATACCGATCGAGGCCGCGTTGTCTGCCGCAGCGATTGACGAGAACCCAACTGTTTCGGAGTTGCACGCGCAATGGCTGAAGCAACAAGAGCGTGCGCCGTCGACGCTTAGGGAGATGCAGCGTTCGGTAGACCGGTTTATCGCCATAGTCGGCGATAAGCGGATCAAGGCGGTGAGCCGTCGGGACATGACAGGCTTTTCCGATAAGATGCGCGAGCCCGGCGCGGTGTCACCGGAAGGCGTCAGCATTCCGACGACTAACACCACACTTTCACTTCTCAGCGCTCTGTTCGGGATGGCGGTTAAGCGCGGTTACATCGAGAACAACCCTGCCAGGGGTACCCAACTGAAGGATGCGCGTAGGCCGAGAGAGAAACGGCGCGAGTTCGATACCGCTGCGCTTGCCGCGATCTTCAGCAGCGCCATTTACAGCGCCGATGAGCGGCCGGATGGCGGGGCAGGCGAGGCCGTTTACTGGCTTCCGCTTTTGGCACTCTATACCGGTGCCCGCATCAACGAGCTCTGTCAGCTCCAGCCCGATGATGTCAGGCAGGAAGGCTATACGGATGCTGCGGGCGACCGTCATCAGGCCTGGGTGATACGGATCGAGCATAACCCCGCAAGAGGTCAACGTGTGAAGACCGAGGGGAGTGAGCGCCGTATTCCGGTTCATCCGGATTTGGAGGCTCTAGGCTTCGTGCGATACGCCCAGGAGCAAGCTGGTAAGGCGCTGCTTTTCGATAGGCTGTCGATGGGCGTGAACGAGACGAAGCAATCGGGCAACTGGGGGCGTTGGTTCGGGCGCTATCTGCGAAACAAGTGTGGTGTCACGGACGACCGCATGACTTTCCACAGCTTCCGCCACACGTTCAAACATCACATGCGGCAGTGCCAGATTCCGAAGGACGTGAACGACGCGCTAACCGGGCACGAGACTGGTGATGCAGCGGACGCCTATGGCGGCTTCTCTTTCCCGCTGAACCCCCTAGTGCAAGGTATGAAGGCCTATAGGGTCGACGGCTTCAAGTTGCCCAAGCCGCCTCCTGCGTTTCGTTGACGCTGGCGCTCACGGCAACGATCAGTACACAGGCCGTGGAGTGAGGGGGCTACAGACCCGCCCTTTCGATCACCTTGGACAAAGGCGAACCGATCGCCGCAGCGATCTTCACTAAGTTCAAGATCGTCACGTTACGCTTTCCGCGCTCGATCTGGCTCATATGCGACCGATCAACCTCGGCGGCGTCGGCAAGGGCCTCCTGCGAAAGACCTGCGGCTTTACGCTGCTCGCGGATAGCCTCTCCCAGTTTGACCAGGGTCCCATCTGCATCAGTCTTTACGGAGGTCCGCGCCACGGCGCGAAAGTCGTGTCTCACGGGATTTGCGGCCACGGGATTTACGACACATAACTGGCGTGCTTGACTGTGAGGGCAGCGCCGCGTGAGCGCGAGAAAGATCAAGGTGTGTCGTGCTGGCGGGATTGTTTGACCATCCGCGTGTAAAGGCCGAAAGGCAGATGGCGAAAGGCGCTGGGACGCTCCGCCAGCACGCGGCGACAAACTTCGAAATTGATGCCCGTATGTTGCTGGCCGCTATCGCCCGAGCGGAGATTGCTTGGGAGCGGGCACAGGGGGATGCTTACCGGGAGAGAAGGTTTGCGGTGTCGGCTGCGATGGCGTCAGCGCAGAAATTCCTCGCTCACATAGATAAGTCGCTTCCTCACATGTTCGCCGAGTTAGACGCGGTAATGCTCGGTGCCGTTCGGGACAAACAGTTTGGCCCCGTAGTCGAGATCGAGGGAGAGCTTAAGAAGGTTTTCGAGGGTTGGATGTTCCAGGCGCGAGACCATCAGCAGGAGTTGGGCGTAGCTACAATGGAGCTGATAGACCAATTCGAACGGGACGGAGAGGTCAGTAAGATAGAAGCCGACAGTGAGAGCGTTGGTGACAGGCTTGCGGGACTGGAGCGCCGGATTGCTGGAATGGAGCGCACCTAAGCTTGGAATTGCCGATGCCAAACTGAGATAGATGGCGGCAGGGCCCATTGTCACGCACGGTCGAGCAGAGCAGAGGCGGTCGCGTTGCTGGGAGAATGTCCCAATTCGCCATCTCATGACGGTACCAAAACTCGCTAGCCGCCAATGGCTCCCTCTCGTGCGCCACGGCCCGAGCGATTTTGCGGGGCGCGGAGGCCGGTGTTCTCGCCTGTACGGGGTTGGGTTGGGCCGGTCGTGACTGCGGCCTGTTGGGGCTCCTGAGCGCCTTCACGCCCCATGCAAAATAATGTGGGAGGTCATGTCGTGACGTGCGCGGCGCGGGAGCGCTTATGCGTCTCAGTCATGTAGCCAGGGGAGGGGCTGGTTAATATACCTGGGTAAATTGCCTAAATATTACCCCTTTATCCTAGGTGTATAGCCCCATGTCTCCTTATATGCCTCCACCATTGCTCTATATAGTGCTTCTCTGTGCTTCTCTTGCACTATGAAGCTGTCATGTATGGGAAGGGTTGTTGTTCCCTCTAAAGTCATCCGTTTGAGCACTCCCAACGCAAGATCGCTATCTGCACGCTGAAGTCGCAAACCCTCACCGACTAGTAGCCACCTCTCTACTGGCTTCAAACGGGCGGTGAATTGCTGGATGTAAGTTTCGGGCGAGATGCTGTTTGGTAGGAGCTTACGGCCTGCCGACTTTAGCGCAATCGTCCGAGGAGAACCGGGCTTAGGCTTGTGGTTCAATAGCCTTGCAAACGTGTCCTTACCCAGGTTTCTCAGCTCAGGTGTGGCATGTCCCGGCAGAGTGTAGAGATCGAAATCTAGCTCGATACCTGCTCGTGCAAAGAGAATGGACGGGTGGAGCTGCGAGTAGTCAAGCTCGACGGTCTTCTCTCCGTCGATCGTGAGGTGAGGTCGCTCCTCCTTTGGCAGGTTGATCCACCATCCCCCGTATAGGCGCCCCCCATGCATCCAATCCCCCTTGAATGAGCGGAAGAGGGAGTTGGCGGTTAGGTCGCCGACGTTACCGCGTTCTTTTCTCTCCGCTCCCGTCGAGCCCCTATACCGTTCAATTACTCGTTCGAGGGCGTCTGCGGGCAAGGCAATGGCCGCGTCCCTGAGTTGGTGGTTCAGGGCGTCGATAACCTCGGCGGTCATTGCCACATCGGGAGGGGGGGAGGGGCTGACGCCAGGTGCTCGATCAGTGAGTACGAAGGCGCTTCTATCGAGGGCGCGCTCGATCGAACGGTAGTTGAGCGCTTGATCTTGGAAGATCGCTTTGAGGCGTGGCGTTGCGCGCACCCTTGTGAGGGAACTGCCGACGTAACCGTGATTAAACGTATCTTCCCGCCGTACTCCAAGGCGACCCTCGATGAGGTCATTAGCCAGAAGCACGTCGCGTAGCGCTGTCATGGTGGCAACGCTGAGCCCGGTGCCTGCATAGGTATTGCGGCTGAAGCTTACCGCTATGAAGCGATCGGGCGCGACCCGGTTGATGGCGGCCGCTGCGAGGTTTGCCATAAAGACGGATAGTGTCAGGGTGCGGCGTGCCGCGTCGGTCTGTTTCAGCGCACGAGAGCGCGTTTCGCCAGCGGCTAGGATATCCGATACCTCGGCAATGACGCTCTCACCGCCGTCGCCACGAAGACGCTTATCGGGATCGAAAATCACGCTGTTGTTCAGTTCGTCGCTGGTGAACGACTTCCGCATGAACAGACTGTTTGTCGAGGTGGTCATGAGTGCGTGGGTCTGCGCGATTTGAGCGGCTGGTTCGGCACGCGATGCAGCCCGGTACGGTCGGGGTGATCGGGCTGGGAAGGTTCTTCGACGCCGGTGCAGGGGTGAGGCTGACGCGTCGACGGTGGGGTCATTTTGCGGCCCGTGGGGGCGGGGAACAGGTTGGGCTGGCGAGCGAGCAATGGATTTTCATCGCCCCCTGGAGGCCCTTAGGCGGCGGCGGTTCGCGTCCTGATCAGGTCATTGAGTGAGGGTGTCACGTAGGTCGGGCGCTGTCATTCTGGCGAAGTAGCGTTTCACCGTAGCCTCCGATAGATCGAAATGCTTTGCCGTTTCCCGTATGCTTGCGCTGTGTTCTCGTCTCCACGCGACCACAACACCTGCGTCAGCGGCTTTCGGCCGTCCGAGGCTCTCCTTCCCCCGGTGCGTGCGTCCTGTCGCCTCCAATGCCGCCCTTGCTGCCGCACGCCCGCCCTCGGTGCGTTCTTTGATTTTCCTGCGTTCCATATCCGCCACCTGAGCGAGCACCGCGAGAATTAGCTCGCCGACCTCGCCCGAGATCGGCCCTAGGCCGTGCACGTCTACCGTCACGCCGTCGCGTATTAAGCGTCGCACCGTGGTCTGCACGTCGAGAGCATCACGCCCCAAGCGGTCCACTGCAAAAACGCAGACGGTATCGCCCCTGCGTACCTGCTCCAGCAGCTTGGCAAATCCGGGCCGTTCCGTTGCCATGATCCCGCCGCTGACGCCCTCGTCGATGAACTCGCGGTCGAATGCGTCGCCCATCGCTTGCCGCTGAGCCGCGATGCTTTGGTCGTTGGTCGAGACCCGATAGTAAGCAATCCGCATGCCTGGCTCATAAGTTAGGAGTGGTGGTGCACCTAGCTCATAAGGGTAGCTCATTGGTCTCGTCAAGTATGTTTTGAGCTATGGCGCATAACTTACAACTTTTGACCGACCTGGGGCAGGGGGGGGATCTGCGGCCTTTGATGCGTCAGGTTGGGTGCTCACGTGTCGGCATCAAATTCAGGTCGCGAAGTGACCCGCTTAGCTTAGCGAGGCTCAATGACAGGGTTGGTTTCCGGTCTGGGCTCTAGAGGGGCACGGGGCAGGTGAGGCCCCTCCGCTGGAGGTTGGCCGAGCGATGGGGGTGGTGTGGGCCACAGCCTTCTGGCTAGGCCCTGGCTTCGTACTGGTTGCGGTTATCACGGTAGTGGCTGCGGCGCCGATCGCTATTGCGACCATTGCTAGAGCGAACCACTTAGTTATCTTAAATGTTGGCTCACCATCCTTTACGCGATCCCACTCGCTCTTTAGCAAAACCTGAGAACTACTGAGTAGTCTCGCTTCGAGTGGCCGCAGCGCTTCGCTGGTCAGACCTTTTTCGCTGCGGACGAGAGCGTTGATTGCGGAAAGATCGTCAAGAACCGCTACAGAGTTTGGCTCTGTAGGGTTTACTCTAAGCATGATGTTGAACACGGATGCATTTAAGACAGTGTAAAGCGGCGATAGCGCTTCAACCTTCTTTTCGTAACTTTCATACTTTATGGCAAGAGCATCTAAAATTGCGTTCGTGTTGGTAATATAGTTGGATATATCAACCCTCAACGCATCTATCCAAGCTTGGCGAAATTCAGAAGTTTTCTGCTCCTTACTGATTATGAGGCCGACAAGTGTGATGATGCCGCCAAGGACCGCCGCGACTATCGCGCCAATCGCTACGGATGGAATTTGAGGAAGCTCCATGAGGTCCTGCCGCAAATGGGAATGGGCGGCACAACCTACGCTGGCCACTGGTCATGAACTAACTTGACCATAGCGTCTGCAAAGCTGACATTTCAAGTTTCCGAGGGGGCGTTCGGCAAGCGCGACGCGTGTAACCCGTAAAACAGGAAACGACTGATGGGTGAGTACGTACCGTTTCGCCTCCATTTAACTGGCGAAACTGCTGATCGCCATCAGTTTCAAGGCTACGACGGCTACATGGCGCTTGCAGGGTTTGCCTGGACCCTGTCCTTAGTCACCAACTTTGTTGAGACGGGAATTGTGCGTCATCGCGGCGACTTCCCTGGTCGTCATGCTGTTCGAGCAAGGGCTCCAGCCGAAGGCAGCGTGATTGCGGACTTCATTGTTTGGGTCGCTGAAAACCCGGTGGACGTCCTGGGCCTCGCGGGGGCTGGCGTCTCCGCGATCAAGCCGGCTCTGTTTCTTCAGGACGTGGTCAAGCGGGTCATTGACCGGAACCTTGGTCAAACTAGTGATCAGAGCGAGGCTTTTGAGCGCTTGTTCGGCAAGCATTACTCCCAAGTTGAAAAGCTCGTTGCTGCGACGGAGCCGTCAATCCGGCAGGCGCACAGCGTAATCGGCAACGGGGCTTCTCAGGTCCGCATCCTGGGGGGTGCTAACATTATAAACACGTTCAACGAAGAGACCCGCGACTACGTCAAGCTGAACGTTGAAGATCGGCAAGAGCATGTGCGCGATTTCATGGTTACAGCTTTCAGCGTGAATTCCGGTTGGGGAACTGTTTACGATAGCGATCTCGGCAGAAACATTCCTATAGCCATGTCGCGTGATACTTTGAGGGATACCGGTAGCGTCTTCACTTGGGCGCTCAATGAATACGCCAACAAGACCAGCAAGCGCATTTCGGTTCGCTATTGGCGGATCCTCGCCATGGATGGAACGCCCAAGCGCTACATGATCCTCGACGCCCGTCGATAACGCCACGGATTAGGCGGGGTCTACGCAGCCGCAGTACCCGAACTGCGCATTAGCTGAAGCGGTAGTGTTGACCAGGGGCGCGCTGGGGTTGAACCTATGCTGAAGCTCCCGTTGGGCGTAGCTCGTCAAGCGGCAGGGGCATGTGGGGTGGTGTATGCTCGAAGCTATATCGGTCAAGAACTATAGAACTTTCTCCGAAGAGATGAAGTTCGAGATTGCCCCCATCACCGTCCTGCTCGGCGCAAACAGTAGCGGCAAGAGTTCCATAACTCGGCTATTTCCGCTGCTCAATCAAAGTATGTCCGCGAGATTGTCGGCACCCATACTATGGGTATCAGATATATTAGACTATGGCTCCTTCACCGCCAATGTTCATAGGTTTGATCCTGAGAACCCTATCGTATTTGGGTTTCAAGGTCGCATCCATCAGCGCCACATCCGTAGAAGTTATACGGGTGGGACGCTTTTCGAGATAGCTCCCACTGAATTCCAATACCGTATACACATTAGAGGAAACAGAGAGTCTTCCTATCTCAGCGGTCTTGAGCTCGACGTTTACGGGGAAAATGTATTCATAGCCCTGAACGATCAGTCCCGTGTCGCAAAAGTCATTTTTCGTGGTGTAGAGTACACGGAGCTTGTGCCTGGAAAGCGCATCCACGTACTTCCTGGAACATTTCCTACGATATACACCGTAGATAAAGAGAGCAATGCATCAGTTGCTGGTGTTAGGGAAGCTGTAGCGGAAGCCGCAAAGATTTTGCGGTCGTATGCTCACCACCAGACCTCGCTTGCGAACATTACCCAATCTTTGGCTGGTGCTACTATAGGGCGCTTCGATGACACCATTGATAGGATTAGGTCCAAGCTAAAGGACAAAGATGTTCTCTATAAGAGATTTGCCTCTATCTCGCAGCATGAAATAGATAGGATATGGCTCCAAATATTCTTTGGCGCAATCAATCAAGTTATCGGTACAATTTCGAATGTGGTGGCCGCTGATATCACGAACGGAAGTTATCTTGCGCCGATCCGAGCGCAGGCAAACCGCTACTACAGGAGGCAGGAACTCGCCGTTGATCAGATCGATCCGGCGGGCGTCAATCTGGCAATGTACCTAAACTCTCTTTCTCATAGTGAGTTGGGTGAGCTCAATAAAGATCTTTCGGAGTTCTTCGACCACACAGTTAGTCTGCAGAGAGCCGAGGGGCACATAAGCATCAGGCTTGAAGAGACTGGCGAGGCTACTTCAGATAACCTCGCGGATGTTGGTTTCGGATTTTCTCAACTGCTGCCCGTAATTGCGCAGATCTACGCTGCTGGTCGCGGCTCCGCGCGGCCGAGCGTGAGGAGCGCGAACGCGGGTGGCGGTGTTGTTCAAGCTCCCGTTTTGGCGATTGAGCAGCCTGAACTGCACCTGCATCCCGCATACCAAGCGCGCTTGGGAACCTACTTCGTCAATGCGGCTAAGAGGTTTTCGCGTCGGGGCGTGAACTGTAGGTTTGTGATCGAAACGCACAGTGAACAGCTTGTGAATGCACTTGCCTCAATGATTGGGCGGAAAGAGCTTCGGCCTGATGAGGTGCGTATCTATCTCTTTGGTCGTGACGTAGGAGAGAGAACTTCTAGGGTAGTCGAGGCAGAGATAAAACCAGATGGGTCTATTCCCAACTGGCCTTTTGGTTTCTTTTCAAGTGGTCGGATCGGAAGCTAAGATCCATGATCATTGAGATTAATGAGTGCGCCTTTTCATCAGGCGTCGATCCCGCACTTTCATCTGCGCTCGAAAGCTCTATCAACGCATTCAAGCAAGGCTTTCATGCGCTGATCGTGACGCCTCAAGCTATGGATCTAGTTGAAAACAGTGCTTTAGGTGAGCACTTAAAAGAAGGTCTGCGGCTTGCTCATGGCTTTTGGACAGAAGGGCAAGGTTTGCGATCTAAAGCGTCGCGAGTTATCAGCATTACTGGCGACATAGCGCAAGATGGGCTGTTAGATGGCAGTTCGTATCATGTGTACAAGGGTAGTCTCGACGATCACGGTATATTTAGAGAGCCGAGTTTCGTCGCTGAAGCTCTCGCAGCAGACGCGAAATACATAAAGGTTCTCCTTAGTTTGAACTTAGGTTTGGACGAAGCTGCCCTGCGCCGTCTGTGGAGGGCGCGCCCTGAGCAAGGTGGGGGAGGGGCGACCCACGCTTATGTAGAGAGATATATTGCTGGCCCAACTCCGGTCGTGATCGTTTGCGACCACGATGGCCCCGCAAGTGAGCCCTGTGGAGCTACGGCAGATCGCTGCCTCAAGGAGGTCGTTGATCTGGGTATATACTCGACAAGAGAACTGGCGCGCGCGGGAGGTTACGCTGATCAGAGACCGAACTTTGGAGTTCGGATCCTGGGCTGCCACGAACTAGAAAATCTCATACTGCCGAACATGGCTCAGGTTTTGTTTCTTGAAGCGATGAATGATAGAGCTGGTAGAGATAGGCAGGAATTGATGGTGAAGCTTTTCCCTGCATTTCCTAACCTTGACGCGGAAGGTGCTCGTCTCTGGCTGGACACTGACTTCAAGGAAATCCCGGATTTCGGCCAGGCTCTGAATTCTAGGTCGCTTTCGACGCTAAGCGATTGGTTCAACGAGAATGACGCTAACGCCCGCTCGCTTCGTGCAGCGTACAAACGCGATATGTCCAGCGCCGTGTTCCGCGCGGCTTGCGATGCAGTCGTAACCGACGTGTGGACTGTCGGCGCACGGTTTGGCGATCTCAGGTGAGGTGGGGGCATTGAGCTGAGGCTGCCTTTGGATGCGGGATCAATGCGATGCCGAGCGCCCTTGCCGTCGGATGAATTCTTGCTACACAGTGATGCCACACGCTGGAACGTGGAAAATTCTAAGCTCCTGATTTCATTACCATTTATGGCGACATGATGCCCTGGATCGCCAAGAACAAGCTGGTCGACCAGGCCAAGAATTAGGGCCTACGGGCCATCCCGTTCAGTACCCAAGCTTAAATCCCACGAAACCCCTGGTCGCGAGAGCGGCCAGGGGTTTCTTGCGTCTGGGCTCACCCCAGCACGAACACCGGCCCCCACGCGACCTGATAGCGATGCTCGCCGGAAGACAGGTGCGGGCGCAGTTGCCAGGCGCCGGGCGCCAGAACGCTGGGCGGGCGGCCCTCGACATAGGTGGTGGTCAGCGCCTCGCCGCCGGGCTCGGAGACCGAAAACTGGCGGATGGCCGGGATGGCGTTGGACAGGGCGCGGGCGATCTCGTCCGACGACGCCACCCGCAGCGGCGCGGGCCCGGCCAGCCGCGCGGCGACCTCGGCATAGGCCCCGACCGCGATGACGCGGCGGCCCTGGCGCAGCACGCCATAGCCCACATGGGTGAAGCCCGGTTGCAGCAGGTTGGCGCGATGTCCGGGGCTTGTGCGCCACTGGCCCATGATCTGGTCGGGCCGCACCGCGCCGGCGGCGTTCAGGCGCATGGCGATGTTCTCGCCCGGCGCACCGACCAGGTCGCGGGCCAGCAGGCCCACACGGCCGGCGGCGGAGTAGCCTTCGCGCGTCAGGTGGTCGAACACGTCGGTGACGGCCATGTCGGCGGCGTGGGCGCGGGCGGCGCGGGCCAGGCCGTCATCCCAGGCCAGCGGCGATCGCTCTTCGCGGCGACGGAACAGGTTGTTGAGGTCCAGCAGCGTCTGCTCGAAGTCCGGGTCGAAGTCGCCGCCGGGCGGATCGGCCAGCAGGGCGCGCAGGCGGCGGTCATAGGCGATCCAGGGCTGGGGCGGCGCAGCCAGAGCCGGCGCGGCGGCGAGGGCGAGGCCCGTGGCCAGCAGGGTTCTTCGCGCGATCGACGTCATTCATTTCCCATCAAACGTTGACACTGGCGTCCCGGGACCAGACGTAAGACGCCATGCGTCCTGTCCGTTCCCTATGGCTGGCCGGCCCCGAGGCCTGGCTCCCCGATTCCGAGGCCCAGGCGGCCCGCCAGCGGGCCTTGTGCCTGGAGGCGGGCCTGGAGCCCCTGACCCCGATCGCCATGCCGCCGGGCGGCGGCGGCGACGAGCTGGAGGCCCGGCAGTTCTATGCCGCCCGCATGGCGCAATTGCGCCAGGCCGACGCGGCGGTGATCAATCTGACCCCGTTCCGGGGGCCGTCGGCCGACACCGCCGCGGTGTTCGAGGCCGGGGTTCTGGCCGGGCTGGGCAAGCCGACCTTCGCCTATCTGAACGTGACCAGCGAGATCCAGGCCGAATATGTCGCCCGTGTCGACAGCATCCTGGGCGCGACCCTGGATGAGACCGGCGTCTGGCGCGATGGCGACGGCTGCGTGATCGAGGATCACGGCCTGCCCGAGACGGTGATGCTGTGGGGCGAGGCGCGGCGGCTGTTCGTCATCGTCACCCAGGATCCGCTGCGCGACCTGACCGGCCTGGAGCTGTGCCTGCAGGCCCTGGCGCTGTACGCGGAATAGGGCGGAGAGTAAGCCGATGGCGGGACACCGGATCTACACCACCCGTTTCGCCAGCGTATACCCGCTGTATGTGGCCAAGGCCGAGCGCAAGGGTCGCAGCCGGGCCGAGGTCGACCAGATCATCCTGTGGCTGACGGGCTTCACGCCCGAGGCGTTCCAGGACCAGCTGGCCAGAGAGACGGATTTCGAGACCTTCTTCGCCGAGGCGCCGGCGCTGAATCCGGCTCGCGCGGAGATCAAGGGCGGGGTCTGCGGCGTGCGGGTGGAAGAGGTCGCCGAACCGCTGATGCGCGAGATCCGCTACCTGGACAAACTGATCGACGAGTTGGCCAAGGGCAAGGCGATGGAGAAGATCCTGCGGAGGGGATAATCGGTCAGCGCCGCAGGCCCCCACCTGACCCCTCCGGCGCGGAGAGGGCAACGACGGGGGAGCGCTGAGCCGCGTGAAGCGGCGGACGCATGGCTTCACCACGTCAGCGCCGCTTCACCCCGCAGGATCGCCTCGGCCTCCGCCGTGTGCTTGCCGCCCTCGCGGTCGTGCAGCACCAGCGGCGGCAGCAGCACCAGCGGGGCCTTGCCGGTCTTGATTGCCCGGACGATCACCCGCTTGGCCGGGGCGTCGGCGAAGGGCGCGATCGGGCGGATGCGGAACGAGCCGGCCTTGGGCGCCAGCAGCCGCAGGATATCGGCCAGGCGGTCGGCGCGGTGGATGATCGTGATCGTCCCGCCCTCGCGCACCGCCTTCAGGCAGAAGCCGGTCCAGGCGGAGAGGCCGCCATCGGCCATCCAGGCGCCGCTCTTGGCCGGGGCGGGGGCGCGCAGGGCGTTCGGGTCGTCGAAGAACGGCGGGTTAGTCATCACCGCGTCGAAGGCGGGCAGGGCCAAGGCCCGGAAGCCGGCCTCGACGTCGCCCTCGACAATGGCGACTCGCTCCGCCAGGGCGTTCAGCGCCGCGTTCTCGGCGGCCAGGGCGGCGGCGGCGGAATCACGCTCCATCCCCTGGAAGATCGCACCGGGCCGGCGCGTCGCCGCCGCCAGCAGGGCGCCGCCGACCCCGCAGCCGGGTTCCAGCACGCGCTGGCCGGGCAGGGCGTCGCAGGCGGCCGCCAGCAGGGCCGCGTCCATGCCGGCCCTGTATCCGTCGGGCTTCTGACGCAGGCGTACGCGGCCTCCCAGAACCCGATCCTCGGTCACCCGTTGATCATCCAATGCTTTCTAGGCCTTGTGCTCGCCTTGACCGTGACCTATCCCGCCACCATTGTCCCCCGCAACGGTTCATGCGGGGGACGCCGCAAGGAGACGAAGGTTTTGGACGCAGCGACCGCGACCCTCCCCCGGAAGTCGGGCTCGGTGGATCGTCTCGTGCGCCTCGCCGAGGCCGACATGAAGGGCGTCGACGCCCTGATCACCGATCGCATGCAGAGCGACGTGCCGATCATCCCGGCCCTGGCCGAGCACCTGATCGCCGCCGGCGGCAAGCGCCTGCGTCCGCTGCTGACCGTGGCCGCCGCCCGCCTGGCCGGATCGGACAATGACCGCTGCCTGAAGCTGGCCTCGGCCGTCGAGTTCATCCACACCGCCACCCTGCTGCACGATGACGTGGTCGACGGCAGCCAGCTGCGCCGCGGCAAGGTCGCCGCGCACTTGATCTGGGGCGCGGCCCAGAGCGTGCTGGTCGGCGACTTCCTGTTCGCCCGGGCCTTCGAGCTGATGGTCGAGACGGGCTCGATGAAGGCGCTGGAGATCCTGGCCCGGGCCAGCCGCGTCATCGCCGAGGGCGAGGTGCTGCAGCTGATGCGCAGCCACGACCTGAACCTGTCGCAGGCGGTCTATCTGGAGATCATCCAGGCCAAGACGGCCGAGCTGTTCGCCGCGGCCTCGGAAGCCGGCGCGGTTTCGGCCGGCGTCGAGGCCGACAAGACCGACGCGCTCAAGGCCTATGGCCTCAACCTTGGTCTGGCGTTCCAGCTGGTCGACGACGCCCTGGACTACGGCGGCACGACCGAGGCGCTGGGCAAGAACGCCGGCGACGACTTCCGCGAAGGCAAGGCGACCCTGCCGCTGCTGCTGGCCATCGCTCGCTCCGGCCCCCGCGAGGCCGAGTTCTGGGAACGGGCCGTCGGTCGTCGCGAGCAGACGGAAGCCGACTTCCGCCGGGCACGCGAGCTGATCATCGGCACGGGCGCCCTGGACGCCACGCTGGATCTGGCCACCGACTACGCCGACAAGGCCAAGGCCGCCCTGGCGATCTTCCCCGCCAACGACTGGCGCGGAGCGCTGGAGGACCTGGCCGACTTCGCGGTGAGCCGCAGGGCGTAATGGCCAGGCGGAAGTCCACCTACGGGGGGCTTCCCCCAGCGGCGCCGGGCGAGCGCCTGCCGCGGCTCCAGACGGTGATCGCGACCTCGCCGGAGAACCCGGCCGGCGACCCCAACATCCGCCCTCACGAGGCCGGCGAAGCGGCCGGCAGGGTGATCGGCGGGGGCCTCGGCGTGCTGGTCGCTGGCGTGCTGATCCTGCTGATGCTGGGGCCGATCCTGTGGGCGCCGCTGTGGGCCGGCCTGCGGGCCGCGCGCTTCGTCGCCGGGCCGTGGCTGCCCTGGCTGGTCGGCCTGGCCGTGGGCGCGGTCGCGGCCTTCATCCAGGCCTTGCTGCTGATCCAGCGCCATCCGATTCTGCGCTATCCCGTCGTGGCCCTGTTCGCCCTGATCTGGGTCGGCGGCCTCTGGCTGGAGTTCACCGCGCCGCGCCACGACTGGATCACGACCGCGCCGCCCCTGCATATGCCGGGGCCCTGGTCCTGGGCGCTGATCGGCGTGGGGACGGTGCTCTATGCCGGGATTTATCTTTTGGCCCTGGCGCCGATCGGCAAGAGCCGCTGGGCCAAGCGGTGGCAACTACTCAAGGCCTAGCGCCAGGTGAATTCGCCGTAACGCCCTTCACAGGCGGGCCAAGCGGGGCCACGTCTAGAGTCCGGGCTTAAGAGGCCCTTCTGGGGACAAAGACGTGATCCGTTTCATTCTGAACGTTCTGTGGTTCATCTGCGGCGGCCTGGTCACCGGTCTGGGCTGGCTGCTGGCCGGCGTGCTGCTGGCCATCACCATCGTGGGCCTGCCCTATGCGGGTGCGGCCTTCCGCATCGCGGGCTTCGCCTTCTGGCCGTTCGGTAAGGACATCGTGCACCGCGAGGTCCTGGGCCGCTCGGACATCGGCACGGGGCCGCTGGGCACGGTGCTGAACGTGATCTGGTTCGTGCTGGCCGGCTGGTGGCTGGCCCTCGGCCATGTCGTGGTCGCCGTCGCCGAGGCCGTGACCATCATCGGCATCCCGTTCGCGATCAAGGACCTACAACTGGCCTACATCGCCCTGGCTCCGATCGGCCGAGACGTGGTGCGGCGGCCCTAGAAGCCGGTGAACAGGCGGTCGAGCGCGCGGCATATGGCGTCTTCGTGCTGGACAAGGCTGCCGGCGCGCCGGTGCAGTAACGCCCCGCTGATGGCGACGAGTTCTGGGATCGAAACGACCAGGGCGCGTCCCTGGTGTTCGACCTCTACGCTGAGCTTGGTGAATGCCTGGAAGGCCTCGGGTTGATAGACAGGAGCGACAACCACGGTGGGCAGGTCGCCGGCGTGGTGCGATTGCACCACCACCACGTACGGCGCGTCATCGCGACTTCGCAGCGACGGATTGGAAAAGAGATCGAACTGGCGGATCACCACGTCCGCAGATCGTCTCCGAAAACGCCGCGCCGCTGGATCCGCTCGCGATAGGCCTTCAGCGCCTCGGCGTTCTCCTTGGCCCAGCGGCGGGCGCGGTCCTCGGCGCCGGCGGGGTCGACCTTCTGGAGGTGCAGCCGAAGCTGGGTCTCGCTCATGCCGGCGACCGGAATTCCCAGGCGCTCGGCCTGGGCCAGCAGCTCTGGATCGACGCTGACGGTGAATTCGGGAGCATCCATGATCGTGAGGCTAACATGGAGCGGCTCCGGCGCACAGGGCGGGCCGGAAGCTTGATGAAGCCTCCGGCCGCATCGCCGGCGATCAGCCCGGCGATACCATCTTCTCCGGACGGACGTACTGGTCGAACTCCTCGTTCGTCAGGTAGCCGCCGCCGACGGCCTCCTCGCGCAGCGTGGTGCCGTTCTTGTGGGCGGTCTTGGCGATCTTGGCGCAGATGTCGTAGCCCAGGCGCCCGTTCAGGGCCGTGACCAGCATCAGGCTGTTTTCGACGCCCTTCTTGATGTTGTCGACGCGCGGCTCGATGCCGACCACGCAGTTGTCGGTGAAGCTGATCGCCGCGTCGGCCAGCAGACGAACCGACTGCAGGAAGTTATAGGCCATCACCGGGTTGAAGACGTTCAGCTCGAAGTGGCCCTGGCTGCCGGCGAAGGTCAGGGCGGCGTGGTTGCCGAACACCTGCACGCAGACCTGGGTCAGCGCCTCACACTGGGTCGGGTTGACCTTGCCCGGCATGATCGAGCTGCCCGGCTCGTTCTCCGGCAGGGCCAGCTCGCCAAGACCGGCGCGCGGGCCCGACCCCAGGAAGCGGATGTCGTTGGCGATCTTGAACAGGCTGGCCGCGACCGTGTTGATCGCGCCGTGGCTGAACACCATGGCGTCGTGGGCGGCCAGAGCCTCGAACTTGTTCGGCGCGGTGGTGAAAGGAAGGCCGGTGATCGCGGCGATGGCCTCGGCCACGCCCTCGGCGAAGCCGATCGGGGCGTTCAGGCCGGTGCCGACGGCGGTGCCGCCCTGGGCCAGCTGCATCAGCTTGGGCAGGGTGCTCTCGATGCGCTCGATGCCGTTGGCGACCTGCTGCGCATAGCCGCCGAACTCCTGGCCCAGCGTCAAGGGCGTAGCGTCCTGGGTGTGGGTGCGGCCGATCTTGATGATCTCGGCCCAGGCCTTGGCCTTGGCGTCGAGAGCGGCGTGCAGATGCTTCAGGGCCGGCAGCAGGTCGTGGACGATCTGCTCGGCGCAGGCGACGTGCATGGCCGTCGGATAGGTGTCGTTCGACGACTGGCTCATATTGACGTGGTCGTTCGGGTGGACGGGCTTCTTGCTGCCCATCTCGCCGCCCAGGATCTCGATCGCGCGGTTCGAGATCACCTCGTTAGCGTTCATGTTCGACTGGGTGCCCGAACCGGTCTGCCAGACGACCAGCGGGAAGTGGTCGTTCAGCTTGCCGTCGATGACCTCGTTGGCGGCCTGGACGATGACGTCCTTGAGAGCCGCGTCCAGCTTGCCCAGCTTGAAGTTGGTCTCGGCGGCGGCGCGCTTGACGATGCCCAGGGCCCGGACGACCGGCAGGGGCTGCTTCTCCCAACCAATCTTGAAGTTGCCCAGGCTGCGCTGGGCTTGCGCGCCCCAGTAGCGGTCGGCGGCGACTTCGATGGGGCCGAAGGTGTCGGTCTCGGTGCGCGTGGCGGTCATGCGGCGGTCTCCGGAAAAGCGGTCGAGCGCGGTCTAGACCCTGGCGCCGACGTTCGCAACGCCTCCAAGCGCTATGGCATGGTGCGCTGCAACGGCGTTGGCTATACCGGAGTCAATCCAGGAGGCGCCCATGATCGTCACGACGACCAACGATCTGATCGGCTATCGCATCGTTGAGCATCTGGGGCTGGTGAGGGGCGTCACCGTTCGCTCGCGTAGCGTCATCGGCAATATCGGCGGGGCGGTGCAGTCGATCTTCGGCGGCAACATCACGATCTACACCAAGCTGGCCGAGACGGCCCGGCAGGAAGCCTACGACCTGCTGGTGGCCCACGCCCGCGAGGTCGGCGCGAACGCCATACTGGCCATGCGCTACGACGCCAACGAGATCATGGAAGGCATCACCGAGGTGCTGGCCTACGGCACGGCCGTGCGGGTCGAGGCGCTCTAGTGCGGGCTTTCGTCGCGCTCCCGCGCTCGATCAACACCGGCAAGCGCAAGGTGCTGAAGGAAGACCTGCTCGGAATCGCCAAGGACACGGGGTTCAAAGAGGCCAGGACCTATCTCGCCAGCGGCAACCTCCTGCTGCTGGGCGATCACGGCGGCGGCGAGGCCCTGGAGCGTCAGCTCGAAGACGCGCTGGCGGCCCGCATCGGCCTGCGCACCGACTTCATGGTCCGTTCGCCTGAAGACCTGCGTCGGATCGTCGACGGCAATCCGTTCAAGGCCGAGGCGCTGGACCATCCCAGCCACCTGATGGTCAGCTTTCTGAAGGCGCCCCTGCCAGCGGGCGACGAGGGGATTCTGCGGGCGGCGACCACCGGGCCGGAGCGGTTCGCGGTGGGAGCGCGCGAGCTCTATATAGACTTTCCGATCAGCATGGCCGACTCGGTTCTGGATCGGGACTGGAAGAAGACCAAGCGCAATCCGGTCGGCACCACGCGCAATTGGAACACGGTGCTGAAGCTGGCCGAGATGCTTGGAGCCTGAATGTCCGACGACGACTGGACCCATCACGGCAAGGTCCGCGCCCGCGAGGCGGGGGGCGAGCTGACCATCGTGGTCGACGGCCTGACCACACAAGGCAAATACTACAAGCCGCTGATCTACGAGTTCTTCCGCAAATCCTGGCGCGGCTCGCGGCCGGCCTGGGGCGAGTTCAGCGTCGAGATCGGCATGGAGTATGTCGGCGAGCCGCCGTGGATGGACCTGGACAACCTGGCCAAGGCCCTGCTGGACGCCATCAAGGGCTATGCCTTCCACGACGACGCCCAGGTCGCCCGGCTGCTGGTCGAGCGCCGGCCGGGCGAACGCGAGCGGATCATCATCCAGGTGCGGAAGCTGACCTCAAACCTTATGCGGCGCACGCTCGAAGATTGAGGCGGCCACGGCCACGTACAGCACGGCCATGAACGCGCCGTAGCGACCGATGCTGACGGGGTCGCCGGTCGGCATCACCTCGGCGTAGCGGGCCACGACCAGGGCGCCGGCGACGAGGCCGGGCGTCGAGAACAGCAGCATCGGAAACAGCCGGCGGCGGCGCGGCGTGTGCGTCAGCCGCGCCACCGCCTGGAAGGCGAACGTCACGACCGCGGCGGCCGCGAAGGCGTTCAACGCGTAGAACCAGAAGGCGCTTTCGAGCAGCCCCCCTCCGAAAGCGGCGTAAAACAGAGTGGCCGCCGACCAGGTCGCCAGCCCCGTTCCCCCAAACGCCAGACCGTCCAGTTTTGACACGTCGCGCCTCTTTCGCTCGTCTCCCCGCCTGCTGCTCTGCAAACGGGGCGCCGAAGGCGGGAAGGGCCGGCGGTCAGCTCCAGGGCAGCAGGTAGCCCCACAAGCCCAGCAGGACGGCCAGGAACACGAACAGCAGGGCGGTGAAGGTGAAGGCCACCTTTCGGAGGCTGCTCCAGCTGTCGACGCGACGACCGCCGCGCCAGACCATCGGCAGCACGCCCAGCGTCAGGAGGCCGAGCACTGAAGCCACCAAGGCGCAGGCCGAGCCGCTGAGCAACCAGCCGCTGGGCCAGCCGAAGAAGACGTTGGTCTGGTCGGCGGCCTTGGCGGCGAACACGCCCATGCAGCCGCCAGAGATCAGCCACAGCACCGCCTGCATGGTCTGCATCTGGCTGGCGCGGGCCTGGACCGGCGTCTGGCGCGCCTCGCGCCGATTGCGGAACATCATGCCCAGGATCGTAGCGGCGCTGGCGAGGCCGGCGATCGCCGCCGTCCAGACGAGCAGGCTGGCCGACCGGAAGAAACCGACCCGCTCATAGGTCGACCAGCCGCGCGCGGCGTAGAAGCGCGACGGGCGATCGCCGTTGGGATCAAACACCAGGGTCAGCGGACTGTCGACCGCCTTGAACACGCCCGGATGGTCCGTGCCGTTGAACAGGGTGCTGACGCCGCCGTCGGTGATGCTGAGGCGGCCGTCCTGGGTCGCCCGCACCGTCGCGCGGCCGATGATGCGGTTGGTGAAGCCCTCCAGCCCGCCATACGCGCGGCGGGTGGTCAGATAGTCGCCCTCATAGGCGCGGGCTTGGTCGTAGCTGAGCGCGCTGGCGACCGGCACAGCCGGGGCCGGCGCGTAGAAGTGCTCGACGATGGTCGAGGGCAGGGTGGCGGGCAGGTTGGCGCCGCTGTCGGTATTGACCGAGACGAAAACGCCCAGGCCCAGGTCAGGGACGATCACCAGGTTCGAATGGAAGTACAGCGTCGCGCCGCCGTGGCCGAATCCGCGGCGACCGCCGGGCAGGGCGATGTCCATGAAGCCGGCGTTCCAGCCCGCCGCCTCGGGCGCGGGGCGGTACATTGGCGTGCGGAAGGCCTGGGCGGTCTTCGGTGAGAAGATGGTCCTGCCGTCGAGGGTCCCGCCGTTGAGCAGCAGGGTCATGTAGCGGGCCATGTCGCCGGCGGTGCTGGAGGCCGAGGCGGCGGGCGCCACCTGGCCCATAAATTCCCGCGGCTGGGTCTTCCAGCCCATCGGCGTCCACGAGAAACCATCCGACAGGTCGGCGGCCAGGGTCTCGTTCATCGGCGCCGGCAGGCGATCGTTCCACGGCCGGGCTTCACGGAACGTCGTGCGGGTCATTCCGGCGGGCAGGATGATCTCTTCGCTGACCAACTGCTCATACGGCTTGCCGACCACATTCGAGACCGCCGCGCCGGCCAGGGCCGCGCCGTAGTTGGAATAGCTGGGCAGCAGGCCCGGCTCGCGCACCCGGCGTGGACGCTCCTGGCGCAGATAGTCGTTCAGCGGGCGCACACGGTTTGGATCACGCTCGAACAGCTGGCCCAGCGAACGATCCTCGAACCCGGCCGTATGGGTCATCAGATCCTTGAGACGTACGGGCGTCTTCTTGCCCTGGTCCTTCAGCTGCAGCGGTTCGGGCAGGTACAGATTGACCGGACCGTCCAGGCGCATGCGGCCCGCCTCGATCTCGTTCATCAGCGCGATCCAGGTGAACGTCTTGGAGATCGAGGCGACGCGGAACAACGTCTTGTCCGGGTCGACCGGCTTGCGCTGGCCCAGATTGGCGAAGCCGTAGCCCTTCTTCAGCACGACCTGGCCGTTCTGGACGACGGAGATGGTCACGCCGGCGATGTGGTCGCGACTCATGGCGCGGCGCACGACGCCGTCGACGAAGGCTTCCAGCTGAGGCGCGGGCAGCGGCGTGGCGGCGATGGGCGCGGGCGGCGCGATCGCCGCGGGCTGGGCGGCGGCCGGAGCCGTGGCGGCGGCGACCGGGCGAGGCGTCGGCGCGGCTGGGCGCGCGACCGGCCGCACACGACGTGGGCGCAGGCTGTTATAGGGGCGCGGGGCCGAGTTGAGGACGGGATCCGCCGGGGCGGTGACCGGCGGTGACGCATCCTGCGCCCGCGTCTCGGATCCCCCCCAGGACCAAAGTGCGATGAAGGCCGCCGCGAAGGCGGCTGCGGGCGAAACGCGCAACGTCAACGATGTCCCCTGGGCGAAGCGGAAACTTCCTGGGTTTTGTGTAGCGCGCTGGCGGCCGGGGTCAAACCCGATCACCGGTCAAGGTGTCGGTGGCCTTGCTCGATTGAACGCGTAGAGTGGCAGCAACGGCCGTAGGGCCGGCCCGATCCAGACCTGCGGCTCGGACGCCGGCTCCGCGCCGGTTTCCTTCTCGCGCCGCGCCACGCAGGCCTGGACGCCCGCGCCCAAGGCCGCAAAATCCTTGGCCTTGGCAACCGAGGACAGGAAACAGTCATCGAAATACGGATACTTGTCGTCCTCGCCGCAGCCGAACGAGGCGCGATCGGGGCGGGCGGCGGTCAGCACCAGGCGGTCGCTCTTCCGAAGCGGCGCGATGAAGACGCCCGAAAAACAGGCGGAAATCACCACCACGCTGGGCCGTTCGGGACAGGCGTCGTTCAGCATCGCGGCCAGCAGGTGGGGCCGCAGCATGTCCTCGCCGAGAATCGCGCCTTCGGGATTGCCGTGCGAGCTGAGGTAGAACAGGCATCCGGCCTTGGCCGTCTTGGCCCGGATCCGAAGGGCGTCGTAGATGGTCTGGGCGTCCGCGCGGCGGGGCGAGTCGGCGGGATAGCGCTGCGGGCGCACCGAGAACTGCTGGATGGCGGCCTTGTCGAAGCCCAGCTCGACTAGGGCCTTCGAGACGTCGCGACGGGCGTTGTCGAACGCCTCGGTCGGTTCGCCGGAATGAGCGTGGAAGTCTCCGGCCACGACGACGGCGGTCCAGTTCGAGAACGGGCTCGAGGTCCTGTTTGCCTGGGCGGCGACCTGGCCCGGCTGCAACGCCATGAAGAGCAGGGCCAGAAGTCCGATGACCGCCGCCGCTCGCCGCATCGCCGCTCTCTCTATCTCTTGAAGCTGGCGAAGGGCGTCGGGATCGCCGTACCGGTGGCCTTCGCCAGCAGCCGGCCCTCGCCATCGTACAGCTCGCCCTCGGTGAAGCAGATCGTGCGGCCCCACTTCAGAACGCGGCCGACGGCGCGCAAGCTCCCGGGCATGGCCGGGCGCAGGAAGCTGGTCTTCATCTCCAGCGTCGGGACCACGTGGGTCATGCCCGAGGTGATCATGCCGGCCACGGACATGGCCTCGTCCAGCATGGCGCAGACATAGCCGCCCTGGATCTGGCCCATCGGATTGCACAACAGGTCGGCGCGGGCGGTGAAGCCGACCTCGACCTCGCGGTCGGTCTGGCGCACCGCCACCAGTTCGAAGCCCAGGGTCTGGGATCCGGTGGGCTGGTTCTTGGATGCGCGGAAGCGCGCGAGGATCGCCTCGTCGCTCAGGGTCTGGGGAGCGTCCGAGGTCACATCGCTCATGTCCTGCAGGCGCTCATTTCTTCCGGAACTGGTCAAGGGAGACGATCTTGGGACCGTCATCGCCCGAAGCCGCGGGCGTTTCGGCCTCGGCTTCCGGTTCGGGCTCGTCCTCGACGATTTCGGGCGCGGCGAACTGCAGGGCGAACTGCACCGACGGGTCGTAGAAGCGGGTCACGGCCGCATAGGGAACCGAAAGGCGTTTGGGCTGGCCGCCGAACTTCAGCGTCACCGAGAAGAAGGTCTCGCCCGGCGCCAGGTCCCAATATTGGTGCTGCAGGACGATGGTCATCTCGTCCGGGTACTTGCCCAGCAGGTCCTGCGGACCCGAGACGCCGACCGCCTTGGTCTTGAAGGTGATGTACAGGTGGTGCGGCTCGGGCAGGCCGCCCGGAGCGGCCGCCTTCTTCAGGGCCGCCTTGACCACGCCGCGCAGGGCGTCCTGGGCCATGGCCTCGTACTGCATGAGGTCTTCGGGCGGTTGGGTCTGGGACATGCGCGGAAAGGGACTTCGAACTGAAAACGAGACTCCGAACGTAACCCGTCGGCGGTCTCACGCAAAGCGGGTGGCTGCGGATTCCAGCAGAGGTCGGAGCAGTTCCCCAATGCAAGCGTTTGCGGCGATGCTGGCTCGACGGGATGGCAATTGCAGAGAAAGGTGGAGGGATTCTGTTGGCAGGCTCCCCCTCTCCCTCAAGACAAAGAAGGAGGGAGCCTCGGCAAGGTCGTGGAAAGTGGAGGGATTCTGTTGGCAGGCTCCCTCCGGGCCCCGCCTAGGGATCTGAACCCCTAGGACTTAAGAGGCGAATTCACCTGCACCGCATTACGCGGCGACGGCGAACTCTTCAGCGAAGTTATCGTTCGCATTTAGATAAAGGCCCGAAACGGTGGGCCAAGCCGAGAGAAAGCAACACCTTTACACGTCTGTCGATGCTGATCGGCCCCATGCAGTCCCATGATAACTTGGGAGAGATTTGGTGGAGCCGCCGGGAATCGCACCCGGGTCCAGTCCGCTTATTACGTGCGCGTTTATCCCCATAGTTCGGCCGAAGCCGGACGGTCACAATATAGGGGCTTCCACCTCGGTATGGAAGACCGGGCGCTGGACTGTCCCCAGGCTTAGGCGGCCATTGGACAATGTGCCGCTGACGACCGCGCCGTGATCCTCGAACAGCTTCAGCGTCTCGCCGACCAGCACATAGACGCCGGTGAACACGTCGGAGAAGTCGTCGCGGGTCTCGATGAAGCGGCCGTCGGCGCGCAGCTCGAGAGAGATATGACCGTCGGGCGAGGTCCAGACGCCGGCGACGGGGATATGGGGAACGATGGCGGACATCATCATCGGCTGATGCTCCCTGTTTGGAAGATCTGGGTCTGGTCGGCGGACGTGCGGGCGGAAGGGAGCTCGGCGGTCGCGGCGGTCAGCGCGGCCGCGCCGCCCAGCAAGGCGGCGACGAACCAGCGCGGAGCCGTCACGCCGCCTCGGGGCGTGTAGCGTCTCATCACGAGCTCAAATTTTGGGGTTTGCCGCGTCGGGGTGCGGAATGAGGTCACTATGCCGGACAGGGCCGTCCAGGCGGTAGATCGATGCTCCGGCATGATTGCACGATCCTCCATAACCGAACGCCGTCGGATGACGGAGGATCGTGCAAGGCTTACAGATAGCCTCGCTCCAAAAGGGGAAATCTGATGAGCACGCGCGAGGCGCTGGCCGCCCTGATTGAACGATTCGCGCCGGACGAAGGGCCGGTCGACACCTGTTGCCCCAGGGTCAACCTCTACCGGCTGCACGCGCCCAGCGAGCCGGCGCACGTCGTGCATGACCCGTCCTTCTGCGTGCTGGCCCAGGGTCGCAAGCGCGTGCTGGTGGGCGACGCCGTCCACGAATACGACGACCTCAACTTCTTCCTGTCGTCGATCGACGTGCCGGTGGCCGGCCAGGTGATCGAGGCCTCGGCGGAGAAGCCCTATCTGGCCTTCCGCATCGTGCTGGACGCCAACCTGATTAGCGAGATGATGATGGAATGCGGCTTGGCGCCCCGGCTGGACGCGGCCGCGCCGCTGGTCGGCGGCATGTCGGCAGGGGCGATGACGCCACAGCTGTTCGACGCCGCCTGCCGCATGGTGCGCCTGATGGACACGCCCGAGGACGCGGCGGTCCTGGCGCCGCTGATCGAACGAGAAATCCTGTACCGCCTGCTGACCGGCCCGCAAGGGCCGCGTCTGGCCCAGATCGCCCGCCGCGACGGTCGCCTGCGCCAGGTCAACCGCGCCATCGGCTGGATCAAGCGCAATTTCGACCAGCCGTTCAGCATCGACGCCGTGGCCGAGGAGGCGCGGATGAGCGCTTCGGCCCTGCACCAGCACTTCAAGGCCGTGACCTCGCTGTCGCCGCTGCAATACCAGAAGCAGATCCGCCTGCAGGAGGCTCGCCGCCTGATCCTGGTCCAGCGCCTGGACGCGGCTACCGCCGGCCATGCGGTCGGCTATGACAGTCCCTCGCAGTTCAGCCGCGAATACGCCCGCCTGTTCGGCGCGCCGCCGCTACGGGATGTCGCGCGTCTACGGGAGCAGCCGGAGCAGATGGCCGGAGCTTAGGTGCGACAGAGATATTCCAAGACTCACCGATAGGATGCATGGTCGAGCGCGTGACGTGCAGTGAACTTTCTGAAGTTCGATCGGGGAGACTTTGAAATGTCAAAAATTGTTGCCGAATTCATCGGTACATTTGCTTTGGTTCTATTTGGCTGCGGCGCGGCGGTCCTGGGCGGAGACCATGTCGGCCAGCTGGGCATCGCCCTGGCCTTCGGTTTCGCCATCATCGCCCTGGCCTACGGGATCGGCCCGGTCTCTGGCTGCCACGTCAATCCGGCCGTCAGCCTCGCAGCGTTCGTCGCCGGCCGGATGAGCGCCAAGGACATGGTCCTCTACTGGATCGCGCAGTTCGTGGGGGCTCTGGCCGGCGCGGCGGTGCTGGCCTGCATCGCGGGCGGCGCCGCCCACCTGGGTCAGAACGGCTGGGGGCCGGGTTATCTGGGCGCCTATCCGCTGCACGCGGCTTTCGTCTTCGAGGTGGTGATGACCGCGCTGTTCGTCATCGTCATCCTGGGCGCGACGGGCGCCGACGCCGCGCCGGGCTTCGCCGGCCTGGGGATCGGCATCGCCCTGGCGGTGATCCACATCGTCGGCATCCAGGTGACCGGCGTCTCGGTCAATCCGGCCCGCAGCTTCGGTCCCGCGGTCCTGGCCGGCGGGCAGGCGCTGGCGCAGTTGTGGCTGTTCTTCGTGGCCCCCGCGATCGGCGCGATCCTGGGCGCGCTGCTCTACCGCCTCAGGATCCTGCAGGCGGGCTGACGCCCTCCGCCGGTTCGGGCGGTTCGTCTGCCGGGAGGGGGATGGCGGGCGGCTGTGGCCGGTTGCTTTCCCCCGGGATCAGGCGGCCGCCCGAACCGATCAGCGACTGGTAGGCGCTGGCTTGCCGCGAGAAGTCCGCGCCCCTGGGCAGCACCGCGTCGAAGCGCGGATCGCGGCCGGCCGCCGCGCCGATCACCGCCGACAGGATCGGCGCGATCGAGCCGACCTCGGCGTCGTCGCAGGCGCGGCGCAGGTGGCGGGCCTGGCCGGGGACCACCAGCGTAACGTCCCACGAGACACCGTCGACGCACAGCGCCGACACCGCCCCGCCGCCATAGTCGACGATAACCGCGCGCGGCTGGCTCCAGGCGGGATCGGCCGGGAGGGCCTTGAGCGGCGCGATCTGAGGTTCGGCCAGCTCGGCGTTGATGTCCACGCGACGACCGATCTCGGGCGTGCAGCAGCCCAGGCCGGCGCGAGCCTGGACGAAGGCGCGGCCGTCGCGGCGCAGGGTGACCCGGACCACCGCCTGGCGCACGCCGCGCGCGGGTCGGGCCCAGACTTCCAGGATCAGCTCGCCGCGCTTGAGGATCTGGCTCTGCAGCGGTTGCAGGCCCCATAGGCGGTAGAGCAGGGGCTCGACCCCGTTGTCGATGGGGATGGGCTGCTCGTTCCGACCCAGCCGCCGATTGTATAGCGGCTCCAGCTCGGCTGGCGGGCGGGGAACCTCCGGCGACCACCAGACCGCTGGATCGGGAGCGGATGCGGGCGGAAGGGGCTGTTGGACGGCGAGGGCCAACCCCGCGATCAGTCCGGTCAGGCCGCTCATCGCCCGGCTCCCTTACATGCCTTCGACGCCCCGCTCGATGGAAAGGACGCCCGTGCGGGAAAGTTCCACCAGGCCCAGGGGGCGCATCAGGTCCAGGAACTTGTCGATCTTGGACGGCGCGCCCGAGATTTCGAACACGAAGCTCTCCAGCGTGGTGTCGACCGGCTTGGCGCGAAAGATCTCGGCGATGCGCAGGGCCTCGACGCGATCGACGCCCGAGCCGCGCACCTTGACCAGGGCCAGCTCGCGCTCGACGCCGTTCGGGTCGCGGGTCACGTCGTGCACGCGGCGGACATTGACCACCTTGTTCAGCTGGGCCTCGATCTGGTCCAGCACCTGGCGGGTGCCGCGGGTCACCACGGTGATGCGGCTGGTGTGGGCCTTGCGGTCGGTCTCGGCGACCGTGAGGCTCTCGATATTGTAGCCGCGCGCGGCGAACAGGCCGACCACGCGGTGCAGGACCCCGGGCTCGTTGTCGACGAGCAGGGCGAAGGTGGCGGTCTGCTCGGCCTGGTCCGTGGGACTAAGGTCGTAGGCCGAGGCGGGGGCGGGTTGGACGTTGGCGGTCATGGATCGCTTCTATGCCAAAGGGACGGGAAAGGGCGAGGGGCCTTAGACCAGACCCGCGCCGTCCTCGCCGATGACATTACCGATGTCCTCGACCTCGCCCATGATCATTTCGTTGTGGGCCTTCCCCGACGGGATCATCGGCAGGCAGTTCTCGTGCTTCTCGACGCGGCAGTCGAAGATCACCGGCTTGTCGCTGTTGATCATCTCCAGGATCTTGCCGTCCAGCTCGGCCGGGTCCTCGCAGCGGATGCCGACGGCGCCGTAGGCCTCGGCCAGCTTCACGAAGTCAGGCAGGCTGTCCGAGTACGAGTGGCTGTAGCGCTCGCCGTGCAGCAGCTGCTGCCACTGGCGGACCATGCCCATCCATTCGTTGTTCAGGATGAAGATCTTGACCGGCAGGTCGAACTGGATCGCGGTCGACAGCTCCTGGATGCACATCTGGATCGAGGCTTCGCCGGCGATGTCGACGACCAGGCTCTTGGGGTGGGCCAGTTGCACGCCCAGGGCGGCGGGCAGGCCGTAGCCCATGGTGCCCAGCCCGCCCGAGGTCATCCAGCGGTTCGGCTGCTCGAAGCGGAAGAACTGCGCCGCCCACATCTGGTGCTGGCCGACCTCGGTCGTGATGTAGACGTCCTTGTCCTTGGTCAGCTCGTACAGGCGCTCGATGGCGTACTGCGGCTTGATGACCGTGTCCGAGCGGCGATAGGCCAGGCACTGGCGGGCGCGCCACTGGTCGATCTGGGCCCACCAGTCCGTCAGGGCGGCCTTGTTGGGCTGGTGGCCGCCGGCCTTCCAGGCGACGATCAGGTCTTCCAGCACGCTGCCGGCGTCGCCGACGATCGGCAGGTCGACGCGGACGTTCTTGTTGATCGACGAGGCGTCGATGTCGATGTGGATCTTCTTGCTGCCCGGCGAGAAGGCGTCCAGGCGGCCGGTCACGCGGTCGTCGAAGCGGGCGCCGACGCAGATCATGACGTCGCAGTCGTGCATGGCGTTGTTGGCCTCGAACGTGCCGTGCATGCCCAGCATGCCCAGCCACGCCGGATCGGCCGCCGGGAAGGCGCCCAGGCCCATCAGGGTCGAGGTGACCGGTGCGCCGGTCAGGGCCGCGAACTCGCGCAAAGCCTGGCTGGCCTTGGGACCCGCGTTGATGACGCCGCCGCCGGTGTAGAAGATCGGGCGGCGCGCGCCGGCGATCATCTTGGCGGCTTCGGCGATGCGGCCCGCGTCGCCCTTGGTCCGCGGCGCATAGGCGTGGCTCGAGGCGACCTCGGTCGGGCCGTAATACTCCCCCTTGGCGAACTGGACGTCCTTGGGGATGTCGATCAGGACCGGACCCGGACGGCCGGTGGTGGCGATCTTGAACGCCTCGTGGATGATCTGCGGCAGGTCGCGGACGTCTTTGACCAGATAGTTGTGCTTGGTGCACGAGCGGGTCATGCCGACGGTGTCGGCTTCCTGGAAGGCGTCGGTGCCGATCAGGTGCGTGGGGACCTGGCCGGTGATGACCACCATCGGGATCGAGTCCATCAGGGCGTCCATGATGCCGGTGATGGCGTTGGTCGCGCCGGGGCCGGAGGTGACCAGCACGACGCCCGGCTTGCCGGAGCTGCGGGCGTAGCCTTCGGCCGCGTGGGTCGCGCCCTGCTCGTGGCGGACCAGGATGTGCTGCAGGCGCGGCTCGTGGAACAGAGCGTCGTAGATCGGCAGGACCGCGCCGCCCGGATAGCCGAACAGGACCTCGACCCCCTGGTCCACGAGGCCGCGAACCACGATCTCGGCGCCGGTCATGGCGCGATCTGCGGTGTCGGCGGGAGCCTTGCTCTCGATGGTCTGGTGGGCGGTCATGGGACTGATCCGGTGGGAAGGGGGCGGGAAGCTGTAGGCGGAAAAGAAAAAAGGTCCCGAAGGACCTTTGCGCGCGCGACCGAACTACGTCGTGACTTCTAAGGTCACGCCGCGGACGGCCGCTCCATAAGTACGATCATGGTTTTGCGCACGAGTCTTGCTCCAAAGCTACGGAATGGGTCATGACATGCGCCTGCTGAGGCGTCAAGGCGCTGGTTGTCGCAAGGTTGTGCCTTTCCTGGGCGGTGTGACCTTACCGGACTTTCACGTGACAGGGGCAGGTTTTCCCTCGCACGGTCCCGCCCTCGCAATCGGGGAGCGTCAAGTGTTCGGACGGCGTGAATTTCTGGCTGGAGCAGTCGCTCTGGGACTGGCCGAAAAGGCTTCGGCGACCGCACTAAGGGGCGCTGCGGCGGACAGGGCGGTCCTTGCCTTTCTCCAGGCCCAGCCATTTCAGGGCGTGGTGCTGATCGGCAAGGCCGGCAAACCGATCTATTCGCGGACCGTCGGGTTCGCCGACATCGAGGCAAAACGGCCGGCTACGCTGGACACGCCCTACGCCATCGCCTCGATCTCCAAGTGGCTGACGTCGGCGGCGATCCTGAAGCTGGTCGAGGCCGGCAAGCTTGACCTGGACGCGCCGATCTCGACCTGGTTGCCCGATTACCGCGCCGACACAGGCGCCAAGGTCAGGCTGCGCCACCTGATGACCAACATCAGCGGCATTCCGAACGGCTTCGCGACCTGGACCAAGGCCAATCCGGATCCGGACCTCTTTAAGAAACCCATGACGACCGCTGAGGCGGTGAAGCTGTGGTGCTCGGGCGATCTTGTTTTCGAGCCGGGGACCAAGTTCGACTACGCGATGACCAACTGGATCCTCATCACGGCGATTGTCGAGGCGGTCACCGGCAAGACCTATGCCCAGGCGATGACCGAGCTGGTGCTGGGGCCGCTGGGTCTGGCTCGAACCACGCCTTCCGACCCCGCGGACGTCGCGGTCTCGTACCGGACGCTTGAGCCGCTGGTCCGGCAATCTAACGACCGCTTCGCGTTCATGGCGGCCAGCGGCGGCTATGCCAGTACGGCGGGCGACCTGCTCAAGGCCGCGCACGCGATCTTCGACGGCGGGTTCCTGCCGCCTGTCCGTAAGAGGGCGCTGTTGACCGTGGGCTGGCCGGATCAGGACTATGCCCTGGGCGGTCGCGTGAAGACGCTATTCGCCGATAGCCTGCCGCGGGTCTTCGCCTGGGATACGGGAAGGGCGGCGGGCTATCGCTCGGTCCTGGGCCATCGGTTCGACGACCAGACGACGGTTGTGCTGCTGAACAATACGGGCATCAGTCAGAAGGCGATGGACGATTTCGCCTACGCCCTGTTCGGGACGATCTAAGCCTCCAGCGTCCTGGCCAGCAGGTCGAGCGCGGCGATGGCGAAGGCCTGCATGTTGGCGGCGCGTTCGGCGACGCCGGTTTCCAGCGTGGCGCTGACCGAGGTCTCCTCGCCGACCACAGCCATGCAGCAGTGGCCGGGCGCATCGCCATAGCGGTTGCCGTCGGGCCCGGCCGCGCCGGTTTCCGACAGGCCCCAGGTCGCTTTCAGGTTCTTGCGGGCCACGCGGGCCAGCATCACCGCATAGGGCTCGCTGGCGGAGCGCAGGCCGTCCATGGCCTTCTGCGGGATGTCCATCAGGGTCAGGCGAGCCCTAGCCGTGTAAACCACAGCGCCGCCGACGTAGAACTTCGACGCTCCCGGCACGGCCAGCAACGCCGCCGAGATCAGGCCGCCGGCCGAGGACTCGGCGATGGCGAGCGTTTCGCCCCGGGCGATCAGGCGCTGGGCGACGCGTTCGGCGACGGCGTTGAGATCGGACATTGAACTTCCTTCGAACTGGGCAGCGACTGGCGCTTCCATAGGACAGGATTGGGCCACGCAAAACCGGACGCTGGCTGTCGCCAAGATTGCGCGGTCGTGCTCACTATGGCCAAGCTCAACCTTGGAGACGCCCGTGCCGCTGCAAGCCGCCCCTCCGCCCACGACGCCGCCTGCTCAGGCCGCTCCGGCCCAGCCGACGGCCGCGCCTGCGCCCCTGCCGCCGCAGCTCCAGAAGCTGGCCCCGGTCGCGCAGAAGGCCAAGCCGCTGACCCTGGCCAAGGCCGGGCGGACCGAGAGCGCGGTGGTGCGCTACCAGATCTTCCTGCGGACCATCGTCAAGCCGGGCGCGGTTCCGGCGGTTCCGGCCGGAGTAACGGTATCGGCCATACCCTGCGCCTGGACGGTGGAGTCCTATCTGCAGCGCGATCTGTGTTTCTATTCAATCACCGGCCTGCTCGGTTGCGAGGAGGGGGCGACCGTGCCGCTGCAAGCCATCGAACACGGCCAGGCCGACCTGCCGGCCGACACAGCCTGCGAGGTTTTCGCCAAGCCGGTGACGGCGGCCGAGGACCGGGTGATCGCCGCCTTGGATCGCGTCAAGGACCAGATGTTCGACGAGGACTACCAGCTGGCCATCAAGCCGCGCCTGATCCGCGGCGGGGCGACCGTCACGGAACGCTGATCCGCTCCCAATCCGGGGTCTGGTTGCGGAACCAGGTCAATTGCCGCTTGGCGTAGCGGCGGGTTTCCTGTCGCGCGGCGTCCAGGGCCTGCTCCAGCGTGGTCTCGCCGCGCAGGTGGGCGGCGAATTCGCGATAGCCGACGGCCTTCAGGGCGGGGAGGGACGGATCCAGGCCCCGCGCCTCCATGGCCCGCACCTCGTCCACGGCGCCGTGCTCGACCATGATCGACAGTCGGGCGTCGCAGCGGGCGTAGAGCTCGGCGCGGGGCGGATCCAGCACGCGGCCCTCCCAGCTGCCGGGCTTGAGCGCGGGCTTGGTCTCGGTCTGCCAGGCGGTCAGCGACTTGCCGGTGGCGACCGCCACGGCGTGGGCCCGGACCAGACGCTGGCGGTCGCCAGCCTCGATGCGGGTCTCGGCCTCGGGATCGAGCGCCTTCAAAATCTCGCGGAATTCCGCCTCGCCGCGGGCGGCGTAGAGCAGGCTGGAGATCTCGCGCTGGGTCTCGGGCACCGGCGGCACGTCGGCGAGGCCGTGGGTCAGGGCGCGGAAATAAAGTCCGGTGCCGCCGACCACGATGACCGGATTGCCGCGCGCCTCGATCTCGGCGATGGCCTTGGTCGCCGCCTCCAGCCAGCGGCCGACCGACCAGCCGACAGCAGCGTCGGCGACCTCGAACAGGTGGTGCGGCGCCTTGGCTCTCTCCTCCGGCGAAGGGCCCGCGGTCAGCACGCGCAGGCCCTGATAGATCTGCATCGAGTCCGCGTTGACGATCTCGGCGCCGGTCCATTCGGCCAATTGCAGCGCATAGGCGGACTTGCCGCTTGCGGTCGGGCCCGCGATCAGCCAGATGCGGGGCGCGATGTCCGAACTCTCCACCATTCCGACCGTCCTCACCGTCGTGGGGGCAAGCCCCGACGCATACGCTCAAGCCGTTTCGCGCGTCGAAGCCAGGCTGTCCAGTCGCCGCGAGGATCTGGGGCCGCTGGCCGCCGACTTCTTCGCCGGTCGTGGCGACCTGGAGGCCTTGAAGGCTGATCTGACGGATCTGCCGGTCGACTTCGCGGTCCAGCCCGCCCAAAACCGCCGCAAGCGTCTTCTGATCGCCGACATGGACTCGACGATCATCAATGTCGAGTGCCTAGACGAGCTGGCCGACTTCGCCGGGGTGAAGGCGCAGGTCTCCGAGATCACCGAGCGCGCCATGCGCGGCGAGCTGGCCTTCGAAGGCGCCCTGCGCGAGCGGGTCGGCATGCTGAAGGGGCTGGGCGTCGAGGCGCTGCAAAGCTGCTACGACCAGCGGGTCAGGCTGAACCCCGGCGCCGAGATCCTGGTCCGCACCATGGCCCAGCACGGCGCACGCTGCGCCCTGGTCTCGGGCGGCTTCACCTTCTTCACCAGCCGGGTGGCGCAGGCGGCGGGCTTTCATCTGAACCGGGCCAACACCCTGATCGAGCTGGACGGCGCCCTGACCGGCCATGTTGGCGACCCGATCCTGGGCAAGGAGGCCAAGCTGGCCGCCTTGAACGAGGAGACCGCCGCCCTGGGCCTGACGCCGGCTGACGCGCTGGCGGTCGGTGACGGGGCCAATGACTTGGCGATGATCCAGGCCGCCGGCCTGGGCGTGGCCTACCGCGCCAAGCCGATCGTGGCCGCCCAGGCCGACGCCAAGGTCGACCACACCGACCTGACGACGCTGCTTTATTTCCAGGGCTACAGGACCGAGGATTTCTACAAGTGAGCTTTCCGCGCCGCGTCGACGCGGTCGTCTTCGACATGGACGGCCTGCTGCTGGACACCGAGATCGTCTATCGCGCGGCGATGATCGAGGCGGGAGGTGTCTTCGGGATCCAGTTCACGGGCGAGACCTACGCCTCGATGGTGGGCAAGACGACCCCGGAATGCGGCGTCATGCTGCGTGACCTCTATGGCGAGACCTTTCCCGTCCAGGCCTATTTCGAGCGCGTCTGGTCCGACGTCGAGGACCTGCTGGCCGCCGAGACCAAGCTGAAGGCGGGGGTTATCGAGATCCTGGACTATCTGGACGACCTGGGTTTGCCGCGCGGCATCGCCACCTCGAACGGCCTGCCGGCCGTCGAGCGCTATCTGGGCCGCTTCGACTTGATGCGCCGCTTCAACGCGGTGGTCGCCCACCACGACGTGACCCGCCACAAGCCGAACCCGGATCCCTATCTGCTGGCCGCCGAACGCATCGGCGTCGACCCGGCTCACTGCCTGGCGCTTGAGGACAGCCATCCGGGTGTCCGCGCCGCCCATGCGGCCGGCATGATGACGGTGATGGTGCCCGACATCCTCGATCCCAACGAGGAGATGCACGACAAGTGCGTCCACATCGCCGACAGCCTGCACCACGTGATGGATCTGCTGAAAGCGGCTGTGGAAGAGGCGGCCTAGGCGCTTTTCCGTGTCTCGTCCTGGACGGGCAATTCGATCGACCATTGGCCCAGGAAGTCGACCAGCGTGTCCAGGCCCATCGGCTTGGCGATGTGGTAGCCCTGGGCGAGATCGCAGCCCATCAGCTGCAGGGCGGCCAAGCCTTCACGGGTCTCGACGCCCTCGGCGGTGACCTTCATGCCCAGGCTGTGGGCCAGGTCGATGGTCGATTTGACCAGCAGGGCGTCTTTGCCGCCGGCCTCCAGCGTCATGACGAAGGCCTTGTCGATCTTCAGCTCGTCGGCGCGGATCTGTTTCAGATAGGCCAGGGACGACAGGCCCGAACCGTAGTCGTCGATCGACACCGCGATGCCGGCCTGGGCCAGGCTATCGAGCACGCCTAAGGCGACATCGGGATTGCCGATCACGGCGGTCTCGGTGATTTCGAAGCACAGCCGGGCGCCCGAGGCGGCGACCTGGGCGATGGCGTACTCGGCGAAGTCGTGGTCGTCGATCAGGCGGCCCGAGACATTGACCGACATCAGGACGTCGTGGCCGGCGGCGCGCAGCTGGGCCTGATCCTCGATGGCCTGGCCCAGGACGTAGTCGGTCAGGGCGCGGATGTGGCCGGTCTCCTCAGCCATGCCGACGAACAGGTCGGGGCGGATGAAGCCGCGGGTCGGATGGTTCCAGCGCGCCAGCGCCTCGACGCCGGTGATTGCGCCGGTGCGCAAGTCGAGCTTGGGCTGGTGATTGAGGAACAGGTCGCCCTTGCGGACGGCTTCCAGCATCTCGCTCATCAGGGACAGGTTGGCGGCGGGATCGCCATAGGCGACGGGGTCGAAGACCATCAGCTTCTTGTGGGCGGCGCGAGCCTGATCCAGGGCGATCAGCGCACGCTCGATCAGGCGGGCGGCGTCCAGGCCGCCGGCGGAGGTCGCGGCCACGCCATGGCTGATGTGAACGTCAATCGGCTCGCCGCCGACCAGGATTGGAGCCTCCAGCCCCGCCAGCAGGCGGTCGGTGCGACGCAGGACGCCGTCCAGGTCTTTCGAGGCCGAGACGGTGCAGAGGATCGAGGTGGTCAGGCGACCGACCATTACGCCGGGTATGGTGTCGGTGACGCGGCGGCCCAGCTTGGCGACGAGCTTGGTGGCCAGTTCGTAGCCGATGGCGGCGCGAACCTGCGGAAAACGGTCGAAGCCGATGGCGCTGATCACCACCTGCTCGCCCGGTTCCAGCTGGGCCAGGCGCATCTCGATGGCGCGTTCCAGGGCGCGGCGGTTGGGCAGGCCGGTCTCGCCGTCATGCAGCGCCTGGCGGATCATGTCCGCTTCGCGCTCCCGGATCTCGCTGGCCATCAGGTTGAAGCTCTCGGCCAGGCGGCCGATCTCGTCGCGGGTCGTGACCTCGACGGTGACGTCCTCGCCGCGCTGCAGGCGGCGGGCCGCGATGTCCAGGGCGGCGATCGGCTTGGTCAGGCCGCGCGACAGGGCCCAGCTGGCGGCGGCGACCAGGGCCGCGCCGATCAGACCGGCCACGATCACGGCGGCCATCAGGGGGCGATAGGGCGCCATGGCTTGAGCGACCGGATAGCGCAGCACCAGGGCTGCGCCGCTGGCCTTGTCCAGAGCCCGGATCGGCTTGACCAGCACCAGGCTGTCGGCGCCGTCGCGCAGCAGGGCCGGCTCGCGGCTCTTGTCGCGCATGGCCTTGGCCACGAAGGCGGCGAGAACTGCGTTGGCGGGACCCTGGTCCGCCGAGATCCAGTGGTCGTCGCGCTGGTCGAAGACCTGGGCGTCCAGGCTGATGGCCGACAGCGTCTCCAGCGCCTGCATCTCGCGCTCGTCCAGCTTGGCCGCGAAGACGATCCAGCCGGTTAGGGTCGGCGAGAGGATCGGGGCCGAGATCAGCTGATAGGGTTGGCCGTCGATGGCGAAGACGCCTTGCGCGCCGTCCTCGGCGTCCAGCGCGCTCCACAGCTTCCCGAGGTCCAGGCGGGCGGGATCCAGGCCAACGACTTCGCCGTCGACGCCGACGGTGAAGGCCAGGTCCAGGCCCAGGCGCTGGCGCAGGTTGGCGACGGCCGATTCCACGGTCGGGCGGTCATGGGTGGCGACGGCGGCGCGGAAGCCGAAGTCGCGCGACAGAAGCTCGGCGCCATCGTGCAGCCGTTGGGTGCGCAGGGCCCAGATCCGGTCGAACACCGTTCCCGACGCGGCCAGTTCCTGGCGCACGGCGTGCTGGGCGTTGCTGGCGATCGCCACATAAACCGTCACCGCCACGAGACTCAGCGCCAAGGCGAACAGCCCGGCGTAGAGGATGGTGAGCTTGGTCTGGAGGCGCTGGAACATCCTCAGTGTCCGGCCGGGGTGCGCAGGTCGATCGACACGGCCTCGCGGGCGACGCCGGCGCCGAGGCTGGCGGTCGCCAGGGTCTTTTCGTTCTTCAGGCCGCGCAGGTACGGGTGCCAGACCCGGGCGACGACCGCCCCGTCCGGAACGTCCTGGATGGTGACCACGCCGTTGGCGTCGGTCTTGCCCGCGAACTGAGTGTCGACCACGCGGATGAAGCCGACCATCTGGTCATGGATATTGCAGCCTATGGCGACGGCGCCGGCCGAGCTCATCCTGGCGGTGCGGTTCTCCTCGTGGCCGTACAGCTTGATCTCGAACCTGTTGCCCGGCGAGAACGAGTAGACGTGGTGGCGCACCTTATCGAGGTTGGGGAACGACACGTCCGCCCCGACCGGAACCACCAGCATGAACGGGCTGAACTGGACGTTCTGCTGGGCCACGCGATAGGGCCAGGGAAATTTGATCGGACCCTTGGTCGGCTGACCGTTGGGATAGACGCTGACCACCGCGTCGGGCACGGGCTTGCCGCTGGCGCTCCGCACGGTGACCGTGAAATCTCCGGCCAGCGCATTCCCGCCCCACAGCGCAGCCGTGAGAAGTAGTGCGAGCTGTCTCATCACCTTTCTCCTAGCGTGTGCGGGATGAAATGCGCGTTAATGCATCGTCGGGCGCTAGGTCCGTAAGGGCCTGCCCAGGCTTGTAAAACTCGTCCGTCGCGCGGATATGAGGGCCCCTTGCAGACGAGGCCCGACTGACGTGACCGGCGCAACTCCCGCTACCCTCGACGACGCCCGCGCGGCGCTGGACCGCATCGCCGACCCGGCCAGCGGGCAGGGGCTGGTCGCCGCTGGCCTGGTGCAGGGTCTGGTGGTCCGCAATGGCCGCGCCGGCTTCATGCTGGAGGTTCCGGCCGCCACCGTGGCTCGCTACGCTCCCGTTCGCGAGGCCGCCGAAAAGGCCCTGGCGGGGCTGCCGGGGATCGAGACCGCCCAGGTCGTGCTGACCGCCCAGGCCGCCGAGGGCGCGACCCGGGTGCGCAAGGGCGCCAAGGTCACCGAGGATCCGCAGGCCCGCATGGTTCCGCCGCCCGAGGCCGAGAAGCCCGCCCATGTCCGCCACGTGATCGCCGTGGCCTCGGGCAAGGGCGGCGTCGGCAAGTCCACCGTCTCGACCAACCTGGCTGTGGCGTTCGCCAAGATGGGCCTGCGCGTCGGCCTGCTGGACGCCGACATCTATGGTCCCTCGGCGCCCAAGATGATGGGGATCGACGGGGATCCTTTGTTCGAGAACGATAAGCTCCAGCCCCTCGAGGCTCACGGCGTCAAGGTGATGTCGATAGGCTTCATCGTCGACGAGGGCCGGGCGATGATCTGGCGCGGGCCGATGGCCTCGTCGGCGGTCCGCCAGCTGATCCATGACGTGGCCTGGGGTTCGGAAGCCGCGCCGCTGGACGTGCTGGTCGTCGACCTGCCGCCGGGCACCGGCGACATCCAGCTGACCCTCGTTCAGAAGCTGCGCATCGATGGCGCGGTCCTGGTCACCACGCCTCAGGAGATCGCCCTGATCGACGCTCGCCGCGCCGCGGCGATGTTCGAGAAGACCGCCACGCCGATCCTGGGCCTGATCGAGAACATGGCCTTCTTCGCCGATCCCTCGACCGGCGCGCCGATCCCGATCTTCGGCGAGGGCGGCGGCGTGGCCGAGGCCGAGCGCCTGAAGACCCCGCTGCTGGGCCGCGTGCCGATCGAGATCGCCGTGCGCCTGGGCGGCGACCAGGGCGTGCCGGTCGTGATCTCCGAGCCCAGAGGCCAGGCGGCCCAGGTGTTCGGCGAGGCGGCGCAGGCGTTGTGGAAGACCGTCGATCCGTGACGAAAAAGCCCGCCCGGATCGCTCCGGGCGGGCGTCTCGTTTCGGCTTTCGTTCAGCCTAGAAGCTGAAGCGGGCGCCCGTCGACAGCACGACGGCCGAGCCGGTCACGTCGCCGTTGAGGCGGACCACCGAGCTGGTGGCGGTCGTGTCGGTGCGGCTGATCTTGGTGTCGTCGAAGCTGATATAGCTGATCGCGGCGTCGACCTTGATGTTGTCGGTCGCGGCCCAGGTGGCGCCGGCGGCGTACATCATGCGGTCGCCGTCCGGCACGCGGGCGGTGCGGCCGACGTCCGGCGTCGGGGTCGGGTCGTACTGGACGCCGGCCCGCAGGGTCAGGCGCGGCGAGGCCTGGAAGTCGACGCCGGCGGCGTAGGTCGTCACGTCCTTGTAGTTCTGGACGCTGGTCGACGAACCGCCCGGGAAGCTGACGCGGATGGCGTCGAACTCGCCCCAGCCGACGCGGCTGACCGAGGCGTTCAGCGTCCACTGGTCGTTGACGGCCCAGCGGGCGCCGACATTGGCGATCCAGGGCAGGGTGATCTTGGCCTGGCCGTCGACGCTGAAGTTGTTGGCCGCCGGGATCGGGGCCAGCAGGCCGGCGACGGTGACCGTGCCGTCCAGCTTCTGGTCGATCTTGCTGCGATAGCTGGCGCCGATCGTCAGGCTCTTGGACGGGTGCAGCTGGGCGCCGACCGTGTAGCCATAGGCCCAACCGTCGCCCTTCAGGGCCTGCGAGCCGTCGGGCTGCAGCGGCGAGATGTTGGGCAGGGCGTTGGTCAGCTCGGCGTCGGCGTAGAGCGCGGTGACGCCCACGCCCAGGTCGATCATGTCGTTGACGCGGTAGGCGACCACGCCGTCGACATTGATCGTGCGCAGGTGCGACTTCAGCGCGTCGTAGCGGGTCCAGCTGTCGGCGTTGTACTCGGTCGTGAAGTTGTACGGCGCGGCGATCGAGACGCCCACCGACAGCTTGTCATTGATCTTGAAGGCCGCGCCGCCGTTGGGCACGACGCCGTCGTTGATCGGGTCATAGGCGGTTTTGGCGCCGCCGATCGGGGTGGTCAGGCCGGCCGGCGGCACCGGGCGGGTGATCGTCGAAGCGTTGTTGGTGACCTTGGAGTTCACCTGGATCAGGTTCAGGCCGAAGACGGCTTCGCTGCGCTCGATGCCGGCGATCGAGGCGGGGTTCCACCACAGGCTGCCGACGCCCTTGTCGGCGACTTCGCCGGAATAGGCGCGACCGGTGCCGCGCACCGATTGTTCCTGGAGGTAGAAGGCCGAAGCGGAGGCCTGGGAAGCGGCGGCGAGCGCCAGCAGAGCGACGCCGGCGGCGAGGCTGGTACGCGAGAGAGACATGGAACTGCGACCTTCTTGGGGAGGAAGAGGCTCGCCGAACACCCGTTTAGGCGCTCGAGGAGCGCCGCGTTTAACGCATCCGTTCAAATAGCGTTGCTATAAATTGTCCCGAACGTGAATTTTGTCGTTTTTGTTAAAGAAGCGGGGCCGTGAAGGCCCCGCATCAATCGCCGTTATGTCAAAACCTGCCGAATTCCTGGCGAAATTGCGGCAATGCTTTACCCAAGGTCAGCCGCCGGCCATCTTCCGGAAGAACTTCTGGCCTTGTTCGCCGCCGTTGAAGTAGGCCTTCTGACCATCCTCGGCGGTGATCTTGTCCCAGTTGTCTCGAACCTCTTCCGCCGACAGGCCGCCTTCGCCCAGATAGACGCCCTCGGTTTCATAGATGCGCGAGAGCGCGAAGGCCCCGGCGCCGGCGGTCAGGATCGCGCCGGTCGGCGCCTCGTCCGAGCACAGGTAGACAACGCCCGGCGTGACATATTCCGGCGCCAGCTTGGCCAGCACCTCCGGGGGCATCAGGCCTTCGGTCATGCGGGTGGCCGCGACCGGGCTGATAGCGTTGATCTTCACGTCGTTCTTGGCGCCCTCGAGCTTGAGGGTGTTCATCAAGCCCAGCACCGCCATCTTGGCCGCGCCGTAGTTGCTCTGGCCGAAATTGCCGTACATGCCCGACGACGAGGTAGTGACGACGATGCGGCCGTAATTCTGGGCCTTCATGATGTCCCAGACCGCCTTGATCGGCTTGAACGTGCCGAACACGTGCACCTGCATGACCAGTTCGAAGTCGGCCAGGTCCATCTTGGTCAGGGTCTTGTCGCGCAGGATGCCGGCGTTGGCGATCAGGATGTCGATGCGGCCCCAGGCGTCCATGGCCTGCTTGACCATGTGGGCGACGCCGGCGTCATCCGTGACCGACGAGCCGTTGGCGATGGCTTCGCCGCCGAAGGCCTTGATCTCCTCGACGACCTTCTGGGCCGCTTCGGACGAGCCGCCCGAGCCATCGACGCTGCCGCCCAGGTCGTTGACCACGACCTTGGCGCCCCGGCGGGCCAGCTCCAGGGCGTGCTGCCGTCCCAGGCCGCCGCCCGCGCCCGTCACGATCGCCACCTTGCCATCGAAGCGGATGTCCGCCATGCCGAAGTCTCCCTCAAACGCGTGTTTGGTTTGGCCGTGTTGTGCGGTGCGGGAGAGGGGAGGTCAAGGGGAGCCCCGCTCTCACGGTTCTACGACTTCACGCGGCTGGCCGCTGAAGGTCATGGAAAGGGACGCGGAGCGCCGGACGACGTCCGGAGTTGGATAAGGTTGATACCGTTTCGACGAAGCCAGACGCTCCGCGCGACCGTTATCCGCCAGCGTCCCGTCAGGTGGCCCTGTTCAGGCCTTACCGGGACCCGGGCCCTTCCGTTTCCGGAGGCGCCCGACGGTCGAAGAGGACGAGCCACTACAGGCTAAGACACATCCCTTTCGCCTTCGACCACGCCGACGGCGGGCGGGCCTGGCCAGCAACCAGGTCCCCGGACCGCTCGAGTATCCCCCTCGAACCTGTCCCCGCTCGATCGCCCCCCGCCGCCGCAATTGGTCGCTGGCCATGCGCCCTTTCCTCGCGACGAGGTGGGGACATTGTGGAGGCGTGGCGAACGCGGATCATTCGACGGCGCGTAAAATCGACAAGCGATTGATTTGTCTGGGTTCGATCTTGCGAACGCCGAGGATGCAGGCGCTCCAATCCCCGTCCTCGCCCCCTCCGCGCTGCGCGCTCCTCCCCCGGAGGGGGAAGACGGAGACGGCGCGATCCGTCTGCCCCCTCCGGGGGGCGGACGACCGCGCGCAGCGTGGTCAGGTGGGGGCCTGTGGCGCCGGCCGGTTTGGGCGCTTCCTCCTGCCTTGGCGGCTTCTGTCGTGGGCTTCGACGGATAGGTCGCCTCGTTGTGTGAAACTCGACACAGCGCGCAAAGGCCGGTCTAGCTTAGCCTCGCATCGCGTCGCCAGGGGAACGGGGCGCTGACCTTGGGGGAAAGCATGAAGCGAATGTTCGCAGCGAGCGTCGGGCTGGCTTTGGCGGCGCTTCCGTTCGGCGCGGACGCGCAGATCATCACGGGCGTTCCGGTCGTCGAGGCGATGGCCGACTATGTCGCGCCCGACGGCATGGTCGCGGTCGAAGGCGCGCGGCGCATCCATCTGCGATGCCTGGGCCGCGGCTCGCCCACGGTGGTGTTCACGGCGGGCCTGGGCGGCTGGTCGGCGACGTGGGCGAAGGTGCAACCGGAGGTCGCCAAGACCACGCGCGCCTGCGCCTGGGACCGGGCGGGCTTCGGGCTCAGCGACGCCGACGCCAAGACGCCACAGACGATCGACCGCACGACCGACGATCTGGAGCGCGCCCTGAGGGGCGCGAACGTAAAGGGCCCCTATGTGTTGGTCGGCCACTCGGCCGGGGCGCACGAGGTTTTGACCTTCGCCGATCGTCATCCGCAAGATGTCGTTGGCATGGTTCTCGTCGATCCTGTGCGTCCGCACGACATGGCGCGCGAAGCGGTCGCCGGGCCAAAGGCGGCCGCGGCGGATCGCGCCTATCTGGCTGGTGAGGCCCAGCGACTGCGGGACTGCGCGGCGGGCGTGGAGGCCGGGAGCGTCAAGACCGGCGCGCCGGCCCCGCCTTGCTTCGTGTACTTTCCGGAGGTCCCGGCGCGGGCGCAGGCGGTCTTGGCGCGCCTCGACGCCGATCCCGCGCGGCTGCGCACCCAGGCCTCGGCCTTCGAGGAATACGAGCCCAACGGCGAACGCGTCGTCAAGGACGGCAGAGCCTATGGCGACCGGCCGCTGATCGTGGTCAGCGCGGGAAAACCGGGCCTTTGGGCCGAGGAGGCCAAGGACGAGTATGCGTCGCTGCAGGCGGATTGGAGCGACAGCCATCAGTCGCTGGCGGCCCTCTCCAGGCGGGGGCAGCGCCGTGTCGTCGACGGCGCGGGCCACCTCGTCCAGTTGGAAAAGCCGCAAGCCGTCATCGACGCGGTCCGCGACGTGGTTCGCGCGGCGGCGAGGTGAGGGTGGGTCCGGCCTGACGACACAGTTCGTCGCTTGGACGGTCTGTCTCTAAGCCTTCTTCTTCGTCATCCCGCCGGCCACCGGCGGCGCCGGCTTGTCCCGCTTCACGCCAGCCTTCTGGCCCGGCTTCATAAACTTGACCAGCACGCGCTGGCCGACCAGCAGCGGTGCGCCGTCGGCGCTGACCACGACTTCGACGACGCGTTCGTCGCTCCGCTGGCTGGGGTCGTCCGAGGCCAGCTTGCGGGCGCCGAAGACGGCGGCGCGGCGCAGGACCTTGCCGACATAGGTGACGTCCGGATTGCTCTCGGGCTGGATCTCCACCTCCTGGCCGATCTTCACGTTGGGAATGTCGGCCTCGACGATCTCGGCGCGGACGATGCGCTGGGTGTTCGGCTCCAGGTCGAACATGGCGGTCACGTTCAGGGTCGAGGCGCCGGCGCCGGGATTGGCCTGGCGGCGGGCGATGCGGCCGTCGGCCGGGGCGCGGATGATCGTCAGTTCCTGGTTGTACTGGGCCTGGGCGACCTGGGCCGAGGCGACCTGGATCGCGGCCTGCTGGGCGCCGATATTGGCCTGGGCCGAGGCGATCTGGTCGCGGGCGTTGTCCAGGCGCTGGGCGGCGACGAAGTTCGAGGCGGCCAGGTTCTGCAGGCGGTTGTACTCGCGCTGGGCCGTGCGCAGCTGCACCTGGTAGAGGGCCAGCTGGGCGCGGGCCGAGGCCAGGCTGGCCGCCGCGGTCTGGGAGGCCAGGCGAACGTCGTCGTCCTCCTGCTTGGCCAGGGGCTGGCCGGTCTTCACGATGTCGCCTTCCTGGACATAGACGTCGCGGACGATGCCCTGGCGGCGGGCGGCCACCTGGATGACGCCGCCTTCGACGTCGGCCTTGCCCTGGGCGATGGCGGCGTAGGGGGAGGGCTCCTCCTGGGCGGCGGCGGCTTCGAGCTTCTTCTTCTTCTCGGCCGCCTGGCCCTTCATATAGAAGACGCCGCCGCCCAAAAGCAGCGCGGCGACCAGGACGATGTAGAAGGCGGGGCGGCGTAGGAACGCGGGCATGTTCTAAATTCCCCCAGGAAATCAGTGGCTGAGCGGCGCGGGATTGGCGTCGGGCGTTCGCCGCACGTCGTCCAGGATCTTGCCGTCTTCGATATGGATGACGCGGTCGGCATAGGCCTCTAGCCGCGGGTCGTGGGTCACGCAGATCACCGCCGCGCCGCGGTCGGTGGCCGCCGCGCGGAGCAAGCGGATCACCGTCTCGCCGCTCTTGCCGTCCAGGGCCGAGGTCGGCTCGTCGGCGAAGATCAGGTTCGGGTTCTTGGCCAGGGCGCGGGCGATGGCGACGCGCTGCTTCTCGCCGCCCGACAGCTCGGAGGGGCGCTGGTTGACGCGCGGGCCCAGGCCCACCGACTCCAGCGCCGCCTGGGCGCGGCGGGCGGCCTCGCCCTTGCCGACGCCCTGGTACTTGAGGGCGGTCATCACCTGCTGCTTGGCGGTGAGGGCCGGGAACAGGTTGAAGCCCTGGAAGATGAAGCCGCAGTGGTCGAGGCGGAACTTGTCGATCTTGCCCTTGGACAGGGCCCAGAGATTATCGGCCTCCAGCGCCGCCACGTGGCCCTCGTCGGGCTTCAGCAGGCCGGAGAGGGCGGCGACCAGGGTCGACTTGCCCGAGCCAGACGGCCCCATGACCATGGTCACGTCGCCATGCTTGGCGTCGAAGTTCACGCCCTTGAGCACCTCGATATAGGTGCGGCCGGTCTTGAAGCGCTTGACCAGGCCCTTGGCTTCCAGCGCGGTCTCGCCGCGTTTGTGGCTGTGATCGTTACTCATCGCAGCAGATCCGCCGGTTGGCTGTTCTTGAGGATGCCCAGCGACAGGAAGCCCGACACCATGGCGATCACCACCAGGAAGACGGCGACGATGCCGATCAGGGTGGGCGGGAAGTACATCGGCACGCCGCCGGCCACGGCGATCAGCGACACCAGCCAGGTCAGCAGGCCCGCCGCCAGGACGCCGACGATGCCGACCCAGAAGGAAAGCTCCATGACGATGTTGCGCAGGTCGCCCATCGACACGCCGAGCGCGCGGAGCGAGGCGAACTCCTTGATGTTGGCCATGATGGCGCCGCGCAGGGTCTGCCAGGTGATGATCACCCCGATCAGCAGGCCCAGGAAGGCCGAGAAGCCCAGGATGATGCCGATGATCTGGTCGTCCAGCATGGCCCCGGAATTGGCGTCGGCCAGCTCCTGGCGGGTCCAGGCGCGGAACTTGCCGTCGCCCTTCTTGTTCAGCTGGGCCGCGACGATCTCGGCGCGGGACGGGTCCTGGATCTCGACCATCAGCGGGCCGACACGCTGGCCGGTGTCGGCCTCGCCCAGCATCCGCAGGGTGTCGCGCGACATCACCAGGGTGGGCTGGATGATGTTGGGATAGCCCTTGGTGACGACGGCGACATAGACGGTCTTGCCGTTGTAGAGCGCCTTGTCGCCCTTCTTGACGCCCAGGCGCTTGAGAGCGGTCTCGTCGACTGCGATGGCGTAGGGGCGGCGTAGGGCCTCGATCATCGACTGGGTGTAGTCGGTGGGCACGGTCACGTAGCCGGGGATCGCGTCGATCACCGTGACGTTGACGAACTCGCTCTTGCGGGCCGAGCCGCCGGACTTTCCCTTGCCCTTGGTCTTGGCGCGGGCCTCTTCCTTGGCCTGCTGCTCGGGGGAAAGGATGTTCTGGAAGCGGCCGCCCGAGCCGTCCAGCGGCGCCACCTGAGTGACCTCGGGGTGGCTGTAGACCAGCGGGATCATGCGGCGCGGCAGGCCGGAAGGGCCGCCGAACAGGGCCTTGGCGCCCGGGCCCAGCACCATGATGTCGGCGCGGGCGCGGTCGATCTGGGCGGTGAAGCCCTTGCCGATGCCGACGAAGATGCCGACCTGGGCCAGGATCAGCAGGCCCGAGAAGGCCAGGGCGACGACGGCCGCCATGTAACGACGCCACTCGTAGAGAAGAGTGGCCAAGGCCAGCGACATACCGAGTCTTGCTCCCCCAAACCGATGGTTGCAGCAATGAACGACGATCGCCGAACGCCCAAGTTAAATCGGGGTAAGACACATTTCCGGGATGAAATCTCCACACCGGCTGGCGAACCCGCTGGCTGGCTGCGCCTTCGGAGGCTAAGCGAACGCTTCAGTGCAGCGATCCGACCCGACCAGAACCCTGCTTCGCGCCGCCTCGAGCCTGGCGCTGGCGCTCGCCGCGACCGCCTCGGCGCGCGCGGACGAGGGCATGTGGACCTTCGACGCGATCCCTGTCGAGCGGATCGAGGCGGCCTATGGCGTGCGCCTGGACCAGGCCTGGCTGGAGGCCGTCCAGGGCTCGGCCCTACGGCTGACCAATGGCTGCTCGGCGGGACTGGTCAGCGGACACGGGCTGGCCCTGACCAACGCCCACTGCGTCGCTGACTGCGCCCAGGCGCTGTCGGCGGCTGGCGAAGACTACGTCCAGGACGGCTTCCTGACCGACGGCCGCGAGGACGAACGCAAGTGCGCGGGCCTGCAGGCCGAGGTGCTGCTGACCATCATCGACGTCACCGACCAGGTCCGGATGGCCGCCGAAGGCAAGACCGGCCGCGACTTCGTGCGGGCCCGCGACGGCGCCCTGGCGGTGGCCGAGCTGGCGGCCTGCGGCCAGGACCAGACCCTGCGCTGCCAGGCGATCAGCTTTTTCCGGGGCGGCCAGTACAAGGTCTACAAGTATCGGCGCTACAACGACGTGCGGCTGGTCTTCGCGCCCGAGGCGGCGGCGGCCGCGTTCGGCGGCGATCCCGATAACTTCAACTTCCCGCGCCATGCCTTCGATATCGGCTTCGTGCGGCTGTACGCCGACGCCAGGCCGGCCGCGACGCCGGACCATCTGGCCTGGCGCGAGACGCCGCCGGCCGCGGGCGAACCGACCTTCGTCGTCGGCAATCCGGGCTCGACCGAGCGCCAGCTGACCGTGGCCCAGCTGGAGACCCAACGCGACCTGGTCCTGCCGACCCTGCAGCTGCAGCGGGCGGAGCTGCGCGGCCGGCTGATCCAGTTCGGGCGCGAGAGCGCCGAGCACGCCCGCATCGCCAGCCAGGCCCTGGCCTGGGCGCAGAACAGCTACAAGCTGACCCAGGGCAAGCTGGCGGCCTTGACCGACAAGGCGTTCCTGGACGCCAAGCGGGCCGACGAGGACGCCCTGCGCGCCAAGGTCGCCGCCGACCCTAAGCTGGCCGACGTCTCGGGCGCCTGGGATCGGATCGCCGCCGCCCAGCCGGCGGTCGCCGAACTGTTCCTGCCTTGGCGGATGCTGGAGAGCGGCGCGGGCGGCGGCTCGGAGCTCTATTACTACGCCCGCCTGCTGGTGCGGGCCGCCGTGGAGCGCGAGAAGCCGGAGGCCGAGCGCCTGCCGGAATACGCCGACGCCCGCCTGCCGCTGATCGCGCGCAAGCTGGCCGACGGGCCGCCAGCCGATCCTGTGCTGGAGCGGCTCTATCTGGAGCACTGGCTGCTCAAGACCCGCGAGGCCCTGACCGTGGATGCGCCGCAGGTCCGGACCCTGCTGGGCCGCGAGAGCCCCGAGCAGGTCGCCGAGGCCCTGGCCAGGAGCGGACTGTCCGATCCCGAGATCCGGACCGATCTCTGGGCGGGCGGCCTCGCGGCGGTCCAGGCGTCGGACGATCCGCTGATCCGCTTCGTCCTGCGCACCGATGATCTGGCCCGCGACGCCCGAGCGGCCTACGAGGCGCGAGTCGCGGGGCCGATCGATATCGCCGCCGAGCAGATCGCACGCGCCCGTTTCGCGGCGCTGGGCGGCCGCGTCTATCCGGACGCGACGTTCTCGCTGCGCCTGTCCTACGGCAGGGTGGCCGGCTGGAATGAACGGGGCAGGGCGGTGGCGGCGACGACGGCGTTCGCCGGCCTCTACGACCGGGCGACCGGCGCCGAGCCTTTCGCGCTCGCGCCGCGCTGGCTGGAGGCCAAGGACCGGCTGAAGCCCGAAACCGTGTTCGACTTCGTCAGCACCAACGACATCGTCGGCGGCAATTCCGGCTCGCCGGTGCTGGACGCCGCTGGACGGCTGGTCGGCGTGGCGTTCGACGGCAACCTGCCTTCCCTGGGCGGGGCCTATGGCTACGACGGGGCGCGTAACCGCACGGTGTCGGTCTCGGCCGTCGCGATCATCGAGGCTTTGAGGACGGTCTATGGCCGCGATGCGCTGGTCGAGGAGCTGATCGGGCGCTAAGCCGCCGCGATCGGCTTCGTTTCATCCGTGCAACACGCGGAAATCTGGAACATTTTTAGCTCGATCTCTCCCGCGCCGGCCTTTCGGCGCCTTCAACCAAGGGAGAGCGATATGAGCGTTACGAGCCTCACGTCCTCTACAAACCTGGCGCAGCTGCGTCAGCTCCAGCAGGCGGCGGTCTTCAAGTCCGCCGACGCCGACGGCGATGGGCAGCTGTCGCAGAGCGAATTCTCGTCCATCGGGCAAAATGTGCAGGGCTCGGGTCAGCCCAAGGGACCTCCGCCGATGCGTGGTGGCGGCGGCGGGCCGGGCGGGAATTTCGCCGGTGACACGCTCTCGGCGCTGCTTTCGACCCAGTCGGTCGACGATGTCGCCAAGTCGGTGATGTCGGCCGGCGACGCCGACGGCGACGGCCTGATGTCGGCCAGCGAGCTCACCTCGGCCCTGTCGGCCAACGCGCCCTCGGACGCGCCAGTCGACGCCAGCAGCAAGATGGCCTCGGACATCCTGTCGGCGCTCGACACCGACGGTGACGGCAGCCTGTCGACCGACGAGATCTCGACCGCCATCACCAACGCCTCCGACAGTTCGTCGACCCAGGCCATGCGCGGTCCGCCGCCTGGCCCGCCGCCCGCCGGCGACGGCGGCGGGGCGAGCGGTTCGTCCGGCTCCAGCGGCGTGTTCGAAAGCCTGGACGCCAACCAGGACGGCGTCGTTTCGGCTGAGGAGCTGGCCGCCGCCAACAGCAGCGACAGCACGGAGGCGGGCAGCGCTGCCTCCGAGCTGATCAAGGCCGCCGACCAGGACGGCGACGGTTCGCTGAGCGGCGGCGAGTTCTACGCCATGCTCGACCAGAGCAAGGACACCGCCAGCTCGACCGACGCGACCTCGCTGGCCAGCCTGATCTCGGGCTCCACGGCCGCGGCCGACCTGATGCAGAAGCTGCTGGCCCAGCTGGAGACGGCCCTGACCGCGTCGTCGTCCTCGTCCAACACGGCGAGCAGCGGGACGAGCGGCGTCAGCGTCACAGCCTAAAACCTACGCCGTCATCCCGCGCCTCGTGCGCGGGACTCATGGTTCAGCTTCTTCGTGGGAGCGAGGTCCGCAGGTCACTTGCGGCCGACGGATGGGTCCCGCGCATGAAGCGCGGGATGACGGTTATGGGAAGCGGTCATGCTGGTAATAGGCTTCTGACTTGGGCGCCGATCGCCTTCCTTAACCATTCCTTACGCAAGGCGCTTGCGTGCGACGGCTGACTTGGTGTCATTCTTCGCCCTTGGCCGGCGTCGCGGGGGCGCGCGCCACTTTAGTAAGGTCTTCGTCTTGATGTTCCGTCCTGAGAACGTTCAGGCCCTGGCGGGTCTGGCGCTCACCCTGGGCCTCTGCTGGCTCGTTTCCGAGAATCGCAAGCGATTCCCGTGGGTTCTGGCGATCGCCGCCCTGATCGTTCAGGTCCTGCTGGTGCTGGTCCTGTTCGGCCTGCCGCAGGCCCAGCAGCTGATGCGCGGCGTCAATGGCGCGGTCGAGGGCCTGGGCAGCTCGACTCAGGCCGGCACGGCCTTCGTGTTCGGTTTCCTGGCCGGCGGCGACCAGCCCTATCCGGTCAGCAATCCAGGCGCGGGCTTCATCTTCGCCTTCCGCGTCATGCCGGTGATCCTGGTGGTCTGCGCTCTGTCGGCTCTGCTGTGGCACTGGCGGATCCTGAAGTGGCTGGCCCAGGGCTTCGGCTTCGTGTTCCAGAAGACGCTGGGCCTGCGCGGCCCGCCGGCCCTGGCCACGGCCGCCACCATCTTCATGGGCCAGATCGAAGGGCCGATCTTCATCCGCGCCTATCTCGACAAGCTGTCGCGCTCGGAGCTGTTCATGCTGATCGCGGTCGGCATGGCCTGCGTCTCGGGCTCGACCATGGTCGCCTACGCCACCATCCTGCACGATGTGCTGCCCAACGCCGCCGCCCACGTGCTGACAGCCTCGATCATCTCGGCCCCGGCCGGGGTGCTGCTGGCCCGCATCATCGTGCCCTCCGATCCGATGGAGAAGGGCGGGGACCTGGATCTCGCCGCCGAGGACAAGACCTACGGCAGCTCGATCGACGCGGTGATGAAGGGCACCACCGACGGCCTGCAGATCGCGCTGAACGTCGGGGCGACCCTGATCGTCTTCGTGGCCCTGGCGACCATGGTCGACAAGATCCTGGGCGCTTTTCCTCCCGTGGGAGGAGAGCCGCTGAGCATCGCGCGCGGCCTGGGCGTGATCTTCTCGCCCCTGGCCTGGTCGATGGGCGTGCCGTGGAGGGAAGCTGGGACCGCCGGCGGCCTGCTGGGCGTGAAGCTGATCCTCACCGAGTTCACCGCCTTCATCCAGCTGGCCAAGGTGGGCGGCGCGGCGCTGGACGAGCGCACCCGCATGATCATGACCTACGCCCTGTGCGGCTTCGCCAACATCGGCTCGGTCGGCATGAACGTGGCCGGCTTCTCGGTCCTGGTGCCGCAACGCCGCGCCGAGGTGCTGAGCCTGGTCTGGAAGGCGATGATGGCCGGCTTCCTGGCCACCTGCCTGACCGGCTCGCTGATCGGCCTGATGCCGCGGGCGCTGTTCGGGCTTTGATCAGCTAAGGGTTGCTTCGCCCTCTCCCTTCCCCTTTGATGGGGAAGGGTCGGGGATGGGGTGACAGCGTGTCCGAAGAAACTCCAAGACCCAGGCACGCACCCGGCGCCGTAAAGCGCGCCCGTCGTCTCCGACGGGAAATGACACTCAGCGAAAAGAACCTGTGGAAGGCTCTTCGCGCTCTGGACCTGCATATCCGCCGCCAGGCGCCGATCGGGCGCTACATCGTTGACTTTGTTCAGCACAGCGCCCGTCTCGTGATCGAGGTGGATAGCGGCTGGCACGACCACCCCGAAGCGCAATTGAGAGACGCTGAACGCGACGCCTGGCTCGCCGAGCAGGGTTATCGAGTGATGCGTGTTCGCGACGGCGAGGCGGGGGGGAACCCGTACCTCGTGGCCGAGCGCGTCGCGGCGGAAATTCAGCGGTCACCCCCATCCCAACCCTTCCCCCATCAAGGGGGAAGGGCTTTTCTCTCGGACACGGGAGAACCAACATGAAACTCTACGACAGCCGCCGCGCGCCCAATCCTCGCCGGGTCCGCTGGTTCATGGCCGAGAAGGGGATCGAGGACGTCGAGATCGTCGACATCGACATCTTCGGCGGCCAGCACCGCCAGCCGGACTACCTGGCCAAGGCGGGCCTGCCCAATGTGCCGGCGCTGGAGATCGACGACAAGACGACTATCACCGAGTCGGTCGCCATCTGCCGCTATCTGGAAAGCGTCTATCCCGAGCCGAACCTGTTCGGCCGTGACCCGCTCGAGGTCGCCGTGATCGAGATGTGGACGCGGCGGGCCGAGATGCTGCTGTCGACGCCGCTGATGATGGCGGTCCGCCACGGTCACCCGGCGCTGGCGGCGATCGAGACCCAGATCCCCGAGGTCGCCGAGAGCAACCGCAAGGCCGCAGAGCGGGCGCTGAAGGTCTTCGATCGCCGCCTGGCCGACAGCGAATTCATTGCCGCCGACCGCCTGACCATCGCCGACATCCTGGCCGTCACGGGCCTGGATTTCGCCCGCATGGTCCGCTTCCGGCCCGACGCCGAACTGGTGAACGTGAACCGCTGGCTGAAGGCCATGATGGAGCGCCCGGCGGCGAAGGCGGGGGTTTAGGATCTAGGGCGGATCTTCTTGATCACGCCCGAGAAGTTCAGCATCGGCCCGCTCCCGGTGGAGATCAGGCCGCGGATGAACAGCAGCGAGCCGCCGGCCTTGATCACCTCGCCAGTGGAGGTGACCAGGTCGCCGGGCTTGGCCGGGCCGATGAACTCGCCGTTCAGGCTGACGGTCACGGCGCGGCTGTCGGCCAGGGCCTTCCAGCCGATCGCGAACAAGGAATAGTCGGCGAAGGTCATCATGCAGCCGCCGTGCATGAACCCGCCGCCGTTCATGTGCTTCTTCTCGGCGCGGAAGGCGGCGGTGACCCGGCCGTCCTCGCCTTCCCGGAAGTAGAAGGGGCCGGACTGGTCCTCGAACGGATCCATGCCCTGCCAGGTGCGCCAGCCGGCCCACTCGCCGGTCTCGACCAGGCGCGGGCCGCTCCAAAGCTCGTTTCCGCCGTCCATCGTCGGTCCCCTCCGCTTCGTTCTTATCAATGTTCAGTTAGAAGGGCGGCGCTTTCGACGCAAGCCGCCGGGCTCGCCTCTGCTGACAATCCGTGGCAAGGGAGCGGCCATGACCACCCCGATCCAAGACACCATCCTGTCCCAGCTGGCGGCGCTGCCGCAGGGCAAGTCGATCGACCCGATGAACGTCGCCAAGGCGATCCAGCCCGAGCGCTGGCAACAGCAGCTGGGCCATGTGCGCACCAACGCCATCGAGCTGGCGCGCGAAGGCAAGGTCGTGATCCTGCGCCACAACAAGCCGACCAATCCCGAGAAGTTCCGGGGCGTCTACCGGATCCGCTTGCGGATGGAAGGCGATCCGACCTCGTTTGAGGAAGCGCCCGAAGCCGAACTCGACGGCGACGAAAGCTAGTCACGCTTGGCGCCGGCGGTTGCGATCCTAAATTCCCGCCGATGCCGCTCGACACGCTTCTCTCCGACATCGCCGCCTGCCGGGCCTGCGCGCCGTACCTGCCGCATGTTCCCCGGCCCGTGGTGCGGGTGCGCGAGGAGACCCGTATCCTGATCGCCGGCCAGGCGCCGGGACGGGTCGTTCACGAGACCGGCCTGCCGTTCAACGACCGCTCGGGCGATCGCCTGCGCCAGTGGATGGGGATCGACCGCGAGACCTTCTACGGCCGGCCCGAGATCGGCGTGGCGGCCATGGCCTTCTGCTTTCCGGGCACGAACCCCAAGGGGGGCGACTATCCGCCGCCGCCACGCTGCGCAGCGACCTGGCGGGCGTTGCTGCTGGCGCAGCTGCCCAAGGTCGAGCTGACCCTGCTGGTCGGCAGCTACGCCCAGGACTGGGCGCTGCCGGGGCGGACCAGCAAGACCATGACCGAGACGATCGCCCGCTGGCGCGAGTTCGGGCCGAAGGTCCTGGTGCTGCCGCATCCGTCGTGGCGCAACACCGCCTGGCTGAAGCGCAATCCGTGGTTCGAGGCCGAGGTCGCGCCCTATCTTCGCCGGCGTGTCGCGGACATTCTGGCGACATGAACCGCCGCGCCCTGATCCTGACCGCGTCCGCCGCCGGGTTGGCGGCCTGTGCGCCGTTGACCCAGCGGCCGGACTTGGCGGCCCTGGGCTTTCGCGGGCCCCGGATCACCGCCGAGCATTTCGTCAGCTTCGACGGCGCGAGGCTGGGCCTGATGCGCTGGCTGCCGGCCGGGGAGCCGGATTGGGTGATCGTTGGTCTGCACGGCATGAACGACTATTCGAACGCCTATCACCTGGCGGCCGACTGGTGGGCGGGCCGAGGCATCGCCACCTACGCCCTCGACGTCCGAGGCTTTGGCCGTTCGCCCGAGCGCGGCGTCTGGGCCCCGACCGAGCTCGTCCTGGACGACGTCCGGGCTCTGGTGGTCGCCGTGCGCGAGCAGCATCCGAACGCCAAGGTCGCCCTGGCTGGGATCAGCATGGGCGGGGCGCTGGCGATCGCGGCCATGGCCTCGGCCAATCCGCCGCCGGTCGACAAGCTGATGCTGTTCGCCCCCGCCGTCTGGGGCTGGTCGAACCAGCCCCTGCCCAACCGCCTCAGCCTCTGGATCACCGCCCACGTCACCGGCGAGTGGGTGGTCAAGCCGCCGGACTGGCTGGTCCGCAACATCGCCGCTTCGGACAATATCGACGAACTGCGCCGTATGGGCCGCGACCCGCTGATGATCTGGGGCGCGCGATCCGACACGATCTATGGCCTGGTCGGACTGATGGAACGGGCCTGGAAGTCGACGGGCGGGATCGATGTTCCGAGCGCCTGGTTCTACGGCGCCCGCGACCAGGTGATTCCCCGCGAGCCGACCGTCGAGGCCGTGGCCCGTCTGAAGCCAGGCGCGAAGACCGCCTACTACGCCAAGGGCTATCACCTGCTGCTGGTCGACCGGCAGGCCGTGAACGTCTGGGGCGACGCCGAGGCCTTCCTGCGCGCCGCGCCTGGACCCTGGCCGCCTTCGGGGGCGCCGCCGATCCCGGCCAGCGTCGCGGCCATGACAGCGTTGGACCCGCCCAAGCCCAGGAAACGCAAGTCGTCGCAGCGTCAAAGCGCGGGCTTGTGAGACGCGACGCAGGGGCGTACATCCCGCGCCACGTTCATTCTGGCTGAGGCGAGACCGACAGCATGACCTTGTTCGATTCCCCCGATTTCGAGGGACACGAAGGCGTCCACGCTTTCTTCGATGAAAAAACTGGTCTGAAGTCGATTATCGCGATCCACTCGACTGCGCGCGGCCCGGCCGCCGGCGGCTGTCGCATGTGGGACTATTCCAGCGCCGACGCCGCCCTCACCGACGCCCTGCGCCTGTCGCGCGGCATGTCGTACAAGAACGCCATGGCCGACCTGGACTTCGGCGGCGGCAAGGCCGTGATCATCGGCGACAGCCGCAGCCAGAAGACGCCGGAACTGTTCGAGGCCTTCGGCCGCGCCGTCGATAGCCTGGGGGGGCGGTACTGGACCGCCGAGGACGTCGGGGTCTCGCCGGCCGACCTGACCGCCACCCGCCGCACGACCCGCTTCGTGGCTGGTCTGGAAGGCCACGCGGCCGCCTCGGGCGATCCGTCGCCGGTCACCGCCGAGGGCGTGTTCCGAGGCGTGCGCCTGTGCGTCGAGCGGGCCCTGAATCGCGATCTTTCCGGCGTCCATGTCGCCATCCAGGGCGTCGGCCACGTCGGCGCCTATCTGGCCGAGAAGCTGCACGCCGCCGGCGCGGTGCTGACCATCGCCGACGTCAATCAGGCCGCCTTGGCCGAGGTCGCGGCCAAGACCGGGGCCCGGATCGTCCCGGCCGACGCCATCTTCGACGTCGAGGCCGACGTCTTCGCGCCTTGCGCCCTGGGCGGCGCGATCTCGGCGACGACCCTGCCGCGCCTGAAGGTCAAGGTCATCGCCGGCGGGGCCAATAATCAGCTGGCCGACGCCATGATCGGCCAGACCGTGTTCGATCGCGGCATCCTCTACGCTCCCGACTACGTCATCAATGGCGGCGGCATCATCAACGTGGCCGCCGAGATCCGCGCTCTCGAGGCCGACGGCGCGTTCGACGGTGGCTGGGTGGCCGGCAAGCTGGACCGCCTGGCCCAGACCCTGGCCGAGGTCATCGACCAGTCGATCGCCGAGAAGCGTCCGGCCAATCTGGTCGCCGACGAGATCGCCCGCGCCCGCATCGCCGCGGCGCGCGGCTAAACCCGGGCTTCGCGCGTTCTCCAGGGACAAGGTCCCCCGGAGGCGCCGATGTCCCATCTCGACGAACTGAAGGAACAGCTGGAAGAGGCTGTGGCGGCTCAGGATTTCGAGACCGCCGCCAAGCTGCGCGTCGAGATCGAGGGCATCCAGCACAGCGCCCTGGTGCGCGACCTCCACGAACCGCCCCAGGCCTCGTATTTCCAGCGTCAGGTCCCGGGCCGGATGGGGCTGGGCACGGACCAGCCGGTTCCGAAGCGGCCCGAGGGCTGGGTTCCGCCGAAGAAGCCTGATCCCATGACCGCCAACCACTCGCGCGGCGGCCGCCGGCGAAAGGCTTAGGCCGTCCGATTGCGCCCGCTGATCGCCGCGCCGGCGTCCTTGTCCAGCGCCAGGTAGACGGGCAGAGCCAGCAGGGTCACCAGGCCGATGGCCACGAACGGCAGGGTGAAGCGGTCCGGCGTCAGCGCGCCGCCGGCCCCGCGCGCCAGGTGAAGCATCATGCCGCCGAAGCTGACCCCCAGGGCCAGGCCGACCTGCTGGGTCACCGCCGACAGGGTGGATGCGGCGGCGGTCGAGGTGTCGGGTACGTCGGCATAGGCGATGGTATTGGCGGCGATGAACTGGTTGGAGCGGCAGAACCCGCCCAGGGTCAGGATCGCCATCATCAGCCACATTGGCGTCGCCGGCGCGAAGAATCCGGGCGCGGCGGTGAACAGGGCCGTCAGGCTGACGAACACCGTCAGCGCGGTGCGAAAGCCGAACCGCTTCAGCCCCGCCGCCGCGAACGGACGAGCGACCAGCACGCCGACGCCGGTCGTCAGGGTGACGAAGCTGGCCTTCAGCGGACTCCAGCCCAAGGCCACCTGCAGCAGCAGCGGCATCAGGAACGGGCTGGCCCCGATGCCCAGGCGCACCAGCGTCCCGCCCAGCAGGCTGGCGCGATAGGTCGGATAGCGCAGCAGGCCAAGATCCAGGATCGGGCGGCCGGTGCGCTTGCAGATCCGCAGGTAGACCAGGCCGCAGACCAGCGACAACGCCAGAAGGCCGATCCGCGCCCAGGGCGGCAGCAGGTCGACCCCCGAGGTCTCGGCCACGACGACCAGGCCGCTGATCGCCAGGGCGGACAGGGTGAAGCCGGGCGTGTCGAAGCGCCCCAGGTCGCGGTTCGGCGGGCTCTGCGGCACGAAGCGCATCACCGCCGCCATGCCGAGGGCGCCGATCGGCAGGTTGATGTAGAAGATCCAGGGCCAGTCGGCGATGCTGAGCACCAGGCCGGCGATCGGCGGCCCGATCAGCGGGCCCACCAGGGCGGGCATGGTGAACCAGCCCATGGCGGACAGCAGCTTCTCCTTGGGCGTGGCCCCGACCACGATCAGGCGGGCCACGGGCGTCATCATCGCCCCGCCCAGGCCCTGGACGATCCGCGAGGCCACCAGGGCTTCCAGGTCGCGCGACAGGCCGCACAGGGCCGAGCCCAGCAGGAAGACGGTCATGGCCGACAGGAACACCCGCCGCGCCCCGAACCGCTCGGCCGCCCAGCCGCTGGCCGGGGTGAAGACCGCCAATGCCAAGATATAGGAGGTCAAGGCCAGCTTCAGGTGGATCGGATCCACCGCGAAGGCGCGCGACAGGGTGGGCAGGGCGGTGGAGAGGGCGGTGGAGTCGATGAACTCCATCAAGAGCGCGCTGGCCACCGCGATCGAGACTAGGCGGGCCTGGAAAGGCAGGGAAGCGGACTCGGAGGCGGGCGCTGAAACGGTTTCTGGCACGAGGGCGCTTTACGCCCCGACGCCCGCGCGGTCTAGCGGCCGCGCACCGAGACGGTGACGCCGACGACGGTGTCCTTGTCGGAATAGTCGATGGAATTCAATTTGCGGCGTGTAGCCGTCAGCGAGACCTGGCGGTTGTCCTTGCGCCAGCCCAGGCCGATCTGGCGGCTGCCGAAGCGCGCCACCCGCTCCTCGCTGTAGCCGGCGTTGCGCCAGCCGCCGAACGTGTCGCGGATCAGGTTCAAGCCATAGGCCTTGCCCGAACTGGCGGCGAACAGCATCCAACGCCCGCGGCGCAGATCCTCGGCCGAGGTCCGGGTCTTGGACATCAGGGTCGTGGCGTTCAGGGTCAGGCGGCGCACCGCGCTGGACTGCAGGCCCATGGGGGTGAAGGCCAGCGGCTGATCGTTGACCTCGACCTTCAGCACCTTGCCGTAGGGGCGGATCGGATGGCCCCTGGTCAGGGCCAGCACGGGCGCTCGGCGGGGGGCGGGGGCCTCGGCCAGGACGCGGGCGGTCGGACGCGCCGGTTCTGCCTTGGCCGCGACGGCGGCCGGCGCGGCTTGCTGGGCGAGGACTTGAGGCGTGGGCGGCGGCGTCGGCGCGCCGGCCAGGCCGGAGTCTTCGAGGCCGCCGGCCAGCGCCACCGTGGCCGTCGCCGGCGCGGCATAGGTCTCTGCCGTGGACGCGCGCGAGCGCTCGCCGCCATAACGCGCCGTGGCGATCGGCGCGTCGGGATCGTCGACATAGGCCGGGGGCGAGGGGGCCGTACGCGCGGCGTCGGGGCCGCCGGCCAGGGTCAGCGTCTGATCGAATTCCTCGGGGACATGAGTCGACAGCGCCGTCGCGGTTCCCACCACCGCGACGCCGGCCATCGCCAGCAGACAGACGAGCGCGACCCGGCGCATGCTCGTTCAGCTCCCCGTTATCCCCGGAGCTTAAGTTAACGGTCCCTTATCGACCTGTATAGAGCGCTCGCCTGACAACCGAACCGCGAGCGGGCGCAATCGGCCGCTGCGGTTCAGTGGCCCGGTTTGGGCTCGAACGTGCGCTTTTCCTTGAGCTTCAGGCATTGCTCGGCGGGCTTTTGCCCATGCTGGGCCTTGGGCTCCGCCTTCGGGAAGCAGAAATTGGTCATCGGGTCTTGGTGCTGGAAGCCGCTGGTCATGGCTTTTTCTCCCGCAAGCCCCTGACCCTATCACGCCGCGCGATCGATTTCGTCGACCAAACGCACGTCCACGGAGACGTGAAGTCGCGAGGATCCCGGGCTCCCGATGATCGCGCCCGACACAGGTAGCGCTTGAGCTGGCGTTCGGGTGGCGGCGACGCGGATCAGGTCGGGCGACTCCGCCAGACCGTTGGTGGGGTCGAACTCCAGCCAGCCTAGGTCCGGCAGGAACACCTCGCACCAGGCGTGGGTCGCGCCCGCGCCGCGGATCGTAGTTCCGGGCGAATGGATGTACCCCGTCGCGAACAGGGCCGCGTAGCCCAGGCGGCGCAGGCCTTCGACCATCAGCCAAGCCAGGTCGCGGCAGGCGCCGCTGCGCTTCTGCAGGGTCTCGACCGGGCTTTGCACCCCTTCTTCGTGGCGGGTGCAATATTCGAACTGGCTGTGGATCAGCTCGTTGATGCGCAGCAGGAAGGCCAGGGCCGGCTCGTCCTTGTGGGCCGTCAGGCTGCGCAGCCAGCGCAGCAGCACCGCGTCCTCGTCGTCGGTGACCGGAGCGATGAACGGCTCCAGCGTGGCGCGGTCCTCGCGCGAATAGACGATCGGCGTCAGGGTGTCGGGGTTTTCGATCCGTTGAGGCACGAGGGGCGCAGGGTAGCGGTCGATGACCAGTTCGCTGGCCACCCGCATGGCGTCCGACTGGCCGTCGGGCTGGAAGATGCAGACGCAATTGCCGTTGGCGTCGTAGCTCCAGCGCGTGCCGCCGGGCGGGAACAGGCGCAAGCTGGCCTGGACGATGCGCAGGGCGTGACTGTCGCGCGGGCGGATCAGCAGCCGCTGCGGCCCGAACCGCACCGGCCGTTCATAGTAGTACCGGGTCTCGTGAAGGATCCGCAGCCGTCCCATGCCGCTGCCTCAACGCGTCGGCGTCGTCCGGGTTCCTCCGCCGCTCAGCCCCGGAAGCCGGCCTCGGCGAACGCCAGCATCCGCTCCAGCAGGGCCACGACGTCCGACTCGCTGGTCTGGCCTTCGGAGAGCACGTTCAGGCGGTCGAACTCGGCGAAGCGGTTGTTGTGCAGCATGCCCAGGGTGAAGTGCAGCCGCCAGTAGACGTCCTCCGGCGACAGGTCCGGACGGGCGCGCAGCAGAGCGTCGGAGAAACGGCGCAGGTGCGAGACGTCGGTCTTCAGCACGTTGCGGATCTCGTCGGTGCCCTCGCTGCGAGCGCGGATCAGGAATTGCAGCGAGATGCGGCGCTCGTGATCGGGCGCCAGCCAGCGCAGGGGCGGGGTCAGCAGGGCGGCCAGGATCTCGCGCACCGGCGGGGCGCCGGCGTTGCGGTCGTTGGCCTCGTGCAGCATCTTGGCCCGCTCGCGGTTGAGCTCGGCCGTGCGGCGCTTGAAGATCTCGAACAGCAACGCGTCCTTGGACCCGAAGTGATAGTTCACCGAGGCCAGGTTCACGCCGGCGGCGGCGGTGATGTCGCGCACCGAGACGTTCTGGAAGCCGTGCAGCGCGAACAGGCGCTCGGCGGCGACGAAGACCAGGTTCTTGGTGGCGGCTTCGGTCTCGGCGGCCTCGACTTCGTGAGAAGCGGCGGCGTCGGTGGTCGGACTCACTACGTATTCCCCTTTACCCGTAGGGAACTCTTACGGCCGTTCGAATTTGGCGCAAGCGTCAAGATCACCGTCCGAACGCGGATGGAGCCATTCGGCGCATTTTCGATCGGAGAGGCGCCTTAGCCGGCGATCGGAGCCAGGCGCTCGGCCGGACGGCCCATCCGGCCGCGCCGCAGCTGGCGCAGCAGCGGCCGGGCCACGGCCGCGCCGATGATCAGCGGGGCCAGGACCAGGGCCAGGGCCTTGCGTTGCGGGCTGTCCGCGCGCTTGAGGAAGTAGCGGACCAGGCCTTTTCCCTTGTGCCACTCGATGACCAGAGGGTTTTCCTTGCTGGTCGAGCCGACGTGGACGATGCGGGCGTTGGGCTGGAACAGCACGCTGCCGCCCTGCTTGCGCGCCCGCCAGCACAGGTCGATGTCCTCGACGTGCAGGAAGTAGCCCTCGTCGAAGCCGCCCAGTACATGGAAATCGGCCGCCGACATGTAGAAACAGGCGCCCGAGATCGTAGGGGTGTCCACCGGGTAGGGCGGCGGGGGCTCACCCTCCCGGTGGATCTCGAAGCGGCGCAGCGGGGGCAGGGTGGCGCTAAGCTTCGAGAGGGTAAGCAGGGTCGTGACGGGCGTGATCTCGCCGCGCCGCGCGCCCCGCTGTTCTGTGCCGTCCGTGTTGAACACCCGCGCCCCGATGATGCAGGGCGAGGGGCGATCGCGGGCGGCGTCTCGCAGAGCCGTGACCGCGCCGGGAGTCAGGAAGGCGTCGGGATTGAGGAAGATCAGGGCCTGGCCCTTGGCCGCCGCCGCGCCCAGGTTGGCGGCGCGGGCGAAGCCGATATTGCCCAGGCCCTGCAGCAGGCGCACGCGCGGCTCGCGCCGGGCCAGCTCCCGCAGCCAGGCGGCGTCGGCCAGGGACGAGCCGTTGTCGACGATGATGAACTCCTCGACCCCGGGTTCGGCCAGGACGTGGCGGACGCTTTCCATCAAGGCCGGGCCGGTCATGTAGACGACCATCACCAGCGACAGGCGCGGTTTGATCGCGAGCGTCGCGACGCGGGAATGGGCGGGGTCGATCGAAACGTACATGCGTTTGCTTCGTTCAAAATAGTTGCGTAAAAACTGTATGTGGCTTGCGCGGGATCCGCAAGGGCCTTGCTAAGGCGCGACATTCGATTGTTGCGTTTTTATGCAATGTGTAACAACTAGGGAGCGCCCACCGTTGGGCGCGGAAGCGGCTGTGCGATGTCAAGAACGGCGATGAATCCCGCCAAGGCGGCGCTGACCAAAACCCTTCGCCGCGAGGCGGGGCGCTGGTTGAAGACCGCGCGTGAGGCGGCGGGCCTGACCCAGGCCGAGTTGGCGGAAAAGACTGGACTGCGTTACTACACCTTCGTGTCGCAGGTGGAGAACGGGCTGGGACGCGTGCCGATCGAGGCGCAAGCGGTCTGGGCCGAAAGCCTTGGCCTTGATCCTGGCCAGTTCGCCCGCACATTGCTGCGTTACTATGAGCCTGAACTGCACCGCTTGCTGTTCGACGGCGCTGTCGACGACGAGGCCGAGGCGGTCGTCGCCGAGCGCGCGGCGCAGGCCTGACGAGTCGATCGATGGGTGAGATCCTAGCCTTCAGCCCGCGGCCTCCGGCCAGCGACTGGTCCGCCAATGAGCGGGGCCTGCTGATGCTGCTCACCCAGCAGCTGGCCTCGACCTATGGCGAGGTCGACGGCGTGTTCGGCCAGACCGATTCCGGCGATCCCTGGTATGTCGTCACCGACGCCAATCAGGACGTGCTGGTCCACGTCGCCAGGATCGACGGCCAGTTCGTGGTGCATGACGCCGCCGTCGACATGTTCCACCAGGTCAGCAGTCTGTGGAGCGCGCTGCGCCAGGTGCTGGCGGCGAACGTCGAGGATCAGAGCGGCGTGGTCGTGGCCTTCAATCCGTCCAGCCGCGAAGCCCAGTCGTTCCTGTCGCTGGTCATCGCCGTCGGCTTGTACCTGGAGCTGCGCGGCGTCGAGCTGGGCGAGGCGGGCCGCCTGACCTTCGAGAACCTGCCCCGCGCCGACGATCCGGCGATCGAGGGCGTGGCCTCCAAGCTGATCGCCGCCCTGAACCTCGAGGCCGACAGGGCCCAGGGACATTCGGCGCCGCCGACGGCCGCGACCGGGGGGGCGGATATCGTCGCGCCGCCCGTCAAGTCCACGGCTCTGCAAGGCTTGGCCGTGGAAACGCCGACCCCGGTCCAGGACGGTCTTGGCGTCGTCCACGCCGCGCATGCCGAGCAGCCTCCGCCCTCGGCTTCGTCGTCGTCTTCCGCGCCGCCCTCCACGGCGGCTCCGGCCGCGCAGCCCGACGGCGAAGAGGCGCGCGAAGGTCAGTTCGAGATCATGGCCCTCAGCAGCGGCGGCGCGACCGGCGCGACCGGGACGGGCTTCGTCGGCGCCAAATACGTGATGACCGGCGCCGCGGGCGACGACACCCTGAAGGGCACGGCCGAGGGCGACGTGATCGCGGGCGGGGCCGGCGACGACTATATCGACGGCGGCGGCGCCCAGAAGGGCCAGGTCGATCGCATCGATGGCGGCGCCGGCGACGACACCATCGTCATGAACGCGCGGGTGGTGGCCTCCGGCAGCGCCGGCGCCGACACCTTCCTGATCTCGGCCAACGCGCCGAGCGACAAGGCCGGCGCCCTGCTGGGCGTTGTGCTCGACTTCTCGGCCGCCAAGGGTGACCACCTGGCCGTGATGGGCGGTGGGCATGTCACCGTCGTCAACACGGCGGCGGTCAGCGACGTGCTGGCGGCCCAGGGCGCGGCGCTGGGCGAGAACACCGCCGTCCAGGTGACGGACGTGACCCGGGCCGTGACCGGGACCCGCGTGGGCTTCGACGTCAACGGCGACGGGCAGGAGGACGTGTTCATCCTGCTGGGCGGGGCCACGGCGTCGACCTTCAAGGTCGGCCTGACGATCGCCAACGACCATGTCGAGACGTCGGTGCCCCTGGTCGGCCAGGCCTCGACCACGGACATCACCACCCATGTGGGCGACCCGCCGGCGGCGCATTAGGTCGTCGGAGGAGGGGCGTCAGCCCCGCACGAGCTCCCGCATCGCCTTGTCCAGGCCCTCAAGGGTCAGCGGATACATGCGGTCCGACAGGATTTGCTTCATCACCCCGATCGACTGGGTGTAGTCCCAGTGCCGCTCGGGCGTGGGGTTCAGCCAGACGCAGCTCTGGTAGATGTCGGTGACCCGCTGCATCCACACCGCGCCGGGCTCCTCGTTCCAGTGCTCGACGCTGCCGCCCGGATAGGTGATCTCGTAGGGGCTCATGGTCGCGTCGCCGACGAAGATCACCTTGTAGCCGGCCGGGAACTTGTGGAGCACGTCGAAGGTCGGAATCTTCTCGGTGTGGCGGCGCTTGTTGTCCTTCCAGACGGTCTCATAGAGGCAGTTGTGGAAGTAGTAGAACTCCAGGTTCTTGAACTCGGTCTTGGCCGCGCTGAACAGCTCCTCGCAGAGCTTGATGTGGCCGTCCATGGAGCCGCCGATGTCGAAGAAGATCAGCACCTTGATGGCGTTGCGGCGCTCGGGGCGCAGCTGGATGTCCAGATAGCCCTTCTCGGCCGTGCCCTTGATCGTGCCGGGCAGATCGAGTTCGTCGGCCGCGCCGGTGCGGGCGAACTTGCGCAGGCGGCGCAGGGCCACCTTGATGTTGCGGGTGCCCAGTTCGACGCTGTCGTCGAGATTCTTGTACTCGCGCTTGTCCCAGACCTTCACCGCGCGGCCGTGACGGCTCTTGTCCTGGCCGATGCGCACGCCTTCGGGGTTGTAGCCGTTGTTGCCGAACGGCGACGTGCCGCCCGAGCCGATCATCTTGTTCCCGCCCTCGTGCCGCTTCTTCTGCTCGCGAAGCCGCTCCTGCAGGGTCTCCATCAGCTTCTCGAAGCCGCCCAGGGCCTCGATCTGGGCCTTTTCCTCGTCCGTCAGGAACCGCTCGGTCAGGGCCTTCAGCCACTCCTCCGGGATGTCGGCGGCCAGACCCTCGTTGACCGTCTCCAGGCCCTTGAAGACGTGGCCGAACACGCGGTCGAACTTGTCGAGGTTCTTCTCGTCCTTCACCAGACTGGCGCGCGACAGGAAGTAGAAGTCCTCGACCGAGCGGTCGATGACGTCCTTGTCGAGGGCTTCCATCAGCAGCAGGTACTCGCGCAAGCTGACCGGCACCTTGGCCTGGCGGAGCTCGGAGAAGAAGCGAAGGAACATCGGCGCGGCTTTCGAACGGATGTTCGGATTGTGGAGGGTTCTGAAAGCGGACGCAATCACCCCCGGCGCAGGATGAACTCCAGGTCCCGCGTTTCGCCGACCGGGAAGTGATACTCGCCGACCTTCTCGAACCCGAGGCGACCATACAGCCGCTGGGCGCCGAAATTCTCGGACCAGACGCCGATCCACAAGGGACGCGGGCCGTCCTTCTCCAGCCATTCGAGCGCGGCGTTCAGCAGGCGCGAGCCGCGGCCGCCGCCCTGGTGGCTCTTCAGCACATAGATCCGCTTCAGTTCGCCATGCTCGGGCCGGACGTCGTCGTGCGGCAGGTCGCAAGGGCCCGCCAGGGCGTAGCCGATGGCCTCGCCGTCCTCGTCCTCGAGGATCCAGGTCGCCTTGTCCGGGTGGGCGAGGTCGTTGCGCGTCCGCTCCAGGCCATAGGCATAGGCCAGGAAGATCTCCAGGTCCTCGGGCGGATAGAGGTGGGCGAAGGTTTCCGTAAAGGTCCGGGCGCCCAGGCTGGACACGGTGTCGGCGTCTTCGATCGTGGCGCGACGGATGGTCGGAGCAGCGTTCACGGTTTACAGTTCTCCCATGGCTGTCGCGCTGTACACCCATTTGGACATGCTCGACCACCGGCCCGGGGATGGCCATGTGGAGAGCCCCGAGCGCCTGCGGGCCGTGGTCGACGCGCTGAACGATGATCCGAACCTGGAGCTGGAGCCGTTCGACGCGCCGATGGTCGACGTCGAGGACCTGCTGCGGGTGCATCCCCCGGCCTTTGTCGACGCCGTCTTCGCCGCCGCGCCCAGCAGCGGGCGACGGTCGCTGGATCCCGACACCGTGATGTCGACCGGCAGTCTGACGGCGGCTCGACGCGCCGCCGGAGCCTGCGCCGCCGCCGTGCGGGCCGTTGCGGCCGGCGAGACTGAGCGGTCGTTCTGCGCCATACGTCCGCCGGGGCATCACGCCGAACCCGAGACGGCCATGGGCTTCTGCATGTTCTCGAACGTCGCGGTGGCGGCCCGCGCGGCCCAGGCCGCTGGCCTGAAACGGGTGGCGATCGTCGACTTCGACGTCCACCATGGCAACGGCACCCAGGCGGCGTTCGAGAACGATCCCAGCGTGCTCTTCGCCTCGATCCACCAGTCGCCGCTGTATCCCGGCACCGGCGATCCGTCCGAGACGGGCGTCGGCAACATCGTCAACGCCACCGTCGCCCCACACGCGCCGCGCGAGACGTGGCGGGCGCGATTCGAGGGGCTGGTGGAGCGCGTCGACGCTTTCGCGCCCGAGCTGATCCTCGTCTCGGCCGGCTTCGACGCTCACGTTCGCGATCCTCTGTCGGCGCAAAGCCTGGAGGAGGACGACTTCGCCTGGGCGACCCGAGCAATCGTGTCGGTGGCGAAGGCGCGCGCCAAGGGCCGGGTTGTGTCCTCGCTCGAGGGCGGCTACGACCTCCAGGCGCTGGGGCGGTCCGCCGCCGCGCATGTCCGCGCTCTTCAGGAGGGATGAGAGGACGGAACGGCTTCTCCGCCGACCGACGTCTCCAAAGCATGGCCGACGTGACGACCGCCGACCAACCGTCCTCGCCCGCGACACCGGGCGTCATCACCCTGGCCCGCCACGGCGAACCGGCACTGTCGCGCAAGGTCCGCCTCAACGCGCCGGAGTATGGCGACTGGTGGGCCCGTTACGAGGTGGGCGGCCTGAAGGCGGGGCAGACCCCGCCGGTCGGGCTGATCCAGATCGCCCGCGAGGCCGACGTGGTCATCGCCTCGACCCGCCGCCGCTCGATCGAGACGGCCCAGGCGGTGGTCCAGGGGCGGGCCTTCGCCACCGACCCGACCTTCATCGAGGCCCCGTTGCCGCCGCCGCCCTGGCCGCTATGGCTGAAGATGTCGCCCAAGCGCCTGGGCTTCTTCGCCCGCTTCTGGTGGTGGTTCTTCAACAATCACGGCGGCCAGGAGACCCGGGCCGAGGCCGAGGTCCGGGCGGGCAAGGCCGCCGACCTGCTGATCGAGCTGTCCGACCAGGGCCAGGACGTATTGGTCGTCGCCCACGGCTTCTTCAACTGGATGATCGCCGATGCGCTGAAGGCGCGGGGGCTGACGAAACTGGTCGACGAGGGCCACGCCTATTGGAGCGTCAAGCGCTTCCGCCGCGCCTGATCTCAAAAGGGACTTCCCTTAACCACGCCCAGGCTCTAGGCCGTTGCTCGCATCGGCCTGGGACACTAGGCTGACGCCTGTTCACCTGAGAGTTGAAATGACCGACGCCGCAGCCCCCGCCGCCGACATCTCCGCCCTGAGCTTCGAGGAAGCCCTGGCGCAGCTGGAGCGGATCGTGGCCGAGCTGGAGTCGGGCCAGGCGCCGCTGGAACGTTCGATCGACATCTACGAGCGCGGCGCGGCGCTCAAGGCCCACTGCGAGAAGAAGCTGGAGGCCGCGCGCCTGAAGGTCGAGAAGATCGTCCTGGGGCAGGGCGGGGCCGTTTCGGCCGAAGCGGCCGAGTTCAACTGATGCCCGCCGCGCGTCCGGAGAGCGACCTCGCCAGGCGGATCGTCCAGGCCGCGGATATCGTCACCGTGGCGCTGGACGAGCTGCTGCCGCGCGCCGACGGTCCCGAAAGCCGCCTGACCGAAGCCATGCGCTATGCGGCACTGGGCCCCGGCAAGCGCCTGCGCCCGTTCTTCGCGCTCGAGACCGGCAAGATGTTCGACCTGCCCGAACGGCCGGTGCTGCGCGCGGCCTGCGCGCTGGAATGCATCCACGCCTACAGCCTGGTGCATGACGACCTGCCGGCCATGGACGACGATGATATCCGCCGCGGTCGCAAGACCGTGCACAAGCAGTATGACGAAGCCACGGCCATTCTCGCGGGCGACGCCCTGCAGACGGCGGCTTTCGAGATCATGGCCCACCCGGACACCCATGACGACGGGCATGTGCGCGCCGAGCTGGTGCGCAAGCTGGCCATCGCCTCCGGCGCCAAGGGCATGGCCGGCGGCCAGATGATCGACATTCTCGGGGTCCGCGACGACCTGGGCGCGGTGGCGCGCATGCAGCGCCTGAAGACCGGCGCTCTGATCGCCTTCGCCTTCGAGATTCCGCTGATCATCGGCCGGGCCAAGGAGGCCGAACGCGCCTCCCTGATGGCCTTCGCCCAGGACCTGGGCCTGGCCTACCAGATCGTCGACGACATCCTGGACGCCGAGGGCGACGAAAAGACCCTGGGCAAGGCCGCCGGCGGCAAGGACGCCGCCAAGGGCAAGGCCAACTACGTCACCCTGCTGGGGCTGGATGCGGCGAAGGAGCGCGTGACCCTTCTCGCCGAACAGACCCGCTCCCATCTAGAGATCTTTGGCGAACGCGCCGAACATCTGCGCGACAGCGTTGATTTCGTGCTGGACCGCCGCAATTGACCGCGCTTTCTTCCGACATGTCCAAAACCCCACTGCTCGACACCATCGCTTCGCCGGCCGACACCCGCGAGCTCTCCATCGCCGATCTGAAGCAGCTGGCGGCGGAAGTACGGGCCGAAACCATCGACGCGGTGTCGGTGACGGGCGGCCACCTGGGCGCGGGCCTGGGCGTGGTCGAGCTGACCGTGGCCCTGCACCACGTGTTCGAGACACCCAAGGACATCCTGATCTGGGACGTCGGCCACCAGGCCTATCCGCACAAGATCCTGACCGGTCGCCGCGACCGCATCCGCACCCTGCGCCAGGGCGGCGGCCTGTCGGGCTTCACCAAGCGGGCCGAAAGCGCGTACGACCCGTTCGGCGCGGCCCACGCGGCCACCTCGATCTCGGCGGCCCTGGGCTTTTGCGCCGCGCGCGACGCCCGAGTGGCCAATGGGGGTGAAGACAACAGCGTCATCGCCGTGATCGGCGACGGTTCGCTGGGCGCGGGCATGGCTTATGAGGCGATGAACGCGGCGACGGACACCACCAAGCGCCTGATCGTCATCCTCAACGACAACGACATGTCGATCGCCCCGCCGGTGGGCGGCATGAGCGCCTACCTGGCCAATCTGGTCTCGGGCGGCGCCTACCGCTCGGTGCGCAAGCTGGGCAAGACCGTTGTCGAGAAGCTGCCGACCCCGATGCGCGAGGCCGCCCGCAAGGCGGAAGAATATGCCCGGGGCATGGTCACTGGCGGCACCTTCTTCGAGGAGCTCGGCTTCCACTATGTCGGCCCGATCGACGGCCACGACATGGACGCCCTGGTCAGCGTGCTCAAGAACGCCAAGGCCTTCGGCGACAAGCCCGTGCTGGTCCACTGCGTCACTCAGAAGGGCAAGGGTTACGCCCCGGCCGAGGGCGCGGCCGACAAGCTGCACGCCGTGGCCAAGTTCGACGTGGTCACCGGCCAGCAGCAGAAGGCGGCCGCCGGTCCGCCCAGCTACACCAAGGTCTTCGCCCAGGAGCTGATCAAGCAGGCGCAGAAGGACGACAAGATCGTCGCCATCACCGCCGCCATGCCCTCGGGCACGGGTCTCGACCTGTTCCAGAAGGCTTTCCCGACGCGCACCTTCGACGTCGGCATCGCCGAACAGCATGCGGTGACCTTCGCCGCCGGCCTGGCCGCCGACGGCATGAAGCCGTTCACGGCGATCTATTCGACCTTCCTGCAGCGCGGCTACGATCAGGTGGTGCATGACGTGGCCATCCAGGGCCTGCCGGTGCGCTTCGCCATGGACCGCGCCGGCCTGGTCGGCGCCGACGGCCCCACCCACGCCGGCAGCTTCGACATCGGCTTCATGGGCGCTCTGCCCGGCATGGTGCTGATGGCCGCCGCCGACGAAGTCGAACTGGCCCGCATGGTCGCCACCGCCGCCGAGATCGACGACCGTCCCTCGGCGTTCCGCTATCCGCGCGGCGAGGGCCTGGGCCTGCAGATGCCGACCCAGATCGACCCGCTGGAGATCGGCAAGGGCCGTATCGTCCGCGAGGGGACCAGCGTCGCCATCGTCTCGTTCGGCACGCGCCTGGCCGAAAGCCTGAAAGCCGCCGACCTGCTGGCCGCGCGCGGCCTGTCGGCCACCGTCTGCGACGCCCGCTTCGCCAAGCCGCTGGATCTTGATCTGCTGCTGCGCCTGGCGCGCGAGCACGAGGCGATCGTCACGGTGGAAGAAGGCTCGATGGGCGGTTTCGGCGCCTTCGTGCTGCAGGCGCTGGCCGAGCACGGCGCCTTCGACCGCGGTCTCAAGATCCGCACCCTTTGCCTGCCTGACGTCTTCCAGGACCAGGACAAGCCCGACGCCATGTACGCCCAGGCCGGCCTCGACGCCGAGGGCATCCTCCGCGGCGCGCTGAATGCGCTTGGCATGGACAATGTCAGCGCGGCGGGCGCGGGGCGGCGGGCTTAGACGCCGCAGGCCTTGAAGAAAGCGCGGACGTGACCCCGGTCGGCGGAATCTGCCGCCAGGCTGTGACGCTCGCCCTTCGTCAGCAGCGCCAGGTCGCCCGACGTCCTGAAACCATTCAGCGCCGGGGCGCTGGCCTTGCCACGCGCTTCCAGCAGCTGGCCGCCGTCCATGGCGTCATCGACCTTGGCGGCGGCGAAGCGGCTCTCGGCGCGGCCTGAGGCCAGGACGATCTCGCCGCCCGACAGGCCCACGGCCGAGACGTCGACCCGGTCCTGGCCCGGGCTGCAGCTGAGCATCAGCACGACGTCGTCGCTGTCGGGGCGTCCATAGGCGAGGCGAGGGGCCTCGGCGGCGCTTTCCAGATAAGCCCAGTGATAGCCGCCTTGCGCGACCTTCTCATGCGCGCAGCCGGCGAGACCGGCGGCCAGCAGGCCGAGAGCGATAGCAGGAGCGATGCGGGACGCCATGAGCTGTCCTCCTCGCCTGATCAACGCCGTCCGGACCTGAATGGCTCCTGAAACTAGATCGGGCGCGGAAGCCTTGCGGCCGCCGCGCCCGTCGGTCTTGTCGTTTCCGGCCTTGGCTTAGAAAGGCGAGAACTTCTCGACCAGCGACTGGCCGGCCGGGGTCTTCTGCACGCGGCTGATGTCGCCGCGGCCGCCGTAGCTGATGCGGGCCTCGGCGATCTGGGTGTGCTTGATGGTGTTGGCCGAGGAGATGTCCTCCGGACGCACGATGCCGGCCACGGTCAGCTGGCGCAGCTCGGCGTTGGTGCGGACTTCCTGAGTGCCCTGGATGACCATGTTCCCGTTCGGCAGGACCTGGCTGACCACGGCGGCGATCGTCAGGCTGATCTTTTCCGAGCGCTGGACGCTGCCGGCGCCGGCGTTGGTGGTGGCCGAGTTGGTGTTCAGGGCGTTGGCGGGATCGAAGCCGCCCGGCAGCACCTTGCCCAGGCTCGATTCCAGGCCCAGCAGGTTGGGGATGCCGGCCTTCATGTTCGAGGTGCGCGAGGAAGCGGTCTGGTTCTTGGTGCTGGCGCTGTCGTCGATGTCGATCATCACGGTCAGGATGTCGCCGACGCGGCTGGCGCGCTGGTCGTTGAAGAAGGCGCGGGCGCCAACGCGCCACAGCGAATTGGCTGAGGCGGACTGCGGGGCCGGCTCGCGGGCCGAGACGTATTGCTGCTGCATCGGGGCCAGTTCGGCGGGATAGCCGACCGGGGCCAGCTGCGGGCCCTTCACGGCCTCGGTGACGGTGGAGCAGGCGGCCAGCGGGGCGAGCAGGACGGCGGCGGCGATGATGGCGGGGCGACGCATGGGCGTGAGAACCTTTTAGCGAGCGGCGAAACGGACGGGTTGCGAACGGGCTTGCAAGCTCTGGGCCTGCGGACCGACGGCGGCGGCGCCAGGACCCGTCGCGACGGCCTGGATGATCTTCTTCGACAGGGTGTTCTGGACGGCGAAGACCTCGCCCGTGGCGGCGTTGGCCATGGCCTTGCCTTGAAGCGAAAGGGAAATTCCGCCGTCGTCGTAGGTGACGGTGACCAGATCGTTGGCCTTGATGACCTGGGCGGCGCCCACGTCGCGGGCCTGGACTGCGGCGCCTTCACGCAGGGGGCGCTTGGCCGCCAGGCCGATGACGGCGTCGGCGTCGCGGGGGGCGTCGGCCGGAGCGCCGGCCATCTTCACCCACACCAGGTCCTGGGGCTGGACGATTTCGCCGGCCGCCAGGCTGCGGGCATAGGCAAGAACTTCCACATTGCCGCGCGCGGCGCTCGCGCGAGCGCCGTTGGCCGAGACGCCGCCGTTGTCGACGCCTTCGCGGACGATGACGCGGCGGATGCCGTTGCTGTTAGTCCAGTCGTAGCCGGCGCGGCGGGCCGAGACCTGCACCTGGCCGGCGTCGAGCACCGCGGTCGGGCCCATGCGGGCGGCGACGACCATGTTGGCGGCCGGGCCGCTGACGCCGTCGAACAGGTCGCCCAGCGTGATGCGGCCGTCGGCGTCGGTGGTGTCCATGCGCAGGGTCACCGGCGTCCCGGCGAAGGCCGGGGCGGCGATCACGGTGATGACCAGGGTGGCGGTGGCGGCGAGCAAGAAGGTCTTCATGAGCTTACGACCGCAGTTGCGAGGTGGTTTGCAGCATCTGATCGGCCGTCGTGATGACCTTCGAGTTCATCTCGTAGGCGCGCTGGGCGGTGATCAGGGCGGTGATTTCCGAGACGGCGTCGACGTTCGACGCTTCGGTGTAGTGTTGCAGCAGCATGCCGAAGCCCGGCTGGCCCGGCGCGGCGAGGTTGGCCGCGCCCGAGGCCGCGGTTTCCAGGAACAGGTTGTCGCCGATGGCCTCGAGGCCGCCTTCGTTCATGAAGTTGGCGAGCTGCAGCTGGCCGATCGTCTGCGGGTCGGTCTGGCCGTCCAGCTTGACCTGCACAAGGCCGGTCTTGCCGATGATGATGTCGGTGGCGTTCTGCGGGACCGTGATGCCCGGCTGAACGATGTAGCCGTCCTCGGTGACCACCTGGCCCTGGTCGTTGGTCGAGAAGTTGCCGGCGCGGGTATAGGCCGTCTCGCCCGAGGGCAGCAGGATCGGGATATAGCCCTTGCCCTGGATGGCGACGTCCAGCGGGTTGTCGGTCTGGGTCGGGGTGCCTTGCTCGGTGATGCGGTAGACCGAGCCGGCCTTCACGCCGCCGCCGACCTGGACGCCGGTCGGGACGACATTGCCGTCGCTGGACGACTGCGAGCCGGCGCGCTCGATCGTCTGGTACAGCAGGTCCTGGAACTCGGCCCGTTGGCGCTTGAAGCCAACGGTGTTCATGTTGGCGATGTTGTTCGAGATGACTTCGACGTTCAGCTGCTGAGCAGCCATGCCCGAAGCGGCGGTGCGGAGAGCTTGCATCGGCTAGCGTCCCTTAATTGACTTTGCCCAGCCGATCGACGGCGGTGCGGGAGAGTTCGGCGGTGTTGTCCATCATCTTGGCCACGCTCTCGTAGGCGCGCTGGATCTCGATCAGCTTGGTGATCTCGATGACCGGCTGGACGTTGGAGGATTCCAGCATGCCCTGGTGGATCTGAGCGTCCGTCGCGGGCTGCGGGGTGGTGTTGGCGGTGTTGCGGAACAGGTTGTCGCCGTCCTTGGCGAAGCTGGCCAGGTCGTCGGGTCGCACCAGGCCGATCTTGCCGACCCGCACGGCGCCCTGGCTGACGATACCGTCCTTGCCGACGGTGACCGGGCCCAGCTGCGGGTCGATCGTGATCTGGCCGCCGCCTTCGTCCATGACGGGATAGCCGGCCTGGGTGACCAACTGGCCTTCCGGATTGGTGGTGAAGCGGCCGTCGCGGGTGTAGCGCTCGCCCGAAGCGGTCTGAACCTTGAAGAAGCCCTTACCATCGATGGCCAGGTCGAAGTCGCCGCCCGTCTTGGTCATCGCGCCTTGCGTGAAGTCGCGGGCCACACCGGTGTCCATGACGAACTTCACCGGCGAGGCGCCGTCCAGGGTCTTGGCCGGTTTGGCCTGCTCGGTCCGGACCATCAGGTCCTCGACCTTGAAGCCCGTGGTGTTGGCGTTGGCGATGTTGTTGGCCACGATGTCCAGCTCGCGGCGAAGCGTCATCTGGCGCGAGAGGCCGACGTAAAGCGCGTTGTCCATGGCGAGTTAACTCGGGCGGCTGGCGCGACAAATGCGCCGCATCCCTGGAAGCAACCTTCGTGCCAGCCTCAAAATGCGTTATAAATCAACGAATAGGAAGGTTAACGCGGGGGTGTGTGGAGGAGTCTGCCGGGCAGATTCAGCCTGCGACCAAATGGCCGCCAAAACACATCGTTAACCATGTCCCCCGCATGTGTACGGGCATAGATTCCAAGGAACCGCGCGCGTGGCCAAGAAACCGGAAAAGGAAGCTCCCGCTCCCGAAGGGGAAGAGGGCGCCGAGGGCGAAGTCCCGGCGAAGAAGAAGCCGCCTATCCTGATCATCGCGATCGCCGCGGGCGTCCTCGTCCTGGGCGGCGGCGGAGCCGCGGCGTTTTTCCTGATGAAGCCGAAGCCGGAGGCCGAGGCCGGCGCCGAGCACGGCAAGGAAAAGAAGGAAAAGAAGAAGGAAAAGAAGGAAGAGGGCGGTCACGGCGAGAAGAAGGAAGGCGAAGGCGGCGCGGCCGCGGGCGGTCCCGCGCCCGTGATCAAGGAAGGTCCCGACGGGATCTATTTCTACACCCTTCCCGATATCGTCGTGAACATGCAGACGGCCGACGGCAAGTCGACCTTCCTGAAGCTGAAGCTGACCTTCGAGCTGCCGGACGAGGAAACGGGCGAGGCCCTGACCGAGAATCTGCCCAGGCTGCAGAGCATGTTCCAGACGTTCCTGCGCGAGCTGCGCCCTGAGGACTTGAACGGCAGCCAGGGCACCTTCCAGCTGCAGGCCGAGCTGATGCGCCGGGTGAACCTGGTCGCCGCGCCGGCCAAGGTGAACGCGGTCCTCATCGAGGAGATGCTGATCAACTAGGCCTTCGGGCGGGTTGGGCGAACGATCATGGCGGACGAACTCGACGATCAGGCGGCGATGGCCCAGTGGGCCTCGCAAAATCCCCCCGGGGCCTTCGACGGCGCCGGCGAGGGGACCAATGAATTCGGCGACTTTTCCGGCGGCATGGGCGGCTGGGACGACGGCGGCGGCGAAGGCGGTTCCGAGCGCATCCTGAACCAGGACGAGATCGACAGCCTGCTGGGCTTTGATCTCTCCGGCGACGGCGGCGAGGACCGCACGGGCATCCGCGCCATCATCAACTCGGCGCTGGTCAGCTACGAGCGCCTGCCGATGCTGGAAATCGTCTTCGACCGCCTGGTGCGGTTGATGACGACGTCCCTGCGCAACTTCACCTCCGACAACGTCGAGGTCAGCCTCGACAACATCAGCTCGATCCGCTTCGGCGACTATCTCAACTCGATCCCGCTGCCGGCCATCCTGGCGGTGTTCCGGGCCGAAGAGCTGGACAACTACGGCCTGCTGACGGTCGACTCCAACCTGATCTACTCGATCGTCGACGTGCTGCTGGGCGGCCGGCGCGGCACGGCCGCCATGCGGATCGAGGGCCGTCCCTACACCACGATCGAGCGTGTGCTGGTGCAGCGGATGATCGAGGTGGTGCTGCACGACCTGAAGAGCGCCTTCGAGCCGCTGCATCCGGTCAGCTTCTCACTGGACCGTCTGGAGACCAATCCGCGCTTCGCCGCCATCGCCCGGCCGGCCAACGCGGCCATCCTGGTCAAGCTGCGCATCGACATGGAAGACCGCGGCGGCCGCATCGAGCTCTTGCTGCCCTACGCCACGCTGGAACCCATCCGGAAGATGCTGCTGCAGCAGTTCATGGGTGAGAAGTTCGGCCGCGACAACATCTGGGAAGGTCACTTGGCCACCGAGCTGTGGACCACCCAGATGGAAGTCCGCGCGGTCCTGGACGAGCAGCAGGTGCCGCTGTCGCGCGTGCTGAACATGCAGGTCGGCGACACCCTGATGCTGAACGCCACGCCCGACAGCCTGGTCGAGCTGCGCGCCGGGGCCATCCCGCTGACGCGCGGCCGCATGGGCCGCCGCAACCATTCGATCGCCGTGCGCGCCGAGGCGCCGCTGACGCCCGCCGCCAAGAAGGCCGTGCAGAAGCTGAAATGAGCCTGATCGCCTTCGCCATGAATGGGTTCCTCGCGGTGCTGCTGATCGCGGCGCTGGTCTTCGGCTGGCGCCTGGAGCGCCGCCTGAAGGCTCTGCGCGACAGCCATGAGGGCTTCGCCAAGGCGGTGGCGGAACTGGACCAGGCCGCGGCCCGCGCCGAGCAGGGCCTTGCCGACCTGCGCGCCGCCACCGACGAGGCCGCCGAGACCCTGGCGGTGCGCATCGAGCGCGCCCAGGCCCTGGCGGCGCAGCTGGAGGAACGGACCAGCCGTCCGCCGCCGGCTCCCATGCAAGCTCGCCCGGAACGGGCTGAGCGTCCCATCGAGCGTGAAGAACGGCTGGCGCGTCCCTCGCCGGTGCGTCGCGAGCCGGAAGTTGCGCCCCCCCTGGCGCCTCAGCCGGAGCGTCGGCTGAAGGCCGAGGATTTCGAGCGTCTGCTGGACCGGGAAGACCGTCTTCCGCCCCTCGCTCGCCCGGCCCCGGGAGCGCCTGGCGCCGCCCATGAAACCCCGCGTTCACGGGCGCGGATCGATGATGACCTCTTCGACGGGCCGGGCGACAGCTCGCGTCCTGGAAGCAACCCTCGAGTTCCCCGCCGATGAAGAACGTTCCGCGCATCCTCCCCCTGGTCGGCGTCGCCGTCGGCGGCGTGCTGGCGATCAACGCCATGGCCGGCGCCAAGTCGATGCCCGACCTGCTGAGCGGGGCCAAGGCTTTCGCCGAGAGCGTCGCCAAGCCCGACGCCAAGGGCAAGGACGGTGAACAGGCGGCTTCCGCGGAAGCCGCGGGCCAGCCGGCCGCCGCCAACGCCCCGCCGCCGCGCGTCTGCGCGCCCTCGGCCGACGCCCTGGCCAAGGAAGCCGGTCTCTCGCCCGCCGAACTGCGGGTGCTGCAGAGCCTGGGCGCGCGTCGCGGCCAGCTGGACCAGCGCGAGCAGGACATCGACGTCCAGCTGCAGCTGCTGGCCGCCGCCGAGGCCAAGCTGGACGCCAAGATGAAGGCCCTGACCGGCCTGAAGGGCGACATCTCGGGCCTGCTGGGCCAGGTCGACGCCCAGAAGCAGGCCGAGGTCGATCGCCTGGTCACCGTCTATCAAGGCATGAAGCCCAAGGACGCGGCCGCCCGCATGACCCTGCTGTCGGACGACGTCCGCCTGCCGATCGCCGCCAAGATGAAGGAACGGGCTCTGTCGCAGATCCTGGCCAACATGGCCCCGGGCGAAGCCAAGATCCTGACCGAGCGCCTGGCCTCGCGCCTGGCCAATCCGGCCGTGGACAAGGGCAAGGCTGCGATCGCCGACAACGCCGCCGCTCCTCCGACCGCCGCCGCGCCGAGCCAGCAGGCCGACGCCGGCCTGGCCGGCAGCGCGCCGGCCGCCGCGCCGAAGGGCAAGGCCGCCCCCAAGAAGGCTGGTTAAGGGAGGCCCATGACCCTTCGCCAGCTCCTGCGCTCCAGCGTCGCCGCCGCGTGCATCGCGGGGACGCTGGCGCCGTCCACGTACGCCGCGCCGCCCCCGGTCGCGGCGCGCGGCGCTTTGGACGTGCGGGTCGCGCAGGCCGCTGATTTCTCGCGGGTCGAATTCCACTGGTCCGGCGGGGCGCGGATGGTCTCGCACCGCGAAGGCCAGACCCTGGTGCTGCGGTTCAGCCGCGACGCCAATCCAGATCTCTCGACCCTGAAGATCGCGCCGCCGCGCTGGATCAAGTCCTCCGAGGCCCGCCACGTCAACGGCGTGCTCGAGATCGTCCTGAACCTGACCGACGACGCCGACGCGCGCCTGGGCAACGCCGATGGCGTCGACTTCGTCAACATCTTCGCCCGCCCGGGCGCGCCGCCGGCCAGCCCGGCCGCCGCCGCCCCGCCCGTCGGCCGCCCCAACCCGATGCCCGCGGGCGGCGTGGTCAAGGTCGAGTTCGAACGCCAGGACCAGCAGGTTACGCTCGCCTTCAACTGGGCCGCCCCGGCCGGCGCCGCGGTGTTCCGGCGCGGCGAGGCGGTGTGGATCGTGTTCGACACGCCCGCGCGCCTCGACATCGGCAAGCTGCCGTCGTCCAGTATCCGCTATTCCAAGATCCAGGCCTTCAAGGGGGCGGACTACGCCGCGCTGCGCATCGTCACCCAGACGGGCACGCCGTACGTGGCCGAAGGGCAGGGCGGTCTGTGGAAGATCAGCCTGGGGCCCGGCTCGCAGGAGAGTCCCGACGTCATCAAGGTGGCGCGCGACGAAAGCGTCCAACCGGCCACCCTATCGGCCGCCGTCTCGGGCGTGACCAAGGCGGTGTGGGTCGACGACCCCGCCGTCGGCGACAAGATGATCGTGGCTCCGGCCCTGGCCCCGTCCAAGGGCCTGCCGTCGCGCCGCGACTATGTCGAGATGGCGCTGCTGCAGTCCGTGCAGGGCCTGGCGATCGAGACCTACGCCAGCGATCTGCTGGTCCAGGCCGACGGCGACCTGCTGCGCATCGGCCGGCCCAAGGGCCTGGTTCTGTCGCCCGTCTCGGCCTCGACCCCGCCGGAGGAGGCCTCCGCCGGCGCGCCTCAGCCGATGTCGATGCCGGCCCTGATCGACCTGGACAACTGGCCCAAGACGGGGTCGGGCGGCTTCCTGGCCCGCTACAACGCCCTGCAGAACGCCATTCCCGCTGCGCCGGAAGGCGACGGCAAGGACAGCGACACTGGCGCGCGCATGGCCCTGGCGCGCTTCCTGGTCGGCTCGCAGATGTCGTTCGAGGCCATCGGCGTGCTCAACGCCGCCGGCCGCAAGCATCAGACCCTGCTGGGCGACGCCGAGTTCCGCGGCCTGCGCGGCGTGGCCAAGGTGCTGGCCGGCCGCCTGACCGAGGCCGACGCCGACTTCTCCTCGCCGGTGCTCAGCGACGACCCGTCCAGCGCCCTGTGGCGCGGCTACATCTCGGCCAAGCAGGGCCAGTGGGCCGACGCCCGCGCCAAGTTCGTCGGCGGCGGCCGCGCGCTCGACCTGTTCCCGCCGCTGTGGCGGGCCCGTTTCCTCCATGCCCAGGCCCAGGCCGCGCTCGGCGTCGGCGACTTGACCGGCGCCATGCAGTTGGTGATCAAGGCCCTGGCCCAGCCCAAGATCCCGGTCGAGGACCAGCTGGACATTCGCCTGACCCAGGCCCGGATCTTCGAGGCCAAGGGCGAGAAGGTCCGCGCCCGCCGCATGTTCGAGGCGATCGCCCGCGCCCCTATGGACCGGATCGCCACGCCGGCCCTGCTGCACGCCACCCAGCTGGGCTACGCCAAGGGACAGATCGGCGCCGCCAAGGCCGCCCAGACCCTGAACCAGCTGCGCTATCGCTGGCGCGGCGACGGCGTCGAGCTGGAGGTCATCCGGGCGCTGGGCAAGCTCTATATCGATCAGGGCCGCTATCGCGAGGCGCTGGAAGTGCTGCGCTCGGCCGGCCGGCAGCTGCCGGACCGCCCCGAGGCGGTGGCGCTGCAGAACGACCTGTCCAACACCTTCCGCCAGCTGTTCCTGCAAGGCCTGGCCGACGGCATGCAGCCGATTCAGGCGGTAGGTCTGTTCTACGACTTCCAGGACCTGACCCCGATCGGCGCCGACGGCGACCAGATGGTCCGCAACCTGGTGCGCCGCCTGGTCGACGTCGACCTGCTGGACGACGCGGCCAAGCTCTTGAAGTACCAGGTCGACAACCGCCTGAATGGCGTGCCCAAGGCCCAGGTCGCCACCGACCTGGCCTGGATCTATCTGATGAACAAGAAGCCGGAGGATGCTCTGGCCGCGATCAACGACACGCGCACGACCATCCTGCCGCCGGCCCTGAACGCCGAGCGCCGCCTGGCCACGGCTCGCGCCCTGATGAGCCTGGGCCGCTATGACGACGCCCAGGAGCTGATCGAGAAGGATAACAGCCGCGACGGCCAGGAGATCCGCGCCGAGATCGCCTGGAAGCAGCACACCTGGCCGACGGCTGGGGCGCTGTACGAGCGCGCGCTGGGCGACCGCTTCAAGACGCCGGGCGCGCTCAGCACGGGCGACGAGGCGCGCCTGCTGCGCTCGGCCGTGGCCTATAGCCTGGCCGACGACGACAAGTCGCTGGCCCGGCTGCGCCAGCGCTGGTCCGGTTTCATCGACACGGCCGGCAATCCCGATGGCCTTCGCGTGGCCCTGCAGGGGCTGAGCGTCGAATCGCTGTCGGCCTCGGACTTCAGCCGCGTCACCGCCGACAACGAAGCCTTCAACGGCTGGATCGGACGGATGAAGGACAGGTTCCGCACCGGCCAGCCGGCCGGTTCGCCCGCTCGCGCAGGGAAGTAGGGCAGAGGTTACCCTTCTGGAGTGAATTGGCCGAACTTCGAGGCATGACCGGTCTCGAAGCGCTGCCGCTTCGCCGAAAAATACCCGCCGAAACCCAATTGGTCTTATGGCGGGCTCCAGACGTTTAGCCTAGTTAGGGCGCGTCCTCCGTCCCACATGACGGGAGGAACCGGGAGCCGCTTGCCTTTCTGCCGCAGGCATGTCATGACAACGTTGTCATAGGGTGGACGACATTGGTGAAGAAAAAAGACGACGGCGAAAACGGCCGCGAGGTCCTGGTGCTGCTTGGCGGCGCGGGGGACCTGGCCCTGCGAATGCTGCTGCCTTCGCTGTACTTCCTTGAGCTTGACCGTCTGCTGCCGCACGACCTGCGGATCATCGGCGTCGCCCGCGCGGATCACGACGCCGCCAGCTATCGCGCCCTGGTCCGCGAACAGCTGGGCAAGCGAGCGACGGTGGAGGAGGCGGCCTGGAACCGCCTGGCCGCCCGTCTCGACTACGTGCCCGCCAACATCACCAGCGAGGACGACACCAAGAAACTGGCCGAGCGCATCGGCGAGCACGGCTCGCTGGTCATCTTCTTCTCGCTGTCGCCCAGCCTGTACGGCCCGGCCTGCCAAGCGCTGCAGGCGGCCGGCCTGACCGGTCCCAAGTCCCGCCTGATCCTGGAAAAGCCGCTGGGCCGCGACCTGGAGAGCTCCAAGGTCACCAACGCCGCCGTCGCCGCCGTGGTCGATGAAAGCCAAGTGTTCCGCATCGACCACTATCTGGGCAAGGAAACCGTCCAGAACCTGACGGCCCTGCGCTTCGCCAACGTGCTGTTCGAGCCCCTGTGGGACCGCAATACGATCGACCACGTTCAGATCACCATCGCCGAGACCGAGAAGGTCGGCGACCGCTGGCCCTATTACGACGAGTACGGCGCGCTGCGGGACATGGTGCAGAACCACATGCTGCAGCTGCTCTGCCTGGTCGCCATGGAGGCGCCGTCGGGCTTCGATCCGGACGCCGTCCGCGACGAGAAGGTCAAGGTGCTGCGCAGCTTGCGTCCCTTCACCAAGGAGACGGTGGCCCACGACACGGTGCGCGGCCAGTACGTGGCCGGCGTGGTCGAGGGCGGGGCTCGGGCTGGCTATGTCGAGGAAGTGGGCAAGCCCACCAAGACCGAGACCTTCGTGGCCATGAAGGTGGCCATCGACAACTGGCGCTGGGACGGCGTGCCGTTCTTCCTGCGCACCGGCAAGAACCTGCCCGACCGCCGCACCCAGATCGTCGTCCAGTTCAAGCCGCTGCCGCACAACATCTTCGGTCCCGCGACGGACGGCGAACTGGTCGCCAACCGGCTGGTTATCGATCTGCAGCCGGACGAAGACATCTCGCTGACGATCATGAACAAGCGTCCGGGCCTGTCGGAAGAGGGCATGCGCCTGCAGTCGCTGCCGCTGTCGCTGTCGTTCGGCCAGAGCGGCGGCCGCCGCCGCATCGCCTACGAGAAGCTGTTCCTGGACGCCTTCCGCGGCGACCGCACCCTGTTCGTGCGCCGTGACGAGGTCGAACAGGCCTGGAAGTTCATCGACGCCGTCTCGGCCGCCTGGGCCGAGGCCGGCATCGAGCCCGCGCCCTACGCGGCCGGCACCTGGGGGCCGCAGTCGTCGCAGGGCCTGATTTCGCCCGGCGGCCGGTCCTGGAAGGCGTAAGGATGCCCAAGCTTGAAGCTTTCGGCTCGCGCGAAGCCCTCTACGACGCCGCCGCCTCGATCCTGGTCGGGGCGCTGACCACCGCCGTCACCGCCCATGGCAAGGCGGGCTTCGCCGCGACCGGCGGCACGACGCCGGCCCCGGTCTATGACCGCATGGCCGGCATGACCGCGCCCTGGGACAAGATCACGGTCACCCTGACCGACGAGCGCTTCGTCCCCCCGACCGATCCCAGCAGCAATGAAGGCCTGGTCCGCCGTCACCTGCTGACGGGGGAGGCGGCCAAGGCGTCGTTTGCGCCGCTGTTCATCGACGGCGTCAGCCACGAGGACAGTGCGCTGAAGGCCCAAGAGGGCGTCGACGCCGCCGCGCCGTTCGGCGTCGTGTTGCTGGGCGTGGGTCCTGACGGCCACTTCGCCTCGCTGTTCCCGGGCAATCCGGTGCTGGCGCGGGGCTTGGACCTGGCGTCCGAGCGTTCGGTCCTGGCCGTGCCCGCCAGCGATCCGGCCCCGGACATCCCGCGTCTCTCCCTGACCCTGGCCGCCCTGACCCGCACCGATTTGATCGTGCTGCTGGTCACCGGCGCGGCCAAGAAAGCGTTGTTGGAAGGCGACGTCGATCCGGCCCTGCCGGTCGCCGCCATCCTGAAGCAGGACCGCGCCAAGGTCCGCATCCTCTGGGCGGAGTAGATCGCCATGAGCCTGAACCCGGTCATCGCCGAAGTCACCGCCCGCATCGTCGCGCGCAGCCAGGACAGCCGCGCGGCCTACCTGGCCAACATGCAGCAAGCGATCGACAGCCAGCCCGGCCGGGCCAAGCTGTCCTGCGCTAACTGGGCGCACGCCTTCGCCGCCTCGCCCGGCGTCGACAAGGTCCGGGCCCTGGACCCGAACGCGCCGAACATCGGCATCGTCTCGGCCTACAACGACATGCTGTCGGCCCACCAGCCGCTGGAGGAGTACCCGGCGCTGATCAAGGCCGCCGCGCGCGAGGTGGGGGCCACCGCCCAGTTCGCCGGCGGCGTGCCGGCCATGTGCGATGGCGTCACCCAGGGGCGTCCCGGCATGGAGCTGTCGCTGTTCTCGCGCGACGTCATCGCCATGGCCACGGCCGTCGCCCTGACCCACGACGCCTTTGACGCCGCCCTCTATCTGGGCGTTTGCGACAAGATCGTGCCAGGCCTGGTGATCGGCGCCCTGACCTTCAGCCACCTGCCGGCCCTGTTCGTGCCGGCCGGTCCGATGACCTCGGGCCTGCCGAACAGTGAGAAGGCCCGCATCCGCGCGCTCTACGCCGAGGGCAAGGTCGGCCGCGCCGAGCTGCTGGAAGCCGAAAGCGCCAGCTATCACGGCCCGGGCACCTGCACCTTCTACGGCACCGCCAACACCAACCAGATGCTGATGGAGCTGATGGGCCTGCACCTGCCGGGTTCGGCCTTCGTGCATCCCAACACGCCGCTGCGCGAGGCCCTGGTCAAGGAAGCCGCCCGCCGCGTCGCCTCGGTGACCAACAAGGGCAATGAGTTCATCCCGGTCGGCCGGATCATCGACGAGAAGGCTGTGGTCAACGGTGTGGTCGGCCTGATGGCCACCGGCGGCTCGACGAACCTGGCCCTGCACCTGGTCGCCATGGCCCACGCCGCCGGCATCGTGCTGACGCTGGAGGACCTGGACGACATCTCCAAGGCCACGCCGCTGCTGGCCCGTGTCTATCCGAACGGCTCGGCCGACGTGAACCACTTCCAGGCCGCTGGCGGCATGGCCTTCGTGATCCGCGAGCTGTTGAAGGCCGGCCTGGTCCACGAAGACGTCCAGACCATCGCCGGCGCCGGCCTGTCGCTGTACGCCCAGGAGCCGATCCTGGAGGACGGCGTGCTGAAGTGGCGCGACGGCGCGCACGAGAGCCTGGACACCGCCATCGTGCGGCCCGTCTCCGACCCGTTCAGCAAGGAGGGCGGCCTGCGCCTGCTCTCCGGCAACCTGGGTCGCGGCGTGATGAAGATCTCGGCCGTGAAGCCCGAGCACCATGTGATCACCGCCCCGGCGGCCGTGTTCCAGGAGCAGGAAGACTTCATCGCCGCCTTCAAGCGCGGCGAGCTGGACCGCGACGTCGTGGTCGTGGTCCGCTTCCAGGGCCCGTCGGCCAACGGCATGCCCGAGCTGCACAATCTGTCGCCGTCGATCTCGGTGCTGCTGGACCGCGGCTACAAGGTCGCCCTGGTCACCGACGGCCGGATGTCCGGCGCCTCGGGCAAGACGCCCGCCGCCATCCACGTGACGCCGGAAGCGGCCAAGGGCGGGCCGCTAGCCTATGTCCAGGACGGCGACGTCATCACGGTCAACGCCGAAACCGGCGAACTGAAAATCCTGGTGGACGAGGCGGCTTTCCGCGCCCGTACGCCGGCGAACGTTCCGGCGTCCAAGCCGGGCTTTGGTAGGGAACTGTTCGGATGGATGCGGGCAGGGGTCGGCGCCGCCGACGCCGGCGCGTCCGTCTTCGCCTGAGGAGGCGCCTGGTCATGGACGGCAATCACAGCGGCGGGCTCGGCCTCGTCGGCGACATCGGGGGCACCAACGCCCGCTTCGCCCTGGTCGAGTTCGACGGTCAGGACCCGCGCCTGATCGAGCCCACCGCCTACAAGGGCGAGGACTACGGCACGGCCGAGGACGCCATCGAGGCCTATCTGCACAAGGTCGGGGTCAAGCATCCCGATCAGGCGGTGGTGGCCGTGGCCGGTCCGATTGACCACGGTCAGGTCCACATGACCAACCTGGACTGGCGGATCTCGGAAGACGGCCTGCGTCGCGCCGGCGGCTTCCGGAACGCCAAGCTGATCAACGACTTCACCGCCCAGGCCCTGGCTGCGCCGCGCCTCTCGCCTAAGGATCTTCGCCAGATCGGTCCGCTGCCGACCTCCGGCGAAGGGGACCTGGCGATCCTGGGGCCGGGCACCGGCTTCGGCGTCGCCGGCCTGGTGCGCCGTCACGGCCAGGAGATCCCGCTGGCCACCGAGGGCGGCCACGTCGCCTTCGCCCCGGTCGACGAGGTCGAGATCGAGGTGCTGCGCGCCCTGACCAAGCAGCTGAACGGCGGTCGCGTCTCGGTCGAGCGCATCCTGTCGGGCCCCGGCATGGAAGACCTGCACGTGGCTCTGGGCGAAGCCGAAAGCCGCAAGGTTGAAGCCCTCACCGCCAAGCAGATCACCGAGCGCGCCGTCGAGGGGTGCGCCGACAGCCTGGCCACGGTGAACCGCTTCTGCGCGGTGCTGGGCTCGACGGCCGGCGACATCGCCCTGACCCTGGGCGCGCGCGGCGGCGTGTTCATCGCCGGCGGCATCGCGCCCCGGATCATCGACATCCTGGAAAAGAGCCCGTTCCGCGAGCGCTTCGAAGCCAAGGGCCGCCTGTCGGGCTTCACCGAGGCGATCCCGACCCACGTCATCCTGCACCCCCACACCGCCCTGATCGGCGCGGCGGTGGCGCTGACGCCGGAAGGCCGGGCGTCGGTCTCGTAAGGCTAATCCACTGGAGCCTTGTCCAGCTGGGCTTTCCGCTTGGTGACGAGCTGACGGCATTGCGGCGCGCTGAGCGGGGCCTTCCGACCGGTGTCGCGGCCGGCCGAAACGCGCTGATCCAGCCAGGCCAGGATCGTGTCCAGAATGTCCGGCGGGTAGTTCACCGGATCGCGTAGATTGGCCAGATAGGTCCGGCTCAGGGAGCGCGGGAGCCGCGTCTCGCAGGTCCCGACCGCTTCGGCCAGGGCACCTGTCGCCAGGATGTAGTTCGTCTGCCATCCGGCGCGGCCATAGGGCGCCAGCAGCCCGTCGACATAGCGCCGCGACACCGTGCTGACCCTGCCCAGCGGCGGCTTCATCAGGACCGTGGCCACCGGGTCGTTGGCGGCGTTGTCGCAGCGGACGGCGAGATCGTCCGCGAAGGCGCGCAGGGCCTTGTCGCCGGCGGGATCCTTCAGGTCGGCCAGGGCGCGGTCGCGGGCGGCGGTCATGTCACGGGTTTCACGGGCCTTGGCTGACGCGACGGCGGTCTGGGCGTCGTGTGACGCGACGCCGACGCGGTCGGCCAAGCGATTGATCTCGCTGGAGAAGGCCTGAGCGCCGCCATCGGCCGGCGTGTAGCCCATCGCCTCGCACAGCGGCGCGTCGCCAGCCAACCGGCCGAGTCTATCCAGACGGCCAATGACCTCCGGCGGGATGGGGGAGGTTTGGGCGAAAGCCGAGGCCGGGGCGACCAAGAGCAGCCCAACGGTCAGAACCACCATCACGCCAGACAGTCTCATGCGACACAGCCCCGAAGCCCAACCGTTGAATGCGGCGGATACAAGAGCGCGGCTTTGGCGGTTTTAGGGCGCGCGTACGCCGCAAGGTTGCGGTTGATAAAAGGATCGCCATGACAAGGTTGTCATGGCTTAGTAACCCCCAAACCGGACGAATCGGGGCGGTGAGGGACGGAATTGAGCGCCAAGATCACGATCCACGACGTGGCCCGCGAGAGCGGCGTCTCGATCAAGACCGTCTCGCGGGTCCTCAATCGCGAGCCAAACGTCAAGGCCGACACCCGCGACCGGGTGCAGGCGGCGGTGGCGGCGCTGAACTATCGCCCGAACATCTCGGCCCGCAGCCTGGCTGGCTCCAAGGCCTATCTGATCGGCGTCTTTTTCGACAACCCTAGCCCCGGCTATGTCACCGACGTGCAGCTGGGCGCCATCGCCCGATGCCGCCAGGAGGGCTACCACCTGATCGTCGAGCCGATCGACTCGACCGCCGATGTCGAGGCGCAGGTCGCGCCGATGCTGGCCACTTTGCGCATGGACGGTGTGATCCTGACGCCGCCGCTCAGCGATCACCCGGTCGTGCTGGACGCTCTGGAACGGGAAGGCGTGGCCTATGTCCGCATCGCGCCGGGCGACCAGATCGACCGCGCCCCGTGGGTCAGCATGGACGACCGCCTGGCCGCGTACGAAATGACCCGTCACCTGATCGACCTGGGCCACACGGACATCGGCTTCATCATCGGCCACCCCGATCACGGCGCCTCGCATCGCCGCCACGCGGGCTTCATCGACGCCATGCGCGACGCAGGGCTCGCCGTCCGCGGCGATCGGGTGGAGCAGGGCTATTTCTCGTTCCGCTCGGGCTTCGAGGCGGCCGAGCGGCTGCTGGGCGGGTCCGATCGCCCCACGGCCATCTTCGCCTCGAACGACGACATGGCGCTGGGGGTCATGGCGGTCGCCAACCGCCTGCGCCTGGACGTGCCGGCCCAGCTGTCGGTCGCCGGTTTCGACGACACGCCGGGCGCCAAGATCACCTGGCCGCAGCTGACCACCGTGCGCCAGCCCATCCACGCCATGGCCGGCGCCGCCGCCGACATGCTGATGGCGGGCGTCGAGCGGGAGGAGGGCGCGCCTCCGCCGTCCCGCCTGCTGGACTTCGAGCTGGTGGTCCGCGAATCCACCGGAAAGGCGCCCCGCTAAGAACGCCATGACCGAGGAGCACCGATGGTACCGCAATCAATTCTGCTTGACAGCGCTGTCCGATCAACGTGAGATCAGGGCGATCAAGACGGTCGCCCACGGAAAGGCGGCGTCAGGAGGAAACGTCATGACCTCGCCTGACCGGACCAGCGTCCGTCGCGCCATCCTGTGCGCACGATCACTCCCCTCCAAGCGGTTCTGACCGCTTCTCTTTCGCTCGGCGCGGTCACCCCGCAAGCGCCGCGCCGAGCGTCTTTCTCGCTATTTCGCATGGTCCGCCGGGGGGCGGGCGTGTCCTGGGAAACACAATGTCCGCATCCGGTCGTCTCGCCGCCGCCTCCGTCCTGGCTCTCGTTCTCGCCGGCGGATTGACGGGAGCCGCGCTCGCCCAAGCTCAAGGCCCTTCCGCCGCCACGGCCCATCCCGAGGCCTGGCCCAAGGCCCACAGCCCGGCGACGATCACCGACGCCAAGACCGAGGCCTTCATCACCCAGCTGATGAGCCAGATGACCGTCGAGGAGAAGGTCGCCCAGACCATCCAGGCCGACGGCGCCTCGATCACGCCGGAAGAGCTGAAAAAGTACCGCCTAGGTTCGGTGCTGGTGGGCGGCAACAGCGCTCCGGACGGCAACGACCGCGCCACGCCCCAGCGCTGGGTCGAGTGGATCCGCGCTTTCCGCGCCGCGGCCCTGGCGCCGCGGGGGGGGCGCCAGGAGATCCCGATCATCTTCGGCGTCGACGCCGTGCACGGCCACAACAACGTCGTGGGCGCGACGATCTTCCCGCACAACATCGGCCTGGGCGCGGCGCGCGATCCGGACCTGATCCGTCGCATCGGCGAGGCGACGGCCGAAGAGATGGCCGCCACGGGCGCCGACTGGACCTTCGGTCCGACGGTGGCCGTGCCGCGCGACGAGCGCTGGGGGCGGGCCTACGAGGGCTATGCCGAGGATCCGGAGGTGGTGAAGCGCTATTCCGGTCCCATGACCCTGGGTCTGCAAGGGCCGCTTGTCGCCGGCAAGCCGCTGACGCCGGGCCACGTGGCCGGCTCGGCCAAGCACTTCCTGGCCGACGGCGGCACCGAGGGCGGCAAGGATCAGGGCGACGCCAAGATCTCGGAGGCCGACCTGGTTCGCCTGCACGCCGCCGGCTATCCGCCCGCCATCGACGCCGGCATCCTGTCGGTGATGGTCTCGTTCTCGAGCTGGAACGGGGTCAAGCACACCGGCAACAAGAGCCTGCTGACCGACGTGCTGAAGGGACGCCTGGGTTTCGAGGGCTTCGTGGTCGGCGACTGGAACGCCCACGGCCAGGTCGAGGGCTGCACCAACACCAACTGTCCGCAAGCCTACAACGCCGGCATGGACATGATCATGGCTCCCGACAGCTGGAAGGGCCTGTATGACAACACCCTGGCCCAGGTGAAGTCGGGCCAGATCCCGATGGCGCGTATCGATGACGCCGTGCGCCGCATCCTGCGCGTCAAGGTCAAGGCCGACCTGTTCGCCGACAAGCGACCGGTTGAAGGCAAGTATGAGCTCCTGGGCTCGCCCGCCCACCGCGCCGTGGCCCGCGAGGCGGTCCGCAAGTCGCTGGTGCTGCTGAAGAACGAAGGCGTGCTGCCGCTGAAGAGCTCGGCCCGGGTGCTGGTGGCCGGCGACGGGGCCGACGACATCGGCAAGGCGGCTGGCGGCTGGACCCTGACCTGGCAGGGGACGGGCAACAAGAACAGCGACTTCCCCAACGGCCAGTCGATCTACGGCGGCATCGCCGAGGCCGTCCAAGCCGGCGGCGGCAGCGCCGAACTGGCGGTGAATGGCGATTTCAAACAGAAGCCCGACATCGCCATCGTGGTGTTCGGCGAGAACCCCTATGCCGAGTTCCAGGGCGACATCGCCAGCGTCGAATACCAGCCCGGCGACAAGACCGACCTGGCTTTGCTGAAGAAGCTGAAGGCGGCCGGCATTCCGGTGGTGTCGGTGTTCCTGAGCGGCCGCCCCCTGTGGACCAATCCCGAAATCAATGCCTCGGACGCCTTCGTGGCCGCCTGGCTGCCGGGCTCGGAAGGCGGCGGCGTGGCCGACGTGCTGATCGGCGACAAGGCGGGCAAGCCGCGCCACGACTTCACGGGCAAGCTCTCCTTCAGCTGGCCCAAGCGCGCCGACCAGGAGCCGATCAATGTCGGGGATGCAGGCTATGATCCGCAGTTCGCCTATGGCTACGGCCTGAGCTACGCCAAGCCGGGCAAGGTAGCTCAGCTGTCGGAGGATCCGGGAACCGCCTCGGCCGCCTCCAACGTCGACCGCTATTTCGTGGCCGGTCACGTGCCCGCGCCGTGGACGATGAACGCCGCCGGGGCCGTATCGGTGAAGGCGGTGGACGCCGGCGCCCAGGAAAACGCGCGCCAGGCCGTGTGGAGCGGGGAGGGCTCGGGCGCGCTCAGCGTGATGGGCCAGCCCGTCGACTTGTCGCGCCAGACCACCGGCGACATGGCGGTGATGTTCCGCTACCGCGTCGATGCGTCCCCAGAGAAACCCGTTTCCCTCGGGATCGTCTGTGGCGAATCCTGCGGCGCGGCGGTAGACGTGACGTCAACGTTGTCAGGTGCGAAACTGGGCGAATGGCGTACGGCCAAGATCAAACTTTCCTGCTTCAAGGCCAAGGGCGCGGACGTGGCGCATGTTTCGTCCCCGTTCTCCCTGTCCACGACCGGGCGTATGACGCTCACGTTCACGGAACTGAGGCTGGCGTCCAACGAGGGCGACGCCGTCTGTCCCTAGAGCCGGTTAAACAAGAAGGAGCGACGGCATGATCCGCGCCCGTCGCTCCCGCATCGTCGCCACGATCGGGCCCGCTTCCAGCTCGCCCGAGATGATCGTCACCCTGGCCAAGGCCGGGGCGGACGTGTTCCGTCTGAACTTCAGCCACGGGGCGCACGAGACCCACGCGGCCGTCTATGCGGCGATCCGCGAAGCCGAGAAGACCGTCGGGCGTCCGCTGGGCATCTTGGCCGACCTGCAAGGTCCCAAGCTGCGCGTCGGCAAGTTCGCCAACGGTCCGGTGATTTTGCAGGCTGGACAAGCCTTCCGCTTCGACAGCGACCCGACCCCGGGCGACGAGACCCGCGTGCACCTGCCGCATCCGGAGATCCTGACCGCCATGCGGCCGGGCGCGACCCTGCTGCTGGATGACGGCAAGCTGCGCATGACCGTGACCGAGGCCGGCCCGGGCTACGCCAACACCACCGTCGTCAACGGCGGCAAGTTGTCCGAGCGCAAGGGCGTTGCGGTGCCGGACGTCGTCATCCCGATGTCGCCCCTGACGGCCAAGGACCGCGAGGACCTGGCCTTCGCCCTGCGTCTGGGCGTCGACTGGATCGCCCTGTCGTTCGTGCAGGCTCCGGAAGACATGGCCGAGCTGCGCCGCATCGTCGAAGGCCGCGCCGCCGTGCTGGCCAAGATCGAAAAGCCCCAGGCGCTGAAGGTGCTGGGTCCGATCCTCGACCTGTGCGACGGCGTCATGGTGGCGCGCGGCGACCTCGGCGTTGAAATGGCGCCGGAAGAGGTGCCGGTGGCGCAGAAGGTCATCCTGCGGGCGGCGCGCGAGCGCGGCATTCCCGTGATCGTCGCGACCCAGATGCTGGAGTCGATGATCAGCTCGCCAACCCCGACACGCGCCGAGGCCTCCGACGTGGCCAACGCCGTCTACGAGGGCGCGGACGCGGTGATGCTGTCGGCGGAATCGGCGGCCGGCGAGTATCCCGAGGAGTCGGTCTCGATGATGAACCGCATCATCGAACGGGTTGAGCGCGACCCGCGCTGGCCCGAGCTGATGCAGGCCGAGCAGAAGCACGACGACGACGACGCCGACGTGCTGGTGGTCGCCGCCGCCGGCGCGGCCAAGGCCGGCTCGACCAAGTGCCTGGTGGCTTTCACCACCACGGGCGCCACCGCGCGACGTCTGTCGCGGGAGCGTCCGCTGCAGCCGGTGCTGGCCCTGTCGCCCGAGATCAACGCCGTGCGCCGCATGGCCCTGTGCTGGGGCGTGGAGCCCCGCGTCAGCGCCCAGCCCGACAGCCTGGAGGTCGTGACGACCGACGCCTCGAACAAGGCTCTGGAGCTGGGTCTGGTCGCGCCGGGCGAGCGCTTGCTGGTCGTGGCGGGGACGCCGTTCGGCGCTCCGGGCGCGGCCAATCTGCTGCGCCTGGCGCATGCGCCGGGAGCGGTGCGTCGGCGGTAGTCAGCCGAACGACGCCGGCAGCAGCCGTTCGTAGCCTCGGCGCACCGCGCCATAGCACTCGCAAGCCATGGCCTCGAGCCCGGCGCGGTCCAGAATGTCAACGACGCCCCGGCGGTAGCGGATCAGACCCTTGGCCTGCATCGAACCGGCCACGGCGGTCACGGTGGTGCGCTGGACGCCTAGCATGTCGGCCAGGAATTCCTGGGTCAGATTGACCGTGCTGCCGCCGATGCGATCGTGGCACGACAGCAGCCAGCGGCAAAAGCGCGCCTCGACCGCATGCAGGGCGTTGCAGGCGACCGACTGGATCGTATGGCCGAACAGCGCCTCGTTGTGGCGATCGACCAGATCACGCAAGGCCGCGCTGCGGCTCCAGATCTCATGCAGCGGACCGGAGGCGATGCGCACGGCGGAACCCGGCGCCTGGACGATGGCGCGGCTCAGCGACTGGCGCGGGGCGACGGCGGCCATCAGGCCCAGGGCCCCCTCGCGGCCGATGGTGGCCGACTCGATGGCCGCGCCGTTCTCCATCAGCGTCAGCAGCGAGACCAGGCAGTCGTTGGGGAAATAGACCTGGTCGATGAGGTCGCCCGGATCGTAGAGCAGGCGGCCCTTTTCGAGTTCGACCGTGGACAGATGAGGCGTGAGCAGAGCTCTGTCTTCGGACGGCAGTGCGGAAAGCAGACGGTTCTTCAAGGTCGCTAACGGCCCAGTCATGCGGAATCGAACGCCGTCTCACGGCAAGGGTTGCAAGCTATAGGTGGGTGCTGGAAGGGGCGCCGTCGCTTAGCCGACACAATCCAGTCAGGAGTGTCGCAAAAATAGGAGAGTCTGTGAAACTCTCTGTTTCAGCTCATCATTTGATATGCTGCAGATTTGTCGAGTTCTCGACATAGCTAATCACGGAGAGCGCCGCGCACCTTAAGGTGATCTGATGCCGGCGAGAAAAAAGGCCGCCGGAGATCGGCGGCCTTGACGCGTCGTGAGCAGGCGCATTCGCGCCCGGGCTTTCAGAAGCCCATGAGACGGGCGTAGCGGTCGCGATGGAAACTGGCGCTGCCGAACAGGGCTTCGGTGACCCGCGCGCGCTTCATGAAGAGGCCGGCGTCATGGGCGTCGGTCATGCCGATGCCGCCGTGCATCTGGACCATTTCGTTGGAGGCCAGATGAACCAGCTCGCTGGCCTTGGCCTTGGCGAGAGAGGCCAGGGCACGGGTGTCGTTACCGGCATCCAGGGCCTCCAAAGCGGCCTCGACGCATGAGCGGGTGGTCTCGAGGTCGGTGAACCACTTGGCGGCGCGGTGTTGCAGGGCCTGGAACGTGCCGATCACCTGACCGAACTGGGTTCGGGTCTTCAGATACTCCAGCGTGATATCGAAAGCCGCCGAAGCGCTGCCCAGCATCTCGGCCGCCAGGCCGGCATAGGCGCGGTCCAGCACCGGCTCCAGCACCGCCCAGCCCTTGTCGACCTCGCCCAGCACCGCGTCGGCGCCGACCTCGACGCTGTCGAAGGCGATCCGGGCCGCGCCCCGCGAATCCAGCAGGGAGAGGTGCGTGCGATTGACGCCGGGAGCGTCGCCGGGAACCAGGAACAGGGTCAGGCCATCCGCGCCGTCGCCGCTGGTGCGGGCGGCGACGATCAGCAGGTCGGCGGCCTCGCCGTCCAGCACGAAGGTCTTGGTTCCGTTCAGGACGTAGCCCGAACCGCCCTTGGTCGCCGTGAGGGCGGTGCGCGCCGGATTGTGGTGCGAGCCTTCGTCGATGGCCAGGGTGGCGACGGCGGCCCCGGCGGCGATCCTGGGCAGCCAGGCCGACTTCTGCGTGTTCGAACCGCCGAGCTGCAGCGCCGAGGCGGCGATCATGGCGGTGGAGAGCAGGGGGGAGGCGGCCAAGGTGCGGCCGGTCTCTTCCAGGATCAGGCCCAGGCCCAGATAGCCGAAGGCCGAGCCGTCGTAGTCCTCCGGGACGATTACCCCGGCCCAGCCCATCTGGCCCATCTCGGCCCAGGCCGCCGGGTCAAAGCTCCGCCCGGACTTGCCGTCCCGCAGCTTACGCAGGGCCCCGACGGGCGCGCTTTCGCTGGCCCAACCCTTGGCGGCGTCGCGCAGCATCGTCTGTTCTTCGGTCAGGACGGCCATCAGGCGTGCTCCCTGGATTGATGACGGACGGCCCAGTCGAGGGCCTGTTCCAGACGGTCGTTGCCCCAGAAGAGCTCGCCGTCGGCGGTGAGAAAGCTGGGCGCGCCGAACAGGCCGCGCTCCTTGGCTTGGCGCACATGGTCCTTGAGCTTGGCCTTGACCGGATCGGACTGAGCGGCGGCCAGCACGTGCTCGGGCCCCGCGCCGACCTCGGCGATCAGTGGAGCCAGCACCTCGGGGCTGCCGATATCCAGGTCGTCGACGAAGTTGGCCTGGTAGACCGCCCGGCTGAAGGCCGGGGTCCAGCCGTCCTCCAGCCCCACGATCGCCACGCGGGCGGCCAGCAGGCTGTTACGGGGGAACTGGCTGGGATGGCGCAGCGGCAAGCCTTGCTGGTCGCAGACCCGTTCCAGGTCGCGCCACATGTAGTCGCCCTTGACGGGCACGACGTTGAAGGGGCTGTCGTTCAGCCCCTGCTGCTCATGGAACAGCGGCCCCAGCAGGAAAGGCCGCCAGGCCACGGCCACGCCCTTGTCCGCGGCCAGACGCTCGATGCGCATGGCCGCCGGATAGGAATAGGTCGAGGCGAACTCGTACCAAAACTCGATCATCGGACTATTGGTGATCCAGCAGACCAAGAACGCGCTTGGCGACGACGTTGAGGTTCACCTCGCTGGTGCCGCCCTCGATCGAGTTGCCCTTGGCGCGCAGCATGGCGCGCGGGGCGGCCAGCTCCTCGGCGGCGAAGCCCTCGCCCTCCCAACCCAGGCCCTGCAGGCCCAGCGCCTCGACCAGCAGCTCGGTGCGCTCCTGGTTCATCTTGGCGGCGGCGTACTTGATGATCGAGACGGCGGCGCTGGGGCCCGAGCCCTGCTTGGACTCGGCCTCGGCGCGGCGCACGGTCAGCATGAAGGCGTGGGCGTCCATCGCATGGGCCGCCAGGCGGGCGCGGAAGTCGCCGTCGGCGATCCGGCCCTCGGCGTCGACGCCGATCTCCTTCTTGGCCGCCTCGACCGGCGAGAGACCGCCGCCGCCGCCGAAGCCCGAGGCGCTGATGTTCTGGCGCTCATATTGAAGCAGGCGCTTGGCGATGTCCCAGCCGCCGTTCAGCTTGCCGACCAGCTGGTCCTTCGGGACCTTCACATTGTCGAAGAAGGTCTCGCAGAACGGCGAGGAGCCGCTGATCAGCTTGATCGGGCGAGCCTCGACACCCGGCGAGGTCATGTCGAACAGCACGAACGAGATGCCCTCGTGCTTCTTGCTGGTGTCGGTGCGCACCAGGCAGAAGATCCAGTCGGCCTGGTCGGCGTAGCTGGTCCAGACCTTCTGGCCGTTGATCAGATAGTGGTCGCCCTTGTCCTCGCACTTGGTCTGCAAGGCGGCCAGATCCGAGCCTGCGCCGGGTTCGCTGTAGCCCTGGCACCAGCGGATCTCGCCACGCACGATCTGCGGCAGATAGCGCTGCTTCTGTTCCTCCGTGGCGTATTCCAGGAGCACGGGACCCAGCATCCAGACGCCGAAGCTCATCAGGGCTGGCCTTGCCTTGATCCGGCGCAGCTCCTGCTCCAGCACCTTGTTCTGGGCCTTGGAGAGGCCGCCGCCGCCGTATTCCGTGGGCCACATCGGCGCGGTCCAGCCCCGCTCGGCCATGCGGTCCAGCCACAGCTTGGCGTCCGGGTTCTTCCAGACCATCTTGCGGCCGCCCCACGGGGCCTCGTCCTCGCCCATCGGGGCGCTCAGGGACTTGGGATAGTTGGCCTCCAGCCAGGCGCGGGTCTCGGCGCGGAAGGCGTCGAGTTCGGTTCCCCCGAAATCGGCCATCGTTTTCTCTCCCTAAGCGGACGTCTCGTTGCCGCCACACTACGCTTGCCGACGCCGGCGGCAAGTCGATTCAAACGATCGTTCGCATCTTGAGCCGCGACCGTGTCACGGTTTGCGCGCTATACGGGGGGAACGTTGCTGGATCCCGCCGGGGATTCGTCACTTCGGGATCTGAATGTCCTCGACCGTTTTCAGGCCCGCGGCCCTGGCGATCGCCCCGACCCTGGCGGCGATCCTGACCGCGTCGGCGGGGGTTATGCTGCTGGCCTCGGGGGCCACGCCGTCCGAGCCCACCCGGTTCCTGCTGCTGCTGGCCTTCGCGCCCGACCTGCTGATCGAGATCAGCCACTTCTTCTCGTCGATCCTGGGTCTGGTTCTGCTGCTGCTGGCGTTTGGCCTGCGCGCGCGGCTGGGGGCGGCCTGGTGGGCGGCGCTGATCGTGCTGGGCGCGTCGGCCGTGCTGGCGATCTTCAAGGGCCTGAACTGGGAGGAGACGGCGATGCTGACCATCTGCATCCTGGCCATTCTGCCCTTTCACGACGCCTTCCCGCGCAAGGCGGCCCTGACGAAGATGGAGATTACGCCCGGCTGGCTGCTGTCGGCCGGCGCCGCCGTGGCAGGGGCGGGGCTGCTGGGCTGGTGGTCCTTCAACCACACCGAGTTCGCCGACAAGTCCTGGATCCGCGTTCTGCAGGATCACGACGAGGCCGCCCGCGCCATCCGCTCGTCGGTCGCGGCCGCCATCGTGCTGCTGGCCGTCGGCGTCTGGCGGCTGATCGCCACCGCCGCCACCCCGGCCGTGGTCGACGACAGCGATCCGCAGTTCGATCGGGTCCGCGCCATCCTGGCCAAGGCCGAGGACGCCGAGCCTAGCGCCAACCTGGCCCTGCTGGGCGACAAGCGCTTCCTGTTCTCGGCCTCGGGCGAGAGCTTCCTGATGTTCGGGGTGCGCGGTCGCTCGTGGATCGCCCTGGGCGCGCCGGTCGGCAAGAACGAAGAGCGCATGGAGCTGTTCTGGCGCTTCCGTGAGCTGGCCGACGCCCACGCCGCGCGGGCCGGGTTCTATGGCCTGGGTCCGGAGGATCTGCCGGACACCGTCGACCTGGGTTTGGCCATCCAGAAGACCGGCGAGAGCGCCGCCGTGCCCCTGGAGGCTTTCAGCCTGGTCGGGCGTCGCCGCGAGGTGCTGCGCCGCAACTGGCGCAAGGCCGGGGAGGGCGGGGCGGCCTTCGAGATCCTGCCGGTCGGCGCCGCCATTGGCGTCATGGACGAGCTGAAGGCCATTTCCGACGCCTGGCTCAGCCACCACGCCGGCGGCGAGAAGAGCTTCTCGATGGGCGGCTTCGATCCGCGCTACGTGGCCGAGTTTCCGGTCGCGGTGGTGCGCGGCGAGGAGGGCAAGATCGTCGCCTTCGCCACCCTGTGGCTGACGGCCTGCAAGACCGCGTTCTCGATGGACCTGATGCGCTATTCGGACGAGGCGCCCAAGAACGTCATGGACTACCTGTTCGTCGAGCTCCTGCAGTGGGGCAAGGACGAGGGTTACCAGGCGTTCGAGTTCGGCATGGCGCCTCTGGCGGGTCTGGAGGACCGCCCCTTGGCCCCGATCATGTCGCGGGTGGGCCGGTTGCTCTACGAGCGCGGCGAGGAGATCTACAACTTCCAGGGCGTGCGCCGATACAAGGACAAGTACGACCCCGTCTGGCAGCCGCGCTACATTGCCGCGCCCCACAAGTGGGCGATCCCCTTCCTGCTCGCCGACATCGGTCTGCTGTCCTCGGGCGGAGTCTCGGGCCTCACCAAGCGGCCCAAGAAGGTCCCTGCGACGCCCGCGACCTAGTAGCGCGGTTGGTTGCCGGTCTGGACCCCCAGGAGGTTGACCAGGTGCACGATCATCAGCATCAGGCCGACCACGCAGACCATCATCATCGGGCGCCACGGCATCATGCGCGGGCCCTTTAAAACGTTAATGGGACGGGCGCCGAGCCAGCCGAACAGGACGGCGAGAACGAGAAGCACGGCCGCAGCGGCGGCGGTCAAGGGCAGGTCCATGGCCGCTTCTAGGCCTGCGACAATACGCCTGGCAAATGGTTAACCCGTGTTAACCCTCTTGCATTTGAAGCGCGCTACAGAACCTTGGGACTCCGTTCCGATTCCTCCACAGTGAATCGCGCAGCCACTACATCTGGCGTTTTCGTCGCGTTTACTATCTAGGAATCGATGACTAGCGTTTTCCCCAGATGCGGGGAGATCGATTCGCATGACGGCGGCTTCGCCATGGAGCGTAAAGGGAATTGATCCCAAGGCACGGGAGGTCGCCAAGGACCTCGCGCGTCGCTCCGGCATGACTCTGGGCGAGTGGCTCAATCGGATGATCATCGAAGGCGATGGTCAGGGTTCGGACCTGAATGCGGGTTCCGAGAACGCGCCGAACCGCGCCTATCTGGAAATCGTGAAAGAAGACGCGCCCTCGCGCATCGAGATCGCCGAACATCCGGCGGACGAGGTCGGCCGGGTGGCCATCGCCCTGGACCGCCTGACCCAGCGCATCGAAGCGGCCGAAGGCCGCAACGCCGCCGCCATTTCCGGCATCGACCACTCCGTCCGCGACGCGCTCACGCGATTGGGACAATCGGAGCGTGAACAGATCGCCGTCGCCGCCCGTTTCGAAGGCGCTGTGGACGAGCTTAAGACCGAGCAGGCCCGCGCCGCCGAGCGCGTTCGTCGTATCGAGACCGAAGCGGCCGGACCGCGTTCGGCCGAGGCCCTGCGCGCTCTGGAAGGGGCCTTGGGTAAGGTCGCCAGCCATCTCTATGACGGCGAGGCCCGCACCCGCGAAGCGATCGCGGCGCTGGAAGCCCGCCTGAACGAACAGAACGCCGCGGCGCCGCAGGATCCGAACGCCCTGGTCGAGGCCGTGGTGGCCCGCCTGAGCGAGCGCCTGGAGACCGCCGAGAACCGCACCAGCGAGGCTCTGCGCGAATTGGGCTCGTCGTTCTCGGCGCTGGACCAGCGCCTGGGCGCCGTAGAAGGCGCCAACCCCGCCGCTGGCGTGCAGGAACGCCTGGACAGCCTGGCCGCCACCCTGACCCAGAAGATGGAGGCCGCTCGTCTGGAAATGGCCGCCAAGTTGCGTGACACCGCCGACGGTCGCTTCGACCGCATGGAGCGCAAGCTGGGCGAGATGGCCGCGCACGTGCAGGCCGCCGAGCAGCGCTCGGCCCAGGCCATCGAGCGCATGGGCCGCGAGTTCGTCGGCGTCGCCGACGCCTTCAACCGCCGCGTTCAGGCCGCCGAGCAGCGCAACGCCGCGGCCATCGAGCAGGTCGGCGGCGAGGTGGCCCGCATCGCCGCCAGCGTCGAGCACAAGCTGAACCGCAACGACAGCGTCCAGGCCCAGGCGCTGGAGAAGCTGGGCGGCGAGATCGCCCGCATCACCGAGAAGCTGGCCGAGCGCATCAGCAGCGCCGAGCGCCGCAACGCCTTGGCCATCGACGATGTCGGCGAGCAGGTCGCCCGCGTCACCGAGCGCCTGAACCAACGCCACGAGCGCTCCAGCCAGGAGCTGGTCGACCGCATCCGCCAAAGCGAGGAGCGCACGCTCCGCATGCTGGAGGAAGCGCGCGAGAAGATCGATACGCGGCTGCACGACGCCGCGCGCAAGCTGGAGCAGGCTCCGCCCGCGCCCGTGGCGACGCCGGCCCCAGCGCCGGCTCGCGCCGCGCCGCCGCCGGTCTCGCCGTTCGAGGAAAGCTATTTCAACCACGCCGCCTCGTTCAGCACCGCCCATCACGACGAGATCGACGACGCCGACGACGTGTTCGACGCGCCGCCCCCGCCCTCGCGCGCGGCCCCCGTGCACGACTACGAGGTCGCCGAGTTCCCGGCCGCCGAACCGGAAAGCCCCAGCTTCGGTCACGACGACTACGCCATGGCCGACGGCTTCGAGCCGGAAGCGCCGCGCTATGGGCTGGAGCCCGAGATCTCGGACTTCGCGCCTCCCGAGCCGCCGCGTCCGATGTCGACCCGCGACATCATCGAGCAGGCCCGCGCCGCCGCTCGCGCCGCCGCGGCTGCTGACGCGAAGGGCCATGGCAAGGCCAAGCCGGACAAGAAGATCAAGGCCAAGGGTGAAAAGTCGGGCTCGCTGTTCAGCGGCTTCGGCGGCTTCTCCAGCAAGAAGGCCAAGAGCCGCCTGGGCGCGACCGTGGCCACCGTCGCGGTCGCCGTCGGCGCCGCCTCGGCCCTGGGCGCCGGCGTCGGCGGCCTGCTGCTGCTGAACACCGACGGCTCGGGCGCCATGCCCCCGCGTGTCGCCGCCGCCATCGCCGGCCGCCAGTCGGACGTCGAGATCAACGGACCCGAGGCCGACACCACGCCGGGCGCGCCGCGCGCCGCCGTAGCCCTCGCCGCCGGTCAGCCGACTTCGGTGCAGGCTGACGTGGTTCCGGCCCAGCCCTCGGATACCGCGAAGGCGCAGTTCGAGGACGGTGTGCGCAAGATCGAGACTGGCGACCGCTCAGGCCTCGACGCCCTGAAGCAGGCCGCCAACGGCGGCTATCCGGCCGCGCAGTTCTACCTCTCGAAGATGTACGAGAGCGGCAAGGGCGGCGTGAAGAAGGACATGCTGGAGGCCCGCCGCTGGAGCGAGCGCGCCGCGACCGGCGGCGATCCGCGCGCCATGCACAACCTGGCGCTCTACTATTTCAAGGGCGAGGGCGGTCCGCGCAACGTGACCACCGCCGCCACCTGGTTCCGCAAGGCCGCGGACCTGGGCCTGGTCGACAGCCAGTTCAACCTGGCCCAGCTGTATGAAGGCGGCTACGGCGTCAGCCAGAACCCGGCCGAGGCCTACAAGTGGTACGTGATCGCGGGCCGGGCCGGCGACGCCACCGCCCGCAGCCGCGCCAACGCCCTGCGCGCCCAGCTGACCGCAGAAGCGCAGCAGACCGCCGACCGCTCGGCCCAGGCCTTCCGTCCGCAGGCCCAGTCCACGGCCAGCCTGTCCAGTCCCGCCCCGGCCGCCAACGCCAATCTGGGCCTGGCCCAGAGGGTGCTGTCGCAGCTGGGCTACTACCAGGGCCCGCGAGACGGCGTCGCGTCGCCGGCCCTGCGCATGGCCATCGCCGCCTACCAGCGCGACCAAGGCCTTCCGGCCTCGGGCAATGTGGACGGCGAGACGCTGAACAAGCTTTCGGTCTACGCGCGCTAATTGACCTCCGCGCGCCCAGCCGGCAATCAGGGGAAACCCTGACGCCGCAAGGGCCGCGCGAAGCTTTGCACTTCTACCTTCCCATCGCCGAGGTCTCGGTGAACGCGCTGCTGCTGGTAGTGCTGGGCGGGCTCGTGGGCTTCATTTCGGGACTGTTCGGCATCGGCGGCGGCTTCCTGATGACGCCGGTGCTGGTGTTCATGGGCATCCCGCCGGTGGTGGCGGTAGCCAGCGAGGCCAACCACGTCGCCGCCTCGTCGGTCTCCAGCGTCATCGCCTACAGCAGGAAGCGCTCGGTCGATTTTCGGATGGGCGCGGTGCTGGCCAGCGGCGGGGCGATCGGCTCAGTCGCCGGGGTCGAGGTGTTCCGCTGGCTGCGCCTGATCGGTCAGGCGGACTTGGCGGTGTCGGTCTCGTACCTGCTGTTCCTGGGCGTCATCGGCGGACTGATGCTGACCGAGTCGGTGGGCGCTATCCTGCGCCGCCGCGGCGGCCAGCCGCCCAAGCCGCGCCGCGATCGCCGGCCGCTCCTGCTGTACGCCCTGCCGTTCAAGGTCCGTTTCCCGCGCTCGCGCCTCTATATCAGCGTCATTCCGCCCATCCTGCTGGGGGTCTTCGTCGGCGTTCTGTCGGCGGTGATGGGCGTGGGCGGCGGCTTCATCCTGGTGCCGGCGATGATCTACCTGCTGCGCATGCCCGCGCCGGTGGTGGTGGGCACCAGCCTGTTCCAGATCGTTATCACCACCTCGCTGACCAGCGTGCTGCAGGCCGGGCGCAACCAGACGGTCGATATCGTGCTGGCGACCCTGTTGCTGATCGGCGGGGTGATCGGCGCCCAGCTGGGCGCGCGGGCCTCGGGCCGCTTCCGCGCCGAGGAGCTGCGGGCGCTCTTGGCCCTGCTGGTGCTGGCCGTCGGCCTGCGCATGGGCGCGGACCTGTTCATTAAGCCCGAGGAAGCCTTCGTCCTGATGAGCGGGGTCGCGCGATGATCCCGCTGGTCGAAGCGCCGCCCCTGGTTCAAGCGCCGGCCGTTTCGGCCGCCTTGACCGACACCGAGATCCGCGTCAGCTCGGGGTTCCGGGGCGCGCGGATCGTGCTGTACGGCGCGGTGTTCGATCCCAAGGATCGGCCCAGCGACATCGTCGTCATCGTACGCGGTCCCGACACGCCGCTGCGCCTCGCCCGCAAGACCCAGGTGGCGGGCCTGTGGCTGAACAGCCGGCCGGTGGTGTTCCGCGGCGCGCCGGGCTTCTACCGCGTGGCCTCGACCCGGCCGCTGCAGGACATCGCCGGCTTCGCGCCGTTGCGCCATCTGGGGGCGGGCCTGGAGCACCTGGCCATCGCCGCGCCTCTGGAGCAGCGGGTCGAGACCACCTACGGCGTCCGCGATGTCGTGGTCAGCCGCCTGGGGGCCGACTACCTCGACTGGCGGCGCGCCGTGATCCGCGTGAAGGAGAAGGCCGGCCTGTACGCCGCCGACCCGCAAGGCGTCCGCTTCGTCGACAAGGGCCTGTTTCGCGCCCAGCTAGACCTGCCGGCCGAAGCCCCGATCGGCCGATACACGGCCCGCATTGTGCTGTTCCAGGACGGGAAGCCGGTTTCAATCCGCGACCGCGCCCTAGTGGTCGAGAAGGCGGGCGCCGAGCGCGCGCTCTATCTTTTCGCGAAAGATCGTCCGTGGACCTATGGGCTCGTGTCGGTAATAGTCGCGCTCGGGGCAGGGTGGGCGGCTTCGGTCGCCTTCCGAAGGAGTTGAGTCATGAACGAGTCCGCGGCGGGGCGGACGCCGGTTCCGCCGGCGGTATGGGTCTTTGGTCTGTCGACCATCATTCCCTTCTTCATTGCATCGGGCCTGTTCTGTTACGGCCCCGCGTCCATCCAGAAGTCGTCACTGCTGGCCCTGCTGGCCTATTCGGCGGCGATGGTCTCCTATTTCGGCGGCGTCCGTAGCGGGCTCGAGATCGAGAACCCCAGCCCTCGCTGGTCAGTGCTGGGCATATCGCTGCTGTTCCCGCTAGCCGGATTTGGCCTGCTGCTGGGCGAGCTGAAGTTCGACCCGGCCTGGCAGCTGTCGGGTTTCCTCCTGGTCTTCCTGCTGCAGTGGGTCTGGGATGTCACCGATCACGACGGTCCCACCTGGCGGCCGCGCATGCGCACTCTGCTGACCGCCGGCGCGGCGATCTCGCTGGCCTTCTCGCTGGAGCAGGCGCTGCATATGTGACGTGGCCGCGCCGGACTAGTCCGGCCGCAGCGACTTCATCCCCACCGCGTGAACGCGGCTGGGCCCCAGCGCCCCGGCCAGCATCGGGCCGGCGAACAGGTTCGAGAACGCCTCGTCCAGGATGTTCAATCCGCCCGTGAAGGCCCCGAACGCCGGCAGCACCAGCCGTTGGCCGTCGGTGACGAAGCAGCGGCGGCGCGTGGTGGCGCGCCCGCTGGAAACCTTGGCCGCCGGGTGCAGGTGGCCGGCGACCTCGCCCAGCTGGACGCCGGGCAGCGGCTCGTGGCGCAGCGTCAAGCCGGCGACCTCGGCTTCGTCAATGATCTGGCCCGGCAAAGCCTTGGGGCCGTCGGCGTCGTGGTTGCCCACCGCCCAGACCAGCTCACGGCCCACGGCCAGGCCTTCCAGCCGCCGATAGTCGTCCGCCGCCAGCCGCGTCTCGCCGTCGCCGTCATGGAAGCTGTCCCCTAGGAAGATCAGCCGCGCGGGCGAGAGCAGGGCGATCTCGCGGTCCAGGCGGTCCAGGGTCTCGCGGGTGTCGTAGGGGGGCAGCATCTGGCCGAAGCGCGCGGCGTAGCTGCTGCCCTTCTCGAAGTGCAGATCGGCGACGACCAGGGCGCCTTCCCGCTCCAGCCAAAGGGCGCCGGACCAGCGGAGCATGACCTCGACATTGGCGAGCGCGATCCGCAAACCACCGCAGCTGGAAGGAGAAAAACGGGTCACGGCATGGCCTCGGCGATCAGGTCTTCCTCGGCCTCGGCCAGGATCATCTCGCCGGCGGCGTCGCCCGGGGCGCGCTCGCGGCCGATCTCCAGCATGATCGGCACGGCGAACGGCGAGACGCGGTCCAGCGGCAGGTGGCGGATATGGCCCTTCACGCGAGCCAGCATGTCGCCCAGGCGGGCGATGTCGAGCATGCCGGTGGCCGCGTCGTGGCGGGCGCAGCGCAGCATCAGGTGATCGGGTTGGTGTTTGCGCAGCACGTCGTAGATCAGGTCCGTCGAGAAGGTCACCTGTCGGCCGGACTTCTCGGCGCCGGGGTGACGACGCTCGATCAGCCCGGCGATCAGGGCGCAATGCTTGAAGGCCCGCTTCATCATGAAGCTCTCGTCGAGCCAGGCCTCCAGGTCGTCGCCGAGCATGTCCTGGGCGAACAGTTCGTCGAGATCCAGACCGTCCATGGGCCGCAGCGACCAGATGTTGAGCGCGTAGTCGTTGCAGACGAAGCCCAGCGGGCCAACACCTAGCCGATCCAGCCGCCGGGTCAGCAGCATGGCCAGGGTGGTATGGGCCAGGCGGCCGTCGAACGGATAGCAGACCAGGTGGTGCCGTTTCCCGCGCGGGAAGGTCTCCAGCAGCATCTCGCCATCGCCCGGAATGGCCGAACGGATCTTCTGCCAGGCCAACCATTCATGGACGTCCGGGGGCAGGGCGGTCCATTCGCGCTCGTCGTGCATCATCTGGCGCACGCGGCTGGCGAGATACGTCGACAGCGGGAACTTCGAGCCGCCCCAGCTGGGCATCTTGGGATCGTCGTTCGGCGCGGGGCTGACGAAGGCGTCGGCCCCGACCAGACTGTTGTAGCGCCACACCTGGCCCGCGAAGATGAAGGTGTCGCCGGGCGTCAGCTGCTCGAAATAGCCCTCTTCCGCCTCGCCGATCTTGCGCCCACCCATGGGGCGTTTGCCGCCCCCGATGCGGATATTGATCATTCCCGGCGAGACGATCGCTCCGACGTTCATCCGGTGCTGCTGCCTGGCCTGGGCGTTGCGGGCGACCCACAGGCCTTCGGGCGTCTGCACAATGCGGCGGAACTTGTCGTAGGTGCGCAGCGCGTAGCCGCCAGTCGAGACGAAGTCGACAACCGTCTCGAAGTCCTCCCAGGAAAGCTCGGCATAGGGCCCGGCCGAGCGGACCTCGTCATAAAGGTCAGTCAATCTGAAGGGCTCGGAGCAGGCGCAACCCATGACGTGCTGGGCCAGGGTGTCCAGCGTCCCGATGCGCGGCGGCTCGCCGTCCAGGTGGTTCTCCAGGATGGCGTCGGCGGCGGCGCGGCACTCCAGCATCTCGAACCGACTGGCGGGCACGAACAGGGCGCGGCTGGGCTCGTCGAGGCGGTGGTTGGCGCGGCCGATCCGCTGGACCATGCGCGAGGCCCCCTTGGGCGCGGCCAGCTGGATGACGAGATCCACGTCCCCCCAGTCGATGCCCATGTCGAGCGTGGAGGTGCAGACCACGGCCCGCAGTTCGCCGCGCGCCATGGCCGCCTCGACCTTGCGGCGCTGCTCCGCCGACAGGCTGCCGTGGTGCAGGGCGATCGGCAGGCCTTCGTCGTTCAGCTCCCACAGGCGCTGGAAGGCGAATTCGGCCTGGAAGCGGGTGTTGACGAAGATCAGCGCCGTCTGGGCCTGCTTGATGATCTCATAGACCTCGGCCATGGCGTGCTCGGCCGTGTGGCCGGCCCACGGGACACGGCCGCCGGAGACCAGCACCTCCACCACCGGCTGGGCGCCGCCGGAGCCGAGGACGAGGTCGATGGAATAATCTCTCCTCCCCCTCCGGGGGAGGTGGCCCCCCCGGGTCGCGCGAAGCGCGCGCCCGAGGACAGGCTCCGGGTCGGAGGGGGCTAGCTCCGAGGCGGCGGTGCTGCCCCCTCCGTCGCTCCGCGACACCTCCCCCGGAGGGGGAGGAGAGTTATGTCCCAGCCACTTCCGCACCAGGTCCGGGTCGTCGACCGTCGCCGACAGGCCTACCCGCCGCATCTCCGGCGCGAACTGCTGCAGCCGCGCCAGGCCCAGCGCCAGCAGGTCGCCGCGCTTGGAGGGCCAGATGGCATGGGCCTCGTCGATGATCACGCAGCGCAGGTCGCTGAAGTATTCGCGCGCGCCTTCCCAGGCGCAGAACAGGGCCAGCTGCTCGGGCGTGGTCAGCAGGATGTCGGGCGGGCGAATCCGCTGGCGGGCCTTGCGGCTCTCGCCGGTGTCGCCGGTGCGGCTCTCGGCCATGATCGGCAGGCCCATCTCGCGGATGGGAGTCAGGAGGTTGCGCTCGACGTCGACCGCCAGAGCCTTAAGCGGCGAGATGTAGAGGGTGTGAACGCCGGCCGGGGTGTTGCGCGGCGGGCGCCCGGCGAGTTCGATCAGGCTGGGCAGAAACCCGGCCAGGGTCTTGCCGCCGCCGGTCGGGGCGATCAGCAGGGCGCCGCGACCGGCGCGGGCCTTCTCCAGCATGGCCAGCTGATGCTCGCGGGGGCTCCAGCCGCGGGCGGCGAACCACTCTTGGAACTTGGGGGGAAGGGCGTCGCCTGCGAGCATTGATCGCGATATAGCATGTTCCTGTTCTGTTTCATCTGCCTTTTGGACCCGTATCGGGCGAGTCCGGTTGCGCGGCGGGGGCTGCGGGGGTGTGTGGCTTGACGCTCCGTCCGTCAGTGCGACGATCGCGGGACGGTGGGGACCCGATGCGCACCAGAATACTGCCCGCGATGCTCGCCCTGGCGCTATCGATGAACGGCGGCGCGGCGTGCGCGAGGGGCGAAGCTGACGCTTCCCCAGCCAAGGCGACCTTCGAGGCGACCTTGCGCGAAGCGCAGGCCGGCGACGTCACGCGCTATGTCGATCTGGCCAAGCTTTATCTGGACGGCGAGGGCGTGACCCGCGACGTGTCCCAGGCCCTGGTCTGGCTGAGCAAGGGCGTGGCGCGCGGCGACACCGACGCCATGGTCGAGCTGGGCAATGTCTATTTCGACGGCGCGGACGGCGTGCCGGTCGACCGACGCGCGGCCTTGAAGCTCTATGCGCGAGCCGCGCGGCTGGGCGACCCGAACGGCATGTACAATGTTGGCGTGGTCCATGAGGGCGGCGGCGGCGTCACCGAGAACCCGCGTCTGGCGCTCGCCTGGTACCTGAAGGCCGCCAACGCCGGTCTGGCGCGTGGAGCCTACAGCGCCGGCGAGGCCTATCTGGACGGCTATGGCGCGGGGGTCGACACCGCCAAGGGCGTAGCCATGCTGCGCCGGGCGATCGAGATGGGCTCGGCCGACGCCATGAACGCGATGGGCCGGCTGCATTCGGAAGGAACGGGCGTGAAGCAGGACGACGCCGAGGCGTTGCGGTTCTACACCGCCGCCGCGCGCAACGATCTGGCGGCGGGAATGTCGAACCTGGGCGTCGTGCATCACAACGGCGAGGGCGTACCGGTCAACTACACAGAGGCCATGCGCTGGTTCCAGCTGGCCGCGGACCGGGGCTACCTCGAGGCCTGGTACGACCTGGGCGTCATGTGCGAACGCGGCCAGGGGATCAAGGCCGACGACGAGCTGGCGCTGGCCATGTATCGCAAGGCGGCGGAGAGCAAGGATTCGGACCTGCGCCGCAAGGCCCAGAAGGCGATCAACCGGCTGCTGGGCTTCGACGATGACGAGGACGACGGCCGGATCGGCTAGATCGACGCTGTTCCCATTCTGTTTCGCGCCGGTTTTTGCTAACAGACTCGCGTGACCGCTTCCCCGCCGACTCTGGACCTGGCTCCCGCCCTGGTCGTCCTGCCTGGGCCGCGCGCCGGCGTGGCCGATGGCGCGGGCGAGGGCCGGATGCTGCGTGCGCCGGACGCCCGCGACCTTTTCGAGCACGGCCCGGTGCTGGTGGCGCACGCGGCCATGACCGCCCGCCGCCTGAACCTGTCGCCGCCCTCGCGTCACGCCCGACTGTTCGATGTGCTGGAGCTGTACGCCTTCGTCCGTCCAGCGACCTTCTGCGCCCCCTCGGCGGTGGGTCTGGCCATGGCGCTGGGTCTGAGCGAACCGCACGGCGCGGCGCAGCAGGCTCAGAGCCTGCGCGAAAGCGCCGACGCCTTGCTGCGCGAACTGGCCCTGACGCCGGTCCCCTCGCGCGAGGAGGCCTTGGCCGTGGCCGAGACCCTGGCCAAGGCCGGCTGGTCCTGGGGCCCCGCCGTGATCGGCGCGCTACGGTCGGTTCCAGTCGGCAACCAGTTCCGAGGTTCGGGTCTCGACGTCTGGGCCCGCCTCGTCGAGTGGGAAGACCAGGCGCCCCCCGGCGAGGCCGGCTCGCGCCCGATCGACCCCGAACGCGCCGGCGAGCGCCTGACCCAACTGCTGCAGCGCTCAGGTCTGGAGGAAATCCGCGAGGCCCAAGCGACCTTCGCCAAGGAGGCCGCCTTCGCCTTCCAGCCGCGCGAGCGCGAGGGCGAGCCACGCATGATGCTGGCCGAGGCCGGCACCGGCGTCGGCAAGACCCTGGGCTATCTGGCCCCGGCCTCGCTGTGGGCCGAGGCCAATGGGCCGTCGGTCTGGGTCAGCACCTATACCCGCGCCCTGCAGCGCCAGATCGAGCGCGAGAGCCGGTCGATCTATCCCGACCCCAAGGAGCGGGCCCGGAAGGCCGTCGTCCGCAAGGGGCGTGAGAACTATCTGTGCCTGCTGAACTTCCAGGAGCAGATCAACGGCGCCCAACTGGGCAATGGCGACCTGATCGGCCTGGCCTTGACCGCCCGCTGGACCCGCGCGACGCGCGACGGCGACATGACGGGCGGCGACTTTCCGGCCTGGCTGCCGACGCTTTCGGCGGTTCCGCCTTCTGTTCAGGCCAGCCCGTCGAACCTGGTCGACCGGCGCGGGGAATGCATCCACGCCGGCTGCCAGCACTATCGCATCTGCTACATCGAAAAGGCCGTGCGGGCGTCCAAGCGCGCCGACATCGTCATCGCCAATCACGCCCTCGTCTTGACCCAGGCCGCCTTCGACGGCGCGCGGACGGCGCGGGGGCTGAAGGGCGACAACGAGACGACGAGCCTGAAGCGCATCGTCTTCGACGAGGGCCACCACCTGTTCGAGGCGGCCGACAGCGCCTTCTCGGCGGCTCTGTCCGGCGCGGAGGCCGCCGAGCTGCGCCGCTGGATCCGAGGACCCGAGGGCCGGGGCAGGCGAGGGCGGGGTCTCGAAGCCCGCCTGCTGGACATCCTGGGTGACCGCGAGGGCGCGCGGGGCGCGATGAACCAGGTCATCCAGGCCGCGGCCGCCTTGCCGGGCGAGGGCTGGTCCGGCCGTGTCGCCCCGCCGGATGGGCAGATCAATCCGATCGGCCCGATCGAGACCTTCCTGGTCGCGGTGATCGAGCAACTGCGGGCCCGCACCAGCGAGCGGGGCGGGGCAGAGCTTGGCCTTCAATGCGACGCCCGCCCGCCGATCGACCTGGTTCGCGAGCGCGCGCCGGAGGCCGCCAAGGCCCTAGCCGCCATCGAGGCGCCGCTGCTGGCCCTGGCTCGCGCGCTGGAGGACGTGCTGGACGAGGACGCCGAGCACCTGGGGCCTTCCGAGCGGGCCCGGATCGAAGGCGCGCTGCGCGGCCTGGACCGCCGCGCCCGCATGACCCTGCCGGCCTGGCGCTCGATCCTGAAGGCGATCGAGGACGACGACGTCGAGCCGACCGAGACCGATCCCGACTTCGTTGACTGGTTCGAGGCCACGTTCCTGTACGGCCGCGTCGTCGACGCCGCCTGCCGCCGCCATTGGGTCGACCCGACCGAGCCGCTGCGGGCGGCGGTGCTGTCGCCGGCCCACGGGGTGCTGGTGACCAGCGCGACCCTGGTCGATCCGGCGCTGGAGGACCCGTTCGCCCTGGCTGAGATGCGCACCGGCGCCGCGCGCCTGCCGTCGGCGCCCAAGGTGCTGCGGCTGGTCTCGCCGTTCGACTACGAGAACAACGCCAAGGCCTTTGTCGTCACCGACGTGAACAAGGAAGATCCCCGCCAGGTCTCGGCCGCCATGCGCGAGCTGTTCCTGGCCGCGGGCGGCGGCGGCTTGGGCCTGTTCACCGCCATCCGCCGGCTGAAGGCCGTGCACGAACGGATCGCCGCACCGCTGGCCGACAATGGCCTGGCGCTCTACGCCCAGCACGTCGACCCGTTGGAGGTGGGCGCGCTGGTCGACATCTTTCGGGCTGAGGAGGATGCGTGCCTGCTGGGCACCGACGCCATCCGCGACGGCGTGGATGTGCCGGGCCGGTCCCTGCGCCTGCTGGTCTTTGACCGCGTGCCGTGGCCGCGTCCGGATGTGCTGCACAAGGCCCGCCGCCTGCGCTTCGGCGGCAAGGGCTATGATGACGCCGTGGCGCGTGCGCGCATCAGCCAGGCTTTCGGCCGCCTGATCCGTCGAGCGGATGACCAGGGCGTCTTCGTGATGCTCGACGCGGCCGCGCCGACCCGCCTGTTCTCCAGCCTGCCCGAGGGCGTCACCCTCGAACGGGTAAGCCTTGTCGAGGCGATCGAGGCCACCGCCGCATTTTTGTCGAAGGCTCAGGCTTAAACAGCGGCGCTTGTTTCGGGGTTCTTTCGTCTTGTTCCGTCTGTTCGGCTCCATTCTCGCGGCGGCCCTGCTGGCCGCGGGCGCCGCCCATGCCCAGGAGTTCGTCCGAGGCGACTGCCGCAACCTGGTCGCGCCCAGCGCAGCGCTCAAATACGACACGCCCGAGCACGCCCGCTGGTACAAGCGCTTCTGGACCGGCGAGTGCGATCACCTGGCCCTATGTTTCCCCGGCGCGCCGAACTGGAACGAGGTCGTTGGCAAGCTGATGGTCAGGGGCGGCGCCAAGGAGCAGCCGCTGCTGCTGCCCAAGGCCTGCCGCCTGGGCCAGCTGATCGGCCTGGACTGGTCGCGCGACAAGAAGGTCAAGCACATCACCACGGGCGACCTGAAGGTCTTCAACAGCATGCTGGAGGCGTCGGGCGACGCTCTGCGCGGTGTCGACCAGGTCGATGCGAAGGCGCGCGCCATGACGGCCACACGCTGACTCAAAGCCGTCGAATTTCTGCAATCGGGACGTCCTAAAACACGGTCAGAGGGGAGGCCGTCAGTTCCAGGAGCGTACCCGATGATGACTCGACCCGCCGACCCCGCCATTGACGAAGCCGCCGCCCCCTCGCGGGCGCGTTCGGCTCGAGCCCTGGTCCAGGCGGTACGCTGGCGCACCGGGCTGTCCCAGGCCGATTTCGCGCGGGTGTTCCACATCGATCTGACGCTGCTGGAGGACCTCGAGCACGGCGATGTCCGGCCTGACGCAGCCCTGACCGCCTATCTGCGCGTCATCGATCATGCGCCCGAGGTCGTGCGCGCCGCCCTGGGCCGAGCGTCCTAATCCCGGCATCCAAACGCCGTCGCGCTCCGTACCGAACGGGAAAGGAGCCGCGCATGCGACGATGGATCATGGTCTTGGCCTTGTGGGCGGCGTCGGCCGCGGCGAGCGCCTTCGAGCTGACGCCCAAGGCCCGGGCCGCGCTGGACCGGGGGCAGGCCTATGCCGAGGTCACGCCCGATCCTGATGGAATTTCTGGCCACGTGCGCGCGGTGGTCGACATCGACGCGCCGCCCCAGCGAGTCTGGCGGGTGATGACCGACTGCGCCTCGGCCAAGGTGATGATCTCGACCCTGGCCAGCTGCCGGATCGTGGAAGGCGACCAGGCGAAAGGGTGGGACATTCGCGAGCACGTCACGCGCCGCAATATGATCTTCCCGGGCATGCGGATCGTCTTCCGCTCCGACTACGAGCCGTACAGTCGGATCCGTTTCCGTCTGGTCGAGGGCGACCTGAAGGTGGAGCAAGGCGAGTGGCGGCTGCAGGCCCTGGATGGCGGGCGTCGCACGCGGGTGTTCTATGAAAACCGGCTTGCGGTGGATTGGCCCGTTCCCAAGGCCCTGATGCGCGAGGCGCTGCGCAAGGACACGCCGAAGGTCCTGATGAACCTCCGGCGCGCCTGCGAGTAGGCGTTAGGCCGCGTCGATATATTTGATCAGCGTGGCCATGTTGGCGATGAAAGCGCCGGTCGAGACGCCGATCTTCGGGTTCGGATCGGGGAATGGTGAGGTGTCGTACTTGTCGCCAACCTTGGTCTCCGAGAAATCGCCCGGCGTCGGCGTGGCCGGGCCGTCGCCGATATAGGGCTGGCTGGTCGAGGTCAGGGGCGTGGGCCACCAGCCTTCGGCGTTGAGCTCGGCGGTCAGCTTGGCCACCTTCTCGGGATCGGCCTTGACGCCCTTGGTCGCCGAGCTCGAGAGATCGCCGCCGACGGTCAGGTCGTCGACCGAGAGGTCTTTGACCATGAAGTACTTGGGCAGCGGGCGCTGGCCCTTCAGCGGCGAGTGCTTGCTGGCTTCCTCCGGCGGGGTCGCCTTCAGCTTTTCGTAGCGGGCGCGCAGGCCGGCGACGTCCACGTTGCGGAACGACGAGTAGTGGGTGACCGTCTTCTGCGGGTTCTCGTCCACATAGTAGCGGCCGTTGACGACGTTCGAGCCCGTGCGGTGCACGTACAGCGGCTTGTTCGTGCCGATCTGGACGAAGGTCGGATAACGGGCCTTGCCCGGCATGACGTCGTCGGGCAGGCGGGTCGAGGCCAGCCAGTCCAGGGCTTCGGGCACACGCGCCAGGTACTTCGGATCGCCGGTCAGCTGGTAGAAGGTCAGGAGCTGCGACACGCAGCTGGCCGAGGCGTGGGTGGCGAAGGCCTTGGGCTCGTAGGTGCGGGCGCTGGCCGGCTTCAGGTCGGCGACCGTGTGCTGCAGGCCCCAGCCGGCCTGCGGCGCGGGCTGCTGGCAGGCGACGTAGCAGTCCATGGCCCGGCGGATCGGCTCCAGGACGGTTTTGTCGCCCAGGGCCTGATAGACCATGATCAGGAACTCGATGTTCTCGCCGACCACGTCGTCATTGAAGGTGATGAAGCTGGTGTAGTCCGGGTTGCCGTGGTGGTGGAACTCGTCCTTCAGCGGATAGCGCTGCGGCCAGCCGCCGACCGGGTACTGGCTCTCCAGGACGAACTTCAGGGCCTTTTCGAAGGCGGCCTTGTACTTCGGATCCTTCTTTTCGACGTACATGCGCAGCATGAACTTGCAGCACTCTGCGGTGCCTTCGTCGTCGAAGGTGCAGTTGCCGTAGTAGTGCTGGAATTCCTCGAGGCGCCAGCCGTTCTTGCCGATGGTGTCGTACCATCTCTTCAACGAGGCCTCGCCGGCCATGTCGCCCAGATAGTTCCAGCCGCCGGCCGGGTTTTGGATGGCGATCAGGGCGTCGGCGGCCTTGCAGGCGGCGTCGTAGTAATACTCGTCCTGGGTGGCGTGATAGGCGTCCAGGAACAGGTGGCCGACCGTGCCGGTGCCGGGCGGCTGGACCCAGATCATCGTCGGGAAGGCTTCCATCTCGCCCCAGCGGCGCGAGAAGTCGGGCAGGTAGCTCCACACGTAACCGCCCTTGTAGGCGGCTTTCTCGACCATGAACCGCGAGGCCTTCTTCATGACGTCCAGCGCCTGGGCCTTACTGGTCTGGGCGAAGGCCTTCAGGGGACTGAGCGCGCCGGCGGCGGCGAAGGCGGCGGTCGAGGCAGCCATCAGGCGGCGGCGGGAAATGGGGCTGAGCGGCATGGGGGGGCTCCGACGGACGCGGAGCCGCCAGCCGGCCGGAAGGGGCGTGCTTCAAGCGTTCCTCCCGGGCCGATGAAGACCCCGTCGTCTTGCAGTGACGATCTGAACGCAGTTTGCTACCGGTGTCATCGATTTGGCCATCTATTTTTGCGACCAGTCCCAATTCGGGGTGAAAACTGCGGCGCCTCGTCGCGGCCGAAATGGGCATTGCCTGCCGAGCCCTTGATTACAAACGATTTGTAGCTTGACCTTGTCCTCAGAATGGGGCCTGCGACAGGCGGACGCGTTGCCTGTCGATCCTCATTCGGCGAAATGAGGGTCATCAAGTTTCGAGGCGACGCCGCCGCGCTCGAGTTCAGCGCCGCCGACGCCGTCCTGTTGGGGAACAGGACGACGCCCCTCGGACCGAAAGGTCCGGGGGGCGTTTTCATTTGCCGCTAGGCCTGGCTTTAACAATCCGTGACAATTCGGCGCACGCCAAACGATGGTTAACGAACGGTGTGCGGCCAGCGGTCGCATGGTGGTTGCGTTCATGTCCTATAAACGTTTGCGCCATGGCGACCCGATATGATCACCTGAGCGAAGCCGAACGTCTCGAGCGACAGGCCGAGATTGCCGACAACGCCTACGCCCGCGCGGCGCTGCTGCGCATGGCCCAGGCCTCGCGCGGCGCGGCGGCCCTGGCGGGCATGTTCGAGGCCTGCCGCGACGAGGCGCGGCCGACGCTGACGCGTTAAACGGTCTGGTGGCCGAGACAGACGGCCACGCAGCGCTTGGCCAGTTCCTCCGTCGCATCCAGGAACGGGACCGACAGATCCGCCGCCGACAGCACCAGCGGCACTTCCGTACAGCCGGCCACGACGCTCTGCGCGCCCTTGCCGACCAGGCGGTGGGCCAGAGCCGCCATCGTCTCGCGCGAGTCCGCGCCCACGTGACCCTGCTTTATGCGATAGAGCAGGGCCATGAACTCGACCTGCTCGTGGTCGTCCAGCATCACCACTTCCAGCCCCATGGACGAGAAGCGGTCGCGATAGAGCGATAGCGCCAAGCCGGTGCCCAGCACGCCGACGACGCTTGCGCCCCGGGTCCGGGCGGCGAGGCCCGCCGTCTCCAGCATGTCGACCAGCGGCAGGCCCGAAGCACGGACCGCCTCGGCATAGGCGTGGGCGGTGTTGCACGCGATGGCCAGCACCTGGGCGCCGCTGTCGCGCAGGCCCGCCGCCATGGCCGCCAAGACGGGGGCGGGATCGGACGCGCTGACATTGCGATCGGGGACGTGCGGATTGATGTCGACCAGCACCCGCAGGTGATCCTGCTCGCGCCTGACCGGCGTGGCGGTCTGGAGCTTGGCCAGGAAGTCCAGGGTTGCGGCCGGACCCATGCCGCCGAGGACGCCCAAAATCTTGCTGGAGATCGTCCCGCTCATCAGAGGGCGGGCTCCAGCACGGACTGGTAGCCGAACAGGCCCTGGGCGCCCCCGGTGTGCAGGAACACGACCCGCTCCCCTTTGAACGCACCCTTGGCGGCCTGGTCGATCAAGCCCTTCAGCGCCTTGCCCGAATAGACAGGATCGAACAGCAGACCCTCGGAGCGGGCGGCCAGGGTCAAGGCGTCGATCACGCCCTGGTCGACCAGACCATAGCCTTCGCCGACATAGTCGCAGTCGGCGACCACCGCCTCGCGCTTGACGCGTCCGGCCGCGCCGATGGTCTCGGCGGTGGCGACGGCCAGGTTGAAGACGTTCTCTTCCTGCTTGGGCTTGGGGGCGCGGACGCCGAAGCCCAGGATCGGGATGTCGACCGACAGGGCCGCGAAGCCGGCGACCAGGCCGGCGTGGGTGCCGGCGCTGCCGGTGGCGGTGACCAGACGGTCGATCTTCAGGTCCATCTGGTCGGCCTGGACCACCAGCTCGCGGGCGCAGTCGACATAGCCCAGGGCCCCGACCGTGTTCGAACCGCCGCCGGGGATGACATAGGGCTTGCCGCCGCGCTGGCGGACGCTCTCGGCCGTGCGCTCCAGCTCGGCGACCATGTCCGCGCCGCCCGGGACGTAGCGGATGGCCGCGCCCATCAGCCTGTCCAGCAGCACGTTGCCGTTGCCCATGTAGTCGGGCGCCTTGGAGCCGGTGCGCTCTTCCAGGATCACCTCGGTCTTCAGGCCAAAGCGCGCGCCGGCGGCGATGGTCTGCCGTACGTGGTTGGACTGGACCGCGCCCTGGGTGACCAGGGTGTCGGCGCCTTGCGCCAGGGCCTCGCCTAGCAGGAACTCCAGCTTGCGGGTCTTGTTGCCGCCGCCGGCCAGGCCCGTGCAGTCGTCGCGCTTGACCCAAAGGTCGACGCCAAGCGCCGCGCCCAGGCGGGGCAGGGGCTCCAGCGGCGTCGGCAGGTGGGCGAAGCGGGCGCGGGGGAAGCGGGCGAGATGCATGGACGCGGTTCCTTGAAGGACTCGCCGCCTCTGTTAGCACGCTCCGGACAAAGCGCGACCTGGGAGCGCCGAGGGATCTTGCGGCCCTCGATTTTCGCATCGAAGCGCGGAAGCCATGTCGGGGCGCTCCGCGCGGTGGTATGATGGCGCATGGACGGCTGGCCAAAGAGACCAGCTGACACGGGAGGACGACATGACCCGTATGATCCCGTTCGTCGCGCTGGGCGCGGCGGCGCTTCTGGCCGTTGGCGCGGCCCACGCCTCGACCCTGGTGATCGGCAGCGGCTCGGCCCAGGAATGTTCAGACGCCGCCAAGAACGGCCGCAACGATAGCCGCGCGGTGCTGGCCTGCACGACCGCGCTCGAGGTCGAGACCCTGAACTTCCGCGACCGCGCCCGCACCTATGTGAACCGCGGCGTGTTGCAGATGCGCCAGCGCCAGTTCGAGGCCGCGCGCGCCGACTTCGACGAAGCCGCCAGCATCGATCCCAATCTGGGCGAAGCCTATGTGAACCGCGGCGCGACCTTCGTCGGCGAGGAGCGATACAATGAAGGCGTCCAGGAGATCGACCGGGGCCTGGCCCTGGGCGTGAAGGACCCGGAAAAGGCCTTTTTCAATCGCGGCCTGGCCAACGAGGGCCTGGGCGACCTGAAGGCGGCTTACAAGGACTATTCCCGGGCGGCCGAGCTGAAGCCCGACTGGCTGGCGCCGAAGACCGAGCTCGCGCGTTTTACGGTCAAGCGGCCCTGAGACTCTGCCTATCATCGGGCCGTCCGTGACGAGGTCAGGTCCGATGATGCGTGGCGTTCTTCTGGTGTCGGCGAGCTTGGCGGCCCTAGGCGGCGCGGTTCTGAGCGGAGCCGTTCACGCCCAGGATCTGCGCGCCCTGCAGGCCCGCAACGCGGCCGCCCATGCGCTGGAGGACGCCCGCCGGGACCTGCTGGCCAGCCAGATCGAGGCCAGTAACGCCAATGAACAGGCGCGGACGCAGCTGCGGCTGCGCGAGCTGGACGCCCAGCGCGCGCCGCTCAGCCTGCGCGGCCTGACGGTTCCGCCGCCGCGGGTGATCGAAGATCCCGGCGGGCGGGACGCGGCGCTTTCCGCCTCGGCCAGCCAGCTCGAGCGCTTGACGCAGGCCGCGCTGGCCGAGAGCAATGCGCGCATGCGGGCCATTCGGCCAGCCAGCGAACCAAAGCAACGCCAATAGCGAGGAAGACCCATGGAGTGGGAAGGCGGCCGCCGGTCCGGCAACATCGAGGACCGGCGCGGTCTGGGGCCTGTCGGCATCGCCGGCGGCGGCATCGGGGCGGTGGTCCTGGCGGCCATCGGCTACTTCGTGTTCGGTATTGACCCGCGCACCACGATGGAGGCCACCCAGGGGCTGCAGCAGCCGGCGCAGCAGGAAGGCGCGCGCGGCGAGGTCAGCGACAAGGAAGGCCAGTTCGTCGACGTGATCGAGACGTCGAACCGCGAGGTGTGGTCGCCGATCTTCCGCCGTGAGGGCGTCGAGTACCGGCCGCCCGAAGCGATCGTCCTCTACAAGCAGGCCACCGGCACTGGCTGCGGCACAGGCCAGTCGGCCATGGGGCCGTTCTATTGTCCGGCCGATCAGAAGGTCTATCTGGACCTGTCGTTCTGGCAGGAGCTGGAGGGCCGCTTCGGGGCCAAGGGCGAGTTCGCCCGCGCCTATGTGATCAGTCACGAGATCGGCCACCACGTGCAGCATCTGATGGGCGCCGATCAGCAGGCGCGCCGTCTGGGCGCGCGCGGCGAGGAGAGCGGTTCGGTGCGGCTGGAGCTGCAGGCCGACTGCTATGCCGGCGTCTGGGCGGCCCATGCGAACGAGGCGTCGGGCGGCCAGATCGTCATCAACCGCGCCGACATCCAGGACGGCCTAGGCGCGGCGGCGGCGGTCGGCGACGACACCATCCAGAAGCGCAGCCAGGGCCAGGTGGTGCCCGACAGCTTCACCCACGGCACCAGCGCCCAGCGCATGCGCTGGTTCACGCGCGGCTATGATCAGGGCGACCCGGCCGCCTGCGACACCTTCTCGGCTTCTCGCCTCTAGTCGCGCTTGACCTCCCGGCTGACGGGCCTAGTGTCCGGCCATTGTTCACCGGGGGGTCGCTAGCGCGGCTGAGATTGGGCTTCCGCCCTGACCCGTAGAACCTGATCCGGGTCATGCCGGCGAAGGGAGGGAACGCGGTCGGGTGCTTACAGTCCGTCCGTAAACCGACTCAAGCACGACACGTCCGGGTCTCCTTGGAAGCTTGAGGAGCGCCCGAAATGAATATCCAGACGACCATCAAGGCCGTGGCCGAGACCATCTCGACGGGGCCGATCCCTGGCTCGCGCAAGGTCTATCAGGCCGGCGAGCTGTTCCCCGACCTGCGCGTGCCCTTCCGCGAGGTGGCCGTTCACCCGTCGGCCAACGAGCCGCCGGTGACCATCTACGACCCCTCCGGCCCCTACAGCGACCCGGCCGTCAGCATCGACATCGAGAAGGGTCTGCCGCGCACGCGCGAGGCCTTCGTTGTGCGGCGAGGCGACGTCGAGGTGGTCACCGATCCCCGCCAGGTCAAGCCCGAGGACAACGGCTTCGCCCAGGGCAAGCACCTGGCCCCCGAGTTCCCGGACACGGACCGCAAGATCTATCGCGCCAAGCCGGGCAAGCGGATCACCCAGCTGGAGTACGCGCGCGCCGGGATCATCACGGCCGAGATGGAATATGTCGCCATCCGCGAGAACCTGCGTCGCGAGCAGACGCGGCCCTGCGTGCGCGACGGCGAGGACTTCGGCGCCGCAATTCCAGACTTCGTGACGCCTGAGTTCGTGCGCCAGGAAGTGGCCCGCGGCCGCGCCATCATCCCGGCCAACATCAACCACGGCGAACTGGAGCCGATGGCGATCGGCCGCAACTTCCTGGTCAAGATCAACGCCAACATCGGCAATTCGGCGGTGCTCTCCACCGTCGCCGACGAGGTCGACAAGCTGGTCTGGGCCACGCGCTGGGGCGCCGACACGGTCATGGACCTGTCGACCGGCCGCAACATCCACAACATCCGCGACTGGATCATCCGCAACAGCAGCGTGCCGATCGGCACGGTGCCGATCTACCAGGCGCTGGAGAAGGTCAACGGCGTAGCCGAGGACCTGAACTGGGAGGTCTTCCGCGACACCCTGATCGAGCAGTGCGAGCAGGGCGTCGACTACTTCACGATCCACGCCGGGGTGCGCCTGCCGTTCATCCCGATGACCGCCAAGCGCGTGACGGGCATCGTCTCGCGCGGCGGCTCGATCATGGCCAAGTGGTGCCTGGCGCACCACAAGGAGAACTTCCTCTACGAGCGCTTCGACGAGATCTGCGAGATCATGCGCGCCTACGACGTGTCGTTCTCGCTGGGCGACGGCCTGCGTCCAGGCTCGACCGCCGACGCCAATGACGAGGCCCAGTTCTCGGAGCTGCGCACCCTGGGCGAGCTGACCAAGGTGGCCTGGAGCCACGGCGTCCAGGTGATGATCGAGGGGCCCGGCCACGTGGCCATGCACAAGATCAAGGCCAACATGGACGAGCAGCTGAAGCACTGCCACGAGGCTCCGTTCTACACCCTCGGTCCGTTGACCACGGATATCGCGCCTGGATACGACCACATCACCTCGGCGATCGGCGCGGCGATGATCGGCTGGTTCGGCACGGCGATGCTCTGCTACGTCACGCCCAAGGAGCACTTGGGCCTGCCGGACCGCGACGACGTGAAGACCGGCGTCATCACCTACAAGCTCGCCGCCCACGCCGCCGACCTCGCCAAGGGCCATCCCGGCGCGGCGATGTGGGACGACGCCATCAGCCGCGCGCGCTTCGAGTTCCGTTGGGAGGACCAGTTCAACCTGGGCTTGGATCCCGAGACCGCCCGCAAGTTCCACGACGAGACCCTGCCGAAGGAGGCGCACAAGACCGCCCACTTCTGCTCGATGTGCGGTCCCAAGTTCTGCTCGATGAAGATCAGCCAGGAAGTTCGCGACTTCGCGGCGGGCAAGGCGCCCAATAGCGCCGAATTGGGCATGGCCGAGATGAGCGAGAAGTTCCGCGAGCAGGGGTCCGAGATCTATCTCAAGACGGAGTAGAGCCGATTTCACTGGCGCGGCGGCGGGGAGACCTCCACCGTCGCGCCCATGAATCGCTTGAAGACACATCTGAGTCTCCTGGCCGCCGCCGTTCTGTCGATCGCCGCGCCAGCGTCCGCCGAGAGCCCGTTCTGGCCGGTTAAGGCCAAGAGCGGAGGGATGTCGCCGGCGCTGAACGGCGCTTGGAAATCTCGCGGCTATGGCTGGATCGTGCAGTTCGGACCTGAAGGCGCGCAGCTGTTCCAGACGGCCGGCGAGGCCTGTTATCCAGATCCACGCCGTGAGCCCGATCCGGACGGGGTGATGACGTCGTGGAGGGCCGAGGGGCAGGGGACGATCACCCTCACGGGCGACCCCGACGGCGGGACGCGTTATCTTTTCGATCGTCTGTCCAACCTGCCCAACGCCTGCATCAGCGCCGCCGGCTGGACGCCCGACCGCGTCGTCGCCTTCGCCGCCGACACCTTCGCCGAGGTCTATCCGCGCTCGGCCGAGCGGGGCTTGGACTGGAAGGCGCGCAAGGCTGATGCCTTGGGCAAGGTCTCGCCGACCGCTACGGACGCCCAGCTGTGGACGGCTCTGTCGGGTTTGTTGGCCGGGCTGGACGATCCGCACGTTGAGCTGCATGGCCTGGTCGATGGCGCGCGGCGGGATCTCGAACCGGGCGACTCTCCGACGCTGGTTCGCGTACACGCCGCCGATCCTGCGGGCGACGAAAAGGCTTGGCTGCAGGCCTATCGCGAGGGGATCCTCACCCAGGTGCTGCAAGGGCGCGGACGGCAGGCGGCTAACAACCGCGTCTTCTGGGGGCGGGTCGACGACATCGGCTATCTGAACCTGGTGACCATGGGCGCCTTCGCCCGGAACGCCGCGCCCGACGATCCCCGGCCGCTGGATGCGGTTCTGGACGAGGCCATGACCGCCTTCGCCGGCGCCAAGGCGGTGATCGTCGACGTCAGCAACAACCGGGGCGGTTACGACGCCATCAGCGCCCGGGTCGCCGCGCGCTTTGCCGACCAGTCGCGGATCGCCTATTCGAAGGTCGCGGTCGGCGCCAGGGCGGCGCCGCAACCCGTTCGCGTTGAGCCGGCCAGCGGGGCGCGTTTCACCGGGCCGGTCTATCTGGTCACCAGCGACGTCACGGTCAGCGCCGGCGAGACCTTTGCCCTGATGATGAAAGCCCTGCCCAATGTGAAACAGGTCGGGGCGACCACGCGCGGCGCGTTCTCGGACCAGCTGCCCAAGCCCCTGCCCAATGGCTGGACCCTGGCGCTGCCGGCGGAACTGTACAAGGGGCCCAAGGGGGATGATTTGGAGGGCAGGGGGCTGGCGCCGGACTTGCCGCTGGACATCTTTCCGGCCGGCGACCTGAACGGCGGTCACGCCAAGGCCATTCGGGCGCTGATCGAAAAAATCCGCCAAGACGCGCGATAGGCTGTCGGAACGAAGGCCCGTCGAGCGTCCTTGGTCCGTCAAAGACGATCAAGGAGGAACGTGATGGCCTATGTCGACGGTTTCCTGGTGCCCGTGCCGAAGGACAAACTGGACGCCTACAAGGAGATGGCCCGTGTCGCCAGCGAGGTCTGGATGGATCACGGGGCGCTGTCCTATGTGGAATGCGTCGCCGATGACGTGCCATATGGCGAACTGACGTCATTCCCGCGCGCGGTGCAGGCGACCGACGACGAGATCGTGGTCTTCTCGTGGATCACCTACAAGGACCGCGCCAGCCGTGACGAGATCAACGCCAAGGTCATGGCCGACGAGCGGCTGAAGTGCGAGATGGCGAACATGCCGTTCGACGGCAAGCGGATGATCTTCGGCGGTTTCCAGCCTTTCCTGGAGAAATAGCGCGTCCAGGTTGCGCCGCTCGTGAGCTGGCCCTCCGAGCGGCGCCCAATCCGGCGCGACGAGGTTCCCCGAAGCCGCAATGGCGTAGTTTGTTTCCCACTTGCAACAACATGTCCGAGTTGGCGCGTGCCTGTCGGAAATGTGGCGACAATTCAATGCTCCGCGCGTGATCTCCCTGCTCCGAGACACACCAGTGTGCGCTTTGTGCTGCATTGCTGTCCGATAACGCGGGGGGCGTTGCGAGCTGGGGCTTCGGCCCGTAAGGAGCGACAACCCAGCGTTGGCGTCGACGAACGTCGGCGTCTTCCGTCACTCCTGTTTCGCGGGCCTGAATGACCCTTTCGACCGTGCTTCTTTACGGGCTGGCCGCCGCCGCGCTCGACCCCGCGACCACCGTCGCCCTGGCGTCGCCCGTCGCCCCGCCAGAGGTCGCCGCCGGCGACCAGGGGCAGAAGAAGCCGCAGGCCAAGGACAACGATCCCAACGAGGTCGAGGGCCTGACCATCCAGGCGGACCCACGCGGCAAGGTCGAGGGCAATATCGAACCCGAGATCGAGCTGAACGAGGCCGAGATTCAGAGCTTCGGGGCGGCCAGCATCGGTGAACTGCTGACCATGCTGACCCCACAGACCACCAGCACGCGCGGCCGCGACAGCAGCGGCGGGCCGGTGCTGCTGGTCAACGGCCGCCGCATCTCGGGCTTCCAGGAGATTCAGGGCATCCCGCCCGAGGCGATCGAGAAGTTCCAGGTGCTGCCCGAGGAGGTCGCGCTCAGCTACGGCTACAAGGCCGACCAGCGGGTCGTGAACATCATCCTCAAGAAGAACTACAACGCCCTGATGACCCAGGCCGCGGCCACGGTCGCCACCGACGGCGGCCGCGTGGCGCCCAACGCCGGCGGCAATCGCGCGCACATCGACGGCGACCGGCGCTGGAATCTCGACGTGCAACTGTCCCATGATCCGTATCTGCTGGAGAAGGATCGCGATATCGTCCGCTCGCCGAACGGTCAGCCGTTCGATCTGGTCGGCAATGTCAGCGGCCTCGGCGGCGCCGAGATCGATCCGGCCATATCGACCGCGGCGGGCAGCACGGTGACCTATGCCGGCGTACCCAGTTCGGCCTTGATCGGCCGCGCTGGCTTGGCCGACTACGTCTCGGCCGCCAATCGCTACAACACCGGCGACCTGACGCGCGACCGTTCGCTGATCTCGCGATCCGACAAGGCCACATTGCGCGGATCGTATAGCCGCGATCTCAACAAGCAGACTCAGCTGACCATCAGCGGCAATCTGGAAGACACCAGCAGCCGGGCGCTGCTGGGCCTGCCGGGCGTGACCTTCACCCTGCCGGCCGGCAGCCCGTTCTCGCCGTTTTCCAAGGCCGTGACCGGCTATCGTTTTATCGACGCGCCCGGCGCCATGGCCCGCGACGTCGACACCCTGCGCACCCAGGTCAGCGCCGCCGCCAATGGACGGATCAAGGACTGGCGCTGGAATCTGACGGGCGACCTCGATCGCACGACCACCGACACCACCACTGGCCGCGGCCTGGACGCCTCGGCCTTCCAGGCCGCGGTGGCGGCGGGAGATCCGACCGTCAATCCGTTCGGCTACATCTCGCCGAGCCTCTATAAGGACGCCGCCGCCGACACCGCCCACTCGGTCTCGACCTCCGCCAGCGCCGAGCTCGTTTTGAACGGCAACGCCTTCCAGCTGCCCGCCGGCCCCGTGCAGACCACGCTGAAGGTCGGAGCCAACAGCAAGGGACTGGACAGCAAGACCGTCCGCTCGGGCGTGACCACGACGCGCGACATCACCCGCACCACCGAGAGCGTCCAGAGCAGTTTCAACCTGCCGCTCACCAGCACGCGCCAGAACGTCCTGGCCAAGGCCGGCGACCTCTCGGCCAATTTCAACCTCGGCTACGATAATCTGTCCGACTTGGGCGGGCTGACCACCCTGGGCGGCGGCCTGAACTGGAGCCCGATCAAGAAGATCAGCTTCATCGCCAGCTACACCGACGAGGAGGGCGCGCCCTCGACCAACCAGATCAACGATCCGGTGGTGGTGACCCCGAACGTCTCGGTGTTCGACTTCACGACCGGTCAGACGGTGATCATCTCGCGCACCGACGGCGGCAACGCGGCCCTTCGCAACGACAACCGGCAGGTCCAGAAGCTGGGCGTCAATTTCAAGCCGTTCGACAAGACCGAGCTGACCTTCAACGCCACCTATACGCGGGCGCGGACCAAGAACATGATCTCCGCGTTCCCGGCTGTCACGCCGGACCTGGAGGCCGCGTTCCCCGAGCGCTTCACCCGTGACGCGACGGGCCGCCTGCTGGCCATCGACGCGCGGCCGGTGAACTTCGCCAGCGCCGAGAGCGAGAACATCCGCTGGGGCTTCAACCTGTTCAAGGCCGTGGGCAAGGCCGCGCCAGCGGATCCTTTCGGCGGTCCCGGCCCTGGCGGCGGCGGCCGTTTCGGCGGGGGCGGCATGCGCTTTGGCGGCCCGCCGGGCGGAGGCGGCGGTCCCGGTGGTGGCGGTGGTCCTGGCGGCGGCGGCTTCGGCGGCCCGCCGCCCGGCATGATGCGGCCGGGGCAGGGCCTGTTCCAGATCTCGGTCTACCACACCTGGCGCCTGACCGACGAGGTCACCATCCGCAAGGGCTTGCCCGTCCTCGACCAACTGGACGGCTCGGCGATCAATTCGCGCAGCGGCCAGGCGCGGCATGAGGTCCAGGTTCAGGGCGGCTACTTCAAGGACGGTGTGGGCGTGCGCTTCAACGGCTCCTGGAAGGCCTCGACCTGGGTCAATGGCGGCGCGACCGGCGGCCAGACCCTGTACTTCTCGGACCTCGCCACGGTGGGCGTAAACCTCTTCGCCAACTTCAGCGTCCCGGCGCGCAAGAAGGCCGTCGACAGGTTCCCGATCCTGAAGGGAGCCCAGGTCTCGCTGAACTTCGAGAACCTGCTGGACGCCAAGCAGATCGTCCGCGACCAGAACGGCGTCACGCCGCAGGCTTACCAGAAGGACTATCTGGACCCGCTGGGCCGCACCGTGCGGATCAGTTTCCGCAAGCTGCTCAGCTAGGACGAGGAACACAAGGCTAACCCGTCCTTAAGCTGTCAGGCGCAGGCTTGATTTGGAACGGCCGTCTCGGCCGGATCGGAGGCCGTCATGGCGATCATGACTTCCAGCACCCGGCGCGCCAGCGACCACTTCGAGCCCAGCGACGTCGATCCCCAGGTCCAGCGCCGCCTGCGCGGCTATCTTGAGCAGATCGACTACACCGCCTTCGCCTCGAACAAGGCGGTGCTAGGCGCGACCGTGGCCCATGCCGACGCGGAACGGTTCCAAAGGCTTGCCGTCGCCGCCGCCACGGCCCGCGCCAAATGGGTGGCCGAGGCCGCATCGATGACCGAGGCGGGGGCGACCCTCTCCGAAGCCCAGGTCGCGCGCCTGGCGCATCTGCGCTCGACCTATGAAGAGCTGTCGGCGGTCTACGAGGCCACCCGGCGCATGGTCGAGCGGGGCTATATCGCCTACCGGCCCACCCCTTAGGTTGCTCCTAAAATTACCCGGATATTATTGACTCTATATTTCATCCGGGTAAAAGGCCTCCTTCAGGAGGTTCATCATGTCAGGACGCAAGGCGCTGCTGCGCGCTTACAAGGAACGCAAGGTCGAGGCCGGCATCTACGCCGTACGTTGCTCGGCCACGGGCCAGGCTTGGGTCGGGGCGACGGCTGATCTCGCCACCCGCCGGAGCGGGGTGTGGTTCTCGCTGCGCCAAGGCTCGCACCGCGAGAAGAGCTTGCAGGCGGCCTGGAATGCGCACGGCGCCGAAGCCTTCGTGTTCGAGCCCATCGAAGCGATCGACAGCGAGGGGCTGGACAGGTTCGGCCGCGACAGCCGACTGAAGGACCGCCGCGAGCACTGGATCGCAACGCTGAACGCCACGGGACTGATGTGATGTCGGAGAGCGAGAACGGACAGTATGTGGTGTTCCACGGCCGGGATCGCGTGGCCGTCGGCTCGCGCCTGGACGCGGCCCTCGCGGCTCAGCGATTGGCGGAGGAGGCGGGTGTGCTGATCTTCGGCCCCGACGGCCGGGGCGTCGACTTCGACCTCAGCGGTGGGCCGGGAGCTCTGGCCGCGCGCCTGGCGCCGCCGGAGGAAGCGCCGCGCGGACGCGGGCGGCCCAAGCTGGGCGTGACCGCCCGCGAGGTGACCTTGCTGCCGCGCCATTGGGAATGGCTGGCCAGGCAGCCGGGCGGCGCGTCGGTGGCGCTGCGCAAGCTGGTCGAGACCGCGCGGCGCCAGAGTGAGGGCCCGGACCGCATCCGCGCGGCGCGGGAGGCGGCCTATCGCTTCGCCTCGGCGATCGGCGGCGACCTGCCGGGCTTCGAGGAGGCCATGCGGGCCCTATTCGCTGGCGATGACGCGGCCTTCGAGACGCGCATCCAGGCTTGGCCGTCGGACATCGCCGCCCAGCTGCGGACCTACGCCGCCGAGGCCTTCGGGCCAGACCTCACGGCGGTAGGATAGGCCGCGTACGCGGGCCGGAAAGCGGGTTCAGGGATCGGATCTCGCGATCACGTCCTGGAGCACCGCCTTATAGGCCGCCTCGAAGGGGGCCTTGTCGCTGTCGGGCTTGGCGGGCCACAGCGGGCGCAGGGCGGCGGTGCGGGCGGCGGCGTCGCGCAGCCAGGCCGGATCCGCCTTGGTCAGCTTGGCGACCCGGGCCTCGACCTCGGCCTTGGGACGGCCGTCATAGGCCAGCAGCGAGCGCAGGGCCCAGAGAGCCTGCTCGTCGGCGTTCGGCTTGGAAGAGCCTGGCGCGCGGTGGGCAGTCCAGCGGATGGCGTCGACCAGCTGGGTGCGATAGCGAGGGTCGTCCCAGGTGCTGGGCGTGTGGCCCAGGTTGGTGTGGTACAGGCGGCCCTGGCCGATCTGGCGGGTCCAGGTGATCGGCACGAACCACGGGCGCTTCAGCGGCGTTTCGGTGAAGTCCAGGGCCTGCAGCACGCGGACCTTGGCGGGGTCGTAGTCCGAGTACTGATAGATTTCCTCCGCGAAGGCGAACCGGGCCGGCCAGGCGGTGTTCAACGGGTCCTCGCCACCCAGCGCTTGAACGACGATTGGCGTGCCTTGGGTCCACGGGTGGCCGGCGAACTTGCCGTTGATGAAGGCGGTGTAGGTCTGGCCCGGGCCGGTGTAATCCCAGTGGGTGTCGGTCGAACTGTGCAGGCCCACGAACCCGCCCTTGCCGCTCCCGACCCACGTCTGGATCGCCGCCCAAGCCTCGGGCGCGATCGGCAGTTCGCCGGTGGTGTAGAAGGCCAGGACGTCGACGTCCTTCAGCTTCTCGGGGGTGATCGTGCGGGCGTCCTGGGTGGATTCGACGGTAAAGGCGCCGGTCTTGGCGGCGATCTCGGCCAAGGCGATCTCGGACTGAGACGGACCGTTGCCGCCCTTAGGCCGCGCGACGGGCCGGTGGACGAAGCCGACCGACTGGTCGAGATAGAGCACGCGGATCTTGGCCGGGGCAGCGTTCGCCACTGGAGCGGAAAGCGCGGCGACCGCCGCGATAAGGGTCAGCAGGCGGGCCATATCTCACTTAGCTCTTGGGTTGCAGCAGGTCCCAGCGATTGCCGGACAGGTCCTCGAACACCGCCACCGTGCCATACGCCTCGTGGCGGGGTTCTTCCAGGAAGGTGACGCCGGCGGCGGTCATGCGCGCGTGGTCGCCGGCGAAGTCATCAGTGTGCAGGAACAGCCAGACCCGGCCGCCGCCTTGCTGGCCGATGGACTTGGCCTGCTCGCCGGTGGCGCGGGCCAGCAGGAAGTCCGTGCCGTCGCTCCCGGGCGAGACGACGACCCAGCGCTTGCCATGGCCCATGTCTGTGTCTTCCACCAGGGTGAAGCCCAGCTTGCCGACATAGAAGCCGATCGCTTCGTCGTAGTCGGCGACGAGCAGGGACACGAGGGCGACGCGGCGGGCCATTTGCGACTCCTTATGGCGAGCCGACTGCATAGCATGCGTCAGGCGGTTGTCAGCGTCGGGCCGTTAAAACGCATCATCCTCCACTCCCAAGGACAACGCCATGAACCGCCCCCTCATGCTGACCCTCGCCGCCCTGGTTGTCGCGCCCCTGCCGGCGCTGGCCGACGGACCCAAGACCAAGGTCACCGAGGTCGCCGTCAAGGACATCCCCGCCGCCGTGGTCTCGGTCGTCAAGGCCGCCGCGCCCCGGATGACCATTAAGGAAGCCGAGCTGAAGGAACGCGCCGATCGCCGCTACTACGACGTCGAAGGCGTGATGCCCGACGGTTCGGAGATCGAGTTCGACCTGCTGGAGAAGAACGGCCGCTGGGAGATCGTCGAGACCCAGCGCGATATCGCCTGGTCGACTACGCCCAAGCCGGTGCGTGACGCCGCCGCCGCCTCGGGCAAGGCGATCACGCCGGTGCGAGTGATCGAGAGCAAGCAATCCGACGGCAGGGTGATCTACGAGCTGTTCGCCGCCGGCAAGCGGGACGAGCCGTCGATGGAGGTGAGCCTCAAGGACGGCAAGGCCAAGGTGCTGGCCGAGGTCTGGCCGCATTAGCCGCCCGAATAGCCCCCGATGATCGGCAGGATCTCGCCGGTGATGTAGCTGGCCGTCTGGGGCGAGGCCAGGAACACATAGGCCGGCGCGATCTCCTCGGGTTGCGCCGCCCGCTTCATCGGCGTCTTGGCCCCGAACTCGGCGACCTGCGGCCCCAGCTTGTCGGCCGGGTTCAGCGGGGTCCAGACGGGGCCGGGCGCCACGGCGTTCACCCGGATGCCCTTCTCGACCAGGTGCGTCGCCAGCGATCGCGTGAAGGCGTGGATGCCGCCCTTGGTCATCGAGTAGTCCAGCAGATCCTTGTTGCCCAGCAGACCGGTCACCGAGCCGGTATTGATGATCGCGCCGCCGTTGGGCAGGTGCTTCACCGCCGCCTTGGCCATGTGGAAATAGCCGTAGAGGTTGGTCCGCAGGGTGCGGTCGAAGTGCTCCTCCGTCAGATCCTCGAAGTCCAGCACGTGCTCCTGGAAGGCGGCGTTGTTGACCAGGATGTCCAGGCGGCCCAACTCGGCGACCGTCTTCTCGACCGCCGCCTTGGCGTAGTCCGCATCGGCGACGTCGCCGGGCAGCAGGATGGCGCGGCGGCCTTCCAGCTCGACGGCGAGGCGGGTTTCCTCGGCGTCGCGATCCTCGCTGAGATAGGCGATGGCCACGTCCGCGCCCTCGCGGGCGAACAGCACCGCCACGGCGCGGCCGATGCCGCTGTCGGCGCCGGTGATCAGCGCCACCTTGCCCTCCAGCTTGCCCGAGCCCTTGTAGAACGGCGCGTCGTACATCGGGGCGGGATCCAGCTTCCATTCCTCGCCGGGCTTGGCTTGGTGCTGCTCGGGGAAGGGCGGAGCCGGATAGAGGCGGGCGCCGGCCTGCATCGCCTGGTCCTTCTTCTCCTTGGGCTCGAACGAGCGCTCTTCCTTGGCGTCCAGGGGCGACTGGATGTCGCGCTCGGCCTGGGCGGTGCGATCGGCGGTGTTCTCGAACTCGGGGGTCTGGGTCTCGGCCATAGCGCGCTCCTTCAGGACTGAGCCCGGAAAACCACTGGACTGGCGCGATGTTCCAACCGTCACTAAATGCGGGTTGCCCGGAAAACGGGCATGCGCCACCTTGCGCGCTCTCTTTGACAGTCGGTGACGACCATGCCGCGCGACGCGGCCGGAACGGCGCTCTCCTCGGAGCGGCCGCGCGGCCCCATCATGACCGACCTGATCGACCTGCTCCGCCTGGCGGGGCCGGTGGTGCTGTCGCGCCTGGGCATCATGGTCATGGGCCTGACCGACGCCATCGTCGTCGGCCATTTCTCGGCGCGGCAGCTGGGCTTCCACGCCATGGCCTGGGCGCCGTCCTCGATCTTCGTGACCATGAACGTCGGCCTGCTGGTCGGGGTGCAGGTGATGACTGCTCGCGCCATCGGGGCGGGACGTCGGCACGAGACCGGGGCGGTGCTGCGGCGAGGCCTGAGCTACGGCCTGTGGCTGGGCCTGGGCTCGATGGCGCTGCTGGCGCTGCTCGGACCGCTGTTCCTGCACAGCCTGGGGCTCAAGGACGGCCTGGCCGACGGCGCGACCATCCCGCTGATCGTCTTCTCGCTGTCGTTGCCGATCTACGCGGTGTCGGTGTCCCTGACCTTCTGGCTGGAAGGGCTGGGGCGGCCGGGGCCGGGGGCGGTGATGATGTGGCTGGCCAACCTGGTCAATCTGGGCGCCAACCTGCTGTTCGTGCCGGGAACCTTCGGCCTGCCGGCGCTCGGAGCCACGGGCGGGGCCTGGTCGACCTTCGTGGCTCGCCTGGCTCTGGCGACCGCCCTGGCGATCTACGTGCTGCGGATGAAGGAGGCGCGAGAACTGGGAGTCTTCGACAAGCCGCCCCGCGACAGGCCCGCCGAGGCCGAGCAGCGCAGGATCGGCTATGGCGCCGGCGCGTCGAACTTCTTCGAGGTCTCGGCCTTCGCCGGCATGAACCTGATCTGCGGCTGGATCGGCGGCTTGGCCGTGGCCGCCTACGCGGTGGTGCTGAACGTCTCGGCGATCGTCTTCATGGTCCCGCTGGGTGTGGCCACCGCCACCGCCGTGCAGGTGGGGCGAGCCTATGGCGCGCGCGACCCGGCGGGCATGAAGCGGGCGGGCTGGATCGCCTTCGCTGTGATCGCCGTGATCGGAACGCTGTTCGGGTTGCTACTCTATCCGACCAAGCAGTGGGTGGCTCTGGCCTACACCACCGACCCGGCGGCGCTGACCTTGATCCTGCCGGCCATGGCGCTGAGCTGTCTTTTCTTCGCGCCGGACGCGGTCCAGGTGGTCGCGGCCCAGGCGCTGCGGGCGCGGGGAGAGGTGTGGATCCCCACCATCACCCACCTGATCAGCTACGCCCTGGTCATGGGGCCGCTGGCCTGGTGGCTGGCCATCCCGCGCGGCATGGGGCTGAACGGGGTGCTGGTCTCGATCATCGTCACCAGCTTCCTGGCCGCCGCGTTCCTGCTGACGCGGTTCCGGATGCTGGACTTGCGGGATCGTCGGCGGGCCGCCGAAGGTTAGGCGCCGAGGATCCAGCCTTCCTCGGTCTCGGCCGAGGCCAGCGCATCCTCCGAAAGCCCCTTCGGCGCGCCGAACGCCGCCGCCAGCTTGCCGGCCTCGTCCAGCTTGGCGAAGTGCTCGGAGAGGGCCCGCACCTGCGCCAGGTCCTTGACCTCGCCGGCGGCGGGGGCGGCCTTAATCGTCGAGGGATAGACCTCGGCCACCACCACCGCGACGCCTTCGAGGTCGGCCTCGGTCAGGGCCTTGAAGCCGGTCTCGAACGGCCAGACGCGGACGGCCTCGCCGCGGGCGTCCTTCAGGCGGCGCACGGCCGGTATGCCGACGATCGCCTGACCGCCGACCGAGCCGTTATAATAGAGCTTCCAGATCGAATGCGCGCCTTTCGCCGCCTCGTCCGCGTAGCGGAACTCGGGCAGATCGTCCGGACCGTGCTCGCGCGGGCGTTTCGGCTGCAACGTGGTCAGGGCGTCCTTGGGCGGGCAGCCCCAGAACGGGAAGGGGCCGCCGGTCAGGCGGCGGTTGATCTCGGAGCCGACGCCGAAGCGGTTGTTGGTGTTGTCGGCCTTGTCCTTGACCATCTTGGCCAGCTGATCCCAGACGGCGCGCCAGGGCGTGTCACCCGGCAGAGCCAGGGCCTTGCTCAAGCCGCGCGGGAAGCCCAGCGGGAAGTCGAAGCCCACCAGGGCCCGCTCGCCGCGCTTCTTCAGGTCGTCGAGAATAGCCGCCAGACGCGTCTCGGCCTCGGCGCGGGTGGCGGGGTTGTAGCTCTCGAAGGTCAGGCGGAAGCGCACATCGCGCTTCATCACGCCGATCCAGATCGAGTCCGCGCCCGTGGTCGGCTTGGCCGCGGCGCTCCAGTCGACGATCACATAGGCGCTGAACAGACGCGACACGGCACGCGGCTCCGAGAGAGAAACGAAGCCGCGCTTCTACTCCCCCGAGCGCCCGCCGAACAGCCTAGGAAAGCGCTTGACGCGCCGATAGTCAGGCGGCGTCGCGCACTTCCTTGCTCGGGCCGATCGGGCGACCGTCGCGGGCGAACCAGCGGATCGGCGGCTCGCACGACGGGCCCAGGGCCGCGCGGACGATGGCCGGCGGGCGGCGCTCTTCCGGGGTCATGAACAGACCGTTGGCCTTCAGCTTCAGGCCGGCGACCTTGTGGGCGCCCAGCATGGTCAGCGGCACGGCCAAAACGAGGCCCAGCAGGATCGGGGCGGTCGAGGTGAACAGGTCGGGCGTGAACCAGAAGACGCCGCCCAGCACCAGGCCCGTGGCGCTGATCCAGCCCATGGCGGCGCAGGCCTCCTTGAAGGCGACCTTGTCGGCGTCGCGACGCTGGGTGGCCCAGCCGCCGACCTTGCCCGCCAGGATCTCGACGATGGCGCGGGTCTGGGTGAACATCAGCATCGGGGCGACCAGGGCCGAGAGCAGCATCTCCACGGCCAGGCCGGCGGCGACGCGGCGCTTGCCGCCGAAGCCCTTGGTCTCGTGCTTGCGCGAGAAGACCAGGATCGAGCCCAGGATCTTGGGGCCGAACAGCAGTACGAAGGTGATGATCATGGCCCAGGCGGTGGCCTGGATCTCGCGCCAGTCGATCAGGGCGTGGGCTGCGGCCTGCAGGTCGGCCATGGTGAAGGCCGCCTTCTTCAGCTCGGGCATCAGGGCGCGCGAGGTGATACCGGCGCTCAGGGCGATGAACCACAGCGGCGACAGGGCGTAGCTGAGCACGCCGATCACCAGGTGCAGGCGGCTCATCCAGTGCAGGCCGGGCAGGGCGACCAGCGGCATGTGCTGGACGTTGCCACGGCACCAGCGGCGGTCGCGCGTGGCGAAGTCCAGCAGGTTCGAGGGGCTCTCCTCGTACGAGCCTTCCAGGTACGGAGCCAGGTGAACGCTCCAGCCGCCGCGGCGCAGCAGGGCGCTTTCCAGGGCGTCGTGGCTCATCACCTCGCCGCCGAACGGCTTGGGCCCGGCCAGGTGAGGCAGGCCGCAGGTCTCGGCGAAGGCGCGGGTGCGAACGATGGCGTTGTGGCCCCAGAACGAGCTCTCGCTGCCCGACCACCAGGCGAGGCCCGTCCAGGCGACGCGGCCATACAGGCGCGTGGCGAATTGCAGGGTGCGCGCGAAGATCGTCTGGGCGTTGATGATCATCGGCATGGTCTGGATCAGGCCGGCGCCCGGGTGACGCTCCATGGCGTCGGCCAGGCGGACCATGGCCTCGCCGGTCATCAGGCTGTCGGCGTCCAGCACCAGCATGTGCTCATAGGCGCTGCCCCAGCGGCGCACCCAGTCGGCGACGTTGCCGGCCTTGCGGCCCACGTTTTCCTTACGGACGCGGTAGAAGACGTTGCTGTGGGCCTCGCGGCGGAAGCGGGCGAAGCAGGCCTGTTCGGCCAGGGCCACCTGGGCGTCGCGGGTGTCGCTGAGCACGAAGATGTCGAAGTGGCGGCTCATGCCCGTCTCGGCGATCGAGGCGTCCATGGCGCGCAGGCGCGCGAAGACGCCGGCGGCGTCCTCGTTGTGCACAGGCATCAGGATGGCGGTGCGGGTGTGCAGCTTGGGCATCGGGGCCTCGCCGTCGATGCCCAGCGGATCCTTGGGCTTTCCCAGCAGGATTGCGAAGCCGGCCACGGCGGTGCAGAACCACAGTGACAGGGCCAGGAACAGCGGGGCCAGCAGCACCAGGACAACGCTTTCCAGGCGGGTCACGCCGCCCAGGGCCACGGTGTCGAAGGTGGCCTTCCAGCCGGCGAAGCCCATGACGAGCGTCGCCAGGGCGACGATCCAGCGGCGCATGGTCATGTTGGCTACCAGCGCGGTGGCGCGGCGCGGCCCGCCCTGCCAGAAGCCCAGCGGCTGGACCGGCATGGCCAGCGGCACTTCGGCGGGGATTTCGACCGTGTCACGGCGAACGACCTGATCGAGGGTCACGCTCGTGGAGGAGCGCACGTCGAAGAGGGCGGAGCGATCGCTCATTCGTCAGTTCTCGGACTTTTCCGGCGGGCCGGGCTCTCTCCGTGTGCTTCGACGCCGCAAGCCTCTTTCCGCCTCGTCGCGCATCCGCTAGGGACGGGCAGGGCGTATGTGATGGCTTCGTGACGGTCGAAACCGGCGTGGAGAGCCGCCGGTAATCCCTACAGTAAAACTTCGATCACAAATTCGCTACCGGAAATCACGCCGATTTCGCAGTTGCGAGAAAAAACATGTGAACCGTCGCGCGCGAGCGACGCTCGCCGATTTGGGGAATTCCGGTAAATATATGAATATTAAATATTTTATCGCCGCTATGGCTGCTCTGAGCTTGACGGCGTGCGGCAAAGCTTCGCAGGATGGGCGTTCAATTCCGGGCGTGGTCGAGGCCATGCCGTCGACCGAAGCGCTGCCGGCCTATGATGCGCAGGGCGTGGTTTCCAGCCTGGACGGCCAGACTCTCACGCTCGATCACGACGGTGCGAGCGCGGCGGGCCTCAAGCCGGGGCGCAACCGGTTCAAGGTCTATGCGGACGTGATCGCCGAGGCGCCGATCACGCCCGGCGCGCGGGTGAAGTTCCAGTTCAAGAAGACGTCGACAGGGCTCGAGGTGTCGAAGCTCGAGCCCCGCGAGTGACGGTGTTCTAGGAGAGCTTCACCAGCATCTTCCCCAGGTTCTCACCGGAGAACAGCTTCAGGAAGGCGTCCGGGGCGCGTTCGACGCCCTCCTCGACGGTCTCCTTCCAGGTGATCTTACCGGCCTGGATCCACTCGCTCATGTCCTTGGCGAACTGCGGATAGAGATCGTAGTGGTTGGAGACGATGAAGCCTTCTAGGCGGAGGCTCTTGCCGACGGCCAGGATGATGTTGGGCGGGCCTTCGGGTTTGCCGGTCTCGTTGTACTGCGAGATCATTCCGCACAGGGCGAAGCGAGCGAACGGGCGGGCCGAGTTCAGGGCCGCTTCCAGATGGACGCCGCCGACGTTCTCGAAATAGACGTCGATACCCTTGGGCGCGACCTTGGCCAGCTCGGCGACCACGTCGGGCGTGGCCTTGTAGTCGATCACGTGATCGACGCCGATCGACTTCAGGAACGCGACCTTCTCGGGCCCGCCGGCCGAGCCGATCACGGTGTGGCCCTTCAGCTTGGCGATCTGGCAGACCACCGAGCCCACCGCGCCGGCGGCGGCCGAGACGAACACCACGTCACCGTCCTTCAGGGCCGCGATGCGCAGCAGGCCCACATAGGCGGTCAAGCCCGGCATGCCGGCCACGCCCAGGAAGGCCTGCGGAGGAATGCCGTGGGTCTCGATCTTGGTGATCGCCCCCATGCCGGCGGCGGCCAGAGACTTCGGATGGGCGTTGAAGGCCTCGCGCCAGCCGAACATCGAGTTGACCACATCGCCCGGCTTGAAGTCCGGATCGTTGGAGGCCGTGACTTCGCCGATCGCGCCGCCTTGCAGGGCCTGACCGATCTGAAACGGCGGCACGTAGCTGGGTCGGTCGTACATGCGGCCGCGCATATAGGGGTCGACCGACATCCAGAGGTTCCGGACCTGGACCTCACCGTCGCCGGGCGGAGGCAGCTCGACGCTGGCCAGTTCGAAGTCCGAGGCCTTGGGCAGGCCCACGGGACGGCTCTTCAGACGGATCTCGCGCGACGTGGTCATGATGTTCCTCCCCTTGGCCTGGCCAAGCGTTGCTAATTTAAACGGATGTTTAGCGCGCCCTTAGGGAAGGCTCCAGTGCTTCTATGCGACGGCGAAGCGGAGTAGACACCCCGCATGACCCACGACTTGAAGGCAGGCGTCGTCGGCGCCGGTGTGTTCGGCGGCTATCACGCCAAAAAGTACGTCGAGCTGGACGGCGTCACCCTGGTCGGCGTCTATGACGTCGATCTGGCGCGCGCCGAGGCCCTGGCGGGGCCGCTGGGCGCCAAGGCCTTCGACGACCTTGACGCCTTCCTCGCCGCCGTCGACGTGGTCACGGTCGCCGCCCCGGCCGTCCACCACGCCGCCCCCGCCTTGGCTGCGCTGAAGGCGGGCAAGCCGGTCTATTCGGAAAAGCCGCTGGCGGTGACGCCCGAGGACGCCGACAGGATGGTCGCCGCCGCCGCCAAGGCCGGCGTGCCGCTGGCCTGCGGTCACCAGGAACGGGTCGTGTTCCAGGCCATGGGCCTCCTGGACATCCCCGAACAGCCGCTGCGTCTGGAGGCCGTGCGCCGAGGCGCGCCCTCGGACCGCAATCTGGATGTCTCGGTGGTGCTGGACCTGATGATCCACGACATCGACCTGGCCCTGGCGCTGTGCGACGGCGAGCCGGTGACGGTGGAGGGCGAGGGGGCGATCACCCGCTCGACCTCGCTGGACTGGGTCAAGGCCGAGGCCACTTTCGACAACGGCTTCACCGCCGTCTTCGACAGCTCCCGCGTCGCCGAGGCCCGCGAGCGGACCATGAAGGTCGTCTACCCCTCGGGCGAGGTCGAGATCGACTTCCTGGCCCGCACCTTCCGCAACACCACGCCGTTCCCGCTGATCGAGAACTTCACCGAGACGCCCGCCGGCAAGGACCCGCTGGGCCTCTCGGTCGCGGGGTTCCTCAAGGCCGTGCGCGGCGAGGCCCCCCGGCCGGTGGTGACCGGCGAGGAGGCCGCGCGGGCGCTGGACCTGGCGCTGGCGGTGGAGCAGGCGGTCGAGGGCTAGCGCCTCCGCATGCTGGACAGCTGCAGCAGGGTGGCGACAGCCGCCAGGCCGGCGCCCAGCACCGTGACCGCGCTCCAGCCGCCGAACTTCCAGGCGGCCGCCGCGGCGGCCGAGCCGCCGGCGCCGCCCAGGAACATCGCGCCCATGAAGAGCGTGTTCAGCCGGCCGCGCGCTTCGGGCCGCAGGGCGTAGACCTGGTGCTGGTTCGACACCAGCGCGCCCTGCACCGCGAAGTCCAGCACCACGACGCCCACCAGCAGCCCGGCGATCGCGTTCCACAGGCCGAAGATCAGCCAGGCGACCAGGGTGAGGATCGCGCCCAGGACGATGGCCAGGTGCGGCCCGCGCTTGTCGGCCAGGCGGCCCGCGAGCGGCGCGGCCAGAACGCCGACCACGCCCACGACGCCGAACACGCCGGCGACGTCGGCGCCCAGGCCGAAGCGCGGCTCTTGCAGATGCAGCGCCAGGATCGTCCAAAAGGCGGTGAAGGCGGCGAACAGGTTGGCCTGGGTGATCGCCGCCAATCGCAGGGTAGGAAACTCTCGCCAAAGCTTGCCCAGCGAGCCCAGCAGGGCGGCATAGGAAAGGTCGCTGTCGGCGCGGCTGCGCGGCAGGGCGGCGGCCATCAGCAGGCCAGCGGCCAGGGCGACTGGCGCGCCCAGCCAGAACATCGCCCGCCAACCCAGGGCGGTGGCCACGAAGCCCGCGACGGTGCGGCTGAGCAGAATTCCGCAGAGCAGGCCAGCCATGACGACGCCGACGGCCGCGCCGCGCCGCTCGTCCGGCGCCAGGTGGGCGGCAAGGGGCACGATCTGCTGGGCGACCGTAGCGGCCATGCCCAGCAGCAAAGATGCGACGATCAGAAGTATGGCGTTTGGAGCGAGGGCCGCGGCGGCCAGGGCCAACGCCAGCACCACGAACTGGCCGATGATCAGGCGCTTGCGCTCGACGCGGTCGCCCAGTGGGGCCAGCAACAGCAGACCGGCGGCGTAGCCCAGCTGAGTGGCGGTGGGCACGAGGGCGGTGAGGGGGCCGGGCAGCTCGCGCTCCATCAAGCCCAGCATCGGTTGGTTGTAATAGATGTTGGCGACCGCCAGACCGGCGGCGGCGGCCATGGCGACGGTCAGGCCGCGGCCGAGCGCGGGGTTGGGTGCGGCGGCGCGGGGGAGGGGTAAGGTCATGGCGAGCTCCGGCTGGTCTGGGCCGTCCGGCCTCCAGTGGTCCGGGATGTATGGCATATCGATCGTGTGTATAATCGCTCGATAATGATAAGTCGGCCTATCGGATGCTGATATAATGAACCTCGCGGATGTGGGCGTCTTCGTAGAAGCGGCGCGGGCGGGCAGTCTGGCGGCGGCGGCGCGTCGCCTGCACATTGCGCCGATGGCCGCCTCGCGTCGGCTGGCGGCGCTGGAGCAGGAGGTGGGGGCGCGGCTGGTCCACCGTACGACCCGAGCCCTGTCGCTGACGGCCGAAGGCGAGGCCTTCCTGCCGCACGCCCAAGCCATGCTGGAGGACGAGGCGGCCGCGCGGGCGGCGATCCGCCCCTCCGGCGCGGGGGCTACGGGTCTATTGAGGGTGACGGCCTCCGCCCCGTTTGGGCGCAAGATGGTGGCGCCGATGGTCCCGGCCTTCATGCGGGCCAATCCGGACCTGCGGGTCGACCTGCAGGTGACCGACGCCATCACCGACATCGTGGCCAGTGGCGTCGACCTGGCCATTCGCATCGCTGTGCTGCGCGACAACTCGCTGATCGCGCGGCGTCTGGCCGACAATCCGCGTAAGCTCTACGCCTCACCGGCCTATCTGGCCGAGCGCGGCGCCCCGACGACGCTGCGGGATCTGGGCGATCACGAGTGCCTGACCCTCAGCGGCGTCTCCCACTGGACCTTCATGGCCGGCGACCGGGCCGTGAACCAGAGGGTGGCCGGCCGCTTCTCGGCCAGCGGCATCGAGACCCTGCATATGGCCTGCCTGGGCGGGCTGGGCATCGCCATGTTGTCGGACTGGAACGTCCGCGAGGATGTCGCCGCCGGCCGCCTTGTCGAAACGCCGCTGGCCGACGCGGTGCTGGAGTCCTGGTCGATCTGGGCGGTCTATCCCAGCGCCAGGCTGGCGCCGGCCAAGACCCGGCTGTTCATCGACGCCTTGTCGGCGCACCTGGCCGCAATGCCGCCCGTCGACGGACCGGATCTGACTTAAAGGCTCACCTGCGTTCCCAGCTCGACCACCCGGCCGGGCGGCAGGTGGAAGAAGGTGGTGGGGTCGGCGGCGTTGCGGGTCAGGAAGGTGAACAGCTTGCGCTTCCAGGCCGGCAGGGCGTCGCTGGCCGTCGAGGGGACGATCGTGCGGCGGCTGACGAAGAACGATGTGCTCATGATGTCGAACTTCAGGCCCTGCTTGCGGCAGGCGGCCAGGGCCTGGGGGATGTTCGGGCTTTCCATGTAGCCGTAGCGCAGCGAAATCAGCCACCAACGGTCGTCGAGAGCCTTGGTCTCGATCCGCTCCGCGTCGGGCACGTAAGGTCGGGTCTCGTTGACGATGGTCAGCAGCACATTGCGGTCGTGCAGCACCTTGAAGTGCTTGAGACTGTGCATCAGGGCCGGCGGGGTGGTGTCCGGATCCGAGGTCAGGAACACGGCCGTGCCCGGCGTCGAGGCCGTCGAGCGGCGCTGTATCATCTCGCGGAAGTCGGCGAACGGCAACCCGTCCTTGCTGAGCTTGGTCCGCAGGCGATCGGTGGCGGTGACGAAGATCGACATCAGGAGGCACAGGCCGGCGCCCAGGGCCAGCGGGGCCCAGCCGCCGGTCAGCACCTTCAAGAGGTTGGCGGTGAAGAAGGTCAGGTCCAGGGCGAGCAGGGGCACGATGAGCGCCAGGGCCGCCCACAGGCTCCACTTCCAGACGCGGCGTACGACGATGTAGGCCAGCAGGGTGGTGACCACCATCGTGCCGGTGACCGAGATGCCGTAGGCGTGGGCCAGCGAGCTGGACGAGCGGAACGACAGCACCACCAGCACCACGCCGACGAACAGCAGCCAATTGATCGGGGCGACATAGATCTGGCCGGCCTCGGTCTTCGAGGTGATCTTGATGTCCATGCGCGGCAGGAGGCCCAGCTGGATCGCCTGCTGGGTCAGGGAGAAGGCGCCGGTGATCACCGCCTGGCTGGCGATGACGGTGGCGACGCCGGAGAAGAGGACGAGACCCAGGCGCCACTGGTGCGGCGCCATCAGGAAGAACCAGTCGGCGTTGGGCAGGGCGGTTCCGGCGGCCTCGGCGACGGCGAGAGCTTTCGAGGCCAGGGCCGCCTGGCCGAAATAGTTGAGCGCCAGCATCGGCAGGGCCAGGCCGAACCACGACAGCTGGATCGGGCCGCGGCCGAAATGGCCCATGTCGGCAGTCAGAGCTTCGGCCCCCGTCACGGTCAGGAAGACCGCGCCCATCACCAGGAAGCCGGTCAGGCCATGGTGGGCCAGGAAGTAGATCGCGTAGGTCGGCGATATCGCCGCCAGCACGCTGGGATCGTCCTTGATGTGCCACACGCCGAGGGCGCCCAGACACAGAAACCAGCAGACCATGATCGGGCCGAAGACGCCGGCCACCCGGGCCGTGCCCTTGGCCTGGAAGCTGAATAGGGCGGTCAGGATCACCAGGCTGACGACGATGACTTCCTGCGTGCGGAACCAGTGCTCGAAGCCGTGCACCGACTTCAAGCCCTCGACCGCCGACAGCACCGAGATGGCGGGCGTGATGACGCCGTCGCCGTAGAACAGGGCCGCGCCGATGGCGCCAAGGGCGAAGATCAGGCCGGTGCGGCCCGCCGCGCCCTGCTGGGCCAGAGCCATCAGCGACAGCACGCCGCCTTCGCCCTTGTTGGAGGCGCGCATCAGAAACAGGACGTACTTGACCGTCACGACCAAGATCAGCGCCCAGAGGGCGAGGGACAGCACGCCCATGATCTCCGGACGGATCAGGCCGTCGCGGGCGGCCTCGGCCAGCGCGTCGCGGAAGGCGTAGAGGGGGCTGGTGCCGATGTCGCCAAACACGACCCCCACGCTGCCCAGCGCCAGCGGCCAGAAACGCGACGCCGCGTGACCGTGGTTGTGGGCTTGAATTGTAGGGGTGACAGAGTCGGACGCGGCGAGGGGTTCTTTACCCGCCATCTAAAGCTCGAGGCTCCAAAGCGCCGGCTCTGGTCCGGCGGCCGGCGCTTTACGCCCGTGTTTGCATCCCAGCAATAGAAAAGGTGAAGTTGCCGAAAGCGTGATCCTGGCCGCGAAGCTCGGCTCAGTCGTCCAGGTCGAACGGCAGCTCGTCCTGATCGCCGGCGGTTTCGCGCCGAGCCTTCGAGATCGGCTTGAACGTGGCTTCGGGCGAGGGCGGCGGCAGAGCGTCCTCGTCGTCCCAAGGCGGATCGCCGAACATGTCGAGTTCGGGTTCCGGAGGCGGCGCGGGCGCGGGCGCGGGCGTGGGCCTGGGCGACGCGGGCGACGCCACGGGCGGAGTCGGTGTTGCGGGGCGCGAGATCGGCCGGGCGGCCGCGGCGCGCGGCACGTCGTCAAACGACGAGCGTCGGGGCAGGGGCGGCGGGGTGTCGGGCAGCGGCGGAGGCGGCGCGTGGAAGTCGTCGTCCTCCTCCTCGTCGAAGTCTTCCAGATCGGGCTCGGAAGGCGATGGCGGAGCGGCGGCTGGACGCGGGGCGACCGGCGTCGCGGCTGGAACCGGCGCGGCGGCGGGGCGCTCGGGACGTGGCGGCAGGGGGCGGCGGACGATCGCCTCGCAGCGGGCTAGCCAACGGTTGGCCTCCTGCACCAGTTCGGCCGGCGAGCGGCTTTCGCGGCGCAACTCGTCGCCCGGCGCCCACAGGTCCAGGGCGAAGTCGGGATGACGCGGGTCGTCGAAGATCAGGCGCAGGGTCACCCGCTCAGCCTGCGGCGCGACATGATCGATCGCGCGGCGACCTTCTCCCCTGAAGACGCGGCCCATGACCTGGCCGTCCACCAGCAGCTCGGCGCCCATCATCTCGTCGAGGCGATAGACCAGGCACCAGGCGCCCCGGTCCCAGGCCACGGCCAACAGGTTCGTGGCGAACGAGAAGCCCGCGCCCCGACCCCGGCCGCGCGCGACCACCACGCCTTCCGGCTCGCTCTTGAGCACATTGCGCAGAGCCCGGCGAATGCGCCGATCCTCGTCGCCGTACCAGATGGCCAGGCTGCCGAGGAACGTCACCGCCGTGCCGGCGATGGCGACGAACAGCAAAAGACGCGCGAGTTCGCTCATGGAAGGCAGGCTAGCGAGAGTCCCGATTCCCGCCCAGAGGGGTCGCTACTCCTTGAAACAGCCGACGACCGGCACGTGATCCGAAGGTTTTTCCTTGTCGCGCTCATCGCGGTGAATGACCACGCCGGTCAGGCGGTCGGCGGCCTGGGGCGAGAGCAGCAGGTGGTCGATGCGGATGCCCAGGTTCCGCTGCCAGGCGCCGGCCTGATAGTCCCAGAAGGTGTAGCCGCCAGGCGCGCCGTCGGCCTGCATGTAGCCGTCGGTCAGGCCCAGGTTCTTCAGCGCCCGGAAAGCGGCGCGGCTTTCGGGCTGGAAGAGGGCGTCGCCCAGCCAGGCCTCGGGATTGGCCACGTCCTGCGCCTCGGGGATGACATTATAGTCGCCCAGAATGACCAGAGGCTCCTCGAAGGCGAGCAGGTTCTGGGCGTGGGCGTGAAGGCGGCGCATCCAGGCCAGCTTGTAGTCGAACTTCTCGGTACCGATCGGATTGCCATTGGGCAGATAGATGCCGACCACCCGGAACGGGACCGGCGCGCCGATCACCGCCTCGACATAGCGCGCTTGCTCGTCGACCTCGTCCTCCGACAGGAACGGCAGGCCCTTGCGGACGTCCTCAAGCGGGAATTTCGAGAGCAGGGCCACGCCGTTATAGGTCTTCTGGCCATGAACGACGACGTTATAGCCCAGGCGCTCGAAGGCCTCGGTCGGGAACTTCTCGTCGACGCACTTGATCTCCTGCAGCACCGCGACATCGGGCGCTTCCGATTCGAACCACGCCAGCACGCCTTCCAGGCGAGCGTTGATCGAATTGACGTTCCAGGTGGCTATGCGCATCGACGGCTCCAGACTGCGGCGGGAAGCTAGTGCCTGCGCGGCCCGGATGGAACCGTCGATCCGGATCGAGGCGGTCGGATGCCGAACGACTAGGGATCTCCCTAGCAGCCGGCGGCGCCTGTGCGGGCCAATATGGCTGCCCCGAACACGACGAAGGGAATCTGGCCATGGCTGACAGCAATTCAGGTGATCAGGGCGGCGTCTCGGGCGTCTCCGGTTCGGGCGCGGCCTCGACCGCCGACCGGGCTGACGCCGCGCGTTCGGCGATGGATGCGAGCCGGACCGAAGCCGAGAAAGCCGCCGAAGGCATGGTGGCCGGCGCGGTCTCGACCCTGGGCAATGTGTGCTCCATCGACACGCGGGCCTTGGCGGCTCAGGTCCAGGCGCAGCCGATCGACAAGCAGGCCGGCCTGATCGACGCCATCAACGATTTGCTGGGGCCTCTCGACGAGGCGCAGTTCGCCCGGGATCTGCTATCGTCCTTCGCCAACGCCCCGGACGTCTCGGGAAGGGCGTGGGAAGGCGTGACGGTGGGCGGGGTGGCGGCTTTTGGGCCGTTCAGCGCGCAGATTGGCCTGCAGTTCGACGCCAACGGCGTTTCGCGAGCCGGCGGCGTCAGCCTGGAGGCGACGACCAAGGACGGCGTGACGGTCGGCGCCGGTCTTACCGACACGAGCGCGTCGGTGTCCGTTCCGGTGGGCGGCGCCTGGTCGGTTACCGGCAGCCGCACCCCAGGGCCCGACGGAACGGTCGACCGGGTCGGCGTCGAGCTGGGCCTTGGCAAGGTCAAGGGCGTGGAGTTGGGCGTCACCGCGGACATCGACATCGGCGACACGGGACCCAAGGCCGGGACCTACGGCGCTTGGCAGGATCGCGATGAGACCGGCAAGGTCAACGCCGCCGGAGTCAATGTCGACAACCGCAAGACGACCGAGTTCGGCCAGGGCGTGGCTGGCTACTACTACGACGAGAAGGGCCGTCCGACCCCATACTCGACCAGCACCGTCGCCAACGACTGGAACAACATCATGCAATCGGTCTACGGGACGCGACGCTGAACTTCTGTCAGATCGAGAAGCTGACGCCGCAGCCGCAGCTGGACTTGGCGTTCGGGTTGCGGACGCGGAACTCGGCGCCGGCCAGTTCGTCGACGAAGTCGATCTCCGAACCCTTCAGCAGGGCCAGGGAGACCACGTCCACCAGGGCCGCGGCGCCGTCGCGCTCGACCCTCAGGTCATCGTCCTCGACGGTGTCGACCAGGTCGAAACGGTACTGGAAGCCTGAGCAGCCGCCGCCGTCGACGGCGACGCGCAGCATCAGCGGCCGACCTTCGCTCTGGGCGATGGCCTTGATCCGGCGCGCGGCGTTTTCGGAAAGCGTTAAGTCTACTTGGGTCATGGCTGTGGAAAAGTCACCTTCGGCCTATATGAGGGTGTCGCGGCCTCTTCGGAAGGGGCCAAATCGTCCAAAGCGATAAAGGCGGTTCATGTCCTCCACCCCGTACTTCGTTCCTCGCGCGCCCTACGCCGAAGATCCGTTCAAGTCGAAGGGGCGCCGTTTCAAGGAGGAAGAGAGCCGCACCCGGACGCCGTTCGCGCGGGATCGCGACCGCATCATCCATACCTCGGCCTTCCGCCGTCTGAAGGAGAAGACCCAGGTTTTCGTGGCGCACGAGGGCGACAATTTCCGCACCCGATTGACCCATTCTCTCGAGGTGGCGCAGGTGGCCCGCTCTCTGGCCACGGCCCTGGGCCTGGACGCCGACCTGGCCGAGACGATCGCCCTGGGCCACGACCTGGGCCATCCGCCGTTCGGCCACGCGGGCGAGGACGAGCTGGAGATCCAGATGAAGCCGTACGGCGGCTTCGACCACAATGTGCAGACCTTCCGCGTGGTGACCGAACTGGAGCACCGCTATCCGGACTTTCTGGGTCTGAACCTGACCTGGGAGACCCTGGAAGGGATCATCAAGCACAACGGTCCGGTGACCAACAAGCTGGGCAAGCCCTCTTGGAGGGCGATCCAGAAGTACGACAACGAGTACGAGCTGGGCCTGGACACCTGGGCCTCGGCCGAGGCCCAGGTCGCGGCCCTGGCCGATGACATCGCCTACAACAACCACGATGTTGACGACGGCGTCACCGCCGGCCTGTTCACCCTGGACGAGCTGATGGACGTGCCGCTGATCGGCCCAATCCTGGCCGCCGTGAAGAGCGAGCGTCCCGAACTCGACCCGCGCCTGACCCACCTGGAAGCCGTGCGCCGGATGATCGGGGCCATGGTCGATGACGTGATGGGCGAGACTCTGCAGCGCGCCGCCGCGACCGGCGTGCAGTCGGCCGATGACGTCCGGGCCCTGGACCACGCCCTGGTCGCCTTCTCGCCAGACATGGCCGAGGATCTGGCCCGCCTGCGCGCGTTCCTCTACGAGCGCATGTACCGACACTGGAAGGTCAATCGCACCCGCAGCCAGGCTCGCCGTATTCTGGGCGAAATGTTCGCGCTATTCCTGAAGGAGCCGGAGGTCTTGCCGACCGTCTGGTTCAACAAGTCGCAGAACCGCGACGAAGCTGGTCGGGCCCGCGTGGTCTGCGACTATATCGCGGGCATGACCGACCGCTTTGCGATAGAAGAGCACCGCAAGCTGTTCCATCTCGACGTCTGGAACTGAGCAGCAGCTCTCCAGACTCGGAACGGGGACGCGAGCGGGGTCTGGTCCGCCACCTGAGCGGGGCGGACGCTTCTGGGACGCGCCGGCGTTGGGTAACCTAGGGTCGCGCGCGTCTGATTCGATGCGTTTGATCCGTGCGCCCCCAGTTCTGGGGTCCGAGAGTATCTGGAGCCTGCCTGAGATGTCCGATCCGCACCGCGGGGCCTACACGCCGCCCACCGACGCGCCGCTGTCGTTCGACGCGCGTCAGCCCGTGCGGGGCGCGCGCCCGCTGCCCATGACCTTGATCATCAGCGCGGTGGTGCTGGTGACCCTGGTCGTCGCCGTGGTCATGATCTATCGCGGCGGCGTCCGCGGTCCGAACGAGCCGCCGCAGGCGGTGGGCGCCGAGGTCGCCCAGATGAAGACGCCGCCAGCCGCCGGCAGCCAGCCGCAGGACCCGGCCGCGGGCCTGCAGATTTATCACAACGAGGAGCCGCAGCCGTCGGCGACCTTCGCCGCGCCGCCGGAAACGCCGCAGGCGCGCCCGGCCGCGCCGCTGCCGACCGCGCCGGTCCAGACCGCCGCCCTGCCGCCCGCCAAGCCCGCCCCGACCGCGACTCAGCCGGCGACCCCGGCGGCCCGCCCGGCGCCGACCATCGAATCCCTGGCCACCGCCGCCAATCAGAAGCCGGTCGTCGCTCAGCCCAAGCCCGTCCAGCTCGCCGCCGCCACGCCGGCGCCCGCCGCAGCCAAGCCCGTCCCCACGGCTTCGGGCCCGGCCTCGGTGCAGATCGGCGCGCTGTCGTCGCCCGCCCTGGCCGACAAGGCCTGGACCGAAGCCACGCGCCTGGCGCCCGGCCTCGCCGCCGGCAAGGGCAAGAAGGTCGAGGCCGTCGACAAGAACGGCACGACGCTCTACCGCACCTCGGTGACGGGCTTCGCCTCGCGTGAAGCGGCCAAGGCCTTCTGTGAGGCCATTTCGGCCTCGGGCAAGTCCTGCTTCGTCAAATGAGCCTGCTGTCGGGAGCGCCGTCCGCCGCCATCCTCGGCTGCGCCGGGACCACGCTGACGGCCGACGAGGTCGCGTTTTTCAAGGACGTGAAGCCCTGGGGCTTCATCCTGTTCAAGCGCAACATCGCCGACCCGGAGCAGGTGAGGGCCCTGACCGCCGCCTTGCGCGACACGGTCGGCCGTGGCGACGCGCCGATCCTGATCGACCAGGAGGGCGGCCGCGTCGCCCGCCTGCAACCGCCGCACTGGCGGATTTACCCGCCGGGCCGCGCCTACGGTCAGCTGGTCGCCAATGACCCGCTGACGGCGCGCGAGATCACCCGCCTGGGTTCGCGGCTGATCGCCCACGACCTGCGCAGCCTCGGCGTCAATGTCGACTGCGTGCCGGTGCTCGACGTGCCAGACCCCGAGGGGCACGAGATCATCGGCGACCGCGCCTATGGCGACACGCCCGAGCAGGTGGCGACCCTGGGGCGCGCGGCGGCCGAAGGCCTGCTGGCCGGCGGCGTCCTGCCGATCATCAAGCACATCCCCGGCCACGGCCGCGCCATGGCCGACAGCCACCTGGAGCTGCCCGTCGTGAAGGCCAAGCTCGCCGAGCTGGACGCCCGCGACTTCGCGCCGTTCCGCGTGCTGTCCGACATGCCGATGGCGATGACCGCTCACGTCGTCTACACCGCCATCGACCGCAAGAACCCGGCTACGACGTCCAAAAAGGCCATCAAGCAAGTCATTCGGGGCTCGATCGGCTTCGACGGCCTGCTGATGAGCGATGACCTGTCGATGAAGGCGCTGTCGGGCGACTTCAAGCAACGCGCCAAGGACAGTCTGGCGGCGGGCTGCGACGTCGTCCTGCATTGCAACGGCGACATGGCCGAGATGAGGGCCGTGATGTCGGGCGTCGGCAAGATGTCCAAGGAGGCCCGACGCCGGGCCCAGGCTGTTATGGGCCGCCTGGTCAAGGTTCCCGAGCCCTTCGACGTGGCCGAGGCCCGGGCGCGCTTCGACGCCGCCTTCGACGGCAAGTACGCTTGAGCACGGGCTTCCAGCCCACCTTCGACTTTGAGGCCGCCAACGAGGCGGCCGAAGACGGCGCGGCGCTGGTCATCGACATCGACGGCTATGAAGGCCCGCTACACGTGCTCCTGGCCCTGGCGCGTAGCCAGAAGGTCGATCTGTTGCAGCTGTCAATCACCCGCCTGGCCGAGCAGTACCTGGCCTTCGTGCAGCAGGCCCGCCGTGTGCGCTTCGCCCTGGCCGCCGATTATCTGGTGATGGCCGCCTGGCTGGCCTACCTCAAGTCCCGCCTGCTGCTGCCTAAGCCCGAGCGCGCGAAGGCCGAGGAGCCGCCGGCCGAGGAGATGGCCGCCCAGCTGGCCTTCCGCCTGGCCAAGCTGGACGTCATGCGCAAGGCCGTCGAGGCGCTGAAGGAGCGGCCGATCCTGGGCCGCGACGTCTTCATGCGCGGCGACCCGGAGGCGGTGAAGATCGTCTCCTCGACCCGGCTGGAGGGCGACCTCTACGGCCTGATGAGCGCCTATATCGAGCAGCGAAAGCGCGAGCACAGCCGCCATTACGCGCCACGGCCGCCGACGGCCTACCCGCTGGAAGACGCCCGCGACCGCCTGCGCAGCCTGCTGCCGAAGATGCAGGATTGGACCGTTCTTTCGACCGTTGCGCCGATCGAGCGGGCGCTGGAGGAGGAGGATGGTCCCACGCCCGCGTCATATCTGGCTTCGACCCTGTCGGCCTCGCTGGAGTTGGTGAAGGAGGGCGTCCTGGAAGCCCGCCAGCTGGAGCATTTCAAGGACATCTACTTGCGGACCCGAGCTGAGCCGCTAGAGGTCACCGAATGACCGTGGAGCTGGACCCCCTCTTCGTCGAGCGCTGCATCGAGGCCCTGCTGTTCGCGGCGGCCGAGCCGTTGAGCGACGTCGACCTGGCCAAGCGCCTGCCCGCGGGCGCGGACATCGCCGCCGGGATCGACGCCCTGCGCGCCCGCTACGAGGGCAGGGGGATCGAGTTGGCCTGTGTCGCTGGTCGCTGGCGCTTCCAGACCGCCAACGATCTGTCGTTCCTGATGACAGAGGAGCGCGAGGAGCCGCGCCGTCTGTCCAAGGCCGCCCAGGAGACCCTGGCCATCGTCGCCTACCACCAACCGGTGACGCGGGCCGAGATCGAGGCTGTGCGCGGGGTGCAGGCCAGCCGTGGCACGATCGACGTGCTGCTGGAGCTGGGCTTGATCCGCATGCGCGGCCGCCGCCGCACGCCGGGCCGGCCGGTGACGTTCGGAACGACGGACGCGTTCCTGGAGCACTACGGCCTGGCTCACCTGGGGGACCTGCCCGGCATCGCCGAGATGAAGACCGCGGGCCTCCTCGAAATGAACCTGCCGCCCGGCTTCACCGTGCCCGACCCGCTGGGCCTGCGCACTGGCGAGGACGAGGATCCGCTGGACCTGGAAGACGGCGAGACGCCGGAATTCGCTCAGGACTTCCTGGGCGAGCCGGAAAAGGCGGACGGCTAGGCCAGAATATCCGCGACCAGGCCTTTCCGCCCTTTTCCGTCGGGATCGTTCTCGACCTGCTGCTTGATCATGTCCTTGAGCTTGTCCTCGACCTTCTTGCGCTCCTCGGGGGACATGGCCTTCACGTCCTCCTCGGTCAGGCCCAGCTTGGCCAGCATCATGGCCCGCATCTTCTGGGCCGGGGTCATGGCCTGGTATTTTAGGAACTCGTCCCTGGCGGACGTTTCGCCCATCGGCGAGGCGGTCGAGGCGCTGACGCCGGCATAGGGGCTGGAGGCCGGAGAAGGACCGATCGAGGAAATCGACATGCGCATACGCTCCCAACAGAGGGTGCGACATTCTGGCAAGAAGCGCGCCAGCCAAGCTAAGCGCGGCTTTTCAAAGACTTGTGACGCAGGGGTTTGTGAAAGGCGTCACCGGCGGGTCAACTTGACCGAGCAGAACTTGCCGGCGCTCACGCGACCTCTCGCCCCATGGGCGAACGATGGTCTGCGGCCCAGCGAGCGCCTATATTCTCCGACATGTTGTAACGGCGCGTCGCAGCGGCTATCTGGCGCTGTCGGAAGGAGTTCTGGTTATGGGAAGTTTCTCTGCGGTCCATTGGATCCTGTTCGCGGTCGTCGCGCTCCTGCTGTTCGGCGGTCGTGGCAAGCTGTCGGGCATCATGGGTGATGCCGCCAAGGGCATCCGGGCGTTCAAGGACGGCCTGAAGGACGACACCAGCAGCGAAGTCGCCGACAACAAGGCCAAGGGCGCCCTGCCGCGCACCGAGCAGGAAGCCGAAGAGCTTCGCAAGTCGTAAGGCTTTGAGGCGCGCGGGGAGGGTTTTCTCCGCGCGCGACGATTCAACCTCGCGGGGGGCGCTTGAGGCCTCGCCGCTCTAAGGCGCGTCCATGCTTCCTGATATCGGCGGCACCGAACTCCTTGTCATCGCCGCCGTCGCTCTGATCGTGGTCGGACCCAAGGACCTGCCCGTTCTGTTGCGCAAGCTCGGCCAGTTCGTTGCGCGCATGCGCGGCATGGCTTCGGAGTTCCGGGCCAGCTTCGACGAGATGGCGCGCCAGTCCGAGCTGGACGAGCTGCGCCGCGAGGTCCAAGCCATGCGCTCGGGCCAGTTCATGAGCCCCGTGCAGGAAGCGGCCAACGCCGCCAAGGACTCTATGCACCATGGGGGTGTCGACCAGGTCTTCGCCGACATCGACGCGTCGCTGTCCAGCGGCGCGACCCAGATGCATCCGTATGCGGGGGGCGAAATCCACAATCCGGCCCTGACGACCGACAACACCATCACGCCGTCCGCCGAACCGGCGGCGGAGATCGTCCAGAAGCCCAAGCGCGCGCCGCGCAAGAAAGTCGCCGCAGCCGCCGAGCCAGCCGTGGTCGAACCAGCCAAGGCGGCTCCGCGCAAGAAGGCCGCTTCGAAAAAGGACCTTACCGTCGAAGCCCCCAAGGCCGTCCGCGCGCCGCGTAAGCGCGCCGCCAAGGCTGGCGGCTCGACCGCTTCGGACATCGTCTCGTGAACGACAAGACCATCGGATACGACCCCGAGGACGAGATCGAGTCCTCGCGCGCGCCGCTCCTGGATCACCTTGTCGAGCTGCGCACCCGCCTGATCATTTGCGTCGGCGCGATCGCCGTCGCATTCGGGATCTGCTTCGCGTTCGTCAAGCCCATCTTCCTGTTCCTGGTCCGCCCGTTCACGGTCGCCGAGGGGCTGAAGGCCGTGCAGGACGCGGGCGGCCATCACGGTTCTTTCGATCTGATCTTGGCCCTGGTGGGGATCAAGAAGGTCCCGGCCGCCTCGCTGGCCGACATCACCCTGCAGGCCACCGCGCCGCTGGAGCAGTTCTTCACCAACATCAAGCTGGCGGCGTTCGGGGCCATCATCCTGGCCTTCCCGGTCATCGCCTGGCAGCTGTATCGCTTCGTTGCGCCCGGCCTGTACAAGAAGGAGCGCAACGCGTTCCTGCCGTTCCTGATCGCCTCGCCGGTGCTGTTCCTGATCGGCGCGTCGCTGGTCTACTACGTGATGCTGCCGTTCGTGCTGTGGTTTTCGCTGTCCCAGCAGATCGTCGGCGAGGGCGTGAAGGTGGTGCTGCAGACGCGGGTGTCGGAATATCTGACCCTGGTCACGACCCTGCTGCTGGCCTTCGGCCTCAGCTTCCAGCTGCCGGTGGTGCTGTCGCTCGCGGGCCTTGCGGGATTGGTCAGTTCGAAAATGCTGCGCGCCGGTCGCCGCTACGCCATCGTCGCCGTCTTCGCCGTGGCCGCCATCGTCACGCCGCCGGACCCCATTAGCCAGATCACCTTGGCCGTGCCTCTGTGCCTGCTCTACGAGATCTCGATCTGGTGCGTGTGGCTGATCGAACGCCGCCGCAAGCAGGAAGAGGACGCCGAGGCCGGCACGGATATAGTCTCCGTCTGACCGGGACATGAAAAGGGCCCCGCGGCTTCAGCCGCGGGGCCCTTTCTCACCCATATAGGCGACTGGAGCTTAAGCCGCGTCGCCGACGCGGGCTTGCAGCTGGGCCTTGGCGGCGCGGACCGTATCGGTCACGCAGGCCGAATAGTTGACGACGCTGTAGCGGACCTGCGCCTTGCAGACCGTGGCGGCGGCGGTGCGGATCTCGGCGTGGATCTGGTCGCGGGTCTTGCCCTTCAGCGAGATGCGGACGACCGAGACGGTCTCGACGGCGGGCGCCTTGCCGGCTTCGCGGGCGCGCAGGATCGAGGCCAGCTGGCGGTGAGCGCTCATCTTGGCGCCGTCGATGCAGTCCTGGGCGGCCAGCTTCGAGCTTTCGGCGCAGACGGTTTCGGCGGCGGCCTTGATCTCGTTTTCGATCTGGACCGAGGTCTTGCCGGCGATCGAGACGCGCACTTCGGCGGTCTTGGCGCTGGCCGGAACGGCGGCGGCGGCGATGGCGAGGGCGGCGAAAGCGGCGAAGGTCTTCATGATGTTGTTCAAGTCCTGAATGATCGGAAGGGCCGGGGAGGGCCGTGAAAAGGACGCGTACTGAAGTTGGCGCGGCTTTTCGGCGATCGGGATTAAGCGCGCGTGTGAAAGCGCGGATAATTTCCGTTAACAGGTGGAATTTTCATGCAGCTTTGCCGCTGTAACGTGAAATGAATGGCTTTTCAGCCCCGCGTCAGCTGGCCGCATGTTTCGCATTTTTCGTGTTTCGCGCAATGGAAAGTTGATAGGACGCAGGGCTCGTCGGATCACGAAGCCGTTGAGAGCCCGGCGGGCTGTCCGGAAAGCTTGGCGCCCCCGCCGACGCGCCTTAGAGAGGGCGTTTCTCCTGCCTCTTCCGAGCTAGCGTTCGATGCACGACATCAAGGCCATCCGCGACAATCCCGAAGCCTTCGACCGCCACTGGTCGGCCAAGGGCCGGTCGGGCGCGGCCGCCGAGGCCGTCAAGCTGGACGCCCAGCTGCGCGCGGCCCAGACCGCCTTGCAGGAGGCCCAGGCCAAGCGCAACGAAAGCTCCAAGCTGATCGGCATGGCCAAGGCCAAGAAAGACGAGGCCGAGGCCCAGCGGCTGATGGCCGAGGTCGAGTCCTTGAAAGGCGTCATGGCCGCGGCTTCGGAAGAGCAGACAATCGTCGGCGACAAGCTGAAGGAACTGCTGGCCAGCCTGCCGAACATCCCGGCTCCGGAGGTTCCGGTCGGCGAGGACGAGCACGGCAATGTCGAAGAACGCCGCTGGGGCGACGCCAAGGCCCTGCCGGCCGGCAAGCTGAACGCGCCCAAGGACCACGTCGACCTGGGCGCGGCCCTGGGCGGCATGGACTTCGAAGCCGCCGCCCGCATGAGCGGCGCGCGCTTCGTGGTTCTCAAGAGTCAGATCGCCCGCCTGGAGCGCGCCATCGGCCAGTTCATGCTGGACCTCCAGACGGTCGAGCATGGCTACACCGAGGTGAGCCCGCCGCTGCTGGTGAAGAGCGAGGCGCTGTTCGGCACCGGGCAACTGCCAAAGTTCGCCGAGGATCTGTTCCATACCGACGACGACCGTTGGCTGATCCCCACCGCCGAGGTCTCCCTCACCAACATCGTCCGAGAGCAGCTGGTGGCCGAGGAAGAGCTGCCGATGCGCCTGACGGCCCTGACGCCTTCGTTCCGCGCCGAGGCGGGGTCGGCCGGCCGCGACACGCGCGGCATGATCCGCCAGCACCAGTTCTACAAGGTCGAGCTCGTCTCGATCACCACGCCCGACCAGTCGGAGGCCGAGCACCAGCGCATGGTCGAGTGCGCCGAGACCGTGCTCAAAAAGCTGGAGCTGCCCTTCCGCACCATGCTGCTGTGCACGGGCGACATGGGCTTCGGCGCCAGGAAGACCTATGACCTGGAGGTCTGGCTGCCGTCGCAGGACATGTACCGCGAGATCAGCTCTTGCTCGAACTGCGGCGACTTCCAGGCTCGGCGCATGGACGCCCGTTACCGCAAGACGGGCGAGAAGGGCGGCCATTTCGTCCACACCTTGAACGGCTCGGGCTTGGCCGTCGGCCGCACCCTGGTGGCCGTGCTGGAGAACTATCAGGACGAGGGTGGCCGCATCCACATCCCGGCGGCGCTGCAGCCCTATATGGGCGGGGTCACTCACATCGGAGGCGATGCGTGAGGGTCCTCCTCACCAACGACGACGGCGTCCATGCGCCGGGCCTGAAGGCCCTGGAGACGATCGCGCGCGCCCTGACGGACGACATCTGGATCTGTGCGCCGGAATATGAGCAGTCGGGAGCCAGCCGGGCGCTGACCTTGTCGGATCCGATCCGCGTGCGGAAGCTGGACGACCGCCGCTTCGCGGTCGAGGGCACGCCGACCGACTGCGTGATGATGGCCGTGCAGCAGCTGATCGACGGCCCCGCGCCGGACCTGGTCCTCTCGGGCGTCAATCGCGGCCAGAACCTGGCCGAGGACGTCACCCTGTCGGGCACGGTGGCCGGCGCCATCGAGGGCATGGCTCACGGCATCCGGTCCATCGCCCTGTCCCAGACCATGACCTTCTTCCATGACGAGGTCGTCGCCCACTGGGAGACCGCCGAGCACTTCGGTCCGGGCGTCATCCAGCGCCTGCTGGAAGTGGGCTGGCCCGACGACGTGATCATGAACGTCAACTTCCCGGCCCTGCCGCCCGAGCAGGTGAGCGCGGTCGAGGTGACTCGCCAGGGCTTCCGAGACGGCCTGCTGCGCAACATGGAAAAGCGCACCGACCTGCGCGGCCGCGACTATTACTGGATGGGCTTCTCGGCCAAGGCCTCGCAGCCGGCCGAGGGCACCGACCTGCGGGCGGTCTACGAGGGCCGCATCTCGGTCACGCCGCTGCACATCGACCTGACGCACCATGAAAGCGTTCACAAGCTGAAGAGCGTGCTGGGCGGCGCTCCGCCGAAGCTTAAGGTGGGCGAATGAGCGGACGGACGACCAAGGCCGCCGAGAACGCCAAGGCCGACCTGCCGCGCCTGATGCAGGCCCTGCGCGACCAGGGGGTGACCGATCCCCAGGTGCTGAAGGCCATCGAGACCACGCCGCGCGACCTGTTCACGCCGGACCTGTTCAAGGACCGCTCGTGGGAGGACTCGGCCTTGCCGATCGCCTGCGGCCAGACCATCAGCCAGCCCTATATCGTCGGTCTGATGACCCAGGCCCTGACCGTCGAGCCGCGCTCGAGGGTGCTGGAGATCGGCACGGGCTCGGGCTACCAGACCACCATCCTCAGCAAGGTCTCGCGCCTGGTCTATACGATTGAGCGCTACCGGACCCTGATGAAGGAAGCCGAGGGCCGCTTCCAAACGCTGGGCCTGACCAATGTCATCACCAAGTTTGGCGACGGCGGCGAAGGTTGGGCCGAACAGGCGCCGTTCGACCGCATTATGGTCACGGCTGCGGCCGAAGATGATCCGAAACGGCTGCTTTCGCAGCTGAAGCCCAACGGCGTGCTGGTCGCGCCGGTGGGGAAGGGGCCAGTTCAAAGCCTTCGCCGCTATGCCGGCGACGGCAAGGGGGGCTTCCGGGTCGAGATCCTGTGCGATGTGCGCTTCGTGCCGCTGCTGGCGGGCGTCGCCAAGGATCAGTGAGTTTGGAGGACACGGCTTTCGTGTCCTTCGGTGTTAAAGGTTGATTCACCCTGACGGGGCCCTCTCTGTTGGCTCCGGCGGGAAAGGAGACGTCATGAGGCAGTTGTGGACGCAAGCGGCGGTGATCGCCCTGACGGCTGGAACGCTCTCCGCTTGCGCGACCGACGCGCCGCAGTATCCGGCGCGTGAAGGCCAGGCTCCCGCGCCGGCGCGCAGCATGCCGACGCCCAACTTCCCGATCAGCCAGGCGCCGGCCCAGCCGCAGGCCGCCGCGCCCGCATCGAACAGCGCCACCGAGGCCGACGCGGCCGAGACCCTGCCGCCGCCCCAGGCGATCACGACGCAACCGGCGCCGGCCCAGGCCCAGCCGTCGGTGACCCGCTCTGATTTGCCGCCGCCGCCGGCTCCGAAACCTGCCCCGCCATCCGTGCTGCGCCCCGTCCCGTCCAAGACCGTGGTCACCACCACCGTCACCGGCCCGGTGGTCGAGGTCGCTGGCAAGCCACAGGTGCATGTGGTGAAGTCCGGCGACACCCTGACCTCGATCGCCAAAAGCTTTGGCGTCAATGTCAACGACCTGGCCAAGGACAACGAGATCAAGAAGGGCCAGACCCTGCGCCTGGGCCAGAAGATCACCGGCCCCGCCAGCGAGCAGAAGGCCTATGTGGTCCAGACCGGCGACACGATCTTCGCCATCGCCAAGCGCTTCAACGTCACCGCCGCGGCCTTGGCCGACGAGAACGACCTGAAGACGGGCTCGGCGATCAGGAAGGGCCAGAAGCTGATCCTGCCGGACGGCTACAAGGACAAGGGCCCGATCAAGACCACGACGGTGATCCCGGGGACGCCGTCCAGCCTGGCCGGCGCGGAGCAGACCCCGGCGCCGACGGCCGCCGCCTCGCGTCCGACGTCCTCGGCGCCGTCGCGCCCGGCCCGCCAGTCGGCCGAGGTCGAGCCCGAACCGACCACGGTCAGCACCACCTCGCTCAGCGTCACGGGCGCCGTCGTCTCGGTGGCCGGGCCGCGTCAGGTCCATACGGTGAAGTCGGGCGACACCCTGACCTCGATCGCCCGCAAGTTCGACATGAGCGTCAGCGACCTGGCCGACGACAACAAGCTGGACACCGACAAGCCCCTGAAGCTGGGGACGAAGATCAAGGGCCCGGCGACCACGTCCAAGGCTTATGTCGCCCAGAGCGGCGATACGCTCAGCGCCGTCGCCAAGCGCTTCAATATCAGCGTCAAGGAACTGGCCGCCGAGAACAATCTGCGCTCGACGGCTTCGGTCAAGAAGGGCCAGAAGCTGATCCTGCCGGACGGCTACAAGGACAAGGGCCCGATCAAGACCACGACGACGGTGACCCGCCCGGCGCCGTCCACCCCGTCCAACAGCTACGCGCGCGTCGAGACTCCGACGCCGACCCCCAGCCGCCCGGCTCCCACGCCGTCCGGTCCTATCCCCTATACGTCCAGCGGCAACACCTATCCGCGTCCCAGCGCGCCGGTCGCCGCCCAGCCGGTGACGCCGCCGCCGTCGAGCGCGCGTCCGATCATCGAGAGCAGCGCGGCCCCGACCGAGGCCGAGATCATCGCTTCGGGCAAGGGCAAGTTCGCCTGGCCGGTGCGGGGCGAGATCATCTCGAACTTCGGCGTCAAGGGCACGGGCCAGCGCAACGACGGTCTGGACATCCGGGCGGCTCAGGGCGCGCCGGTTCTGTCGGCCGCCGACGGCGAAGTGGCCTATGCCGGCAACCAGGTCCCCAGCTTCGGCAACCTGGTGCTGGTCAAGCACGCGGACGGTTGGGTCACGGCCTACGCCCACCTCTCCAGCATCAACGTCAAGATGCGCCAGCAGGTGCGTCAGGGCGAGCAGCTTGGCGCCGTCGGCGCGACCGGCGGGGCCAACGAACCCAAGCTGCACTTCGAGATGCGCTATGCGCCGACGGCCAAGGACAAGGCCAAGCCGGTCGATCCCGGCCTGGTGCTGCCGCGCTGACCGAAAAAGGCCCGCTTCGTGAGAGGCGGGCCTTTCTCTTTCATGCCGAATCGCCGCGATACGGCCGATCGGAATTACCCGGGCAGCTTCACGCCCAGCTCTCCGGCCAGATCGCGGACGAACTGCCAGGCCACGCGGCCAGAGCGACCGCCGCGCTGGGTCGACCATTGCAGGGCGCGGCGGTCCAGATTCTCGACGGTCAGGCCGAATTGCTCGGCATAGCCGTGGATGGCGGCCAGATAGGTGTCCTGGTCCATCGGCGGGAAGCCGATCCAGAGGCCGAAGCGGTCGGAGACGCTCATCTCTTCTTCCGCGTTCTCGGCGGCGGCGATGGCGCCCTGGCTTTCGACGTGGTCGCGCGGCATCAGGTGGCGGCGGTTCGAGGTGGCCACGAACAGCACATTGTCCGGCGGGCCCGAGACGCCGCCCTCCAGCGCCGACTTCAGCGCCTTGGCCGCGGCCGCGCCGTCCTCGAACGAGAGGTCGTCGCACAGCACCACGAAACGCTCTGACCGGGCGCGCAGCAAATCAAACAGCGGCGGCAGGGCCGTGACCTCGTCGCGATCGACCTCGATCAGCTTCAGATCGGGAAACGCGTCGGCCAGGGTGACGAACGCGGCCTTGGTCACCGAGCTCTTGCCCGTGCCGCGCACGCCCCACAGCAGCACGTGGTTGCTGGGCAGGCCCACGGCGAAGCGGCGCAGGTTCTCGACGAACCGCGCCTTCTGCCGATCGATTCCGACCAGCAGGTCCAACGACAGCGGATAGTCCGGCGCGGGGACGAAGCCGCCATTGCCCGGCTCGTGCCGGAACAGGCGCGCGGCGCCGAAGTCGGGGGCGGGCGGCGGCGGCGGCGCCAGGCGTTCCAGGGCGTCGGCGATGCGGGCGAGCAGGGGGGCGGTGGAGGACGAGATCGCTTCGGTCATGGCCCGTTCCATACCCTCGCGCGCTCGCATTGCAAAAGGGGAGGCGAACGCATAGCTTCCGCCGACTTGGCGCGACCCTATGTTAGGCGGCGCGCCGCACGCATTTCTCGGAGCCCCTATGAACAACCTGAACGCCCAGATCATCCAGATCGCACCCATCCTTCTGATGGTCGTGCTATTCTACTTCATGCTGATCCGTCCGCAGCAGAAGCGCGCCAAGGAGCACCAGGCGATGCTTGGCAACCTGAAGCGCAACGACACCGTCGTGCTGTCCAGCGGCATGATCGGCAAGATCGTGCGCGTCGAGGACAAGGAAGTCGGCGTCGAGATCGCTCAGGGCGTGACCGTCAAGGTCGTCAAGGGCATGATCACCGAGGTCCGCGCCAAGGGCGAGCCGGCGGCCGCCAACGACGCCAAGAATTAAGGCGTATCTGAACCCTCTCTCGAGGCGTTCATCGCGACGCCGCCTGAAAAGTCCCGATCCATGCTGACCCTCTCCCGCTGGAAGATCATCGCCGTAACCCTGTCGGTGATCTTCGGCATTCTGTTCTCCTTGCCCAACGTGCTTCCGCAGAAGACGCTGGACGCCTTGCCCGGCTGGCTGCCACACCAGAAGCTGAATCTCGGCCTCGACCTGCAAGGTGGCTCGTATCTGCTGTACGAGGTGGACACCGAGGCGCTCCATCGCGAGCGGCTGTCGAACCTGACGGAAGACGTCCGCACCCAGCTGCGTAACGAGCAGATCCCGTTTGGCGAGCTGGCTCAGCAAGGCGAGATCGTCAGCGTCCGCATCGGCGACGCCGCGCGCTACAACGATGCTCTGAACCTGCTGCGCAAGAACATCGGCGCACCGCTGGCCGGCGTGATCGGCGGTAAGGATGTCTCGGTCTCGGGCAAGGGCGACAACCGGATCGAGATCCGCTTCGTGCCGGAAGCCGCTCGCGCCGACGCCGCCAAGGCCGTTGACCAGTCGATCGAGACCATCCGCCGCCGGATCGACAGCCTGGGCACCAAGGAACCCTCGATCAACCGCCAGGGCGACAACCGGATCATGATCCAGGCCCCGGGCGAGAGCGATCCGGAGAAGCTGCGCAGCATCATCGGCAAGACCGCCAAGCTGACCTTCCAGATGGTCGACGACACGGTCACCCCCGAGGACATCCAGGCTGGCCGCATTCCGCCCGGTTCGGAAGTCATATCGGGCGACCAGTACGCGCCGTACTACGTCGTGAAGAAGCGCGCCCTGGTCTCGGGCGAGGAGCTGACCAACGCGTCGCAAGGTTTCGACCCGCAGAGCGGCCACCCCGTCGTGCAATTCGCCTTTAACGGTGTGGGCGCCCGCAAGTTCGGCGACGCCACCGCCCGCAACGTCGGCAAGAAGTTCGCGATCGTCCTCGACAAGAAGGTGATCTCCGCGCCGGTCATCAACGGCCCGATCCCGGGCGGCAGCGGCATCATCACCGGCAACTTCACCGTCGAGAGCGCCAACGAGCTGTCGCTGCTGCTGCGTTCGGGGGCTCTGCCCGCGCCGCTGAACATCGAGGATCAGCGCACCGTGACCGCCGAGCTCGGCGCCGACGCCGTCCGGGCCGGCTCGATCTCGCTGGCCATCGGCGCGGCGGCCATGTTCGTGTTCGTGATCCTGGCCTATGGCCTGTTCGGCGGCTTCGCGGCCATCGCCCTGGTGGTGAACGTCCTCTTGATCATCGGCATCATGTCGATGACCCAGGCGACCCTGACCTTCCCCGGCATCGCCGGTCTGATCCTGACCCTGGCGGTCGCCGTCGACGCCAACGTGCTGATCTACGAGCGCATGCGCGACGAGGCCAATGCCGGGCGCACGCCCATGGCCGCGGCCGACCACGGCTATCGCCTGGCCCTGACCTCGATCCTGGACGCCAACATCACCAGCCTGATCTCGGGCCTGATCATGTTCAGCTTCGGCTCGGGTCCGGTGAAGGGCTTCGCCTGGACCCTGGTGATCGGCGTGTTCACGTCGCTGTTCACCGCCATCTTCATCACCCAAGTGCTCATCGGCTGGTGGTTCAAGGCCACCAAGCCGAAGAAGCTGCCGATCGCATAGGAGATCCGACCATGCGTTGGCCCCTCATTCGTTACATCCCGCGTTCGACCCACTACCGTTTCGTCCGCTGGGCGCCCGTCGCGGCGGTCCTGTCGGCGATCCTGATCGCCGGGGCGATCGCCTCGCTGTTCCTGCAAGGCCTGAACCTGGGCATCGACTTCAAGGGCGGCGTTTCGCTGGAAATCGCCATGTCGCGTCCGGCCCCGCTGGCGCAGCTGCGCACCGCGCTGGACCAGATCGGGGCGCATGACGGTCAGGTCCAAGGCTTCGGCGAGCCGAACGCGGCGATGGTCAAGTTCCTGCCGGCCAAGGGCGAGAAGGCCAGCGACGCCTCCAAGCACGTCGAGGCCGAGCTGGTGAAGCGCTTTCCCGACCTGAAGGTGACCAGCCGCTCGGAAGTGGGCGCCAAGGTCTCGGGCGAGCTGCTGCTGTCGGGCTTCAAGGCCCTGGGCGTCGCCCTGCTGCTCACCCTCGGCTACATCTGGTTCCGCTTCGGCCTGTCGTACGGGACGGGCGCGGTCGTGGCCGTGATCCACGACATCGTCCTCACCCTTGGCCTGCTGTCGATCACCCGCATCGAATTCTCGATGACCGAGATCGCGGCCCTGCTGACCGTCATCGGCTATTCGATGAACGAAAAGGTCATCACCTTCGACCGGTTGAAAGAGAACCTGCGCAAGTACAAGACGACTCCGCTGCGCGACATCATCGACCTGTCGGAAAACGAGCGTCTGTCGCGGACGATCATCACTGGCACCACGGCCCTGCTGGCCCTGGGCGGCACGATGGCGTTCGGCGGTCCGGTGTTGTTCCCGCTGGTCACCACCATGATCTTCGGCATCGTCATCGGCACCTATTCGTCGATCTACATCGCCCTGCCGATGATCCTGATCTGGGGCGTGAAGCGCGGCGACGAGGAAGCCACGCCGATCAAGCTCGGCGCGGCCTCGCGGCCCTGATGCGTCAGCCGCCGTCCATCGACGCCTGGGGCGGCGGCGGCTTCCGGGTCGCCGGCGACTGGCGGCCCGGCTCGCTGCTGATCCTTGACGATCAGCCGCGGGACTGGTCCGCCACAAGCCTGGCGGGCCTGACGCCCGACGCCTTCGCCGAGGTGTTCGCCGCCGCCGGCAGTGTCGAGTTCGTCCTGCTGGGCACGGGCCTGGTCAACGCCCTGCCGCCGCGTCCCGTGCGTGACGCTCTCAAGGCGGCGGGCGTGGGCCTGGAGTTCATGAGCACCGAGGCGGCGGCGCGCACCTACAACGTGCTCGCCAGTGAAGGCCGCCGTCTGGCGGCGGCGCTGATCGCGGTCTGATCGCAGCGCCGTTGTCTGAAGAACGCTGTTTTTTCTGAACTTTACCCGACTCCCGAAACAGTCCTAAGCTCGCATCCAAGGAAAGAGGGATCCGAGGGGGAAACCGATGTCTGGACTGCTTTCGAACTTCCGCAACACCATCATCGTCAGCGTCATCCTGGGCCTGGTGATCGTCGCCGGATACGGGCACAGCCCGCACGGCCATGACAGCAGCTATTTCCAGGCCGTGTTCCGCCTGCTGCACGTCTGGTTTGGCATCCTGTGGATCGGGCTGCTGTACTACTTCAACTTCGTGCAGATCCGCGTGATGCCGCAGATCCCGGCCGAGCTGAAGCCGGCGGTCAGCAAGTACATCGCGCCCGAGGCCCTGTTCTGGTTTCGCTGGGCCGCTCTCGCGACCTGGGTCATGGGCGTCGTCCTGGCCTTCAGCCGCGGCTATCTGCTGGAGGCGGCGACCCTTGGCCTGGCCGGCGGCTATACGCCCGGCGTCGACATGGGCTTCACCTTCATCGGCACCGGCATGTGGCTGGCCACGGTGATGTTCTTCAACGTCTGGGTCTTCATCTGGCCCAACCAGAAGATCGCCCTGGGCTTGGTCGAAGCCGACGCCGACGCCAAGGCGAAGGCGGCCAAGACGGCGATGCTGTTCTCGCGCACCAACACCCTGCTCAGCATCCCGATGCTGGCGACCATGGCGATGAACCAGACGCTGTTCGGCTAAACACAGGCCAAAAATGCTGTAAGGGGAGGGCCCGCCGCGAATCCGCCGGCGGGCTTTCCTTGTTCTGAGCTCATGGCCGACACCGAAACCCTCGACGACCTCGTCCGCCGCGTCGATCCCGACCGGTGGCTGGCCAGCCGGTTCATCGCCGACGCCGCCGCGCGGGCGGACGTGATCGCGCTCGTCGCCATGAACTACGAGCTGGCGCGCGTGGCGGGCGGGGTCTCCAACGCCCTGATGGGCGAGATCCGCCTGACCTGGTGGCGCGAGGCGATGGAAGAGATCGCTGCGGGGAAGGCCCCGCGCAAGCATCCCAATGTCGAGGCCCTGGCCGTTTCGGACTTCGACCCGAACGCCCTGGCGACCCTGGCCGAAGCGCGCTTCGTCGACTTGGACGAGGGCCCGCTGAAGGACGAGGCGGCGGTGTTGGCCTATGTCGACGGCACGGCCGGGGCGCTGGCGGTGCTGGCGGCGCGAAGGCTGGACGCCAGCGCTGATCCGCACGCCGTCAAGGGCGCGGCGCGAGCCTGGGGCCTCTCGGGCCTGTGGCGGTTGAAACAGGCCGGACGCGACCGGCTGCCGGCGGACTGGACGCAGGCCGACGTCAAGCGCCGTATCGAGGAGCAATTGAAAGCCGCGCGTCGAGAGGTGAGGGGACTGCCCGTGGCGGCCTTCCCGGCCGTGGCCCCAGCGGCGTTGGCTCGGCCCTATGCGGCTGGGCGCGAGATGGGTGAGCTCGAAAAGAAGGCCCGCCTCACCTTCGCGGTGGCGACGGGCCGTCTCTAAGGCTTACTTGCCCGGGCGGTTATTCCCCGTCCACTGGTCCAGCCAGTCCAGCACCTCCTTGTGCCACTGCACGGAGTTCTGGGCCTTCAGCACCCAGTGGTTCTCATTGGGGAAGTACAGCAGTTTGCTGGGCACGCCCTTGCGCTGCAGGGCGGTGAAGGCGGACAGGCCCTGTTCGACCGGAATGCGGTAGTCCAGCTGGCCTTGGATTACCAGCTGAGGCGTGGTCCAGTTGGCCACATGGTCGACCGGGTTGAACTTTTCATACGTCGTATTCGGCTGCCACGGCGCGCCGCCGTTCTCCCACTCGGTGAACCACAGCTCCTCGGTGGCGTAGCCCATCGAGCGGGTGTCGAAGACGCCGTCGTGGTCGACCAGGCACTTCCAGGGCTGGTTCCAGTTGCCGGCGATCCAGTTGATCATGTAGCCGCCGTACGAGGCGCCGAGAGCGCAGGCGCGGTCGGCGTCCAGGAAGCCGTACTTCTGGGTCGCGAAGGCCCAACCCTTCTGCAGGTCCTCCAGCGGGCGATCGCCCCAATGCTGGCTGATCGCGTCAGTGAAGGCCTGGCCATAGCCCGTCGAGCCGTGGAAATCGATCATCACCACGGCGTAGCCGGCATTGGCGTAGATCAGAGGGTTCCAGCGGTACGACCAACTGTTGCTGAACGAGCCCTGCGGGCCGCCGTGGATCAGGAAGGCGACCGGATACTTTTTGGCCGGATCGAAGTTGGCGGGCTTCAGGACGAAGCCATGAACGGTTTCATCGTTCCAGCCCTTGAAGTCGAACTGCTCGGGCTCTCCCCAGGCGACATCTTTCAGGGCCTCGTCGCTGACGCTGGCCACGCGGATCGGCGGGCCCTTCTTGGCCAGCTGGAACAGCTCCGACGGGCTCTTGAGCGAGTCGGAAGCGTAGACCAGGCCTGCAGGCGAGACGTCGAACGTCGTGACGTGGCCTTCGCCGGTCAGGGCCGAGACCTTGCCGGTCTTGACGTCGATGGCGAACAGCTTGCCTTGGCCGACATCCAGAGCGGTGGCGTAGATCGTCTTGCCGTCGGCGCTCCAGGCGATGGCGTCGGCTGAGCGGTCCCAGGTCGGGGCCAGTTCACGCGTCTGGCCGGTGGCCTGATCGCGGATCATGATCCCGAAGCGGTCGGCCTCGAAGCCGGGGCGCTTCATGGCGCGATAGGCGCTCCATTTGCCATCCGGCGAGAAGACGGGCGCGGCGTCCCAGGCCTTGTTGGCCTCGGTCAGGTTGCGGACCTTCTCCGAACCGTCCAGCGGGACGCTCCAGACGTCATAGTTGGTGGTCCAGGCCTCGTCCTTGCCGGCGATCTTGGCCGAGAAGGCCAGGGTCTTGCCGTCGGGTGTGATGGCGAAGTCCTCGTCGCCGCCGTAGGGTTTGGTCGGCGTGTCGCCGTCGAAGCCCTTCATCAGGTCGACCGGCTGGCCGGTCGCTACGCCGTCCGGGCCCAGGCTCCAGGCAAAGAGGTGGTTCTTGGTCCCGTCGTTCCACGTATCCCAATGGCGCACGAACAGGCGGTCGAAGACCACGCCCGTGGCCTTGGTCGCGCTCTTGGCGGCCAGCTTCGCCTCCGTGCAGGCGAAGTCGGCGCAGTCGGGGAACACGGCTTGCGCGACGACGATGGTCTTGCCGTCCGGCGCGACCTTGTAGGCCAGCACGTCGAACGGGGCCTTGGTCACCTGAGTCGCCGTCTCGCCCGCCACGTCGGTGCGAAACACCTGGTCGGTCCCGCCCGCGCGGCCCGAGGTGAAGTAGATCGACTTGCCGTCGGCGCTCCAGCGGCCGCTGGACGCCCCGCCGTCGGAGATCTTGAGCCGGCGCGGGGCCATCTTGGTCTTCAGGTCGGCCACCCACAGGGACATCGACGCCTTGTTGGCCGGATAGTCCAAGGTCCGCACCGCGTAGAGAACGTGGCGACCGTCAGGCGAGACGCGCGGATCGCTGAGGCGATCCAGGCTGGCCATGTCCTTGGCGGTGAAGACGCGGGCCTTTTGCGGAGCCTGGGCGTGGGCCGCGCCGGCCATGGCGACGGCGAGAACGGCGGCTGAGGCCGCGAAACGCAAGCTCTTGATCATGAAACCCAATTTCCTGGAAACGGTTATCCCATCTGGCGGCGGAGCCTAGTCTGGCTTTCCGCCACCCGCTAGGGGAGCGAGGCAAGAGAATCCCGAGCACGGATCGCCGACCGGCGGTTTGTTTCCGTGCGCGCCTTAACGTAACAAAAATGTAATTAAGTCAGTCGCTTAGAGCGTAACAATCCGAAACAGGACTTGCTTTGCCGCGACGCAGCATCCTTCCTACATGGTTAGCCGGGGCGATAGGACGGCCGTAGAGTCGTTCGTCCAACGATAAGGGTCTCTGGTGTCGGCTTCGGGTTATTTTCAGCACACGGTCGCAGGACCGGTGATCTTCGCGGGGATCGGCCTGCACACGGGCGCGCACGTGCGCGTCGCCGTGCGTCCGGCGGCTCCCGACGCGGGGATCGTCTTCGTGCGGACCGACGTGCACGACCGTGACAATCGCGTCCCCGTGACCGCGCAGGCGGTCTGCCAGACGCAGCTGGGCACGGTGATCAACAACGGCGACGACGTCCGCGTCTCGACCATCGAGCACCTGATGGCGGCCCTGGCGGCCCTGTCGATCGACAACTGCGTCGTCGAGCTGGATGGCCCGGAAGTGCCGATCATGGACGGCTCGTCCGAACCCTTCGTCCAGATCCTGGACCGCGCCGGTCGCCGCAAGCAGGAAGCCGTCCGCCAGTACATCGAGATTCTCGCGCCGATCACGGTCGAGGAGGGCGACAAGCGCGCCAGCCTGCTGCCGGCCGATCGCTTCGAGGTCGCCTTCGAGATCGCCTTCGGCTCCAAGGCCATCGGCCGTCAGGCCGTCGACCTGGCCGTCGACGAAGAATCATTCCGCGCGGAGCTCTCCGATTGCCGCACCTTCGGCTTCGTCCGCGACGTCGAGGCCTTGCGCGCCATCGGTTTGGCCCGCGGCGGCTCGATGGAAAACGCCGTGGTCATCGACGGCGACCGCGTGCTGAACCCGGAAGGCCTGCGCCGTTCGGACGAGTTCGTGCGCCACAAGGCGCTGGACGCCATCGGCGACCTCTATGTGCTGGGCAAGCCGATCCTCGGCCGCTTCGAAGGTTTTCTTGCCGGTCACGGCCTCAATAACGCCGTGGTTCGAGCGTTGCTGTCCCAGCCGCGCGCCTGGCGCCTGCGCGCTCTCGCGCCGGCCCTGGCTGAAGCGGTCTAGGGAAGCGTCCTCTAAAGTCGGGGTTCGGCGTTCGCATTTGCGCCTTTCACGGCGTGGTGTAGAAGCCTTGCACGGCGCAGGGGCGCGCGTTTGCTTCGAAGGTGAGAGACTCCGTGCTTCGTAATTTCTCGGGACGTTCGGCCGTCACTATCGCCGCTGTGCTCGCCGCCGTGTCGGTGGCGGGCTGCGCCGGCAAGTCCAAGAAGCCGTCCCTGGCCTACGAAGAGCGTCCCGTCGAGCTGCTGTATTCCACCGGCGCCGATCGCCTGGACCGCGGCAACTGGAACGAGGCCGTCGACTATTTCCGCGAGGTCGAGCGCCAGCACCCCTATTCGGAATGGTCGCGCCGCTCGATCCTGATGACGGGCTACGCCCACTACATGGGCAACCAGTACAACGAGGCCATCGGCGACGCCGACCGGTTCATCTCGCTATATCCGGGCAATCCGTCGGCCCAGTACGCCTTCTATCTGAAGGCCATCTGCTACTTCGAACAGATCGTCGACGTGAACCGCGACCAAGCCGCCACCGAGCAGGCCCTGGCGGCGCTGCGCGACGTGGTCCAGCGCTATCCGAACACCGAATACGCCACCGACGCCCGCCTGAAGATCGACATGGTCAACGACCAGCTGGCCGGGAAGGAAATGGCCATCGGTCGCTACTATCTGAAGAACGGCCAGACCCTGGCCGCCATCGGCCGCTTCAAGACCGTCATCGAGCGTCACCAGACGACCTCGCACACGCCCGAGGCCCTGTACCGCCTGGTCGAGGCCTACATGACCATCGGCCTGCTGGACGAGGCCAAGCGCAACGGCGCGGTTCTGGGCTACAACTTCCCGGGCGACCGCTGGTACGCCGACGCCTACAAGCTGCTGAACGACAACGGCCTCAAGCCCGCCGTCGAGCCGCTCAAGGCCGGCGCCAAGCGGAACGCCCTGGAGCGCGTCCTGTCCAAGGACAAGAGCACGACCCTGGCCCCGCCCGGTGAGAAGAAGTCCAAGAAGGGCGGCCTGATGGGCGTCCTGGGCATGTAGAAAACTGGGGTCGACGCCAATATCGGACGGTCGGTCCTGTTTCGTTCTACCTTTGCGCTTTCAAAAATCCTGATTCCCGGCGATCTTGCGGGTCATGCTGATCGGCCTCTCCATCCGTGACGTCGTGCTCATCGAGAGCCTGGACCTCGCCATCGGCGAGGGCCTGACTGCGCTGACCGGCGAAACCGGCGCCGGCAAGTCGATCATCCTGGACGCCTTGGGCCTGGCCACCGGCGCGCGCGCCGACGCCGGCCTGGTGAGGCGAGGAGCCGCCGGCCACGCCTCGGCCACCGCCATCTTCGCCCTGCCGGCCGACCATCCGGCCTTCGCCTATCTCGACGAGAAGGGCCTGGACTACGCCCGCGACGAGGACCTGGTCCTGCGCCGGCAGCTGTCGCCGGACGGCCGCTCGCGCGCCTTCGTCAACGACCAGGCCACCAGCGTCGGCGTGCTCAAGGACCTGGGCGGCCTCCTGCTGGAGGTTCACGGCCAGCACGAGACCGTCGGCCTGCTGGATCCCAAGACCCACCGGGGCCTGCTGGACGCCTTCGGCGGCGTGTCGGTCGGCGCCGTGGGCTCGGCCTGGAGCGCCTGGCGCGCGGCCCGCCAGAAGGCCGACGACCTGCGCGACCTGGCCAGCCGCGCCGCCGCCGAGACCGAGGAGCTGACCCTGCGCCTCTCCGAGCTCGACAGGCTGGATCCCCGCGACGGCGAGGAGCAGAGCCTGGCCGAGGAGCGGGCCCTGCTGAGCTCAGCCGAGAAGGCCATGGCGGACATCGCCGCCGCGCAGGACGCCTTGGGCGGCGACAACTTCACGGGCAAGCTGGCTCAGGCCTATCGCGCGCTCGAGAGAGCACGGGACCGAGCGTTGCAGGCCGGCGCGCCAGCCGACGGAGCGGCCATGACTCGGCTGTCGGCCGCCTGCGAGGCCGTCGACCGCGCCATTGTCGAGGCCCAGGAGGCCAGCGCGGCCATCGACACCGTCGCCGAGACCTTCGAGTTCGACCCCGACCGGCTGGAAAAGGCCGAGGAGCGGCTGTTCGCCCTGCGCGGCATGGCCCGCAAGCTGAACGTGCTGGTCGAGGACCTGCCGGCCAAGCGCGCCGAGTTCGCCGCCCGGCTTCAAGCCATCGAGACCTCCGAGGACGCCCTGAAGGCCGCCGACCAGGAGGCCGCCGAGGCGCGTGAAGCCTATCTCTACGCGGCCGAAGCCCTGTCGTCCGAACGCCGCGCCGCCGGCGACGCCCTGGCCAAGGCCGTCGAGGCCGAGCTGGCGCCGCTGAAGCTGGAGAAGGCCAAGTTCCGCGTCGCCGTCGAGGCGCTGCCCGAGGATCGCGCCGGCCCGACCGGCCTGGACCGCATCGCTTTCGAGATTTCGACCAATCCCGGCGCGCCGTTCGGCCCGATGGAGGCCATCGCCTCGGGCGGCGAGCTGGCGCGCTTCGCCTTGGCGCTGAAGGCGGCTTTGGCCGCGCGCGGCGGCGGTCCGCAGCCGCTGATGATCTTCGACGAAGTGGATCAGGGCGTCGGCGGGGCCGTGGCCGACGCCGTCGGCTTGCGTCTGAAGCGCCTGGCGGCCAATGCCCAGGTGCTGGTGGTGACCCACTCGGCCCAGGTCGCCGCGCGGGGCGACGCCCATTGGCGGATCTCCAAGTCTGGCGACGACACCTCGACCCGAACCAAGGTCGAGCCTCTGACCCCGGCTCAGCGCGAGGAAGAAATCGCGCGGATGCTGTCGGGGGCTGAGGTCACCGAAGCCGCGCGGGCGGCGGCGCGGGCGTTGATGGCCTAGGCTTGGGCCGGCGTAGCCGATACGCGGGTCTCGCGGGGCTTGGCCTGACGAGCCTTGATCCACGTCTGTAGCGGTGTGTCGATAAGCCTCTCGAACAGCCACGCTACGACGATGGTCGCCGGAATGGCCATTATCCACAGCGCCCACTCGGCGGCGATCGGCAGATCAAGCTTGGCCTCGCTCATCCGCGCCACGCCGAACCAAACGGCCGCCGTCAGCGAGTTGGTCAGGAACAGCGAGAACGATAGCTTGCCCGCCGCACCGGCCCAGCGCCAGGCGCGCGGCCTCGACGCGCCGGCCGCGTAGATCAGGAAGCCCAGCAGGGCCAGGCTGAAGTGGTCGAAGTTCCCCAGCCCCTGAATGCTGAACACGATCGCCAGGGTCGCCGCAGCCAGCGGCAGGGCTTGTTGGCGGGCCAGGTCGGTGACGGGCAGGCGCGCGATCAGCAGGCCGATCATGAACAGAGGCACGCCGCGGACGAGGCCAAACCGCAGCGGCAGTTGGTAGCCGTGGGCGCCGAACGCCATCAGGGCGGCGAAGTCGACGGCCACCCAGGCGCAGACGCCCATGGCCAGCAGCTGCAGCGGGCGCTTCGTGGCCGCGACCCTGCGCCAAACCATCGGGAACAGCGCGTAGGCCACGATCAGGGCCGACAGGGTCCAGGTCGGGATGTTCCAGCCCGAGGTCCCCGGCACGAACCAGGCCTGGACCAGGAAGACCTGCGGCAGCAGCTGATCCCACTGGAACCACTGCGGGTTCTGCGGCGCCAGGCCGACCACCGTGGTCGAAACGAAGAAGGCGACGAACAACGCCAGCATCACCAGGTGCGGCGGCCAGATCCGCTGCACACGACGCTTCAGGAAGGTCAGGGTGTCGACGTCGGCGCTGAGCACGCGTGGGCCATAGGTGCGGGCCAGGACATAGCCCGACAGCATCAGGAAGAAGTCGGTGGCCAGATAGCCGCGCCCGAACGCCGGGCTCAGGCTGAACAGCGACACCGGCGCGCGCTCGGCCACGTGGTAGAGCACGATGAACAGCGCCGCCAGGAAGCGCAGGGCGTCCAGCGGACCGTCCCGCGACAGGACGGGCAGGGCTGGAACTGTGCTGGACTTGGACATCGTAGACTCCTTCCAGCCTTGCGCCGCAAGGGGCGGGCCAGTTTCGCCCCACAGGCGAGCGGCAAGCTGACTCCCACCGTCAGGGCCACGTTGCTAACGTGCCCGAACGTCTCGTCTTCCGGATTCGCCGCCTGTGCCCCAAATCCCCGTCGCCGACCTCACCGAAGCCCAGGCCGTCGAGGAATTGGAGCGCCTGGCCGACGACCTGGCCGCCCACGACCTGGCCTATCACCAACAGGACGCGCCGCTGATCAGCGACGCCGAGTACGACGCCCTCAAGCGCCGCAACCTCGACATCGAGACTCGTTTCCCACATCTGGTGCGCGACAACTCCCCGTCGATGCGCGTCGGCGCGGCGCGGGCCGAGCAGTTCGCGCCCGTCGAGCACGGCGTGCCGATGCTCAGCCTGGACAACGCCTTCTCCGACGACGAGGCGACGGAGTTCGACGCCCGCATCCGGCGGTTCCTGCGTCTGTCGCCCAGCGACACCGTCGCCTATACGGCCGAGCCCAAGATCGACGGCCTGTCGGCGTCGCTGCGCTACGAGAAGGGCGTGCTGGTCCAAGGCGCGACGCGAGGCGATGGCCGGGTGGGCGAGGACGTCACCGCCAACCTGCGCACCATCGCCGACATCCCGCATCGCCTGAAAGGCTCGGACTGGCCCGACGTGATCGAGGTGCGCGGCGAGGTCTATGTCGAACTCGAGGCTTTCGCCGCCTTCAACCAGGCCGCCGAGGCGGCCGGTCAGCGCACCTACGCCAATCCCCGCAACTTCGCCGCCGGCTCGTTGCGTCAGATCGATCCGAAGATCAGCGCCCAGCGGCCGCTGCGCTTCTTCGGCTATGCCTGGGGCCTGGTCTCCGAAACCTTCGCCGAAACCCAATGGGGCGCGCTGGAAAAGCTCCGCGAGTGGGGTTTCGTGACCACGGCCCCGCCGGCCAAACGCGTCGAGAACGCCCAAGGTCTGCTGGACGTCTATGCCCAGTTCGAGACCCTGCGCCCCAAGCTGGGCTTCGACATCGACGGCGTCGTCTACAAGGTCGACGACCTGGAGCAGCAGCGCCGCCTGGGTTTCGTCTCGCGCTCGCCGCGCTGGGCCATCGCCCGCAAGTTCCCCGCCCAGCGGGCGCGCACCATCTTGGAAGCCATCGACCTGCAGGTGGGCCGCACTGGCGCGATCACCCCCGTGGCGCGGCTGAAGCCGGTGACCGTCGGCGGTGTTTCGGTGACCAACGCCACCCTCCACAACGGCGATGAGATCGCCCGCCTGGATGTCCGCGTCGGCGACACCGTGGTGATCCAGCGGGCCGGCGACGTGATCCCGCAGATCGTCGAAGTCGCCTTGGACGCACGGCCCGATCCGGCGCCGGCTCCTTACGAGTTCCCGCACATCTGTCCGTGCCCGCTCCAGACGCCGCTGGCGCGCGAGGTCACCGCCTCGGGGCAGGAGTCGGTCGTGCGTCGCTGCACCGGCGAGTTCGCCTGCCCGTTCCAGCGGGTCGAGCACCTGCGCCACTTCGTGTCGCGCCGCGCCTTTGACATCGAGGGCCTGGGCGAGAAGCAGTTGCAGGCCTTCTTCGACGAGGGCTGGATCACCGAGCCGGCCGACATCTTCAAGCTGGCCAAGGACGAGGAGAAGCTGGCGGCCCTGCGCGAACGCGACGGCTATGGCGAGACTTCGATCGCCAACCTGGTCAAGGGCATCGAGGCGCGTCGCACCATCGGCATGGACCGGATGATCTACGGCCTGGGCGCGCGCGACATCGGCGAGACGACCTCGACCGTGCTAGCGCGCAACTTCGACCGGTTCGAAGACCTGCAAGCCGCCGCCGAGGCCGCCGCCAAGGGCTTGCCGGGCGAGACCTATCTGGAGCTTTCCACCGCCCAGGGCGTGGGCCCCAAGGCGCTGGATCTGCTGATCGAGGCGGGGAGGGGCGGTCTGATCGCCGATCCCTGGCCCCAGACCGACGACCTGGAAATCAAGATTGGCCATGCGGTCCCCAAGCTGACCAAGCCGGCCCGCGCGGCCCTGGCCCAGCGCTACGGGACCTGGGAGGCCTTCGCCCAGGGCCTGGTCGAGGCCGCCTCGGGCGCGCCGGGCGACGACTATCTGAATCTGGCGGCCATCGACGGCGTCGGCCCGGTGGCGGCGCAGTCCCTGGCCCGGTTCTTCGCCGAGGAGCACAACCGCCAGAAGGTCGCCAATCTGGTGGCCGAGCTGAACATCCAACCCGTCGCCAAGCCCAAGACCGACACGGCCGTGGCGGGGAAGACCATCGTCTTCACCGGCGCGCTTGAGAAGATGACCCGCGACGAAGCCAAGGCCCAGGCCGAGGGGCTGGGGGCCAAGGTCGCTTCGTCGGTGTCCAGGAAGACCGACCTCGTGGTCGCCGGCCCCGGTGCGGGCTCCAAGCTGAAGACCGCCACCGAGCTGGGCGTCCAGGTGATGACCGAGGACGAATGGCTGGCGATGGTCAGCGCGTGATGAGGGTCATCGCCCTAGATTTCGAGACCGCCAACGAACAGCGCGCCAGCCCGTGCTCAATCGGTCTGGCCTGGATCGAGGACGGCCAGGTGGCGCGGATCGAGCACCATTATATCCGGCCGCCGGGCAACCGCTTCGCGTCGTTCAACATGGCTTTCCACGGCATCCGACCCGAGCACGTAGCGGACGCCGACGAGTGGCCGGACGTGCTGGAGCGGCTGCGGCCGGAGTTGGAGGGCGCGCTCGTTCTGGCCCACAACGCCTCGTTCGACGTCAGCGTGATCCGCCGCACGTGCGAGCACTACGACGTCCGGCCGCCGGGTTTCGACTATCTGTGCACGGTTCAGGTGGCGCGTGGCGTCTGGCCTGATCTGCCGTCGCACAAGCTAAACGTGGTCTGCGGCCACCTGGGCGTCGACTTCGCCCACCACGACGCCGCGGCCGACGCCTATGCCTGCGGGCGGGTGGCGCTGGCGGCGACCAGCCTGAACGGTCTCTCCCATGTGCGGGACCTGCCCGGCAGTCTGGGCATGACCGTCGGACGGCTGAACCATGACGGCTACACCCCGCCGAAGGGCGCGGTTAGCGCTCGCCGACCGCGCCGCTTCGGCTGAGGCGTCTCGCCGCAACTCGAAATACCGCCACGTTTTCGCCTTGGGCCTTGTCCTGAGTGGAGGGATCGCGCAACGAGGGACGTAAAACGCGCGTTGGAAACGTGCACTAGGGAGAACTAGATGATCCGCACCGCCCTCATCGCCGCCGCCGTGGGCGCGCTGGCGACTCCGGCCTTCGCCGCCGATGTCACCGGCCTTTGGCAGACGCCCACCAATGGCGGCCAGGTCGAGATCGCCCGCTGCGGCAACAGCCTGTGCGGCAAGCTGGTCAATTCGAACCACATCCGCGAGAACCCCGCCCTGAAGGACGTCAAGAACAAGGACGAGGCCCAGCGCGGCCGGACCTTGAAGAACCTGCAGATGCTGTACGACTTCACTGGCGGCCCCACCAAGTGGACCGGCGGCAAGGTCTACAATCCCGACGACGGCGGAACCTATTCGGGCACCATCGAACTGCTCAGCGACAACGAACTGAAGCTGAAGGGCTGCATCGTCGCCCCGCTGTGCAAGACCCAGAAGTGGACGCGGCTGAAGTAGGCGGCTGGGTCTCTGCTCCCCTTCTGCGAGAGCTGTCGGCGAAGCCGACTGAGGGGGGGGCGTCGCCGGCCGATGCCGAGCTGCCCCTCCGGCCAGGAGTTCATCCTCGGGCGCGCGCTTCGCGCGACCCGGGGAGGCCACCTCCCCCAGTGGGGGGAGATGGATAGGGCGCCTAAAGCGGCGCGCAGACCTCCTCCATCCAGGCCCTGACGTCGGGCTCGACCCGCGACCCGATCTCGCGCAGCACACGGGCGTGATAGGCGTCGAACTGGGCGACCTCCTCGGCCGTCAGCAAGGTCTTGTCGATGAGGCGGCGGTCGATCGGGGCCAGGGTCAGCGCCTCGAAGCGGTGCATCGGGCGGTCGCCGCCGGGGACGTCCTCGGCCGGCATGACCACTTCCAGGTTCTCGATCCGGATGCCGTATTCGCCGTCCTTGTAATAGCCGGGCTCGTTCGAGACGATCATGCCTGGTTGCAGGGCGATGGTGTTCGGGGCCTTCGAGATCCGCTGCGGGCCCTCATGGACGCCCAGGTAGACGCCGACGCCGTGGCCGGTGCCGTGGTCGTAGTCCAGGCCGTGGGCCCACAGCGCCATTCTGGCCAGGGCGTCGATGGCCGAGCCGGTCGTGCCGGCCGGAAAGCGCAGGCGCGCGATAGCCAGGTGACCCTTCAGCACCAGGGTGTTGCGGTGGATCATTTCCGCCGTCGGCTCGCCGATCGCGACCGTGCGGGTGACGTCGGTGGTGCCGTCCAGATATTGTCCGCCGCTATCGACCAGCAGCAGCGAGCCCAGCTTGGCGCGTTCGTTGCTGCGCTCGGTCGGCCGGTAGTGGGGCAGGGCGCCATGGCCGTTGGCCGCGCCGATGGTGTCGAAGCTGAGGTCCTTCAGCACGCCGGTCGCCTCGCGGAAGGCCTCCAGCCTGGCGACGGCCTCCTTCTCGTCCGGCGGGTTGATCTGGCCCTCGGTGGCCAGCCAGTGCAGGAAGCGGGTCAGGGCCGCGCCGTCGCGCCGGTGCGCCTCGCGCGTGCCGTCCAACTCGATGTCGTTCTTGCAGGCCCGGGGCAGGGTGCAGGGGTCTATGGCCCGCACCACCTTGGCGCCCGCGGCGGCCAGCGCGTTGAAGTACCAGGCCGAGGACTGGGCCGGATCGACGAGCACGCTTTTGCCCGACAGGTCGCCCAGCGCCTCGGCCAGCTTGTCCGGCGTCTCCAGCGAAACCTGGTTGCCCAGCCAGGCCGGCAGGTCCTGCGTCACCTTCGCCGGTTCGAGGAACAGGCGGGCCGTTCCATCGGCGTTGAGGATGGCTTGCGACAGCGGCAGGGGAGAACGGATCACGTCGCCGCCGCGGATGTTGAACAGCCAGGCGATCGAGGCCGGAGCGGTGATCACCGCCGCCTCGGCGCCGAGGACCGCGATCGCCGCGCCGACGCGGACCCGCTTGTCGCTGGACTCCTCACCGGCATAGTCGACGGGGTGCGGCACGACGGGCGCCATCGGCTGAGCAGGACGGGCCTCGCCCCAGGCCTGGTCGACGGGATTGGCGGCCACGGGCTTCAGCGACGCGCCGGCGCGATGAGCGGCGGCCTTCAGGCCCTCCAGGGCGGCGGGGCTGTGCAGTCGGGGATCATAGCCGATCACCGCGCCCTTCTCGGCGGTTTCGAGATAGGCGGGTACGCCGCCGTCGACGAGGTCGCGAATCTCGAAGACGTCCTGGTCGACCTGCTCGCGGACCTGCAGGGTGTAACGGCCGTCGACGAATACGGCGGCCCGGTCCCTCAGGATCACGCCGGCCCCGGCCGAACCGGTGAAGCCGCTGGCCCAGGCCAGACGGTCGTTGGCGGCGGGCAGGTACTCGTTCTGGTGCTCGTCCTCGTGCGGCACCAGGAACCCGTCCAGCCCCTGCGCGGCCATGGCGGCGCGGATTAGCGGAACGTGCTTCCGACCAAAGGACGGGTCGGTGGATTCATCGAAGGTCTGACGCATGCCCCGGATGTAATCCCCCGACCCGAGCCTGGAAAGGGTCGTTTATTTCAAGGTTTACTGTTGCGGTTGCGCCGGCGGGTTGTCAGGCGAGGCGGCCTGGTCGTTGACGCTCGATGCGGCGCGGTCGGCGGCGTTCTGGGCCGACTGGCTGGCGTTGGCGGCGGCCTGTTCGGTGTCGCGGCGAACCTGGTCAGCGGTCGAGCGGGCGTCGCGGGCGGCGTTCTCGGCCGCCATCTGGGCGTTCTGCGCCGCGCCTTGCGCGCCTTCGACCAGCCCGGCCTGGCGGCCTTGCTCCTGGGCGGCCTGGAGCTGGTTCTGGTCGGTCCCGGTCGGGCGCATCAACAGGAAGCCGACGGCGATCACCGCGACGATGGCGATCATGCCGGCGATCAGCCAGCCCGCGCTGCCGCCGCTGCGTTCGCGGATCTCGACATGACGCTCGACGGGGCGTTCGGGCGGCGGGACGTTCGGGTCGGTATAGGTCATGGGCGGCTCCTCCAGCCATTCGTTCTGGCTGGAGAAACGTGACCCTCGACCCGGCAGTTCCCTTACGGGCGCTGCAGCACCAGGGTCGCCCAGGCATCGCGGTGGATGCGGCTCTTCACCTTGAAGCCGCGCGACAGGTAGGCGGCCTTGACCATCCGCTCCTGGGTGCGCAGCAGGCCCGAGAGGATGACCGTGCCGCCGGGAACCAGGGCCTGCTTGATGTCCTGGGCCAGGCTGATCAGCGGGCGGGCCAGGATGTTGGCGAACACCAGGTCGTAGGGCGCGTTGCGGGCGACCAGCTGGTTCGACAGGCCCGAGGCATGGACGAAGCGCGCATTGGCCTTGTTGACCTGGGCGTTCTCCTTGGCGATCCGAACGGACGGCTTGTCGATGTCGGTGCCGACGGCCAGCTTGGTTCCGGTACGGGCGGCGGCGATGGCCAGGAGGCCGGTGCCGGCGCCGACATCCAGCACCTTGGCGAACTTGCGGGCCTTGAGCAGGCGGTCATAGGCCTGCAGGCAGCCGACGGTGGTGCCGTGGTGGCCGGTGCCGAAGGCCGCGCCAGCCTCGATGCGCAGGTTGACGGTGCTGGCCGGCAAGCGGCCCCGATCGTGCATGCCATAGACGAAGAAGCGGCCGGCGCGCACCGGCGGCAGGCCCGACAGCGCCATGGCCAGCCAGTCGGCGTCGGCCAGGGTGTCGCGCGTCACCTTCAGGTCGTACTCGCCCAGCAGGGCCATCAGGCCCGCGTCTTCTTCCTCGGTCGTCGGGAAGGCGTCGATGCGCCAGACGTTCTTGTCCTCGTCCTCCTCCAGAATCGAGTAGGTCGCGCCTTCCAGGCCCGGATGGTTGTCGATGGCGTCGGCGGCGGTCTCGGCCTCGACGCGCGCGCCGCGGGCGACGATCTGCTGGGGCGTATAGTCGGTCATGCGCGCCTGTTAGCCGCAACGGACCTAAAAAGCGAGCCTTCAGCGCGTGGTCATGCCGGTCGCGGCCGCGTCGGCCAGCACGGTGGGAACCGGTTGCGGCGCGCGATCCTCGGCCAGCGAGACGTCGAGGATGTCGCCGCCTTGCGACGCCCAGCGGGGCGCATCGGCGGGCGGGGGCGGCGTCGCCGGGCCGTGCTGCGCGGGGACGTAGGGCGGGACGTCCATGGGCGGCGGCGCCTCGTAGCTCGGCTCGTAGGACGCCATCTGGATGGGGGGCGGCTGGGCCGCCTCGAGAAAATCGGTGCCGACCACATAATCCGGAACCTTGCCGGCCGGCCACGAGATCGGCTCGGCCATGGCTTGCTCGGCGCCGCGAACCGGCTCCATCTCGGGTGTGTAGGGACCGTCCTGCGGGCCGGTCTTCATCACCAGGCCAGCGAGGACGCCGATCATGGCCATCGCCGGCGCGCCATAGGCCACCGGACGGGTGAGGGCGAAGCCCTTCAGATTGGCGAGCAGATGTTCGAGCCGCTGGTCCATGTCGGCATAGCGCGCGAGGACGGCAATTGGTTCGACGATGGACGAAAGACCTCGCGAGACTCGGCAAGGCGGCTCTAGTTTGCCGGCATGACCAGCCTCAAGCCGCTGCTGCGCGAGCGCCGCGCCCACGAACATGCCCGCGTGACCTATGTCGAACTGTTCTTCGACCTCGTCTTCGTGTTCGCGGTCACGCAGCTGTCGCACGGCCTGATCGCCCACCCGACCGCCCTTGGTCTGTTGCACACCGGCCTGCTCCTGCTGGCCGTCTGGTGGGCCTGGGTGTTCACGGCGTGGTTCACAAACTGGATGGACCCCGAGCGGACGCCGGTGCGGATCATGCTGTTCGTGATGATGGCCGCCGCCCTGGTGCTGGCCGCCGCGATCCCGGACGCCTTTGAGGCGCGCGGCCTGGTCTTCGCCTGCGCCTATGTCTTCATCCAGGTGGGGCGCAGCCTGTTCTTCCTGATCGGCGTGTGGCGCGAGCCCGCTCACCGGCTGAACTTCTCGCGGATCGTGGCCTGGCTGAGCCTGGCGGCCGTGTTCTGGATCGCCGGCGCCGTCCAGCACGGCGAGGCGCGGCTGCTGGTCTGGGCCGTGGCCCTGGCCATCGAGTACGCGTCTCCGGCGATGGGGTTCTGGACGCCGGGCCTCGGGCGCTCGAACGCCGCCGACTGGAGCGTCGAGGGCGGCCATCTGGCCGAGCGCTGCGCGCTCTTCACGATCATCGCTCTGGGCGAGTCGGTCATCGTCACAGGCGCGACGGTCGTAGGCATGCCCTGGACAGCCGAGGTCGTCGCCGCCTTCGCCAGCGCGCTCGTCTGCAGCATCGCCATGTGGTGGATCTACTTCTCGTCCACGGCCGAAGCCGCCAGCGATGCGATTGCCCGCTCCGACAATCCTGGCGCCATCGCCCGCGTGGCCTATACCTACAGTCATCTGCTGCCGGTGGCCGGCATCATCGTGGCGGCGGTCGGCGACGAGTGGGTGATCCACCATCCAACCGGCCACACGGACCTCAAGACCGCCGCCGCGGTGATCGGCGGGCCGGCCCTGTTCCTGTTCGGCTCGCTGATCTTCAAGCTGGCGGTGTTCCGGCGCTGGTCGGCGACGCGGCTGGCCGGGCTGGCGCTCCTGGCCGCCCTGATCCCGGTGGCGGGGCGGGCGAGTCCGTTGACGCTATCCGCGTTGTCGACCCTGGCCCTCGTACTGGTCGGCGCGGCGGAGACCTGGCGAACGGAACGGAGCGGCGCGTAAAATCGGCTCTGCTGTCATCCGCCTGAAGGGGATTTGGGGGCGAAAAACTTGAGTTCAAGAATTGGCGGTCATCGAATTATGCGCAGTTTGTAGGCCCCTCAGCGGGGCGTCGTCCCCGCGGTAAGAAGGGTTGATCGATGACCGCTACGCCGTTCGCCCAGTCGTTCTTCCACGGCGCCAAGGCCGACCTGAAGGCTGGCGACCTGATCGCGCCAGGCTTCGCCTCCAACTACGGCCAGCGCCGGCAGGCCGCCTTCGTCTACCTGACCGCGACCCTAGACGCCGCCGTCTGGGGTGCGGAGTTGGCGGTGGGGGAGGGGGCGGGCCGGATCTATGTCGTCGAGCCGACCGGGGCGCTGGAGGACGATCCGAACCTGACCGACCAGAAGTTCCCCGGCAATCCGACGCGGTCATACCGCTCCCGCGAACCGCTGCGGATCATCGGCGAGGTGCTCCACTGGCGGGGGCACGCGTCGGAGCAGCTCCAGGCCATGCGAGACAGCCTCGCCGAGCTGGAGCGGCGGGGCGTCGAGGCGATCGAGGATTGAGGGCGTTCGGCAATGCCGCCGGCCCAAGCCGACCCCGGAGGGGGCAGAAGGCGAACCGTCTGCTCCTCCGGGGAGCGCGTCGCCGGCGCGGCGGGGGCAAGCATGGGGACTGAAGCGCCTGTATCCTCGGAGTTCGGGGGAGCGGGCCTCAGGCCTTCTCGACGAAGCTGTCGATGACCTTCTTCTCGCCGGCCTTGTCGAAGGCGACCGTCAGCTTGTTGCCTTCGATGCTGGAGACCTGTCCGTAGCCGAACTTGACGTGGAACACGCGGTCGCCGCGCGAATAGGCGCTGTTCGCCGGGGCCGAGACGGCGACCAGGCGGCCTTCGCCCTCGATCGGGGCGGAGCGGGCGGCCGAGCCGCTGCGCACGCCCTGGACGCCGCGCCAGGAGGTCCCGCGTTCGCCGAAGCCCGCTGTGCGTTCCTGGGCTCGCTTCCAGCCGGGGCTGTCATAGCTGCTGCCGGCCTGGAAGGCGGATGTGCCGGGATCGTCCCAGCGCGAGGCCGCCGTCGACTGCATGCCTGGACCGCCGCCGTAGTATCCAGTCTCCGACGCCGCATCGACGTGCGCCAGCGGCAGCTCGTCGACGAAGCGGCTGGGCAGTTGGCTGGTCCAGCGGCCATAGACTTGGCGGTTGGCCACGAAGCTGATCCGGGCCTCTTCGCGAGCCCGCGTGATGCCGACATAGGCCAGGCGGCGCTCTTCCTCGAGCCCCTTCTCGCCCTTGTCGTCCATGCTGCGCTGGCTGGGGAACACGCCTTCCTCCCAGCCGGGCAGGAAGACCAGCGGGAACTCCAGGCCCTTGGCCGAGTGCAGGGTCATGATCCAGACGGCGTCGCCGGTGGCCTCGCGGTCAAGGTCCATGACCAGCGACACGTGCTCCAGATAGGCCTCCAGCGTGTCGAAGGCGCCCATCGACTGGACCAGTTCCTTCAGGTTCTCCAGCCGGGTCTGGCTGGTCGGACCCTTGTCCAGGCGCAGGGCGTCGGTATAGCCGCTCTCCTCCAGCACCGTCTCCAAGAGGCGCTGATGATGCGCCGAGCCGATCATCGAGCGCCAGCGGTCCAGGTCGCGGATGAAGTTGCTCAGCGCCGTGCGGGTGCGGGCGGGCAGGTCGTCGCTGCCGATGATCACGCGCGCAGCCTCGACGGTCGAGATCCCTTCCAGGCGGGCGATCTGCAGCAGCTTCTGCACCGAGGTGTCGCCGATGCCGCGCTTGGGCGTGTTGACGATGCGCTCGAAGGCCAGGTCGTCGTCGGGCGACTGGATCAGGCGCAGATAGGCGTGGGCGTCGCGGATCTCGGCCCGCTCGAAGAAGCGCGGGCCGCCGACCACCTTGTAGGGGATCTGCAGCAGCACGAAGCGCTCTTCGAAGGCCCGCATCTGGAAGCTGGCGCGGACCAGAATGGCCATCTGGCTGTACTTGCGGCCGGCGCGCTTGGCCCGCTCGATCTCGTCGGCGATCAGGCGGCTCTCGGCCTCGCCGTCCCAGACGCCGCTGACCTTGACCTTCTCGCCGCCCTTGCTCTCGGTCCACAGGGTCTTGCCGAGACGGCCCTTGTTGGTGGTGATCAGGCCCGAGGCGGCCGCCAGGATGTGCTCGGTCGAGCGGTAGTTGCGTTCCAGGCGCACGACCTTGGCGCCCGGGAAGTCGCGTTCGAAGCGTAGGATGTTGTCGACCTCGGCTCCGCGCCAGCCGTAGATCGACTGGTCGTCGTCGCCGACGCAGCAGACGTTCTGGCGGCCCTGGGCCAGCAGGCGCAGCCACAGGTATTGGGCGACGTTGGTGTCCTGGTACTCGTCGACCATCACGTATTTGAAGCGGCGCTGGAACTCGTCCAGCACATCGGGATGACCGGTGAACAGGCTGATGTTGTGCAGCAGCAGGTCGCCGAAGTCGCAGGCGTTCAGGATGCGCAGGCGCTCCTGATACTGACGGTACAGGGTGATCCCCTTGCCATTGGCGAACTCGCCGGCCTCGCTGGCGGGCACGCGGTCGGGCGTCCAGCCGCGGTTCTTCCAGCCGTCGATGATCTGCGACAGGATCCGCGGGGTCCAGCGCTTGGCGTCGATGTTCTCGGCCTCGATCAGCTGCTTCAGCAGCCGTTCCTGATCGTCGGTGTCGATGATCGTGTAGTTTGACTTCAGCCCGATCAGCTCGGCATGGCGGCGCAGGATCTGGGCGGCGACCGAGTGGAAGGTGCCCAGCCAGCGCAGGCCCTCGGCCTCCGGGCCGATGATGTGGGTGATCCGCTCGCGCATCTCGCGCGCGGCCTTGTTGGTGAAGGTGACGGCCAGCAACTCCCAGGGCCGGGCGCGGCCGGTGGCCAGGATGTGGGCCAGGCGGGTGGTCAGCACGCGGGTCTTGCCCGTGCCGGCGCCGGCCAGGACCAGCAGCGGCCCTTCGGTCGTCTCGACCGCTTCGCGCTGCTCGGGATTCAGGCCGTCCAGATAGGCGGGGGGCGGTCCCTGGCCGGCGGGCGGTCTGGCGCGGGCGAGATCGGAAATGCGCGGAGCGGGGAGGTCGCCAGGGAAGTCATCATGAGATTCTGGCGAGTCGGCGTCGGAGTGCATGGGAACATATGTAGCACAAAGCGCGCCGGACTTAAGTCCCTACGCTCCGCGTCGGCCGGCCCGAGCGGAACCTCCACGCTCCCGTATCGTTGATCCGCCAACAGCAACAGAGCCGAAAGGCGTGGAGACTCTGATGGCCGAAGGTACCAGCAGCGGCGGGGGCAACAGTGGCTTGGCGTTCATCGTAGGCGGGCTTGTCGTGATCGTCGCGGTGCTCGCCTTCTTCATGATGTCCGGGGGCTTCGCCCACAAGAAGCAGGTCGATGTGAACATCTCGGCCTCGGCCCCCAAGCTGCCTGACGCGCCCAAGGCGCCCGGCTGAGGTCGGTGATGGCCAGAACCCTCACGCATCACGAACATCAAGCCACTCATCGCGACAGCGGCGGCGTCTGGGCCGCTTTGCTGGTCGTGGCGATTCTGGCCCTGGCGGTCTGGGCCGCCTGGCGCTTGGGCGTCATGGCCGGGGACAAGGTCGATCTACGCCAGCGGCTGACGGAGATACCGGCGGTGCTGCGCCAAACTCCGAACCCCCAGCCCGCCCCGATTCCGACGCAACGGCGGCCGGCGGTCGAACAGCGTTAGCCCGCCGCTCGCGCGAGGGCGAACACCCGGCACGCCGACGCGAGGGGACGATCCCCACGTTCCAGGTCGATCCTTTGGATCAGGCCGGCGAGGCTCAAGGCTTCGCCGGCCGCGGCGCGTTCCAGCACCGCCCAGAACTCGGGCTCCAAGGCAAGGGATGTCGCGTGACCGGCCAGGTTCACGGACCGCTTTTTCAGGCCGACCAGGGTCTCAGTCCTCGCGCTTGGCGCCGTCGAGCTCGCGCTTGAGCTTTTCGGCGCGGGCGGCCTCCAGCGTCTTCTCGCCCTTGGTGCGGCCGAACTTGGCGCGGTTCTCGGCGGCGCGGGCCCTGTCGTCGGCCTTGGCCTTGGCCTTGCGGGCCTGGTTCAGATTGACGATGTCGGCCATGGATCTAGGGCTTCTTCTTCGAGACGGGGCGGATCACCACGGTTTCCTGCAGCCGCAGCGCCTCGCCCTTTTTCAGGACCAGGGGCGCGCGGCCGGGAAAGACGCAGTTTTGCATCGAGCGGTCGTTATACAGCATCCATCGCGTGACCGCCTGGCCGTTCGCCTTGCAGGCCAGACCCACCGTCCAGGCGGGCGAAGCCTCGCCGCCCGTCCAAGCGAAGCCCATCGAGGCGCCGGCGTTGATCGCGCCGCCGGTCGGCGTGATTGTCTTGCCGCCCGACGAGAAGGTCAGGCGTTCCGGATCCACCAGACGGATCGAGAAGCCGCCGAAGCCGCGGTCGTCCTCGCTGCCGCCCAGACCCAGGGCGTCGACGCGCGAGACGATGGTCGTGTCGAACTCGATCCGGCGGGCCCCAGCCTTGAGCGGCCGCACCGTCACCTTGGTCGTCTCGGTTGCGACATAGACCAGTTCCGGGCCGGAATTGACCATCCAGTCGAGATCGACCGTCAGGGCCCCACCGCCCTCGGCGTCGCCCAGGAACCGCTTCTCGCGCACGAAATAGCTGAGGCCTTTCATATACCAGCCGTCGGCGACGGTCTTGCCGCCGGTCTGGACCTTCATCCAGGCCCACCAGACGCCGCGCTGGTGTGGATGGTCGCCGGGCCGGTCCTCGGTCAGGGCGGTCCCGTCGGGCGCATAGAGCGGACTGACATAGTTGGCGCGCCCCGGCTCGGCGGCGGGATCCAGCGGTTTGGCGCGATAGACCAGCACGGTCTTGCCGGCCTCGGTCAGGGTCACCGCGTCGTCGGCGAACACCGCGTCGACGCGCTTGTCGATCGCGGGATCGGCAAGCGCGGGCGAAACGAGGATCACCCCAAAGACCAGTACAAGCCATGTACTGCGGAAGCTCATGCGTCATCCTTGGCGAGGGCCCGCGCCAGAGCGGGGCGGGCGTTGGCGCGCGCCAGCCAGTCGTCATAGACGGCGTGCGGCGGCAGCATCTGGCGGGCGAACTGCAGCAGACTGACAAACATGATGTCGGCGGCCGAGAAGTTGTCGCCCAGTAGCCAGGGCATCTTCTCCAGCGTGGTGCGCAGGCGGTCGTCCAATAGCTGGTAGGTCTTCTTGTCTTCGTCGTCCTGGCGCTGCTTCCAGAGATTGACGACCGACGGCTCCAAGACGCCGGCGTAATAGGCCAGCCAAGACAGATACGGGCCGCGCAGAGGAGCGCCGACCACGGGTCCGATCCCTGCGGTCGGGAACTTGTCGGTCAGATAGAGGGCGATGGCCGCGGACTCGGTGATCAGCACGCCGTCGTCGAGCAGGGCCGGCACCTGGCCGTGCGGATGCGGGTTGGCCGGATCGCGCGCGCCCGTGTTCCCGAAGCTGCGGTAGATGTCGACCGTCTTGACCTCATATTCCGCTTCCAGCTCCTCCAGCAGCCAAAGGAAGCGAGTCGAACGCGAGCGGGGCGCATGGAACAATGTTAGCATGTTGGCTTTCCGATGTTTGCGAACATATCAAGAACAATGTTCTCGTGAGCGCAAGCTGAAACTTGGCGGCAGGCGCAGCCGTTTGATGTCGCGAGGGCCGCGACGGTCCCGCTCAAACTCTGGAGAAGGCCTCCGCCCGCAAAGGGCAGGCCTTTTGCTTGACCGTTTCGGAGAAGCAGCGGCCTATCCGCGCCATCAGCGCGGAGGGTTTCGATGTACACGCTCTATGGTTCGCCCAGCACCGCCGGCACGGCCATTCACTGGATGCTGCTGGAGCTGGACGTCCCGTTCGATCTGAAACTGCTGGACTTCGACCAGGCCGAGCACAAGACGCCGGAATATCTGGCGTTGAACCCCGACGGCGTGGTGCCGACCCTGATCGTGGACGGCGCGCCGATCACTCAGATGGCCGGAATCGCGACGCTGCTGGCCGAACGTCATCCCGAAGCCGGGTTCGCGCCGCCGCTCGGTTCGGCCGAGCGCGCCGAATACCTGAGCTGGACCCTGTGGTTGGCCAACAGCTTCCAGCCGAACTTCCGCGCCTGGTTCTATCCGCACGAACCGGCCGGCGGCGAGGCCCAGGAGGCGGTGAAGGACGCCGCCCGCCAACGGATCGAGGCCGGTTTGGCGCGGCTGGACGCGCGCCTGGCCGACCGGGACTACATCGTCGGCGAGCGCTTCACGACCGTCGACCTGCTGGCCACGATCCTGTGCCGCTGGAGCCGCAACATGCCCAAGCCCGCGACCGCCTGGCCGAACCTGAAGCGCTACCTGGATAGGATTCGCCAACGGCCGGCGCTGCGCGAGGCGCATGCCCGCGAAGGGCTGACCGACTGGATTGACGGCTAGAACGAAAAAAAAGGGCCCGGCGAAACCGGGCCCTTTTCTATTGGCGAGGCTGGCGCAGCCTACTTCACGCTGGCGCAGAAGCGCTGGATGCGCTGGCAGGCGTCTTCCAGAACCTCGTTGCTGGTGGCGTAGCTGATGCGGAAAAACGGCGACAGGCCGAAGGCCGCGCCGTGCACGACCGCCACGCCCTCGGCTTCCAGCAGCTCGCCGGCGAAGTCCTCGTCCGTTTCGATGACCTTGCCCGAGGGCGCGGTCTTGCCGATCAGGCCCGCGCACGAGGGGTAGACGTAGAAGGCGCCTTCCGGGGTCGGGCAATGCAGGCCGGCGGCTTGGTTCAGCATCGACACCACCAGATCGCGGCGCTCCTGGAACAGCTTGGCGTTCGGCTTGATGAAGTCCTGCGGACCGTTCAAGGCCTCGACCGCGGCCCATTGCGAGATCGAGCATGGGTTCGACGTCGTCTGGCTGATCATCTTGCCCATGGCCTTGATCAGCGCTTCGGGGCCCGCGGCGTAGCCGATGCGCCAGCCGGTCATCGAATAGCCCTTCGAGACGCCGTTCATCGTCAAGGTGCGGTCATAGAGCTTGGGCTCGACCTGGGCGATGGTGGTGAACTCGAAGTCGTCGAACACCAGGTGCTCGTACATGTCGTCGGTCAGCACCCAGACCTGCGGGTGGCGCAGCAGGACGTCGGCGATGGCCTGCAGCTCGGCGCGAGTATAGGCGCCGCCCGACGGGTTCGAGGGGCTGTTGATGATGAGCCACTTGGTCTTGGGCGTGATCGCCGCTTCCAGGGCCGCCGGGGTGATCTTGAAGCCGCTCTCGGCGGTGGTCTCGACCGCCACGGGCGCGCCACCGGCCAGGAGAACCATGTCGGGATACGACACCCAGTAGGGCGCGGGGATGATCACTTCGTCGCCCGGGTTCAGGGTGGCGACGAGGGCGTTGTAGATCACCGGCTTGCCGCCCGGGGCGACGTGGACCTGGCTCGGCTTGTACTCCAGGCCGTTCTCGCGCTTGAACTTGGCGCAGATGGCGGCCTTCAGCTCGGGCATGCCGTCCGGATCGGTATATTTGGTCTTGCCGGCCTTGATCGCCTCGATCGCGGCGTTCTTGATATTGTCCGGCGTGTCGAAGTCCGGTTCGCCCGCGGACAGGGCGATCACGTCACGACCGGCGGCTTTCAGCGCGCGCGCCTTGGCGCTAATGGCGATGGTGGCCGACGGTGCGATACGCCGCAGTGCGGCGGACTCGAGCGACATCTTGCAGAACTCCCCTGCGTTGACTTGGTCCGAATGCAAGGACCGTTTCAGGATTGCGGCGGTCTTTACGCCCCCGTTCGCCGCGGCGCAACGCGGCCGAGGCGGTTTCCGCGACCGTTAGAGACATTTCGGCGACGCTTTCAGGGAGGCCCGTTCATGAGCCCCGCCGCCTCTGAGATACCGCTACCACAATGGGCTAGGGCGGACGGTCCTCGGGGAGACGCAAGCCGGGTTTCAGCCAGCGCGCGCCTGGATGTCCTCGGCGCCGAACAGCATCGGGGCGATCAGGTCCCAGAGGCGCGAGATCTCCTCGGCGGCGGCCGAGCCCGGCTCCCACTCGCAGACCGAGCGGCCGTGAGCCACCGACTGCTGGAAGGCGGCGCGGGCGCGAAGGCCGATCGGGGCCAGGGGCATGCCCGTGAAACGCAGCGCCTCGGCGGCCTTCAGCACCGAGGGCGGCTCGACGCCGTTGCGGCGGCTCGGCGCCTGGCTCAGCACGATGACGCCTTTCCTGCCCAGGCGGCGGACGGACTCGGCCGAGCGGACGACCGAGGCGATGTCCAGGAAGGTGGGGCGGCAGACCAGCACGCACAGGTCGGCGCTGTTGATCGCCTGCAAGCCGTCGGCCTCGGGCGCGGCGGGGGTGTCGATGACCAGGGCGGCGTAGTCGCCGTGCTGGGCCTGGACCTGGGTCGAAAAGAGCTTGCCGGCGTTGATCTCGGCCAGGACCGGTCCGTCGCCGTTACGGGCCCGCAGGGCGTCCGAGGCCGAGCGCTGCGGATCGATGTCGGCCAGCATGGTCTTCAGACCGGCGAGGTGGGCGGTGATCGCCAGATTGACTGCAAGCGTCGTCTTGCCGGCGCCGCCCTTGCGGGAGATCACAGCCAAGGTCTTCACGATCAAACTCCTTACCAGGCCAAGGTTTTCGGCCCTTGCAGCCTGTGGATAAGTAACGCCGTCATGTGAAGCTGGCGCAACCGAAATGTCGCGGCGCCCGAATTGCGGCGTCCCCGGATCGCGTTTAGAGGCGGCAGCCGGAAAAACGCCTCTTTCTCGGAGCCTGTCCGCCCATCGTTGCAGCAGCGCCGCTTGACCGTGGACGGCGCCTGCGCGAGGAGGGGCCGTGATCCGCCGCATCATCGACTTCGTCACCAACATGGACGCCCGCGCCTGGCGCACGGTGGCGGTGTCGTTTGTGCTGTTCGGCGGGGTGGGTGTGGTCTTCCTGTTCGGCGCCCAGCTGCTGGGCGTCAATGGCGAGACCGCGGTCGAGCATTGGCTGGGCGCGGCCAGCGGGCCCTGGGCCCTGCCGATGGCCGTGGCGGCCTTCGCGGCGATGGCCTTCCTGGGCGTGCCGCAGTTCGTGCTCATCGCCGCGGCGGTGGTGGCTTTCGGGCCCTGGACCGGCTTCGCCTACAGCTGGATCGGCACCCTGGTCTCGTCGCTGGTCGGCTTCTGGCTGGGACGGGCCTACGGCGCCAGGATCCTGCGCGACTTCGCCGGCGAGGGCGTCAACAAATTCATGCGGATGATCGGCAAGAACGGCTTCATGGCCAGCTTGATCGTCCGTTTGGTGCCCTCGGCCCCGTTCATCGTCGTCAACATGGCCGCCGGCGTCACGCCGATGCGCCTGCGCGACTTCACCGCCGGCACGGCCATCGGCATCGTCCCGAAGATCGCCCTGACCGCCTTCGCCGGCAATTCGATCGTCCAGGCCATGAGGGGCGGCGGCAAGCAGCACATCGTCATGATCCTGCTGGCCGTGGTCATCTGGCTGGGCATGGGCCTGGTCAGCCGCGCCTGGCTCAAGAAGCGCGAGGCGGCGGAAGAAGGGCGGGGCTGAAGACGCCCGATGACACCTTGAGCCGCGAACGGAATGCCGATTTTAAGGGGCGTTTAAAACAATTTATCGCGGCGATCGAGACTTTTGTGGAAGAAGCTTGCGCGGACTGCGGCCGATTGCATCGCTGACGCAAATTGCTTGCCCGATTCTAGGGCGCTGTGTAGAAAGTCCGTCATGACGTTCGCGCGCGACCTGCTTTCGCTTCGGCTTATCAGCCCCTGGGCGCTCTAGGGGCCGCGCATCGTCGTGGCCGGGCGCACAGGGGACAGTTGACCCGCAGCCCGCACGCCACACACCCCATTCGACGAGTACTTCCATGACCTCCTCCATTTCTGGCGCACCGCCTGTTATTGGCAGCGCTTCCGACAAGCGCGACAACGTCGTCATTTTCGACACCACCATGCGCGACGGCGAGCAGTCGCCCGGCGCGTCGATGTCGCTGGAAGAGAAGCTGGAGCTGGCCAAGATCCTCGAGGAGATGGGGGTCGACATCATCGAGGCCGGCTTCCCGATCGCCTCGAACGGCGACTTCGAGGCGGTTCGGGAGGTGGCCAAGATCGTCAGGAACTCGACCATCGCCGGCCTGTGCCGCGCCCACCAGGTGGACATCGACCGCTGCGCCGAGGCCCTGAAGCCCACGCAGCGCGGCCGCATCCACGTGGTCATCGCCACGTCCGACCTGCACATGAAACACAAGCTGCAGATGGAGCCGGACGCCGTCATCGACGTGATCGCCCGCTCGGTCAGCCATGCCCGCAACCTGCGGGACGACGTCGAGTGGTCGGCCGAGGACGCCACCCGCAGCGACCGGCAGTTCCTGCGGCGCGCCATCGAGACCGCCATCAAGGCCGGCGCCACGACGATCAACCTGCCCGACACGGTGGGCTACACCTATCCGTCGGAGTACGCCGACCTCTTCAACTGGATGGTCAATAACGTCGAGGGCGCCGATCGGGTGATCTTCTCGACCCACTGCCACAACGACCTGGGCCTGGCCGTGGCCAACAGCCTGGCCGGCGTGCAGGGCGGGGCGCGCCAGGTCGAGTGCGCCATCAACGGGCTGGGCGAGCGCGCCGGTAACGCCGCGCTGGAGGAGATCGTCATGGCCCTGAAGGTGCGCGGCGACCGTCTGCCCTTCCAGACCGGCATCGACACCACCCACATCACGCGCGCCAGTCGCTACGTTTCGGCCATCACCGGCTTCCCGGTGCAGTACAACAAGGCCATCGTCGGCAAGAACGCCTTCGCGCACGAGAGCGGCATCCACCAGGACGGCATGCTCAAGAACCGCGAAACCTACGAGATCATGACGCCGGAATCGGTGGGCCAGGCCCCGTCGAGCCTGGTCATGGGCAAGCACTCGGGCAGCCACGCCTTCCGCGCCAAGCTGAAGGACCTGGGCTATGAGCTGGGCGAGAACGCGCTGAAGGAAGCCTTCGGCCGCTTCAAGGACCTGGCCGACCGCAAGAAGCACGTCTACGACGACGACATCATCGCCCTGGTCGACGACGCCCTGGCGCGCGGCTCGGAGAAAATCCGCGTGGCGCACCTGCGCGTCGTGGCCGGCACCGAAGGCCAGTCGGCCGAGCTGACGTTGGATGTCGACGGCGTCTCCAGCACGGCCGAGGCGACCGGCGACGGTCCGGTCGACGCCGTGTTCAACGCCATCCACAAGATCGTGCCGCACAGCGCCGCCCTGCGCCTCTTCCAGGTCCACGCGGTGACCGAGGGCACGGACGCCCAGGCCCAGGTCTCGGTGCGCCTGGAAGAGGACGGCCGCATCGCCACCGGCGCGGCCGCCGACACCGACACCCTGACGGCTTCGGCCAAGGCGTACGTCAACGCCCTCAACAACCTCTTCGCCCGCAAGGAGAAGAGCCGGCCCGAGGCGGCGATCGCCAGCGGCTTCTAGGCTTTTCGACCGACCCGCTTGGAGGGCCGGCAACCTCACTCGAAATCCCGACCAGCGCCCCGGCAGGGCGTCTCGCTCGGTGGTGCGCTCGCGTAAGCGTCCTCGGTATCGATGGGGCGACGACGACGCCTGTGCGCCATCAAGGAATGATCCGATGTTCGGCGACACTGCTCGCGCCGCGCCGGCCGCCTGGGCGACGATCCAGGCGCGCACGGCCGCGCTCGGCTTCGACATGCCTTCCGAGGCCGATACCGGGGCGCTGTTGCGCACCCTGGCGGCGTCCAAGCCCGGCGGACGCCTGCTGGAATTGGGGACCGGCACGGGGCTCGCCACCGCCTGGCTGCTGGACGGCCTGGACGCTTCGGCCAGGCTGATCAGTGTCGACGTGGACCCGGTGGTGCAGGATGTGGCGCGCGAAACCTTGAAGGATGATCGCGTGCGCTTCGTACTGGCCGAGGGGCTGGACTATCTGCTGGCGCAGCCCCCGGGATCGTTCGACCTGATCTTCGCCGACGCCTGGCCGGGCAAGTACGAGGCGCTGGACCAGGCCCTGGGGCTGCTGAAGCGGGGAGGGCTGTACGTGATCGACGACATGCTGCCTCAGCGGAACTGGCCCGAAGGGCATCAAACGCGCGTCGACGGCTTGATGCATGACCTGGAGGCGCGCCCGGATCTGACCCCGGTGACCCTGGGCTGGGCTTCCGGCCTGATCATCGCGGCCAAGGGGTAGGGCATGATCTGGATTCCCATCACCGTCGGCGCGGCGGCCTTGCAGGTCGCGCGCAACGCCGCTCAGCGCTCGATCATGGGCGGGGCGGGGGCCTGGGGGGCGACCCTGGTTCGCTTCCTGTTCGGCCTGCCGTTCGCCACCGTCTTCGCCGCTGTCGCCTGGATGCTGACGCCGGGCGCGAGCGCGCATCCGACGCCGGCCTTCTGGCTGGCCTGCGCGGCGGGGGCGGGGCTGCAGATCGCCGCCACGGCGGCGCTGCTGGTCGCCATGCATCGCTCGACCTTCGCCCTGGGAACCGCCATGCAACAGAGCGGCCTGCCGTTCGCCCTGGTCTGGGGCGCGCTGTTCTTCGGCGACAAGGTGGGGCCGGTGACCTGGGCGGGCGGACTGATCGCCACCGCGGGCCTGGCCGCCCTGACCTGGCCACGCGGCGAGGTGGTCATGCGCAAGGGGGCCGTGGCGGCCGGGCTGGCCTCAGGCGCGATGTTCGCCCTGTGCGCCAACTGCTTCCGACAGGCGGGCCTGGTCTTCGAGCCGACCCACCCTGCCGCCTCGGCCTTCGTCACGGTGATGGTCGTCCAGGCGATGCAGACGGCGGCCCTGAGCGCCTGGCTGGCCTGGCGCGACCCCAAGGCGCTGAAGGCGGTCCTGGCTGCCTGGAAGCAGTCTCTGGGCGCGGGCTTCTGCGGGGCGGCGGCCTCGGGCCTGTGGTTCACGGCCATGACGCTGTCGCCGGTGGGGCCGGTGAGGGCGGTCGGCGTGGTCGAGATGCCCATCGCCGCCATCGCCGGACGTCGTCTGTTCAAGGAGCGTTTGACGGCGTTCCAGATGGCTGCGGGATTGATAACGGCGGTCGGGGTCGCCATGGCCGCGCTCGGCTAGATTTCGCCACTTTCGGATGCTTGGCCAGCTTGAGCGCAAAAGCCTTGGAAGACCCCGCGAATAGACCTTGAAATCAACGCTTTCGCAGGGCAAACGGGCGACGTCGGCGCGCCTTCGGGCCGTCCCGGCGACGGCGCGGCCAGGCGGCGGCGCATCCGTCGGGCGACCAAGCGTGCGGGCCGGGGCGAAATCCCCTAAATGCGGGAATCATGTTGTCCTCGCATTGAATTGAAGTAGGAGCCTTTTCTTCTCCGCCGACGCCGTCTCCTGGGACGGATTAGGCTCCTCTTCTCCGATCTGAAGTCCGTAACGCCCCTCCTACCCCTCAGTCAGGGCCTTCAATGTTCTCTTCCCTCTTCGGCGTGATCTCGAACGACATCGCCATCGACCTCGGAACGGCCAACACCCTCATCTACATGAAGGGCAAGGGGATCGTTCTGAACGAGCCGTCGGTGGTGGCCCTGCGCAACGTCGGCGGTCGCAAGATCGTCCATGCCGTGGGCATCGAGGCCAAGCAGATGCTGGGCCGTACTCCGGGCCACATGGAAGCCATCCGCCCGATGCGCGACGGCGTCATCGCCGACTTCGAAGTCGCCGAGGAGATGATCAAGTACTTCATCCGCAAGGTTCACAACCGCAAGGGCTTCGTGAACCCGAAGGTGATCGTGTGCGTGCCGTCGGGCGCCACCGCCGTCGAGCGTCGCGCCATCAACGACAGCTGCCTGAACGCCTCGGCCCGTCGCGTCGGCCTCATCGACGAGCCGATGGCCGCCGCGATCGGCGCCGGCCTGCCGATCCATGAGCCGACCGGCTCGATGGTCGTCGACATCGGCGGCGGCACCACTGAGGTGGCCGTGCTGTCGCTGTCGGGCATCGTCTATTCGCGCTCGGTCCGCGTCGGCGGCGACAAGATGGACGAGGCGATCATCAGCTACATGCGTCGCCACCATAACCTGCTGATCGGCGAGACGACCGCCGAGCGCATCAAGAAGGAAATCGGCACCGCCCGCGCGCCGGCCGACGGTGAGGGGCTGTCCATCGACGTCAAGGGCCGCGACCTGATGCAGGGCGTGCCGCGCGAAGTCCGCATTTCGGAAAAGCAGGCCGCCGACGCCCTGGCCGAACCGGTCGGCCAGATCGTCGAAGCCGTGAAGGTCGCGCTGGAAGCCACCCCGCCGGAGCTGGCTTCGGATATCGCCGACAAGGGCATCATGCTGACCGGCGGCGGCGCGCTGCTGCGCGGCCTGGACGCCGAGATCCGCGACCATACCGGCCTGCCGGTGACGGTCGCCGACGATCCGCTGTCGTGCGTGGCCCTGGGCTGCGGCAAGGTGCTGGAGCACCCGAAGTGGATGAAGGGCGTCCTGGAATCGACCCTGGCCTAAGCCTAGGGTCCCTCTAGCGGCGCCGGGGGGCGCCAGGAGAACAGTACGTGCCCTTTCGCGAAGGTCCCCTCGGCGACCTGAAAGTGCCGCTTACCTGGACGGCGGCGGTGGCCCTGATCGTGGCGGCCGTCATCGCCGTCGCCTTCCTGCTGGCCGATCGCCGCGAGACCCTCCAGGACCAGGCCTACGGCGTCACCCGCCAAACCGTGGACGTGGTCGCCAAGCCGGTCAGCGGCGCCATCGCCGCGCCCGGTCGATGGACGGGCCTGGGCCTGGACTATGTCCGCAGCTACTTCTTCACGGCGGCCGAGAACCGTCGGCTAAAGGCGGAACTGGCCGAGATGCGCCAGTGGCGAGACCGCGCCTTGGCCCTGCAGGACCAGAACGAGCGCTTCAAGTCACTGATGGGCCTGCGCACGGACCCGCCGATCCCGATGGCCGCCGCCCGGGTGGTCAGCGACAGTCGCGGGCCATTCGCGAACACCCGCCTGGCCGACGCCGGTTCGGAGCGTGGCATCCAGGTCGGCAACCCTGTCCTTAACGAGCGCGGCCTGGTCGGCCGCGTGGTCGGCGTCTCGCGCGGGGTCAGCCGTGTTCTGCTTCTGACCGACATCGCCTCGCGCACGCCGGTGATGATCGACCGCACCAACGCCCGCGCCATCCTGACCGGCGACGGCGGCCCCAACCCCAAGCTTGAATATCTGCGCGGCGTCGACCCGATCCAGCAGGGCGACCGGGTCGTGACCTCGGGGGACGGCGGCGTAGTGCCGCGCGGTCTGCCGGTGGGAGCGGCGGTGAAGGGCCTGGATGGCCGCTGGCGGGTAGTGCTGTTCGCCGACCAGTCGTCGATCGACTTTGTCCGCATCCTGCTGTTCAAGGACTTCGCGCAGCTGGCCGACGAGAAGGCGCTGCAGGCCAAGACCCTGCCGCCGGTGACGACCGAGGATCCGCAGACCTCGATCCTGTCGGTCCCGCCCCCCGCCGCGACTCCGGCTGCGCCGCCGGCGCCTCAGGCCACACCGACGCCGCCCGCGACCTCCACGGCGACGCAGCCGAAGCCCGCGACGCCCAAGCCCGCGACGCCCAAGCCGGCCGCCGCCACGGCCACGCCCGCGTCGGCGGGAGCGCCGCGATGAGCATGAGCGGCGCGCGGCCCCTTAATCCCGGCCGCTGGCTGGGCGTGCCGATGCTGCTCTGCATGCTGGCCACGGTGCTGTTCGCCGCGCCGATCCGTATTTGGGGGCTGCAGCTGCCCGAGCCGGTTTTCGCCATGGTTCCGGCCTTTGCCTGGGCCATGATCCGGCCCTCGATCCTCGCCCCGTTCGCCCTGCTGCTGCTGGGCCTGTTCCTGGACATCTTCTGGGGCGGGCCGACCGGCCTGTGGGGCCTGTCCCTTTTGGTCGCCTACGCCATGGTCCTGATCCTGCGCAACGCCATGACCGGCCAGAGCCGACCGATGATGTGGGCCTGGTTCGCCGGCGTCACTGGCGTCGCCATGGCCGCCGGCTTCCTGTTCACCATGCTCGACAGCCTGGCCATGCCCAGCCTGCTGGCGGTGTTCTGGCAGTTCCTGGTGACCGCGCTGCTGTTCCCGTTCGCCCACCGTCTGGTCGATCGCTTCGAGGACGCGGACGTTCGGTTCCGGTGAGGCCATGAGCGAACCGTCAATCTTCTTTTTCGAGGTCAACGAGCGCCAGGGGGTCTTCCACCGGCGCGCGTTCCTGCTGGGCGGTTTCACGGGCTTGGGCCTGCTGGCCCTGGGCGGGCGTCTGGCCCAGCTGCAACTGGTGGAGGCCCAGCGCTACCAGAAGCTTTCGGCCGGCAACCAGTTCAACTACCGCCTGGTGCCGCCGCCGCGCGGCCTGATCCTGGATCGCAACGGCGTGTCGCTGGCGTCCAACCGGCCGAACTTCCGGCTGATGATCAACAAGGACAAGGATCTGAACGCCGAGGCCGTCCTAGACGACCTCCAGAAGCTGGTCCCGATCGACAATACTCGCCGGACCCGAGTGCTGAAGGAGCTGGCTCGCGCGCCGCGCAAGGCGCCTGTCGTGGTCATGGAAGACCTGTCGTGGGAGGAGTTCTCGCGCGTCAATATCCGCGCGCCGGAGCTGCCCAACGTCACCGCCGACATGGGCGAGGTGAGAGTCTATCCGTTCGGCGGCGCCTTCGCCCACGTCATCGGCTATGTCGCCAAGGTCAGCGACCGCGACTTGGAGGCGGCCAAGAACGACGCCACCCAGGACCAGGAGCTGCTGCACCACCCGGGCTTCCGGATCGGCAAGCAGGGGGTCGAGAAGGCCTTCGACAAGCAGCTGCGCGGCCGCGCCGGCGCGACCAAGACCGAGGTGGATGCGCAAGGCCGCGTCGTGCGCCTGGACCCGGCCGGCGACATCCCGCCGACGCCCGGCGCCGAGGTCCGCCTGACCCTGGACGCCGACATCCAGAACCGCGCCCTGGAAGTGATGGGCGAGGAAAGCGGCGCCATCGTCGTCATGGACGTACGCAACGGCGACCTGCTGGCCATGGCCTCGGCGCCCAGCTTCGACGCCAACCGCTTCGTGAAGGGCCTGTCGGGCGCCGAATACAAGGCGCTGGCCGAGTATGAGCGCAAGCCGCTGCTGGACAAGGCGCTGACTGGCACCTTTCCGCCGGGCTCGACCTTCAAGCCAACCGTGGGCCTGGCGGCCCTCACCGCGGGCATCGATCCCGAGATCCGCGTCAACTGCGGCGGCAGCTGGTACTACGGCGGCCGCACTTGGCGCTGCTGGGAGGCGCGCGGGCATGGTTCGCAGAACCTGCACGACGCGATCAAGAACTCCTGCGACATCTATTTCTACCAGACGTCGCTGAAGATCGGCCCCGACAACATCGCCAACGCGGCCCGGGCCATGGGCTTTGGCCAGTTGTTCGACATCGGCATTCCCGGTCAGAAGAAGGGCAACGTGCCTGACCGGGCCTGGAAAAAGCGAGCGTTCAAGAAGAATCCAGCCAACCAGGTCTGGTTTCCAGGCGAAACCCCCAGCTACGGGATCGGGCAGGGCGCCCTGACCGTCAACGCCCTGCAACTGGCGGTCATGACGGCGCGTCTGGCCAACGGCAAGAAGGCCCTTGTGCCACGCCTGATCAAGTCGGTCGGCGGCAAGGAGCAGCCCAGCGGCGCGGCCGTGCCCGACCTGCCGTTCTCGCAGGAGCACCTGGACTATGTTCGAGGCGGCATGGCCGCCGTGGCCAACGACGTGCGTGGCACGGCCTACAGGCAGAGCCAGTTGGGGCTCGGCGACGTGCAGATGGCCGGCAAGACCGGCACCGCCCAGGTGCGCAGCTATGAAGGCGTCAAGAATCGAAAGGGCTACGCCACCACCTGGCGCCTGCGGGACCACAACCTGTTCGTGGCCTTCGCGCCCTATGACGATCCGCGCTACGCCGTGGCGGTCATCGTCGAGCACGGCGGCCTGGGCGGCGCCGTCGCCGGCGCCCCGCGCGCTCGCGAGGTGATGCGCGTGGCCCTGCTGAAGGATCCCGAAATCCGAGCTCGCATCGAAAAGCCCGAAGCGCTGCCCGAGCTCGCGCCGGAAGACGTGATGGAAGGCGCCGCGCCCGAGGATCCCGTCGAGACGCCCGATCCTGGCGCCGCGCCCCCGCCCGCCGCCCCAACCACGCCTCAGGGAGGCCCGCAATGACCTTGAGCGGCGGCCTGACCCGGCCCGGCGAACGCGACCGGCCGATCATCAAGTTCATGGAGGTCGACTGGACCTTCTGCCTGGTGCTGGCGATGATCGCCGGCGTCGGCGGCCTGATGCTGTTCTCGATCGCCGGCGCGTCGTGGGAGCCCTGGGCCGATCGGCACCTGCTGCGCTTCGGCGTCTATTTCATCATCATGATCATCCTGGCCATGTGCGATCTGCGCTGGTGGTTCAACGCGGCCTATCCGATCTATGTGGTCGGGGTGCTGTTGCTGATCGCGGTGGACCTGGTCGGCGACATCTCGCTGGGCGCCCAGCGCTGGCTGCAGGTGGGCCCGGTGCGCTTTCAGCCGTCCGAGGTGATGAAGATCGGCCTGGTGCTGGCCTTGGCCCGTTTCTACCATGGCCTGTCGGCCGATCGGGCCCGGATGTCGTGGTGGCTGCTGATCCCGGCGGCCATGATCGGCGTGCCGTTCCTGCTGGTGGCCAAGCAGCCCGACCTGGGCACGGCCATCCTGCTGGGCGCGACCGGCGGGGCGATCATGGTGCTGGCCGGCCTGTCCTGGCGGATCATCGCCGCCGTGGGCGCCCTGGCCGCCGTGGCCATCCCGCCCTTCATCATGTTCGGGCTGCACGACTACCAGCGCAACCGGATCCTGACCTTCATGAACCCGGAGAAGGATCCGTCCGGCGACGGCTATCATATCCTACAGTCCAAGATCGCCTTGGGCTCGGGCGGCCTGCTGGGCAAGGGTTTCGGCCTGGGCTCGCAAAGCCAGCTGAATTTCCTGCCCGAGAAGCAGACCGACTTCATCTTCGCCACCCTGGCCGAGGAGTTCGGGTTCGTGGGCTGCTTCGGCGTGCTGTTCCTGTACGGGGCGGTGATCTTCATGGCCCTGCGCATCGCCTCGATCAGCCATAGTCACTTCGGACGACTGTCGGCCGCCGGGGTGACGGCGACCTTCTCGCTGTACGTGCTGATCAACGGCGCCATGGTCATGGGCCTGGCCCCGGTGGTGGGCGTGCCCATGCCGATGCTGTCGTACGGCGGCACCGTCATGCTGACGGTCATGGTCGGCTTCGGCCTGGTCCAGTCGGTGCGTGTGCACCGCTATACCGAAGTGACCAGCGGCAAGGGTTCGCTGGTCTAATCCTTTAGGAGGATACCAGAGCCGCCTCGGTCGCCCGCACCAGCCCGTCGATGACGCCGGGCTCGGTCGAGGCGTGGCCGGCGTCCCAGATGATGTCGAACCGCGCCTCGGGCCAGGCCCTGTGCAGCCGCCAGGCGCTGTCCAGCGGCGTGACCACGTCGAAGCGGCCCTGCACGATCCAGCCGGGGATATGGCGAATCCTGTCGATGTTCTTCAGGATCCAGTCGTCGTGCTCGAAGAAGCCCTTGTTGGTGAAGAAGTGGCACTCGATCCGCGCGAAGGCGATCGCGAAGTCCTCTTCGTTGAACTTGGGCGGACGGGCCTCGGGACCGCGCAGCGAGATGGTGTCGCCCTCCCACTGGCTCCAGGCGGCGGCGGCTTCCAACTGCACGCGGCGGTCCTGCGCCACCAGGCGGCGATGATAGGCGCTCATCAGGTCGCCGCGCTCGCTTTTGGGGATCGGGGCCAGGAACCGCTCCCAGGCGTCCGGGAACAGCATCGAGGCGCCTTCCTGATAGAACCAGCGCAGCTCACGCTCGGTCAGCAGGAAAATGCCGCGCAGGACCAGGCCCGAGACCCGTTCGGGATGCTTGATGGCGTAGGCCAGAGCCAGGGTCGATCCCCAAGAGCCGCCGAACACGGTCCACTTCTCGACGCCCAGGTGCTTGCGCAGGCGCTCGATGTCCTCGATCAGGCTCCAGGTGGTGTTGTCGTCCAGGCTGGCGTTGGGGCGCGAGCGGCCGCAGCCGCGCTGGTCGAACAGGGTCATGCGCCATTTGGCCGGGTCGAAGAACCGCCGCATGGTCGGATTGACCGCACCCCCCGGACCGCCGTGCAGGATCACGCAGGGCTTTCCACGCGGATTGCCGCACTCCTCGTAATAGATTTCGTGCGGCCCACCGGTCTGCAGCCAGCCGAATGAAAACGGCTCAACCTCGCGGAACAGGCCACGACGACCGACGGAACTCATGGCGGCGGCGGAAGCGTTACGATCCATGCTAGACCCTAACGTGTTTTGATCCGGCCTGTGAACGCTGGATCATCACCGGTTATCGCCTTTCGCCCGCTTCTGTATGTTGACGCCCATGACTCAGCTCGCCCCTGAAGACTATTCCGACGACGAACTGCTCGCGATGCTCAATCCCGTGCAGCTGGCCGAGCTGGACCGTCAGATCGGCGAGATGTTCGGGGCCGAGGGCGTCGACCGGATCGAGGCGCTGTTCGCCATGGCCAATGTCTACAGCCTGCGCGCGGCCGAACGCGACGAGGTCTCGGCCCTGGCCATGCTGCAGCTGGCGGCCGCCATGCGTCGGCGCGCGGATCTTATGCTGGCCTCCAAGAATTAAAACGGGAACTTCCGGTTCAACCAGTCCAGCATGGCAGCGTTCACCTCGGCAGGCTTTTCCTGCTGAGTCCAGTGGCCGCTGCCCTCGATCAGCACGCGCTCAAGATCCGGGATCTGCTCGGGCATGCGCTCGGTCATCGACGGCGGCAGCACCACGTCGTGCTCGGCCATCAGCATCAGGCACGGAATCCCGTCGATGCGGCGAGGCAGGCCCTCGGCCTTCTCCCAGTTGCGGGTGAAGTTGCGATACCAGTTGATGCCGCCGGTGAAGCCGGTGCGCTGAAAGGCCTCGACGAAAACGGCCAGTTCCTCGGGCGACAGGAACTGGTGCGGGTCATCGGCCGGATCGTATTTGGCCAGGGCGTCCTGCAAGGCCAGGCTCCGCCGCTCGGCGGGCCGCGCCTCGAACTCCGACAGCGCCCCCTTGGGCAGCCGCATGAAGAAGCGAATGGTCTTCTCGACGTCGGCGCCCAACTGGGCGTCGGCCTCGCCGGGCTTCTGGAAGTGGACGATGTACATGTCCTCGCCGAAGGCGGCGCGGAACATGGCGATGGGATCCATCGGCAGGCGCGGCGTGAAGGGGGTGTTCAGGCCGATGACGCCGGCCACTCTGTCCGGATGCAGCAGCGGCATCGCCCAGACGACGATGCCGCCCCAGTCGTGGCCGACGAAGATCGCCTTCTCGGCGCCCAGGTGATCCAGCAGGCCCACCAGGTCGCCGGTCAGGTGGTCCATGTCGTAGGCTTCGACGGCGTCCGGACCCGGGGTGAGGCCATAGCCGCGTTGGTCGGGGGCGATCACCCAGCGGCCAGCGGCGGCCAGGGCGGCGATCTGGTGGCGCCACGAGAACGCCAATTCAGGGAAGCCGTGACAGAGCACGATGGGCGCGCCCTGGCGCGGCCCGGCCTCGTAATAGGCCAAGCGGACGCCATTGACGTCGGCGAAGCGGGGTTCGGGCAGGCCTGGAGTCTTGAGCGTCATGACCCCGCGTTCCTCTCGCCGTTTCAGGTGATTGCTGATCACCGTGGGGCTCTCGTCGGTCTCTCGCAAGCGCCATTTGAGGTTTCCGCTGGGGCAAACGGGCGTAAAAGGCGCTCATGACAGACACTTTTCCGCCGCCCGCCGCCGTTCCATGGCGACTTGTTCTGTTGCTGGGCGCGCTGACGGCCTTCGCGCCGATGTCGATCGACATGTACCTGTCCAGCCTGCCGTCGATCGGACACAGCCTGCACGCCGGCCCGGACCAGACCCAGGCGACCCTGGCGGCCTTCTTCGCCGGCATGGCCTTCGGCCAGGTGATCTATGGGCCGGCTTCGGACCGCTTCGGCCGCCGCCTGCCGCTGCTGGTCGGCATCGGCGTCTTCTTCGCCGCCTCGGTGGTCTGCGCCTTGGCTCCGAACATCGAGACCCTGATCGCCGCGCGCTTCGTCCAGGCCCTGGGCGGCTGCGCCGGACCGGTGATCGCCCGCGCCGTCGTCCGCGACCGCTTCAGCCACACGGACACCGCCCGGGTGCTGTCGCTGATGACCCTGATCATGGGCCTGGCCCCGGTGCTGGCGCCGCAGCTGGGCGGCGTCGTCCAGTTCGTATCCGGCTGGCGCGGGGTGTTCTGGACCCTGGTCGGCTTCGGCGCCCTGATCGGTCTGTGGGTGATGCTGAGCCTCGCGGAGTCCCGATCAGCCGAGACCGAGGCCCAGGCCCGGGCCGAGAACCCGCTCCGGGCCTATGCGGCGCTGTTCGGCATGCGGCGGCTGATGGGCTACGCCCTGGCCGGAGCGCTGAACGGGGCGGTGCTGTTCACCTACATCTCAGGCGCGCCGGACCTGGTGATGGGAACCTATGGCCACTCGCCGCTGGTCTTCAACCTGATCTTCGCCTTCAACGCGGTCGGCATCATCGGGGCCAGCCAGGTCAACCGCTGGCTGTTGCGCCGCTCGACGCCGGATCAGGTGCTGAGCAAGGCCAGCATCGCCTCGATCGTCGCCGCCCTGCTGCTGACCCTGGCGGCCTGGACAGGCTGGGGCGGCCAGTGGACGGTGCTGCCGCTGCTGTTCGCGGCGTTGTCGATCTACGGCCTGATGGGGGGCAACACCATGGCCGGGGCGCTCAGCGTCGACCCGCGCCGAGCCGGCTCGATCTCGGCCCTGATGGGCTCGGCTTCGTTCGGGGCGGGGGCGCTGGCGTCATGGGCCGGCGGTTTGCTGCACGACGGGACGCCGCGTCCGGTCGCCGGCGTGATGTTCGCGTGCCTGGTCGGCTCGGCCCTGGCGATTTTTGTCCTGGCCTTGCCTGGCGCGAAGAAGTCGCCCGCTTAGTCTCGCCAGCTGAAGCCGCGCCAGGCCAGCACGGCCCAGCCGATCATGAACGACAGGCCGCCGATCGGGGTGATCGCCCCCAGAATTCGCGGCGCGCCCAGGGCCATGGCGTACAGCGAGCCGGTGAAGACCAGGGTCCCGAACAGGAAGAGGCCGACGACCAGGCCCATGCTCTTCAGGCCCGCGCGATGCAGGGCGACCGCGCCGATCACGGCCAGGGCGTGGACCATCTGATACTGCGATCCGGTGCGCAGCCACTCGACGGGCTTGGGCTGGGTGATCCCGTGCGCGGCGAAGGCCCCGAAGCCCACGGCAAGCAGGCCGCTGATCGCCGCCAGGCCAGTCCAGGTCCGGGGAGTCCACGTCGCCATCCGCTTTACGCTCCGTCACCGTTGCAAACGCAGAGCGCGACCTTAACGTCGATCATCTGGACGTAAAGCGACGCCGCTTCCTTACGGTGTCAGAGCGTCGCGCAATCCAGGGGAGGACGGCATGGCGCTCACCTGGGGCGACGATTACCCGATCCATCAGACGCCCGAGCCCGTGGCCTACGCCGGGACCGATCGGAATTTCTACGACCGCTATTTCTTCAACGGCTACGCATCCGAGGGCGACGGGAGCGACCTGTTCTTCGCCGCCGCCTTCGGGGTCTATCCGCATCTCAACATCGCCGATGCGGCCTTCTGCGTGATGAAGGATGGCAAGCAGGTCAACTTACACGCCAGCCGCTGGCTGCGCCTGGAGCGGATGGACCTGAGGGTCGGGCCGATCCGCATCGATGTGCTCGAGCCCCTGCAGCGCTTGAAGCTAACCGTGGCCGCGCCTGAACACGGCGTCACGGCCGAGATCGTCTTCGGGGGCCGGGCCTTCCCGATCGAGGAGCCACGCTTCGTCCGCCGCAACGGTCCGCGCACCCTGCTGGACTACACCCGGCTGACCCAGAACGGCCGCTATTCGGGTTGGATCGAGGTGGACGGCGTGCGGACCAGCGTCGACGGCTTCGTCGGCACGCGCGACCGCTCGTGGGGCGTGCGGCCGATCGGCTCGCGCGATCCTCAGGAACTCGCCCCGCCGGCGCCGCCGCAGTTCTTCTGGCTATGGGCGCCGTGCAATTTCGCGGACGGCAGCCTCTTCTTCCACACCAATGACGACGAACTGGGCCGGGCCTGGAACCGTCGCGCGGTCTGGCTGGCCGACGGCGAGCGCGAGGACGACTTTGGCGGCTTCGCGGAGGCGTCCTGCGCCATCGCCTGGCAGAGCGGCACGCGGCATGCGTCCGGCGCGACCCTGGATCTGGGCGCCGACGGCCAGGTGACCATCGAACCGAAGACCGAGTTCTTCATGCTGGGCCTGGGCTACAACCATCCGGTCTGGGGTCACGGCCTGAACCACGGCGAGCTGAAGGTCGAGCGCGAGGACTTCGCTGGCGCCGACATGGACCGCAAGACGCCACACCTGCTGCACGTCCAGGCCCTGAGCGACGTGATCTATGTCGATGGCGCCGGCCGCGAGCGGAAGGGCAGGGGCGTCTTCGAGCAGCTGGCCATCGGCCCGCACGCGCCGTCCGGCTTCGCCTCGATCCTGGACATGGCGCCTTGAGCGGGCTCGTCACCATGGGCTTGGCCGAGCGCCTGGAAGCGTATCTCACCCGGATCTGGGGCCAGCCGGTCAGGGTCGCCGATCTTTCGCGCATCCCGGGCGGGGCCAGCCGCGAGACCTATCGGTTCGTCGCCAGGGTGGAGGGGGAGGCCAGGCCCCTGATCCTGCGCCGTGACCCGCCCGGCAGCCTGATCGAGACCGACCGCAGCCTGGAATATCTGGCGCTGGAGAGCTTCCACGACAAGCTGCCCGCGCCGCGTCCGGTGGCCATGGACGCCGAGGGCGCGGAGCTGGAGCGGCCGTTCTTCATCATGGAACGCGTCGAGGGCGGGGCGGTGGCTTCGCCGTTCACGGTCATGCCCTATGGCTCGAACGCCCGAACGGTGGGCGAGGCGTTCTTCGACATCCTGGGCCGGATCGCCGGCGCGGACGTGACCGGCCTGCCGCTGGCCCGCGTCGCCGAGACGCCCGCGCCCGAAGACTGCTGGCGCATCGCGGTGGACCACTGGGCCGGGGTCATCGAGGCCGACGAGCAGCATCCCCAGCCGATCGTCCGCGCCGCCATCCGCCGCCTGCGCCGGCGTCCGCCCCCGCCGCCCCGCGCGGTGCGGGTGGTGCATGGCGACTATCGCGGCGGCAATTTTCTGCATGCGCCCGACGGCCGCATCCTGGCCGTGCTGGATTGGGAGATGGTTCACCTGGGCGATCCGCTGGAGGATCTGGCCTGGGCCATCGATCCGCTGTGGAATCCGTTCGATCCGGGGACGGTCGCCGGCATGCTCCCGCGCGACGAGGCCCTGGCGATCTGGTCGCGGGCCAGCGGGCTGCCGGTCGACGAGGCGGCCCTGGCCTGGTGGTCGCTGTTCGCGGCCGTGAAGGGCCAGGCGATCTGGACCTCGGCGGCGAAGGAATATCGTGACGGCGGCTTCAAGGAGCCGATCCTGGCGGTGTCGGGCTGGTACACCGCCCGGCGTCACGACGAAATCCTGGCCGCCGCCTTGCTGCGCCTGGAGGGCCTGCAATGACGCCCAGCCTGCCTGACATCCTGGTCGGCAACTTCCTGTGCCTGGCCGACCCCGGACCGCCCGAGCAGCAGGGCGAGTTCATGGCCGGCAAGGTGGGGCTGGTGGCGCTGCTGTCCCTGCTCGCGGCGCAGGAGACCGAGCGCGGCGCGGCCGCGCGGGTCGCCGAGAACGCCGCCATCCGCGCGACGCTCGACGCGGCGGCTGGCGCCTACCGGCTGGACGTCGCCGGTCTTCCGTCGACGGAAGACCTGACCTTCACGGCCCTGGACCATGTCAACGCCGCCCTGCGCAAGGCGCTGATCGGCCTGCATGAGGCGGTCGAGGCGCGCGGCGACATCGTACGTCACCACGCGATCCTGCGGCTCTACGCCCAGATGGCCGAGTGGCGCCGGCTGGACTTGCCTCCGCTTCCGGCGCGCTAGCTACTTGTGCTTGTTGTGCTGGGCGACCTCGTCCGGCTGGATGTCCAGCGGAGCGGGGGCGGCGGCGTTGTAGGCGGCGGTCTGGTGCAGATCCATGACCACGCTGCGGTGGCCCTGCCAGATCATGTGCAGGGCGACATACAGCACGATGGCCAGGCCAACGAAGCCGATCCAGCGGTGCTTGTGCAGCAGGTTGGCGATGGCGCTGGCGGCCACGCCCATCAGGATGATCGACAGCAGCAGGCCGAAGATCAGGACGGCCGGGTGCTCGCGGGCCGCGCCGGCCACGGCCAACACGTTGTCCAGCGACATCGAGACGTCGGCGATCAGCACCTGGATGAAGGCGGCCTTGAAGGACTTGGGCTGCCGCGTGACCGGTTCGGTGGTCGGATCGTTGTCGATCGCGGCCATGGCGTCGGCGTGAGCGGCCTGTTCGCGCATCTCGCGCCACATCTTCCAGCAGACCCACAGCAGCAGGAAGCCGCCAGCCAGCAGCAGGCCGATGACGCCTAGCAGCCAGGTGGTGATCAGCGCGAAGCTGATACGCAGCACAACCGCCGCGCCCAGGCCGTAAAGGATGACCTTCTTGCGATCCTTGGGCGGCAGGCCGCCAGCGGCGAGGCCCACGGCCACGGCGTTGTCGCCGGCCAAGACAAGGTCGATCATCAGGACTTGCAGCAGAGCCGTCAACGGGCCTTGCAGGCCGCCCAGGTGGGCCGTCAGAGCTTCGAACATACGTCCTCAATGCGGTGACGCGCTCGGGGATGCAAGGCGCAAAAGACACCCGGCGCGCAAAAGAAAAAGGGGCCCGGATCGTGTGACCCGGGACCCTGATTTCCCTGACCCTTGAGCAGCGCCTTAGTGGGCGGGCTCGGGCTCCTTGGCGCCCTGGTGCGTGTCGTGGCCGTGATCGTCGTGAGCCGGCGCGTTGGCCATGAAGGGATTGGCGTACGACACATGCTCGGCCGGCGCGTGCGGCTCGGGGTGAGCCTCGGCGTGAAGATCGTGGCCGTGGCTGTCCTGGGGCGCGTGGCCGTGATCGTCGGGGCCATGGCCATGATCGCCATGGCCATGGCCTTGATCGGCCTGGTGCGTGTCATGGACATGCATGGCCGCCGCGCCCACGGCCGCGCCGCCCGCGGCGGCCGCGAACGGGTTGACGTACGAGACGTTGGCCGCGGCCGGCTTGGGATCGTCGAACTCCATCTCGTTGCGACCGTAGTCGGACATGGTGCGGTACTTGCGCTGGCGCTCGGCGCGGCGACGAGACGCCGCGGCGTTGCGCGAGACGCCGACCAGGATGGCCAGGGCCAGCAGCACGAGAGCCGCGCCCAGCACGGTCTTGAGCGGCACATCACCCAGCCCCGGCAGGCCGATCTTGCCGTTCAGCGCGCCCAGGTCGAGATCGCCGAAGCTCTTCTTGACCTGTTCCGGCGCGGCGGCCACGCGCTTGCTGATCGTGCCCAGGGCGAAGCCTTGCGGCTGCTTGGCGCCGTTCAGCTCGACGCCGAAGTCAGATTTCAGCTGGCCCTTGGCGTCCGGACCTGGCTTGACCTGCCAGGCGAAGGTGGCCGGTTCGCCCGGCTTGACAATGGTGGTCTGGCGGCCGTTCGGCGTGACCTCGTAGCCCTCGCCCGACAGTTCGGCATAGGCGCTGGTCTTCCTGGCCGCCTTGGTCAGGCCCAGCTTGGCGGCTTCCTGCTTGATCAGGTCGCCGAGCGTGGCGGGCAGCGACAGGGTCACCTGGCCCGGCTGGTTCTTGGATAGGCTTTCGCCGGCGGCCAGGACGGCGCCATTGGTGGCCGCCGGCGCGACGGCGGCTTGCAGCTTCTCGAGCTTGGTCGCCGGCTTGGCGGCCGTCGCCGGAGCGGCCGGGGCGGCGGCTACGACGGGAGGCTTGCTCAGCGGATTGGCGGGCAGGACCGGCTTGGTGGCCTGGACCGGCGCGGGCGTCGGGGCGACTGTCTTCGGCGTCACCGGCTTGGCGACGATCGGCGGCTTGGCGGCCGCAGTGATCGTCGGCTTCGGCGCCGGATGGGCGACCGGATGCGCCACCGGGGCGGCCGGACGATCATTGGCGTAGACGCGCGGCTTGGCGTGGGCCGGCGCGCGGGCGGTCGACCCCTTTGGGTTGGGGATCGGCCGCATGGCCGTCACCAGGGTTCCGTCCGGACGACGCCAGGTCTTCAGGCGCGAGTTGTAGGCGGGCGGCGGGGGCAGGGGGCGCGACGACACGCTGGTGTCGCCGGCGGCCGCGACCGGGCCGCCCAGCAGGCCGTCCTGGGCCTGGCTGGCGTTTGGCGGCGGCGCGGCGCCCATCAGGTCGGGCGCGCTGGCCTCGGCCTGATAGTCGCTGCGCGGCGGCGGCGGCGGCGCGTTCGCCTGGTCCCCGGCGCTGCAGCCGGCCAGCAGCAGCACGCCGACGGCGGTCGACGCCGCCAGGGCGGCTAGCCGTTCCTTACGTCCAAACATCGGGTCCCCCGATCCCATGTCAGATTCCTCCGCGAAACAAACGCTCGCGGACCATTGTTCGCGAGAAGAGCACGAGCTTGCGACGAAATCAAAACGGTTAAGGCGGATTCACGAACCCAATTCTTCTTTGAGGCGAACTCTGGACGCTTCGTAGAGGGCGATCGCGGCGGCGGCCGAGACATTCAGGCTTTCGAATCCGCCTGGCATCGGGATTTTTCCCAAGGCGTCGCAATGCTCCGCGACCAGTCGGCGGACGCCTTCGCCTTCCGAACCCAGAACAAGGACGGTCGCCTGCTGGTCGAGTACGGCCTCCAGGCTTTCTTCCGCCTCGCCGGCCAGGGCCACGGCCCGCCAGCCGAGATCCGCCAGCTCCTCGAGCGCGCGCGACAGATTGACCACACGCGCGTGCGCGACCTTGTCGACCGCGCCGACGGCGGTCTTGGCCAGCACGCCCGACAGGGCCGGCGCGTGACGGTCCTGCAGGATGACGCCCTTGGCCCCGAAGGCGGCGGCCGAGCGGAAGATGGCGCCGATGTTCTGCGGGTCGGTGATCTGGTCCAGCATCACCAGCAGGCCCTTCGCCGGCGTTCCCATCTCGGCGATCGACAGGGCCTCCGGCTCGTCGATCCTCAGGGCCAGGCCCTGGTGCACGGCCCCCTGCGGCAGCAGCTTGGCGATCTCCTGGCCGTCCATCACCTGCAGGCAGGAAAGCTTCTGGAGATCAGGGCCGAGTCGCTTGGCCCGGTCCGGGGTGGCCAGAAGCCGCTTCGGCGCGGGCCGATGCGGGTTGGAAAGGGCGGCCTCGACGGCGTGAATCCCCCAGATCCAGTCCTTGGCATCGCCTTGGCCGCGAGAAAAGTCGTTCTGTTTCCGAGGCTTGGAACGAAAGTCGCGTCCTTGTACAGAAGGTCGTTTCCGGTCGTTGCGTTCGGAATGAGAGGACACTATAAGACGCGCTCCGATTTGGGGCCCCAAGGGTTTCTCGGCCGGCCGGCGCTGCTCTTAGCACCGTCCGTCACCGGTCAAAGAAGCTTTTGTTCCAGTTCGAAGTTCAACGGCTTGCCGTTGGTCGTCGAAACGGATAAAGGCCGCCGGCTTCGGAACTCGCATAGCGTGCTTGGGGGAATGTCCCGAGTGGCAAAGGGGGGGGACTGTAAATCCCCTGGCGTAAGCCTTCGTAGGTTCGAGTCCTACTTCCCCCACCATGCACGCGACGAGTTCTGAAGGCAGGCGTCCTTTGAGGAAGAATGGGGCGTCCCAGAGCCAGAGACCGGGAGCCGACGCGACCCCGCTAGCTTGGCGGGTATAGCACAATGGTAGTGCAGCAGCCTTCCAAGCTGAGGATGCGGGTTCGATTCCCGCTACCCGCTCCAGCTCCCCGAGTTAATCCCAACAACCAGCCGCCGGCGCGAAGGTAGATACGATGGCCAAGGAAAAGTTCGAACGCACTAAGCCGCACTGCAACATCGGCACCATCGGTCACGTCGACCATGGCAAGACGACGCTGACGGCCGCGATCACGATCGTGCTGGCGAAGACGGGCGGCGCG